>Ga0207716_100014_pt1 | contig 491656 bp, 400 predicted proteins | sample TtaePargueraPR_FD_187739 | JGI IMG/M metagenome (GOLD analysis project Ga0207716, IMG submission 187739) | Aerobic enrichment media microbial communities from Bioluminiscent Bay, La Parguera, Puerto Rico - Tt and P2 (5) (SPAdes) | ecosystem: Environmental > Aquatic > Marine > Unclassified ... | reverse complement strand
TACCATTGTCCTTACCGATGACAAGATAAACGGACAGGTGCCCGGGCCATTGGCCAATGAGGACGACAACAACGACGGCGTACTCTCCGTGGGCGAGGACTGGGTATTCCAGGCCACCTACGTCTTGGTACAGGCCGACATAGACCTGGGCTCCGTGGACAACCAGGCCGATGTAACGGCACTATCCGTGGGGGACGACACCCCCGTGAACGATAGCGACAATATCAGCACACCACTGCCCGTAAACCTATGCGCACCGGCGCCAGCCATACAGGTCATCAAACAGGGAGCGGCCGATGTGGACGAGGACAGTGATGGCTGTATCGACGGTATCACCTATACCTTTACCGTGACCAATACCGGCAATGTCGACCTGTACACCATCGTGCTGAGCGATGACAAGATCGGCGGGCAAGTGGCCGGGCCGTTGGCCAACGAGGACGAGGGCAACGACGGCGTGCTCTCCGTGGGCGAGGACTGGGTCTTCCAGGCCACCTACGCCTTGGTACAGGCCGACATAGACCTGGGCTCCGTGGACAACCAGGCCGATGTATCCGCACTATCCGTGGGGGACGATACGCCCGTCAACGATAGTGACAATATCAGCACACCACTACCAGTGGATCTGTGTGATGAGGTACCTGTGCCATCAATAGGACTTATCAAAATAGGTTCTCTAGTTGATTTAAATATGGATGGTTGTGTTGAAACCATACTCTATTCATTCAGTGTAATCAACACAGGAAATGTGGATCTACAATCAATTGAATTAGTAGATAACCAACTGGGAGGTATAATCTCAGGACCGATCAATTCAAGTGATGATGGAAATGATGGAATCCTATCTGCAGGGGAAAGTTGGACATTTGAAGCTTACAAAGGGATTTCTCAAATCGATATCGATATGGGCTCTTTCAATAACCAAGCTACAGTAACCGCCGTTACAGTTGGTAATGATGAGGAGGTCACTGATTTCTCAGACGACAATAGTACTTCAGAAGATGATTCCACCAACACGTTAATTCCAATTGATGCATGTATCGATGGAGGACCATCTATAGGCTTAATCAAACTAGGGGTACTAGCAGATACCGATGGAGATGAATGTCCAGATGGCATTAGATACATATTTACAGCTACCAACACAGGTTCCGTAAATCTGGAGCAACTAGTGATTACAGATGAAAAATTGTTGGAAACAGAGATTATTGGGCCCATGGAGAGCTCGGACATCGATGGAGATGGAATACTTTCCGTAGGAGAGTCTTGGACCTATGAAGCAATCTATACCGTTACCGAGAAGGATACTGCAAACGGGGTTGTAAACAATCAAGCAAACATTACAGCCACTACGGTTGGTATGGGAATCCAAGTTTTTGACCAATCTGATGATGATAGCTTGCTCGAGGATGAGACAACAAACACGGCAATTCCTGAATTCCTTTGTGATACCGATGGCTCTGGACCGGACAATTCAGAGTTCAAAATCTATACAGGAATCACTCCCAACGGGGATGGTGTCAACGATTATTTCAGGATCAACAACATCGAGAGCTATCCTAACAACGTCTTAAAGATTTTCAACAGATGGGGCTCACTGGTATACGAAACCGAAAATTATGGATTGAGCGAAAATTTATTTAGAGGTATTTCCCAAGGAAAAGCCACAATAGCGAAGGATAGAACACTTCCGAGTGGCACGTATTTCTATACGCTCTTCTTCAAGGGAAACAATCCTGGAGAGGAAAGCTATTCAGGATACATCTACATAAATAGGGATTAACAGAAGTATTTAAAAAATAATGAACTTGAATATAAAATCATTTTATAAAAAAAAATCCATTTGGGCTGTAGCAATGCTACTAATCGCCTGTTTTGAAACCATTAATGCGCAACAAGACCCACAATACACACAATACCTATACAATACCCAAATTGTGAACCCCGCTTATACAGGATCAAGGGAAGTATTGAGTTTTGGGGTTTTGGGACGAGTACAATGGGTGAATATAGAGGGAAGCCCTAGAACGGGAACCTTTACGGTAAGTTCACCAATGGGTCCTTCAAAAAACATGGGCTTGGGACTATCCATCGTATACGACCAAATTGGTCCGGCCACCGAGTCGAATGCGAATATAGATTACTCCTACTCTATTCAATTGGATCGTCATGATATCAGTAAACTATCCTTTGGTTTGAAAGCGGGAATGGATGTGTTGGATGTAGATTATTCCAAACTGACCATTTTTGAAAATTATGATCCGCTTTTTCAAAGTACGGTGGATAATAAAATACAGCCACAAATAGGTGCAGGTATATATTATCATACCCAAAAGTTTTATACTGGATTTTCCGTTCCCAATTTTCTCAATTCCAAACATTTTGATGAATCTTCTTTGGAAAACAACGAATTGGAAAGCATAGCAATAGAACGCTTGCACTACTTTTTCATAGCTGGTTATGTATTCGATATTGGCCCCAACCTTAAGTTTAAACCAGCGGTGTTGAGCAAGTTTGTTAGCGGTGCTCCCCTGCAATGGGACGGTTCCGCCAACTTTTTGATCAATGAAAAAAATACGTTGGGAGTCTCATACCGGTGGAATTCATCCATTAGTGGATTGGTCGGATTTCAAATATCACAATCCTTGTTTATAGGATTGGCTTATGATTATGATTCAACAACCATAAAAGACTATAGCAGTGGCTCCTACGAAGCTGTTATCCGTTTTGATGTATTTAACAGACTGGAGAAAATCCTAACCCCAAGATTCTTCTAAATAAAACTTTCATGTACCTAAAGACTATTGTAAAAATTGTAGTGGCAATTGTAATGGTTTGCCCTATGAATGCCCAAAAAAAGAACATTAAAAAAGCAGATGAGGTATTTGAAGCCTACTCCTATATAGATGCCCGTGAAATCTATTTAAACGTGGTCAAGGAGGGATTTGAATCTCCCCAAGTATTTCAAAAATTAGGGGACACCTATTATTTCAACAGTGAATATACCGATGCCTTAACGTGGTACGAAAAACTAATGGAGAAATACCCGAACAACGTTCCTCCTATTTACTACTACAGAACAGCCCAAAGCTTAAAAAGTACCGGAAAATATCAAGAATCCAAGAAAATGATGGGGCGATTTGCAAGCCTTTCCGCAGATACGGAATTAGCAAAAAACTTTATGAACGATTATCCGGCGCTGGACAGTCTTGTTGATTTTAAATCCAAAGAGTTTGAAGTTTACAATGTGACCGAACTCCTAACGAATTCGGATTTTGGCCCCTCCTTTTATGGAGAGGACAAACTGGTTTATGCAACTGCATCGGGCAATACCATGGGCAATAAAACCCATGATTGGTCCGGACTCCCCTACCTTGACCTTTATGAAGCACAATTGGACGAGGAATGGAGGTTAACAAAACCTAAACCTTTGGAAGGGGAAATAAACACTCCATACCATGAGGCCAGCGCTACGTTCACCAAAGATGGCCAAACGGTATATTTTACCCGAAACAACTATAAAAATGGACGAAAAAGAAAGAATAGGGACAAATTGGTGAATCTTAAGGTGTATAAAGCAATTAAAATGGATGATGGAACTTGGGGAAATGTCGAAGAACTCCCTTTCAATGATAATTCATCTTCTATCGCCCACCCTACTTTGAGCTATGATGAAAAACGTCTCTATTTTTCTTCGAACATGGAAGGAACCATTGGGGAATCAGATATTTGGTATGTGGATATTTTAGATGATGGAAGTTATGGCCCTCCTACGAATCTGGGTACAAAAATAAATACCGAAGCTAGAGAAGCTTTTCCCTATGTTACCGAAAGCAATAATCTTTATTTCTCCAGTGATGGACACTTAGGACTTGGTGGACTTGATATTTTTGTAATCTCCCTCAACAATGAAGGAGCTTATAAAGAGGTTACCAACCTAAAACAGCCTATAAATTCCAATAAAGACGATTTTGGATTCATTATAAAGGAAGATAAAAAAATTGGATTTATGTCTTCTAACCGAGATGGTGATGATGGCAGTGTTTCCGATGACATTTATAGGATTTGGGAGATTTGCGGTGAAATCGTTATTCAAGGTATCATATCCAATGGAAAAACAGGCGAAGCGCTCAAAAATGCCACTGTGCAATTGCTCAATAAAAATGGACGAGTAGTCTCAGAGACCAAAACGGATGAGCAAGGAAGTTATAGGTTTGGTGATTTCTTGAACTGTACCGAAAAATACACAGTGCAAGCCTCGTACCGTGATTACGAGAAGAATGAAAAATCCGTGACTACCCCAAGAGGTTCCGATGTGGTTCAAACCGACTTGGAACTCACTCCACCCGAGTGTCCCGAAGATGATTTAGGATGTAGGTTAACGTTGCAACCCATCTATTTTGATTATGGCAGACATAACATCAGGCCAGATGCTGAAGTGGAACTGGCCAAAATTCTACAAGCCTTAAAAGAGTATCCACAGTTAAAAATACATATTGAATCCCATACGGATTCCAGATCTAGTTCAAGCTTTAACCTGCGTTTATCGGAGAGACGTGCCCAGGCAACCATGCAATGGTTTATACGAAAAGGGATTGCAAAGGACAGATTGACGGCCAAAGGTTATGGAGAATCCATGTTATTGAACCATTGTTCTAACGGTGTACAATGCTCTGAGGATGAACATGCGCTTAACCGAAGGTCCATGTTCATTATCAAAAATTAAATCTTCTGTATTAAAGGGTTTAAATTATGTTTTGATTTGGTTCAAGAGCAAAATATTGGGGTACCCTGTGCCCCATTTTTTATTCTTCTTTCTACAAATAGGAAGATGGCAATTCTCATATCTCCTTAACTACACAATTAGAAAAACTACACAAACACAACGTCATATCGCCCACACCATTTTATAGATTTTTCCTACTGAAATACAATCAGTTAAGCGCAACATTCTTGCGCATTTGATACTCTTTAAAAGGTACACTTTATTCGAATATCAATTCAAAAGGCCCATTCATAAATTCAAATGGGGGTATCGTCAATTGGCACCTCAAACTAAGCTCTAGATACATTTCTTTTGCGTAGAAAATTAGTTTTCTGTCTTACTTATTTTGACTCGATTCCAATACATGAAACCAAACCAATTTTCACTTAAATAACTAATCAAATTTTTCCTAATGAGAAATAAGAACTTAAACCGGTCTTACCTAACCTCAAGTATGAATACCATACTACGCCTTTCCATATTATTCTTGGCAATAGGTTCATATGTAAAAGGGTTGGCTTACACACCAAAAAGTACTTCCCTCCCACTTGTACCATCCATTACCTTGGAGAAAACAACAGATGCTATTGCTGCAACAGGAGGAACGGGTTGTGATTTTATTCATTATACATATTATATTTCAAATAACAGTACAAATGGTGAAGTCTTTACCAATATTGTACTAGACCATCCATTGTTAGTCGACCCTCCTTCTTTTGTTCAAGGCGATACAAATAATAATATGCTACTCGATGTAAATGAAACTTGGGTGTACTCCGCAAACTATTTAATTACAGCAGGTGATATTGCGAACGGACAAGTAGCAAGCGAAGCCACTGTCAACGCAGATGTTCAGGGTCAACCCGGGGTAACTGTTTCCGACTCGGACGAATCAGAAGTGGATTTAACTTTTTGCCAAGGTGGCATTGCGCTTGTGAAAAAAGGCTTTGCCACAACCAATGATGTTGATGGTGGCGCACTGGGCTGCATCAACATAGTTTTCAGCTTTCTGATTACAAATCAAGGAGAACAAATATTGGAAAACATTGTAGTGAACGACTCTTTTTTGGGTGGGGAAATCGGCGGCCTGCTAGAAGGTGATACCAATAACGACGGCAAGCTAGATCTGGCCGAAACATGGAGCTATACTTCGATATATGAAATCAAACCAGAAGATATAGCCAATGGTCTGGTTGAAAACCAAGCAGAGGTTACGGCCCATGTAAACGGTAAACCCGATGTAACGGTAAGCGATTTATCTCATTTTGAAGATCCATTTGATGACTCCCCAACCGTGGTCAGTCTTCTCCACTGCCAAACCCCGGATATGGGACTTATAAAAGAAGGCTTGGTGGTAGATTCCAACGGAGACGAATGTTTGGACAGTATCCTGTACACGTTTACCTTGACCAATACCGGCAATGCCGATTTGGATGGGATAACTCTAGTAGACCCCCTATTGGGCGGAGAAATCACCGGACCAATTGATGGATCGGACGAAGGCGATGATGGAGTTCTTACCGTTGGCGAGACATGGACCTATTTGGCTTTGTACGCCATAACGCAAGAGGATATCGACAATGGTGCCGTTGTAAACCAGGCAAGCGTTTCCGGATTTACGCCATTGGATGCATTGGTTGAAGACCTTTCGGATGATGATAGCCTATTTGAAGATAGCCCCACAAGAACAACTGTAACCGAAAATACTTGTACGGATGGCAGTCCCGACCCGGATTCTGGTTTAGGGCTAATCAAACAAGGGACACTTATTGATAGTGATAATAATGAATGCGCCGAAGGTATCCTTTACAACTTTAGTATTGTCAACCTTACCGATATTGCCATGGTAAATGTGGTGCTTACCGATGAGTTGTTAGGAGGTGTGATTAACGGGCCCATAAGTGATGAAAATAACGATGGCATCCTCTCCCCTGACGAAGTCTGGACCTATGAAACCACCTATGAAATTCAACAAGCAGATATTGATGCAGGATCATTTGTAAATCAAGCCAGCGCTACTTCGTCTCTTTTCGGTTTAAATGTTCAGTATGATGATTTATCCGACAACGACAGCTATAATGAAAACGAACCTACCATAATTAATATTCCTGTGGATGCCTGCCCAGATGGAGGGAATCCCGAAAACCCTGAAGAACCTATAGAACCGCTTGCCTTTGAAATTTTTAATGGGATTACGCCCAATGAAGACGGGCTCAACGACTTTTTCTTTATCCAAGGGATAGAAATCTATCCTCAAAATAAGCTTCAAATATTCAATAGGTGGGGCGTAATGGTCTACGAGAAAGAAGGCTATGGTACCGATGCTGACCTGTTCTATGGAGTTTCTGATGGTAGAACTACTGTAAGAAAGAACGAAGAATTACCCAGTGGCACCTATTTCTACATTCTCACATTTACAGAAACCAATCCTGGAGAAGCTGAATATACAGGCTACCTATACATTAATCGAGGATAAAACATAGCAATCAACATAGATGAAAAATTTAGAACAAAAATCAATTAAATGGTACGTCTGCATTTTTATGTTGCTTACGGCTATAGTTGGCATAAATGCACAGCAAGACCCACAATACACCCAATACATGTACAATACCCAAGTGGTAAACCCTGCCTACACAGGCTCAAGGGAAGTCTTAAGCTTTGGTCTATTGGGAAGAACGCAATGGGTAGGTTTCGAGGGGTCTCCACAAACGGCAACCTTTACCGTAAACTCCCCAATCGAACTATATAAAAACATGGGTCTGGGACTTTCTATAGTACATGACCGTATTGACCCCCAAGTAGAGTCCAATGTAGTGGTGGACTATGCATATAGGGTAAACGTGGGGCTGAATACCAAACTGTCAATGGGTTTAAAAGCTGGATTGGACATATTGAACATTGACTATACTTTACTCAATATTTATGCAGAGAATGACCAGTTTTTTCAAAATAATATCGACAATACGATTTTACCACAGGTTGGAGCTGGCGTTTATCTGAACAATGAAAAGTTCTATGCAGGAATATCTGTTCCCAATTTTTTGAACTCCAAGCATTTTGATGACAGCGATTTACAAAACGTAGATGCCAATGATATCGCCGTAGAACGTCTGCATTACTTTTTAATAGCTGGCTACGTGTTCGACCTGAACCAAAATCTAAAGTTTAAACCGGCAACATTGGTAAAATATGTAAGCGGCGCACCTTTGCAATGGGATTTATCCGCAAACTTCTTGATCAATGAAAAATTTACTTTAGGGGCGTCCTATCGTTGGAGTGCATCTATCAGCGGACTTGCCGGATTCCAAATTTCGAAAAATTTCTTCGCAGGATTGGCTTACGATTATCAATCCACAGAAATAGAACAGTTCAGTAATGGATCTTATGAAGTCTTCCTACGATTCGAACTCTTCAATAACGACCGTGTAATAACCCCAAGATTCTTCTAAAAATATAGCAATGAGTACAAGAGATGTCTTTTTTATAATCCTTACCACGTTTATACTATACCATGGTTCTGCCCAAGAAAGCAAAATCAAGAAAGCCAATGAAGATTTTTTTAACTATGACTATATCGACGCGCGTAAAATATATTTGAAAGTAGTCGAAGACGGTTACACCTCTGCCCAAGTATTTGAAAAATTAGGAGATACTTACTATTTCAACAGTGAATATGCCGAAGCTTCCAAATGGTATGTTCAGTTGATAGAACAATATCCTGATGAAGTAAAGAACGAATATTATTTTAGAACAGCACAAACGCTTAAAAGTGTGGGCAAATTCGAGGAATCCAAAGCTATGATGGAGAAATTCCAGACATCTTCCAACGATTCGGATCTGGCACAAAACCAATTAAATAATTGGAAGTCGTTTGAAGACCTGAATAGTTCCGAAAACAAAAAATTTAAGGTAACCAATATTACTCCGAATATGTCCGGGTCGGATTTTGGCCCCTCCTTTTATGGTGATAAAATTGTATTTGCATCATCATCCATCAACACCGAAGGCAATAAAGTACACGATTGGAACGGTCTCCCCTATTTGGACCTTTTTGAAGCGGAAATCGGAGAGAACGGAAACCTTTCCAATATTCAGGCTCTAAAGGGAGAAATCAACTCCCCGTACCACGAATCCTCCCCTGTATTCACTAAAGATGGTAATACCGTCTATTTTACCCGAAACAATTATATCAACGGCAAAAAGAAAAGAGGAAAAAAAAGATTGGTGAGCTTAAAAATTTACAAAGCCACCAAAAAGGATGATGGTATATGGAGCAATGTCACGGAACTTCCTTTTAACGATGATTCCTACTCAACGGCCCACCCCGCTCTTAACAATGAGGAAACAAAACTATACTTCTCCTCAAATATGGAGGGTACTTTGGGTGAATCTGATATCTGGTATGTGGATATACTGGATAATGGAAACTATGGCAAACCTGTTAACATGGGGCCAGAAATAAACACTCAAGAGCGTGAAACGTTTCCTTTTATAAGTGATAAAAATAAACTCTTCTTTTCAAGTGATGGTCATGTAGGACTTGGCGGATTGGATATTTTCATGGCATCTTTTAATGATGGGATGGGATATTGGAGCATTCAAAATTTAGGACAGCCCATCAATTCAAATCAAGATGATTTTGGTTTCATTGTTCGAGAAGATGAAAAAATAGGTTATTTATCCTCTAACAGAGGTGGTATTGGCGGTAGTAGTTTTGATGATATTTATATCGTCTCAGAAAACTGTAAACCTATAATTTATGGTGCTGTTACCGACGCCAAAACAGGAAAGCCGTTGGAAGGTTCGATAGTATACTTAATAGACAAGGACAATAAAATCGTGTCACAACAAATCACCGAACAGAATGGCAATTATGCTTTTGAAGAAAATATAGCCTGTGAAAATCAATATGTAATAAGGGCATCCAATGATGAAAAAGAATATCAACCATTGGAAAAAGTGATAAACACACCGGCAGGTTCAATGTCTTTACAAGTTGATCTAACCCTTGTTCCACCCGATTGTGCTGTCAACGATTTAGGATGTAGATTAGACCTTCAGCCTATCTATTTTGATTTCGACAAGCACAACATTCGGCCTGATGCAGAAGTGGAACTGGCCAAAATATTACAGGCAATGAAGCAATATCCCCAATTAAAAATCCATATAGAATCACATACAGATTCGAGAGGTGATGACAATTACAATATGCAATTGTCGGAAAGAAGGGCTAAATCTACTCTTGAATGGCTTGTAGAAAAAGGTATTGACCGAAATAGACTGACTTCAAAGGGGTATGGAGAATCACAACTGATCAATGAATGTGACAATGACGCAAACTGTACACAAGAAGCACATCAATTAAACCGAAGGTCTATGTTTATTATTCAGAAATAAATTTCTACATATTTTTTTTAAATTGATAATCAGCGTGTTACATTTTTTGGCACGCTGATTGATTTATACAGGGTGGATGTAAATAGTTGCATCTAGAATTTAAAACCTTGTAGTATGAAAAAGTTAGTACTCATTATAGCAGCGGTTGTTCTTGGAATACCTAGTATCCAAGCAGAAACAGTCAACAATGTGGCTACCACCACAAATTATAGATATGGAAACTCCTTCATCTTTGTGGAAGATGGTGTTACATTTTCCGTATACCCAGATGGTGAGTTCGATTTTTACATCGACAACAGGGTAAATGTAGGTGTAGGTGCACAAATCGGAAATGTTGGAATCACCTTCAACTCTGGATATAACTATAATCCATTTGTACAGTATGATGACTATGGAGCCGTAATCCAAGTAGAGAATACACCTATTTTTTATGATTATTATGGACGTGTATCTCAAATCGGAAATGTAGATATCTGGTATAACAATGGTAGGGTTCGTAGAATCGGTGGATTACATGTTTACTACAATGGCGGCGTTTTTAGTCACTATACAGGATATATCAACATTTACAACAGAGGATATGTGTACAGACCGTTCCATAGATATTTTGCAAGACCTTCAATAGGGTTCTGTAATGTATATGCAAGGCCCTATAGAAGATATTATAGACCTGTTAGATATACTTATTATGCGCCTTATAGACACAACACAAGACGTGCTTATGCCAGATTGGGTAAGGTTTATAGAAACAATAATACCTATAGAAGAGAAAATATCTATAGAAATGACAGGAGAGTCGCTGTTAGGGACAACAGCGTTAGAAGAGCCGATTACGGAAGAAGCAACGCTACGGTTTCCAATAATTCTTCTAGGAGAGGAAATAGCAATGTGAATCGCTCCAGTAATTCTGTGCAGAGACAAAAAGTAGCTACTAGAGATTCTAGAAGCAATGCAAATAGAAAGTCAAATAATGTAACAAGATCATCTGGAAGAACAACGGCTTCCAATAATAAAGCTACAAGAGCGTCCAATAATAGGAGCTCAAGTGCAAGAAAAGTAACCTCTGGTACAAGCAGTAGAACAGTGAATCGTTCTGCCAAAAGTACCTATAGAAAGCCTCAGACCACATCGAGAACAACAAACAGGTCTGCGGTTAGTAGGGGGAGCTCTTCTTCAAGGAAAGCAGTTTCCAGAAGCTCCAGCCCTAGTGTTAGAAAAAGCTCTGTAAGTAGAAAGAGTAGCTCTAGGCCAAGTGTGAGCAGAAGTTCAAGTGCAAGAAAAAGTAGTGCGAGAACAAGTAGCTCCAGAGGTTCTTCCAGAAGAAACAATTAAAAATAAGTTTTTAGGTTGGTTAGTTGTTTACCCCGTAGTTGAATTTATTCGCTATGGGGTATTTTTTTTGAGCCATTTGGACAGGAAACCTGTCACATCTTCAGAAATATTGAAGCGATACAGAATACCTACATACATTACCACTACAAGTAGCGATTTTAAACCAATATTGACAATAGGGTGAAACTGAAACTGCAACAGGTCAAACAGAACAGCCAATAGCACCAATGTGGCAAAAACTTTAAACGTAGCCGAGGTAAACGGCATTATACCAAACTTCATCTTCACAAAAGCAACCTTCACCAAATTGAATATAAAAATGGATACGAAACTCGCCAATGCGGCCCCTTCCAAGCCCATTTTTGGAATCAATAAATAATTAAGGAGAATCGTTAAAGCTGCCAAACAAACTCCAAACACAAGTACGGTTTTGTAATACTCCGAGTTGTACAATATAGAATTGATGTTCCCCAAAATAGAATCCATCACTTTAGCCAAACCAATCAAAAAAACGATGGTAAAACCATTTCTGTAATTCTCTGGCAACATTAAATAGAGGTCGTTCAGGTTAAGAATAATGAGCACGAACAATATCCCCGAAGCAATAAATAGCGTCAACGAACTTTTCTTGTATAATTTCTCCAATCCTTCAACATTACCAAGGTTCATAAGTTCTGCGGTAAGCGGATAGGTAATCTGGTGCATTGCACGAGAGGGAACAATAATCACCGTAGCGATGTAGACCGATACCCCATAATACGCCACATTCTCAATACTAATAAATTGGTTCAGCATTACCTTGTCAATCTCCAAAAGGATAAGTGCAGCTGAACCACCCAGAATGATCAAAAAGGAATAGGAAAGAATTTCTTTGGTAAAGGGCGGAAACTTAAAATCAAGTTTGGGCGTCCGAAGGGTAAACGCATAAATTTTGATAATGATAGTCCGTAAAAGATATAGCCCCACCAAACACTTGAAGAAAACGTCCAACGAGATCACATCAAAATAAAAAAGAATAAGCAAAATAGAAACCCCTACCCTGGCGAAAACCTCCTTCATAAAGTTTCCAAAAACCGATTTAAGGTATACACGGCACCATGAATAGAACACCTCAAAATAGGCCATGGCCAATCCCACGAAAAACACATACCATAGATAATCCTTCACCATAGGGTTTACTTGAGACACCCAGTTACCGATAGGCTCGTACCAAATCAACCCCACCAAAGCTACCGGAAGTATCCCCAACAAAGGAATCAGCAACATCAAGGTAAAAAATCCATCTTTTTCTTCCTCTTGATGGTTACTGTAAAATTTAACCAAGGTATTGTGAACCCCAAATGCCATTAACGGCATCAAAATGGCACCCGAAGCTAAAATAAAGGTCACAAGACCATAGTATTCATCAGGGAGAATCTTGGTATACAAAAACAAGGTATTGATGGCCCCAAAAAAGAACCCCAAATAGGTTACCACAGTATTCCGTATGGATTGTTTTAGAACAATGCCCATTAGATAAAGTTAGCCAAAGATTCCGTTAGTGCCTTTCTGTGATACTGTTCCACTCCTTCCGAGTTGCAAACCAATGTACCTTTTTCGTATTGATGAAATGCATCCAAAAGTACATTTTTTAAGGCCACGACATCGGTATGCAAACACATATATCCTGCTTGATGCCGTTCCACCATATCGCCTGCCTCCCACCCTTTCGGACCTATCGCCAAAATAGGCCGCTGGGCATTTAAATATTCAAATAATTTCCCCGGAATGATGCCCTGGGTCTCTTCGGAATCAATTTCCAATAAGAGAAGTAACTGTGATTTCTGCTGGGTTTCCAAGACCTTATCGTGTGAGAGATACCCCAATTGTTCCAAATAACTTGTAAGACCAAAATCTTTAACGGATTGCAGTACTTCCTCCCCCACTACTCCGGCCAATTGTATTCTTAGCGAATGTTTGAAATTTTCATTTTCTGAAATCAATTCTTGTAACGCTTGCCATAACCCCAAAGGGTTTCTTCCTGTCAATAACGAACCTATATGGGAAATGGTAAAGTTGGCATCCAATTGAACTGGTCTTAAATCATTATCAAAGCCATTGGTAATTACTTTTATTGGTTTTGGCGTTATGGCCTCAAATTCCGCTTTTGTGGTGTGGCTTGTTACTACAATTTTGTCCGCTTTTACCAGCACACCTTTTTCCAAAGCCTTATGTTTCGCTTGCGATGATTCCGTTAACCTTAATTTTTTATGATAACCTATAGATGTCCAAGGGTCCCTAAAATCAGCAATCCATTGAATGTTGTATTTCTTTTTAAGACCAAGGCCAATCAAGTGAAGACTATGCGGAGGACCTGTTGTAATGATGGTTTCAATGCCCTCATCTGCAATAACCTTGGCCAAATATGAAATGGACGGCTTCACCCAAAGTTTCCGAGCATCAGGAATAAAAAGATTACCACGAATCCATAATAACACCTTCTCGATAAATGATGGGTCTTTTTCTTTGATGATTCCAGAACTTATTGTTTTTGTTTTCTTTTTCGAAAGTAACGAAGCCCAACCATAGGGTTCCTTAATCGGTTGTTTTAAAATTTTGATGGATGCGGGGACTTCCTTCAACAATTTTTCATCTACAATGGGATAACTGGGGTTTTCGGGAACATAAACCATAGGTTCAATACCAAAATCGGGTAAATATTTAACAAACTTGAGCCAACGTTGTACCCCTGGTCCTCCTGCCGGAGGCCAATAGTACGCTATGACCAAGATTTTGCGCATTAGGATTCTTCCTTTTTACCGCGGAACAGGGTGAAGCCCAATCCACCAACGATAATCAATGCTAAAAGGATATTGGATGCCAAGGTAATCTGGCTTCCTGTTTCCACTACTTCTGGTTCAAATTTAAATTCGATTTCGTGCTGGCCCGCAGGCACTTTCATACCTCGAAGCGCATAATCTACTTTGTAATGGTCCTGTGGTTTCCCATCGATAAAGGCATTCCAACCGGATGGATAATGCATCTCGGAGAATACCGCAAAACCATCATTAGAGTTGTTGGAAGCATATTTTAAATAATCGGGACGGTAATCCACTAATTTGATGGTAGCAACCGAATCAACAGGGTACCTAAGTTTGGTCAATTCTGGATATTCCTTATTGTTGACTACTGCTTGGGTTTTTGAATTGAAATCCTTCAGTTTCAAAATTTCTTCATTGGCCGAGGAAACGGGTACTAATTGGTCTACGAACCATGCGTTGCCATTGGCCTCAGGGTTTACACCGGGAAAGCTATTGCCTTCCTCATCTTGCTGAAGGATATACTTTACATTAAGCATATTTAACACTTGAAGATTGTTCTGGTACAAATGGTATTCGAACAAGTTTTGAAGGGCCCGGGGCTTTGCCGCATGATACCCGCCAACGGATTTATGGAAATAGGAAGTCCTTGCCCCATTGAGTCCTTCTTGAGGGTCAAACACCCTGTAGATAGAATCATCCTGCTGAATCATCTGGTCAAGTTGATTGGCTTGGAACGGCTCGTTAACCTGACGTTGACGTACAAAATCATCCTCGTTCACATACCGAAGGTCCACTCCTACCAAATCAAATAAAATCAAGGCACCCAAAGCGAACACCAATAAATTTTTATTGATTTTATCTTTGATAAAGAACCAAAGTGCCGCAGCAGCCAAAGCCACGTAAACCAGAGAACGGATGGTATCGTTGATGTAGACGGCTTCACGATCACGTTGAATCATTGTCATTACATCATCGCCAAAATATCCACGATACGTTTCGTCACGCATACCTTCAAAATCGAAGAAACCTTTCAACAAGAAAATAACCACACCAAGACCCAATGAAATAAAGAAGCTCCATTTTAGGGCATTCAATTTTTCCTTTTGCTCCACGGATGATTTGAACAATTCCCAAATTCCCAGCATTCCCAAAACAGGCAAACAAAGTTCCAGCACCACTTGAATGGAGGATACCGCCCTAAACTTATTGTACATTGGGAAGTAATCAATCATAAAATTGGTAAGCAACGGAAAGTTTCTTCCCCAAGAAAGTAATAATGATAATATAGCCCCTGATAGTAGCCACCATTTCTTTTTGCCATCAACCAGAAATATACCCAAAATAAACAAGAAGAATATAATGGCCCCAACGTAAGCTGGTGCCGCTACAATGGGCTGGTCTCCCCAATACAAGGGCAAACTGCTAGAAAATTCCATAGCCCTGGTCGGGCTAAGCCCTTGATTGGTCAAATATTCGTAGGCCTTGGAGTCTTTCCCTAAATTTTCTCCGCCCGAACCTCCGAACAATCGAGGGGCAAATAGGTTCAAAGATTCCGCAATCCCGTAGCTATATTGTGTGATGTATTCTTTGTCCAATCCAGTGGAAATCTCTTTTTCGCTCCCATCTGGGTTTATGGTGAGCTCGGATTTACCACGGGTACTCCAATCCGCATATTCCTTGGTGGCCATTAGGCTGGTAGCATTGGTAAAGATGGAAAGGACCACTGCCAAAATCAACACGCCCACGGATATAAAAAAGTGTTTGAGCTCCTTTTCTTTTATGGCGTAAATGAGGTAGACCAATCCCATCACCAAAACCAAAAGCATAAAATAATACGTCATTTGGTAGTGATTGGCACTAATTTCCAGAGCCATGGCCAATGCGGTAAGTATAAATCCTAAAATATATTTTTTACGAAAAACCAGCACAATTCCACCCAATACCATGGGAATATAACCCAAGGCATGTGCCTTGGCATTGTGACCAACGCCCAAAATAATTATCATGTAGGTGGAAAATCCGAATGCCACCGCTCCAAGAGCCGCCAATCTAAAATCAACTTTTAAACATAAAAGCAATATGTAGAAACCTATCAAATACAGAAAAAGGTAATCCGCAGGTCTGGGCAAAAACCGAATCAAACGGTCCAAATCCTTTACATAATTATGCGGATAGTTGGCCCCCAACTGATAGGTGGGCATGCCGCCAAAAGCACTGTTGGTCCAGTAGGACTCTTCACCCGTTACATCCTTGTAAGCATCACGTTCCTGGGCCATGCCCTTGTATTGGGCGATGTCCGATTGATAAATGGCCTTGCCCTGCAAAACTGGATAAAAGTACACCAGCGAAGCAAGAATGAATAAAGCGATAACACAAATGTGGGTGATAATGGCTTTTGGAGAAAAGTTCATGGATAGGTTTTGATAGCGCAAATATTAATCAATTTCCTCAAAATCTATGTATTCTCCAACTTTTTTTGAGGGATTGGACCTGCGCGGCGGTTTTTTGGAAATGGTGGTCTCCCCTTCATGGTGTTGTCGACCATCAAAATCCTGTGGGTTTCCGAATTGTTGTCCAAACCGCTCACTTGTCTTTTTAACCGCATAATTCAACAACTTCGGGGCCAGCCACTTTAAGAGGAATTTGAACCCGTAGTATACTAATATGACAATTAAAATCGTTTGTAGTAAAACCATATAACCTTCGTTATTGAATCAAATTTACACTGTTAGTATCGTAAACCCATCAAACGTATCTTAAAATAGTATTAAAAACCCAGTTATATGGACATTTCCATGATCAAAAAGTTATTATTTCTTTTCGTTCTAATCCCAACCTTTACTTTCGCCCAATATACCGATGTCATTAACTCCAACCGACCCGGAAGGGCAGCCAGCGCCTATTCCGTTGGTAAAAATGTGGTACAGGCCGAAATTGGGATGCTGTACGAGCAGCAGGATAATGCCGATCTTAATTCGGATTCCAATATTTTTGGTGCCGATTACGCTTTTAGGTACGGTTTGCTTTTTGAAGAACTGGAAGTGATTGCCGAAGGTTCCTTTATCACTCAGAACATCACCTACCCCGATTTGGGCATAGATGGTAAGCTCACCAATTTTACCCGAAACCGTGTGGGCTTAAAATATTTGGTATATGACCCTTACCGAAACCCCGAACGCAACAAGCCCAACTTGTATAGCTGGAGGGCCAATAACTTGTTTCAATGGAAAAATTTGATTCCTGCGGTATCAGTGTACGGTGGAGCCAATTTTGTAGTGGGCGATAATCCTTTTTACCCTGGGGAACCAACGGTTTCTTATCGTGGGGGCATCCAGACACAGAGCAGGCTTTCCCCTAGGTTTGTGTTGATTTCCAATATTGCTTATGATCGAATTACCACCGATTTTCCGGAGTGGCGCTACGCACTTTCGGTGACCCATGCTTTTCGCGACCCTAGGTGGAGCGTTTTTTTTGAGGGTCAAGGGATTTCTGGGGACCGCTATTCGGATATAATTCTTAGAACCGGTGTGGCTCGTTTGATCAATCCAAATTTTCAAGCTGATTTTCATTTAGGCTCCAATTTTAAGAGCGACCCTTCGCGTATTTTCGTTGTGCTCGGATTCTCGTACCGCTTGGATTTTCATAAAGATGAGCTTATTCCCATTAACGAACAGCAGTCCGGCATGAATGGTAAAATCAAGAAAAATGCCAACAAAAAATCAAAAAGGCGCAACAAAAAAAATGGCGGCGGAATAGATTTTTAAGTTTTCCGACAAGTTCATTTTTCTACTGCAAGTAATATTCATAATATTGGGCATTAATTTGCATGTATGATATCCGTTAAGCAGGTTCAGTCCAAATCAGACCTTAAGCGTTTTGTAAAATTTCCTTTTTCGCTATACAAGGACTCCCCGTATTGGGTTCCCCCTATCATCAAAGATGAAATGGCTTCTTTTGATAAGGATGAAAACCCTGTTTTTAAAACGGCGGAGGCGCAGTTCTTTTTGGCGTACAGGGACAACAAAATCGTGGGGCGCGTAGCGGCCATCATCAATTGGTTGGAAGTTAAGGAACAAGGCCTTAAAAAAATGCGCTTTGGTTGGTTCGATTTTGTGGACGACCTGGAGGTTTCCAAAGCCTTGCTGGACAAAGTCCAAGAGATTGGCAACGAAAATCAGCTCGAGTATATGGAAGGTCCCGTAGGGTTTTCCAACTTGGATAAGGTTGGGGTGCTTACCGAAGGTTTTGATCACATAGGAAGTATGATCACGTGGTACAATCATCCATACTACCAATCACACTACGAAAAACACGGATTTTCCGTGGAAAAAAAATATACCGAGAGCAAGTTTTTGGCTGCGAATGCGGACCCTAAACTATTTTATAAGGCCAACTTGTTGATTAAAAAGCGATATGGTCTCCGAGAACTGAACTTTGAAAAAAGTTCCGAGATTATGCCTTGGGTGGACAAGATGTTCGACCTTTTTAACGACTCCTACGCCAAACTATCCTCTTTTGTTAAGATCACAGACATTCAAAAGGAATATTTTAAGAAAAAATATATCAGTTTCATCAATCCGGAATACATCAAATTTGTGGTGGACGCCGAGGATAACCTAGTGGCCTTTGCCATTGTGATGCCCTCTTTTTCGGAGGCTTTGCAGAAAGCGAACGGCAAGCTGTTCCCTTTTGGTATTTTCCATTTGTTGAGTGCTCGAAAGAATAGCAAGGATGCCATCTTCTATTTGATCGGCATACATCCCAAATATCAAAATAAGGGGGTGACCTCCATTATTTTTAATGAGTACTACCATACTTTTAAAAAACGGGGCGTGGTGAACTGCATTCGTACACCCGAGTTGGAGGACAATATTGCCATACACCAAATGTGGAAACATTTCGACCCTAAGGTCATTAAACGTAGGCGTACTTATGTAAAGGATTTATAGGCCTCTCACCTTTCTCGGCTTTGATGATGCTTTAAAGAATTTGTGCAGGGCTTTAAATTGTTTGGTGGAATGTCATATCATTTTGTAATTTGAGCTTTATTATCGATTTCCATAGTGCAGCAACCCCTTTATTGTAAAACATCTATGGATGAAAACCGTAAAATTGATTCCGGGGGAGCTACATGGTGAAAAAATCATTTTAATCCTTTTTGACCCCAATCCTGTGATACATAATCACGTTCTTGGTTTGCAGGGCATAAAAAGAAGACCTTACGATGGAAATCTTTATTTGAAATATTCTGCCACAAGCGTAGGTATTCTGTTCCATCATCTACGAAAGATAAATTGCTATGTGGACTACTCCGAGCTGCCTCCCAAGCCATTTGAGGCACCAGTTAAGGAAAAACGGCTCTCTTTACCCGCCACTGACCCGTTTCATCATGAAGAATTAAAAAGGTTCCGGCGTTGGCTTGAAGAAAAAAGGCTGAGTCCCCACACCGTAAACACCTATGTGGAAGTAACCCGTTTTTTTATACGCTATTCCATCCTTAAGAAATCGAAATGCTATACAAAGCGGTTGGTGGAATCGTTCAACTATGAGTTTATTGTTTGTGAAGGTAAATCGGTATCCTACCAAAATCAATGTATAAATGGTATAAAGAAATATTTATCATTTAAAAATATGGATGTTGGCAGCCTAGACTTGGTACGTCCGAAAAAGGAGAAAAAACTCCCAACAATTTTGAGCAAGGAGGAAGTAAGGCTGCTAATCGATGTTGTTTATAATCTTAAACACAAAACTTTGTTGGCACTTATTTATTCTGGAGGTCTACGCATTGGCGAGGCCGTTAACCTGAAAGTGAACGATATTGATCGCCACCGGATGCTGATACACATTAAGGGCGGAAAAGGGAAAAAGGATAGGTATACGCTGTTATCCCAAAGTTTTTTGACCCTACTCCAAGAGTATTATAAGCACTTTAAACCGAAGGTGTACCTGTTTGAAGGGCAGAATTCTAAAAAATACAGTACGAGCAGTGCGCAGCGCGTTTTACGAAATGCAGTTGTAAAAGCTGGTATTCAGAAGGAAGTTACGTTGCATACGCTTAGGCATAGCTTTGCAACGCATTTGCTGGAAAATGGAACGGATATCCGCTATATACAGGAATTATTGGGTCATAGCAGTCCTAAAACCACCATGATCTACACCCATGTTACCGAGAATAGCATACAGAATATTGGCAATCCATTCGATGAGCTATAATAATGGTTATATTGCGATGTAAGAAAATAAAACATGCAACTATACTGAACGAATATTACCAAAACCTAAGCATAGCCTTCCAATTTGGCGACCTAATAGGGATAAAGCTCAGTATATAAACAAGTTGTGTGTCATGCAGAAAACCCACCGCACAAATAGCACATTTGCAATTCGCACGAGCCACCTCACAAACCCAAAATTGTAAAAGAGCTATTTTTCTCCCTCGCTCCATTGACAATTGAATAATTCTCTTTAAATTTGACCTTTTTAAGTCAAGTCTAATTTGGTAAAATGACATTAGGACAGAAAATAAAGGAATTAAGAGAGTCAAAAAGCATGTTGCAAAGACAACTAGCTTCCAAGCTTGAAATCGGTGACGGTTTTTTAAGCAAGGTCGAACATGACCAAAAAGCATTAAAGCGAGAACATCTCAGTTCCATCAGTAAAATCTTCGACTATCCATTGGAGGAACTCGAATCTTTATGGATTGCAACAAGAATTTATGAATTAGTCAAAGACGAGCAATCTGCACTTAACGCATTGAAAGTCGCAGAAGAACAAATAAAATACGGAAAAGCACATGCCAAAGTATAATAGAAACATTGATGAACTAAAAGAAAATGCCGCTTTGTGGTGGCCAGAAGAATTGAAAAAGAAAAATTCTTTAGCAAATGTTCTTCCACTTCTCTTGAAAACTCAAGACGATTTTTTAAGCATTTTAAATTTGAGTAAAAAAGAACCTTTTCAGGTTTTTAAGTTAATTGACGTTGCAAAATTCTCAGGCAATCTATTTTTAAAGCACTTAGTTGTTCTATCTGATTATGGTGGTGAACCAATTCAGCGACTTGGTCGCTCATTCAAAGACATTTTCCCAAAAGATAAAAAGGGAAATTACTTTATGGAGTTCCTTTGGAAAGGAGAAAAATTTAAATACACGTTTGAAGAACTTCCAGTAAAAGGATTAAATAACAAAAAACTTTACATTGACGGAGATAATCTTTCAACTGAAACCGAACTAAACGGTTTAATGAAAGACATGATTGCAATTCTACTTTTTGCATCTACTTCTGATGCAGCAGACCAAGCAGCTTTGGATTCTTGTGAAATAGGAACTTTGCTAGGAAATGAAGAAGAACTTGCAAATTTTGTCAAACAACGTTACATAATCGTTAGCCGAATTACAGGTGGTGCTACAGCAAATAGTTTAGGTCAATTAGCTCAAACTGAAATAGTAGAATTTCTGTCAAATGTATTAGACGAAGACTATGAAATAGTAAGAAACGGTTACATCAATCTGAAAGGCTATGACAAGGGTGGCGGAATGCCGTTTGACATAGTTGTGAAACGGAACAATAAAGCCGTAGGAATTGAAGTCAGCTTTCAAGTCACCACAAATAGTACGATTGAAAGAAAATCGGGTCAAGCTGCAGACAGATACAATTTAATGCATAAGGATGGCTACAAAATTGCCTATGTTCTTGACGGAGCGGGTAATTTTCAGCGTTCTTCTGCAATTTCCACAATTTGCCAATTCAGTGATTGTACTGTCGCTTACACCATAAGTGAGTTTAAGGTTCTTGCTGATTGGATTAAATCCGAACTGTCATGATAAAATTTATAGATTTATTTGCAGGTACAGGCGGAATTAGACTTGGATTTGAACAAGCTCTGAAAAGATTCGGAGTAAAATCAGAGTGTGTTTATTCCTCAGAAATAGATAAAAATGCTTGCCAATCATACGAGTTGAATTTTGGTCATAATCCATTTTCCGACATCACCCAATTGAATGAACTTCCAAAGTTTGATTTCATGCTTGCAGGATTTCCTTGTCAATCATTTTCATACGCAGGAAAACAAAGGGGGTTTGGAGACACAAGGGGAACCTTGTTTTTTGATGTAGAGCGACTTCTTAAAAAATACCGCCCAAAAGGATTCCTCCTTGAAAATGTTAGGGGACTAACCACTCATGACAAAGGAAGAACTTTTGAAACCATAATAAATTCACTTCAAGCTCTTGGATATAAAGTAGAGTATCGATTGTTAAATTCAAGCAACTTTAATGTAGCTCAAAACAGAGTTCGGATTTACATACTCGGTATTTTAGAAGATGATTTTGAAATTAAAATCCAATCAGATACAGGAGCCGTTGACTCTCATAACTTTATACAGAGAAATGGTCAAAGAAGCCTTTTTGATACTGAAAAAGACTTTACCGTAGTTAAGGACATTTTAGAAACCAAGCCAGACAAAAAATATTTCTGTAGTGAGACTTTTAGCAGTCAATTAAAGAAAGTAATTGGGAATGATTTATCAAAACTCCACGGCTACAGACTTATAGACACTCGAAATGGAAATTCAATACATTCTTGGGAACTTGGAATAAAAGGAGAATGCACTAATGATGAAATCGAGTTTTTGAATCTGTTAATTGCAAATCGAAGAAAGAAGATATTTGGAACTCATCAAGACGGTAAAGCCTTGACAAAAGAGCAGATTCAAACTTTTTACACCAAAGACAATTTTGAGTCGGTTACAGCCTCATTGATTCAAAAAGGATATCTGAGCAACTATGATGAAAAGTATAATCCAGTTTGCGGGAATATGTCATTTGAAGTATTCAAGTTTTTAGACCCTGAAAGTATTTCGATTACATTAACTGCTTCCGACACAAACAGACTTGGGGTTGTTCAAAATGGAAAAGCAAGAAGATTGACACCTAGAGAATGTGCCAGACTTCAAGGCTTTCCTGACACTTACAAACTTTTGGACAATGACAATGCAGTTTATAAACAAATGGGAAATGCGGTTACAGTACCCGTAATTCAAGCATTGATAACTGACTTGATAGAAAATAATGATTCAATTATAGATAAAATAGCCAACGCTAAGTCATACACATTGGCAAGTCGCTCAAGCCTAACCCACGAGCCAAAACTTACCAAAGAGTATGCCTTTTCCAACGCTGAAGAAAAAGCACGAACACACAACATTGTATAAGAGCAATAGCGGGTGTAGTGGTAAAATCAAGGTCTGTACATTTATTAAACTTTGGTGGTGGCGGACAGGTAATTGCTCCGAAATCCGCTACTGCTCTTATACTTGACCGTTGGCAACAATATTGAAAAAACTAATAATCATATTATTTCTTGTAGTTTGTTCCTGCAAAACTGGATTTGATTCTTCTTCTAAGAAATGTATTGAAAAAGAAGGAAGGCAAATTCTAATAGAGGCCGTTGATTTGTTTGAATTCAAGATTCAAAAACAATACCCAGAAATTTCAAAAGAGGCCGCCTATTTTGAATTTTTAACTGATTGGGCAGATAATAAATTACCTATGGAATTCTTCCAAGACTCTTTATCATTGAAAGTGCGGGATATGGATATATGGGAGGAATCTGAGCGTTCCGAGAAGAATATGAATCGGGAAAAAAAATATTCAATGTTGATTCAATGAATCCTGTAAGGGTTAAATTGAATTCGGAATTTTCAACTTGCCTATCCAAAACCATCAAGGACTGGGATGGTATTAGAAGATTTTTACTAGCTAATTCTAAATACCGTTTAAGTCCAAGACTTGCCTTAAATGACTACTTCTACAGATCTAATGAAAATGATTTAAAAGATTTTGAGAATAGGTTATCCATAGTTCTTGGAGCATACTACCAAACTATGTTTAATATTAAAAATACAGTTGCCAACACTGGCTATAATTCATTGTTCCCTCCTACCTTGAACTAAATTCCCTACTTTTAAGAAAACTAATAACCACGGGAATGCTTTCGTTACGCGGCTCTGGCTCGCTGGAAAATCGCACCGGCCCGCGCCGTCGCTCACCAGCCGCCAGCCACAACGAAATCATAGCCGAGAACCGTTGTGTGTAAGCTAAAAATGAAAACGGAGAACACAGTAATACCGCTAATTTTAATGGGAATCTTGGTTCTCGGTTCGTTTGTGCCAATAATCCAAATTATTTTACTTCACGGAAGTGCAATTTTTCTATATCCCTTCGAGAACATTTTGGGAATTGAAAATTTTAAGCTTCTAAACCTAATGCATCTAGTTGGTGGGATTTTAACGATTTACGGGTTCTACAAAGCTGAAAAAACTGAATTTAAATTGCTTTGAGCAATCTTAACTGTATTCTTCTTAAACTCATTTTTGACCTTTTTATGGGACGATAAGGGAGGAGACCCTGACCCCTATTTTTTGGGATTTATGATTTCAGGCTTTCTGACTTCTTTGCCACTGGTAGTGGTTGGATTTGTTAAAGAAAAAAGAATTAAAAAATAAAAGCCTACACACAACACGGGCTATAATTCATTGTGGGCGGATTTCATTAAACGGAAATCCTTAACTTCAACCCAAGGTTAGATTTCGGGCGGAATGTTCACTGCGTGAAATTCCACAACGAAATCATAGCCGAGACCGTTGTATGCAATTAAAACCAACCAAATGGAAATAGACAAACTAATGACATACCAAGAAGTTGTTGCTTCTTTGAATAAAAAGAAAAGGACAAAACATCTGCTCTTTGGAAATGGATTTAGTATGGCATTTGACAACAATATTTTCTCATACAATGCCTTGAGTAAATTCATTGAAGAAAGTGGCGACCCAATGGTTACAAAACTATTTGAAAGACTTAACACAAAAAACTTTGAGTTGATAATGCAACAACTCGACAATTTTTGTGAGATAGCCAACTTATTTAGTGACGATAAAACTTTGGTTCCCAAAATAAAAACAGTAACTGAACAACTAAAAAACAGTTTAATTGATGCGGTTAAGGAATTACATCCTGAACACGTTTTTAAAATTCCTGACGAAAAAAGTGAATCCTGTATGAAATTCTTACAGGAGTACCTTTCACGTGATGGATTAGTATTCTCAACTAATTATGATTTGCTCTTGTATTGGGTATTGATGAGAAATCAAGTGAAAAATGCTATTGATGGATTCGGTAGAGATTTAGAAACTGATTTAGATAGTGGAGAATATATTCCGTCTGAAGATTTTGAATATTCGGAATTACGATGGGGAAAATATAAAAAGGAAATGACAGTATTTCATCTTCACGGAACTTTACCGATTTTCGATACAGGAATTAACATAATAAAAGTGGAATATGATAATGCTCATTATCTACTTGAAAATGTAAAAGAAAGAATCGATAATAAAGAGTATCCAATTTTTGTTACGGCTGGAAATGGACAGGAAAAGTTGAACCACATAATGCACAATAAATATTTGACCCATTGCTATGACCAACTTTGTGCCATAGAAGGTTCACTTGTAACGTTTGGATTTAACTTTGGTGAATATGATTACCACATAATAGATGCAGTAAATAAAGCTGCTAAAATGGGCAGAAAAGTTAAGGACAAACTTTGGAGTGTTTACATCGGAGTTTACTCAGATGAAAATTTGGAATATATTAATGAAATTAAAGACAAATTCAAATGCAAAGTGACACCATACAATGCACGAACAGCTAACATTTGGAATGATAAATAACTGCATACAACAATGGCTATAAACAATTGGGGCAAAAGTGATAAAACGAAAGTATAAACATAAACCAAAGGTCGGTGCAAAACTGAAAAGTTAGGGCTTAAAATCCCCAACTGTTCATAGCCGAGACCGTTGTGCGTAATTAGAAAAATGAACGATATTACAATAGACAGATTTGAAAATAAACCAGATTTCGTTTCTGATTTAGCCAATTTTGACAATTCTAAAACGGAATTGCATATCCGTGCGGATGTAAAAAATCGAAAACTCTTAAATGAACTGAATATTGAAAAACTTTGGTTAATTGGAGCGAAAGAAAAAGATATCGAACAGATTTTTTCTATTCATCAACCAAAATATGTAAGTCTTTATCAATTTCTTGCAAAAGATTTAAGTTGTTTAGAACAGCTAGATAAATGCGAAACTCTAATTACGGAATGGAATACAAAAGCAACTGAACTTTGGAATATTCAATCTAACCAAAATTTGAGAAAACTAGCGATTAGAGATTATTCAAAAATTTCTGATTTGTCAAAATTGGAGAAAGCTACTCAAATCAAAAGCTTGTCCTTAGATGGCGGAATTGACAAAAAATTAAAAGTTGACAGTTTAAATCCACTTTCAAAATTGACACAATTGGAATATTTACGATTAACTAATATAAAAGTCGCTGACGAATCTCTTGAACCGATTTCACATTTGAGAAATTTAAAAACACTTGAACTTTCCAACCAATTTCCGACAAAGGAATACGCAAATCTATCAGTTAAATTAACCGAAACTGAATGTTCAATGTTTAGACCTTCTCACGAAGTTGAAATAAAAGATGCAAACGGAAAGTTGGTTTATGACAGAATGATTATCGGAAAAAGAAAACCATTTCTATTGTCGACTAAAGACCAAAATCGCATAGAGAAATACGAAAAGGAATTTGAAAAACTAAAAAATAACTACGCACAACAATGGCTATAAGTAATTGCTTGTTCTCGCCTACTTCTGAAAATCCTCGCGGATTTTCAGTTTGGTGTGTACTTGCTAAGTTAAGTGCTAAACCACGCAACTACTCATAGCCGAGACCGTTGTAACACATTTGAGAAACTAATGAACATTAAAAAAATATTATCTGATTTTGGGAGTTGGATTTTTTCTGGACTTACATTTTTAGGGTGCATAATTATTTATGTAGGAATTGGCGGAAGAGGAAGATATAATTCTACAGGAGAAACTAATTTTTATTTTATTGCAGTTGGAATAGTTCTGATTTTACCTTTTTTGATTTATATGCTAAAAACTAAAATTCTAATAAATAAAGCGGAAAATGAGGAAAGTAAAAGAATTTCTGACCTAATTAGAAGCGGAGATAAAGTTACTGTCAATTTAGATAATTTAGAAATACAGAGTAATAGTTACAAGCAAGAAATAGAAGTCGGAAGCGGATACAACACTCGGAATGAATACATTGATGTTAATCATAACGTGATACTAATAGATGTTCCATACAAAAATGACTCAATTAAATACAAATTGAATATTGATATGGACACAACGAAATTAAAAATGCATTTTGCAATTAAACAGGAAACTGAATTATATGTTGACCCTACAAATCCGAATAATAACTATTTGGATTTACGATTTTTAGAAAGTTAAAAAACGTGTTACAACAATGTATAACCGCAATTACGGCGGATTCGACTACGTCCGAATCCACTCGGAATTGCTAACGTCAGTGCTTAACCGAAAAATAGTAACTTAAAACCCGTAACTGACGGTTATACGAGACCGTTGTAAATAATTGTGAAACAAACATTCGTAATATTATTGAACTTCTTATTTCTGATTTTAATTGGTTGTAAAACAGCCAATTTATCGGAATTAAATAAGCGTGTAAACACAGCGAATAAATTGAGTGTTGAAAAATCACCTTTTGAATCGGCGAACTCAATGGGAACTGAATTGAAGAGACAGCTTGAATTCAGGGATGAATACGTGAATAAGCTGACCATATTAAGAATAACTTATCCTGATAAGCCTGTAATTCTGACTGAAAGTTATATGTTTATCTGTCTTGGTTGCGTGGCAGATTATGTAAGTATTTTTACAGACGGAATTTTATATGAATACACATTTGACTCAAATCAAAACAAATACATTGAGAAATCAAAGCAAATTTCAGTAGAGGATTTAGTTTTTGAAGGTGGTGCTCAAGATGATATTAAAGAAATTTACGAATCCGTTGTTGCGAACAAAAACTGGAATGAAAACCCCAAGAAATACGGAGATGAAAACTGTTTTGACGGAAGTCAAACTTTTTACACTGTTTACAAAACCGACAATCAAATTGAGAGTATGTATATGAGATGTTGGACGCCAACTGAATTTAGGAATGAATAAAAACAACTATTTACAACAATGGCTATAAGTAATTGCTTGTTCTCGCCTACTTCTGAAAATCCTGGCGGATTTTCAGTTTGGTGTGTACTTGCAAAGTTAAACGCTAAACCACGCAACTACTCATAGCCGAGACCGTTGTACACTATTTGACAGAATGTTTAAACTATTTAGAAAAAAGAAGAAAATTGGATGTCCGGTTTGTCACGAAAAAAACACAGTTGGATTCGGAACTGACTATTTAGAATCCAAATTTGATTCGCGGATTAAATTAGCGGAAAAAATAGACAACATTCAAACCTACAAGTGTTCTGTTTGTAAATCTGACTTTTACAAGGAGGGAGAAATGTTTCAAAAATTTGCAGGTGGACAAATAGAAACATTAAAAGAATTCAACTCTCTTAATCTTGAATTGAGTAACAAACTAAAAGCTGAATTAAACTCAATTGGATTATCAGATGATTGGAATACGAATAAAATTGCACCAGCGAAAGTTCGGCTGAAAAATGGAGAAACCTATAATTTCGCAACAATCCGAATTTCTAAAAACCCACCAATTGGCTATTATTTTGACCATTTTAAAGAAGTGATATTTATTGACAAAGTGGAGTCAATAGAAAAAAGTGAATTTGGTCTATCTAAAGAAATTAGAGAGAACGCGAAAAATGCGGAAGAAAGACGAATGGGATTTTACCCAACTGTGCTTGGAACAAAAGACGGAAAGAAAGTTGTAATAAACGGACAATCACTTTTTTTCCGAAATGGAGAAATCAAAGGAGCTGATTTAAAACTTGAAAATGAAACTTGGGATCATCGAGCTAAATATATTTATGAAGACAAGATTGATGAACAAGTTATAATAATTTCAAAAAAATAAAAAAACAGTGTACAACAATGGCTATAAGTAATTGCTTGTTCTCGCCTACTTCTGAAAATCCTTGCGGATTTTAAGTTTGGTGTGTACTTGCAAAGTGAATCGCTAACCCACGCAACTACTCATAGCCGAGACCGTTGTGTGTAAGCTAAAAATGAAAACGGAGAACACAGTAATACCGCTAATTTTAATGGGAATCTTGGTTCTCGGTTCGTTTGTGCCAATAATCCAAATTATTTTACTTCACGGAAGTGCAATTTTTCTATATCCCTTCGAGAACATTTTGGGAATTGAAAATTTTAAGCTTCTAAACCTAATGCATCTAGTTGGTGGGATTTTAACGATTTACGGGTTCTACAAAGCTGAAAAAACTGAATTTAAATTGCTTTGAGCAATCTTAACTGTATTCTTCTTAAACTCATTTTTGACCTTTTTATGGGACGATAAGGGAGGAGACCCTGACCCCTATTTTTTGGGATTTATGATTTCAGGCTTTCTGACTTCTTTGCCACTGGTAGTGGTTGGATTTGTTAAAGAAAAAAGAATTAAAAAATAAAAGCCTACACACAACACGGGCTATAATTCATTGTGGGCGGATTTCATTAAACGGAAATCCTTAACTTCAACCCAAGGTTAGATTTCGGGCGGAATGTTCACTGCGTGAAATTCCACAACGAAATCATAGCCGAGACCGTTGTAAACAATTATGCAAAGTCTTCTGAAATTTCTTCTAGGAACTGTATTAATTGCATTAGCAATTATTTGGTTTGTTTATGAGAGAAAACAATTTCTTAAAGAGAGGGAAAATAAAGAATATATAATGATGTCCTACACAATGGAATTCTTTCTTGGCGCTTTCACCCTTTGTGGAATTGGAATAAAACTAATTTACGATTCACTGCAATGAACGAAAATGAATACTATTTCAAAAAATGTACACGTTCATAGCTAAATGACAGCGATTTTATCTCAATTCTATACTTCATCTAATATATACTAAAAGTTAAAATAACTGTTTACAACACTGGCTATAATTCATTGTTCCCTCCTGCCTTGAACTAAATTCCCTACTTTTAAGAAAACTATTAACCACGGGAATGCTTTCGTAACGCGGCATTGGCTCGCTGGAAAATCGCACCGGTCAGCGCCGTCGCTCACCAGCCGCCAGCCACAACGAAATCATAGCCGAGACCGTTAGGCAACATTAAAACCGATGAGAAATCTAATTTCAATATTTATTTTACTTTTTTTCTCAAGTTGTGCTACAAAGAAAAATACTTTGACCGACCTTGAAAAAATAGGACTATTAGGAAATGTAAAATATTTGAAATTTATTCATCTGTCCAATCAGGAAAAAAAATCCGATGATTCAGATGAAGAAGTTGCATTTATTGACAATGAATACTTTTTCAATAAAAGTGGAATGATTACGGAACAAAGACAATACATTTCCAATGAGTTAAGACAAACATTCGTTTTTTCGTATGATAAAAGCAATTTATTAATTTCAAAAGAGTATTATGATGACGCAAAAAAACTTGTAATGAGGTCAATATTTGAAAACAAACTCAACAATAAAGGGAAACTTTACAGACAAACAGAATATATGGCTTGGGAAAAATCCCTGTCAGATTCTACAAATGTGCGTTACAATATCTTTCCTTATGAAATAATTGAGTATTTATACGAGGACAACGGTAAACTAAGTAAACAAAACTATTATCAATCGAATACTTCGTTCAAAAATGTTGCTGAATACCAAGAAAGAAGAATAATTAAAGAAACGACCATCAGTTTATCTGATGAAAGCATATGGGGTTCGACTCAATATAACTGTTTAAAATTTGACCAAAATCAAAATTGTATTGAATACGAGGACACTAAAGTTAAAATTGAATATTATAAATAACGTTGCCTAACAATGGCTATAAGTAATGCGGGGTGATGTGCCAAACCTAAGTTTCGGGCTTTTTGTCCGCTCGCAGTTAGTATATTTATGAAACAAAAATTAAAAAATATAAAAACGGCTCGCTACGTTCCGTGCCAGATTGAAAACTATCGCTTTTCAATCCCGCACTACTCATAGCCGAACCGTTGTACGTAAGCTAAACCAAACTATGAGCAAAGTAATTGAACCTGGAAGATTTGAAGACAAAGCGGAATTCGCAAATGTCGGATATCGGATTTTAGCATTCTTGATTGACTTCTTTATTTTCTGGCTGATTGCAATGCTTTTCGGAATGTTCTTTGGCGAACCTAACAAAGACGGAATTGGATTTCACTTTAGCGGATTACCGGCTTTGGGAATGTTCTTAATTGCTTTCGGACTTTGGCCAATTAGCGAAGGTATAACTGGACAGACAATTGGAAAACGGATTTTCAATATCAAAGTTGTAAATAAGGATTACAAACCAATCGGAATTGGACAAGCATTCGGTCGATTTTTTCTCGGAATTGTGGACTATATGTTCTTAATCGGAATTATAATCGCACTCATAAACAAAAAGAATCAACGGATTGGCGATATGGGAGCGAATACAATAGTAGTAAATGCGAAAAAAGCCTACGTACAACAATGGCTATAAGTAATTGCTTGTTCTCGCCTACTTCTGAAAATCCTCGCGGATTTTCAGTTTGGTGTGTACTTGCAAAGTTAAGTGCTAAACCACGCAACTACTCATAGCCTAACCGTTGTAGGTAATTTTACCAATGAGTACGGAAAACAAAAATGAATTGAAAAAAAAAGAAAAGACAATCAGAAATAGTCTCGCATTGGTATTCATTCCAATTTTTATTGTAATTATATCTATTTCATTAATTCAAAACAATTCGGAAAGTTATCTTCAAAAAGAATATAAAAATATCCGAAATAACTCGTACTCTGGAAAAATAACAAGCTTATTATCTGAAAAAGATAACGGACGAACAAGACCGATTTTAATTGACAATAAATGGGAAAAACAAATCCCTTTTTTCATACACAAAAAACTTAATGTTGGGGATTCTTTGTTTAAGAAAACTGACTCTGATTTTGAATATTATATTCGGAAATCAAAAATGGATACTATAAAAAGAGATGTAAATAAATTTTATAGAGAAAAATATTTTAACAAACTGAATGAAAAATAAAAAACTACCTACAACAATGTATAACCGCAATTACGGGGGATTCGACTACGTCTGAATCCTGCTCGAATTGCTAAAACCTGTGCTTAATTCTAACCCTACCAACTAAATACCGTAACTTCGGTTATACCAACCATTGTAGTGCATTTAAAAAAATCAATTGAACCAAATAAATGAACGGATTTTTAGAACCTATTTTATTAAAAGAAGAATTCATTTTTTATGGAACTATTGACGAATTAAATGAAAGGATTCGATTAAATAATGACAAAAAATTTAGAACCAAATGGTCGGAATATAATAGGTTCGAATTTTTCGCCAAATGGTCATTAGGGACATTGATGTTTAGGGGTTTTCCAACTGCTGTGGATGGAATTAAAGGGTTTGCGGAATTGAAACGTATTGGAGAGAATAAAACTCACGTACTGTTGAAAACCAAAGTTCGAATAGAATTATATTTTTTTCTAATTATACTGACTATTATGTGTGTTGCTGGACTTGCCACTCAGTCGGATTTTCCAATTTGGCTTTTGTTGCTGATTCCATTTGGACTTTTATGGTTCTGGTTTGTTTACAGAATACAGGAGAAAATGTTATTTAAAAAATTACGAGAATACTTAGCAGACGGAAAAAAAACGCACTACAACAATGCCTAAACGTAATGCGGGCTTCAGGGCTAAATCGAAAGGTCTATGTATATTTTAATGTCGCTAAATCTTTGGGATTTAGCTTTGGACAAGAAAAAATAAAAACTAAACCAAAAGCTTTAGCTTCGTGCGCAGACGGAAACGAAAATGTTTCCTTACTTCCGCACTACGCTTAGCCGAGACCGCCGTTGTGCGTAAGCTGAAAAAAGATGAGCGACACCTACATATCATTAGTTTCAGAAAAATTAAATTCTGCCGATACAAATAAAAAAGCGGAGAAAATAATTGAGTTTCTGACTGAACAAAAAATCGCAGAAAAGGATTTGACTGATTGCGTTTTGGGCTCGTCAAAAGGACACGCGCCAGCCGAAAACTACCAGAGCGTTATTGAAAAATCGGAATTGGATTTGACCGAGCTAAAAACAAATGGAATTGAACTGATTACCAAAAAGCAAGTCTTTGAAAATGGAGGAAACGGACTTGAAGAAATTCTCTGTACGAATTGCGGAGAGAACAATATTGAAAATGATTGGGGAAATTCGTTAGGAAATTGGCATAGTGGAATTGATTCTGACGTGTTAAAATGCCAAAAATGCGGAATTGAAAAATCAATAACGGAATTTGAATTTAATCCGACTTGGGCTTTTGGGAATTTTGGAATTACCTTTTGGAATTGGACAAAACTAAAACCAAAATTTGTGGCTGAATTAGAAAAAATAATCGGAACGGAATTGAAAATCGTAAATGGAAAATTATAAAAGCCTACACACAACAATGTATAACCGCAATTACGGCGGATTCGACTACGTCCGAACCCACTCGGAATTGCTAACGTCTGTGCCAAACCGAAAATTAACGCATATTAACCCGTAACTGACGGTTATACGAGACCGTTGTAGCACATTTAAAGAAACCCAATGGCAATCAACCAATTTCTAACCTTTGTACTGCCCAGAAAACCGATTGAAGAAAAATATGGCGGACTACCTAAACAGCTTGAAATTAAACACGCTGAATGGTAAAAATATTGTGAAAACTACGATATGGAATTGAATGAAGCACCGGAACCTAAATTTGAAGATGCGATTTCAACAAAATGGTGGAAAGGAATTGACATAAATATTGATGAGTTAAAAACAAATATTGATAAAATAATCACTCGTGCGGAATGGAATGGCGGAAGGAGTTGGAAAACTGAAAAAGCGAAGTTTGACCACGATTTGAGTTTAGATTTTAATGACGAAGAAAATTACATTGAGGATTTTCGATTTCGGACTGACTTGACCGATTCAACCCTGACCTTTATAAAATCAATGTTGGATTTATGCAACCGAAACGAATGGATTTTGATGGACGACAAAGGGAATTTATGCGAACCAAAAATTCAAAGTTTAGCGAAATTAATTAAAGATTCAGATGCGGACAGGTTTTTGAGAAACCAGGCTGATTTTTTTGAGAATATGGAATAAAAAAATGTGCTACAACAATGTATAACCGCAATTACGGCGGATTCGACTGCGTCCGAATCCACCCGGAATTACGGAACATTTTAACCATAACAACAATACAACCAACTAACCCGTAACTGACGGTTATACGAGACCGTTGAGTGCAATTTAAACCAACCACTTCCCTATTAAAACTTTCCTAAAAATTTTAAATAAACGTAACCAGTTACAATAATATTTTATACATTTGCGTAACCAGTTACAAATATTTAGACTATGGACTTTTTACAACAGATAGGTTTTGCCGGATTGAACAGTAGAATAAAGCGTTTAAGCGATGAACTATTGTACAGTACAAGAGACTACTATAAAAACGCAGGACTTGACATTGAACCAAATTGGCATCTAATTTTTCTGTTATTGGAAAAACACAAATCACTGACGATTACGGAAATATCTCACGAATTAAGAATGTCGCATCCTGCTTGCGTGAAAATCATAAACAAAATGAAGAAACAGGATTATATCGACACTAAAACGGACGAAAACGACTCACGAAAACAACTTTTGGAGCTTTCCGACAAAGCCAAAAAAAAACTTCCCGAATTTCGCAAACATTGGGACGCTTGCATAAAAACAACCGAACAACTCATTGAACAAAGTCCAAATTTTATGCAAGAATTGACCGAATTTGAAAACTTGGTAGCTGATAAGAATTACATGGAAAGAAGTTTAAAAAACTTTAATGAATTATGACTTTAGTAACCGAAATTTTAGGGTATTTGGCAATTGCGACAGGATTTTTTGCCATTACAAAAAAAGAAATGGGTGCTTTTCGTTTATGGCATCTCATTTCAAGTTTTTTCTACATCATTTATGGATTCTTATTGCAATCAAGTCCTTTAATTATTGCAGGTATCATTTTTTGTATTATACATCTATATCATTTGAGAAAATTGAAAATGAACGTTAAAAACAAAACACAAGTACTATGATAAAAGTATTTATAGCAGGCGGAACAGGTTGGGCAGGTTCTGCACTGGGCAAGGGCGTTTTCAATAGCCAAAACATGGAACTTGTTGGAGCTATGTCAAGAAAACACAATGGACAAAACTTGGCTGAAATTCTTGATTTGGGTTCGGCTAATATTCCAATTTACGACAATATAGAAACGGCTCTGAACGAAACCGACTTTGATGTACTTGTAGAATATACAAAACCAAATATTGCCAAAACAAACATTATATCAGCACTTAAAAAAGGAAAAAAAGTTGTTATCGGAACTTCAGGGCTGATGGAAACAGATTATGCCGAAATAGAAAAAGTTGCCAATGAAAATAATTCTTCAGTTTTGGCAGTTGGGAATTTTGCAATAACAGTTGTACTGCTTCAAAAGTTTTCAGAAATGGCGGCAAAATATATTCCCAATTTTGAAATCATTGATTACACTCACGAAGATAAAATAGACACACCAAGTGGAACAGCAAGAGAGTTGGCGTACCGACTTTCAAAAGTTCAAAAACCAAACAAATTCGTAACCGAAGATGAAATGATTGGAGAAAAATCAAGTCGCGGAGCAAATCTAAATGAGGTTCAAGTACATTCGGTCCGCCTTCCAGGACACGTTATTTCCATAGAAAGTATTTTCGGACTAAAAGACGAGAAACTATCCATCAGACACGATTCGGGAGCGAGTGCCGAACCGTATGTAAAAGGCGGACTTTTGGCAATCGAAAAAGTTGGAATATTTAAAGGATTAAAAAGAGGTCTTGATAGTGTAATGGAATTTTAAAAAAACTGCACACAACAACGTATATAAAAAATAGCTGTTTAAGTGCTTAAATCGAAGTGATTGCCATAAATTTATCGTCAGTACCAAACCAAAAAGTCCGTGAGTAAAGTCCACTACTTTTCATATACAAGACCGTTCTCGGTCATTTAAAATTACTATCAACAAAAACCAAAAGAATCATTATGGATGAAAAATTTGAAGCAGGAATTAACATAGCGATAAAGATTCCCAAAAGTAAATATGAGAAAACGGTTGCCTTTTACAGAGATATCTTAAAGTTGGATGTGGAAGAAAGACCAATTACCAATCCAACTGTATCAAAAACCCATGAAGTGAAATTTGGAAATAATGTAATTTGGTTAGACTGTGTGGATAATTATACACATTCGGAAACTTGGTTACAACTTACAGTACCGAATGTAGAACAAGCCACAAGCTATTTAAAATCGAAAGGAGTAGAAACCTGTGATGAACTTGAAGAGCTTCCAGAAGATATGCACTGGATTCAAGACCCGGCAGGAACAGTTTTCAATCTGCAAAAGAGATAAAAATAACGGTTTAACCAAAAACAAAATCATATCAGCGACCGCTATGCGGAATGTTTATTAACCAAACAAGAATGTAAAAAATGAAAATTACGCGAATTTGGCACGGAATAACCAATTCGGAATATGCCGATGAATATTTAAAGTACGTGGAAGAAACTGGGCTTTCCGATTATAGGAACGTGGACGGAAATTTATCTGCAAAAATATTGAGGCGAATAGATAAAGATAAATGTCACTTTCTGACTGTAACCGAATGGGACTCATATGAAAGTATAAAAAAATTTGCCGGAGATGATTTCGAAAAAGCAAGGTATTACGAGGAGGATAAAAAATATCTTTTAGAGTTTGAAGAGAAGGTAGCTCACTATGAAACTTTTGAATATTAAGAAACAGTACACTCAACAATATATAACATCCGAGCATTGAACTATGCTCCAAACCACTCGGATTTGCTACCACCCCTTCTAATGTAACAACTTCAGGTTTGCTTCGTCTTAAAGCAAACCGTCAATTCATCATTTAGAAGAAGTAAAATGAAATCAATTTACATTACCTGTACCCTAGTATTGTTTTTTAGCGAACTAATGGCTCAAAAAACAGAACCTTCCCATAAAGAGATTGAACAAGAAGTCAGCACGTGGTTGGAAGAGACAAAAGTACCCGGAATAGCCATTGCACAAATTGAGAATGGTAAAGTGTTCCAAACCGTTCTCAAGGGAGAGGACGCCCAGGGCAATGAGATTACATTTTCCACCATTTTTGATGTGGCATCGCTAACCAAGACAATCACCACTTTAGCGGTTTTAAAACTTGCAGAGCAGAAGCAAATGGATTTAGATGAACCCTTATACAAATTCTGGATTGACCCGGATATCCAAAATGATATAAGACATCAAAAGTTGACTCCACGAACTATTCTAAGCCACAGAAGTGGGTTCAAAAACTGGAGGTATATGTATGAAGACGAAAAATTATCCTTTGACTTTGAACCCGGAGAGAAATTCCAGTATTCTGGAGAAGGGTTTGAATACTTGCGAAGAGCCTTGGAACATAAATTTGAGACTTCATTTGAAGAGCTTGTAGACACGCTTGTTTTTAAACCCATCGGAATGGAAAACAGCACTTTAGTCTGGAATAAAAAAATGGAAAACCTTGATTTTGCAGGCTCTCACAACAACGAAGGCCAAGCTTATGATTATGAAAAATCATATAAAGCCAATGCAGCAGATAATTTACTGACTGATTTGTCGGATTTTATCAAACTGGCAAAATCATTGCTTAACGAATCTTACCTTGACGGTTCTCTGTTTGAAGAAATGGGACGACCCCACTCAAAGGTTCGGGAAGGTATTGATTTTGGGTTGGGGTGGATTGTATTTCAAGACCTACCTAATGATGAATATGCCCTATTCAATGCAGGCAGTGATCAAGGGGTGAACTCCTTAGTGGTTATTCTACCAAAATCAAATAGGGGTTTAATAGTTATGACCAATGGGGATAACGGAAGAGGGCTTGCCATGAAAGCAATTTCTGTATTTCTTAAAGATTCAGGCAATCAAATCTTAGAACGTTTTTAAAAATTAAATCACGTTATCCTTATAAATTTGCGTCTCCTAACACTCACGCCACACTAGCTATAGTTCATTGCTTCCCTCCTGCCTTAAACTAAATTCCCTACTTTTAAGACAACAAATACGTGAAGAAATATGAATAGAATAGCGGTCAAAGTTTCTGTTAAAGCTAACATTGACAAAGTTTGGAATTATTGGACAGCTCCGGAGCATATTAAGAATTGGAATTTTGCAACGGACGAATGGTGTTGTCCAAAAGTTGAGAACAATCTTCGACCGAATGAAAAATTTTCGTGGCGAATGGAAGCTAAAGATGGTAGTATGGGATTTAATTTTGAGGGAACATATAACCAAATCGTTGAAAAAAAATTGATTTTGTATAAGATGTCGGACGGAAGAAAAGTTGACATTGAATTCACTCAAAACGGAAATGAAATTCAAGTCAGTGAAACCTTTGATACAGAGGGGACGAATTCTGACGAACAGCAGCGTGCAGGCTGGCAAGCTATACTAGGGAATTTTAAAAAATACGTTGAATCCGAATAAGAAATGCCAATATAATTCATTGCCCTTCCTGCCCTCAATTAAACAACAATACTAATTTTGTACTGCAGCCATGGCCCACCAGCCACCACGTTATCACAACTAGGTCCGTTGGAAGACCATTGTATGCAACCCTAAGAATCCGCGATCAAAATAATGAACGAGCATCCTTTAAGAAAGCAAATAGAAGAAATTGTAAAACTGAACGATACAGAATTTGACTTTGTACTAGAGCATTTTCAAAAAAAATCGTTCAAAAAACATCAAATAGTTTTGCACGAGGGCGACTATGCCCATTTTGAGTTTTTCGTGGTTAAAGGATTAATGAGGGTTTCAAGACTTGACTTTGACGGAAAGGAACATATCTTACAATTTGGAATGGAAAATTGGTGGATTACCGATGCCGAAGCATTTCACCACAAAACCAAATCGACACTGATTGTTGACTGCCTTGAAGATACCGAAGCACTTTCACTTACATTGGAAAACAAAGAAAAATTGAGCAGCGAACTCCCAAAAATGAGAGACTTTTTCCTCAAAAAAACGACCAATGGCTACATTGCCCTTCAAAAACGAATCCTTTGCTTTTTAAGCAGTAACGCCAACGACCGGTACCATAACCTCATTACTTTATATCCAGGGTTGATCCAGAGGGTTCCTAAAGCAATGATAGCTTCCTACCTTGGCGTTACCCGAGAAACATTGAGCCGCCTCTCGAAAACCGAAGCGTAGAATGTGACATTTCTCACACCAAATCTTTGACAAATGTCCTGTTGGGCCGGCCATGCCCATCGGAACTTTGTCGTATGAAAAATAACAGTGCATTAGCTGCAGAACAGAGCCGAATGCCCATTGCCATTTGGGCGCTAACACTGAGTGTCTTTGCCATCGGAACCACCGAGGTGGTTATGATCGGCCTCTTACCCACCATTGCCAAAGAATTTTCAATAAGTGTAGCCTCGGCAGGTTGGCTGGTAACTTCCTATGCCATTGGTGTAGCAATAGGCGGACCTATTGTTACCGTGTTTACCAATCAAGTGGACCGCAAAAAATTACTTTTTTCCATAGTACTGCTCTTTGTGGTCAGTAATGGTTTAGCCTCCGTTTCATTCAATTTTATCCTTTTGGTTATTGCAAGGGTTATGTCGGGCGTTGCACATGGAGTATTTATGGGCATTGGCGCGAATATTGCCAGTAGTATGGTTTCCAAAGAAAAAAGAGCTTCAGCAATTGCGGTTATGTTCACAGGCTTAACCGTTGGTATGGTAACCGGTGTTCCTTTGGGAACATACATTGGTCAGCAATTTGGATGGCGATATACCTTTGGTGGAATCGCCGCCATAGGATTTATTTGTTTGTTGGCAAACCAGCTTTGGTTACCAAATGGTATGAAACAGAGCGATTCCATTCGGCTTAAAGACCAATTCAAGGTCTTGGGAAACAAGTCAATGCTACTGGGTTTTTCCATCACACTATTCTCGTTTGCAGCAATTTTTGGAACATTTACCTATTTATCACCTTTATTGGAAACCATTTCAGGGTTTTCGGAAAATCAAATTACCCTAATATTGTTACTTTATGGGATTGCCGTAGCATTTGGAAACCTTCTGGGTGGAAAGTTCTCCAATAAAAACCCGGCACAAAAACTCCTTCTCTTGTTCACAATACTATTGATTACGTTTGGAGTGATGTTTACCTTATTGCCTTATAAAATTCCTGCACTCCTTTTGGTCGCAGCAATGGGTTTTATTGGCTTTGCAACCGTTCCCGGGATGCAGTTGTATGTCATCCAACTTTCAGAAAAATATCTACCGAGCACCGAAGACGTTTCTTCTGTCTTAAATATTTCCGCCTTCAATATTGGTATCGCATTGGGTTCTGCCATTGGTGGAACGCTCATCTCAACCGCATTGGGATTATCCTCAATCACATTGATGAGTGCGATTTTCTTGGTGATCGCCATCATAATGACCATCATCAGTATAAAAAGAGAAAAATAATTTTAATATAAAAACAGATAAAATGGAATACAGAAATTTAGGAAAATCAGGCTTAAAAGTACCTGTGTTGAGCCTTGGAACAGGCACTTTTGGCGGGACCAATGAATTTTTCCAACGTTGGGGGCAAACTGATGTAAGCGAAGCCACACGGCTTACTGACATTTGCCTTGAAAGGGGTATTAATTTTTTTGACACAGCAAATGTCTATTCAATAGGTGATTCGGAAATTGTTTTGGGAAAAGCGTTAAAAGGAAAAAGGGAGAAAAGCATCATTTCTACCAAAGCCACATTCCAAATGGGAGAACATCCCAACGAAAGAGGGTCGTCAAGATTCCACTTGATGAATGCGCTCGAGGACAGCTTAAGACGATTGGATACCGATTATATCGATTTGTATCTAATGCACGGTTTTGACCAAAATACACCAATTGAAGAAACCTTACGCACACTTGATAATATGATAAAAAGTGGCAAGGTACGATATATCGGCTGTTCAAATTTTGCTTCTTGGCAGCTGATGAAATCATTATCAATTTCGGAAAAGCTCAATTTGGAAAAATATATTGTTTATCAAGGCTACTATTCTCTAATTGGTCGTGATTACGAACAGGAACTGATGCCTCTTTTGGAAGACCAAAAAATGGGGCTGATGGTTTGGAGTCCTTTGGGTTGGGGACGATTGACGGGAAAAATAAAAAGAGGAATGGAAATGAAGGGCGGTAGAATAAAATCGGGCGGAGATATTGGCGCACCACCGGTCGAAAACGAATTTCTTCTGAATGTGGTAGATGTTTTGGAAAAAATCAGTAACGAAATTGGAAAATCCATTCCACAGATCGCCATTAACTGGTTACTTCAAAACAAAACGGTTTCCAATATCGTCATCGGGGCGAGAAATGAAAAACAACTGCTCTCGAACATCGATTCTGTTGGATGGAGCCTCTCCAAAGAACACCTAGACCTACTCAACAACATTTCAGAGCAAACACCAATTTATCCACATTGGGTCGGAGAGAGGTAAAAAAGTGACGTTTAGCTTTAAGCCATAGGAATAAATCCTTCTCTTTGGCTTTTTCATATCTTTAAAACCTAAACATTTGCGTGTAAAATCAGCTACGACCAATACGTGATAGGGTTACCCATGATTATGAAAAAAAAGAGAATACCACTAACATTCCTTATTCTGCTCACAATAACAATAAACGGATCAGCTCAAGAAACAACGTTCTTCAATGCTGACGGATTCTTTTCAATAGGAACACAATCAAACCGAACCGCATCAATAACCTTATTTGACATTGACAAAGATGGGGATTTGGATGCACTCGTTGCAAATGGTAGGCATTGGGCAGAACAGAACTATATTTATTACAATGATGGAAAAGGAGGCTTTAAAGTAGCTCAACCCATCGGAAAATTTCTTGATGCTTCCTATGCCATCAAAAGTGCCGACTTCAACAATGATGGGTTTATGGACATTGCTGTCGCCAATGACAACATTCCCAATAAAATTTATTTTGGTTCGCCCAATCAAAACTTTGATCATGCAACCTCTTTTGGTTCAATATCGGCTTCGAGAAATCTTGAAATAGTAGATATTGACAATGATGGAGATTTTGACTTAATCCTATCGAATCGAAAGGCTGAAAACGAAATTTGCTTAAATGATGGAAAGGGAAATTTTGAAAATATAATCGCTTTCGGGAATAAATCCGACCAGACAATACAAACTAAAGCGGTAGACATTAATAAAGATGGCTTTTTGGACTTGATAACAGCGGAAATACAGAGCAAAAATCGAGTTTATATAAATGACGGGGAACAGAATTTTATAAAGATCATAGCATTTGGCAATGAAGAGGATCAAACTCGTTCAATCGATATTGGAGATTTTGATAAAGACGGGTTCTTGGATATCGTAACTGGAAACTTAGGTTCTAAGAACAGTATCTACTTCGGTGATAAAAGCTCGGCTTTCAATCGCGTTTTTGATTTTAAATCAGAACGTAATACTTCCTCGATTAAGATATCTGATTTAAATCAAGATGGATATTTGGACATCATTGAGGGAAACTCGGAAGAAAGAAACTATGTTCATTTGGGACAAAAAAATGGAACGTTTAAAGAAATTGGTTTGAGGGAAGATTTAATGGACGATACCTATAACATAGAAACAGGAGATTTGAACGGCGATGGTTTTCCAGACATTGTAGAGTCGAATTCCGGAACTTGGAACTTATACTATAGAACACTAAAAAAATAGCTTTGGGCACAATGTTTAGAAAAAAAATAAAGAACAGGACGGTACTTAAATGAAAAAAATAGGATTGGTTGGTGGGATGAGTTGGACTTCCACGTTGGACTATTATAAATATATAAACCAAAGCATCAACAAAAAATTAGGAGGACTAAACTCTGCTGAATGCATACTATATTCCCTGAATTTTTCTGATATACAAGATAGAGGATGGACAAATTCTTACGATTTGATCCTTAATGCTTGCAAGAGTTTAAAATCAAACAATGTAGATTTTATTGTGCTTTGTGCCAATACGGCACATTTGTTTGCTGACGAAATACAATCAACACTCGGAATTCCCATTGTTCATATAGCATCTGCCACAGCAGAAGAAATACGACGACAAAAACTATTAAAGGTTGGATTATTAGGCACAAAATTTACAATGGAGATGGATTTTTACCGAAATAAACTGAGGGAATATCATATTGAAGCTATAGTTCCATCAGAAAAAAAGGATATTGAAGAAATACAGGATATTGTAAAAAATGAACTTGGAAAAGGAATTATAAGTAAAACATCCAAACAAAAATTTGTGCGGTATACCAATGAATTGAGAGAAAGAGGAGCTGAAGGACTTATTTTGGGATGCACAGAGATACCTATGCTAATCGGACAAACCGATTTTGAATTCCCTGTATTCGACACAACAAAAATCCACGTTGAACGCATTGTAAATTTTGCACTGGATAAGTAAAAGCCTCTGCGCTGAAAACATGGGTTATCATCCATTGCAACTTTCTTGTTAACTTTAATCCAACAACTTATGAGGACCTGAACCTCCGCGAAAAGCCCAAACCGATAGTATGACAAAAATTGTATCGACCCCCAATTGTGGAAATTCCCCAAAAATGGAGTTTTTAAAAAATTTCAATATTGCATTTGCCAAAGGGGATGTAGCGTTTCTTGAAAAGAGCGTAACGGAGGATATTGTTTGGAACATAATTGGAGATAAAAAAATTGAAGGTCAACAACAGTTTATCTTTGAACTGGAAAAAATGAAAGAAGAGAAAACTTCTGAATTAATTCTTCATCAAGTAATGTCCCACGGTAAAGAAGGGGCCGTAAATGGAATTATTACCACAGAGAACAACCAAAAATATGCCTTCTCAGATTTTTATGTCTTCAAAGGGGCCAAAGGCGCCAAAATAAAATCCATAACTTCATACGTAATACAGGTTTAATCATACAAGCATGCTTATGAAAGAAGAAATCCAAGCATATAACAATGGGCTAAATCCTTCGGAAAAAGATATTTGCGACCTACTCCAAGCCACTATTGACCATGAACTTCCCCATGCCGAAAATAAAATTTGGCACGGCCATCCCGTCTGGTTCTTGGAGGGGAACCCTATAGCGGGTTATAGCAAACAGAAAAAAGGAATACGTTTAATGTTTTGGAGCGGGGCTGACTTTAACGAAGATGAATTGTCTGTTCGGGGGAAAAAATTCAAGGATGCCTCCATTTTCTATAATGATGCTGCAGAAGTCAATACTGAAGACCTTAAACGTTGGTTATCGAAATCCGAGGAAGTACAATGGGATTACAAAAATATTGTGAAACGAAAAGGAAAATTGGAAAGACTTAAGTAATATGAAAACAACACCGGAACATGATCAGAGAGTGGCAAAACTGACTTTTGCATCGGTATATCCGCACTATGTTACCAAGGTCGTAAAGAAAGGAAGAAACATAGAAGAGCTCGACGAAGTAATAACATGGTTAACTGGTTTTGACAAGAAAAAAATGGAAGAACTGATTGCTGAAAAGGCCACATTTGAAACCTTTTTTAATTTAGCGGAATTGAACCCTAATGCAGAACTGATAAAAGGTGTGATTTGCGGCTATCGTATTGAGGAAATTGAAAACCCCATCACTAGGCAAGTCAGATATTTGGATAAATTGGTAGATGAGCTTGCCAAGGGTAAAAAGATGGAAAAAATTCTTAGGACAGGTAATTAATTGACGCATAGATTCTACAGCAAAACCAAAAAAGAGCAAAGCCGAATCCTGATTTGGATTCTTCTGTTGGCCCTGTTTGTCATAATTCTATCCTGTTGGTTGGCTTGGGTTTCCCAATTTTATTTTTTTGGTATTATCGTCATTTTGGGAGTGCTCACACTAGTAGCTCCTTTCATTGATGTACCGTCCATGAAAAAAAGCGGTAAACTTCGTTATCATTCATTATTGATGCTCTCGGAAAAACCTAAAGACGGTGTTATCAAAATTCATGGAGGCACATTGTTCGACTATGTCTTTGTAATAGATAAAAAAATGAACGGGAATCAGCGGAGAACCTTTATTGTTCAGCAATATGTTGAGGGATTGCTTAATCTTATTAACAACACTGACATGGGGTCAACTACCAAGCTGCAGGGAACAAGCTATATCATCAATAAAAGAACAGCACAACGAGTAGGTTTCGAAGTAATGCCTACAGACTACATCCAAAAATTTATTCTCACTTACAATTATTTAAATGTACTGGTCACCTACTCCATCGCCAAAGGAAAACTATCGTTCCCCAAAATAAACAGGACCATAACGTTCGAGGCAAACCTTAAAGATATTGGGCAAAAAAAAGATTTTTTAGTTACCTTGAATAAAAAGTTGAAAAGTGAAACAGGGTTCTGAGCAATCCCAAAAACACTTAAATATAAGCCTATTTAATCCTTGGAAAAATCCTATCAACAATACCTCGAAGACTACCTCCAATCATTTGTAAACTTATCCTCCGAAGAACTAACGCTCTTTCGCTCACAACTGTCCATAAGGGAGTATGCGAAAAAGGATTTCTTTTTTGAGAGCAGGGAAATTCAAAAAAAAATGGGATTCGTTTGCAAGGGATTGTTAAGGCGATACTACATTAACGAAAAAGGAAAGACCATCACCACAGGGTTTGTGAAAGAAAATGAATATGCCACTGACTATCCGGCCTTTATACAGCAACGTCCCAGTAAATATTATATGGAATGTCTGGAACCCTGCATTATAATAGAACTTGCCTATGATGATATCCAAGTGGGGTATACCAACTTCAAAAGCCACGAAAGGTATGGGCGGCTTATTGCTGAAAAGGTGCTGACAATTCAAACGGACCGAGTGGAAAGCTTCCTTTTTGATACTGCTGAACAGCGCTATTTAAACTTTATAAAAGACAACCCTGGGTTGATCAACCGCATAAGCCTAACGCATTTGTCTTCCTATTTGGGTATTGAAAGACAATCCTTGAGCAGAATACGAAGTAAAATCGCAAAAAAATAAGATTGTCACATATGTGTCAGGTAGCACCAAATATTAGTCTGCATCTTTGTTTCATCAAACAAAATTAATAATCATGCTGAAGACACCATCTAACACATTAACTATATTCTTTTTCCTTTTGGTAACCATTTCATCGTTTGGCCAAAATGGTATTAAACCTATTCACACGGAAATTCAACAACATACCGAACAAATTTTTGATAGTTTGGTCAAAATAAGAAGGGATCTTCACATGTACCCCGAAGTGGGCGGAGAGGAAAAAAGAACATCGACAAAAATAGCCGCATACTTAACGGAACTTGGACTGGAGGTAAAAACAGGAATTGGCGGTTATGGCGTTGTTGGCATATTAAAAGGTGCAAAACCTGGTAAAAAGATTGCTTGGCGGGCCGATATTGATGCAATGCCATCCAAAGCTCCCGACGTAGTTGACTTTCCATCAAAACATGAAGGAGTAAGGCACATTTGTGGCCACGATGTACACACAGCGGTAGCTCTCGGCATTGCAAATACCATGGTACAGCAAAAAGAGGATTTAGAGGGAACAATATATTTTGTATTTCAGCCATCCGAAGAGAACATAAAAGGGGCTCTGGCCATGATGGACGATGGCTTGTTCGATATGATTCAGCCCGAGGAAATGTACGCCATGCACGTTACGCCATTCCCCGCAGGCACTATTGCCGCTAAACCTGAGGAAATGTTTTCAGATTACAAAAAAGTGGACCTTTTTTTTAAGAAAGGTAATAATAAGGATGCGTTGTACGAATTTGCAAAACAGGCAATCCTATCCCTTGAAAATGTCTCTCCCAAAAGCAAATTCTGGAACATGCAGAACATGGGCGACCCAGAAATAGGAATCGCTGGAACAAAGTCCATTTACAAAAATTATACTACGGTAGACAAAAATAATTTTTCAATTAAGGAAACCAATAATGGTGTAAAAATCAGTGGTTTTATAAGTTTCAGTGACAAAAAACAACGGGATGCCGCCATTCCTTCTCTAAAAAAGAAGATAGCGGATTCTGAATTTGCGGAAGATTTTAGTACCGCCGAACTTGTAAACGTCTTCCCTACCCTTGACAACAATGAAAGATTGGTCAATGAGAGTTTGGAACAATTGTCGGATATCTACGGGGAGAACAGAGTACTTCGTTTACATGGGGTTGTAGCTGACGGTCGTAGTGATGACTTTGCATTTTTTCAACCCAAAGTACCAAGTGTATACTTTTTTATGGGTGGCTCCAATTATGAAAAAGGGATTATAGCCCAAACACACTCACCGAATTTTGCCGTTGATGAGAGCTGTATCAAGACCGGTGTCAATCTTTTTTCGTCCTTGATTATTGAAAGATTGAATCCATAAACCTAAATGTTGCCTCAAATAGTGCCAGACATCTAATAATATTGTGGGTCAGCCCTCTTTTTGATAGATTTAATGTATCAACCCACTAGCTATGAAAAAGTTTACGCTGACCTTAACCGTTACAATGCTATCGATATTTAGTTGTTTTGGACAAAGTTCAGATTTCGTCGGGACTTTCGTTAATGGGTCAAATAGCATTTCAATTCAGTTTAAACGTGTTGGTGATGAGTACCATGGTTTGCTTGCTGCAGTAGGTGCCAGCTTTGCCATTAGGGCCACAGGGTCGTTCAATAAAATAAATGGTGAAATATATGGATTGGAAGGGCCCATGGGTTTCGAGGCCACATTGACCGGAACCAAGATGAAAGTCCGCGCAACTGGATATAACGGGCCATTTTATAAATATTCGGACCTACACAATCTAGGTGGTTTTGATTTGACATCTTACATGAAGGACAACAGTAAGCCTGTTAATACTATCAACACTCAATTAACCGAAATGTCACCAACTGAGATTGTAAATGACCAATATCCAGAATTGGACAATCAAGGTTTACTGAACATAATTTCTGGAAGTCAGTTAGTGTTTTATCAGCGAACTTCCAATGTAAACGATAGCATGGCCAGTTCCATTACCTATGTAAATTTTTGTGACAATGGCACTTTTTCCATGAACATGGATGGTTCATTCATTGTGGAAGGTGATTATGGCGGAAATTCCCAAGGAGTTTCCGGCGGAAACAGTTCAGGAACTTGGCAACTGGTATCATACCAAGGTCAGCCCGCAATTTATCTGCAATATTATAATGGTGATACCAGCTTAAATCCTTTTAACGAAAACGAAGTCCGGCAAGGAAGATGGCAACGTGGCAACACCCAATACGCATTGCAGCGGAACAAAGTCCGCTGCAATTAAAATATATATATTCGAAATATTGTAGTAATGGGACAATTATTCGCCCATTGCCGCAGCTACAGCTGCTGAAAGTCTTTTGTAAGTTCCATTCTGTAAACGCTCCCTAATTGAAGAGAAAGCATCAAGCGTTTCCTCGATATCCTTCATAGTGTGGGTTGCCGTTGGAATCAAACGGAGTAAAATCAAACCTTTTGGGATTACTGGATAAACTACGATGGAACAGAAAATTCCATGATTTTCACGCAAATCCTTCACTAAGGCCATTGCTTCTGGAATACTTCCGTTCAAGTAAACGGGAGTTACACAACTGGTGGTGGTACCAATATCAAAACCTCTTTCTTTCAATCCATTTTGAAGCGCGTTTACGTTTTCCCAAAGCTTAGCTTTAAGTTCCGGCATGGTACGCAACATATCCAGTCTTTTCAATGCTCCCTTTACGTATAGCATAGGCAACGATTTGGCGAACATTTGAGACCTTAGGTTGTACTTTAAATATTCGATAATTTCCTTATCTGCTGCCACAAAAGCTCCGATACTGGCCATGGACTTGGCAAAAGTGGCCAAGTATACATCGATTTCATCCTGTACGCCTTGCTCCTCTCCTGCTCCTGCTCCAGTTTTACCGAGGGTTCCAAATCCGTGGGCGTCATCTACCAACAACCTAAATTGGAACTTTTTCTTTAGGGCAACGATTTCTTTCAAAATTCCTTGCTCTCCACGCATACCGAACACACCTTCGGAAATCACCAAGATTCCACCTCCGGTTTCATTGGCCAATTTGGTGGCACGCTCTAAGTTTTTTTCCAAACTGTCGGGATCGTTGTGCTTAAAGGTAAAACGCTTGCCCATATGTAAACGAACACCATCTATAATACAAGCGTGACAATCCACATCGTATACAATGATATCATCCTTGGAGACCAAAGCGTCGATTACCGACATAAAACCTTGGTAGCCAAAATTCAATAAGTAAGCGGCATCTTTGTTGACGAATTCGGCCAATTCGTTCTGTAATTGTTCATGTAGATCGGTGTGACCACTCATCATTCGGGCACCCATTGGGTAAGCAGCTCCATGTTCCATGGCAGCTTCCCCATCCACTTTTTTGATTTCAGGTAGATTGGCCAGGCCGAGATAGTCATTGATACTCCACGTTATCACGTCCTTACCTTGAAACTTCATTCTGTTGGAAATGGGTCCTTCCAGTTTGGGGAAAACAAAATAGCCTTCTGCTTGTGAAGCCCATTTTCCTAAAGGTCCTTTGTTCTCAATGATTCTATCGAATAAATCTCTCATCTACCTTAATATTAATTCATCTGCAAAAGTATATATTTTTACGAACCTTCCATAAAGAATTATGAACATAAAAAAACGGCAATGAAATACATTGCCGTTCTGAGGTGTTTATGTGGTACTGGTTTATTTAATATACTTGATTTCTTCTGGTACTTCGGCATTTTGGATATCGAAAAAACCTTGGTTTTCCATCCATTCGTTGCTGTATACCTTGCTCATATATCTTGATCCGTGGTCAGGGAAAACAACAACAACATTGCTATCCTCTGTAAATTCACCCTCGGTATTCAATTGATACAACGCTTGAGTGGCTGCTCCACTGGTATATCCTGCAAAAATACCTTCAGTATGGGCCAATTTGCGTGCCATGTGTGCACTTTCGCCATCGGTAACCTTCACGTATCTATCAATGGCATTGAAATCGGTAGCCGCCGGAATCAAGTTCTTGCCCAAACCTTCAATTCGGTATGGATATACTTCGTTATGATCAAATTCCCCGGTCTCGTGATATTTTTTCAACACGGAACCATAGGCATCAACACCCAAAACTTTGATTTTCGGGTTCTGTTCCTTTAGATAGCGAGCAATACCGGAGATAGTTCCTCCTGTTCCGCTACATGCTACCAAATGAGTAATCTGACCATTGGTCTGCTCCCAAATCTCAGGTCCTGTACTGGAATAATGGGCATCTATGTTCAACTCGTTAAAATATTGGTTGATATAGATAGAATTTGGTGTTTCGCTATGCAAGCGCTTGGCCACTTCGTAATAGGAACGTGGGTCGTCTGCACTAACATGCGCTGGACAAACATATACGTTTGCTCCCATGGAACGCAACATATCTATTTTATCCGGTGATGATTTTGAACTTACGGCCAAAATACATTTGTATCCTTTAACAATACTCACCATGGCAATACTAAAACCTGTGTTGCCCGATGTTGTTTCTATAATGGTGCTACCCGGTTTAAGAATACCTTTTCGTTCGGCCTCCTCTATAATATGAATTGCGATTCTATCTTTTGAAGAGTGTCCAGGGTTAAAGCATTCCAGTTTAGCATAAAAATTTCCTGTAAGCGGGGCGGTAATTTTGTTAAGCTTGACTAAGGGGGTACTTCCAATTAAGTCTAGAATATTGCTGTGCGCATTTATCTGTTTCTTCATAACTGGTATTAGGTAGGGGAACAATTCTTATTTAAAATAAGTAATTGTTCCGTGCAAATGTAACATTTTATTTTTAAAGGGCTTTTCCTTCGAGATCTAAAATGAAGGCATATTCCTTTGCTGTTTCCTTTAAGGCTTCAAATCTTCCAGAAGCTCCACCGTGTCCTGCATCCATATTGGTGTCCAAGAACAAAAGGTTATCCCCTGTTTTATACTCTCTTAATTTAGCCACCCACTTGGCTGGCTCCCAATATTGCACCTGGGAGTCGTGCAAGCCTGTGGATACATATAAATGTGGATAATTTTTGGCCTCTACATTGTCATATGGGGAGTAAGACTTAATGTAATCATAGTATTCCTTTTCGTTCGGATTGCCCCATTCATCATACTCACCTGTTGTCAACGGAATGGTATCATCCAGCATGGTAGTGACCACATCCACAAAAGGTACTGCTGCAATTACTCCATGGTAGAGTTCAGGTTCCATATTAATGATGGCACCCATCAGCAATCCACCCGCGGAGCCTCCCATAGCGTATAAATGCTCTGAACTGGTATATTTTTGGTCTATCAAAAACTTGGAAACATCAATAAAATCCGTAAAGGTGTTCTTTTTGTGCAACAATTTGCCATCTTCGTACCAAGGTCTTCCCAAATATTCACCTCCTCTTATATGCGCTATGGCATAAATAAATCCTCTATCCAATAAACTCAATCGAATCGAAGAAAAATAAGGGTCAATGGTAGCACCATATGATCCATAGCCATATTGTAACAACGGACTGGTGCCATCCAATGGCGTATCTTTGTGATAGATTATGGAAATGGGAACTTTTTTTCCGTCCCTTGCGGTCGCCCACAAACGTTCTGTTTTGTAGTTGCCCTTATAAAACTTTCCTCCCAAAACCTCTTGCTGCTTCATAACGGTTTTGGTTTGGCTCTCCATGTCAAAATCAATAATGGCATAGGGTTCGCCCATTTCGTTGTAGTAGTAGCGTAGTACTTTGGTATCAAAATCCAGATTGACTGATGGCCCGGCAACATAGGTCTCACTATCAAAGGGAAGGTAATAACTATCAGAACCATCCCATTTGGCAATTTTCATTTGGTTGAGCCCATTGTTACGCTCGGTTACTACATAATAGTCACGAAAAATTTCTACATCTTCCAACAAAACATCTTCTTGATGGGGAATAAATTCCTCCCAATGTTCCGATGATGTATCGTTTTCATTGGTTTTCATCAACTTAAAGTTGGTGGCGCCGTCCTTGTTGGTCAATACATAAAAATCTCCTTCAAAATGAGAGATGGAATACTCCACTCCTTTTTTTCTGGGTGAGAACACCTTGAACTCACCTTTGGAATCATCTGCTGGCAAAATTCTATATTCTGATGTAAGTGTGCTGCTGGAGCCGATTACAATATACTTTCTGGATTTGGTCTTGTACACAAACGTGTTATAGGTTGAATCCTTTTCGTGAAAAACCAATTCGTCTTCATCGGAAGAAGTTCCCAATATGTGTTTAAAAATTCTATCGGAACGTAAGGTTACCGGGTCTTTTTTGGTATAAAAAAGTGTTTTGTTATCATTGGCCCAAACAGAGCTTCCGGTTGTATTTTCAATGATATCAGGGTAAATTTCCCCTGATTTAAGGTTTTTTATCTGAATGTTGTACTGCCTTCTGGAAACAGTATCCGTTCCAAAAGTTGCCATGGTGTTATCAGGGCTGATGGAAACTCCTCTTAGATCAAAGTATTCATGACTCTTGGCCATTTCGTTACAATCGAACAACAATTCCTCCTCTGCCTCCAAGGTTTCCTTCTTTCGTGAATAAATGGGGTACTCTTTGCCCTCTTCATATCGGGTAATGTACCAGTACCCATCTAATTTATAGGGAACAGAAGAGTCATCTTCTTTAATCCTACCCTTCATTTCCTTAAAAAGTTCCTCTTGGAATTTCTCGGTATGGGCGGTCATTTTATGGAAGTACTCGTTCTCAGCGTTCAAATAGTCAAGAACCTGTTGGTCTTCCCTATTGTTCATCCAATAGTAATCATCTATTCTAACATCTCCGTGCTTTTCGAGTTGGGTCGGATGTTTAGGGGCAACAGGGGGCGTAATGTTCATTGATTCGTCTTTGTTGTTTTTGCAAGCGGATGCAAAAATAAGGGATAATACCAGAAAAGGTATTGTTAGATAGGATTGTTTCATTTGGTCAGTGTTTTCACCAATTTACTACTTTTGAGCTTACATTGAACAAATAGTACAAGTTTGTATCTGATTTCATAATCCAGAACAAGCCAAAACCACAAATACTTTTAAAAATTAAAGATATGTTTGGAGATTTAATGGGCATGATGGGAAAAATAAAAGAGACCCAGAAGAAAGTAGAAGCTACCAAGGAACGATTGAACACCGTAATGATTGATGAGGCCTCATCGGACGATTTGCTCAAAGTCACTTTAACGGCCAACCGTGAAATAAAATCCATTACAATAGATGATTCCCTTTTGGAAGACAAAGACCAATTAGAGGATTATTTGGTGCTTACCTTGAACAAAGCCATAGAAAAAGCCACTAAAGTAAACGAAGCTGAGTTGGCGGCCGTGGCGAAAGAGGGCATGCCGAATATCCCCGGCATGGATGCTTTTATGAAGTAATTTGTCAGGTCAAGCGCAGTCAAGACCTTTTTGACTGCGCTAGAAGTAACACATTTTTACCCTATACTTTTCAAAACGTTTAAAAAATGCCGGTGCATGGCATCGGTATAGTCCAAATGGGTAACGATGCGCAATTTACCCTGCCCCATGCCGATAATGGACACTTGATTTTTGTTCAATTGACCCAAAAATGCTTCGGACGACATCTTGGCCTCGTTGATTTCAAATATGATGATATTCGTTTCGATGGGTTCCACTTTTTTGATGAAATCCAACGATTGGAGCACCTCGCCTATTTCAGCTGCTTTTTTGTGATCTTCTGCCAGTCGACCTACATTGTTTTCCAAAGCATAAATACCCGCTGCTGCCAAAAAACCGGATTGACGCATTCCCCCACCAAACACTTTTCTAATACGTAAAGCTTTATCGATATCGGTTTTGCTCCCCACCAGAACAGAGCCTACCGGACACCCCATACCCTTGCTCAGACACACGCTGATGGTATCGAACAACTTGCCATAACTTTTAGGGTCTTCTCCCTTTTTCACCAAAGCGTTCCAGAGTCTTGCACCGTCCAAGTGATATTTTAGATTGTGGGCATCACAGACTTTTCGAATATTTTTCAATTCCTCAAAATCCCAACAGGCACCACCACCTTTGTTCGTGGTGTTTTCTATACAGACCAATGTGGTCAAAGGACTGTGGTAAAAATCTGGTGGGTTTATGGAGGCTTCCACCTGTTCAGCGGTCATCATGCCACGGTTACCATCTACCAATCGGCAGGACACCCCACTGTTAAAACTTACACCGCCGCCTTCGTAATTATAGATATGGGCATATTTATCACAAATCAGCTGATCTCCGGGCTGGGTGTGTATTTTTATCGCCGTTTGATTGGTCATGGTGCCGCTTGGAAAAAACAATGCTGCTTCCATGCCAAAGTATTCTGCGACTTTTGCCTCCAATTCGTTTACCGTAGGGTCGTTTTTGAAAACATCATCCCCTACTTTTGCATTCATCATGGCCTCCAACATCCCGGCCGAAGGTCTAGTGACCGTATCACTTATTAAGTTTATTTCCATATAATAATTTAGTCCATACAATCCATTCCGATGGGTGAACCATCTGGAATTGTAGAAACTGGAACAAGTTTGAATTCCGACGGCTTTTCCATAAACGCATCAATTCTTTTCACCATTTCCGCAGAAATCGTGTTTTTACCATCTGTCAACAATTGGGTTTTTAAATTATTGAGCGTCTCATTGGCGATAGCGTTCACTTGTGGATGCACGTCATTGTGTGCGGCAAGGTTCATGATATGATATAGTACCCTAAAATTGATGGTGTTCTGTACCTCTTCCTCATAATCATCACGATGAGAAAGGTCTAATGTCCCTTTTATGGTTTCGTCCAAAACCTCTTTAAGCCCCATTTGATTTTTATCCAAACTTTTTTGCTGGATCAAACGGGAAGCTCGCTCAGGATGAAGCAATAGTTCCAAGGTCATATCAGCAGCGGTTTCAGCAACGGAAAGAGCATCAAAACTTACACCTGTTCTACCTTTAAAGGATTCCCTGGAACGACCAAAACCAATGGCTCTAGGAGGAAAAAGGTCCAACTTATCCTTGGGAACTGCAATAACTTCGGCATCCAATGTCTTTAAAATGGATTCCATTGCCTTTTCTTGTACTGTTTCATTAACGGGTTTCACTGGTATTTGTCCGCCATCTTTTACAGCATAATTATAGTCCAACCCCCCGATAACCTTTGAAACTGCCTCGGTCTGATATCTATGGAAGAAATATATTGGCACAAAAACATCTTCCAAAACGGAATAGGCTTCACCTGTTCTTATATTGTCCACTGAAAAGTTCTTGATGGCCTTTTCACGGATCTCCAACATACTTTCCAATTCCTGGCTGGCGCTTTTACCGTTGTCCCATAAATGTGCCAGTGCATGTGCTCCTCCCTTTGGGCGCGCATCACTATCGGATATGTAGCGAAGACCATCGTCTTGGGCTTTCTTTAAAATAGAATTCAATGCCTCTTGTTCGTTTGTTCCGCTTGGAAAATCCGAGTAGGCATAGGCAACAATAACCTTATCCCATTCTCCTATTCCTGTATCGTAAGCATTTTTAAAACTGATTTCACCTCCTTCCAACTCAAATTGCGGGTGTGGATAGTCCATAACCGAGGCTCTATCATTGGTGCTGGCTGCAAAGTTGTGGGTAAATCCTAACGTATGTCCTATTTCGTGTGCAGAGAGTTGGCGTATTCTGGCCAAGGCCAGTTCCAACATGGGCTGGTAATTGTCGTCCCTTTCTTCGAAAGGTTGGTTCATTAAGGCCTGTGCTATCATAAAATCTTGACGAATTCTCAAGCTTCCCAAACTCACATGTCCTTTTAATATTTCCCCGGTCCGTGGGTCTACAACACTAGCCCCATAGCTCCATCCCCGAGTTGAGCGATGTACCCATTGCACTACATTATATCTGATGTCCAGCGGGTCTGCATCATCCGGTAATATTTTCATTTGAAAAGCATTCTTGTAACCTGCTGCTTCAAAAGCTTGATTCCACCATTTACCACCGTCCATCAATGCAGAACGGATGGGTTCCGGAGTCCCATTGTCTAAATAATAGATGATTGGCTCCACTGCTTCGCTTACTTCGGCATTAGGGTCTTTCTTTTGTAAACGGTGTCTTCTGATAAATCGCTTTACCAATGATTCTTGCACAGGAGTGGCATAATCATAATAAGAGAATGGGTATCCGCCACTTCGGGGGTCGTACAATCTCTTTTCATAATTTTCATCAGGTAGTTCAATCAGCGAATGATGCTGGGCTACGGTAACCAGGCTCGGCGTAGGGGTCACGGAACGAATCCAAGCTCCTTCCGGTTCTCCCTTAAAAGTTAGGGCAACATCAAACTCAACATTTTTAGGGAACGCCTTGGTACGGTCAAAGGCCCAAGCACTTTTTCCCTTATCCAAACTATACGAACCTTGCTTGGAGCGTTTCAATCGGTTGGAAACTCCGTGGGCGTCTCGCATTAAAAAATCGGTAATATCTATCAAATAACTGCCTTTGGACTCCTCAACTATCTCAAAACCTTCCAAAATAGATTTTGCAAAGGCTTGCTCCACCGATTTACGTTCCAATTCGTTATCGGTTATGGCCCGATACTCCAAGTTGGGCTGAACCAATAACAGTTTTTTGCCCGCTTTGCGGAAGAACACCACTTGTTCGTTGCCCAACTGTCCACGGTCCAAGCCAATATCGTTGCTACCTATACCACTGCTCAACGAATAGACGTATAAAAAATCCTTTTCCAGATTATCTACTTGCAGATAGATTTTATCAGTAGAATCATCATAGAAAAAATTGAAATATCCACTGAATTTTTGAAAATCCTTGGTCTTTTCAAACGTTTGTGCTCCCAAAGAAAGGCAAGTAAAGTAAAATAAAGCGATTAGAGTAGTTGTGTTCTTCATAATTTGGTTGAAATATTGCTTAAAAATATGGAAATCATTTTTAAAAAGCGTTCACATAAATCTTTAACTGACCGTAAAATAGAAATTGATAAAATTGAGTACAGAATTTTACATATTTCCATTTTAGTATCCATTGTTTACTGTTGAGATTTTAATTACAGTATTCCATATTCGGCAAGGTCATGTGAAGAAAGAAACTTATTTTTACCCCAAAATATATTAGATGGTAACTACAGATCAGCAAAAAGATCTTATTGAGCGCCTTGGTGCGTTAAGGAGGTATCTTTGACATCGATGCCAAACTTATTGAAATAGAGAACGAGGAAGAGAAAACCCTTGCTCCGGGCTTTTGGGACAATCCACAAGAGGCCCAATTACAGATGCAGTCGATAAAATCCAAAAAGAAATGGGTAGAGGATTTTGAGGAAGCCAAAACATTGGTAGGCGACCTTGAGGTTCTTATGGAATTTCAGCAGGCTGGTGAGGTATCCGAAGACGAGGTTACCCAACAGTTTGAAAAATCCATCTCGTCCATTGAAAAATTGGAGTTCCGGAATATGCTCTCCGATGAGGGCGATGAGCTTACCGCAGTTCTTCAGATTACTGCTGGTGCGGGAGGTACGGAAAGTTGTGATTGGGCATCCATGCTTATGCGCATGTATATGATGTGGGCCGAAAAGAACGGTTACAAAATCAAAGAACTTAACTACCAAGATGGCGACGTTGCCGGTATAAAGACCGTAACCTTGGAAATTGAAGGAGAATATGCATTTGGTTGGCTCAAGGGCGAGAATGGTGTACACCGTCTGGTGCGCATCTCCCCCTTCGATAGCAATGCTAAAAGGCATACATCCTTTGCCTCGGTTTATGTATATCCATTGGTGGACGATAGCATTGAAATCGAAGTGAACCCTTCAGAGATCGAGATAACCACAGCACGTTCCAGTGGAGCTGGTGGGCAAAACGTGAACAAGGTAGAAACCAAGGTACAATTGGTACACAAACCTACCGGCATCCAAATTTCATGCTCGGATTCTCGATCACAACACGATAACAGGGCCACGGCAATGAAAATGTTGAAATCGCAGTTGTACGAAATAGAGCTTCGCAAAAAACAAGAGGCCCGGGCCGAAATTGAATCATCCAAAATGAAGATTGAATGGGGATCCCAAATCCGTAACTATGTAATGCATCCATACAAATTGGTGAAGGATGTACGGACAGGTGAGGAAACAGGAAATGTGGATGCCGTTATGGACGGTGATCTTGATGCATTTTTAAAGGCCTATTTAATGATGATGGGGCAGAAAGAAGAACAAGATTAATAGATAATCATGATTAAAATATACCATAATCCAAGATGTAGGAAATCTCGAGAGGGATTGGCCATCTTGGAAAAATCGGGAAAGGATTTCGAAGTTGTAAAATATTTGGACGACGTTCCCAGCAAAGAAGAATTAAAAAAGCTGGTTAAACATTTGGACATAGCTCCCATTGATTTGGTCCGGAAGACCGAAGCCATCTGGAAGGAAAAATTTAAAGGAAAACCCCTTACCGATGATGAAGTGATCGCAGCCATGGCCGAAAACCCAAAATTGATAGAGCGCCCGATTGTGGTTAATGGAAAAAAAGCAGTTGTAGGAAGACCTCCCGAGAATATATCGGGTCTGCTATAATTCTGATAACCAATTACATTTAACACAGGTTGCACAAATAAATACAACCTAAATAGTATCTTTACCTCCATGAAAAGTAAACAAACACTCTTCCTAATAACCTTATTTATTGGCCTACTGGCCTTGAACGATGTTGTCGCCCAATACGGCTACGGCTCCCCTTATGGTTATGGCAGATACGGGAGAGGACGAAGTTATGTCCCCCAAGCAGGCCCTGTTGAAAGTCAAAAAGAGGAGACACCACCTACAGCCGAAGAACTTGTGGACGAACAAATGCCATCCATTACCGAGGCCATAGATTTAGATCCTTTTGAGCAGGCCGTTGTTCGGACCTCATTGGTCACATCAGTTCAACAACGAATAGAACTTCAAATTCTTGGTTTGGAACCCCTAAAGATGAAAGAAGAGGTCGAAAAAATAAAGCGGCGCCAAGATGCCGAACTAAAAGCAGGCCTTCCCGAAGACAAGTTTGAAGCCTTTATGGAACTACAAGAAAACCAATTCAAGGCCAAGAAGAAAAAGAAAAAGAAGAAAAAGAACAAGGGTTAACAATTCTTTAAGGTCATTCGCAGGTTCAATTACGTTGTTGGGGGATTTATATTTCGCATCCACTTTTTTTCCTTCAATTTTTGCAGCGTAAAAATCAAACTATGCAAAGGATATTTATCCCATTGCTACTAATCTTATTGACTGCATTTCAGGGATTAGCCCAGCAAAACCAAAAACCCATTACAATTTCAGGAAAGGTAACCGATTCAGAATCAGGCCAACCTTTGGAATATGCGACTTTCGTGCTGCAAAAAGCAGATAGTCCAGATCAGGTAACCGGAGGAATTACGGACCTCGATGGAAACTTTGAAATAGAGACTGCTCCCGGAACTTACAACATCAGGGTCGAGTTTATTTCTTATAAAACGTATTCTCGACAAGGACAAACCTTTAATTCCGATACCGATTTAGGTTCAATTACCTTGTCCCCGGACGTAGCCCAATTAGCCGAAGTTGAAGTTGTAGGAGAAAAAACTACTGTGGAAGTTAGGCTGGACAAAAAAATCTATAATATCGGAAAAGACCTGACCACTAGTGGCGCAACGATTAGTGATGCACTAAGCAATGTTCCTTCCGTAAATGTTGATATTGATGGTGCCATTAGTCTTCGCGGGAACGAAAACGTTCGTATCCTGATCAATGGAAAACCGTCTGCCCTTGCTGGCTTTGGGTCTACCGAAGCGCTTCAACAATTACCTGCAGATGCTATTGAAAAAGTTGAGGTTATCACCAGTCCATCTGCAAGATATGATGCCGAAGGTACTGCCGGTATCCTAAATATTGTTTTAAAAAGAGAGAAAACGCTAGGTTTTAACGGATCCGTTAATTTGTACGGGGGGCACCCGACCAATGGTGGAATCACCGCCAATGCCAACCTTAGAACAAACAAGTTCAATTTTTTTACCACAGTTGGTTACCGATATAGAGAAGGGCCTGGGAACGGATTTTTTGATACTAGATATTTCGACCCAAGACAAGACGCCTTTTTGGACAGTATCGCTTACGATAGAAATGTTGAAGATAGGAATATCAGCAGAATTAATCGCGGTGTGAATGCAAATTTTGGAATGGAATATTTCTTTAATGAACAATCATCCATAACTGGTTCCTATTTTTACAGAACAGGTAGCGATGAAGATCTTACTACCAACGTGAACGATTATTTTTTAAACAATAATCCACAGGTTGGTACCACAAGAAGCGAGTTGGAAACAGAAAAGGATAATACCCACCAAGTTTCCCTTAATTATATTAATAGATTTGATGAAGATGGACAAGTGTTGACGGCTGATGTACAGTTCTCTGTCGATGAAGAAGTTCAAAATGGATATATATCCGAACCTGTTCGTTACAACAATACAGCCAATACGGATATAACCATTCCTATGGAAGAAATTTCTTCTATACAAGATCAAACAGAATACTTGGTACAAACCGATTATGTACTTCCATTTGGTAAAGGTTCTCAGTTCGAAGCCGGTTATCGTGGAACTTTTGAAAATGAGGTTACAGATTACCGATTGCTACAAGAAAACTCAGGCGGAGTTCTTGAAGTTAACGTAAATCAAACAAATCTCTTTGATTTCACTCAGAATGTACATGCACTATATTCGCAATACGGTTCAAAATTCGGTGACTTTAATTTTCTCTTAGGTCTTAGGATGGAGAGTACCCAACTAAAGGGTAAAATCGAGTCAGAACTTACAGAAGAGGAACTACAGGAAGAATTTTCGTTCCCTATAGACACAGATTTTGATAATAACTATACAGGTCTCTTCCCCACGGTAAACCTGATTTATGAATTCACTGAAAGAGAGAATGTTTCTTTGGGCTATAACAGACGAATCAATCGTCCTTGGAGCTGGTTTTTGAATCCATTCCCATCAAGAAGCAGTAGGACCAATATTTTTCAGGGTAACCCTAACCTTCGACCTGCATTTTCAAATGCATTTGATTTGGGGTACTTAAAGCGCTGGGATAAACTTACCTTGACTTCCTCTGTGTACTATCAAAGAGAGACCGATGCATTTCAAAGGGTTCAGGAGCAAGTTTTCATTACGGGGCCAGGTGGTTCGCAAGTGGAAGTAATCAGGAACATCCCATTTAACTTGGCAACAAATGATAGAACAGGTGCTGAAGTTGGTATGCTTTACAATCCTACCAAATGGCTTAGATTGAACGGCAGTGTCAACTTCTTTAGGTTCAGTCTTGATGGAGAATTCAATGGTGTCGATTATAGCCAATCCAACAATAGTTGGTTTGGGCGCTTTAGTTCCAAGGTTACATTGCCCTGGAAAATTGACTGGCAGACCAATGCGTTCTACCGAGGTGCATCCGATGATATTCAAGGGCGTTCTGATGGTATCTTGTCAATCGACCTAGCGTTCAGTAAAGATCTTTTAAATGATAATGCCACTATTTCCTTGAACGTTCAAGACCTTTTGAACTCAAGAAAGAGAAGCTCGTTCACTACGACAGACTTTTTCGAGCAGGATAGTGAATTCCAATGGAGACAGCGCCAGATAAGGGTTTCGTTCATCTATCGTATCAACGAACAGAAAAAACGAGGCAGACCGGAAAGACAAGGTGGTGAAGATTTCGAAGAAGGACAGTTTTAAAAAAACGAATACGTTCCCCCGGGACTTAAATTAAAAAAGCAGCCAGTTGGCTGCTTTTTTTTGTGTTTTCTTGAACAGAAAAATTATAGCAAAAAAAAATTAGTCATCAAATCCATGACAACCAATTTTGTACATCAGTTAAAAACAAAAAAGAAGCCGAGTAGGCTTCTTTTGTTATATGTTATTCTTCTAGTTGGGCTCGTTTGGCCTCTTTTCTTTCTTTATACATTTCCCTTAGGTTGCCAATCAACCAGTAAGGTACTACAAAGGTCAACAAGAATATCATCAACCAAAAACCGATTGTCAAAATTGTTAGAAAAGCTAGAAAACCTAAATATTGGTCAAAATCAAACATCTTTATTCCTTTTGTTTTAACAAAGATACTTTCTTCTTATCAAAAAATGCAAATAGATGTACAAAAAAAGTGTATTTATCTAGATCAATTACCATATAAATCACCTATATCCTACCTTTGTGTGACAAAATTTTAAACTATGAGTTTCAGGATTGAAAAAGACACCATGGGCGAGGTAAAAGTACCCGCCGATAAATATTGGGGCGCCCAAACCGAACGTTCCCGAAACAACTTTAAAATTGGTGCGCCGGCATCTATGCCTTTGGATGTTGTATACGGATTTGCCTATTTAAAAAAGGCCGCGGCCTATACGAACCATGAACTTGGGGTGCTCAGCCAAGAGAAGAGAGACTTGATCGCACAGGTTTGCGATGAAATCCTTGAGGGTAAACACGATGACCAGTTTCCTTTGGTAATTTGGCAAACAGGCTCGGGAACCCAGAGCAACATGAACGTGAACGAAGTGATTGCCAACAGGGCTCACGAAATCGCAGGAAAAAAAATTGGGGAAGGCGAAAAAACCATTCAACCCAACGATGATGTGAACAAAAGCCAGTCCTCCAACGACACTTTCCCAACGGGAATGCACATTGCAGCTTACAAAAAAATTGTAGAGGTCACTATTCCCGGTGTGGAGCAATTACGGGATACTTTGGAGAAAAAATCCAAAGAATTCAAGGATGTGGTAAAAATAGGTAGAACGCACCTTATGGATGCCACTCCCCTAACCTTGGGCCAAGAATTTTCCGGTTATGTCTCGCAATTGAACCACGGTTTAAAAGCATTAAAAAATACGTTGCCACACCTTAGCGAACTTGCCTTGGGCGGAACGGCTGTGGGGACAGGTTTGAATACGCCCCAAGGATACGATGTTCTTGTGGCAAAATACATTGCCGAGTTTACCGGAAAACCTTTTGTTACTGCGGAAAACAAATTTGAGGCACTTGCCTCCCACGATGCCATTGTTGAAAGCCACGGTGCTTTGAAGCAATTGGCCGTTTCTTTAAACAAGATTGCCAATGATATCCGCATGATGGCCTCTGGTCCACGTTCCGGTATTGGAGAAATTATAATTCCTGCCAACGAACCTGGTAGCTCCATTATGCCAGGTAAAGTAAACCCCACACAGTGCGAGGCCATTACCATGGTATGCGCCCAAGTTATGGGCAATGATGTTGCCATTAGCGTTGGTGGAACACAGGGGCATTACGAGCTCAATGTATTTAAACCGGTTATGGCGGCGAATATTTTGCAATCTGCTCAACTTATCGGAGATGCATGTGTGAGTTTTGATGAAAACTGTGCTGCTGGAATTGAACCAAACCACGAGACCATTAAAACTTTACTGAACAATTCGTTGATGTTGGTGACGGCTTTGAATACCAAAATCGGATACTACAAAGCTGCCGAGATTGCCAATACTGCGCATAAGAATGGTACTACCTTGCGAGAAGAGGCGATTAATCTAGGGTATGTTTCCGCAGAAGATTATGATGAATGGGTAAAACCGGAAGATATGGTGGGAAGTTTAAAATAAGTTTCAAACCAATAGCAATAAAAAATGCCCATCCAAAATTGGACGGGCATTTTTAGTTATGGTGATAGTGTGTGTTACTATTTCAATTCAAAGCTGGAAGTACCCAACAGTTTCAATTTGTTATCATAAACATTTACCATGTAGTTTCCATCTTGGAAATCACCACTAGGCTTGTTTATATAATCACAAACATCCAAAGCATCGTTCTCGTAGTAGAAGTTGGTTCCTTTACTATAGGTAAGAGAATTACCTTCTTCTGTGGTTTTTGTCAAACCTTCACCCAATACATTTCCTTGTGGCCCAAGAACTTCGATATAAAATTCTCTGTCACCAGCTTCAGCGATTACGTTATCGGCAATGGTAAAACAAACTTTGAATTTATCAGTGGCTCTAGCTCTGGAAGTAGATACCAATTTACCACTGTTTCTCTCTTTAATAGCATCAACGCTTATAGTGCTAAGGTTAAGTGCAGAACCTTTTTCAACGGCATCTGCCAATTGAGTGTTCTGGATAATCAAAGAATCGTTGAATACAGTTTGTTGTTCCAATTCAGCAAAAGTGCTGTCTCTTTGCATAGCCAACAAGCTGTTGGATTGCGTCAAGGAATCAACTTGTTTCAATAATTCTTCTCTTTCTGCTTTAAGTACGCTTACTTGTCTTCTGTAACGGGAAAGTGTAGCGATATCAGCTTTCATGCTACTTACAGAATCAATGTATTTTGCGATGTTGTCTCTAGCGGCAACCAATTCTTCATTGGTAGCATTGCTTTCCAAAATAGCTTTGTCGTACTCGGACTTCAAATTGTTCAAATCCTCTACAACCAATTCTTTTTCTTGAGTAAGTGCTTCTGATGTAGCTTTTTTATCTTGATAAAGACTAACCGTGTAAATAATGGTTCCCAAAAGAACTACCCCTAACAGACCTGCTATTACTTTCAATCCGTTATTGTTATTTTTTGTTTCAGTCATAACTTTTTGTTTTAATTGATTCTACGTTTAAGGTTTTTTAATCAATCGTGTTTGGTTTATATACGCATCAGATTTATGTTTGGATTATTTGGATGAAAATAATCTTCACAAAAAATTACAATTCTGCCTATAATCCCTTATTTTTAAAAGGATAAAAAAGAATCCATTATGAGAAAAAATATATTCGTAACCATTAGCGTATTAGCATTGTTGATGGTTTCTTGCAAGGAAAAGGAGAAACAACAGGAAGATACAGCGGATGTTGAGGAAACCGCAATCGAGGCTGAAGCACCAGCTGCTGCCAAGATTATTCCCATTGAACATGCCACCGCCGTAATCGAATGGGACGACCATACCATATATATAGATCCTGTTGGCGGGAAGGCAGCTTTTGAAGGTCAAAAGTCACCTGATATCATTTTTATTACGGATATACATGGAGACCATTTTAATCCTGAAACCTTGAAGGAATTGGATTTGGAAGGGGTCAAAGTAATTGCTCCCGATGCGGTGGTTTTACAAATGGAAGAAAATCTTTCCTCCAAAACAACCACTATGAAAAATGGGGAAAGCAAAGAGATTGCTGGTTTTCAAGTAAAAGCCATACCTATGTACAATTTACGGGAAGAAGCTAAAGACTTTCATGTAAAAGGAAGAGGAAATGGCTATGTGTTCACTTTTGGTGATGAACGCATTTATTTCTCTGGAGATACTGAGGACATACCTGAAATGCGTGCTTTGGAAAATATTGATAAAGCATTCATCTGCATGAACCTTCCGTATACCATGACAGTGGAAAGTGCAGCCGATGCAGTTTTGGAATTTAAACCTGCCCAAGTTTATCCGTACCACTTTAGAGGTAGACCTGATGTAAGTGATGTGGACAAGTTTAAAACCTTGGTGAACGAGGGTGATTCTAACATTGAGGTAGTACAATTGGATTGGTATCCAACAGAAGATTACTAAAAAATGAAATAATGTTGTAGTTTAGCCGTTAGAAAACAAACTTAGTAACCTAAATCAAATACTCGAATATGGCTCCCAAATCCCATGTTTTTGTAGTGTTGGCACTTCTATTTGCCATACAAACTACCTACTCCAATCAATGTGATAATTTTTATGCTAAAGTTACCTATGCGCTAAGTCATGGAAAAAAAGCCATGGAAGCCACTAACTTTGAGCACCAAATGTACTACGCCGAAAGAGCCCTTACCGCTTTGGAAAGCGGACAAAGCTTTATGGAAGAATGTAGCTGTGAGAAGGCCAAAAACAAGACCTTGGATGCAATGGAAACCCTAGACAAGGCTATAGAGCCCGCTGACTGGGAAGCTGGAAGGTTTTTTACCAAAAAGGCCATTAGTGAAATTAACGAACTTATAACCATTATAGATGAGTGCACTCTTGGAACGTCCCCATCGGTCGTTTCTGAAGAAATTTATACCGATGATGAAACTGAAGAAATAGTTTCGGAGACCGCTTCCGTGCAATCCATGGAACTGGAAATGATAAAAGTTTTTGAAAAACATGCGGGTGATAAACTCCATTCCGCGGAACAAGCCATTCAACAATTGGTAGAACTTTCAAATTCCATTGGGTCTACTTCTGGAAATGGTCAAGATGCCAATAGCTTAGCTGCCCACCAAAAAGCTTATTTGGAAAAAGCGAAAAAATTATTGGAGGAAGGAATCAAAAATCTCGGTGGAGAAGAATAATTCCTCCCCCTTTTATTAACGAATCAATTTTTTGTACTTGATACGCTTGGGCATGATATCCGTTCCCAAGCGTTTCTTTTTGTTCTCCTCATAATCAGAGAAAGAACCTTCAAAGAAGTATACTTGTGAATCGCCCTCGAATGCTAAAATGTGGGTACAGATTCTATCCAAGAACCATCTATCGTGAGATATGATCACCGCACAACCCGCAAAGTTCTCCAAACCTTCTTCCAACGCACGTAGTGTGTTTACATCCAAATCGTTGGTTGGCTCATCCAATAGCAGCACGTTGCCCTCTTCTTTCAAGGTCATCGCCAAATGCAAGCGGTTTCTTTCACCTCCGGATAGCATATTCACTTTTTTGTTCTGCTCGCTTCCCGAAAAATTAAATCGACTCAAATAGGCACGGGAATTTACTTGCTTTCCTCCCATCATGATCAATTCTTGGCTATCACTAAAGTTTTCCCAAATGGTTTTCTCCGGGTCAATGTTTGAGTGTGATTGATCCACATAGGCCAACTTGGCCGTATCCCCAACAATAAATTCTCCTTTATCGGGATTTTCCTCGCCCATAATCATTTTGAATATGGTGGTCTTACCTGCACCGTTCGGACCAATTATACCTACGATACCCGCTTGTGGAAGATTAAAATTAAGTTCTTCGTACAACAATTTATCTCCAAAGGCCTTGCTAACACCTTTTGCCTCGATTACATTGGTTCCCAATCGAGGCCCATTTGGAATATAAATCTCCAACTTCTCCTCTATTTGTTTTTGGTCTTGGCTTAGGAGTTTGTCATAATTTTTTAGACGTGCCTTTTGCTTGGCCTGTCTTCCTTTTGCACCTTGACGCACCCAATCCAGCTCGCGTTCCAATGTTTTTTGCCGTTTGGAGGCCTGTTTGCTTTCTTGTTCCAATCGTTTTGCCTTTTGGTCCAACCAGCTAGAGTAATTCCCTTTCCATGGAATTCCCTCTCCGCGGTCCAGTTCCAAAATCCAGCCTGCAACATTATCCAAGAAATAACGGTCGTGTGTTACAGCGATAACCGTCCCTTTATACTGAGCCAAATGGTGCTCCAACCAGTGGACGGATTCGGCGTCCAAGTGGTTGGTAGGCTCATCCAACAATAAAACGTCAGGTTCCTTCAACAATAGTCGGCACAAGGCCACTCTTCTTCTTTCTCCACCAGAGAGCACCCCTATTTTCTTATCGGATTCAGGCGTGCGAAGCGCATCCATCGCAATCTCCAATTTTGTATCCAATTCCCAAGCATTTGACGCATCAATCTGATCTTGGAGCGCTGCTTGCTTATCCATCAATTTCTGCATCTTGTCTGCATCCTCATACACTTCTGGAAGACCGAACATATCATTGATCTTATTGTACTCATCCAAAATGGCGACAGTTTCGGCAACACCTTCTTTTACTACTTCAAGAACGGTCTTGTTCTCGTCCAGCTGTGGCTCTTGTTCCAAATAGCCCACGGAATACCCTGGTGAAAACACCACATCTCCTTGATAATTTTTATCGACCCCTGCAATAATTTTGAGCAAAGTGGATTTACCTGATCCATTAAGACCCAAAATCCCAATTTTGGCTCCATAGAAAAAGCTTAGGTATATATTTTTAAGCACTGGGGTATTGGCCGTTTTATAGGTCTTGGTAACCCCAGACATTGAAAAAATGACTTTCTTATCGTCTGACATCTATTACTGAATTAAATTGTTAAGAAAAAGAGCCTACACTCTACCTTTTAGGGCATTGAACACCCAAGCTACGGCAAAAAAACCGATTCCAACAGCAGCAAAGCCCCAGCCCGCTACTTCATCATATTTAAAAGCTCCAAGTGCGATCATACCGACTCCCACAAAAATCATAATCCATGTGGCCCAAGCTAGCACTGTGTTTTTATTCATTCCCATTCTGTTAGTTTCTGAAGAATTTCAAATATCGTAAAAATCGAGATAATGTAAAGTCATTATTAAGGATTATGTTTCAAAAGGAAAGCTAACACCGCACTTTTTTCTGACAGTGCCCAATAACTCTGACAAATCAAGGCTATTTTGATGCGACCATATATCACTCTCAATTTTATTGTTTCTTAAACATTCATGAACCTCTAGAATTTCATAATAGTAACCAATACCTTTCAAGGGTAGACTGAACTTTTTGGTTTCGTCTTCCTTCACCATCGTATATTCGTCTGCTTCGTGCCATCTAGATTTTAAAAATAATTGACCCTTGTTACCAGAAATCTCGGCTTCCATTCGCGAGCGACTCGTAAAACCACTGTACAAAATAGCCTGAGCATCAGGATAATCAAAAATCATGCTGGTCTGGAGTTCCGTTCCGTTACTGTGAAATTTTGAACTTGCCATAACATTTTCGGGCATGCCCAGTAATAGGTAGGATAGAAAAATGGGATAAATACCAATATCCAAAATGGTTCCCGAAGCCAGGTTAGGGTTCAACAATCGGGAATCTTCATCCCTGTCGAGCGCATAAAATGCAAAATCCGCATAAAGATATTTTAGCGCCCCTATCTCACCAGCATCGACTAATTCCTTTACTTTTTTGATGGATGGATTAAAACGGGACCACATAGCTTCCATCAAAAAGGCATTGTGCTTCTTTGATGCATTTACCTGCTCTACCACTTCGTTCCTATTGACACCCATCGGCTTTTCACATAAAACTCCTATGCCATTCTCAAGCGCCTTAATGGACAAATCTTTATGGAAATTATGGGGCGTGGCTATGTAAACAACATCCACTGTTCCCGATTGAAACAATTCATCGTAACTTCCAAAAGTATGTTTTACATCGTACTCTTCGGCAAATTCCTTAGCTCTTTCCATTGACCTTGATGCTACGGCAGTTACCTTTGCATCCTCTACGAGCAAAAGGTCCGAAACAAATTTTCTAGCTATTTTTCCCGGGCCAACAATGCCCCATCTTATTTTGGTTTCCATATCTTCAAAAGTAATAATTATAACTCCTTATCTTTAACCAGCTAAATGAATTTATAGTAGAATGGATATAAACTTCAATAAGAACGAAGACCATAATAAATTAAAATTATCGGACCTGAAGCGCAGATTGGCGAAAGTTAAGCTCGGAGGTGGCAAGAACCGTATCGAGAAGCACCATGCCAAAGGTAAAATGACCGCACGGGAACGTATTGACTATCTTCTCGATGAAGAAACCCCATCCATTGAAATTGGAGCCTTTGCAGGAGAGGATATGTATGAGGAACACGGAGGATGTCCTTCTGGTGGAGTGGTGGTTAAAGTTGGTTACGTAAAAGGCAAGCTGTGTGTGGTTGTTGCAAACGATGCCACGGTAAAGGCCGGTGCTTGGTTCCCTATTACCGGAAAGAAAAATTTGCGGGCCCAAGAAATTTCAATTGAGAACAAATTGCCCATTATTTATTTGGTGGACAGTGCGGGGGTATACCTGCCTATGCAAGATGAAATATTTCCGGATAAAGAGCATTTTGGCCGCATTTTCAGGAACAATGCTGTAATGAGCAGTATGGGAATCACACAAATAGCCGCAGTTATGGGAAGCTGCGTTGCCGGTGGTGCCTATTTACCGATTATGAGCGACGAAGCCTTGATCGTGGACAAAACAGGAAGCATTTTTTTGGCCGGAAGTTATTTGGTGAAAGCTGCCATCGGTGAAAGCATTGACAACGAAACTTTGGGCGGTGCTACAACCCATTCTGAGATTAGCGGCGTAACTGACTACAAAGCCAAAGACGATAAAGATGCCTTGGACAAAATCAAAAATATTGTTGACAAGATAGGTAACTTCGACAAAGCAGGTTTTAACAGGGTTGAACCTAAAAAACCCACTGAAGAACCCGATGACATTTTTGGAATTTTACCAGCATCCCGAAGCGACCAATACGATATGGTAGAGATCATCAAGCGATTGGTGGACGACTCCGAGTTTGAACAATATAAAGAAGGCTACGGACAGACCATTTTAACCGGATACGCACGTATCGATGGTTGGGCCGTAGGCATAGTTGCCAATCAGCGCAAAGTGGTAAAGACCAAAAAGGGTGAAATGCAGTTTGGAGGTGTCATCTATTCCGATTCTGCGGACAAGGCCACCCGTTTTATCGCCAATTGTAACCAGAAGAAAATTCCCTTGGTGTTTTTACAGGATGTGACCGGATTTATGGTGGGCAGCAAAAGTGAGCACGGTGGAATTATTAAAGATGGTGCCAAAATGGTGAATGCTGTTAGCAATTCGGTGGTTCCTAAATTTACCATTGTCATTGGGAATAGCTACGGAGCCGGAAATTATGCCATGTGCGGAAAAGCTTATGACCCCCGGTTAATCGTGGCCTGGCCAAGTGCTGAACTTGCCGTGATGAGCGGAAACTCTGCCGCCAAGGTACTTTTACAGATTGAAAAAGCCAGTTTGGAGAAAAGTGGCAAGCCTGTTGATGCGGAAAAGGAAAAGCAACTTTTTGATGAAATAAAGCAGCGTTACGATGACCAAATATCACCGTATTACGCTGCTGCTAGACTTTGGACGGATGCCATAATCAATCCGTTGGAGACCCGTAAATGGATTTCTATGGGAATCGAAGCGGCGAACCACGCACCCATTGAGAAAAAGTTTAATATGGGAGTGCTGCAGGTATAACTGAAGCAATTAGGTTTAAGGGCGTAGCTTATATTTCTTGTCAAGAAAATTGCCTACTGCTTCACAATCATCAGTTTCATATAAAAAAACATCCACTACTTGGCCTTCTTCATTTACATCAAATAAAGACCAAAATGGGTTGCCTGTATATTCATCTATATAAAAATCATATTCTTCCTTGGGAAGTTCACCTTCCTCTATCAATTTATTAGGGTCATAAAAATCTAAAACATAATTAAAGCAAGCTTCCATATCCTCATTGGAAATAGGTCCTTCATAAATCTCATTATTGCTTTCTAGAAGGGCTTTAATATTAAGCTCCCAATACTTTGTTGATTTAGCTTGCTCTCGAAGCGTTTTGGCATGCATGCAAATCTCGTCCATGCTCATACCTTTAAATTTATCCATAAATTAAGTTTAAAATATTTTCTAAACTAAATATTTATAGGCATGTTGTGCGTGTTGATTTATGAATGCGCCTTTTCAATTGATGAAACAGCGATATGAATTGATGGATTAGTTTTACCTCAACTGCAAAGATGGTTTTTCTTCACTATGGAATGATGGAAATCTGACCATTGGCCAAAGCCAATTTACCATCGGCGAATCATCCTTCTTTATAGATTTACCATAAATCAAACTGGGAAGCTAAATGAATATTCCTGCAAAAATCAGAGGATTGCCTGATTTACATATAATCAGTTGCCCAAGTGCGATTTTGGCCTTGGAATAAGCAGTAATTCCGTTTGTCTACCATTAATATAGCGGAAGCCATCTTCACCAAAAAAACCGGGCTCCTCCAACATAATTCGGATATCCCTGTTCCATTCCGGGATGTTGACCGTTGCATTCAATTCAATGGCATAGGCGGTGTTCGGGTTCAATGGGTAATTTTCGCCATCGTCCTTCATGACTCCCCCTTGGGAATCCCACATACCAATGGTTGTACCGGCAGAATGGCCATACATGCCCAATGGATGGGTATAAATGGATGGTTGCAGACCTGAGGCCTTGGCATCTTTAAGAGCTTTCGCCAAAATCTCGTTCCCCACTTTGCCCTTGACCATATTCTGGGTCAAGAAATCCTGTACACGATTCCCATCATATAAGGCATTTACCAAAAACGAGGGGGCTTCGGTTTCCTCTGGTTTTAGAACATAGGCTAATTCTTGACAATCCGTGTTCAAACGCAAGTAGGTGATACCAAAATCGCAATGCAACAAATCTCCACGTTGAATTACTTCATCGTCGGGTCTTCCTGAAAATGAATACAGATGTCCTACCAATTCCTCACTGGTACGTTGCACATCAACTGTAGGGTGAAACCAAGTTTCCAATCCCAAATCAGTAACTTTTTGACGCATCCACCACTCCACTTCGGTTGTTGTGGTTATTCCTGGAGTGATTACTTTTTCTGAAAAAGCCTCGGCAATAATATCATGGGTAATGTCCGTCAACTGATTGAAAATAGTCATTTCCCGTGGTGTCCTGGTCTCTATCCAGCGTACCGCCAACTGTTCTGCAGATACTACCTTGGAATGGTGTTTTTTAGGCAAATTGGCCATAAACTCATCGTAATCCGTCTTATCCAATCCATCCGCAATATTATGGTCATTAGAAAAATTAAGTCCAATTTTCTCCGGGTTCCGTTCAACGATCAATTCCATCAAACGTTTCCATTGATTGGGCTCTTTTTCCTTATCCCAAGCGGAAATAATGCTTTTTCCAATATTGTATCGGGCAACGGCCAGTTTGTCAATGGTATTCTTTTCTTTATCCCTGTAAAAAAGAATTATTGTCCTTCTCCTGGCATTTAGCCAAGTTGCTGGCAACATGGTTCGCAATACCGGGTCTTCGTTATACTCTCGGGAAATCAATATCCACATATCCAAACCTGCATCATCCATTAGTTTAGGAAGGAGATTGTTGAACCGCTCATCAAGTATTTCGTCCACGACCCGTGCCCGTTCCACTTCGGGAAGGATTTGTTGGGAAATAACAATAAAAGGTAAGAGCAGCAGTACTAGGTTGATGGTTTTTCGCATGGTTGATTTTTAAAGTTTTGAATGTACAAAACTTAGCCTATTTGTCCCAAGGTTTTTTTTCTATCTACCTTTCTTGTTGAGGTCTCCACAAAGGATTTCATAAAATACACTTGTTTAGGAACTTCATATTTTGATAAACCCTCCAAAGCCTTAATAGCTTTTAGTAGTCCTGCCTCATTAATTGGTTCACATTCCATTACAAGCACCAATTTTTCACCCAATCGGTCATCTGGTAAGCCCGCTACAAAGAAGCGTGGCTCAATTAGGATTGAAAGCTTTTGCTCTATTTTTTCAGGAATGATTTTGATTCCCCCTGAATTGATTATGGAATCATAACGGCCCAACCAAAGGAATTGATTTTTGTTGATAAGCTCAACCACATCATTGGTGATGATATTACTGTCTGAAATTTTCGGTGCCTCAATCACAAGGCATCCTCTGTCATCTTGTGAGACAGAAACATCTGGAAGAGTTTCAAATGGATTCACTTTCTTTCCATCTATTTTTTTTACCGCAATGTGGGTGATGGTTTCCGTCATCCCATAGGTTTCATAAGCACGGACAGGCAATTTGGATAGCTCGTTTCTTAAATTCGAATCCATAGGGACACCACCGATTATAATTTGGCCTACCCTATCCATTTGATGCATCGAATTTTGGACCTGCAAAGGTACCATGGCCACAAAATCATAGATGTTATCAGTATCGTTTAGTGGGCTTGAAGAAGGTTTTACCATATCTAAATGCAGCCCGAGAATCATGGTACGGACCAACATCATTTTGCCAGCAATACCCGTGCAGGGCAGACATAAAAGAGCTTTCTGTTTTGGTCCTAGCCCAAAATATGTACCTGTGGCCAAGGCCGAATTGACCATGTGCTCTTTTTTAAGGACTATGGTCTTTGGTTTTCCTGTAGATCCCGATGTTTGAACTTGTACAGTAGATTCTTGGGAAGTCCAATCCAACAAAAACTCACCGATAGATCTTTGAAAAGGTTGGCCTTCCTCCACTAATTCTTCAGCGAACTTTTCAAGTCCTCCAACCGAATAGGAGGCTTTATTTAATTGAAAGTCAGGATGAATTTTATGCCAAGTCGGATTCTCCATCATTTAGTGCCATATATTCTTCTCTGGACAAAACTCTTCCAAAAAGTTTCTCCTTCCAGTTTTTCCAACCATACTTTTTAGAGAAAACAAACAGTAAAATTGGATAAATTACAAACACCGGAATTAATACATCCCATCCTAAAACCGGTTCGGAAACATCCCTGTAAATGGAATGGGTTCGGAATGCTGTCCAATCAGCGGTGACAAGGAGCGCCGTAAAGAAGTTGTTGGCCGCATGAAAACCCAAGGGCAATTCCAATCCTTCGTCCATTAATGTCAAAATACCCAAAAAGAAGCCTGTTCCTATGTAGTAGATCAAGATTCCATATCCCAATTTATCAACCTCTGGATTGAGAATATGTAACAATCCGAACAAGGACGAACTCACCACAAAAGGCAACCATTTATTTTTTGATGCAATACCGATAGACTGCATAAGGTAGCCTCTTGTAAAATATTCCTCGAAGCTAGTCTGGATAGGTATAAAGATGATGGAAATCAACAATAGCACTAAAAATGGACCTGTTTCAAAGGAAAACTGGTAGTTTTCCGGTGATAAGTAAATGTCCAAAAACACCAGTGCAGACGACACCACTCCCCATAAAACGAATGAAAATGTGATTCTTTTCCAATCGATTCGTCTTCTCGATGTGGTAAAGTCCTTAAACGAAAGTCTATGTATGAATTTAACAGCCACCCATAAACTTATCATGGCCGCAAAAAAGGTGAGCAACACCAATAAAAAGAAAAAGTTAAGGCCCAAGGTATCGGCCATAGCCCCATAATCCGTGGATATTGAATTGATTGACTCCGACTTTAAGATCATTGCCGCAATTAAGGGTATACCTCCCAAAAATTGCCACCCAATGATAATGATCAAAAATCCAACAAAATATCTCCAACGCTCGGTTAAACCTTTATATGCTTGTTCTATGTACATATTTCCTGTATTAAATCCATATTCCAGGTCCTCATTTGCCTGTAAAAAAGTTTGCCTTCGGAAACTTCCAAAGGACTATCAATATTATTGGTGAACAGGCTGCCAGTTCCTAATCCTTGTGGCATTTTAGTGTTCAAAGAATACGTGAACTGTGCTATTGCATTTAATCCAATGTTACTTTCCAATGCACTGGTTATCCACCACCCTATGTTGTTTTCTTCTACCAAAGCTATCCATTCATTACTGCCACCAATACCCCCCACCAAACTTGGCTTTAAAATAATGTATTGTGGTTGTATGGTTTGTAACAGTTTCTTCTTTTCCGTTACATCAAAAACACCGATTAATTCCTCGTCCAAGGCAATAGGAAGTGGAGTACTTTCACAAAGATTGGCCATTTCTTGCCATTGGCCAGCTTTTATAGGCTGTTCAATGGAATGTATCTTGAAATGCGACAGCCTTTCCAACTTTTCCTGTGCTTCTTCGGGTTCAAAAGCGCCATTGGCATCCACCCTTAGTTCGATGTCTGCAGGGGAAAATCTTTCTCGAATGGATTTTAGTATGGATATTTCCTTTTCAAAATCTATGGCTCCTATTTTCATTTTGATGCAACCGAAACCATCCTTTAGTTTTTGTTCCAATTGTTTGAGCATATAGTCTGTGTTCCCCATCCAAATGAGGCCATTGATTGGAATCGGTGATTCCTTTTTGGTGAAATCTGAATCGAATAATTCAAATGGATCGGTGGATTGTAAGGACAACAACGCTTGTTCAAGTCCAAACTGGATGGAGGGAAACTCTTTAAGTTGATTCAATAGTTCTCGCTTATCCAAATGGATGTTGGCACAGGTCCATTGCAATTTTTCTTGGTAATCAGGTCTATCATCCACGCTTAATCCACGTAAAATACCACATTCGCCTATACCGAATCCTTTTTCACTTTTTATGATCATGAACCAAGTTTCCTTTTGCGTCATAACCCCGCGCGAAGTGCCGCTGGGAACTTTAAAATTGAGGGTATACTTTTTATAGGTTGCTTTCATGGAGTGGATTCAAATTTAAGTTTTTTTTGAATCCTACAAGACCGGATAGGGCCAAATCAACTAAAGTTGAACCAAAAACGGACTCCTTCAACCTGCCTGTCCACATTCAATTTGGATTGAAGCTGATTTACCAATCTGTTGATCAAACGAATGCCCATTGAGGAGTTTGATCGCTCATCGGTATCATCCGGAAGTCCTACGCCATTGTCGGTATACTCAAAATAGCCCTGGTCTCCGTTTTTACGAAGGTGAATATAGATTTTTCCGTTGTCGTCGTTTTCGGGAAAGGCATATTTAAATGAATTCGACACAAGCTCGTTCAAGATCAATCCAAATGGAATCGCTCGGTCAATATCAAGCTCGGTACCTTCCGCATCAATGGTGATACTGATATTGTGTCCGCCCTTCTTGTAAACGGATTGCACGCTATTGATCAAACTTTCAATATATCCTTGCATCTCAATTACGGAGAGGTCATCATTCTGATACAATTTTTGATGAATCAATGCCATGGCCTTCACCCTGCTCTTCCCTTCTTCCAAAGCAACTATTGCTGCTTTGCTACGGGTGTTCTTCGTCTGTAAACTCAATAGGCTACTCACCATTTGAAGGTTGTTCTTAACCCTATGGTGGATTTCTTTCAACAATGAATCCTTTTCAACCAGGGAGTTTTCTATAATATGTTTTTGTTCCGCGATCAATCGCTGATTTTTTATACTTTTTAGATAGGCATAAACCAATCCAGCAAAACCCAACAAGGTAAATATCAACGAAATAAATACTAGGTTGATCCGCTCATCCTTGGCTTTCATTTCGCTACGGGCCAGCTCGTTGATACGCTTTTGCTCGTCGATAAGCCTTTGGGAATTCTCTAAATCTTCATTGGCCACAATGGTCACCAATTGTTGTTTGATCAATGCCGATTGTTTTTTTGCCAACGAATCCTTTATTCTTTCGTTGCGTTTGTAGTAGATGGAAGCATTCTTGTAATTTTCCACCTTATCATAAAAAGCCGCTAAAAGACTGTTCCTTTTAATGATTTGAAGCACGGTAATATTGTCAAACTCGGTATCCAAATGCTTTTTTGCTTCGGTAAAGCGTTCCAATTGCAGATTGGCCTCGGCCAAGAACATGGTGTTCTCCACCACCTCACTCTGATCATTATTGTTCGGTGATTTCTTTAAGGTTTCAATGCTCGTTTCCAATAGAGGTATAGCCTCCTCATATTCTCCCAGCATTACATGGCATTTAGCAATATTCCCCTCTATTTCTGCTTTTAGCAGTTCACTTTCGAATATGTCCGATTCACTCTTTTGAGTGGAAATATCGTTCATGTACACTCCAAGGTAGGAGTTCGCTTTTTTAAGCTCGCTCAAAGCCGTAGGTGCAGAATCATCGAGACGTAAATAATTGCCGACCTTGCTATGGTATTGGGCCAGCTTAAAGCTTTCGTTGTCGGCAATGGTTGGCTTTACCTCCATTATATATTGGTTCCTGGCCTTTCTGTACAAACCAAGATTACTGTAGATGTCGTAAAAGGAAACGTTATTGGTGAGGCCCAACTCTCGTTTTTGTTTTCTTATTTCGATTTGTTTATCGAACAATTGAAGATTCGCGTAGTTATCGTCGAGCACATCTAAAACAATTTTCTGGGAATTTGAGTCCAATGAATCTTTGACATCATAAAGTTCCTTTGCCAAGGCAGTACTCTTGTCGTATTCACCCAAGTCGTTGTAAACCTGTGCCTGCATCACCTTATAAAGTTGTGCAGCAGTGGTATCGGAGGTTTTTTCGGCATTGGTGAGGTAAATCTTGATGGTATCCAACCAATCGTATGCGGAGTTTACATTGTATCGATCTAGAGAGTTGAAAAATACTTCAAACCGTTGATCAGCATTGTCTTTATCCTCAAATTCGGTAAGTACACTTTGTTCCTCTCCGGTGGTTATTTGAGCCGAAGCGGTAAAAAGAAAAACAAAATATACTATGGTAAATAAATATCTTACGTAACGTCCCATTAATTTAATTGATACAGTGACCGCCGAAATATTCCGTAAGCCCTATATTATTATCGTGCCCTTTTTTCCTTTATTGTACCCGATATCCTAAATCAATGCCAAAATTTAACATTATGTGAAATTAAAAGGTATGGGGTATATAAAGAACGCTAGTTTGACTACAAAATTAAATTGCAAGCTATAGACTTGACCGTTATTGTTGTGAAAGTGTTGTTTTATGTTGTGAAACAATCCAAACAGTATGTGAAGTTACAGTTTATCGGTGTTTTCTGCTTTTTATGGAATCTTCCTGAAAAATAGGACACTTGTAAAATTGAAAAAGGCCCTGCTTTTTACAACAAGACCCTTTTACGAGAACACTATATGAAAATGAAAAAATTACTTTCTGAATTATTAACATTGCTAAAATATGACCGATTCACCCATCAAGAAAAATATTGTTGCGAACTCCTAAAAAGTTGTTGTCTTTCTCTTATAAAAGTGTTGTCGCATAAAAAAAGCGCCCTAATGGAGCGCTTATATATTTTGTTAAATCTCTTTGACATCAGCTATTCATCGAAGAAAGGATAAACTCCTTAAAGTCTTTTGAAATAGGTATCAAGTTATTATTGATCATAATATCCTTTGAGTTGATGGCATCTATGTGATCTACGTTAACGATATATGACTTATGCGCCCTATAAAACTTATTCTTCGGTAATTTCTCTAAATAATCCTTTAAGGGGGAACGTACCAAAAACTTTTTATCAGCCGTATTTACTTCCAAATAAACGTTATCGGCCTTAATAAACTGAATATCACTAAACTGGATTCTATAATAAAGATGTTGCTTCTTGACAAAAATAGAATCTTTCAATATGGAATTGGATGTTATCTCGTCTGCTGCATCGTCATCCGCTATCTTCTGATTACCTTTTTTTTCGTAGTTAAAATTGGAAAGTGCTATTTCTATCGAGGTATAAAGATCTTGTTGTTCAAAAGGTTTTACCAAATAGCCATCTGGTTTTACTGTCTTGGCGTTCTCTACCGTGGCGCGGTCTGAGTTGGAGGTAACAAATATGAACGGAATGTTATAGGTATTGCGGATATGCTTTCCAAGGTCGATACCTGTTTTGTCCGAGGCCAAAATAATATCGATAAGGACAAGGTCCACATGATTGTTTTTCAATACGTCCACGGCCTGTTCGTAAACAATTACATTGTCCACAATTTCATAGCCGATTTCCTCCAACATGGATTGCATGTCATCTGCGATGATGACATTATCCTCTACGATTAAAATTTTTATCGGATGTTCCAAGTTCCTACAAGTTTATTTGGTTGTATTCAAATTTACAAAAAAATATTAACAGATATTAAGAATAAAATAGCTAAAAGAAAGGTACTCAGGGCCACTTTTTTCAATTCTGGATCCAAATCTCCAGGATTTTGTGTCAGCCCTACTTTGCGTAAATGTATCAAAAGGGGAACAAATGCCAACATAAAAAAAGACGTTTTCCAACTTAAGCCTTCTATCCAAATAAACAATGCGAAACAGCACAAGGCCATCAATATCAAGAAAAAGTGATAACGCTTCCCATTATCGAACCCCATTTTTACTACCATTGTTATCTTACCGTGTTTTTTGTCCGATACGGCATCTCGAAGATTGTTCAGGTTCAATACCGCAACACATAAAAAACCAATGGCAACAGCTGGTAATACATCATTCCAATCTAAGGATTTTGTATAGAGAAACATGCTGCCCAATACCCCGAGCAATCCAAAAAACAGGAATACGAACAAATCCCCCATCCCTCTATAACCATAAGCATTGGAACCAACAGTATACTTTATAGCGGCCCAAACGCTTAAAAGACCAAGTACAAAAAAAATCAGTATGTAAAAGAAATTCTCCAAGCCAAAAGACAAATAAATTAGTGCTATGGCGATTAGCATACTTATAACAATGGAAATGATTATCCCTTTTTTGAGGGAGTCCCTGGTTATTGAACCACTTTGGATGGCTCTAACAGGCCCTATCCTATCTTCGTTATCGGTTCCCTTTACCCCATCGCCATAATCATTGGCAAAATTTGAGGTAACCTGAAAGCCAACAGTGGTCAAGAGGGCCAAAATAAATATAGTACCATCGAACTGGCCTTCCATTATGGCCAATCCAGTTCCTACTATGATTCCCGAAAAAGAAAGAGGGAGTGTGCGCAGTCTAGCAGCTTGTACCCAAGCCTTAGTGTTTCCCAAGATTAATACGGATCTTCTATTTTAACTCTTTGGCCATCCTTATAAGATGCTACGAATGCATCTTGGAAACCCATTTGCACCAATTGTTTTCTAAATTTCTGAGCTTCTTCCAAGGTCTCAAAATTTCCCAGTGAATAGGCATAAAAAGGATTGGTCTTTACAAAAAGTGTATTTGTCAACGCCTCGGAGGCCAAGGTCACATTGTTTTCGACAAATGATTTTACCTGAACAGAATAGATTTTTTCTTTGTTCAAAAACTCTTTGGCCAAGTAAAATTCCTTTACCAAGCTCAACTCTTCGTTCTGGGATTTCAGATTGTTTATTCTTGCCTTTATGACATCCAAACTATCCAATGATACCAAGACGTTGCTTTGGTTTTCGAAGGACTGCTTACTGCTCAGTCCGGCCGTAAATGATGTAATGGCCAAGGTTCCGATTACAAAGAGACCTACAAAACCCAGCAAAATGTTACGCTGTAGTTTAATCTTTTTTAGATCTTTATTTTTGAATTTTATTTGATCGAGGAGTCTCTCGTTGATAATCTGGGCCTTGTCTATATCCTTATGAAGGTCCAACAAATCGCTTTCTTCAATAAAAGGCATATTGTATAGGGAGTTATAATTATGCGCTACGCTAAAAGCATAACAACCAATAAGTTAATCTGAATTGTTACAAAAATAAAATATTTGTTCAAAGAAAAAAACTTTATGGCTCTAAAGCTTGCAATAATCTGCTCTCCAGGACTTTTATTACAATAAATAGATGCCATCTTCTTGAATGTTTATTTTTCGCTGTCGATATAAAATGCCCGCTCCTTTTTTGAAAGCTTTTTTGCTCATGTGAAGGGTGCTCATGATTTCATCAGGTGATGATTTATCGTGCAAGGGTAAAAATCCTTCGTTCTGTACAAGCTTGTCCAAAATCATTTTAGCCGTTGGTTCCAGCATTTTTGCTCCTATGGGCTGCAGGGAAATATCTAGTTTTTTATCGTCCCTTACATTTTTGATAAATCCTTTAAGGTAATCACCAACATTGACCGGCTTAAAAATATCGCTATCAAATATGAGTCCTTTGTGACGATTATCCACGATTACTTCCCAACCCAATGGAGTCTTTCGGTGCACTAAAAGGTCGACTTCATCATTTTGTTGGTACGCTACATTTTCATTGGATAAAAACTTATCTACCCTGCTCGAACCGGTCAAGCGCATACTCTCTTCGTCCATATAACAATGAACAATATATGTATTGCCTTCCTCCATGCGTTGGGACTGTTCCCTAAAGGGAACAAGTAAATGTTTCTCCAACCCCCAGTCCATAAAGGCACCATATGCACCCACTTCTACTACTTTTAAATGGGCGAATCCGTTTCGAATGATTTTGGGCTTCAAAGTGGTCGAAATCGGACGTTCCGCATTGTCCAGATAACAGAACACCTGCATTTCTTGGTCAATTTCAAAATCCTCGGGCACATATTTGTTCGGCAAAAGTATTTCCGTGCCTTCATCATCTCCCAAAAAAAGTCCTATACTAATGCTTCTGAGCACCTTAAGGGTATTGTAGTTTCCCAATTCTATCATAAGGCAAAGGTAGCTGTAAATTATGGGTATAAAAAAAGCTGCCCTAATTTGGACAGCTTCTTTACATGGTTCGTAATCTTAATTATAAACCGATTCCTTTCCAAAGTGTTTTGTCAACATATAATAGATGACAGCACGATGTTTATTTTTTTCCGATTTTCCATACGCATCAATAACGCTGTTAACGGATTCCATTAAAGCTGGTGTCTCAGCCAATCCCAATTTCTTGATCAAGAAATTGTTCTTTACCGTTTCCAGTTCCTTTTCGTCAGACCCAGAAACTTTGGAAGCATCCAAATTATAAATGGCTGGTCCCAAACCTATGGCAACTTTTGTCAACAAATCCATATCTGGGGTTTGTCCAAATTTACTTTTGATGTCCTCGGCGTACTTTTCAATTAATTCGTCTCTTTTACTCATAGTATGTTAGTGTTCTTAATGGATTTTATAGCTAGGCTTCTAAGATATAAAATCGAAGTACCCAAGCAAAATTTTATTGTTCAAAACCCGTGGTGTTGCGACTTCTAGGATTTTTGGCCTTTCCGAGCTTGAATAAAATTCCTCCAATCCAACCTCTAATTCATTCTCGTTTTTTGCTGTGATGTGGTCAAAACCATACATTTCTGCTAGATGCTTTGCAGATAGTTGGTGGCTGGTCTCAAAAAAGGTCTCAAACTCTTCGGTATCCTCCTTGCCCGGTAAGATCCTAAAAATGCCACCTCCCGAATTGTTGATGAGTACGATTCTGAAATCAGGTCTCAAATACTTGTTCCACAGCGCATTACTATCATAAAAAAAACTAAGGTCGCCTGTGAGCAAAACGGTTGGCATGTTGTTGTAAATGGAACTGCCTATAGCTGTGGAAGTTGTGCCATCAATTCCACTTGTTCCACGATTGCAGAACACTTGCAAGGAAGGGTCCATGGCAAAAAGTTGTGCATACCTTACCGTGGAGCTATTGGCCAAATGTACCTGATACCCTTTGGGTATGGTTTTAATGATACGGTCAAAAGCCATAAAATCGGAAAATGGAATTTCCTTCAAATAATCCTTGCGCTTTTTCTCGTAGTTATCTTTTCTATGTTCCCAAAACGTTTTAAAATTGCTCTCATCAGAACCATTTGCCCCCATTCTTTTAAAAAACTGATTGGGATTGATTTTGATGTGCTTTGTCAAACAATAAAAAGTGTCGTTAGCTTTCTTGGTATCAATATGCCAATGCTGCTCGGGTTTGTACTCCCTCAAAAATGCCTTTATTTTTTTGGAAACGATCAACCCTCCAAAGGTTACCAAGAGTTCGGGTTGCAACTTTTGGAAAAGCTCTTCCCTGCTTTCGGATTTTTCAATCGGTACGATAATACTGTCTATGCTCTCAAAAAAATCTGGATGATGCAGGTTGGATGTAGTCTCGGTGAACAACACGGTGTTTGGGTCGTTTGCCAACATTTCCAAAACCTCTGCTTCAATGACACTGTGGCGATTAACGCCAACCAAAACCATTTTTTTAGAACTGTTACTCCAAATTTTGGACAACTCATCCCAATTTTCTTCCGTCGGGGTGCCTAAGCCTGTCTTAATTTCAATGTTTTGTATCTGGATAGAAGGCTCCTCTACCCTTCCATACAAAGGCTCCTCAAATGGAATATTGATATGAACGGGGTACTTTTCATCAAAAGCAATTGCCAGTGCTTTGGCTATCTCTTTCTCGTTATGCACCTGTACTTCTTCCTGACTATTTCCCAACAAGGATTCTCCATATTTTGAAATGGTCTTGGTTGCATGGGAAACGTCCTGCTTCAAATTAGCAGAATAGCCAATATGCCTTTCCAGCACGTTTTCCTGTCGTATGGTCTGTCCATCACCAATATCAATTCTGTAACTGGGTCTGTCGGCAGATACCACGACCAATGGAATATCACTATAATAGGCTTCCGCAACGGCAGGGTAAAAATTCAACATGGCACTGCCCGAAGAGCAAATCACGGCAACAGGTTCTTGTATGTGCTGTGCCATGCCCATCGCAAAAAAAGCGGCACAGCGTTCATCTACAATGCTAAAACAGTTGAAGAATGAGTTTTTGGTAAAACTTATGGTCAATGGGGCATTTCTGGAACCTGGAGAGATAACAATATTTTTAACACCCTTTGATTTAAAATACAAAACCAAGGTCTGTGCAGCGGGTATATCTGAGTACATCATGGACTACAAAAATACATCATCTGGATGGTAAAAAGCCTAAATAACCAGCATCAATTTACAGAACACCCAGCATAGTCTTGCTCTTGTTCTGGGTCTCTATCCATTCGCTTTCAGGATCAGATGCTTCCGTGATTCCGCCACCAACAAAAATAGAAGCAATATCAGTCTCCAACTGCATACACCGTAGGTTGACGAATAGGGACAGCTCTCCTTGAGCCCGTAGATTCAACTCTCCCAAAAAGCCCGTGTAGAAGGTTCTTTGGTAATTTTCGTTGGCCTGTATAAATTGCTGTGCCTCTTTGGTTGGAATTCCGCATACGGCAGGGGTTGGATGTAAAGCCTTGATTACTTCCTTAACCTTTAGGTTAGGCAGCATGGTGCCGCTTACCTCCGAGCGCAAATGCCATAAGTTACCGGCTCGTACGGACTCTGCTTCATCTATTTCCAAACGTTCCATGGTATGGGCCAATTTATCGCCAATATACTCGGAGACCATCTGTTGTTCCTCGATTTCTTTGTCACCCCAATCGGGCTTTTTGTTATCGACATAGGGTAAGGTAGCGGCCAACGACATGGTCTGTAATTTCTTATCTTTTATCTTCACCAATGTTTCTGGAGTTGCCCCGCACCACGTTCCAACTTTGGGGTGGTAAAAAAGATACCCAAATGCGTTTGGGTAGGTATTGAGAAGTGTTTCGAATATTTCCAGAGGTGACTTGGAAATGGGCACCTCGATTTTTCTTGAGAGCACTACTTTTTGCAACCTTCCTTTTTCAATTTCCTTGATGCCATTCCTTACCAAATCCATATGGGCTCCTTTCCCTGATTCATCCAGAGAAATAGTCTTTGTGGATGGTTCGTTTTCGGTTCTGAAACTTCCCTCCAACACATTATCCGGCTGGATAAGGACTGCGTTGCTTTCTGAATTGAACGGTGCAAAAACGAAGCCTTTCTCTGTAAAATCTTTGGAGTGATGTAGTGTATTATTCGACTGAAAAACGCCGTGAATTTCAATTTCATCAGGTTTTCTGTACAACGCAAAAGGCAAGCCTTCTTCGAGACTGGCCTCTGCCCTATCCCATATCTCCTGATAATCCTTAGTTTTTGGGTAGCGCAATGGTGGTCAATTTACAGTTGGAAATCAAACGGTCCTCCTCGTCGGTGATTCTTATCTCCCACAGTTGAGTGGTTCGCCCTTTGTGAAGAATGGATGCCTTGGCATATACAAAGCCTTCCTTAATGGAACGGACATGGTTTGCCGAAATTTCGATTCCACGAACAAAAAACTTTTGTCCGTCCAAGAAAATATAGGATGCGGCGCTTCCCACGCTTTCAGCCAAAGCCACCGATGCTCCTCCATGTAGAACGCCATCGGGTTGGTGAACTTTGGGCGTGACAGGCATTTTGGCCAAGAGAAAGTTTTCCCCAACATCAATATAGGTAATATCCAATGTTTCCATTAATGTGCCCTTGCAAATTTCGTTGCAAACAGACAGAATCTTCTCTTTATGCTCGTTCATCCTTCTACTTTTTTGTAAAATTACATAAAGCTTTGCCAATATCTAAATAAGCAATTTTAAACATGTCCAATACCGAGAAGACTGTTACATACACTACCGAAAATACATACTTGACCCAGAACGATTTAACCTCCAAAACCAAGAATGTATGGTTGGTTTTTCATGGAATAGGCTATTTGAGCCGTTATTTTGTGAAATATTTTAAGGGATTAAATACTGATGAAAACTACATTATCGTTCCTCAGGCACCGTCCAAATATTATCTGAAAAATGAGTACAAATATGTTGGTGCCAGTTGGTTGACCAAAGAAAATACTGCAGCAGAAGTAAAAAATGTCTTTAATTATATTGATGCAGTGCTTGAAGCCGAGAGCATACCAAATGATGTAAACCTTATTCTCTTTGGATTTTCGCAAGGAGTTTCCGTAGCTACCCGATGGCTGGCCAGCAAAAAGGCGAATTGTAAATTAGTTGCATTATATGCCGGGGGCATTCCCAATGAATTGACACCCAAGGATTTTGATTTTATGGACTTCGACGCCACAGCGATTAAAATAGTGTATGGTGATCAAGATGAGTTTTTGACACCTGATAGATTAAAAGGGGAAAAAGTGAAAATTGACAGGCTGTTTCAAAACAAGGCAGAAACCTTGGTTTTTGAGGGTGGACACGAAGTGAAGCCTGAAATTATTGAAGGACTGACGAAATAAGTTTAATCGTTTGTCTCTTCCTTTGCTGTTTCTTGTTGATAATATTCGATGTTCCTTGTAATATAGGTATTATTGGGCGTTACAATTTGTTTTACCCAATTGCTCGGTGTGTGATTATCGAACTGAAAAATGTATTTATCGGTAGATTCCGTGTTCACCGTTTTTTTCACCATTCTGCTCAACTTACCGTCAGTGTAATAGTAAAATCTCTTTTTTTGCGATACAAATTCTTTCCCTGCTACGTCGTATAAAAAGTCTTCGCTGGTCACCACCTTTCCGTCTGCATTAAAAACTTCTTCCAAGGCAGTATTGGGCTCACCGTCAATATATTCTTTGGTCAACACAACCTTTTGGGTACCATTTGGTCCCTTTTTGGTAGAGGTCCTCACAGTTTTTTGTAAAATTCCATTGGTAAAGGTGCTCACTGTTTGCTCATTCTTTACCTGAGAGTATTCAAAAGTGGTCTCATCAACCCCTTCATCATTTGAGGAAATCATTTTTATTAATTTCCCTTCGTCATCATAATGGTATTGTTGCTGCTCCAAGAACTGTTTGTCGTATGAGATGATTTTTTCGATAACCTTTCTGTTGGGAACGGTATCAATCTCATAGAAATTGGCCATGGAAGTAGACTCGTCCAAAACCTTGCCCTTATAACTTTCCATTCGCTTCTCCATTAACTCTCCATTATCATATTTATAATAGGTAATATCCTGGTCGGTGTCGTTGTACTGGGTTATGGTCCTTGTCAATGTGCCATTACGATTGAACTCGAAAAGTTCCTTGCCGTAGTCCGTGGTTACCAAGCATGACTTTACAGGGCCTTTAAGGTCAAAATCCTCTACTTTGAAAATTTGGATTTCTTGGGACCAAAGTCCAAGCACCTGTATCAATGAAAAAAGGGAAAAGATGGTGTAGTGTTTTTTCATGCTGTAAAATTACTTGTAAAAAATTCAACTGAAAAATCTGAACCGCATATATCCTGCCAGAATCAACAAGAAATTTCTTAAAATTTACGCAGGGGATTAAATGGGGAAATATCCATAGAAGTTTTGATCCCAGATATAATTTCGGTAACCAATTTGCCTGTGGCAGGTCCAAGGCTCCATCCCATCATGGCATGGCCTGTAGCAACAGTAAGGTTACTTAAATTCTTTGGCTTTCCAATGTAGGGAAGACCATCAGGTGATACGGGACGAAGTCCACATTTTGCATTCTTTTTTGCCTTTTCCGGAATTTGAAGTCCCTTGTAATAGTGTTCAACGCCCTTAGCAATGGCCTCTACTCTCTCTTTTCGGATAGTATGATTGATACCGGAAAACTCCATGGTCCCGGCAAAACGGGTAAAGCCTTCCATTGGGGTTACAGCAATCTTTTTCTCCATTAATATGGCGGGCATTGTAATGTTTGTAGGTTCTTCCACATTGATTCGATATCCCTTCCCCGCCTGCAATGGCAATTTCAGGTTTAATTTTTTGGAAAGTTCTGATGTCCAAGACCCCGCGGCAAAGACCACTTCGTCAGCTTTATAGGATGTGTTTTCGGTCTTTACCTCTGAAACTTTTCCTTCTGATACAGATATATCGGTAACCTCTTCATTTTTATGGATGTTTACACCTGCTCTTTCCAAATAGGCCAACATTCTTTTCATGATCAAAGGTGGTGTGGTATGCCTGTCACATTCCCAAAGTATGGCACCCTCCGCATTAAAATCAACCCCTGGTTCTATCTTTTTAAGTTCCTCTTTTGAAAGATGCTTTCCAACTAAACCCATTTCAGCTCCTTTTTTTACAACTTCCATTTCATGGTCGAACGCCTTATTGGTCTGGTAGACCATCATCAAACCTTGAGCTCCAATGTTAAAATCCCCTAGATCACCGGAAGCCCGAATGCCCTCATATAACTCCCTGCTCAAAAGGTTGATATCCCTAATAACGGGCATTGCCTTTTCTACCTTGGCCTTGGTTGACGATTTTTTGAAATATAAGGTCCATCGTAAAAAATCCAAGTCTAACCGCGGCTTCATATAAAAAGGACTGGAAGAATTGAACATATATTTCAACCCCTGCGTAATCATACCCGGTGAGGCCAAGGAAACAATATGGCTCGGGGTAAGGTACCCTGCATTTACGAAGGAAGCCCCGGAAGTAATATCCGATTTGTCCAAAACAGTAACTGTATGCCCCGCCTTATGTAAATAGTATGCCGTGGAAAGTCCCACGATTCCTCCACCGACCACAACAACACTTTTGTTCTTGCCCATTGCCAAACTTTAAGGTATTCATCAAAAGAGCAGCCAAGATACACAAAGGCCTTGAAAATGTTAATCGGAACAAAGGGATTTCTTTATCAAACTTTTGACTATTTTTGGAAGATTTTGAAAAATACAGACGAATGAAAAAATTATCCTTACTGGTCTTGGGCTTAGCCTTTGCCTGCAATTCTTCACAAAAAACAGTTTCAGAGGCTCCAAAACCAGTTGTTGACCCTGTCCCCTATGCGGAAACGATAACTCAAGATGACCTAAAAGAACACTTGTACACTTATGCTTCGGACGAGTTCGAAGGCAGGGAAACCGGTACTCCCGGCCAAAAGAAAGCGGTGGAATACATTAAGGCACACTACCAGTCCTTAAATGTACCGGCTGCACAATCTAGCGGCGACTATTTTCAAAAGGTCCCTTTGGAAGTGTCTAAAGTTCCCGAAGGCAGTTTAAGCATCAACGGTACATTCTTTGAGGTTGGTGAAGATGTATTGACCTTTGCACAAGCTAAAGGAAACTATAATTCAGTAGTTTATGCCGGGTATGGTATAGAAGATGGCGACTATTCGGATTACAGTGGAATTGATGTAAAAGGAAAATTTGTTTTGATCAAAGCCGGCGAACCTGTAGATGATAGCGGAAACTATGTGATTACAGGAAGTATGGAAAAGTCCGTTTGGAGCAACGCATCCGAAGCGATTGGAAAAAAACGTGATATCGCTAAAGAAAAAGGGGCCATCGGTGTACTTTATTATGATATGTTGAGCTTTCCTCGGTTCCAAGGCTATTTTCAGTTTATGAAGAACAATGACAGCGGCAGAATGCAGCTGGCTTCCGATAGCAACGATGATATCCTTATCTATTTAAATGAGGATGCCATAAAGGCCTTGAAAAATGATATTGAAGAGGATAATGTTCCCAAATCAATTGCTACCGACATCAAAATGGATATCACCAGCGGAAATGATGAAGTCGGTTCGGAAAATGTGGTGGCGTTTATCGAAGGAACAGAAAAACCGGATGAATATGTAATTATTTCTTCCCATTTGGACCATATTGGTATTACGGGGAACGGAGATATTAATAATGGGGCCGATGATGATGGTTCTGGAACCGTAGCGTTGTTGGAGATAGCCGAAGCATTTAAGAAAGCTGCCGATGAGGGCAATGGTCCTAAGCGTTCCTTAGTGTTTTTGCATGTTACGGGCGAGGAAAAAGGTTTGTTGGGCTCTAGATATTATACCGACATTGAACCCGTTTTCCCGTTGGAAAATACCGTGGCAGACCTAAATATTGACATGATAGGGAGAATTGACCCTAACTATGAGGGAGCTAGGAACTACCTGTATTTGATAGGTTCGGATAAATTGAGTACAGAATTGCACAATCTGTCCGAAGAGGTCAATAAAAAATACAGCAATATTGAGTTTGATTACACGTATAATGATGAGAACGACCCCAACCGTTTTTATTACCGAAGCGATCACTACAATTTTGCAAAGAACAATATTCCGATCATTTTCTATTTTAATGGTACGCACGCGGATTACCACCGCCCTAGCGATACACCCGACAAGATAAACTATGATCTTTTGGAAAACCGGACACGTCTTATTTTCCATACGGCTTGGGAAATAGCGAATAGGCCGGGAAGATTGGTGGTGGACAAAGCTGCCGATTAAACTCCGAAAACTTAAAAAAATAAAAGCCCTCACAATAGAGGGCTTTTTTTATGGATATATCAATCCTAAAGCTCGTGATTCGTCATTCCGAACTTGTTTCGGAATCTCACAATGACAATCTAAAAAAATTAAAAACTATAGCTATGCCCAAAAGTAATGGTCAGTTCGTTTCTGTTTCCTGTTGAAAAGCTTTTAAACAGTTGGATGACATTTAAATGGAAATTGTGTTTCTCTTTTAAAACATACGAGAGATTTGCCCTAAGATTAGTAACATTGATTCTCGCTATGTTTGAGTTACTTGTGTTGTAAGATGCACCAAAGTTAGTGTTCAGCGTGTTTTCCAAAAATTTATTATTCACGTTGAGCGTAGGCCCCCAAGTGGTGGAATTCTCCGTTCCCACCGTATTGAGAGTACCATTAAGGGCCGTGTTAATATTCATATTGTGATTGGGCAGTCCCAAAGTATGGGAGACATTTCCGTTGTGGAATGTGGAAGCATTCCCTACCCTAACCACACCATCTTCCGCATTGGAAACATCTGCTAGTGCATAGTTGACATTCAAGTTCTGCTGTAAATCTTCTTTTTTGGAAAGAATGTAATTGATATTGATGTTCGCATTTTGTGACAATTGTTTGTAATTCAAGGCATCGTACGCATCATCCAAGAGATTATCATCGTTAATGACTTCGAACTGATCTACTTTGGCATTGGTAAACGTAGTGAAATTGGAATAGGAGCCCGTTATTATCAATACTTCCGAGGCATTGTAGGTTGCATTTAATGAGCCTACCGTCCTGTTCATGGAACGTTCTTTTTGATTTTTAAGGTCATCGCGTTGATATCCGATATTAAACGCCAAGTTGAGTTTATTCTCAAATAGAACTGTTCCCGTGTTCAAGGTGATATTTTCAAAATCATTATTGAAGAAATAGGCGCCGAGCGTTTCATAGCCAGGTGCAATACGTTCGTAGGTGACTCCCAAGGTGGATTTATCAAAACTGTAGTCCAATCCTGCACGGATGGCATTAAAATACTCAGTGGAAATCCTATTTTTTAAAAATAATCCTGCTAGATTCCCTTGATTATCTAGGAGCTCATCGGCCCGTAAATCTTGAGTCATTCCCGATGTGGCATAAGCAGCATTTACCTGTAGATTTTCCAATATGTTATATGAGCCTTCCAAACTCAACACCATATTCTCTTTTGGAGTTACGTCTTGCTCATTGGGAACCACGGCAATGGAATTGATATCATCTTTTGCATAAAAAGCGATAACCCCTACCGAATACCTCTCTTGCTCATACCTTACTTTTAGCCCGTAGCCCATCCGTTGAAAAGCTGGGATGGTCTCGTCACCGTCAAATTCGGTGGCTTTTAACAATCGGCCTGCCATGGCACTTACCTTCCAAGGTCCGTTTGGGGTCAGCTCCACCCCTCCCCCAGTAAATTGGTGTCCGTTCAGGGTGTAAGGGGAAAAACTCATAGCCACGTCACCCATATGCCCTTGTACCCATTTGTATTTGGGGTGCAGGCTCAATCGGTTAAGATTAAAGGGCAGGTTATAGTTAAGTTGTTCCCCTTGGTTGGAATAGCTGTAACTAATGGGCATACTGAACTGATAGAACGAAATATTAAGGTTCCCCTGCAAAAAATAGGTGAATGGCTGCCTGCCTTGTTCTTGGTTGGAGTTGTAAAAAACACCGTTGGACGAGACTCCCCCACCCAGTTTAAAGGCCTTGCCTTTGCCCAAGGTCTCCAAATCGACCGTTTGGGCCAGTGCAACGGCAACAAAAAAGAAAAAATATAGCACGAGCCAAGATTTGCCCGCTTTTTGGATTGGCATTGTAGGTTAGGATTTGGTAGTGGTTCTGACTTACGTTTTCATAGTTTTTGTTTTGAGGTTGATAATTGTTTTTTGTTCGTTTATTGCACTATTAAAGGTGCTTATATTTTTCCGCTCATTTTATTATTCTGTTATTATTATACCTTGTTTACGGCACGAACGTGACACTTCGGCAAGCTCATGCTCGCACTAGCTGGGGCTTTATTATAGTTCAAATTATATCTGAACCTATTCGTTACTACAATTATCATTTAGCATATCTTCAACTGTAGGGTTAAATAAATTCTCGTATGCTGAATAAGAACCTGAAAAACTATTATTCATAAGGGTTGTTAACCCACAAAAATCATTCAAAGAATCATTGTAACTTATAGATACGGCATCCACGGATGTTAGGTTGGATACACCATCTAAATTCTGTAGAGATTTACAATTATATAGCTGTAATCGCTCTATTGAAGTTAAACCCATTAGGCCATCCACATTTTGCAAATTATCACAACGGTTAATAATAATTTCTCCATTAAAAGATGACAAATTATGAAGCCCATTAATATCAAAAAGATGCTCATTATCCCATAACCATAAATCACTCTGGACAGTTTGAAGATTGTTCAATCCATTTAGATTAATAAGGTTAAAGTTACCCGAAATGTTCAATCGCCCACCAATCGTTGTGAGCGAATTCAAATCAAACACATTGTTCAAGTTTTCGTTATGTGTAATACCTATACCCCCTCCTGTGGAAATCAAATTGTTGAATCCTTGTAAACTCGTAAGGGAATTGTTTCCGGAGATTTGAACTCCACTTTCCAAAGTTTCAATATTTGAAAAAACACTTAGTGAGGTTATTTTAGGATTATTACTTACGTTAATAAAATTATTGACCATAATACCCTGTAAGGCACTTATATTCTCCATTTCTGTATTGCTGAAAATAACACATTTATAAACATTTTTAATGTTATTTAATCCTTCCAGAGATTTTAGAACAGATGTATTAGTTACCCAAAAAGTACCTCCGACTACTTCCATTGTTTTTAAACTGGATAAATCACTTATGGGGGTTTCAGAATCCTCGTCATATCCTATTTTAAAATCCCCTGTTATTTCCCTATACTTTTTAAGGCCAAACTCATCTACCTCTTCTTGACTTCTTAATTCAACGCTACCAACGAATATATCTTCGTCCACATCGTTTATGTTTATAAGGATGGTGCTTTCTTTAGAAACGTTTCCGTTTTCTACCTTTACTTTTCCGGTAATACTGGTATTTGTTTCATAATCATAAATGGAGGTCTTATCCACAAATAATTGACCAGTTTTAGCATCAATACTAAAAGCGCCAATAGGTATTTGTTCTATAATGGAAAATGTTACACTTCCTTGATTTGTTGTACCCGGGACAGTACCAATAGATTGATTTTCTGTAGGATTCTCATCAATTGTGAAGATCTTATCTTCAGTTTGGACATTTACTATTACTTCTTCTGCCTTTGGGTCATCCTTACTGCATGAACTAAAAAGAGTGAAGAGCGTAATTAATACTGAGAAAAAGAATTTGTCCTTTATTTTGGCCTTGATAAGCTTTTCTGGACGAAGTACTGCAAAGTTTTTACGTAGCATAAGTAAATTTTTAATGGTTAATGGTTACTATTTACCTCAAACAACCATAGTGTTTTGGTTATATATGGGTTGGATGAAGCTTTGATTTGGGGTTATGCTGCGTTTTTTTGGTGTTAGATCATGATAGATATTTAATTTTTAATTATACCAATGTCGGACAAAGCTCATAAAATAAGCTGCCTCTGGATTATGGAATTTGTACTTACGGCTCATATATGTTCAATCATTTTTTATGCTTAATCACTGTTTACGGCACGAGTCAAGAGGCTCGCGCTAGCGGGGGGGGGGTTACCAAGCATCAACAGGCACATCTTCACAATCAGGTTCTTGGTCTTTAAATTGTTGATAATATCTTTCTGCTATTCTCCGCATATCTTTTAGGTAGGATTCATCTATTTTTTTTCCATTTTGGTAATACTCAGCATCCAGCGCATACATTTCTTCACGCATAGTTTCACTTTTGAATAATGTTACCAAAGCCCCCATTTTCAATACAGCCAAATATCCATGACATACCCCATTGGAGTCACAAATCTGGCCATCTTCTTTCATAATGTAATTGTATATCTCCTCAATAGACTCTTTGGAGCAGATGTACATTAATTTAGAGACATCGGCATTCCAGTTTTTAGGGGTATAAGCATATTTTTTCACCGCATTGGTATGGTAGGGTTCAATCCCATATCGGGCCAAACCCAGTTCAACATCATCAGAGACATAGTCACCTTCTCCCATTTTTAATAAATAAGGTAAAAATCTAGAATCCTTCAAAAAGCCAGCTATGCTTATAATCTGTGCTGGAACATATTCACTATTAAGAATGATTTGTCTATCCTCTTGTATTCTAGCCTTTAGCATACTGTCCCATACGCGATTCAATGGCAAACTGTCTTGTTTCGCCATCCTCTTAGCATCTTTATAAAATTCATTTCTGGGATTTAAGGTGTCTTTTTCATAATCGAGATTTATTCTCGACTGGATTTCTTCCTCAGTCCATTTCCCTTCAAGAAATTCCACCATACGTTCCCTTGCCCGTTCGGTGAAGTAGTTGTAATAATAGTGATTTTGCCCAGGATAGGTATAGATTCTATAATAATCGGAACCTTCAATTTTAATGTGGTCTAAATTGTATTCAAGTGCTCTTTGAATATCCTCCAAGGGAGCCGGCTTTTTTCCTTCGAGTTTGAAAGAATCAATCTGAGCATTAGAAGTTAATCCCGTTAAAATAAATGCTATTATCATTAGTTCTTTCATTTTCATCTTTTTTTTATGCTTAATCACTGTTTACGGCACGAGCCAAGAGGCTCGCGCTAGCGGGGGTTATTCCATATTTTCCAAAAACTTTTCATCAATTATTTCCGTGCCATTATTTAGCAAGTAAGCATCCAGATAATTAGCCATTTTCACGAAGATTATTAGATCTTCGATTGATAGTTTGCTTTCAATGTTTATCCCAACATAATTAAACTCTGAACGATAAGTTAATATAAAACGATATTGATTTTCGTTTTTATCAAAATCATAAAATGCTGTTCTTTTATCGAGAGACTGCAAAACTCTTGCTCGGAAAGATTCTGGAATATTGCTAATGTTTTTTAATTCTTTTCTACCATCTTCCGTATCTTCCCTCCAAACAAAATCATATCTTTCTATGAACTTTACCCAATCGGGATAGTTAAGTTCTTCGGGGCATGCTTTAGAAATATCAAACGGCTGTTTTGCAATTTCCAATTCTCTGATTTTATTCAATTCCATACTTCTTTCTATTTGATGAAGTCTTCCAACGCACTTATTTCAAATTTAATATTTGGATGTGTTGATGTTAATTTATTAAGCCATATTGTTTTTAGAGATTCTGTAATACTAGCTTTAGGCATATAAATATGAATTTCAGTATTTGAAATAAACATAATTTTTCCATTACTTAAAAGACCTTCAATGTTCAGTTCATGTTTTCCAAAAACGTTTCATCAATTATCTCGGTACCATTGTTTAACAAGTAAGCATCGAGATAATTAGCCATATCCAATAAGATTTGTACATGCTTTTTTGTTATTGGTTTTTGAAAAGTTGTACCTATAACATTTAATTCTTGATTAAATCTGACCATTACTTCATGAAAACCCTTCTTAGTATTAAATTCTGCAAGAACCTGTTTTCTATTATGACCTTTGAGAATTCCTTCTCTAAATGATTCAGGTATCTTACTTAAATCTGCCAAAGTTTTTTTTCCTCGATCGGTATTCTCTAACCAGATAAAATAATCTAGATTCTGTTCGATAAATTCTACCCATTTATCATAATCAAGTTTTTTTTCGATTTTTGAAATATTGTTGAATTTTTCTTTTGCTATCCAAGGGTCACTTATTTTCATTTGATGTAATCTTCAAGTGCTTTTATTTCAAATTTAATATTTGGTCGTTCAGCAGCTAAGTTACCAAACCAATCTGACTCTAATTCTGGAGTAATATTCGCTTTTGGCATATAAATATGTACTTCTACTTTCGAGTATTTTATTGTAGTTCCATTCCATAATATTCCTTTATCCCCACCTAATCCTTCTACTAGATTATCTAAATTTGTCTTAATTGGATTTGAAGCTAACCAATTGTCTAAATTTATACTAGTGGTTGTCTTCATCGATATAACAGTCTCGGCAAATATGTTATCTCCAACGATTGTAAAATCTTTATAAAAGTCAATAGCTTTAAAATTGTCAGCTATGTCACTGGTATGTCCCCATCCCAGACTTTTTTTATAACGGTAGTGCCCCATAATATCCTCAAAAAGCTTTCTTTCAAAGAATATTTCAGGGTAATACTTTTGCCAAGCGTTTGCGATATCGTCCAATTTTTCTTTGAGTGTCTTGACAATAAACTCATCAAGGGATTCTGCTAAACTCCATTACCATTTTTGTCAGTCACCCATATCATTTCCAAGTACCCTGCTAAAACGTTCTATCCATCCGTTTTCAATTATTGGTTCAGCTTTTAGGTTTTCGCTAATCTTGCTTAAATCTATATAATTACTGTCCTCAACATACATTATTTTGAATTCTTCGTTCTCCTCAAAAAGCTTTAAAAAATCAAAAAGAAGCCCAGATAGAATTTCAAATGATAAAGCTTCGAGTTCTTTTTTTTGTGTTTCATTCATAGTTTGAAAAAGGTTTTGAAACCTTTTTGTATTTCTTAAATCTTCTAAACTATTCTTTGTAAGAGACATCTGACCGTCAAAAGCGGTTTCAATCAAAATCTTTCCAAATTCATCTAATACTTGTTTATTTCTTTCCATATTTATCAGTTTGTTCCGTTCCAAGGTATATTTATTATTTCAGATACACCTTGCTTCTTTAAATCTTCCAGAGCTTTTATTACCCAGCCAGTGGCAATATTTTCAGGAATACCAACATTTTTCATCGCCTGAATTTCTATATCGGCCATTATATCAATAGTAAGTTTTGCATTTGGATTTGCTTTCTTCCAAGCGGAATACAAAGAGTTTTGTTGTCCTGTTATCAAACTATGAATATTTGTTGGAGGAATACCAGAATTACCAGCTTTCCAACTATCTTTTAATGCATCAATAGATACACTAAATGCTTTTTGAAAATCATAAGCAATGTCTCCCTCGAAGGCTTTTTTTGCTGTGGGATGATGGCTTTTAACAACTCTGTACTCGCCCGTGCCATCGAGAATATAGTTGGCATTTTTTTTAAGCCTATCAGTTATCTCATCAACTTGTTTGGAAAAAACTTTAACTATTCCAGAAGTATTTTTCCTTACCTGCTCGGCCAATTCCTCAACAAACTCCACCCCTTTCTTCAACTTGCCCAAAGAAGCCGCTCCGCCCGTGCCCAGCATAGTGCCTGCCGCAACCACGTCCTTCCCCGTTTGGTGTTTTATCCGGTAAGGGTTGCCGCCTGTGTACAGTTCCTCCCTGCCCTGCACAAAGTTTTCGATGATTTCTTCTACATCGATGTTGGCTATTGCCGTGTTGATGCGTTCGCGAGTACCGGCATCGGTGGTATAGTCCACTACCAAGCTCAACAACAAAGGAATGTTGGCCACTTCTTCCAAAACCCCGTCTGCAAGCCCTGTGGAAAAGGGCTCCAAATATTCTGGTTCGTTTGGATAGGTCTGTTGATCCCAAATCTCTTCGGGTATGGCCATTTCACCGACCGCATCCTTTAACCTCCCATTGAGTTTTTGTACCGACTCAGATATAACCACGGACCAATCCTCAACCTCTTGGGTCGCTTGGTATGCTTCAATAAGATTTGCTATGCCTTGCTTAAAGGTAAATCGTGCTTCTTCCCGTTCTTCATCACTCAATTCGCCAAAGTGGTCCGGGGCAAATTCCACCTTGTAGCCCATTACCGCTTCTGCTAAATCATAGTGAAGGTAAACAACAACACCATGGGCAGGGTTCTCCACCGCCTGCCGTGCATTGGCTATATCTGCATTACTACTCTTGCTGCTGGTTATGTAAAAGGTGTAAGCGTTCCCATCTATGGTAAATGTCCTGGGCTCAATGGTCGGCAGGGTATCGTTGGAGGCCAGGTTCAGTTCAAAAGTACCATTACCATCCAAAAGATTAATGGGCAAGGTTCCCTCTCCGTTTACAGCAATGGGCAGCAGGGCATCAAAATAACTGTCTTCCAAAGGACTGCCAGATTCGGCTTCAACGCCCAATTCTTTGGCCTTTTCCCTTAATTGTTCACCTACCTGCTTTGTGGTGGCTTCAGCTGAAGCTATTTTTTCATTCCCTTCTTCTTTCTTATCAGGGCTTTCTTCCTCTAGAAGTTTTTCTCCCTGTTCCAGTTCTTCGCCTGCTTGTTCCAGTTCAAGCATTAAAGCTTCGGTTTCCGATAATTGTGCATCCCGCTCAGATGTACCTATGCTTCCATCAGAATAAGCTTCGTTTATGGCATTGAGGATGTCCTGCGCCAGCTCTTCGAGGGCCAACAGTTCCTTGGAAATATCAACGGTATTGTTCCAATTAGGGTCATAACTTGTCTCCACCATTCCCTCAACCAATTGATAATCGGTATTGATCTTGATGTTATCGAACTCCACACGAATTCGACTGAATTTTCCAATATTGATATCGTCCTCGCTTACAATGTTGGCTACATCAATCACTTCCTTGAATTTTTCCAAGAACGGCAACGTGATATAGCCCCAGCCCGAATAATAGCCACTGCTTCCAAATACTTCCTTTTTCCAAAAGCCCGTGGATAATTTTTTCAATATGTCAAAGAACTTTTACTTTTTAAAGCTCGAGCATGAGGCCCACGCTAGCACAGTTAGTTTTACTTTGATTTTTTTGAATACCAATTGGATGGTGGTTTTCTGTATAGAACAACCTCATATTTATCACATTTATCACATTTTAATATTCTCTCACCACCTTTTTTAAAATTTAATTCATCAAATGCAACATCTGTTATATTTAAAAGTCCCTCGGAACAATTTGGGCACGCTACAACAGCATTTACATTTTTTCTGAATTCTTCAACAGCATCAAGCCATTTTTCCCTTTTTTCAGTCATCATTTAAAAAGATTAATTGTTTTGTTAGCAAAGTCATATGCTGCTTTAGTTTCTTCTGATACTTCGGCAGCTGTACCAGAACCTCTTAATTTACTTGTTTTCAATCTATGCATTTCATGTAAGATTGTTTTGATTAATTCGTCTTCACCTGCAAATGCCTCCTCACCAATGTTAAATCCGTTTTTTTCAAACCATGTCATTCCAGAGAAAGGAGCGTTATCATATGAAATTGTCCTTCCGTTTATATCTATCTGAACCGGAGTTTTACTAGCAAAACCTTCTAATATTTTTTCAAATTCTTTAGAGTTCAAAATTTGATATGATTCCTCAGCGATAGATTTTTCTAATGTATTTAATTTGGTGTTAGATGAGAGTTTTGAAGTAAAATTTTTACCATACTTAATATTGACCACATCTTTAACAAGTCCTAATCCCTTATTAATCTTCTCAAAGAACTCATCCCATTGGGCTTTGGTAAAAATGTGCAGTTTTTGCAGTATCTGTTTTACCCGCCCTATTTTGGTGGCAGCCAATGCTCCAGCACTTATAAAAAGGGAACCCACAATCACCGTGATCTTTCCTTCCTCGTACCTGCCTACGTTAGTCTGTTGCTCTATTTCTCCCCAATATGCTGCCAGATTTTGCTCTATCTCTTCAATTAACTTCTTGATATTCTCTATCTCTTGTACATAAGCTATCAGTTCATCTACCTCCAATCGTAGTTTTACAGTATCCTCACATTTCTTGTTCTTGTAGGTCGCAACAAAGTTCTCCACACTGTACCATTGTGTCTTTACCCAGCTCCAAATGCCTTCTTCCTTGTTTTCGGCTTCCAGTTTGGTAAGGAGCTTGCCCAAACGTTCTTCGGTCAACTGTATTTTGTTGGGCGTGCAATGTAGGTTGGCCAAAGTGTATGCATAGATAAAATCGTTGATGCCGTTGCCCAATTGGTAGAGCATCTTGGGCAGTTCCACTAGCCCTTCCCCTTCTTGATACACCCCGTCGATTATTCCTGAAACAAAAGGCAGATCAATTTTAGAATGGCATAGGGGTTGTGGAATATCAGCCTCTTTCCAAATACACCAGGGCACAATACCTTGGTTCTGGTAACTGGCCCATCCTTCATTTTCACAGAGCTCTTGGGTCTCCTTAAAATATTCAATCAACTTTTTAAGGTTTTCAAGGGTGCCCTTAAATGAGGGATCTTTGTTTATGGCCAAAAAAGATTCCTCTACAAAGTAGATATCCTCCACCAAGGTCACTTCCTCGGCAATCTCTTCCAATCGTTTTCTCGCAGCGGCATCTTTTGTTTTTATACTATTGATGTCCGTTTGGCTCAGGTCATCATTACTGGCAAGTGCCGTTGGACCAAGGTTTTTCACTTCCTCTTTTTGAGACTCAGTAGCTACGGGGTTATCTAGAATTTTTTCTTTGAGCTGTTCCCCAAGCAAATCGTCCAATTTTTCAATATTGTTTGCCTTTTCCTCTGCTTGTTCATTGAATTCCTCCTCCGTTATGGAACCTTCCGCCAATTGATTCTGTAACTCTTGCAGTTGGTTCAACTCCTCTTCCCTACGATCGAATATTTGTGCAATAATCTCTTTGATTGAACCTACAAGCTGGCCAATATCATCAATGAATTCATCCACACTTTCCACATTGCTCCAACTCAGGTCATATTCGGTTTCCACCAAACCATCAATAAGTTCGTAATCGGTATTCACGATAATGTTGGTGAACCCAACTGCTATTTTAGTGTTCGCCAAGTAAGGCACGGTAATAAAACCCTGACCCGAAAACCTGCCATTGTTGCCCTGTACCTCAACCACGGTCACCGGAAAATCCCCTGCCGTAAAAACCTCGTTAACGCCAAGGTTCAGCAACGGGTCTTGGTTCGCAATTTCAATTTCAGGTGGGATGCCGCAATTGTAGTAGGCCATTTCGTCCTCGGTGGGCGTGGTAAACTCGTGTATCGCGGAATAGGCCAGTCCCTCATCTCCTACTTGTTGCGAAGCCGGGAGGGGGTTACAGTCCCCGCCCACTCTAAATTCATAAACGGTGCCTGCTTCCAAATTGCGGATTGTAGCCTCGTTGGATTGTGACCATAGCCCGAACCAGTCCTCTTCCCCGTAGCCTTTTTTACGGTACTGCACCCGGTAGCGCAAGTGTTTGCCCATTTGCCAATTGATTTTTACGGTCTGCGCGTTCTCGGCCTCGGAGAGCACAAAACGCGGCGGTGGGCAATCGGCGCGGTAGGTAAAATGATAAATCTCGCTCAGTCCATTGTTTCGGAACAGGCTCGTGGTGGTAATTCCGTCACTTACAAAAGCCCTTACCTGCCAACCATAGGTCTTGCCCTCCAACAAGGGTGTTTGGGCCGGGCCGTAGTGTAGTGTATTGGCATAGGTGGTGGTCTGGTGCAGTGGTGGACTGGCCAAAAACGTAGCCTGTGGGTCCATGCCCGTGTCCCAGAGTTCTTTTAGGGTAAACTCGTACTGTACCGCTCCGGCGTTGATGTGCCTTGGCGTCCAGTTGAAAATGATGTTCTGTGGGTTCTGCGCCGTGACCAGGTCGCCACGGAAGGGAACGTTAAGCAGGGGCGGGTCGTTCAGCACCAAATAAATATTGGTACAGCTGCGGTTGGATATCCGTTGGCCCGAAAACTGGTCGTACACTTCAAAGCAAAAGCGGTACTGCCCTTCGGGCAACTGTTCGCTGTATTGTTTGGGACTTATCCCCACCAAGTTGTTCAGGGCAAAGTAAGGTTGCAGGTCCAGATTGCTCAGGCGTTGGTTGATTCCCCCATCCAGAACAATGGGCAGGGCACCGTTCACAAAATCCGTGGATTGGAACTTGATACCGGGGCCTTCCACGAAGAGTTTCAATCGCACTTGCCTTCCCGATTCCTGGGCATCGGTCAACAAAAGGTTCAAAAACAGTTTTTCTTGGGTCGTTGTGGTATAGTCGGACAGTTTAAAACTGTAGGGCGGCAGCATTTGAGGCGTGGCCTGTACCGGGTAGATTTGGGCATTAGATATTAGGCAGCAAAGCAGTACGCAGTATGCAAAGACCAGTAATTTTAGGACTTTTTTAAAATAACTACCTACTGAGAACTGCCTACTGAAAACTGCCCACTGCCTACTGACGACTGCTAACTGAAAAACCTCTTTCATCTTTTGTTGAATTTATTAGGGTTCTGAATCATGTATCCCAAGAGCTTTCCCACTTCCAGTGAATCTTCCAACAACGCATCATGCACATCCTGGGCAATGTATGTACAGGAAAGGGCAAAGTCCAACCAAACTTGTGTTTCTGTGTTCTCCATATCGGCATCGGATAGTTTTGCCACAAAATGCTTTATGTAAAGTCGTTTTCGGTATCCTTCGGCCAAATTGGAACATACCGACCGTGAACTTCTCCGCATCTGGTCTATCAAGGCAAATCGCTCCTCTTTTGGGAAGGATTTTGTGACATCAAAAATCTTCATGGCCAGTTCAAATCCTTTTTGATATGCTTTTAATTCCTTATACATCCTTATTTTAATTTTAAAATCCACTGCGTACTGAAAACTGACCCACTGCCTACTGACCTACTGCTTCTGCACCTTAACATCCATCACGATATGAGAATGGGTACCGTCCTGCACAAATTCCTTTATTTTGATGGCCCCTTTCCTACCGTCCTCTGTTTCAAAAAGCACAATGCGAGGAACCACTGTGTTGTCAAAATCCTGAATGCCGCCAATCGTTTCTTCAATATTCATTGCTGCCAAAAGGGAATCATCTTCCATGGCATCGAATTCTGCAACGGAAAGAGAGGCGCTACATTCACAGGATTCCTGTAGATTGATGAATTTGGTATGCATTGCATTGGGAATAGCTTCAAATGTGTAATCCTCCACCTCATCGGGCGACACAAACTTGTTGAAGTTGAACTCTTGATTGAGCGCAAAAAATGCGATATCAATAAAACTGGCATCGTCTTGTGGAACCGCATTGGCTCCGTAGACTTCTCTCGTTTTGGTAGCATAAAAAGCTCCTATTTGGTTTGAATTATGGGCGGCACTTATTCCCAACACCACATTTTCCAAAATCCGAAGGTTGGTGTTTTCGTAAACTATTACCTCTTTAATCGCTACATCGCTACGCTTGGTATTGTAAGCCTTGAGTTTTATTTGATGTACACCAGGTTCATGAATTGTAACCACTGGGTCGATTTCTGTACTTTGTGATGGGTCTGCCGTCTCAAAAGTCCATTCGAAACCTGTGGCACCAATACTTTTGTTTTTAAGATGCAATGTGACCGGCTCTTGAAAGTCATCATCTTCAAATGCGGGTTCCATATCAAATTCCGCTAAAACATCGGATGTGACGGTTACGGTATCCGAAAAAATCTGGGTTTCCCTTCCGTTCCCCGCCACAAGGGTCACCATGTGTTCACCTTCCTCCGGAAATACAATTTTACCCGGAGTCCTTGTCAATGCCTTGGAGGGAAGACCTCCCGAAAAGGTCCAGTCGTAGGTTGTTGCCCCTGTGGTGGTATTTTCAATGCTGACGGTCACCGGAGCATAATCATCCCCTTCCAAACTGAACGTAAACCCGGGCAAAATGGCCTCATCAACCAATAATTCAACTGTTTTCTCTTCCGCTACCCCGTCCCTGTTCGATGCTTTTAGGGTGACGGTATATTCACCTGCCGTATGGTACCGCACCGTTCCGGGATTTTTATCCGTTGAGGTAGCTGGTTCCCCACCCTCAAAAGTCCATTGAAAAGTGTCCGCACCTTCGGTCTGATTATTGATTTGTACCAGCACAGGCACAGAATAGTCATTATCAATTACCGCTACCTCAAAATTGGCATCAATCGGCAATGCCACTTCTTTGGCGCAGGACGTAAAAAACCATATTGATAAACCGATAATTGAAGCCCCATAACGAATACCAATGCATTTTCTCTTCGAGTGTTCCAAAAAATTTAGAGGAGAGTCAACTAAAACTAACAGCTGTTGAATGAGGTCTCGACTGCGCTCGACCTGACAACGATATGGGTTGTTTGGATGATTCCTATCCATTGGACCAATAATGCTGTGTTTAATGTCTCGTCCCATTACAAAATCACAATTTTTCTGATTTCGCTACCTTTTGGGGTTTCCAATAACAATAGGTATACGCCCGAGGCCAAATCCATGGTAAAGGACACTTCATAAATGGCATTTCCGTTTAATTGCTGTTCCGTGTAAATATGGTTCGATGTTAAACCAAACAATCGCAATGATACTGTTGCCGCTTCTTGAAGGGAAACCAATACGGTAAATGTGCCCGATGACGGATTGGGCGACACCTTAAACTCCTTAATAAATGGAGATATGGCCTCTCCTGCGTCTGGAAGCTCCCTTGCTTCTGCCACAATGATGATTTTGGTCACATCCTGATAACAATCATCTTGATAGTTCCTCAATGCCACCACATATGCTCCCGGTTCATCAAAACGAAGGATTGCCATCCCCTTCTCCTGCTCCACCACTTCAGCTCCGTTGGGGGAAACCCATGCTTCATCGGTGCCTATCGGATTGCTAGTGTTTATTAAAACTGCTTCTTCCCCTGCAAATACTTGCGATGTGACCAAAAATTGAGCATCAATCTCCACCTCAACAGTAGCAATTTGGATGGTATCGCTTCCCGAACACCCCAAACTATTGGTCACGGTAGCGGTGTAAGTCCCCGCTTCGGATAGGCTTACTTGCGGTGAGGTACTGTAAAATCCATTATCGGATGTCCATTCATAGGTTGCGGCCGGGTCAGCTACCGAAATGTCCAAATAGTGCTCTTGACCATTGCAAAGTGTCCTATCCTCGCCCAAAACAACCGTACTTGGAAAGGGTGCCGTAAGTGCTATCTCTGTTGATGTTGCACAACCAATAGCGTCCACCACTTCCAAGGTGTAGGTGCCTTCGCCCAAATTATCGAGTGATAAAGCATTTTCTTCAATATTCCAGAGATATGTGTAAGGAGGGATTCCACCGACAATTTCTACACTAAGGCTTCCATTGTTCGCATCATAACAGGTCGGGGCAACCGTATCTATTAGATGAATCAACAATTCTTCGGGCTGATTTATGTTTACCTGACCACTCACCTCACAACCATAAAAATCCTTGACATAGACAAAATGGGTGCCTGCCATCAAATTTTCAGCTATTTCTGTGTCAGCACCTGAAGACCATGAAATAGTATAGGGAGGCATTCCGCCCTCGATGGCCACGGTGGCAAATCCATCATTACCATTAAAACAAGACACATCCATTTTGTCCAACTGAATGACAATAGGGTCTGTTTCCTGAACGGGATATAGGTAATCCGTTGGTTCCTGCAATATATTATTGACATAGGTTCCCAAAATGATTCCGTTGGCATCTTCTATATTGACCGCATATTCCCCGGCATCCACATTGTCCAACACATTACCGATAACATTGGGAATGATTTGCCAGTTGTTCAGGTCATCTTTTTTCTTCCAAGTATAGAGGTATGCATATTGCCCATCAATCAAGGGGGCAAAAGGCACGCCACCGGATGCGATTGCCAAGAGTTGCCCATCATCCGAAGGATTGTTGAATGGGTTGCCCCCGTTACATGAAATCGGAATGGTTTGTTCCACGGTAAGCTCCAAAGCAGGAGGTTCGGTGAGCACAAACTCGGCTATGTAGGTACAACCCTCTTTGTCTACGGCATTTTCGTAATTGGCATCGGTAACACTTATCGTATAGGTTCCGGCAGGTATGTCGTGTACTTGTATGGCATATCCGTCGGGAGTGATTTCTGCCATGGTAGTATTGATCACATCATTTTCTTCATTTTTCCATTCAAAGGAATAGCTTCCATCATCAAAGGATGTTCCCCCATTTACCTGCACCGTAATGCTACCATTGGTAAAGCCATTGGCGGTGGGCTGCACATATTCTGGATTGGAAATGGAAACGGGAGCATCGGGCTGCTCAATGGTGACCTCAGCTTCGGCTTCGCAACCTAGTGCATCAAATACATGAACGGTAAAGGTATTTAACCACAATCCTTCGGCGGTCTGGGTATTGGCACCCGAAGACCACTCATAGATAAATGGTGGTGTACCTCCGCTTACGATGGCCGTTGCAGTTCCATCAGTGCCGCCAAAACAGTTGATATCCGTTTTTTCTATCTGTACCGTAAGCAATTCGGGTTCTTGCAAGGAATAGACCTCATCATTGGCCTTTTGTAACATGTTGTTTACATAGGTACCAATTACTATTCCATTGGCGTCTTCAATGTTGACGGCATATTCACCAGCCTCCAGATTACTGAGCACATTGGAGCCGTTGTTGGGGATATCCTGCCAATTGTCCGGCCCCACCTTTTTCTTCCACGTATAGATGTATGCATACTGACCATCAATCAAGGGGTCAAAGGGTACGCCACCAGAGCCAATAGCGGTTAGTTGGCCGTCGTTGGATGGGTTGTTGTAGTTGTTGGCGCTGTTGCAGGAGATGGGAAGGGTTTCCTCTATGCTCAATTGCAGTTGTGGTGGACCGGGCAGCAAAAACTCTTCGGTTAAAACACAACCTTGTTTGTTGGTTGCTTGGTTGTAGTTGGCATCAGTTACCGTAAGGGTGTAGGTTCCTGCGGTTACGTTTTCCAAGGTGATGCGATATACATCATCTACGTACGCTGCGGAGGTGGTGTTGATAGGGTTGTTCCCTTCATCCAACCATGTATACGTATAGCTTTCGTTTGGAAAAAGCGTTCCCCCTGAAACATCTACCGTGATGCTGCCATCGGTAAAACCGTAGGCGGTGGGTTCAACATGCTGAAAAAGTTCGGCCACAATCGATTCTGAAGGTTGCCCAATATTGATTTGGTCGCTGCCTAGAACTTGTCCTGCACAGGCAGCATTTCCCACAACCCGTTGCACGGCAACGGTATAATTCCCTTGGGACAGACCATTAACAATTTGGGTGTTGAGGTTGGGGTTGCTAAAATCCACCCAGTTCCCCCCGTCGATGCTATATTGATATTTCCCTTCTTCCGAACCACCAGAGGCCGTAATTTTAAACCGCCCATCGCTTCCTCCATTACAATAAACATCATTTAGATGTTGGAGGGAAAAGGTCACTTCTGGTGGAGGCAGGATGTCGAATGGGTCTGAAAATTCAAGACTGTCCCACGATTCATCTTCAATATCTTCAGGGGTTATATTATTTGGATAGGTTTGATATTTGATTTTGTGCTTTCCCGATGGTAACACTTTAGGATAAGTGAATGTTTGATTACCATTATCAATTAATTGATCTTCAATAGCGGTCGAAGCATTCCCCACTAGATAAAAATTATTTAAATCATTTGGATTTTGAGCATATAAATAAACCAACAATGCTTTTCCTTCACCAGGATTATCATCCAACGTCATGGTAAAGCTACCATCATTCTTTCCAACGCAGGAGGTTTTGTGGGGTGTTAGGTCAAGGAGTTCGGGGGAGCTTGATTCAATGGTAAAAAATAAAATATCAGAGCTTATTTGAGGAATCTGACTGTTTGGTATATCCATAAACATTTTTACCCTTAAGTTTTGAATAGAATTAGCGTTGGGTTCATTTGCTAATATTTCCCCTACCGTGGCTTTTAGTGGAAACTGATTAAGAATTTCCTGTGGAAAGTGCTTGAAGTTAAAATTATCATCAACACTGTATTTCCATTCAACACCAGAAACATTTACAGGATCATCTTGAAAATTGTTTTGAACAGTCTTGAATAAAAAATCATCGTGTGTTCTATTGTTTTCATCAGGCTGAACATAATTAGGAAGTATTACAGCGTATTGCCAAACAGTAACATAATCCTCTGGATTGTTAGAAATGATATCTTGGCACAACTGGATTTCACCATTATGTCCCCACACAAATGTTTCATACTTGTTTATAAATTCAGAACCTCCTCCTTCACATAAAGTATTGTTTGGATTCATCAAAATCACATACTTTTGAGTTTCGTATGCGCCAGCTTTTATTGGCAATTCAGGTAAATTTGTATAAATACCTGGATCAGGGTCATAGAGCGTCCAATTATCAGCTAATTTGTTGTATCCCGCATGATAATTATATCCTGGTATATTTGTCTGATATGGTTTTGTAGAAGTCCATAGGGCATAATCCTGTCCATAACCGTAATTAGTAAAAAAAAGAAACACAGATATTATTAGTCTTTTGTCCATAGTCCTCAATATTTTACATCTAACTTCAAAGTTTCACTCACCCCACCATCCGTAAACACCACTCGAAATACATACTCGTAGGTATTGTTCGGTTTTACCTTGCCGTCCACAATTCCTTTGGTATCCACAGGTATTTCCTTTAATAAATTCATGGATTTATCTTTTACACCTTTGTAAATGGTTATTTTGGAGGCATTGGGTTCCGTATAGGGTTTCCATCGAATCGTTATGGTTCCCGCTTCCCTGTCCGCTTCTCCATACAAACCCTGTAATGATGGGTGTAAACTGGTCTTGGGTACAATTACCGTAAGCGGCGGTGCCGGGTCGGATTCCAGTTCGCTGTCGTCAATGGCGATTAGGGTATAACTGTATTGCTTTCCTTCTTTGATGTCCATATCTGTCCATTCAGTGGGCAGTGCATCAGTGGGCAGTTGGGCAGTGGACTGCATACTTGCATCAGCATACTGCTTACTGTTCAGCGTATAAACAAGTTTCCAATTCAGGCTATCCCTTTCCTTTCGATATACTTTATGTCGTACCACATCGTCACTGGAGCTATTGACCCATGTAATATGAACTTTGTCGTCTTTTATATTGTAGGATTTGAATACCGGCTGGGTGGGTTTTATAAAGTCCGGCTTTTTGATTTCCAAAATCTCGGAGGGCTCGGACATATTGAAGCGTTGGTCTACAGCAATCAGCTGATAGTATACTTTGCTGTTCAGGTCCTTCACCGAAACACTGTCGAAATAGGCGGTCCCTTGATGAGGTGATACCGTTATCTGGGAGTATTCCTCATTTTTGTTGTTGCCTTTAAAAACCCGATAGCCAAGCATGTCTGTTTCCGAGTTGGGATTCCATTTTAAGGTCACCACGCCCAAACTATCCACCGTCCCCTTAAACCCTTGGGGCTTACTGGGCGGAATGGAATCCACGGGCTGCACCAAGGCAGGAAAAGATGTACGCTTGCTGCCATTTTTACCCACGGCCGTAATCGTCATGTAATTAGTAGGCATCAAACTGTCATATCTTACCCTACGCGCTTCTGGTGGAATATTTTTTACCACGATTTTGTAGGTTCCATCCACGTTATCGCTTTGGTTGAGTTCAAATCCCGTAATCAAGCTGTTTCCTTCTTCCATAAACTCCCACTCCAACAACACGGTTTTGTCATCTGCAAAATACTTGGTGGTGATATGGGGCACGTAGGCCAGTTTCTTCTCGCCTATTCCAAAAACCACTTCTGAGGTGGGACTTATTTCCCCAAAAGGTGTTTTTCCCTTGATTCGGTAGTAATAGGGCTGCCCATTGGTGATGGAGTCGGTGTAGAACATCCGCAACGGGTCGGTTTTCTCACTGTTATTAAGAGTCGTCAGCGGCAAATCATGCAATCCTTCAAAATTGATTCCATCCATGGACCGTTCCACGAAGTAACTGTTATAAATTTGATTGTGGAGAGCATAGTTCCAGCTCAGCATGGATTTACCATCAAAAAAAACAACTGCCAAATCCAAGGGTTTTGGTAGTTCTTCATAATCCTGAAGACCGATGAAAACACCACCTTCTTTAATTTCCATTATACTTTGAGGGACCAGCGAAGTGATTTCATATACATATTTTTCATTGGGTTCCACTTCCTGGTCTACATAACCGAGACCGGCCATTTGTGCCACCTCAAAATCTTGATCGGCCGCATACAATCCCCATGTAAATCGTTGCTCCTGTTCTTCCGCTAAGTTGATGATGGCTGAAAGCTGGTCCATTCCCTCCACATCAAAACCTTCGCCATAAATGGATTGTGCCAAAACCGCTGCATTATCGTTTCTCTCTACCAATGGCATCCATTCCTCCAAAGGCTTGGGAAAAAAGGTTCCCAGCGACTTTTCAATTGGCGCAAGCAGTGTTTCATTGTCCCTAGTTATGGTGTATCGTTTTAATTCATACCCAAATTCATTGAGTTTGCGCCAAGCCAATGGAGTTGTTACGGCCCATCGGAGCATTATTTTTCCATCTTGCTGTGGACGAGCCATGACCATGATTTGATGCTCCTCCAACGCCAAGGAATCTTGTTGGGCATGAGATTGAACTATGGACAGACATACAAATGCAGCCATCAAAATCGAACTTCTTAAAATCAACTGTAGGTCCATTGATTTTGTCATTAGTAGGGATTGTTATAATTAAAGATTTGAGAGGTACCCGGAATATTCCCGGGTAGGATGTACTGGAACCTAACTTTGTAATCACCGCTCCGAATGGGCGGCATTACGCCATTGATGATGTAATTGTATGTGTCGATTTGGGCTTGATATTTCTGAGGCTGGTGCAGATAAGCATTCACCACTTTATACTGAATATCAATAAAGTCCTGTTTGTAGTAAAAAGGAAGATTATAACGATAGGGTATTCTCCTATCCAACAAGGAATAATTGGGATGAGCTTCTAAATCAGAAATGTACCAGGTCAAAAGATCAACTCCTTTCTTGGGAGGCAATCCAAGTTCCGAAACATCTCTATCTATAGTGAAAGTGGGTTCGAGGGGATATCCCTTATAAATGAGTGGGTTTATGACTTCGTTGTAATAACTATCACTCAAAACCGCTTGCCTTGTTATCATCGGCTTTCCATCGGTATAATCACCACCCAAAATCTCCTCTTTTCCAAAACGTTCTGATGGTATGACATCCACTTGCAATGCATGGACATTTGAATGAATAGGGTCCAATAAATATTGGTCAGCTATTTTATCAGCGACCTTTTCCTTGAAGGTGTTGTATTGACTGGTCGAGAACTCATAGGCCAAAATCTCGGTTATCGCTTCTTTTTCAGCTGTTGTCGTTATTTCACGATTACGGACTTCAACTGAGTTTCCTTCCTGATCGGTGTTATGTACAACATAGTTATCGTTGGTGCTCCCCGATGATGCCACCTGCGGCGATACGCTCAATAATTTAAAACTATAGGTCTTCTTATTTTGAAGCGGAGGAAAATCAAAATGTACGGTCTTTTCCGAAGCATTGTACGATACCTTGCTATTTGAAACGGTTTGCGTCTCCGTACTATACCTCGTGGATTGAATCCAATCGGTTTTTGGAGCGAACAAATAAGGTTGTCCCCTTTCCAGTTTTACGTAGCCCGAGTTCCTTTCATTTTGATAGAAATACTGTTGGTCGACCACTGGGTAAGCATAGACCACATTGGTCAACGGAATATAATCGGGCGCCTCGCCTGTGGTGAAGCTGCGCTTTTCTGTTTCTTTCGCCGGTTTGCCTTCATATGTGAGTGTCACCCAGCTATTTCCTCTCTTTTCTTGAAAACTCACGGCCACCTTTACGTGGATAGACGAATTGGGAGGTAAAATATCGTGGGAAACAAAATTGGCCAAGTCTTTGTTCTCGTTCCACTCCAAGTCCCCATTAATTGTATTACCTTGACTCGTGACTTTATACTCATCCAAAAGGATTCGGTATGTTTTTACTCCTTCATCATCTTCCAGTTCAAACGGATGATTGATGCGCATGTTGAAAGCAGCTTGCGGAACGGTGAACACATCCATTTTGTCAGAACCATCGTTTGGAGTTACGTTAGAAATCACGGTGAGTCCGCCCAAAGGTGCACCTCCAATAATCTCGCACTCCTCACCCAGTTCAATTTTAAAACGGAAATTACCTTTGACCAATCCTCCCAAAAGGTTGAAATGTCCTCCCAAATACCCTTTGAACCATGCCGGATTAGGCAACTTGGCCTGTAATAAAACTGCTGCACCGGCCTTAATTATGGGTATTTTCTTGCGGATAAACATCAATTTTATATTGATGCCCAATTCCCCTTGTAAATAGGCATATGCCTCACCGTTAGCGTACCAACCATCAATACCGATTTGTCCACTGCCCTTGCAGGCCGTTTCTCCATAATCCTTGATCATAATATCAAAGCCCAAACCTGCTTGAAAGCGCGCGTAGAATATCAAAAAGGTCATATCACCTGTATCCACGCTAAAATCTGCGCCAAAGGCAAATCCCATTCCACTTTCTAAGGTATTTAGGTCTCGCATATATTCCAAACTTTTTACGTCGACACCTAAAATATCTGCGACAATGGCTGGAGGTGGTGGACTTCCAGGTAAATCTTCTCCGATCATCAGGTACGAGGTACTTTTTAAGCTAAAGTTCCCCAAACCTAGTTTTAACCCTATTCTGTCTTCCGGTGTTCCTATGTGCAGGTACCACTCTTCGGGCTCAATATGAAAAACTGCCCAACCTGCCTTTCCTCGGGGCCCTACCCCTTGAAAAAATCCACCAGGTGTATTCACATAAATTTCAAGTTCCGCATGGAATGTGCTGTGCTGAAAATCCATTTCCATGGCAAAATGGGCGTCAATGCCAACATCAAAGGTTAAACCATCTTGGGGAAAGCTCACTTTACTATAATCCACCAGATTGGTTTCTTTGAGACGTTGCATGGTGGGATTGTTCTCTCCGAAGGAATTGATATTTTCCTCCATCCCCCTTAATTTTTGTTTGAATTTATCACCGAACTCAAAATCCAAAGCTTTTACGATATGTCCCTCACCATAAAACATGACACGGTTCAATCCGTAGTTGGTATTGAAATCCATCTCAAAGCCCACCTTGCCGTTGAACGCTTTTTCATTCGCCAAAGCAAAGCCAAGGAGTGCCCGGAAACCCAATCCGTTATTTGCATTTGGAACGTACGATTGACCCGAAGGGATCATAGCGGAATATTCCCCAGGCTTTTTACTCATTTTATAATAAGCTCCTCCTCCAAAACCATTTACAATAGCGGGACCAATGAAAACCTTGGTAGGTGCATTGGAAAGGTCGGCATACGCATCCACGAACCAATACCTAAAATCTTTTTTGCCGAACCATGCCGAGGCATCCACTGCGATTCCATTAAACGTGGCCCCTAAGGTCCCATAAAATCCATCTCCATAGACCGGGTCATCATTTTTGATGTCCACCATCCCACTAATTTGGATGGTACCCAGATCGGCTTCCAAGTATATTTGATTCAGTTCTATTTTTTGAAAACGCCAACGATGGAGCCCTTCATTTTCATTGAAACCGCCCACAATGGAAAGTGTGGTATTGCCCGCAAACCCTTTTTCCATCATGTTTACATCCAGATTAAAGGAAAGTGATGCTGTAGTGCTACTGGAATTGAATCCAATTTGAGAAATTGTAACAGGAAAATTGGCGAATTTCACCTCTCCCTTATATCCCATGTGGTCGACTTGAAAGTAAGGTGCAACCGTTTGTAGTTGAAGGTTTTGAAAGGTAATTCCCTTAAAGTCCACGGTGCCCTTATCCGGGTCTGAGATACTATTACTTCCCTGTATGGCCAAATTCCCATGCAGTACTGCTTTGGGCCTGAATTTCTTTTCCGATACTCGCAACTCGACGTAAGAATTGGGTGTAATTGTTGCCTTGGCTTTAAAAACATCAAATGGGATGGCATCATTGGTAGTGGCGGTCAGAAGGTACTGATCATTCACAGGGTCAATGATAGCTTCATAACTCAATGTCTTTTGATGGTGTGTCGTTACATCGCTAACCTCCTCCGGGGTTAATTCGTTTGTAATAGGTAAAACAATTTTGCCCTCAAATCCTGCACCGACCAAATTGTTGGCTAAAAGGTCGGCCTCCATATGATCTACGGAAAATTGCCATTTGGAAGCTTCACCTTCTGTTATGGGCAGTATATTATCCACGGAAAAGTTTCCTGAAACCCCTTTACCATCAATCAATAAATTTGATGCCTGAAAAGTGATACGCTCTTTACTCCCCCGCTCTTTGAAATGTTCGGGGAGTATAACTTGTATATTGTTCACATACACACCGCGCCATAATTGTTCATTTCCGGGAACCAAATATTGTTGGTAGCCTTCAGGAAATTGTACGCTCGACGAATTTCTGACATCACTGAAGTCAAAAACGGCATTTTTTACATCAAAAATGAGACCTGCCTTACCACTGCCGTCCGTGCTACCCGATTTTGTAAGTTGAAATCTGGGCAAGTCAACTTCGACAAGTATATCGTTCCAATCCCCAACAACCGTCTGAAAACTTCCTTTTACCTTTACATCTTGATTTTCAATCACTTCATAATTGGAATCGACAGGCTCTAGCATGCTGCGAGGAAACAATACATCGGCAGTAACACCCATTTCCTTAAATCCACCACAATCGATGGTAACGTAGGTGAGATTTTGGACATCTCCAGTATCCATATCAAACCCACCTTTTAGGGCTACCAATCCATTGCCTCCATTAATGGGAATTGCAATATCTCCAAGTAACACCAAATTGGCATCTCCATATATTCCACCCTTGTGGGAAAATTTTAGGTTATCGGCACCAAAGAAAAGTTCAATAGGTTCTCCATTCACTCCTGTTTGTGGTAGAAGAATATGAACAAATGCGGTTACTTCGGCATACTCGGGCATAATCTTGGCCTTACTAATGGCCAATGTATAGGTAATCGTTCCTATGTGCTTTTTTACACCTATCGGTAAGGTTACTAAATCATTGGGAGAAATAAGGTCAACATAGTTTTGGCTTTTTTCAAGTTCCTCGATAACAGCTTTTGCCATACCTATCTGTTGGTCCGTGACAGTATCTATCGGAAAGTTTTTTACAAAGTAGTCTTGGTCGAATTCGCTCGTTACTGAAGAAAATGCAACATGGCTTTGACTCTCATTAAAAAAACGGCGTGAAGCTTTTTCTCCGCTTAGATTATAATTCTTTTTTGATAACGAATCCGTTTCTCTTGATATACTTGCCTGAACAAACTGTACAGTTTGTATCAAAAACAGACAAATCAATATTACCCTTTTGGACATAAAAAATCACTCTATTTAGCGGGGGAACAGAAAATGAATTGTTTGCTTGTGGGAAAGTAATCGAAAAGAAATGTAATAAAAGTCCTAATTGACGAATGCCCCTTTTCAATTGACGGATGAAGGAAATGAAACAACGAATGGACTAAAAACAAAAAAATCCCAAACCAAAATGGTTTGGGATTTTACAAACTCAAGGGTGGAAGACCGGGTTCGAACCGGCGACCTCTGGAACCACAATCCAGCGCTCTAACCAGCTGAGCTACAACCACCATTTAAAGCGGATGCAAAAATACTTTTTTGTTATGATTCAACCAAAATATTTTTAAAATTCCAGTGATTTATTATTTCAATCCATATCCATTGTCATTCCAACCTTCTGAAAATGTGATGGTCAATTATAAAACTCCTGAGGTATAATTTTCCGATAAAAAACACGTTTTTAAGACCAAACACACATTTTTGAACATTTCACAACAATTAATTTCCAAAATCGTGTTGTCAAATTATTTTTGCCACATATATTTTTAACTGGGTGCTGTCAGAAAAAAACCTCATAATCAACCGTAAAAAGACACTATATTCCATAGTGGTTTGCACCCTTTTGCTCTGTACCTCGTCCTCAGTTCAAGCACAATCTTCCAACGAAAGAGATAGCTTGGCCTACAAACTACAGAGCCTCAAATCCACCAATAGGTTCAACCCTAAGGATACGACCCATATCAAGCTTGTGGCCGACCTTGCTTTCTCTTATCAATATTTGGACAGCGATAGTTTATATTCCATCGCCAATAAAGCACTGGAATACAGTAGGGAAATCAACTACCCCCACGGCATTATCAGGGGACTCAACGCACTGGGATCCTACCATTACAATAAAGGGAACAGAGACGAGGCCATTCCAATGTTCAAAGAGGCACTTGAACTTGCCAAGTACATAGGCGACATAGATTCCGAATTGTCCATCATTAATACCATGGCCCAAAACTATAGCTTTGAAGGAAACTATGCGGAAGCCTTGAACCTTAACCTTAAGGGAATAGATTTGGCCAGGGAAATCAACGATCAATCAACACTATCTGTACTCAACGAAAATATCGCCGGCTTATACGCTGACCAAAAGGATTTTAAAAATGCACTGATGTTTTATGACACCGTGCAAAAATTCAATAGAAACTTGGGCAATGAGGTCGTGGATGCAGAAACACAGAGTAACATGGCTTCTCTTTATAAAGATGCCAAAGACTATAAAAATGCAATGTTCAATATCAACAGAAGCATTGTCACATTTGAAAAGCATAAAATTTATGACTGGCTTGCATATGCCTATCAAGTGAAAGGAGATATTTATCTAGATCAAAAAAAATACAAATGGGCCCTCTATTGGTATGATCAAAGCGATATGCTCTTTAAACACCAGATTGAGGATGACCGTATTCAAATTCAGTTGATGAATGGTATGGCAAAAGTATATTTTGGATTGGAAAACGATAGCCTATCCTTGGTATATGCGAAAAAAGGATTGGCCATGTCCAACAAGATCAAATCCTTGCAAGGTCAAATAGACTGTTCTGAAACGTTGTACAAAGTCTACAAAAAAAAGGGTGACAATACAGAAGCTCTATCCTATCTTGAATCTTTCAAGACCTTGTCCGATTCATTGTTTATGGACAAGAACAAGCAAAGTTTATCGCTTTTGGAAACCAAGTTAGGGTACGAACAAGAGAAAAAGGAATTAATCGAGGCCAACGAAGAAGCTCTTGCCAAGCAACGGAATTACATCTATTTCTCCGTTATCATACTTTTGATTTTGAGTATCATCACTTTTGTGATCAGAAGGAGTGAAAATATCCAGAAAAAACTGAACAAAGAGCTTAAGGACAAATCGCAGGCAGTGACCCAGCGTGAAGCCCAGTTGCATGAAATCAATAAAACCAACACCAAGCTCTTCTCTATAATTGGTCACGACCTGCGCGGCCCCATCGGAGGTTTGCAGGGCATTTTGAAAATGTTTACGGAAGGGGATATAACCACAAAGGAACTGGTCTCCTTCATTCCTAAACTAAAAACGGATGTGGACAATATATCCTTTACATTGAACAACCTTCTTTCTTGGGGGCTTAACCAGCTTAACGGTGTGGTTACCAAACCAAAAAGGGTTTCCTTGTCCTATTTGGTGAACAATAATATTAAATTGCTTTCGGAGATTTCCCAGAGCAAATCCATAAAAATAATCAATCAACTTCCTGAAAATCCACGAATTTGGGCCGATAACAACCAAATTGATATCGTAATAAGAAATATTTTAAGCAACGCAATAAAATTCACCCCAGAGAATGGGCTTATTACTATTGAAGCCGAGGAGAAGGGCGATATGTGGCAAATTTCCATTAGGGATACCGGTGTTGGTATGACCGCTGAAGTGCAAAGGACCATTTTCCGGGATTCTTCCAACATTACGACGTATGGTACCAATAATGAAAAAGGGACAGGACTTGGTCTTTCCCTATGTAAGGAGATGGTACACAAAAACAATGGTGAAATTTGGGTAGAAAGTATACCCCGTAAAGGCACAACCTTCTATTTTACTCTTCCAAAGGCCCAAAACAGATATCAAAAAGCCTCTTAGATCAAATCATCTAGGCTGTCCACACCTATGTAGCGTTCCACTGTGAAGCCTTCCGCGTATTCCACACCAATTATTCTACCTAAATCTCTAGCACGGTAATTTACACTATCGGTAAAGTTTTTGCTACTAATCGGTGTTTCCGGTTCTTCGCTGTCTGGATCATAAAATTGGGACCCGTAGGCCATTATGGCCTTGGTCTTTGTATCAATAAATCCAGAAACATCAACCACAAAGTCCGGTTCCAGGTTTTTCCACTGGATAAAATGATAGACCAACTTCGGTCTCCAAGCTTTTTGCCACTGGTCGTCTCCGTCCATTTTGGTCTCAATTTTCATCAAACCGCTTAAAAAGCAAGCATCGCTTACCAGTTTACTTCCTTTGCCATGATCAATATGACGGTCCTCGATAGCATTGCAAAGCACTATTTCCGGCCTATATTTTCTAATAATCTTGATCAATTCCAATTGATGCCACTTATCGTTCATAAAAAAACCATCGGCAAATTCCATGTTTTCACGCACGGTCACCCCTAAAATTTCTGCAGCCTTGGCCGCTTCTTTGCCTCTGATCTCTGCAGAGCCCCGGGTTCCGAGTTCGCCACGGGTCAAATCAACGATACCTACTTTTTTTCCTTTGGAAACTTCCTTTGCTATGGTGGCACCTGCTCCCAGTTCGGCATCATCTGGATGCGCTCCGAATACTAAAATATCTAACTTCATAAGAATCTTAAGCCGTAACGGTCATGGATTTTACTTTGGCTATTGCCTGTTCAATATCCGCTATTAAATCTTCCGTTTCCTCAATTCCAAGGGAAAAACGAATCAAAGAATCCTTTATCCCCTGTTTTGCTCTGTCCTCCGGACTCATCAATGCATGTGAAGTTTGTGTCGGCGAAAGCACAGTACTTTCGATTCCTGCCAAACTCATAGATGGTTTTATCAATTTTAACTCCTTAAAGAACTGCGATGCATCTATTTCCGGATTCAGTTCAAAAGAGAGCATTCCTCCAAAACCTTTCATCTGTGATTTGGCCAATTCGTGCCCGGGATGGTCTTTTAGTCCCGGATAATATACATTGTCCACATCATTGTTATGCTGAAGGTATTGGGCCATCTTCATGGCATTTTCATTTTGGGCCTTTACCCGGATGGCCATGGTTTTCAAACTACGTTCCAATAACCATACGGTATAATCGCTCAGGCTTCCTCCAAAACAAATCGCAGTTTGCCAAACCTTGTCCATGTTTTCTTGGGATGCCGCAACAACACCTGCACAGATGTCGGAATGTCCGCCCATGTACTTTGTGGCACTGTGCACTACTACATCGATTCCAAAATCAACTGGGTTTTGATTGATGGGACTGGCAAAGGTATTGTCGATCATTGATAAGATTCCTTTTCTCTTGGCCAAATCCGCCACGCCTTTCACATCAGTAATGGTCAATAAGGGGTTTGATGGGGTTTCTAAATACAACACTTTGGTATTGGGTTTGATTTCTTTCTCAAAATCCTCTACTTCCCAACCTGTGGTAAATGAGTACTCAATGCCAAATCTCTCAAATTGGCTAACGGCAAAATGATACGTACCGCCATAAATGGTCTGCTGAAGTACCACATGATCGCCAGATTGAAGAAAAGCCATCAGAGCGGTACTGATTGCGGCCATTCCACTACCAAAAATCAAAGCGGCCTCGGTATGCTCCAAGGCTGCCAGTTTTTTGCACAATGCCTCTTGATTGGGCGTGTTGTAATATCTTGGGTATCTTTTGATGTCTACATCCTCAAATTGATAGGATGTACTCATATATAAAGGGGAAACAGCTCCTTTGAACTCCTTGTCCTCCAGCTCCCCAACGTGGGTGCAGATGGTATTGAGTCCTTTTTTATCGTTTTTCATGTTGGTTTTCTTTAGGATAAAGATACGAAACCCATCATACTTGGACTTTCTTCCAATTCCCTTTTTTAAACCATACCATGGCCAAAACCGCAATAAGTACTTCCGCCGCGGTGATGGCGACAAAAACACCGGTCGCACCCCATCCCAAAACCAGAGCCGATATGTAGGCCAATGGCAATTGGAAAACCCAAAATGCAATCAAGTTTATCTTGGTGGGAGTTCCTGTATCCCCCGCTCCATTAAAAGCTTGTGTCATAACCATACCGTAAGCATAAAATACATATCCCAACGCAAGTACCTTAAGACAAAGCGCTCCGCTTTTTACAACTTCTGGCGTTGTATTGAACCACGATATTATGGTATTGGCAAAAATTAGATAGACCAAAGAAACCGTTCCCATAAAGTAAGCGTTGTACTTTCCTGTTTTCCAAACGGACTGCTCGGCCCTATCCGGCTGTTTTGCCCCGAGGTTTTGACCGACCAATGTGGCAGCGGCATTGCTCATACCCCAAGATGGCATCAACGTGAACATCATTACACGAATGGCAATGGTATACCCTGCCAGTACTTCGCTTCCAAACTCCGACATAATGCGCATCAAAAAAATCCAGCTGGAAGTTCCTATCAAAAACTGGGCGATTCCTCCCAAGGAAACTTTAATCAAATTAAGCATCACCTTAAAGTTCAAAACCAAGTCCTTGGCCATTAGTTTGATTTTGCCCCAACCAAAGAACAAAATCCCCAATTGAAAAAGTACCGCGGTTCCCCTACCGATATTGGTAGCTACGGCCGCACCTTTTACACCCATTTCCGGAATTGGACCAAAACCAAAAATGAACATGGGGTCTAAAATAATATTGAGCCCGTTAGAGAGCACTAAAGCCCACATGGCAATGGATGCATTGCCTGCACCACGGAATATCGCATTGATTAAGAACAATAGCACCACGGTTATGTTACCTCCAATTAAAAATTGGGTGTAACCATATCCTTCGGCAATTAAATCGGGCTCTGCCCCCATTAATGCTAAAATATCCTTGGCAAACATGATTCCGACAATACCAATGATAATGGAAATTACCACACCTAGACTAATAGCCTGTACGGCCGCAATACGTGCACCGTCAACATCTTTTTCGCCAATCCTACGGGCAACAACAGCCGTGGCGGCCATACTAAGGCCAATGGCAAGCGCGTAGACCAATGTAATCACGGATTCCGTTAAACCGATGGTTGCAACAGCATTAACGCTCACTTTGGAGACATAGGCAATATCTACCAGTGCGAAGATTGATTCCATGAGCATTTCCAAGATCATGGGAATGGAAAGCATAAAAATGGCCTTTCGGATGCTTCCATTGGTAAACTCAGTTTCTTTACCAGAAATAGCTATCCAGAAATACTGAATAAATTTTTTAAATGAATTTGTATGTTGATGTGTCATTATCTAAGAATTACGTGTAAAAAAAAGAAGTGAAATGTCAAGTTTCCGAAAAGTGTTCGGTTACATAAATCGGGTTTCCCCAATGGTGACATCTATCGCGTACATAATTCTTATAGCTTCATGATGATGCAAATATGCAAAAAAATCCGATATATTATTAAAAATTTTTTATTTAGAACTCCGACTCATGTCGTTACCTTCGTAACCAAACCAACTCAAATAGTTCAAAAACCATGCGTATTAAAAGTTTGATTGCCATTGGAATACTTTCTTCCATGGTACTTACTACATCTTGTAAAAAAAGTTCAGAAACTACAAAACCAGAAGAAAAAACAGGTTACCAAGGGCAAGGAAAAAGTCCAGTCGTACCTACGGTTGACAAACCTATCCAAAAACAATGGAGAGGTGTTTGGGCCTTCAACGATAGTACCACTTTTTTTTCCAATAAATTTGATGGTGCCCGATTGAACGGTGTAGCCAATGATGGCAACGACCACTACACTATTTGGGTGACCGCCGAAAATACCCCGATCAACGTGAGTCCATGGTACGCCTTTCAGGTCTGGTCAGAAAAACCACGCGACATTACGGTTCAGTTGAATTATCAAGATTCGAGAAGCAGATATTATCCAAAAATCAGTACCGACGGAAGAAACTTTACTCCACTGGACAGCACAAGATTTAAGGCCATCAATCCCGGCGAGGGTGAATTTGGTATCGAAGCGGCCCCAGAATCAGCGGAATTGACCATCAGTGTGACCGAAAATCCAACTTGGATAACCGCACAAGAGCTTTACACATCATCTGTAGTGCAGGAATGGGTGGACTCCTTGAGCCAAAAACCGTTTATTACGAATTATCCAATCGGTCTTTCAAAAGAGAAACGTACCATGTACTTAATGGAAATCAATGAGAGTAAGGATTCCAAAAAGGCAATTATGATTATTTCCAGACAACATCCACCTGAAGTAACAGGCTTCTTGGCTATGAAGTCCTTCATCGAAACCATTTCCGGCGATTCGGAACTGGCCAAAGGGTTTAGACAAGAGCACACGGTTTTTGTGGTGCCCCTAATGAATCCTGATGGAGCTGACAACGGACATTGGAGACACAATATGGGTGGTATTGATTTGAACAGGGACTGGCAAAACTTTAATCAGCCTGAGACCAGAAACGTTCGAGATTTTCTCGTAGAAAAGGATAAAGAGTATGATTTTGTTTTCGGAGCAGACTTCCACTCCACTTGGGACGACATCTACTACCCTATTGATACTACGGTAACCGGTAAAAAAGGAAAAATCATTTTCGACTGGATAGAGAACATCAGCCAAAGACTACCCCAAAAGAAGACCAATGTAAGAGCATCTGATGAAACCGACCCGACGATGGTTTCCAGCAAGTATTTTTATGTACACCACGGAATGCCCGCCATTGTATTTGAGCTGGGAGACAATACCTCTAGGCCTTTCCTAAAAGAAAAAGGCAATGTGGCCGCAGAAGAGATCATGAAGCTTTTAATGGAGCAATAAACTATTTTTTGGCATAATGTACCTTGTACCGCCAAAAACTGATACCTCCCAAAATAAAGACCCCGAGTACTGTGTACCACACAAAGCTTGGGGTTATTACTTGGTCACCACTGGCATAACTGTGCAGCCCTACCAAATAGAAGTTTACCCCAAAGTAGGTCATCATAATACTTGCATAGGCAACAATACTGGCAAAATTATAAATCCATTTTCCGCGTAGTCCCGGAACAAGACGCATGTGTAGAACAAATGCATAGATCATAATAGAAACCAAAGCCCAAGTTTCCTTGGGGTCCCAGCCCCAATAACGTCCCCAACTTTCATTGGCCCATTGGCCGCCCAAAAAGTTACCTATGGTAAGCATCACCAAACCCGCTGTTAGCGCCAGTTCGTTGATAACGGTAAGCTCCTTTATGTTGATGTCCATTCGCTTTTTGTTCTTTTTGGTGGTAAGCACCATCAGCAACAATGCGACCACACCCAAGATCATTCCTACGGTCAATGGCCCATAGCTACCCACAATTACCGCTACATGAATCATCAACCAATAGCTATCCAATACTGGAACCAAATTTGCAATGGCAGGATCTACCCAACTTTGATGCGCTACCCACAACAACATGCAGGTCACAAAAGCACTGGAAGCAATGGTCAATTCACTCTTTCTACCAAGTGCCAAACCTATCCCCATAGTTGCCCATGATACGTATAGAATACTTTCATAAGCATCACTCCAAGGAGCATGACCAGAAATGTACCAGCGTAAAACCAAACCAATGGTATGCCATATAAAAAATATGATAATTGTCCCTTTTAATACATAAGCCGTGGCATCAAGAAGTTTGCGCTCTTTGAAAATCTTGGCCACAAGAACAAAGAACAACAACAAACCAACCATTGCATAGTACTTGTACAAGCGGTTAAACAGATCTAATTTGTTGTAGATAATTTCGATTTTCACCTTTCTATCAGATGGCAATACCTCCTCTCCATGATTCTTTTGGTTCTGTTTGAATGCATCAAGCAATCTATCGGGTTGCGAATAGTCTCCGGTAACAATCGACTGCTGCAATGAATTCAAATAGTAGGGCATCGCATTTTTGATGAAATTGGCATAGAGCGAATCCTGAACTTGATATTCCCCACCACGATACTCCACAGCAGAAATCCATTTGTTGTTTTCATCGTTCAGCAATGGAAAAATCTTTACTATTTGCCCACTCAATGCGATGTCCAACAGGCTTAAACGTTCCCCTACCTTTTTAAAGTCCTTTTCAAATTTATTGGGGTTCGCCTTGGATGTTGCCTTTTCTAAAAAAGGTCTGAGCTTATAATTTCCTTTGGCATCAAAAAAGTCAGTTGCTTTGGCAAACTTAGTGTCTTGGGGAACACCAACAACCTTACGAATACTATCGTTTCCCTTATCTCCCAAAGCAATTATGTCTGCAGTATACCAAACACCCGGGTTCAACATCATGGAAAGGAATACTTGGTTGGCAGAAAGTTCTTTGTATTTGTCATTTCCGCTCAATCTTCGCAATAATTCAGAAGCAAAGGTATTAACGGGTTTCATTCTACCGTTTTCATCCTGGATGACCAATGCACCAAACTTTTCTGCATGTTCCTTTGCCACAGTAGTAGCTTGGATTACAGAATCAATCTGTTTTTGAGTGGGTATGGTTGAATGTTCGTGCGCATCTTGTGCATTTACAGATACAAAGGCAAATAATAGTGCAATTGTGGTCAAAGCAGCCTTCTTTTCCTTTATTTTTTTAAGCATATCCTGTAAATCCCTAAAACGTGTTTTTCCAAAGAACATAATTCCCATCAAACCTATATATAATAGAAAATATCCAATATAAGTTATCCATGTACCCCACCAGTCATGGTTTACGGAGAGAACTGTTCCTTTTTCATCGGGGTCAAAACTGGATTGAAAAAATCGGTATCCTTGGTGGTCCAGCACATGATTCATATAAATATCATAATCATAAGGACGGTCATCGTGTACGGTAACCTTACTCATAAAGGAAGCGTATCCTGCTTCGGTCCCGGGATATTTTTCCGCGATAAAATCGTTCAATTCAATGGAAAATGGTAGTTCGTAAACTTTAGAACCATAACTCAAAGAGAAATCCAGTCCACCTACATTAATTTTATCTGAGAAGTTAGCTGTTCCCTGGCTACCCAGCAATTTTACTTCCTTGCTTTCACCATTTGCAGAAATAGAAACCACCAGAGCATCTTGCGTAACCTTGGTAATTTCTTCATCGGGAACTTTAACAATACCGTAGCTTCCTTTAACTAGAGGTTCTGGAACCACGAACTGCATCCCGCCCATATTGTATAGCGAGCGTAGTTGTAGTTGCTGAATACTATCGCTTGTTACCTCTCCTCTAAATTGGTCTGCCATTCTCATAAAATCCCCTTCAAAAGGTGATTTGATGCGATAACCGTTCTCCTCATCATAAAAAATGTTGATGGCACCGTCGGTTTCGTTGTTCAGGGCAAAAAGAATATTATGTACACTGGCTATTTTCCCATTCTCCAAATAATGCTCATGGCGTTGTCCATTTCCAGCTTCAACAATCTGAAGATATTCGGTGCCATTCTCGTCTGGAATCAATCCTTTTTCCGCACCTTTTATAAAATCGACATAAGAGATGGAAAATGGTTGACCATTAAAATCGGATTTCCATGGTAGACTAGTACGTTTTCCTTCAGGCGTTACCAAGACATCGTCTTCCAGCACCCTTCGTTTGGTTTCTCCATTAATATCTCCATCAACAAAAGCAGTCAAATAGGTTTTATCCGAATAAAAAACTTTTTCTGTTGCGCCTTCCCTAATGGGCATCATCCCCTCGTAACTAATGTAACGGGTCACAAAAGCACCTATAATAATCAGAATCCACGAAAGGTGAAGGATCAGTACGGGCCACTTTTTCCACTGCAACAACCGATATCTGTAAATGTTTCCGAAAAAATTGATTACAAAAAAGACCATGATGGCCTCGAACCAAGTAGCGTTATAGATGTAAATTCGTGCGGTTTCGGTACTGTACCAAGTTTCCACAAAAGTTCCCATGGCCAATGCCGCAGCAAAAACCAAAAATAGAACAGCCATAAGTCTTGTGGAAAAAAGTGTTTTCTTAAGGATATCAATCATGGAAATTCGGTCTACTTTCGGCTTGCAAAAATACGGCCTTTTTAGAACTTCCTTACTGCCTAGAAGAATAAAAATCGTACATATTTGTTAATTCTCAGTATAATCCATCTACCCTAAATTTGTAGTTTTGGGCATGCTAAAGATTGTGATTTTTGGTACCGGGAACCTCGCCAAACACCTCTACACCGCTTTTTTAAAAGCAGATGGTGTTGATGTGGTGCAGGTTGTGGGCCGCAATGTGAAAGAATTACAGCAGTTTTCCGAGTATTCCACTATTTCCAATGATTTTAATGCCATAATTGATGCAGATGTTTACTTGATAGCGGTAAAGGACGACGCCATTTCAGAAGTTTCAGAATTTTTGATGGATAAAAATGGAATCGTAGCCCACACTTCGGGCGCCATCAGTTTAAATACCATACAAGCTGCCAACAAAGGTGTTTTTTATCCGCTACAGACCTTTACCAAGGATAAAGAAGTGGATTTTTCAAACATTCCCATTTGCATTGAATCAGAAGGAAAAGATTCTTTTGAAACTTTGAATACCTTGTCGAAATCTATTTCCGAAAACGTACATTATATTGATTCAGAACAGCGAAAAAAATTGCATCTTGCGGCTGTTTTTGTGAACAACTTTACCAATTATCTTTATAGTGTTGGTGAAGAACTTTGTTTGGAAGAAGGCCTTTCTTTTGACTTATTGAAACCTTTGATCATGGAAACGGCCCATAAAATTCAGAACATGTCACCCCAGGACGCGCAGACGGGTCCGGCACGCCGTAACGATATCAAGAGTATGAAAAGCCACCAAGAACTGTTAAACAAAAAAGAACACATTACACTCTATAAATTATTGAGCCAAGCCATAATACAAGCCCATGAAGAAGAATTATAAAGAGCTATTGAGCAACATTACCACATTTGTATTTGACGTTGACGGAGTTTTTACCGATGGAACAGTTTTGATCACCACTGATGGGGAATTGCTCCGTAAAATGAGTGTTAAAGATGGCTATGCGCTAAAAACTGCAATACAAAAAGGATATAACGTCTGCATAATTACAGGCGGGACCAACCAAGGGGTAAAAGAGCGCTTAAAAGGTCTTGGGGTTACCGATTTTTATATGGGAGCCCACCACAAGCAAGAGCCATTGGAAGAATATATGGAAATTCATGGAATTGACCCACAAACCGTTGTTTACATGGGAGATGACATGCCAGATATTCCTCCTATGAAAATGGTAGCACTTGCTACTTCTCCACAAAATGCGGTGCCAGAGGTAAAGGCAATTTCTGATTATGTTTCCCATAAAAATGGTGGCGATGGCTGCGTTAGAGATATTATTGAACAGGTTTTAAAGGTTCGTGGGGACTGGAACGATAATTTTAGCGCCAAGAATGACTAAGAATCCGCTCAAAGAAAAGCTCAAGGACAAAAAAATCATTCTAGGCTCCGGTTCACCAAGACGGAAAATGTTTTTGGAAGAATTGGGAATCGACTTTGAGGTACGGCCCAAATCCGTGGAAGAAATCTACCCCGAAGAACTGAGAGGGGGAGAAATATCTGAATATCTGGCCAAATTAAAGTCTACACCGTTCATGAATGATTTGGAAGACAATCAAATTGTGATTACTTCGGATACCGTAGTCTGGCACAACGGTGTATCTTTAGCGAAAGCAGCCAACCATGATGAAGCATTCAAAATGCTGCGCACCCTCTCCGGCGATTGGCACGAGGTAATTTCATCGGTATGTTTTACTTCAAAGGATTTTCAAAAAACTGTTAGTGGAATCACTAGGGTAAAATTGAAAGATTTATCGGATGAAGAAATCAACTACTATATTGAAACTTGCCAACCGTTCGATAAAGCTGGAGCTTACGGTATTCAAGAGTGGATAGGAATGATAGGCATCTCGGAAATCCAAGGGTCTTATAACAATGTGGTGGGACTTCCTACCGATTTGGTCTATGAAACCTTGATAAATCTGGTTTCTTGAGTTTGGATGCGTAACTTTACGTAAATCCTGTTCTATGAAACCTTCAGATTCAGCCAAGATATTAGTCAGTTTAGTGGCTTTTTCCCTATTGGGAGCATGCAATGACAACGGTCAAAAAACTGATGATTCCACATCTTCTACCTCACCAAAAGAAGACACTCTAAAACCAAGGGCCACGCTTTCTGACGAGTTCAAAGCATATTGGTATGCTGGTGAAGCAGAAATCACATCCTATAAACTGGAACAAGCGAGGTATGGCGAGCTCAGGGATGGAAATGCTGTTTTAGTTTATGTGACCGAGCCCTTTCTGCCCCAAGAACAGGTAAAAGCGAACAACAACAATCCCGAAAACATATCGGTCTTAAAATTGAATGCCACCAAAAAGTTTTTGACAGGTATTTACCCCTACTCTATTATGAGCAGCACCTTTTATCCCGTTTATGACAATCAACATGCGCTTAAAACAAGTTTATCCGTACAGGAATGGTGCGGACACGTGTATTCCCAGTTGAACAATAGGAATCAATTTGAGTTTGCTTCGCATTCTTATTTTGAAGGTGAGGCAGACCAAAATTTCTCCATGGAAAAAGCAATCCTCGAAAATGAAATTTGGACCAAAATCAGAATAAACCCAGAAAATCTTCCTACCGGTGAAGTTTCAATAATACCTTCTCTGGAGTATTTAAGGTTAAGGCATCAAGAAGTGAAACCATATAATGCCATTGCCCAAATTTCATCAAAAGAGGGAATTACAACCTACACTATTTCCTATCCAAATTTGGAACGAAATTTGATGATAAATTTCACGACAAACTTCCCATATTCCATCGTAAGTTGGGAGGAAGAATTTAAAAGTGGATTTGGTTCAAACGCAAAAACATTGACCACGTCCGCATCCAAAATCAAGACATTGAAAACGGCCTATTGGAAACAAAATGAAAATAAAAATCTAGTTTTAAGGGATAGTTTGGGGCTTTAAGTCCCTTTAATAACACTCGGAGAGCGTTAAAACTCTTCTAAACAAACCAATAACTGAATACAAACTACCTATATTTGATTTAACCGCTAAACGACCAACTATGAAGCATTTTTGGGTACTCCTTTCTTTAACCACATTACTAGTCACAAATTCCTTTGCCCAAAAGCCCGATAAGCCTACCTCTGCTGAGCTTTTTCATGAAATCCAAAAATTGAATTTTTTGGGAACGGCACTCTATGTTGCCGCGCATCCGGATGATGAAAATACTAGCCTTATTTCTTATATGGCCAACCATGAAAAGGCAAGAACAGTATATCTTTCCATGACACGTGGAGATGGCGGGCAAAACTTGATAGGCCCTGAATTGCGTGAACTTTTGGGAGTGTTGCGAACCCAAGAACTTTTGGCGGCAAGACATATGGATGGCGGAGAACAACGCTTTACTCGCGCCAACGATTTTGGCTTTTCCAAACATCCAAAAGAAACATTGAAGGTTTGGGACAAAGATAAAGTCCTGGCCGATGTGGTCTGGACAATCAGACAAATTAAACCCGATGTTATCATCAATCGTTTTGACCATAGGACCCCGGGCTCAACCCATGGACACCATACATCCTCTGCCATTTTAAGTATGGAGGCATTTGATTTGGCAAATGACCCCAATGTTTATTCCAAGCAATTGGAACAAACAACCACTTGGCAGCCAAAGCGCATTTTCTACAACACATCTTGGTGGCAATATGGAAGCCAAGAAGCATTTGAACAAGTGGACAAATCAGGTATGGTAAGTTTGGATGTTGGCACCTACTATCCAGAACTAGGGCTTTCCAATAACGAAATAGCTTCAATGGCGAGAAGTCAACACCTCTGTCAAGGGTTTGGTAGGCTGACTGATAGGGGTTCCGATATGGAATACATTGAGCTTTTAAAAGGCGATATGCCTAAAAACAATGACGTTTTTGAGGGTATCAATACAACCTGGTCCCGAGTAAAAGGAGGCGAGGCAGTAGGAGATATTTTGTACAAGGTGGAGGCCAATTTTGATTTCCAGGACCCATCCAAGCACATTCCCGAACTTGTCAAGGCCTATCAATTACTTCAAAAAGTTGAGGATAAGCACTGGAGAACCCTTAAATCGGAAGAGTTAAAAAATATAATTTCGGCCGCTGCAGGATTATATTTGGAGGCCAGTTCAGCAAGTGCTTCCACAACTCCGGGCAGCAAAGCAACAATCAATATTGAAACTATCAATAGATCATCGCAAAATGTCACTTTAAAAGATATTCAAATTGTTGGGACCGGTGCCAAACTAACACCTAATAAGGTTTTGGGAGACAATCAAAAGGAGAATTTCGAGGTCAACTTTACCTTACCCGCAAACACCCCTTACACTAGTCCATATTGGTTGAACGAACCTGGAACTTTGGGGACCTATACGGTAAATAACCAAAGCCTAATTGGCAAACCCGAAACCCCAAGTGCCTTTAAGGCAATTTTCAATCTGGAAATCGATGGTGTGGAAATTCCATTCGAGAAATCAGTCGTCCACCGCTACTCTAAGCCCGATAGAGGAGAATTGTATGAGCCATTTGCTATTTTGCCCGAGGTTACCTCCAAAATTGATGAGAAAGTCTTGATATTCGCCAATTCCGAGACAAAAAGCGTACAGGTAAAAATCAGAGCCGGAAAAAATGATGTGTCAGGTACAGTGGAATTGAATCATCCTTCTGGCTGGGCAGTTTCTCCAAACAGCATTCCATTCTCCATAGCCCAGAAAGGTGAGGAAATTTCAGTAATATTTGAGGTTACCCCTCCAAGTAATGAAAGTGAAGGAAAAATTGAACCTAAAGTAAGCGTCGGCAGTAAAATTTATGGAGATGAACTTGTAGAAATTGATTACAATCATATTCCAAAACAATCTATTCTGCTTCCATCAGAAGCCAAAGTGGTTCGTATGGATATAAGAAAATCTGGTGAGCACATTGCCTATATTATGGGTGCGGGAGACAATGTTCCCGAAAGTTTGGAACAAATCGGTTACCAAGTACATGTAGTAGACCCAAACGACATCCAAAATGGAGATTTGGACAAGTATGATGCTGTAGTTGTGGGCATCAGGGCCTACAATGTTGTGGACGCCCTAAAGTTCAAGCAACCCGTTTTGTTTGACTATGTCAAGAATGGTGGCACTATGATCGTTCAGTATAACACAGCAGGAAGATGGGCAAGTCAATTTGAAAATATTGCACCTTACGAGGTCACCCTTTCCCGCGACAGGGTTACTGACGAGAATGCAGAGGTAAAAATATTGGCACCCAACAATTCATTGGTAAACTTTCCAAACACCATCACGGAAAAAGATTTTGATGGATGGGTGCAGGAACGGGGACTGTATTACCCAAGCCAATGGAGCTCAGAGTTTACGCCTATCCTCTCCATGCAAGATGAAGGTGAAACAGAAAAACAAGGCAGCCTTATAGTAGCACCATATGGAGAAGGTCACTATATTTACACAGGACTGAGCTTTTTCAGGGAATTGCCTGTTGGGGTTTCGGGAGCATATAAACTGTTTGCAAATATGCTTTCCATAGGAAAAGATGAAGTAAAAAGCGACAATAATGTCAAAGGATAATATGGATACCAAATTCGAATGGAAGAAAGAATACAGCATTGTTATTCTTTTGAATGCCATATATATTTTAGTGTTTTACCTCATAATGATATTAAACAATTAAACCCTGAATGGCATTACTCGATTGGATTATTCTTGGTAGTACCCTGATTTTTATCGTTGCTTACGGTGTTTGGAAAACCCGTGGCAACAATAGTGTAGACGATTATGTTCGCGGAGGTGACGATGTAAAATGGTGGACCATTGGCTTATCCGTAATGGCAACACAGGCAAGTGCCATCACATTTTTGTCCACTCCCGGCCAAGCCTTCCACGACGGTATGGGGTTTGTTCAATTCTATTTTGGACTTCCCTTGGCCATGATTGTCATTTGTTTGGTATTTATCCCCATTTATAAAAAGCTAAAGGTATTCACCGCTTACGAGATGCTCGAAGGTCGTTTTGATCTCAAGACACGTACACTAACCGCCCTACTATTTTTGGTACAACGTGGTTTGGCAGCAGGGATTACCATTTTTGCGCCTTCAATAATCCTCTCCGCCGTTTTGGGGTGGGACTTGAGAACTTTGAACATAATCATAGGTATTTCGGTGATTATCTATACTGTTTCGGGAGGTACCAAAGCGGTAAGTGTTACACAAAAGCAACAGATGTTCATCATAATGCTGGGAATGTTTTTTGCGTTTTTCTTTATTTTGGGAGCTCTTCCCACCGATATTTCTTTTGATAAAGCTTTAAAAATAGCCGGGGCGAACAACAAACTCAACATTCTTGATTTTTCTTTTGACACCAACAATAGATACACATTTTGGAGTGGAATCACAGGTGGTTTCTTTTTGGCCTTGGCCTATTTTGGGACAGATCAAAGCCAAGTACAACGCTATTTGTCCGGTAGGAGCGTAAAAGAAAGTCAATGGGCATTGATTTTTAATGGAATTTTTAAAATTCCAATGCAGTTTTTCATCCTTTTGGTGGGTGCTATGGTTTTTGTCTTCTACCAGTATAATTCTTCGCCATTGAACTTTAATCCTGCTGCCACCGAAGCTATCATGCAGTCAGATTACGCCAATGATTATCAAGCCCTTGAGAGCGACCATAAAGAATTGGAAAAGGAAAAACGCATGGCACAACATTCCTTTTCCGCTGCACTAGAATTAAAGGAATACAATGCCATTGAACAGGCCAAACAGGATATCATAAAAATCAATGAAAAAGAAACAGCAAATAGAGAAACTGCCAAGGACCTGATTGCCAAAGCAGATGCTACAGTTGAGACCAACGACAAAGATTATGTTTTTATCCATTTTATACTGAATAATCTACCGGTGGGACTAATTGGTCTTCTTTTGGCCGTTATACTCTCAGCCGCCATGTCATCAACAGCTTCTGAGTTGAATGCGCTTGGCACCATTACCGCATTGGATCTATACAAAAGGAACGTAAGAAAAAAGCATGGCCAAGAACATTATTTAAAGGCAACCAAGGCCTTTACCCTACTATGGGGAATAATTGCTATCATAATTGCAAACGTTGCCAGTCTCTTTGATAATTTGATTCAGCTGGTCAACATCATAGGTTCCATTTTTTATGGAAATGTGCTGGGTATTTTTTTACTGGCTTTCTTTCTTAAGTTCGTAAAGGGAAATGCGGTGTTTGTAGCGGCCATAGTTACCCAAATAATTGTGATCATTGGTTGGTATTTGGACTGGATGTCCTATCTATGGCTGAATGCTTTCGGGTGTGTCTTAGTAATTCTGTTGGCAATGATCACACAATTGTTCGATAACTTCTTGGGCAATTCTCCCATTGAACAATAAAAAAACCCACTAAAAAGTGGGCTTCTTTATTATTTAAAAATAGGATCTAATTACATTTCGGCCCACTCCTTTAAAGAGTCCTTGTTCATTTTTACATAATCTTGGTTGCCAGCGGCCTGAGCTGCAGCCATGGATTTTTTAGCAGCTTCGATAGCAGCCTTTTTATCGCCCATTTTTGCGTAAATCAACGATTGTGTGCGCATCATCCAAAATGCCTTGCCATCACCCATCTCAACAGCCTTATCAACCCATTCTTTTGCCTGTTCAATATTCATGCCCTCGGCAAAATAATAGGAACCTGCGGCAAAATAATCATTGGCGGTCAGGTCCTCTTTGTTCGCCATGGTCGCCTCGATGCTTTTAATCGCCTTGTCCACAGTTGGAACAACAAATTTTACCCCTACATAGGTATTCTCCCACATAATTCCAAGAGTTCCTCCGTTATTGTGAAGGTCATCAAAAGTAATGGTGAAAGTTTCAATGGGCATTGGAATGTCAAATGTTTCAACTTTTACTGTAGCAGCAACTTTAGAGGCATCCCATTCCTGTGGAGTCCCCCAATTGTCAGTTGCAGTATAAAAGAAAACTTCCCAAACCGCCTCATCCGGCCTTGTATAAATGGCATAGGTGCCTGCTTTCAATTCCTTTCCCTCCACAATAACATCGTCACTAAAGGAAATTGTAGTGTTTTCATTGGCGCCAGTTCTCCAAATAGCTCCAAATGGAACCAAATCGCCAAATATTTTTCTTCCCTTCATTGCGGGACGGGAATATTTAACGGTAACATCGGTCAATCCCACTTTTTGCTCCAAAGTTGAAGCAGGACTGGGTGCTGGTGTCTGTATTTGTGCTTGTAGCGAAAAACACATAGACACCGCAAACAATAAGAGTGTAAAATTTTTCATAGTTGTTGTATAAATTAAATGTTCAGCAAATCAAAATTAAGATAAAGCGATGCTCTATTTGTTAATTAAATCTTAAAACAAAAATAAGGAATAATTGCTTTTGATTTAATTTTTGTTTAACTATTTATTATTTTTATTAAACATTTTACTTTTATCTTTGTATAAACTCGTTAGGATGCAACTGTATCAATTGAAATCTAGGCAAGTATTTCCTATAAGCAAAAAGAAGGCTTGGGACTTTTTATCCGACCCAAAAAACCTGGCAGTAATAACTCCACAACACATGGGTTTTCATATTTTGTCCGGTGCGGATAGATCCATGTTCCAAGGTCAAGTTATTCAATATATAGTAAAACCGTTTCCATTTGTTTCCACTAAATGGGTTACCGAGATTACCCATGTCAAGGATGGCGAATATTTTGTAGACGAGCAACGTTTTGGCCCCTACTCCCTTTGGCACCACAAACATTTTTTAAAAGAAGTTCCCGAAGGGGTGGAAATGGAGGATATTATCGATTACAAATTGCCTTTTGGCTTTTTGGGACAACTCGCCCATCCCATATTGGTGAAAAGACAACTACAAAAGATTTTTGAATTTCGAGAGAAAAAACTTGCTGAGCTATTCGGTGAGGTGGAAGGAAAAGAAAACTATTTAAACATCAGAAAAGTTTAAAATGAAGAAGAATATATTATTGATTGGTGGCTCCTATGGCATAGGTTTGGAGATGGCAAAAAAGCTTTCCAAAGAAAATCAGGTATTTGTCGCCAGTAGAACTAATGAGCAACTTTCAAGCGTGGACGTTACCCACATTTCTTTTGATGTTCTAAACGAAGATATCTCCGAAAAATCTATCCCCGAAAAGCTCGACGGCTTTGTCTACTGTCCTGGCAGCATCAACCTGAAGCCGTTCAAAACCATGGGGGTCGATACCATTCAAAAGGATATGGAGATCAATTTTATTGCCTTGGCCAAAACAGTCAAATCCATCATCAATAGAATGAACGAAGGTTCCAGCATGGTATTCTTTAGCACCGTAGCAGTTGGTACTGGAATGCCTTTTCATACCAGTGTTTCGGCAGCCAAAGGAGCTATCGAAGGTTTTTCCCGAGCCTTGGCGGCGGAATATGCTCCTAAAATCAGAGTGAATGTTATAGCTCCTTCTTTAGTAGACACGCCTTTATCGGAACGATTGTTGAACAACGAAAAGAAAAAAGAGATGATGTCGGAAAGACACCCCTTGAAAAGAGTCGGCAGCACAACGGATATAGCTAATATGGCCACCTTTTTATTAGACTCCGATAATTCATGGATAACAGGACAGGTTATCGGAGTTGATGGCGGAATGTCCAGCTTAAACGTAAATTCATGAAAGATAAAATCAATATTTTTTGGTTTAGGCGAGATTTGCGTCTGGATGATAACGTTGGATTATATCAAGCACTTCAAGATGATGTCCCCGTATTGCCTATATTCATTTTTGATTCCGAAATACTGGAAAGCCTCCCAAAAGATGATGCAAGGGTAACCTTTATACACGAACAACTCCAAAAAATAAGTAATCAATTAGGTGTTAACCACGATGGCGGAATAGCACAGTTTCACGATACACCCAAAAAAGTTTTCAAACAATTATTGGAAGACTATAACATTGAAGCCGTTTACACCAACCATGATTATGAGCCTTATGCTAAAGAGCGCGATAAGGAAATAAAATCCTTTTTGGAGAAAAACGATGTCCAGTTCAACACGTTTAAAGATCAGGTAATTTTTGAAAAGGACGAAGTGGTAAAAGATGATGGAGACCCCTATGTGGTGTACACCCCATTCATGAAGAAGTGGAAAGAAAATTTTAATCCGTCCATACACTTGGTAGAGTACGATACCTTGAACGACCTTAACAAAAAATTACATCAGTCCAAGAACTTGCCCCAACTTTCATTGGAAGATATAGGGTTTAAGGAATCCTCCATTAAAGTCCCCGATTTCACGGTCACTTCCGATTTGATTCAGAAATATGAAGATACACGGGACTATCCCGCAAAGGAAAAAGGAACCTCCCGATTGGGACCACACTTGCGGTTTGGAACTGTTTCCATCCGTAAAATGGTCAAAAAAGCAATAGATGAAAAAAACGAGACCTTTTGGAACGAACTGATTTGGCGAGAGTTTTTTATGCAGATTCTCTGGCATTATCCACATACAGTCAATGAAGCATTCCGGGCCAAATACGACAGAATCGAATGGCGCAACAACGAGGATGAATTCAAAAAATGGAAAAATGGAAAAACAGGATACCCATTGGTAGATGCAGGAATGCGGGAGCTGAATAAAACCGGTTATATGCACAATCGGGTGCGCATGCTTGTTGCCAGCTTTCTTTGTAAACACCTTTTAATCGATTGGCGCTGGGGCGAAGCCTATTTTGCCGAAAAACTTCTCGATTATGAAATGGCCAGTAACGTGGGTAACTGGCAATGGGCCGCTGGCAGTGGTGTGGATGCAGCACCCTATTTCAGAATTTTTAATCCTACTACACAGATAAAGAAATTCGACAAGGACAAAAAATACATCAACAAATGGGTGCCAGACCTTCAAGAAATGGGTTATCCGGACCCAATCGTTGACCATAATATGGCCCGGGAGCGTTGCTTAAAAACATATAAAGAAGCGGTCAGTTAAAGCTTTTTAGTTAATTTTAGTTCTCCGTTGGGACGCTTTTGTTTAATCGCAAAAAACAAATTCGAACCAATGGAATATAGCTAACTCAAAACCTTTAAAATGAAAAAACTTTCAACCTTACTCTTGATGGGATTGGTGTCGATTAACCTATCCGCCCAGAAGATGTCCAAGGACAAAAAAGCCGTAGTGGCCTCTGTGGAAAAGCACAAAGAAAACTTAATCAAAATCAGTGATTCTATCTGGGCCTTGGCCGAAACTGCTTTTGAAGAATCCATTTCTGCCGAATTGCTTGCCGATTATGCGGAAGAAAATGGAATGACCGTTACCCGTGGTGTTGCGGACATTCCAACGGCATTTATCGCCACTTACGGTTCCGGTTCGCCTGTAATCAGTGTGTTGGGCGAGTTTGATGCCCTCCCTGGACTTTCACAAAACACCGTTCCCTCTAAAGACCCCAGAATCGAGGGCGAACCTGGGCATGGTTGCGGACATAACATGTTCGGTGCCGCCAGTTTGGGAGCGGCCATTGCCATTAAGGAACAAATCGAAGAGGGTACAATTAAGGGAACCGTAAAATTCTTTGGAACTCCCGCGGAAGAAAAGTTTTTCGGAAAAGTTTGGATGGTAGAGGCCGGACTTTGGGACGATGTTGATGTAAATGTAAGCTGGCACCCCTCCGCCGAAATCGAAGCCGATGTACAGAGTGGTTTGGCTTTGGTAGATTTTATGGTAGAATTTTATGGACAAGCCGCTCACGCTTCCGCAGACCCATGGAATGGCCGTAGTGCTTCCGATGCCTTGGAATTATACACTACAGGAATCAATTACTACAGAGAGCATATTAAACCTACATCGCGCATCCACTATCACATTCAGGATGGCGGGCAAGTGGTAAATGTGGTTCCCGATTACTCAAGGTTATGGGTACGTGTTCGTGATCCAAAGAGGGATGTAATGTTACCCACTTTTGAGCGTGTTAAAGCCATGGCTGAAGGTGCTGCCATCATGGCCAATGTCGAGTACAAATACTCATTGATTTCGGGTATTTACGAAACTTTGGTGAACCGTGAAGGTGGAAAAATCATGCAGAACAACTTAGAACTTTTGGGCCCAATTACGTATACCGAGGAAGAGATTACCTATGGTAAAGCCATTCAAGAGGCAACCGGAAAACCACAAGTGGGCATGGATGGAGAGGTCCACCCGCTAAAAGAAACACAGGAACTGCCCGGTGGAGGTTCTACCGATGTGGGTGATGTAAGCTGGAACGTACCGAACATTAATCTTGGTGTTACCGTTGCTCCAAAAGATACGCCTTGGCACTCTTGGGCCGTCGTTGCCTGTGGAGGAATGAGCATTGGGCATAAAGGAATGATTTATGCTTCCAAAGCAATGGGCATGACCATGCTAGATCTATTTGATGATCCTAAATTGGTAGAAAAAGTAAAAGAAGAATACAAAACCAGAAAAGGTGATGTTAAATATGAGGCCATGATCGATGGCCCACCACCTATCCCTGGTAAATAATTAAATTATAATTTATTTGAAAAGCCTGCGCCCCCGCAGGCTTTTGATCTTAAAAATAAAAACTACGCTATGAAAAATCCCGTTATACAAACCTTTCCATTGAGTTCTCCTTGGCAAACCTTAGACCCATTTTTGTTCAGTGTGTATCATTTGGACCATTTTCCAAAAGGAAATGGTGATATGGGACCGGACGAATCCTTACTAAAAGGTAGAAATCTGGGGAGTGATTTTAACCCCAATGCCGAATGGCGTATGTACCATGGTCAAACAATTCCCGGGTTTCCCTTCCATCCACATTGTGGCTTTGAAACCATTACCATCGTAAATAAGGGTTTCTGCGACCATTCCGATTCCCTTGGGGCCGCCGGTAGATTTGGCAAGGGCGACGTGCAATGGATGACCGCAGGAAGAGGTGTACAACATTCGGAAATGTTTCCTCTGCTAAAAGATGATGAGGAAAACACGTTGGAACTTTTTCAAATATGGTTGAACCTACCTAAAGTCGGAAAGTTTGTGGACCCACATTTTAAAATGCTCTGGAACGAGGATATTCCGATGATTGAAGAGGAAAACGCCAAAATAAAAATCGTAGCGGGTACTTACAAAAACATGAACCCAGTTGACCCCGCTCCCGATTCATGGGCGGCCAGTCCTGAAAACGAAGTAGTGGTCTGGAACATTCATGTAGATGCAGATTCGGAATACACGTTGCCAAAGGCAAATTCCTCTGAAGTAAACCGTGTGCTCTATTTTTATGACGGTGATGAAATTTTTATCGGGGGCCAAAAAATCAATCCAAATTTTGGAATTGTTTTGAACCCAACGCAAGATGTGAACATCAAAATAGGTTCTAAAACAGCGCATTTTATGATACTGCAAGGAAAACCCATTGATGAACCTGTCGCCAAATACGGCCCTTTTGTGATGAACACGCAAGAAGAAATTCAAAAAGTAATGGAAGATTACCGCCTAACGCAGTTTGGGGGATGGCCTTGGCCACATCCTGACAATGTTCATGATAAAGACCGTGGACGCTTTGCACTTTACCCTGATGGGAAATTGGTAGAGAAGTAATCAGATTACACCCTCACAATATTGGCCCCAATGGCACGCAAGCGTTCATCGATGTTTTCGTAACCACGATCAATCTGTTCGATATTATGTATGGTAGAAGTTCCCTTGGCGGAAAGGGCCGCGATCAAAAGAGATACTCCTGCCCTAATATCTGGCGATACCATGGTGGTGGATTTTAATGTGGATTTGAAATCATGCCCTATCACTGTTGCCCGGTGTGGATCACATAGGATGATTTTTGCTCCCATATCAATAAGTTTGTCCACAAAGAACAAACGGCTTTCGAACATTTTTTGATGGATAAGCACCTCTCCCTTGGCCTGTGTTGCCACAACCAAAATGATACTCAACAAATCCGGGGTAAGTCCGGGCCAAGGAGCATCCGCGATGGTCAGAATTGAGCCATCGATAAAGTTTTGAATCTCGTAACCGTCTTCATGTTTTGGGATAAAAATATCATCTCCTTTTCTTTCCACGGTTATTCCCAGCTTACGGAACACATTGGGAATTACGCCCAAATCGTCCCAGCTCACATTCTTAATGGTAAGTTCACTCTGGGTCATGGCGGCCAAACCTATCCAGCTACCAATTTCTATCATATCGGGCAACATGGTATGTTCAGTACCTCCCAAAGAATCCACGCCCTCAATGGTCAACAAGTTGGAACCGATACCAGAGATTTTAGCTCCCATGCGGTTCAGCATCTTGCATAATTGCTGCAGATAAGGTTCGCAAGCGGCATTATAAATGGTAGTAGTACCTTCGGCCAAAACTGCGGCCATTACAATATTGGCCGTTCCCGTGACCGATGCTTCATCCAAAAGCATATAGGTCCCTTTTAGTTTATCGGCCTCTACTCCATAAAAATGGTCTTCTTTATTGTAACGGAACTGTGCTCCCAATTTAATGAAACCTTCAAAATGGGTATCCAGTCTTCTTCTTCCTATTTTATCTCCTCCTGGTTTTGGAATATATCCCTTTCCGAATCTTGCCAAAAGTGGACCGACCAACATTATGGACCCTCTTAGTCCCCTTCCATCTTCTTTAAACTTTGCAGATTGCAGATAATCCAGATTTACATCGTCCGCCTTAAACGTGTACGACCCCTTGCCTTTCTTTTGGATTTTTACCCCTAAATCTTCTAAAAGGGCAATCAGTTTATTGACATCTACAATGTCGGGTATGTTATTTATGGTAATTTTTTCTTCTGAAAGTAAAACAGCGCAAAGAATCTGTAGTGCTTCGTTCTTTGCCCCTTGAGGTGTAATTTCACCATGTAATTGGTGCCCACCTTCTATTCGAAATGTACCCATGTATTCCTTTGGAGTTTAATATCTTTTTTTACGGCCTCTCTGTCCTTTCTTTCCTCTGTTATTGTTGTTATTGTTGGACCTACTTGGTTTATTTTTAAGAAACTGTCCGCTTTCGGTAAGGCTCTCGTCGCTTTTTTCCAAATCAATCTGTCCATCACTAAGCTCTTTAAGGTGATTAAAGATGACACTATCTTCCACCGTGTCCTTGTTCCAAACCAAGTAGCACTTTTTCATGTGGTTGGCAATCGCATACTCCAAACCTGAGCGCATATCACCTTTGTCCCAGCTTACCGCAACATCTATCATTCTTTTGATGTTGTTTCCGTAAAAACGGTACTTTGGATGGTTTTGTGGGTAATCCAATGGTTCCGGACGTTGTTGCAACATCTCTTTGGAAGTAATCGGGAATGGTGAATCCACATCCAACTTAAAATCGGCCATAATAAACAATTGGTCCCAAAGCTTATGCTGAAAATCGGGAACATCCCTTAAATGGGGCTGTAAATTTCCCATTACACTAATAATGGATTTGGCCACTCTGTTTCGTTCGTCACGGTCTTCAATGGACACCGCATGATCTACCATTTTTTGGAAATGACGACCGTACTCCGGTATAAAAAGATGTGGACGCTCCGTGTTGTATTCTAAATTAAATATTTCGTTCAAAGTAATATGTTTAGAGATTTGATACTTGGAAAGTAATCCGATAACGTTCGCAAAGTAATAAAATTATAGCAAATAAAGGGCCTACAAAGAAATTACGCCTTCTACCACCGATACTTCCTTATATTTTTCTATCACAGCATCTGGATCTTTCAAATTTACTGTAATGGACAAACTGGTATACGTCCCTTTTTTGGACTTTTTTGACTCGATTACGGCACCTGTGTTGTCAAAAATATCCTGTATCTGTGAAATTCGGTGCTCATCTGTCGGGACTATAAATTTGTAAAGGTAGGTAGACGGCCAACTAGTGCTTTCCAGTAACTGGTCCTTTAACTTTGCATAAAACTCCTCCGTATCCTTATTATCCATACCGCATTTTTATACAAATATATGGCTTACCCGTCAATTTTTTTTCCTTAAGTCGATTTCATTACTTTGTAACATAAATTCAAGGTCTTTGGGAAAGAAGAAAATAGTCATCACGGGAGCGCCGGGAACCGGTAAGACTTCCATTGTTAATGGATTGGAAGGCATGGGTTACCATTGCTTTCATGAGATTATCCGTGATATGACCTCAAAAGCGAAAGAAGAGGGACAAATGGAACATTATATCTCCAACCCCTTGGTTTTTGTGGATGATGCATTGCAGTTCAATAAAGATTTGTTGGAAGGAAGAACATCACACTACCGGGAGTCCCTCAAAATAGATGTTCCCATCAGTTTTTTTGACCGTGGTATACCGGACGTATTGGCCTACATGGACTTTTTTGGACAAGAGTATGATGATTTTTTTACTTCCCATTGCAATGACCATAGATACGATTCCATTTTTATTGTTCCGCCATGGAAAGAAATCTATGTTTCGGACAATGAGCGCATGGAAACCTTTGAGGAGGCTGAAAGCATTCATGACTCCTTGATGAAAATATATACAGAATTTGGCTATAACCCCATCGAAGTGCCAAAAGATGAAGTCCCAAACCGGATTGATTTTATTTTGGAAACACTTAAAAAATTATAGTGCATAAGGACACCACAGGCATTTTAAAACAATTTTGGGGTTATGATGATTTCAGGGGATCCCAAAAGAACATTATCAACACCGTTTTATCCGGGCAAGATGTTCTCGCATTAATGCCCACCGGGGGCGGAAAATCCCTTTGCTATCAGGTACCCGCACTCGCCAAAGAAGGCATCTGTATTGTAGTCTCACCTTTGGTGGCGCTTATCCAAAATCAAGTATCACAGTTAAAAAAAAGAGGAATCAAGGCCATTGCTTTAACGGGTGGCATTCCGCCCAGTGAATTGAACGACCTTCTGGACAACTGCGTTTACGGCAACTATAAGTTCTTGTATCTCTCCCCGGAGCGGCTACAACAATCCATTATCCAGGAACGTATCCTGCAAATGAACATAAACCTAATCGCTATTGATGAGGCACACTGCATATCCCAATGGGGAAACGATTTTAGACCGGCCTATCTGGATTGTTCCATTATAAAAGAATTGGTTCCCGGTATTCCCATGATGGCCCTTACGGCTACCGCTACGCCACGCGTTGTAGATGACATTGTGGCGAATTTGGAATTGGAAAATGTGGCGATTTTTAAAGATTCCTTTTCTCGCTCCAATATCGAATTTAGGGTAAAACACTCTGAGGATAAGCTGTACCAGCTCAAAAAATATATGGAGCGGATTTCAGGGAGTGCCATTGTGTACGTACGTTCGAGAAAAATGTCCATTTCATTGGCCAACTTTTTGATCAAAAATGGTATATCGGCATCTTTTTTTCACGGAGGGATTCCTAAATCCGATAAAGAAGATAAACTCAACCTCTGGTTAAACGGTAAGGTACGGGTGATGGTGGCAACAAATGCCTTTGGCATGGGAGTTGATAAACCGGATGTTCGTTTGGTTATTCACTATCAAATACCGGATAGTTTGGAAAGTTATTTTCAGGAAGCAGGAAGAGCTGGTCGCGACGGGGAGCCATCAACTGCCATTATTATCACATCCAAAGAAGATGAGGATAAGGCCAAACAACAATTTTTGTCCACATTGCCCGATGTGTCCTTTGTGAAGCAGGTGTATTCCAAACTCAACAACTTTTTCCAGATATCTTACGGCGAATTGGTCTCGGAACCCTTGTCCTTCAAGTTCAACGAATTTTGTAAACGTTACGACTTTAACCCCAACATGACCTTTAATGCCATCCGCATATTAGATCAAAACTCGGTTTTATCACTGTCGGAGAATTTTAAGGAGAAAACCACACTTCAGTTTGTCGCGTCCAAGAATGAGATATTCGATTATTTGGACAAAAACAGGAAGACCGCTCCAATCGTACAGACCATTCTGCGCACCTATGGTGGTATTACAGAATACGAGACCAAGATCAACCTACACATGTTGTCCAAAAAAACAGGTATGACCGAGGGGCGTTTGAAACAACTCTTGCAACAGCTTGCAGACGATAGCATTGCAGAATACGTGAACAATACTTCTGATCTGGAAATTACGTTTTTGGTACCACGTGAAGACGACCATACAATTAACCTGTTCGCCAAGAAAATTAAAGATTTTAATCAGGTCAAACAGAATAATATGGCGGCGATGTTGGGGTACGTTTCCAATAAAAAGCTATGCCGCAGCCTATACTTACTTAATTATTTTGGTGAAAAGACCAGTGAAAAGTGCGGTACGTGCGATATTTGCACCAAGAAAAAGGTAGTGGCTTCTCCACACGATTTGGAGAACCGGGTGATGGAGCTCTTGGAAATCCGTCCGCACACCTCCCGACAGCTTGAAAAAGCCATTGGAGCAAATGAAAAAGAACTTTTAAGAACATTGGAGCGGTTGCTGGAAGATGACCGGGTCTCCCTAAATTTTAAGAATGAGTACATCAAAAAATAATCCCCTTCGTATTGTATTTATGGGTACGCCCGACTTTGCCGTGAGAACCTTAAAAAATATACTGGAAGCCGATTTTAATGTTGTAGGCGTAATAACAGCTCCCGACAGGCCTGCCGGCCGTGGCCGTAAGGTGCAAGAATCTGCTGTGAAGCAATTTGCGGTAAAGCATAATTTAAAAGTTTTACAGCCGACTAATTTAAAGGACGAAGGCTTTCTAGAGGAATTAAGAGCGCTAAATGCCAACTTGCAGGTAGTGGTCGCCTTTAGAATGCTGCCCAAAGCAGTTTGGCAAATGCCGGAATATGGGACCTTTAACCTTCATGCTTCCCTCCTGCCCCAATATCGTGGGGCGGCACCCATCAACTGGGCAATAATAAATGGAGAAACAGAAACGGGCGTTACCACATTTTTTATTGATGAAAAAATTGACACCGGAAACATTGTCCTTCAACAAACAGAAAAGATATTACCCACCGATAGCGTAGGCGATTTGCACGACCGATTGATGGTCATTGGAGCTGACCTTGTTGTGGAAACCTGCAAACAGATTGAAGCTGGAACGGCCACCCGACAACCACAGAACGAGAATAAAACTCTTAAACCCGCTCCAAAAATCCATAAAGATACCTGCCGAATCGATTGGAGCGCTTCCATGGAAACCATTTACAACCATATTCGGGGATTGAGCCCTTACCCCGGCGCGTGGACCATGTTGATAAACGACGGCAAAGAAGACCAAATAAAAATCTTCAAAACAGAAAAGCTTCAGGCTGAGCATAACCATAGTATTGGAAAAATTCTTGTAGAGAAGAAATCATTAAAGGTTGCTGTAGAAGGAGGCTACATTTCACTCTTGGAATTACAGCTTCCCGGAAAACGAAGAATACAGGTTAGCGAGGTTTTAAATGGGTTAAATCTAGAAAATGACGCCCATCTGCGCTAAGCCCTTGCTATGATTGGGCTGCGAAAATTTGTCGTTTTTTTCCCACTTTATCAACAAACGTTTCAAGTTATCAACAAAAAACCCGATTTCCCTTGGTTTTACTTGCGTGAGACGCAAATCCATATAAATTTGTTCAGCATTAAAATTATATTAACAACAATTAATTTAATTCCATTATGAACAAAACAGAATTAATCGATGCTATGGCAGCTGATGCTGGCATCACTAAAGCAGCAGCAAAAAAAGCATTGGAATCTTTCTTGGGAAATGTAGAAGGAACGCTTAAAAAAGGAGACAGAGTTTCCTTGGTAGGTTTTGGTTCTTGGTCAGTTTCTAAAAGAAGCGCTAGAGAAGGTAGAAATCCACAAACTGGAGCTACTATTAAGATTGCCGCTAAGAACGTTGTAAAGTTCAAAGCAGGTGCTGAATTGAGCGGTGCAGTTAACTAATCAATTTTTTATTTAATATACGAAAGCACTCCTAAAGGAGTGCTTTTTTAGTTTATATGCGTTGTGTTTTTTGCATATATTGAATAATATGTTAAATTTAAGTACAAGAAAAAATGTAAATGGTAAGTCAAAAGCCTAAAAAAGGGAATTTACTTGTTGCGGAACCTTCACTTACCGGTGACGTTTCTTTCAATAGGTCAGTTGTACTTATTGCCGAACACAACCACGAAGGTTCGGTGGGTTTTATTTTAAACAAACCTTTGGATTACACCATTTGCGATCTTGTTTCCGATATCACTATTCCTTTTCAGGTTTTTAACGGCGGTCCGGTAGAACAGGACAATCTTTATTTTATTCACAAGGTTCCCGAGCTTATTGAAAATAGTATTGAAATTTCCGATGGCATTTTTTGGGGCGGTAATTTTGAAATGACCGTTGACCTCATCAATAACGGAACCATTACCGAACAGGACATCCGTTTCTTTTTGGGATATTCCGGTTGGGGAATCAGCCAGCTAGACCAGGAACTTTCATCCAAATCATGGGTGGTATTGCCCAATGACTATGAAAGTAGCATTTTAGAAAAGGGGTCCAATGCCTTCTGGAAGGAAAAAATGATGGAACTTGGTGGGGATTATGTTCTATGGTCGAACGCTCCCGAAAACCCTTCGCTCAATTAACCGATACGGGCCTTTGCATTTAATTTTCCCACAAGGCTTTTTGCCACCTTTTTATCGAACTCTTTTTTCCTGTATTTACTGATGGGTTGAATACCAGCAATGGAATTGGTAATAAACAGTTCGTCCACTTTTTGAAGTTCGAAGGGAGAGATGGAATCCTCGACCAAATCGTATTCTTCGGAACCTGCAATGATTTTCATCAAATTTTTACGGATGATACCATCCATACAACCATCACTTAAAGGCGGCGTCTTGATTTCGTTGCCCTTTACCAAAAACAGGTTTCCGTTAATGGCCTCTACCACCTTTTTATCGGTATTGGCCAACAAGCAATTGGCATAGCCATTTTCTTTGGCATAGACTCCTGCTACCACATTAAGTATCCTGTTGGTAGACTTGAGATTGGAAAGCATATCCTTATTGACATAGTAATCTTTGAACAACTCCACTTCATAATTTTCTTCTTCAATAACAAAAAAGGGAGACTCCATGGTATTGGTCTCGATTACATAGGAAATCTGATTGGTAGTCGGGGTATACAGGCCTCCTTCGTTTCTAAAAACAGTCAACCGTACACGAACAGCGCCGCTATACTGAGCATTGGAGGTTATGGTCTTTTTTATTTCCTCCTCTAAAAATTCCATGGTGAATTCCATCGGGATTTCCATGCGCAAAATGCGCATGGACGCCATTAATCTAAAATAATGGTCTTCCCAAAAAAATAGGGTACCGTTTACGTACCTAACCGATTCAAAAAGGGCATCGCCGTATTTAAAAGCTCTGTTGCTTCCTGTAAAAATTGACTTATCCGTTGCTAAAAGTTCTCCGTTGTAATTGACCATAAAAAAGTCCCGATTAAAATCGGGACCAAAGATACGGTTTACCTGAGAAAAGGACTAGGTTGAACCCAGGACCTGTTTTAGGTCGGAAATCTGGTTTTCCCAAAGCATTCTTGCCTCGTCAACTTCGTCATCCTCAGCAAAGTCAGTTATAAATAATGAAACATCCTTTGTTATCTCATCAACTATTATCCGCATTTCAAAAAATGAACCATCCTCATTTTCTTCCCATGCCAACTTTACAAACTCCTCACTTTTACGCTTGAGCAGTTTTGCCCTTTCTTCCGCACCGTCCCAAATAAAGGTAAATATTTCTCCACGGGAATTAACGTTATCGGCATACCATTCAGACAGTCCCGAAGGAGTGGAAATATATTGGTAAAGCAACTGAGGTGAAGCTTGAATAACAAACTCCAGTTCAAATTTAACCTTATCACTCATTGTCGTGTTCTTTAATCGTTCTTCAACTTTTGTATAATTTGGGAAGATATAAAAATAAATATCAAATAATAAATTAATAATGAATTTTGATTCAGCGAAAATTTAAACATATATTTGCACCCGCTTAGCGAAATGACGGCGAGGTAGCTCAGCTGGTTAGAGCGTCGGATTCATAACCCGGAGGCCGGGGGTTCAAGTCCCCCTCTCGCTACAAAAAAGACCACTTTAAAAGTGGTCTTTTTTTGTTTTGTCATTTTTATATCTAAAGTCAAGCACCAATCTTTGGGTGCATTTTAAGCCTTTATATTTTCTTTCTGATTTACGACTTGTTCACATCGTTTTAGGACAAAAGAAGTATTGTTATATTCAAAAAATTACTTTGTATTTTTTTTATTTTTTAACGTTAAAAATGTAAAATTTTTAAACTTAAAATAAAAAATTAAGTAAATATTTTACTTATCAACAATAATAACAACAAAAAGTTTAATACGTTTTTATTGGAATTAATCCCAAAAAAGGGGACTTTCGTTTTTGACTAATTCAAAATTCATTCTAATGAAGACAAAAACAAATGCGGTTTTTATACTGCTGTTAATGCTATTTGTGCAAGTTTCGTTTGCACAAAGTAGGACAATTACGGGGACGGTTACCTCCGCTTCCGATGGTCTGCCGCTTCCAGGCGCCAATGTTATCGTAAAAGGCACCACGAATGGTGTTCAGACAGATTTTGATGGAAATTACTCTATTTCCGCCAGTAATGGACAAACATTGGTTTTTTCATATCTGGGACTTGAAACCAAAGAAATCTCTGTTGGTTCGCAATCTGTTATTAACGTAACATTGGAAGAAGATGCCCAAGCTCTTGAAGAGGTAATCGTTACTGCTTACGGTACAAGTACCAAAGAGGCGTTTACTGGTTCTGCCAGTGTTGTTGGCGCCGAGGATTTGGCCATAAGGAACGTAACTTCTCCCATAGCGGCCATTGAGGGTCGTGCAACAGGGGTTCAGTTTACTTCTGCACAAGGGCCGGGTTCATCACCAGGAATCGTTATCCGTGGTGTGGGAACACTAAATGGGGATACCGACCCATTATTTATTGTGGACGGTATTCAATACGAAGGTTCCTTGAACACAATCAACCAAGAGGATATTGAATCCTTTACTATTCTTAAGGATGCAGCTTCTACCTCTTTGTATGGTTCAAGGGCTGCAAATGGCGTGGTGATTATAACAACTAAAAGTGGTAGAAAAGGAGGAATACAGGTAAATGCTTCCATGCAATATGGTCTTGTATCCGAATCTATACCTTTCTATCCGGAACTTACACCAGGACAGTATTATGAAACTATGTGGGAAGCCTTGAGAAATACGAGTGCAGCAGGTGGAGACCCTGCATATGCTTCCGCAAACATTTATAATACTTTGGGCTATAATCCGTTCGATGTACCCAACGATCAAATTGTAGGGACAAACGGAAGATTGAATCCAAATGCAAACGTAATATATGATAGCCTTGATTGGTACGACTTCTTATCACGAACCGGGGTTCGACAAAATTACAATGTGAATGTTTCCGGTGGCGGGGACAATCATAAGGTATTTTTCTCTGCATCATATTTGGATGAAGAAAGCTATGTTATAACCTCTAACTTCGATCGTTTAACAACAAGGTTGAACGCAGAGTTTGATGTCAATGATAAACTGACCATTGGTGGTAGCGCAAATATTGCCATTACAGAAGCTGCCGCTCCAAGTTCTGCAGGGTCGGGAAGTATTGTAAACCCATTTAGCTTTGCTAAAGGCATAGGCTCCATTTATCCCGTGTATGTTAACGATTTACAAGGGAATATTGTGACAGATGTTTTTGGCAACCCGGTTTTTGATAGCGGTGAAGGATTCCCTGAGTACAACATAGGGTCAAGACCTGTTAACCAAGGGCGTCATGCACTACAAGAACTTCTATTGAACGATGAGCGCAATAGAAACAATACCTATGGATTTCGATTTTTTGCTGAGCAAGAAATCTTTGATGGTTTAAGTGTAAGATTGAACTACGGTAGGGATATCAACGAGATACTTACCAAAGAATATGAGAATGCCGTAATTGGGGATGCTCAGCCTGACGGAAGGTATAGTGAAGAACGCGCCAGAAGACAAGTTGAGAACTTTACCCAGCTCTTGACCTATACCAAAAGTTTTGGTGACCACAATTTGGATATTACTGCTGGTCATGAAAGTTTCGACAGAACATATTCAGAAAACAGTGGTACGGCCACGATTCAAGCTGCTAATGGTATATACGAGTTTGATAACTTCTCGAATCTTGTAAGCCTAGGGGGAGCATCAACGAGAAAATCTCTTGAAGGATATTTCTCAAGAGTTAATTACAACTATAAGAACAAATATTATATAAGTGGTTCAGTACGACGAGATGGTTCTTCAGTATTTGACACAGATACAAGATGGGGTACTTTTTACTCCATTGGCGGTTCTTGGAGAATCGACCAAGAAGCTTTTCTTGAAAATTCATCCGTAATCAATTCATTGAAGTTAAGAGCCTCTTACGGTGAAGTCGGTAACGATGACCTTTTGGACTTTTTCCTTTCTCAACCAAGATTTTCCATTACTTCAAATGCTGCTGACCCAGCAATTATTTACACTGATATAGGTAATGCCGACCTGCAATGGGAAACTATCGAGAATTTTGATGTAGCATTGGAGTTTGCTTTGTTCAACAATTTCTTGGACGGTTCCATAGAATACTATAAAAAGAACTCATCCGACCTATTGTACAACTTGCCCATTGCTCCAAGTAATGGTCTAAACGAAGTGCCGGTAAACGTGGGTGACATGTTCAACTCAGGTTGGGAAATGGCATTGACTGCCAATTTTATCAATAAACCTGATTTTAAATGGAATGTTACTTTACAGGCCTCAACGTTTAAAAACGAGATTACCAGTTTACCCGATCCATTTGTAAATGATACCAAAAGATGGGAAGAAGGTCGTTCTAGATTTGATTTCTACATTTTAAGGACTGCTGGGGTCGACCCACAAACTGGGGATCAATTATACCTCCAGTACGAATTTGACGAGGATGGTAATAGTGTTCCCGTACTAGATGAGAATGGTGAAATAGCCACAACCAATGATTGGCAGGAAACAGTACGTGCCTATACAGGTGACAGCTCCATTCCTGATCTTTTGGGGTCTGTTGCAAACAGCATCAGCTACAAAGGATTTTCTTTCGATTTCTTAATCAATTACGGAATAGGAGGTTCTGTTTTGGACAATGGGTATTCTGCTATGATGCACAGTGGTACTTATGGTAGATCCTTTCATCCGGACATATTGAATGCTTGGAGACAACCCGGAGACATCACCAATGTGCCTAGGTTGGAAAACGGGAATAATGGTTTGGTAAGAACAGAATCTGAACGTTTCTTGACAGATGCGTCTTTCTGGTCACTTAGAAACGTAAATCTTGGATATACATTCGATACTCGAATTGCCAATCAGCTCGGCCTAGATCAATTAAGAGTTTCCGTATCTGGAGAAAATCTATATACCAAAAGTGAAAGAAAAGGACTTAACCCACAGTTTAATCTAGCTGGAACAGGTTCAGGTAACGACTTTAACCCAGCAAGAATCATCTCTTTGGGATTGAACGTAACTTTTTAAAAAAATATTATGTTAAGAAAAATAAATTTATTGTTATTGGTATTCCTAGGGATTACCATAACTTCTTGTGACGACGATTTTTTGGAAACAACGCCTACAGATGCGATTTCCGCATCAGATGCGCTGGCCAACGAAGAGAACATGCAACTGGTATTGAATGGATTGCACCGTGGTTTATACGCACAGTTACAGACCATTTTACCAGGTGGTAGTAGCAACAGGGCCGGTAACCATTATTGGATACCTATGGGAGACAACCTTACGGGAGACCTTATCCATTCAGCCAATGCGAACAACTTGGGATGGAGGGACGAAATGCAATGGAATTCACATACAGATCAAACATCATTGACCACTGAACTCCTTTGGTACCACCGCTACAACATTATATTGGGAGCTAACTTGCTCATCAATAGAGCTACGGACGGCACTTTGGTGGAATCGCCAACACTCAATGAAATTTTGGGTCAGGCCTATACCTATAGGGCATACGCTTACCTTTCATTGATTCAGCACTATGCAAAGGGTTATCTTATTGGTGAGCCAGCAACCGACCCAGGTGTTCCATTGTTGTTTTCCTCAGAGTCACCATTTACTAGTGAGCCAAGGTCTACAGTTCAGGAAGTTTATGACCAAATTGAGGCCGACCTTGAAGCTGCAATAGCCGCTTTCGAAAATGGAACAGGTAGACCAAGTGGAGGTGCCGAAACAAAATCCCAATTGAATATTGATACTGCATACGGCCTATTGGCTCGTACCGCATTATCAAAAGGAGATTGGCAGACAGCTGCGGATGCAGCGGTTATGGCTCGCCAAAACTATCCTTTAATGGGCGAAGATGATTGGAAGTCTGGATTTAACACCACCACCCTTTCAGAGGTTATCTGGGGAAGTAACGTAATTGCTGCAGAGACCACTTTCTTCCGCTCTTATTTCTATTTAGCAAGTAACACATTTAATGGTAGCCAAATTAGAAATAACCCTAAGATTGCCGATAGAAGACTCATCGATGCAACTCCAGACACGGATTATAGAAAAGACGTGTTTATTATTGATGCTCCCAATACTAACAGCTCAGCTGCCAACAACCAAGGTGGTATTGATGGGGATACCGGTTTGCCTAGGGATCCTAATTATGATGATGATTTGGATGCCTACAATGATAGAATTGAAGAAATAAATTCAACCTATGGCATTACAAACTCATTTAACTTGCACCCTTACATGCACTTTAAATTGAAAAATGCGAACCCAGGATCTACAGATCCCGATGATATTATATACATGCGATCTTCGGAAATGTATCTCATAGAGGCTGAAGCATTGACCATGTTAAATGATATTTCCGGAGCTCAAGAAGCTTTAGAGCCTTTAGGTTCAGAGCGTGACAGTGCCTACGATGTGTCTGTATACAATACCCAAGAAGCTTTGATGGAACATATTAAATTCCAAAGAAGATTAGAGCTTTGGGGAGAAGGTTTTGGTTATACCGATCACATCAGATGGGATGAAGGAATAGACCATGCGGCCGACGGAGGTTCCGGGGCATCTGAAGTGCTTTACCAAAATGCTTTTCAAGTGGAACGCCCATCGGTAAATGATAATTGGATATTTAAAATTCCACAGGCCGAGCTCGATGCGAATCCAAACTTGTCACCGTCTGACCAAAACTAAGACGATGATTGATTATAATCTTAAAAGCCCCTCTCGCGAGGGGCTTTTTATATAATAAATTGGTACATAGATTATATCAATGCCCATTAAAATAGCCATAAACCTGATAAGCAAACAAACCGAATCCCGCAATGATCAGATAGACATTGGATGCTTTATAAAATGCTTCATAGCTAGACTTACCTTTCCATATATTAATCAGAAGAATAATTGGAATCAAAGCGACGATTTGTCCTAACTCTACACCAACATTGAAACTAATGATTTTCAACAAAAATTGATCTTGTCCCATATCAAAGGTCTGTAATCGTGTGGAAAGTCCCAGACCATGTATAAGTCCAAATAAAAATACCATGAATAACAAATTAGGTACTTTAACTCCCAATTTGTTAAAGCCTTCCAAATTTTCAAAACCCTTATACAGTACACTCAATGCAATTATTGCATCAATTAGATATTCATTTACCTGAATACCCAAATAGGTGCCACCCAATAACGTAATGCTATGTCCTAGTGTAAAAACAGTTATGAACTTGATAATATCCCGAAATCCTTTCAGAAAAAAGATAACCCCTGCCAAGAAAAGCAAATGGTCGTACCCAGTGACCATGTGTTTAGCTCCTACCCAAATGTAGGACCAAAGCCCTCCGTTATCCAATAGTAGTTGGTCGCTGGAGCTCACATCGTGAGCCATCAAAAGGGTTGGAAAAAACAGTGTGGTTAAAATAAATGTTTTAGTCCTTATGGCTTTTATAGGCATTATTTCTTCTTTTTAAAGTAGAAGAAAAGACCAGCAACAATGATCAAACTAACAAGAAGAAAAATGTAGCTAGGAAAACTTTCTTCTTCATGTGCGTGATGGTCATCTTTGGTACCGCTACCATGTGCTGCACTATGCCCAGAACCTATCGCGAAGGTAAGTGTGGCCCAATTGGACTCGTGGGTGAGACCCTCTTCCTCCGACTGTACCATATAAATGGTTCTCATATGCCATACTCCTGCATTGGTTATTTCAAACTCTAAAATACCAGTGTCATCAGTACGAAGTTGCAAACCAGAATTATGATCATGGTCCGGTGCTTCCCCACTACTATGCGTATGCGGTTCCCCTCCATCATGGCTATGCTCAACCATACTGCTTTCTCCAGATACATCCGTACCAATAATGACCAACTGGTTGACCAATGGTTCTCCTTTGTATAGCAATTGAACCTTTAAAAAATGGCCTGGGTGAATATCATAGGGATTTTCCTTTGGAACAAATTCAATAGGGTATCCTAAAACAGTTCCCCAATCGTTGGACAACTCCTCTCCTACTTGAAAAATGGTCTTCACGTGCTTGGAATATTTCTCAACCGCATCCTGGTCCAAAGCGTTGTTCTCTTTTCTCCATTCCAACATGTCTACAACTCCATCGTGCTCTAAATAATCGTTGAACGATTTTGCATCCAATGCGATATTATTTGCTGCAGTTGAAACACCTGCCACCCAAGTACCTGGAGCACCGGTCTTAAAATTCAAAAATGTAATACTGTCCTTTTCGGTCCATTGAGTTGAATCTACTTGAATACGCCGACCATTCCCAACCAAGCTCATATCGAGCATACGGTTCCTGTCGATAACATTTTCACTTTTCTCAAAAGTGCCGTTAAATAGTTGGATTACTGCCTGCGTATCAGGCTCAAGGAAATAATTGTCCATTTTTAGGAACATATCGTGACTACATAATAGCACGATGGCCAAAACGCCAAAAAAAGCTTTCTTCATTATGATTTTGTTTATTAAAGATTAGGTGGTGAAATCAATTCCCGACCTTGTGATACAAATATCCACAAATCATCTATTTTGTCCATACTCAAAATTTCAAAAACATAAGAATATCGTCCGTTTTGAGGTCCAGATAATCGGCTACATATTTACAAATCGATAGAGATCATCGGAAGCTTGCAAGAGTTTTCCTTTTAATGAAGGTTCAAGGTCCGGGTGACTCTTCAGGTATTCTTCTACCATTTGATAAGCTTCCTTGGACTGATATTGTCCAACCGTAGCGGACAACCACCTTTTGGGAAAGAAAATGTCTCCTGTCCTTTGAATCTCCTCCAATAAGTCCAATGCCAACGGAAGTTGTTGTATTGCGGTTTTTTGTCGTAAAGGATGGTGCAGATATCCACAAGCGGTTCCCACCCAAGATTCTTTTTCCCTGTTTTTGGTATCTCGGAACGATTTAAAAAAGGTTTCCCTCACCGCAGCATCAGATGAAAGTGCGGGCTGTAAGAATTCAAATCGTTTTATCTTGTCTGCATTATCCAATTCGGATTTGGCTGTTTCCAGAATTTCACCAGCTTTTTTATGATCGTATAGGGTCAAATCCATTGCCATATCGGTATAATCGTCCTGATTAAGCTTTAGACCTGGTATTTTCATGTTTTTGCTCCAAACGGCATACAACCTTTCCTTGGCCCTTTCAGAATATGCTAAAACTTTCCAGAGCCCAAAAATATTCTTCTTGATATTGGGCCCATATGCATCCTTAAGCAGTTCGTTCCATAGCAAGTTTTCGAACAATGGTTGTTTTTCCGCTCTTTGTTCTTCGGTAAAGTAGCTCCAAAACAATTGTGAAGTCTCCCCACTGACCATGCCATGAACAAATTCATTGTCCTCTTGTAGGATTACATCGATGTATAGATCAAAAACCTGAAGAGGAGGGATTTGCCCAGATAGAACATTCTCATAGGCATTGAGATAGGCATATCCACGTGCGACCTCATCTTTTAGCGTTGGGATTACGTTCAATTTGGACGAATCCAAAGGAAAAACTCCATAGCCAAAGGCGTTTGAGTTATAAATTATCGTCTCGGGTCGTGGGAGGCCCTCTGCTAACTTCACATTTACAACACTATCTGATATCGTCACTGGGATGACTCTGGTGCTATCCGGATATACCAAAGTTATTTCAAAAAATTGCGGCCATAATTTATCACTTCCATCTTCTGCTTGCTGAGAAAGTGTAAATCTTGCTATTTTCTCATTTTCATACTCAATCCCTTCTGTTATGATCGGTCTGCCTGATTGATTTACCCATACTTCACTCCATTCTTTTAGGTTTATGGGCGTCCTTTCATCCAAAATCTCCACCAAATCGTTCCACGTAGCATTACCATAGGCATAGGTCTGTATGTATTCGCGTATACCGTCTCGGAAAGCCTTCTCCCCTATTGCAGCCTCCAATTGTCGCATCATAATTGGTGCTTTGTTATATATGATGCCCCCGTAAAGACTACCGGCATTTTTTAGGTTATCCAAATGTTGCCGTATAGGATTGGTACCACGCGTCCTGTCCTCACCGTAGGCACCACGGTAATGGGAAATCATAAACTGGAGCTTATGGTTGATTTCGGGAAAGGTCGGGTTCATGATCTTATCGGCCATAAAATTGGCAAAGACCTCTTTCATCCATACATCGTTGAACCAATCCATGGTGACCATATCCCCAAACCACATATGTGATGTTTCATGTGCTATAAGCTTGGCACTACCCATACGACGGCGTTCCGTAGCACTTTCATCCAAAAAGATAGAAGATTGACGGTATTGAATAGCTCCTACATGCTCCATTCCTCCGTATTGAAACCCCGGAATGGCTGCAAAATCCAATTTCTTAAAGGGAAACTCATGCTGGGTGTAATCTTTTAAAAAATCGATTGATCGCTGATGCAAGTCGAAAATATTGGGGACACTGTAAGCAATTTTTGCGGAATCTGTTTCACGATAAAGCATTGTCATATCAAACACACCTGGGTTTTCGGTAATCGATTCAAACTTCCCTGCAACCAAAGAAAACAGATAAGTGCTCATAAAATCGCTTTCCTCAAATGAGTAATGTACCCTTTCGCCTTTTGGCTCCGCTTCCCTTAATGGTGCTCCGCAAAGAACTTTCCAGCCGGCAGGTGCGATAACATCCACAACATAACGTCCCTTGATGTTGGGCTGATCAAAACATGGGAACAATGTACTGGCACGATCAGGTACCAAAAGGGTGTATAAATAGTTTTCATTCCGGTTCAAGGACAGTTCTCCCGCATTAAAGGTAATTTCAATCGTATTGGGCCCTTCCTCAAGGTTTTCCGAAATAATAATGTGTTCTTGTTGATGAGCAACCTCTTGCTCTTGACCATTTACCCGAATGGTTTTTAACAATGAAGCGGCTGCATTAAAATCAAGATATAGGGGCTGAGAAAGATCGTGAAGGTCCACATTCAACTTTAATTTTGAGGCTATTGGACGATTTTTATCCGCTGGGATATCAAAAGAAAGTCCATAGACCACATTGGACACCTGGCCAACTCGGTACTCTGCCAGTTGCAGCGGAATACCCTCTGCCAATAAATCTTCTTTTTTTGTTGACTCACAGGAGGTTGAAATTATCAATAAACTCGCACAGGCCAGAATGCTTCTTTTCATAAAACTTGGTTGGTTTCGTTCCCTTTTGCCCATCAAGGTAGCTAAAATCATGGTGATAAAGCATTAAAAAGCAAATACTTAATCTCTTATCACGTAGTTGACTATATCTACTCCGGTATTCCCTGTTTTTGGGTTGTAGGCATAAACAGTGATTTGATAATATCCAGCTTCCTTGATTCCAAAGTGGCCTTGAAAGCTGTTTTGGGACGGATTTTCCAATTTGACCTCCCCTATAATTTCTCCATCTTTTTTGACCATGGCTTTGACTTCCATTAATTTGGAATCCCAAATTCCATCTACTTCTATTGGGCAACCGCACATCATAACGATATGGGCCTCTATGGGCAACCCGGAGGTTGGTATGGATTTCAAATCAATATATTGATGGGTGTTCGGCTTCAAAATGTCCACCACAAAACCGGGTATTTCCAATACTATACCATCTCCTAAAATGTGTTTACCTGGAATCAACCAAAGTTCCGTACTGGCCTGTACACGCGCATTTTTCTTATTGATTGGTGAAATCACCTCTACGCTTACAAAAGTGGGTTCGGCAATATCCAAAATTGCCATAAACCCGGCAGTTTTATCATCGCTAAGTTTCGTGTAACGTTCATGGGCACTTTTCATGATCAAATCCGTGTTTCCCGTAGCGCCAGTGGTATTGCCCTCGGCCATGATCTCACCGTTCAAACTGTTACGGACGATTATGTGGGCTCCTCCTATGGAACTTCCAACGAACTTGGCATCCTTCGCCTTGGCGCGTACCATGAGCTTTGTCTCGGTGGCAAAACCATTTAAACAAATAAGAAGTAATGTTAGTAATAAAATTGATTTCTTCATTTTGGTTGATTTTTCAATCCTAAAATTAAGGCTTTTGAAAAGTTCTCAGGGGAGGAAATCCGTTATTTAACCCAATTTAGTCCAATCAATTACGACCCAACTTGTGAACGTAATCGCTTAAGTTCATCTCTGGCTGCCTGTTTAAGCTGTTTTAATCGATTGGAATCCTTTTTGGGGCAAGATTGTCCCAGATGATATTCGGAGCTTTCTATAACTCTTTGACAATAGGAAATTTGTTCTTGTAAAGGACATTTACAGATGGTCTGGCCGTATAAATTGTCCAATTGGCTCAAGGAAGGGGTCGGGGCACTATTTTTAAAAATCTTCAACATAAATCAAACAGATAATCTCGTCACACAATACTGTCACAAAAACCAAGCCACAGTATTTTGCTACTCGCCCTCCACCCTCAGCATAAATCCACGACGGCTTACATTTACTATGCTCAGTTTGGGGTCGTGCGCCAGATGTTTACGTAAATGCGATATAAAAACGTTGAGACTTTTTTTGTTGAAATAATCATTCTTGTCCCAAACCGTGGTCAAGATTTCTTTATGAGTACACAATTGATTTTTGTTCTTTGCCAATAATGCCAAAAGGTCAAATTCCTTTCCTGTCAGTTTGATAGGCTTACCGTCGTGTTTAAGTTCAAAATTATCCATGTTGAGAACGTAATCGCCAATCTCATATTCGGATACTTGAACTTCTTGTTCCTCATCCTTTACCAACCTGGCCAATAATGCATTGATACGCACAACGAGCTCCTCTTCATCTATGGGCTTTTTAAGATAGTCCACAGCACCTAATGAAAATCCTTTGAGAACATCTATTTTGAGTGACCTTGCGGTTAAAAAAATAAAGGGCAGTTCGGGATTGATTCCTTTTATCTTTTGAGACAGTTCAAATCCATCCATATCGGGGAGCATCACGTCTAATATGGCCAAGTCAAAAACATTGGTCTTGGTTTTTAGCACAGCTTCCGAAGCATCTTTGGCCCAAGTGACCACAAAACCTTTCATTCCTAAATATTCCGATAATAGATACCCTAGGGAATTATCATCCTCAACCAATATCAACTTATACTTTTTATCCATTTTTGGTCAATTTAAAGGACATGGTAAATGTGGTTCCATGTCCCGGTTCGCTTTGCACCGTAATTTTTCCACGGTGCATTTTGATTATTTTTTGCACATAATACAGTCCTAAGCCGTATCCTTTTACCTTGTGGACATCTCCATTTTTAACCCGATAATATTTTTTGAAGATCTTGGGCATATCCTCCTTGGCAATACCTTGTCCATTATCGGTAATCCTGATGAACAATCGCCCTTTTTGTTTGCTTGCGGTCAATTTTATTTGGGGATTGTCCGAATACTTCTTTGCATTTTCCAATAGGTTGCCCACCACATTTTCCAGATGGAACTTTTCAGCCCTAATGATGTACGGACCTTCTTCGAGTTCGAACTCAAACTGGATTTCTTCGTGCTTAGCCAACAAGCCAAAACCCTCGCAAATTCGTTGCAATTCAGGTTTAAAATCGATTTCCTGAAACTGTAACAGCTTATTTCCGGACTCCATGCTGGCCAACTCCAACACTTTATCGATATGTTTTTTAAGCCTGTTAGATTCGGCTCGAATCAATTCCACCACGGCTTTTTTATTCTCAGGTACATCTTCTTCCAAGATCTTACTTGCCAATCCTATGGAGAATACAGGCGTTTTTAATTCATGTGTCAGGTTATTGATAAAATCGTTCGTGGTAGTATTGATGCTTCGTTGCAAATAAAATGATCTAAGGACCCAGATTACCACTATAATTATCATCAATAAGAATAATAGTCCTGGAACAATCAGTCCTCGCAATTGGCCCAAAAAGTACCTGTTCAAATCTTCAAAACCAATCTCAAGAATAATTTCCTTTTCGAGCAATTCTGGTAAATATCCCTTCACTTTAATTGGGTAAGTAAGGTCTTCTTGCGCTTTGATGTGAGGGCGAACGGAACTCAAATACGTTGTGGAATCGCGGGAATACAGTTTATAGGTAAAAGGGGCATCAATTCCGGAAAGGTTTAATTGGTAAGATATATAGTCATTCAGGTAATATTGGGAGGCCTTCTCTAGGCTATCCAACCCAATCTTAACCTCGGAAGTATCTTTTCTGATAGTGTTCCCTAGTGTATAGGTCAATGAGTTTACCGCTGATAGTTCACTGTTGATATTGTCCCTGGCCCTATCCATTTTATCAGAAAATTGGACACGGGCCAGACCTAGTCCCACTCTCAGATATTGGTATTGGACCACCAACAAACCGACAACTGCGATTATAAAAAAAATAACATAGAGGTTCCTTTTGGTCAGCATACCGCTAAATAAACAAAAATATACCAGCTAATTACCCAATGGTTAACCCTATTAGTCTTTCATTAACCTTTTTGATCTTTCATTAGTTCCTGTGCTTAAACACATAGTTTATATTAGCATTGAGTTTAGTTAAGACATATAAAGTAGCAAATCTTCAAACCGACCTATTCTAGGTCGGTTTTTTTTATTTTAATGCAACTGGAAGCTCTAATTTCATTTTCCGCTATGGATTAAGCTTTTATATACTTTATCTTTGGATTCCAAATTTTATGCATGATAAGTATTTTTCAGAAGAAAATTTACTTGGTCGATTATTTGAGCGGCCTTGTGGATATCCACAACCACATTTTACCTGGTATTGACGATGGCGCCAAAACTATTGGGGATTCGTTGGAGTTAATCAAAGGATTTTCTCATTTCGGTGTGACTAATTTTATATGCACGCCCCATATCATGCACAATTACTATGACAACACCCCTAGTACAATCAAAAAGGCATATGGCCAACTTTCTGATGAATTGCAAAAAAATGATGGATGGCAAGTCAATCTTGAGTATGCAGCAGAACACATGATCGATGATAATTTTGAAAATATCTTAGAAGCCAACAAGGTAATGCCCTTGAGCAAAGACTATTTACTTATTGAAATGTCCTATTTACAGCCATCCTTTAATTTTGATGTGGCTGTTGACCAAATCGCCAAGCACAAATATTTTCCAATATTGGCACACCCGGAAAGGTATATGTACTATCACGGTAAATATGGGAAGTATGCGTCCTTAAAATCTGAAGGAGTATTGTTCCAGCTCAATCTACTGTCGTTGGCCCCTAAATCCTATGGAAAGGCGGTGCATAAAACAACTGAAAGGTTATTGAACGATGGTATGATCGATTTTGTTGGAAGTGATGTCCACAACATCAGACAACTGAAGCTGCTGAAAGAAACCAAAATATCAAAAAAGACATTAGATCATCTCTTCCCGATTATTGAAAATACCATTCAGACGTTTTATTAATCATTAGGAGAAGCTCCACCATTTCTTAACGGACTTTCCGTAACCATACCCATATTTTCCACCATAGCCCAATTCGGATTGCTTTACATTATTGACCACAAAGGATAGTCCTTTTAACTTACCTTCCTCTTTAAGCTTTAACGGAAAATCGATGACCTTAAGTTCAGTAGCACCTGCTTTGACCACATATAGGATTTGGCTGGCGTACTCACTAATAAGCAACGTGTCGGTTACTACCATCAATGGTGCAGTGTCCACAATAACGTAATCGTACATTTTGGATACCTTCTCAAATAATTCGCCCATTCTAGGATTCATCAGTAGCTCTGTTGGGTTTGGCGGTATTTTTCCAGAAAATATAAGGTCTATTTCGTTTTCATTGATGTGTGCCGGAACGGTGATGTCCTGGACCTTTAAGTCAGAATTGACAAGAAACTCTGTTAGTCCTGCCTTTGTACTTCTTCTGGGTTGAACATTCTTTCCCACTTCCACATTTTCGTCACTGGAAAAGAAATCATAAAGCTTAGGGTTACGGATATCCGCTCCCACCAACAAGACTTTCTTTCCGGTATCGGCATAAATCTTGGCCAGATTGGATGAAATAAATGTTTTACCCTCTCCAGGAACGCTGGAAGTTATAAATATAAGATTGTCCGGCTTTGATTTCTGGCTCTTTTGAATATAGTTGAGGTTTGTCCTTAAAATTCGTAAGGACTCCGCCAAAACTGATCGGTCGTCCTTTTTTACAATCTTACGCTCCTTTTTTAAGATTTTAGGAATCTCGGCAATAATTGGGGTAGTTCCGACAAAATTCTCTAAATCTGATTTATTATGAACTTTATTATCCAATAATTCTTTACCATAAATAAACAAGAAAGGTATTAGCAACCCAATAAATATTGCTGATAAATATATTTTGATTTTATCTGGTGAAACAGGCTTATTTAAAGGCTCATAGGCTCTATCAATTATTTTAGATTTAGGAGAAGCAGAAGCAAATGCTATTTGAGATTCTTCTCGCTTTTGTAAAAGGTAAAGGTATAAGGACTCTGTTGTCTGTTGCTTTCTTGTTATATCTCTCAATTCTCTTTCATTGCTTGGAGCAGCGTAAATTCTAGAGTTAATCCGGTTTCTTTGCTGGCTAAGATTATTGACTTGTAATGTTAAATTGTTAGCTGTACTGTTTAAACTGGATTTAAGGCTGTTTCTTAACCCATCCAATTGTTGATCCAAGTTTACTATAATAGGATTGTTAAGGTTAGAGCTTTTTAATAACCTTCTTCGTTCAAGAACTAGCTCGTTGTATTTAGCAGTCGTTGTAGCAATAGTACCATCATTAAGCCCTACATTGGAAGGCAATACTTCATATCCATCTTGCCCTTCTACATAATCCAACATGGATGTGGCAATATCCAATTGCGTAGAGGTATTCTGTAATTCTTGATTCGTCGCAGCACTAATATTCAAATTAACATCAGACTCTGAAGCAATATTTGTTAAACCTCTAGAAGATTTAAATTCCTCAGCTGATTGATCTACACTTGAAAGATTTGAAGAAATATCAACTATTCTATTATTGATAAAATCTGTTGTCTTATCCGCTATCATCTTTTTATCCTCAATAGCATTGTCGTTATAAACATCGACAAGCATATCAATAAAATCCATTGCCTTTTCCCTAATATTATCTTTTAAAGACAAACTAATAACATTAGATCCTTTTTCAATAGAATAAATATTGATTCGTTGTAGATAATTTTCAGCTACATCTGCGACAGGGCGAACCCCAACCTTGATATCTCGTCCCACATATCCCTTCAATATGATATTATTAGGCGTTAAAATCAAATCTCCTATCGGTGTTTTAGCCTTCTGTCCAAACAAATACTTCTCCTTTAAACCATCTTCTTCAAAGCTCATCATGTATGATGTAGTATCCTTGAGGTGGATAAAAAGATTAAGATTAGAACTATTAATTATAGAATCACTTTGAATGAAATTTAATTTGAAAGGATGGTTTTTATATATCTCAGAATTTAGTATGTTACCGACAAGATCATATCTAATATTTAGATTGAGATTGTTAACAACCTCCATTACATTTGATCTTGACTTTATTACTTGTATTTCATCTTCTACAATATTTCCACTAAATGAACTGCCAGGAAAAACTTCCAAATCCTGAAACAAACTTAATTCAGGTGAACTCCCTCCATTTTCAAGTAACATGATTTTGGATTCAATCAAGTATTCTGGAACGGAATAGCGAACAATTAAATAAGCGAATAAAAGGAATGTTACTAGTGCGCCTAAAAACCAAGACCATCGTCTTGTGTAGTTACGCAATAACTGATTTAAGTCCAAAATTTTTTATTTTAAATTACCGATATAAACCAACATAATTTTAACTTCTAGTTATTAAAATTACCGAGGTAGTAATTAATAGAGAAATCAACGAGATTGCAATAGTGGTTCTATTGTCCATGGAAGATGATGCAGCTGCTGATTTATTAGGCTCAACATAAATAACATCATTTTGAGTTAAATAAAATGCAGGTGAATTTACAATTTGTTTTGAAGTAAGATCTACCCTACTGTAGACCTTTGTACCCCCTAAGTCCCTTATTACCAAAACATTTTTTCTTTCACCTTTAATTGTTAAGTCCCCAGCTAGTCCAAGAGCTTCCAGTATAGTGATCTGTTCCCCAACAATTGGATACGTTCCAGGACGATTCACCTCTCCCAACACCGTTACACTAAAATTTCGTAACCTGATATTAATTATGGGATCCTTTAGATAGTCTGCAAGCTTTTTTGTTAATAGTAGACGTAATTCTTCGGGGGAAAGACCTTCAACTTTAACTTTTCCTATTACTGGAAAATCTATATCTCCATCCTTGTCAACAATATAATCCACCTGTTGCGTCATGGTTCCATTACCGCTGTCTACACCGACAGTCAGATTAAACGGAGCGCTAGCTTCTGGGTTTAAAGTCGATACATAAATGCTCACAACATCATCTACTTTAAACCTAGATGTGTATGAATTACCATTTTCACCTACAAGAGTTTCAAAATCCTTTGCATCTTGAAAATAGACAACATCCTTTTTAGAACCACAAGAGAGCAAAAATATCGAAAATGCAAAACAACAAACAAACCTATAATTTCTGAACATGAAAGTATCCTGTATTAAATATTAGCATTTATTGGTGGAAAATTACCTTGGAGGTTTTCGAAATTTGATTTCCTTCCCGATTATTATTTTTGTCCAATTTACAAAAATCTGAATTATTCGAAATATATTCCGGAACGATGTCCTTCATCAATTTCACCACGTTGTCCTTAAAGAACAAATTGGAAATGCAAAGTTCGTCTATCATCGTTCGAGTTCCAACATAATCAATTTCACGTACCTTGCTTATCATAATTTTATCATGATAGGTCGGAAGCGTATTTTCCCCGTTTGCCAATAGTTCTTCGTAAAGCTTCTCGCCTGGCCTAAGCCCAGTTACTTTAATATCGATATCATCCGGATAGTGAAGGCCTGAAAGCCTGATCATATTCTTGGCCAAGTCCATGATTTTCACAGATTCTCCCATATCAAATATGAAAATTTCCCCTCCTTTTCCCATTGCACCAGCTTCTAGCACCAATTGGGAAGCTTCTGGAATGGTCATAAAATATCTGGTAATATCTTTATGGGTGACCGTAAGTGGTCCACCCTTTTCAATCTGTTTTCTGAACAATGGAATCACTGATCCATTTGACCCCAAAACGTTTCCAAACCTTGTGGTAATGAATTTCGTTTTGCAATCCTGCTGTCTACAACTTATGTACATTTCCGCAATCCGCTTGGTAGCCCCCATAATGTTCGTTGGGTTTACCGCCTTATCCGTTGATACAAAGACAAATTTATCCACTTCATATTCACAGGCCAAATCAACAATGGTTTTGGTGCCTGCCACATTGATTTTTATAGCCTCATACGGATTTTGCTCCATAAGTGGCACATGTTTATAGGCTGCCGCATGGAAAATCCTATCTGGTCTATATTGCTCGAAAAGGACCCTCATTTTATTCTTATCCCTCACATCGCTAACAATCGGAACGTAGTTAAAAAAACCGGCTTGTTTCAATTCTTGCTGTAGGTCATAAAGAGCTGATTCCGCTTGATCAATCACGATCAAAGAGCGATAGTTGTATTTGCAAATCTGCCTTACCAATTCACTTCCTATAGAACCAGCGCCCCCGGTAACCATGATCACCTTGTCATCAAAATCCTTCATCACTTTGCTGTTCTTGATCTCAATGGGTGGACGATCCAATAAATCCTCAATCTGTACACGCTTGATCTGCGAAACCCTAAGTTCACCATTTATCCAATCCTCCACAGGTGGTACAATCTTTACCTTTACTGGAAGATCTACAATCTCATTGACAAGGATTCTCAATTGTTTGGGGTTGATGCTCTGTATGGAGAAAATTACTTCGGAAATATTGTGGAACTTGACAAAGTCCTCGGTCAAAATCGACTTGTCATATACCTTGACCCCATTGATCTGTTTTCCTACTTTCTGCAAGTTATTGTCCACAAAACCAATGACCTTTGCTCCCATTTTAGAGTGATTGGTCAATGTATTGTAAGTAATGATTCCTGATTCCCCGGCACCATAAATAATCAAGTTCTTTGTAGGTACTTGATTACCTTTCATCAAACTTTCAAATGCAATCTTAAACACCATTCGAGATGCAGACAATGCTATGAATGTAAGCAAACTGTTAATGATTATTATGGACAAAGGGATGGTGAATTTTTCAAAGAACACCATATACCTATTGAACATTACCACCCCAATGGCACCTATACTTGCCAAACATACAGCATTAAAAATTGCGTAAACATCCTTTATACCCGTGTGCCTTACCACACCCTTATAACTACCGGAAATAAGAAATGCCAAAAAGAACAATACTACTACCACCGGCAATTGCATCCACAACTGCTCCACATCAAAATCGAAGCTCAGGTTAAACCTTATAAAGTAGGCAAGAATAAAGGAAAATGAAACTATACAAAGGTCTATCAAAAGTACGGTCCACTTTGATGCGTATCGCTGTCCAGTCCTAAAAAAGAATTCTTTTATCATTTTAGTTCACTTTTGATAATTCCACAAATTCTTTCCAAATCACTGGTTTCCAAACTAGACCCGCTTGGCAAACATAGTCCACGATTAAATAGGTCTTCGCTGACACCGTTTACATACGAACTATTATTTTTGAATACTGGCTGTAAATGCATTGGCTTCCACAAGGGCCTTGATTCTATGTTCTCGTGTTCAAGGGCAATTCGTATAGCTTCCCTGTCTTCAAAAGAAGGGGTTAGAATACATGTGAGCCAACGGTTGGATATACTACCCTTAGGTTCTTCCAGAAATATGATTTTGGACTGGTCCGACAGGTGTTCCCTGTAGTATTCATAATTTTTTCTTCTTGCGGCCACTCTATCTCCCAAAACCTCCATTTGCCCTCGCCCAATACCAGCTAGCACATTGCTCATTCTGTAATTGTAACCTATGTGGGAGTGTTCGTAATGGGGAGCATTATCTCTCGCCTGTGTGGCCAAGAAAACTGCCTTCTCCTTTGTCTTTTGGTCTTTGCAAAGTAGGGCACCTCCACCTGATGTGGTAATAATTTTGTTTCCATTGAAAGATAGGATTCCTATGTCACCAAAACTTCCGCAGTTAAATCCTTGATATGAACTTCCCAGTGCCTCGGCACTGTCCTCTATCACAGGAATGTCATATTCCTTTGCTATGGCGTGGACTTCATCCACCTTATAGGGCATACCGTATAAATGCACCGCTACAATAGCTTTGGGTTTTTCACCATTTGCCAATCTATCCTCAATGGCCTCCTTTAATAACGCAGGGGAAATATTCCAGGTTTCTTCTTCACTGTCCACAAATATAGGCGTGGCACCCAAATAGGTAATCGGATTTGCGGAGGCGGCAAAAGTAAAGCTCTGGCAAATTACCTCGTCACCATGGCCTACACCTAAAAGTTCAAGACCTAAATGTATAGCTGCCGTTCCAGAACTCAAGCAGGCTGCATGAATATTGTTACCTATAAAATCTTCAATTGATTTTTCAAACTGTTGTACGTTGGGGCCCAAAGGGGCTATCCAATTGGTTTCAAAGGCTTCCTTTACATAGGTTTCCTCATTTCCGCCCATGTGTGGCGGTGATAACCAAATTTTTTTTAATACTGTGGTTTCCATTATCAGTTTTGGGTTGATATAAGTAGGACAAGAATTTCTTCTCGAAAGTAAATGTAATAGTAAAATTGGGGCTGGAAACCATTTCGCTTTACTATTCGCCAAACACAAAAAATAATCGATTAACTGCGTTTTAATGCTGTTTCAGGTTTTCATTGAAAAAAACATCCTAAGTTTGTGATTAAATTCACATGAAATGAATTTCTTCCAAGCCATTAACCCTAAAATAATTTAATAGCAATGCACAATACCCCAATTAAAACTGGAATTAAAATAAACTCATTTAAAAATTTCCTCAGTTTATGAAAATATTAATTACTGGAGCCGCTGGGTTTATAGGATATCATCTAACCCTAAAGTTGATTGAAAATGGCCATAATGTGATGGGTATCGACAATCTCAACGATTATTATGATGTCCGGTTAAAATTGGACCGTTTAAAAGAGCTTGGTATCGATTCGGATAACGCACTTCATCCAAATAAGACCGTGGCAAGCGATTCTTTTAAGAGCTTCAAATTTGTGAGAATGTCCATTGAAGATCGTGAAAATTTGCCACAATTGTTCGATCACAATCATTTTGATGTCGTTTGCAATTTGGCCGCGCAAGCCGGGGTACGTTACAGTCTTGAAAACCCGGAAGCTTATGTGGATAGTAATATTGTAGGGTTTTTGAATGTTTTGGAATGTTGTAAGAACCATAACATCGAACATTTGGTGTATGCCAGCAGTTCCAGTGTATATGGAATGAACAAAAAAGTTCCCTTTAACACTACCGATTCGGTGGATCAACCAATAAGTCTCTACGCTGCTTCCAAAAAAAGCAACGAGTTAATGGCCCATACGTACAGTCATCTTTATGGGATAAGAACCACCGGGTTGCGATTTTTTACCGTATATGGTCCTTGGGGGCGACCTGATATGGCTATGTTCTTATTCACGGAGGCCATCTTGAACCATAAACCAATAAAAGTCTTCAACCATGGAAAACTTGAAAGGGATTTCACCTATATAGACGATATTGTACAAGGAATCACCCAAATAGTTGAAAACAAGCATACCGCTGCGTATAATTCCGATAACCTCTATCATCTGTATAACATCGGAAATAGTAAAAGTGTCAAATTGCTAGACTTTATCGAAGCTATTGAAGATGAAATTGGCTTGAAAGCATCTAAAGAAATGATGCCCATGCAACCAGGGGATGTGGAAAAAACGTGGGCCGATGTATCAGGACTGGAAAGAGATTACAATTACCGGCCAAACACACCCATCAAATCCGGCGTAAAAAAATTTGTTGCCTGGTACAAAACGTATTATGGCAATTCAAATGAATAATATGGAATTATAAGCTCGTTACCCTATAAATGGTTTGATCTCCAAAACACCTCTTTCCTCAATTAGACACTCATTTTAACACTAAACATGTATTTTATCCGTTTTATCAAAAGTTCACCTAAAACCAGCGTGGTTCTAATTACTTTTCTTCATATTTGCTCGAAATTTTCTTAAACACCCATGGATATATCACACCTTGACCTAAACAAAGAACATACTATTTTAGTTACGGGAGGAGCTGGATTTATTGGCTCCAACCTATGTGAAGCATTGTTGGACAATGGAAACAAAGTAACCTGTCTGGACAATTTTTCCACAGGTAAAAGAGAAAACATCTCCCACTTACAATCCAATCCCAATTTTAAATTGATAGAAGGAGATATCAGAAACCTTGCCGATTGTCAAAAGGCATGTGAGGGCGTTGATTACATTTTACATGAAGCTGCCTTGGGATCAGTCCCTAGGTCAATAAATGACCCTATTACAAGTAATGAAGTGAATGTTTCTGGATTTTTGAACATGTTGGTAGCTGCGCGCGATGCCAAGGTGAAGCGTTTTGTATATGCTGCCAGTTCTTCAACTTATGGCGATTCCGAGTCACTACCAAAGGTTGAGGACAAAATAGGAAAACCCCTATCCCCTTATGCGATTACTAAATATGTAAATGAGCTCTATGCGGATATCTTTTCCAAAACCTATGGGCTTCAAACCATAGGACTACGTTATTTCAACGTATTTGGAAGAAAGCAAGACCCAAATGGGGCCTATGCCGCGGTAATCCCAAAGTTTGTTATGCATTTAATGCAGCACGAGTCGCCGGTCATTAACGGAGATGGTTCTTTTTCCAGGGATTTCACCTATATTGATAATGTCATCGAAATGAATGTAAGGGCCTTGACAAGTACCAATAAAGGAGCTGTAAACACAGTATACAATGTAGCCTTTGGAGAGCGGACCGACCTAAATGAACTTGTTGGGCTACTAAAAGAGTTTTTAGGTGAGTTTGATGCCGAAATAAAACGAATAGAACCAAAATATGGTCCCAACAGACAAGGAGATGTCCCCCATTCCCTAGCCTCTATTGAAAAGGCAAAAACCCTACTTAACTACAGTCCCAAATACGATATGAGATCAGGTCTCAAAGAAGCCGTGAATTGGTACTGGAAGAATCTTAAATAAAATACGAGAACAAAATGAACTTAACCATAATAGGAACTGGATACGTTGGATTGGTAACAGGAACTTGTTTTGCCGAAATGGGAAACAAAGTTACCTGTGTCGATATTGATGAAAAGAAAATAGAGAACTTAAAAAAAGGAATTATCCCCATATACGAACCTGGTCTTGAGGCTATGGTACAACGCAATGTTGACAATAAAACCTTATTCTTCAACACCCAGCTGAAGGATTGTTTGGCAGATTGCGACATGGCCTTTATCGCCGTTGGCACTCCGATGGGGGAAGATGGTTCTGCGGATTTGAAATACGTACTCAATGTTGCTTCCGAAATTGGAAAGCACATGAGCCAACCTCTCATCATTGTAGACAAATCCACTGTACCCGTTGGGACGGCCGATAAAGTAAAGGATGTTATCCAAGATGAATTGAACAAAAGAAATGCCAACATCGATTTTCATGTGGTTTCAAACCCTGAATTCCTAAAAGAAGGGGACGCCATTGGTGACTTTATGAAACCGGACAGGGTTGTTGTAGGTACCGAGGATAAAGCTACTGCAGAGAAAATGCGCCAGCTCTACGCTCCATTCTTTAGAAGTAGCATGGACCGGATGTTGGTCATGGATGTGCGTTCTGCAGAAATGACCAAATATGTTGCCAATGCCATGCTCGCCACAAAAATTTCGTTCATGAACGAGGTGGCGAACATTTGCGAACTGGTGGGCGCCGATGTAAACAAGGTGAGAATTGGTATCGGGTCCGACAGTCGCATCGGTTACAGCTTTATCTATCCCGGTAGTGGCTATGGAGGATCCTGCTTTCCAAAAGATGTTAAGGCACTTAAAAAAACGGCTCAACAACACGGTTATCAAGCACAATTGCTCAATGCCGTAGAGGATGTTAACGATAGACAGAAATTGGTCATTGCAGACAAGGTAATCGAACATTTTGGGAACGACCTATCCGGCAAAACATTTGCTGTATGGGGTCTATCCTTTAAACCAGGAACTGATGACATGCGGGAAGCCCCCTCAATTTATATCATAAATAAACTTACAGAACTCGGGGCTAAAATACAGGCCTATGATCCCAAAGCGGTTCACGAAGCCAAAGAATTTTATTTAAAGGACAACAAAAATATTGAGTATGCCGACTCTAGGTACGAAGCATTGGAAAATGCCGATGCGTTGTTGCTTTTGACAGAATGGAAGGAGTTTAGATCACCAGATTTTATGGCAATCAAGAATAACCTTAAGAACCCTTTAATTTTTGATGGTCGTAACCAGTATGATGGGGAACGAATGGAAAATATTGGAATCAAGTATTATCAAATCGGAAAAAAATAGGATTCAAAGAAAAACAAGATACGCTTTCCAAAAGCATCGCAGTATAACAAAAACACTAACATGAACAACAATAAAATAGCTGTAATAGGATTAGGATATGTAGGCCTTCCCTTGGCACGATTGTTTGCCACAAAGTATCCTGTTGTCGGTTTCGATATCAACGAATCCCGGATTAAAGAACTACAGACCGGAGTGGATTCCACACTGGAAGTGGAAAACGATGTGCTTCAATCGGTGCTTGTAGATAAACCATTGGAAACCAACGGGCTCTACTGCAGCAATAAAATTGATGATATTGCCAACGCCAATATATATGTAATTACAGTCCCCACCCCTGTTGATAAAAACAACAGGCCCGATTTAACCCCGTTGAAAAAATCCAGTGAAACTGTGGGCAAGGTATTGAAAAAAGGAGATGTCGTTATTTATGAATCTACTGTGTATCCCGGGGCAACCGAGGAAGAATGTATTCCAGTACTTGAGAACATAAGCGGATTAAAGTTCAATGATGACTTTTATGCAGGATATTCTCCGGAAAGAATCAATCCGGGGGATAAATTACATACGGTTGAAAAAATATTAAAGGTAACCTCTGGCTCCACCCCAGAAATCGGAAAAGTTGTGGATGAGCTTTACTCCTCTGTCATAACCGCTGGCACACATTTGGCGCCGACCATAAAAGTTGCCGAAGCAGCCAAGGTTATTGAGAATTCCCAAAGGGACATCAATATTGCCTTTGTGAACGAGCTTGCCAAAATTTTCAACCTCATGGACATTGATACTCATGCTGTTTTGGAGGCAGCAGGCACCAAATGGAACTTTCTGCCCTTTAAACCAGGATTGGTCGGCGGACATTGTATTGGTGTCGACCCGTATTACTTAGCCCAACGTGCACAAGAATTTGGTTACCATCCGGAAATTATCTTGGCAGGTAGACGATTGAATGATAGTATGGGAGGCTACGTTGCCTCTGAAATCATCAAATTGATGGTCAAAAAAGACCTGCGTATCAAAGGGGCCAAGGTTTTGGTGTTGGGGATTACTTTTAAGGAGAACTGTCCGGATGTACGAAATACGCGCGCAGTAGATGTAATCAAGCAATTGATGGACTATGGCACCGATGTCACTGTATATGATCCTTGGGCCAACCCTGCCGAGGTGGAACATGAATATGGTTTATCTACCACAAAAAGCCTTCCTGATGAAAAGTTTGATGCTGTGGTGCTCACCGTTGCCCATCAAGCCTACGATTCTATTGATTTCGAGTCTTTGCTAAAACCCAAAGGGTTAATTTATGATGTTAAAGGAGTGCTAAAATTAAAAACAGCACACAGGCTTTGAAAAAAATAAGTCAACTAAAAGGTGGTGCAGCCTTATCGTTCACAAGTATTTTTCTAACAAACATAATTGGGCTTGTAATTACCCCATTTATCATCAAAAGTCTTGGTAGTTCAGAGTATGGTCTATATACAATGATAGGTGCGTTAATTGGGTATTTAAGTGTGCTCGATTTTGGACTAAATAATACAGTAATACGATATGTCGCTAAATATAGAGCTGAGTCTGATTATCAAGGAGAACAAAATTTTCTCGCCCACTCTTTTATAATGTATGGAGTTATTTCCTTGTTAATAATAGTTGTTGGAATCGTTTTTTATTTGCAGTTGGATGACATTTATGGGGGAAATTTAGATTCCAACCAAATTGACAAAGCCAAAACCATGCTGTCAATTTTGATTTTTAATCTAGCCATCACTTTACCCGGTGGTGCCTTTACTGGGATATGCTATGGGTACGAACAATTCATACTTCCAAAAATTGTCACTATTTTTAGATATATTATTAGAAGTGTTCTTGTAGTTGTCGTTCTTAGTTTTCATGGCGATTCTGTAAGCCTTGTAATCATAGATACAATTTTGAATTTATTGATTATTGGAGTCAATGCATATATTGCTTTTAAAATTTTAAAAGCAAAGGTTAGGTTACATAGTTACAATTCTAAACTTTTCTATCAAATTTTAGGATTCTCCATTTGGCTTTTCGTGTTTGCCCTTGTACATCAACTAAGATGGCAATTTGGTCAGTTAATATTAGGTTTATTCTATCCAACTGCAACAATTGCTATTTATGCTGTGGGCATTACCATTGGGAATTATTACGGAGCTTTCTCAAATGCAATAGCCTCCGTCTTTTTACCAAGGGCGATTCAAATGACAGTAAAAAACAGCACTGAAGATCAATTAACAGATATGTTTATCAAAGTCTCAAGAATTATACTCATAATATTGATGATAGTTCTTGGAGGGTTTATAACTATAGGTGAAGATTTTATATATTTTTGGGTTGGAAATGAATATCAGGATGCATACTACTACATTGTAGCGATTATGATTGGGTTAACTCCTATTCTAACCCAAGGTTTTGCCAACAATATCTTGGAGGCTAAATCACTTATGTCCTTTAGAGGTAAAATCATTTTAATTTTAACAATAGCCGGTGTTATTGTTTCTTATTTCATGGCAAAATATTTTGGAATAATGGAAATGATACTTGCAACAATATTCTTTATGATATTAGAACGAGTTATAATGACTCCGTATTACCATAAACGAGCAAATCTTAATATGTTTAGATATTATAGAGAAATAGTCCCTTTAATAATACATGCCCTTATAATCATAACAATATTTGTATTAGTAAAAGCATTTTTTCCAGCAGAAATGATTTTCTACACATTGTTAAAGATGATTCTTTATGTACTAGTATATACGAGTTCAATTATTTTTATACTGTCGAAGTATGAAAAAGAATTGTTCAAAAAAACCTTAGCAAATTTTATACAAAGGTTTAATTCTTGAAAAACTATTTTATTAGCGCAGATATCGAATATATAAGTAGTTCACTGATATTTAGATCATGTTAAATAACATTTTCCAAACTTTACATTACAGCTCCTAATCGAACCGAAAACAATTAACTATTTAAGCATAATGTTTAAAAACCTAATTCCATTTAACTGGAAAGCAAAGTATCATATCTTTCAAAATAGAAATAAAATATTGGAAGATTTAGGAATACGAATATCAAACAATTATTCAAATAGAGTTTTTATTTTTCTGGCAGCTGATTATGGCAACCTTGGTGATGTTGCGATCACTTATGCCCAACATAAATTTCTTACCAGCAATTTTCCAAATTTTCAAGTTATAGAAATCCCTATTAGTTGTACTCTTCAGGGAATAGCTGCCATTAAAAATTGTATAAAGCCAGAAGATATTATAACAATAGTTGGTGGCGGGAATATGGGAGACCTCTATCCTATGATCGAATGTTTTAGACAATTGGTGATTAACAATTTTAAAGAAAATAAAGTAATATGTTTTCCCCAAACAGTAGATTTCAAAACCGATTCCAAGGGTCAAAAACAGCTAAAAACAGCTAAAAAAGTTTACAACTCACACCCTAACCTCACCCTTTTAGCAAGAGAGTCTAAAAGTTATGCTTTTTTTAAAAACCATTTTTCCAAAAACAAAATATACGAAGTTCCTGACATTGTAATGTCTTTAAAAAATAAAGAAAACAACCATTCGAGACATGGTTGTATAATTTGTTTAAGAGATGATAAAGAAAAAAAATTAAATAAGGATGAAGAGCAAAGGTTAATTGATCTTATCAACAATTCATTTAAATCAACTAAATTCAGAGATACCCATATAGGAGGTGAACTGTACTCTATGAACAAACGTATAAGAGAGCTATTTTCGATTTGGGATGAATTTAGGTCTGCGGAATGTGTGGTTACCGATAGACTACACGGTATGATTTTTTGTTTTATAACAAACACACCTGCTATAGTATTTCTCAACAACAATCATAAAATCAAATCTTCATACAAATGGATAGAGGGTGACTCAAATATACATCTTATCGAAAATTTTGAGGAAACTTCTTTAATTCAAATTTTTGACAAAATTAAAAAAGGTGAAAGCTCCTTACCCAAGGATTTAAACATCTTAGATAAATATCAAAGTTTTGTTGAAGATGTAAAACGATTTTCATGAAACCGTTATTATCAATTGTAATTCCAGTATACAATGTTGAGACATATGTAGAGAAATGTGTCCGTAGCGTATATGACCAAAATTTAAGTGATAATATACTTGAAGTAATCATTGTCAATGATGGTTCTCGAGACAATAGTTTAAAAATTTGTGAGGATTTAAAGAAGGAATACCCTAAAACACAAATCATCAACCAGGAAAACAAGGGTTTGAGTGGGGCACGTAATACAGGGCTTTCTCATTCAAAGGGAAAATACGTTTGGTTTGTGGACTCAGACGATTGGTTACCATCAAATAGCATTAAGCCTATTATTTCTATATTAGATACCCAAAGTCCAGATTTCATTTGGCTTGGTCACTCGGTGGTGCAAAATCAAAGAATAATTAAAACTTATCTTCCTAAAGTCTCCAAAACTCCTATTAAAGGAGATGATTTTTTTAAAAATCATCTTAATGGATTGTTCTATATATGGAAATTCATATACAATCGTAATTTTCTCAATAATCATGGATTAAGATTTTATGAAGGTTTGCTTTATGAAGATTTGGAATTTACTCCCAGATTCTTGGAAAAAGCAAAAAGTGCCATTTCACTACAAAGCAGTTTTTATTACTATCTAATCAGGGAAGGTAGTATTGCAAATAAAATTGGGGAAAAGAATATAGCTGATCGCTTCTTTATAATTGAAAATCATTTTAAGCGATTAACCGAGTCCAATAACTCTAACGAATATAAAGATGCTCTACTATTTACGTGTTTAGACTCTTATGTAGGAACAGTTAAATTGGCCGCAAGAAATGGTATTCCCCTATCCCGTTCAAACAAAAGTTTATGGAAAGCTTTAAAAAGCCTAGAGGAAAAATCGCAAATTAAATTTCCTTTTAATAAACTAATGAAAATCAACTTGACATTATATCATAGTCTTTACGGAACTGTAAGAAGAACTTATAAATCTTTATTCAAATAAGTATATCGGAGAACATCATGGATAAAAAGAAAATTGATAATTCCTATGTGCTAAGTAGTCTATTTAGATGCTACATGCTATTACAATATTTATTTATTTCTGACAAAAAATACATTGAAAGAGCTTATAGAAAAAAGTTCAATAAGTTACTTAATTGGTCAAAACCTCGTACGTACCAAGAGAAATTACAATGGCTTAAGCTATATCAAAGACTTGACTTACAGACAAAATGTGCCGATAAAGTCGCTGTACGAGAGTTCGTTATCTCTACAATTGGAAAAAAATACTTAATTCCTCAACCCATGGTTTTTGATAAAATAAGTATGCTTGAACCCCAAAACCTTCCTGATTACCCTTTTATCATAAAATGTAATCATAATAGTGCCGCATACACGATTGTTAAAGACAAAGCAACAATCAACTGGAAAAAGGAAAGGTTAAAGTTTGGTAATTTATTAAAGCAAAACTATTATTATCAATCTCGAGAATGGCAGTATAAAAATATAAACCCAAAGATTATCATTGAAAAATTATTAATGGATAATGAAGGTAATGTTCCGCTTGATTATAAATTTTATTGTTTTAATGGTATTCCTAAAGCAATTCATGTAAGCATAAAGAGAAATGGTGTTCATTATGTAGTCTTTTATGACCTAAATTGGAATAAAATTGAACTTAAGTATAAAGACTATTCAAATGAAACCCCAATAACAATTGAAAAACCCGCTAAATTATCAGAAATGGCGGAGCTGGCACAAAAATTAAGTGCTCACTACCCTTTTGCTCGTATTGATTTTTACCATAACAACAATGAAGTTTACTTTGGTGAAATAACATATGAACCAGGTAGCGGCTTATTACATTATGAACCCAACCACTACAATCAACTTATGGGAGATTGGATTAACCTGGATGGACTAAATAAAACGTATCTTAAATGAAGCGAATATTACATATTACCGGAGGAATGCAGCGCGCAGGTGCTGAAACACTTTTGATGAATTTATATCGCAATTTAGATCGAGACAATTATCAGTTTGATTTTTTGTATTTCACCAATGATGAATGTGATTATGACCAAGAAATACTTGAAAGGGGGGGGAGAATTTACCGTATACCACCAAAATTCAAAAGTCGTTATTTAAGAATTTTAAGCAGATATTTTGAGTACGTCAAGCTTTTGAGAAGGCTTAAAGATCATCAAGTTATACACTCCCATATCAACCTTAATGGTGCCTTCTTTCTTTGGTTAGCAAAGATAAACGGAAAAAAAATCCGAATTTCTCATTCTCATATTTCAAAAGGGAAAAATGCATTAATACCAAACGCATATCGTTGGTTAACCAGAAGAGTAATTAAAAATTCTGCCAATCTATATATGGCATGCGGTAAAGCTGCTGGAAGTTATCTTTACCCAAGCATTTCAGAAGATAAAATTATTGTATTTCCTAATGCTATAAATATTGATGAATTCCAAGGGTTTTCGACCACTAAAGATAAGTTGAGAAAGGAATTAAACTTAGATAAAGAAACCAAAATTATTACTCAAATTGGACGTTTTACTTTTCAGAAAAATTTTAAGTTCACAATAAATTTTGTAGAACACTTAGTAAATAAAAAAAGGAATGTACATTTTGTTTTTCTAGGAACAGGACCTTTAGAAAAGAAACTTAAGTCAATGGTTGGAAGCAAAAATTTGAGTTCTTTCATAACATTTTATGGAGTTAGCAATGAAATACCTGCAATATTACATGATTCCGACGTATTTTTTATGCCTTCTAATTTAGAGGGGTTTCCTGTAGTATTGGTTGAGGCCCAAGCTTGTGGTATACCTTGCGTAATCTCTACTAATATTTCACCTGAGGTAGATATGGGGTTAAATCTTGTGAAGTTCATTGATCTAGAAGAGGATAATAACATATGGGAAAATAGTTTACTCAAATCTTTTGAAAAAAAATCACGTGATTTTCAAAAGATAAAAAAAGTAATGGGTGATAAAAACTTTGATGCTGCCAGTAGTGTTAAAAAATTGCAAGACTTATATGCAAAAAGTTTAGTTAATGGATAACTCTAAGAAAAAAGAAACAACTTTTGTATCAATTGGTATTCCCTTTTACAATAGTGAAGATTTTTTGGAAGACGCTATTCTATCCGTTATCAATCAAACATATACCAATTGGGAATTATTACTAATTGATGATGGCAGTACGGATGATTCATTGAAAATAGCTAGGTCCTTTGCAAATAAACATTCAAGAATATTTGCTTTTTCAGATGGAAAAAATCAAGGACTACCAAAACGATTGAACCAATTAATGAATTTAATAAAAGGAGATTATTATTTCCGTATGGATGCTGATGATATCATGCATCCGCAAAGATTGGAGAAGCAAACACAATTTTTAATTGAAAATCCTGATGTTGATATAGTTGGTAGTGCATTGATTAGTATTGGAAATAAAAATAATATCCTAGGTAAGCGAAGCCTTTCAACAGCCAAAAAATATAACCTAAGTGAACTTATAAAAGGTACGTGGTGTGTTCATCCTACTATAGCTGGAAAACCAGAGTATTTCATGAAAAATCCTTATGATACAAGATTAAAAAGAGCACAAGATTATGATTTATGGCTTCGGACAATTGACAACCATGTGTTTAAAAAACTAGATCATCCACTTCTTTATTATAGAGAAGCAAGCACCCCCTCCTTTAAAAAATATTATATTTCTACTCAGAACTCAATTCTCATTTATTGGAAGAACCGGAGAATACTAGGAAGTTTTAGAAGCACAAGTTTTATGTTAATGAAGATTTTCAAGTTAGGGATTTACTTTTTTTATAATATTTTTAATGCTACTGACAAAATTGTGCAAAGAAGGTATGTTGCTCTTAATAGAGAGGAGTCACAGGAATTTGAATATTTCCTTTTAAGAGCAATTAAGAAAACGGGGGAATGCCTTCGTTAAACCTACAATAAGAGGATGAACTATTTTTTTGACTTTTTTGACCCAGCAGATTACTCGGTTTTTTACAAAACTATGTTGGTGACTTTTATCCTTTTAGGGTCTGTGATTTTAAGAATAAAAGAAAACTCAAATGCATATTTTAGAACTGATAGAAACTTACTTATTGCTTATGTAATAATTTTAATTTTTTACGCTGGCACTCGTGATTTAAGTATTGGAACCGACACGTATAATTACTATCACTATTACTTCCTAAGAGGCATTAATATAACAAATCCGATAGAATTTTTCAGCTATTTTCAAACAGATTTAATGTTTGAGGTAGTTATGTTCTTAACATTCCCAGTGCGGAACTTTACTTTTTTTACAGTGATTTTAGCAACAATATTTAATGTCACTCTTTATGTTTTTGTCAGGAAATTTTCGGACTACGGAAAAGATGGCAGTAGCTTAATTTTATTTCTAACATTTGCGTCCGCTTTTTCATTTCCTCAAATGGAAGTAAATATAATTAGAAATGGGCTATCAATATCTTTTGTTTTGATTTCAATGTATTACATGATGAACAGTAAGTTCAATCATGCCATTATATTCTTCATAATATCATTTCTATTTCATGGTACAGCTCTAATTCCGATTACAGCGATTTTAATCGCATTCTTCAGTAAGGGAATCTCTATTAAAAATTATATTGTGATATATTTTATTGGTGTTGGTTTATCTTTAATAGGTTTTGGTTTCCATTCTATACCATTTCTCCAAGAAATTAATAGTGATGATTTTAAAAGGTTGGCATTTGCTGGTGAAACTGCCTACCGTATTGGTTTTAGACCTGATTTTGTAGCATACAATACATTTTTTTTGATTTTATTTTTTAAAATTGGGAATATGAAAGATTTAAAGGAACAGTTTTTATTTAAATATTTTATAATAACCTCCATTGTCTTCTTTTTTAACTTTCGAATTCCATTTTCTGATCGTATTGGATTATATAGTTGGATTACCATACCTCTTCTTTTATTCTTAACATTAAAAAACTCTTACAATAGAAAGCATCTTTACTTTTCAAGTTTGGGAGCATTAGGCTATTTCATCTTAAACTACATAATCCTTTTCCCATAAAAAGAACAAAATCTTATGAATATAGTTTTATTTACAAGTCCTGGTACAAACGGAAGTATTGTCTTTCAGCACCTACAAAAAAAGTATACTGTTTTAGGTGTTGTCTATGATTCTCCTGTTTCAAAAAAAATTATGATTCGCAGAAGAATTAAAAAATTAGGATACTGGAAAGTTTTTCTGCAACTATTGTTTATGAAAGGTGTTACACCCCTACTGCAATTAGAAAGTAAAAAAAGACAAGATTCCATACTTAAAGGGTATAACGTTTCTTCATTAGAAAATTTCGCTAACATCTATAAACCTAGCTCTATTAATGACCCTAAAGTAATTGATTTTGTAAATAATCTCAATGCAGACTTTGTAATGGTATGCGGAACAAGGTTGATCAAGAAAAATATTATTGAAAACATTAATATACCATTAATCAACATGCATGTTGGTATAACTCCCAAATATAGAGGGGTTCATGGCGGATATTGGGCATTGGTAAATAAAGATTCTGAAAACTGTGGAGTAACTGTACACCTTATTGATACTGGCATTGATACAGGAGGAATTATTAGCCAAAAAATAATTTCACCTTCAAAGTCAGACAACTATTCAACATATCCCTCTCTACAAATTATCAAAGGATTAGATTGTATCGATGAGGCTGTCCAAAAGCTGAAACAAGGTAAGTTAACTACTTTTGAAAACGGTTTACCTAGTAAATTATATTATCACCCAACAATAATTGAATATTTATATCATAGAGTTTTCAAAGGAGTTAAATAGCATTATGAGAAAAAAGGGAACCTTTATCATTTCATTAGATTTTGAGCTTCATTGGGGAATTTTTGATGTAAAAACCATAAATGATTATAAAGAAAACTTAGATGGTACAAGACTTGCTTTAGATTCTATTGTTAATTTGAGTAATAATTACAATATAAGGTTAACAATTGCAACCGTTGGTTTTCTGTTTTGTGAGAATAAAGCCGAAATCCTCAAGTTTAGCCCACATTTAAAGCCAACATATACACGAAGTGCTTTAAACCCCTATGCAATAATCGATGAGATTGGTAATTCCGAGGAAGATGATCCCTACCATTACGCCCTTACTACTATCAGCGACCTTTCTTCTCAACATTTACATGAAATAAGCACACATACCTTTAGCCATTATTATTGTAAAGAAGATGGTCAAAATATCGAACAATTTGAAAGTGATTTAAAATCTGCAATTAAATTGGCAGAGAGCAAAGGTATTATAATTAGTAGTATCATATTCCCAAGAAACCAAGTAGATGTTCAATATCTCAAAATTTGTAAGGCCAATGGCTTAACTTCGTATCGAGGCAATGAAATAAAAGGAGCCTACAGTACGAATTTTAAAGAAGGGATAATTAAGAAAGGGCTTAGACTGGTTGACTCGTATATTAATTTATATGGTTTTCAAACCTATGATGTTGATTTTTTGAAACATAACAATGATCCCATTTTAAATTTACCTTCCTCAAGATTTTTGAGGCCATTTAATTCTAGTTTAAGACCGCTAGAGCGGCTTAAGGTTCAAAGAATCAAACGCTCGATGACTTATGCTGCCAAAAAAGGTGAACTTTATCACCTATGGTGGCACCCTCATAATTTTGGAGTTAACATTGAAGAAAACATAAGACTTTTGCAAGAAATCTATAGTCATTATAGCTTCCTAAATGAAATTTATGGTTTTAAAAGTGAAACCATGACATCCTTTGCGCAAATTTTAAAATAAATTAATTTTATGAGTCTTCTAAAAAAGGTTTATGCCAAGTCTCCTACTTTTTTGAAATACATTTTTCTTAATGTAAAGGCCTTTCAAAATTATAATCAAAGGTATGGTGAAGAGTTTGAAAATTATTTTCAGAAATATTGTCAACTTTGGACAGCTCCTTTAATGGATGTAAAATCTTACCAAAAATCTATGTTGGTTAACATTTTAAAAGAAAGTGTAACATATTCTACCTATTACAGAGAAATATTTGACTCAATGTCATTCACAATTGAGGATATTGAAAAGAATCCATATCATGTTTTGGAAAAATTTCCGGTTTTAAATAAAAAAACTCGTAAAGAATCAGTTGATAATATTCTTAATAAAAACCCAAAAAGGAAAACTATAGGAATCGGATTCACTAGCGGAACATCGGGCTCACCAACCATTAATTACGTTGACAAAGAATCCATTGTTAGTAGCTTCGCACTTTGGAAAAGATTTCATCACAGTTTAGGGTTCACAAAAATCCATCCAAAAACTGTTCGTTTCTCGGGCAACTTAATCATACCCGTTAAACAAAAAAGGGGGCCATTTTGGTTGCAAAATTATTTTGAAAATCAATTATATATGTCCACCTATCACATGACAGAAGTGAACATACAAGAATATATAAATAAGCTCAACACGTACAAACCAGAGTTAATAGATGGCTACCCTTCTGCTATTTTTACTCTAGCACAATATATACTGGAAAAGAACATAAAGTTAGATTTTATCCCAAAAGCCATTGCAACGACATCTGAAACATTATATACTGAACAAAGGGAAAAAATAGAAAAAGCATTTTCATGCAATGTATATAACCAATATGCTTCAAGTGAGGGAAGTCCTTTTATTACAGAATGCGTAAAAGGTAATTTACACTTGAACTTAGATTCGGGCTTTTTTGAGCTTTTGGATGAAAATTATGAGGAAGCCAAATCAGGAACAATAGCAAAACTTGTGGTAACAAGTTTACGAAATTTTAAAACTCCACTTATTAGATATGACATAGAGGATTCAGTATTGATTCCTAAAGAAAAAATGGAATGTTCTTGTGGATGTAGAATGCCAATAGTAAAAAAAATAATGGGACGTGAAGATGATCTTCTTCTAGCCAACAATGGTTCTTATGTAGGTATGTCTGCTTATAAAATTTTCAAATATGCTGAAAACATCAAAAAAGGTCAAATTATTCAATGTTCCCATTATGAATTTATACTTAATATCGAAGCTTCTGAAAGCTTTTCACAGAGAGACAAAGAATTTCTAATTTTAAAAGTTAAAGAATCATTTGGAGATTTAAGTAAAGTTACAGTGAATCTAGTCTCAACTATCCCACTTGGTGCACAAGGAAAATTTAAAGCTGTTATTCGAGAAAAATTCTGATTTAATTTAACTATAGGTATCTACACCCATTACGGCATCAGCAGGGCGTGCCGTGTCCTTAACATGAGCAAGAGCGTTTATTGTTACAGTCCGTTGCCAATGGATGACGGCGAGATCGAGGAGACCCTACTGGCAAAGGCCAGCGAACATCCGGAGGAGGGTTTCTGGATGGCCTATCACCGTTTGAGGGCGGAGGGAAGGCCCATGGAACCATAAGCGCGTCCACCGTGTCTACAGGGCACTGGGACTGCCATTGAGAAGAAAGGCGAAGAAACGCCTGCCCGCACGTATAAAGGAACCGTTGGAGGTGCCGGCGGAGGCGGACCACACCTGGAGCATGGACTTTGTCACCGATGTCCTGGAGAACAAACGCCGTTTCAGGGCACTAAACATCATGGACGATTACAACAGGGAGGCGCTGCACATCGAAAAGGACTTTTCCCTGACAAGCAACCGGGTGGTATGGGTCTTGAACCACTTGATAAACCGAAGGGGAAAGCCCAAGCGCGATAAATTTGATGAAGTTTTAGAAGAATAAGCAGTTCTATCTAGGGGTAGCTTACACTAATCAGACCTATTATCGCTTATTACAATATTAGAAGAATTATTTACCGTAAACTCGGAATTGATATAATTGTTAGTTATCTTGATGTTACTAGAGTTTTCAATAAAATTAGATTTGTTAGTCTTAGATATCATTTCACATCCAGTAAATTCTAATGAAGAAATTAATCCTTCAACAGATCTAAAGTTTATAGGACGATATTCAACTTGAATAATCTCATTCCTAACTTTTACATTCTTTAACTGTGCTCCTCTGGAGAAATAAGCAATACTATAAGGTAAGTCTGAATAAAATTCATTATCATAAAATTCTCCACTATCAATATTTTCAAAACCTAGGGAATTTTTATTATTTAGAAACAAATTCCCATAAACTTTATAATCCTTCCCTCCAAGAATCATCCCATTTCCATACCCTTCTATGGTATTTCCATAAATGGAGTAATTATAGGTAAACTCACCATCCCATTCACTTATATTCGATTGAAGGTTAAGAGCATAGTTGTAAGGTTCTCCATTACTATCAAGTCTAGCCTTAAAATTATTATTACTAATTGTCACACTATGTGCGGCAATATTAGCTATCTTACTGTCAAAAAAATTATTGTCAATAACAATATTGGAACATGTATATAAAACAATATCCCCAGCATAATTATTTTCAAACCTGTTTCCTTTCAAAGTAACATTTTCAATTCTATTATACTCTCTTAATTCTCCACTTGATGTTCTTTCTCTGTAAGCCTCGAAACTTATTCCATATCTTGGCCATGTTCCATCTGAGCTGTATACTCCTTCAGGATTTTCCTTTCCTAATCCTGTATTAAAAACTTTACAATTTTCAACTCGAATCCCGTTTCCATCAAGAATGCTCATTCCATTCCTTCTTGCGTTTTCAATTGAACTGTTTCTTATCACCACATTCTCAGAGATTACCGAACTGCCTGGAGAACCATCCGCATTCCTTATGTCACTTCCATGAACCCCAAAGCCATCACCCGTAGAGTTAGAGATATTTACTCCATCAACAATCACATTCTTACCCCCTTGAATCTTAAGTATATGTCCCCAGCCATGACTATTTCTTTCTCTTCCTTCAGTATCATTAACTGGGGAATAATCATGTTTCCACCTATCTCCAATTAGATTTCCTCCAGAAATCTTAATATTAGTTCCTTCATAAACTGTCATTAAATTATATGCAGGCGCACCATTCGGTTGCACCCTTAAGTAGGTATCATCGGACATTTTTAAATGAAAATTGTCATTGGGCAAAAGGATGGATTCCTGAGCCTGATACTTTGGGTTCGCAAGATATATTTGAACATCAAAATATGCATCTAATTTATCTATCTCAAAAATGTCACCTCCCAAAAACTTGACCAAAGTCATAGCTTTTCTTAAATTATCCCTATTGGCTTTTGCCTTTACATCTGTTGTCTCTCCTTCAACTATACCCCATCTTTCAGGATAAAACTGAAATGATGGATCAATAAGTTTTGCGTTACCTTCAATTGCTAGCGAATTATTTAAAAGGTTTCCTGAAATGTTTCCCTCTGTAAAATTCAAAGTTCCGTTAGTAATTTCACCGCCTTTATAAACAAGTGTTACTCCTGTGGGCAAATCAATAGCCTTACCCTCTAAATCGAGAAGACAATCAATTTCCAAAGTAGAATTGCTTTCCAATATACTTAAGGAAAAAGCACATGGAACATCACTTATTTTCAATCCATCAGAAGAATCGAAGTCAGGGCCATTGTCGGTTTCTCCCAAATCTGGAGTCTCTTGGTCATTGGAACCATCATTATCTCCATCCGAACCATCAACGGTTTCATCATCAGGATCTTCCAAACCAACTAGGTCTATAAGGTCTTCATCTTGCGAACAAGAGGAGATAAATGAGGTCTGAATCAGGCAAAGAAAAATTACAGGAAAGAATAGCAATTTTGGGGTGTTCTTTTGCATCACTTACTTTTAATTTACAAATTTGTTCTTTTAAGTTCAAAAAACGACAAAATGTGTTCTTTTTTCGACGAAATACATCATCACTTACGTTTAATACCAATCAATTAGACGTTGAACCTATCGATTTTAACAAAAAAATCGATGAAATGCATCTTCTTTGCTATTTTTCAGGTTCGCCCCCATTCACTTTATCTATAATTTATCACACTAAATCTAAAAGTAATTTTTATTTAACCCTTTTCAACTTATATGGAATTATATTTGACATCCAGAAAAGTCCCCATATTTTTAAATCAAATTGCTACCTAACCCATCACCTATTCTATGAAGCAAAAGTTAATAAGGATAACCACAGTACCAATTTCACTCGGGGGACTGTTGCAGGGACAATCTAAATTTATGAGTCAGTTCTATGAGGTTGTGGGTATCTCATCGGATAGGGAAAACTTGGAAAAAGTAGGGATCAAAGAAGGAATAAGAGTAATTCCCGTAAATCTTACAAGAAAAATTACCCCTTTTCAAGATTTACAGGCTTTAATAAAGCTTTACAAAATCCTAAAAAAAGAAAAACCGTTCATTGTCCACTCCCATACTCCTAAGGCGGGGACAATTGGCATGATGGCTGCTCGCGTGGCCGGTGTTCCCCATAGATTACACACCATTGCCGGGCTCCCCCTTGTGGAAGCTACCGGACCAAAAAGAGTTTTGCTGAATGCCGTAGAAAAATTGACCTATTCCTGTGCCACTAAGGTATATCCAAACTCTGTGGGACTACAGGAAATCGTATTGGATCACAAGTTCACAGATGCAAAAAAATTAAAGGTGATCGGCCATGGCAGCTCCAATGGTATAGATACCTCCTATTTTGACCCAAGTTTATATTCCAACTCCACAAAACTTGAGCTTCGCAAAAAGCTAAAGCTCGCCGATGATGACTATGTGTTTGTATTTGTTGGCCGATTGGTTGGGGACAAAGGAATCAATGAACTTATTGCCGCATTTAAAAAAATCTTGGAGGAGCATACCAATGTACAACTATTGTTGGTGGGCAACCCAGAAGAAGAACTTGACCCCATGCTGCCCGAAACAGAGGAGTTCATCTTCAAATCTGATAAAGTAATTGCCACGGGATGGGCAGATGATGTGCGCCCTTATTTTGCCATCAGTGATTGTTTGACGTTTCCCAGCTATCGTGAAGGTTTTCCCAATGTGGTAATGCAATCCGGGGCAATGGGACTTTATAGTATCGTCAGCGATATTAATGGTTGCAATGAAATTGTGGAAGATGGAATCAACGGAACCATCATACCTACTAAAAATGCCGAGGCCCTATACACCGCTATGAAAAACGTGTTGAAGAACAAAGAGAAGTTTGCCGCAGAAAAAAGTATTTATCGGGAAATGATTAAAAAGAGGTATGAAAGGTCCTTTATTTGGAACGAAATTTTAAAAGAATATCAAGAGCTGGAAGGAACCAAAGATTGATTCAAAACATACAGTTTACCCAGAGCTACGCTCCAATATCTAAAGGATTCTGTAAAGTTCAATACTAAATGGAATTGAAGCCAAACCCTTCTTTTAATCTAGAACTTTTACAATTCGTCTAAAATATCATTTCCTTAAACCATTAATCAATGCATTTTGCCAATGTTGCCCTAATTTTAAAGAATCGTAGTGCTTTTTGTTTGTACTAAATAGAATATTATCCCTAAATCCCTGTTTAACCTCATATATGTACAGCGTTTTTATAAAACCGATCATAGATTTTCTCATTGCATTAGTTCTACTGGTGCTCCTGTCGCCATTATTGTTGGTCCTGATACTTTTACTATTGGTCGTTAACCATGGTAAACCATTCTTTTTGCAGCCTCGACCTGGAAAAAATGGTAAAGTTTTCAGAATCATTAAATTCAAGACCATGCGCGATTTTAAACCTGGTTCATCAATCGATATCCATAGCCCCAAGCGAGTAACACCTATAGGTGGATTCGTTCGCAAATACTCTCTGGACGAGCTCCTGCAATTGGTAAATGTGCTTAAGGGCGATATGTCCCTTGTAGGCCCAAGGCCTTTATTGGTAGAATACCTGCCGCTTTATAATGATGAACAGAGCAAACGGCACAATGTAAGACCTGGAATAACAGGGTGGGCCCAAGTAAATGGCAGAAATACAATCGATTGGAATCAAAAATTCAAGTTGGACGTTTGGTATGTCGAAAACATTTCTGCAATGTTGGACTTGAAGATTATTTATAAAACATTTATAAAAGTGGTTAAGAAAAGTGACATCAATCAAAATGAAAACAAAACAATGCCCCAATGGGCAGGTAATTGACCTATCTATATAAATTAATTTCCCTGAACACTATATAACATGAAAAAAGTAAGAATCTATGGAGCAGGCGGACACTCTCAGGTTATTCGAAAAGTTCTCGAATTAAACGACATCGTCGTTACAGACACTTATGATGACAAGCCGTCAACAGTTCACAGTGCTTATCAAAATACAAATATTGAAACTGGGGCGAGGGATGGAAAGGATGCATTCCCCCACGAAGGAGATCCGGTAATCATAGCTGTTGGCAATAATTTACAACGAGCGGAAATTGCTGAATTTTTGAAAAGTACGTTTGAGAAAGCTATTCATCCATCATCAATAATTGCCGAAAGCGCAATAGTTGGAGAAGGAACAGTTGTTTTTGCCGGCGCAATCATACAACCGAACACTACGGTAGGCAAACATGTCATCGTAAATACGGCAGCAAGTATAGATCACGATAATAGTATTGGTGACTATGCCCATATTTCCCCAAAAGCTGCACTTTGCGGACATGTGGAGGTTGGTGAAGGTTCGCATGTGGGAGTAGGTGCAGTTGTGATACCAAAAATAAAAATAGGAAAGTGGTGTACCATAGGAGCAGGAACAGTGGTCATTAAAGACGTTCCGGACTACGCAACCGTGGTGGGCAACCCTGGTAGGATAATTAAAATCAATAACCCATTTGTATCGCAATAGTTTAATGGCAGTTGACATTTAAATGTAGTGAAAAGTCAAGTTAAACATATAAGGTTATATGGTGCAGGGGGGCATTCCGGCGTTATTAAGGATGTAGCCCAACTTTTAGGGTACAATATCGTTGATGTTTTTGATGATCATCCATCCGATAGTGTGCATTGGGATTCCGATGCAGTGAAGATTGGCCTTACATCTTCTAACGACTTTCCGCATGAGGGGCCACCTTTTATCATTGCAATTGGCGATAATAAAACAAGGGCGGAACTGTCTCATAAAATAAAAGCTATTTTTAAAACATTGATACATCCATCTGCGGTTATAAGTAAAGAGAGCAGTATTGGTGACGGAACAGTGGTATATGCCGGAGTGGTAATTCAACCCAATACAACCATTGGAAAACATGTTATAGTAAATACTTCGGCAAGTATTGATCACGACAATTACATAGCTGATTTTGTACACGTAGCTCCCAAAGCTGCACTTACAGGCCATGTTGAGGTCGGAGAGGGTTCGTTCATAGGAGCCGGTGCCGTGGTCATACCAAAAATAAAAATCGGTAAATGGTGCACCATAGGTGCCGGAAGTGTAGTTATAAAGGATATCCCGGACAATGCGGTCGTAGTTGGAAATCCTGCGAAAATTATCAGATATCAAAATTTAAACGAAAGTAATGGAAAATAAAATTCCTTTCAATCTTGCATTCATTGGTTCGGGAATTTCGTCAACTTTCACCTTGTATCATACCCTCAAGAAACTGGAGAAAAAAGAACATGGTGATACAATTCGAATTGCTGTTGTGGAAAAGTTTGAAACCTTCCATAGTGGAATTCCCTATGGTGAAAGGTCGGGATGCACAACTTTGTTGATCACTTCACTCAAAAACTTTTTGCCAGAACCCGAATTGTCAGAGTTTATAGAATGGCTCAACAAAAACAAACAACGGCTTTTGAATGAGCTTAAAGAACAGGGAGGACCATTGTCGCTGGAATGGATACAAAAACACCATTATGAACTAGAGAACAACCAATGGGAAGACCTCTTTATCCCAAGAAGGTTCTTTGGTTATTACATGGACGAAAAAATAGGGACAGTTGTACAGGCCCTAGAAAAGCAAAAAGAAGTCTCAGTTTCATATATCAGAGGTAAGGTAATCGACTTGGCACAAAATGAAGGAGCATGGGAAATCCATTTTAAGGAGCAATCCCCCATTTTTGCAGAAAAGGCCATCTTGGCCATTGGTTCTTTGCCTTCCAATTACTTGTGGAAAAGAAAGAAACGATTTAAAAAAGACAACTTCCTCTTGATCAACGACCCTTACAAACCAAGGTTATCGAAAACAATTGAAAGTATCAGGGACTTCGCTTTTCAATCCAAAGAAGCCATTAATGTTTCCATTATAGGAGCCAATGCCAGTGGTCTAGAAATGCTTTACCAGCTCAACGACCATCCGGATATCAAGGAAAGAATCAACCATTTTTACATGATATCCACTCAAGGACTCCTACCCGATTCAAAAATAGACCATACTAAGCTAAAGCAGTTTAAAACTGTCCATTTGGATGGTTTAAATAAAAAAGAATCCTTAAAGGCATCAGAAATTGCCGAAGCCGTATATCTAGATCTAGATTTAGCGGATAATATAAAATTGGGTGCTTCCAGTACCGTTGGTATTGTATCCCAAAAATTTGGGGCGCTCCTGGAAAAGCTCGACCGAGATGAGTTGGAAAGATTCGCCTGTCATTATGGGAACCAGATAGGCAGAAGACAGCGATGCGCAGGGGAACATTATGCCAACGTGGCAAGGATTCTAAAAAAGAAAAAAAAGTTTACCCACATTGCCGGTAGATTCGCGGATATAATTCCAAACCCTTCGGGATATGAGCTTGTATATACGGATCAGGACAGTTTGCCTCAAACTGTTGAGAAACCAATACATATTGTTATCAATTGTATTAGTGGGATTACGCTTTCGCATCCTAATATTCCAAAATTGATAGCTGGTCTGATTTCCAAAAATAGGATTCAGGCAAATGAATCCGAGATAGGCATACGGGTGAACAACGAGTTTGAGGCCGCTGAGAACCTTCATGTCATAGGCCCTTTATTGGCCGGCAACATTATTGGCGGCAAAGCAGTTTGGCATGTCGAGCATTGCGGAAGAATCATTGCCTTTTCGAAAATGCTCTCTGATTTTTTAGTTGATGACTCCCCATATAATTTCGAGCTCGACATCATTCAGTTGAAACAGCTGGAAGGCCTAAACTCCTACAAGGATCTCATAAAAACAGAATGGAACAACAATCCATATTATCTGTATGAGTACTTGTCCCATCACAGATCGGACAACAACAAAATCATAGCGTTCAACTTTAAGGTAAACGGTGCTTCAACCATAGTTATGCCTATGATATTGCGAAAAATTGAAGTTTCAGAAGAACCCTTTTATGATATCATTTCGCCCTATGGCTACAATGGACCGCTCTATGAAGAGGGTATCAATAAACAGATGATCAAAAAGTTCTGGGAACTTGTCGATGAGTGGTACTCCAAAAACAATGTGGTTTCAGAATTCATCAGGTTTCACTTAAATGGTAACCACCAAAATTATTCTGGCGAAACAATATCAACATTAGACAATGTTTTTGGTCCATTGATGAACAATTTTGAAGAACAATGGGATTCCTTTGTTTCCAAAGTAAGGAACAACTATCGTAAGGCAGAAAAGGAAGGCCTTTCCATAAAATTTCATGAAGGAGCAGCTATTGAAGCCCATCATATAGCTACATTTTACGACATCTATGTAAGTACCATGAAAAGGAATGGGGCTTCTAAAATGCTGTACTTTTCTTTGGAACATTTTGAAAACATGATTCTTAACAATAAGGAAAGTTTCACCATAGTTCTTGTCTATAAAGGAGGTGTTGCCATATCCACAGAATTAATAATCCACCTCAACAATCGTCTTTATGCATATCTGGGCGGCACCTTGTCCGACTATTTTACTTGTCGTCCCAATGACTACTTGCGGGTAGAGGTCATCCGCTGGGGCATTGAAAAAGGAAAGAGCCATTATATTCTTGGTGGGGGCATCACCAATGGGGACGGATTGTACAAATTCAAGAAATCCCTGTTTCCAAATTCCACTGACCGTGTTTTTTATACGGGGCGGAAAATCATAAATAAAGCTAAATACGATGAACTTTGTGAGTTGGTCTGTGAACCTGTGAACGAAAAAGAGACAGGTTCCTTTTTTCCACTTTACCGGATGAACCCTTCATCATAGAGATGAACCAAACTATTGTATGTTTAAAGTTATTACAGAGGAAAATGAATGGAACACGATAATAAGTTCTTTTGAAAAAAAGGACTTTTATCACTCCTATGATTATCACCAGGTCTGCATAAAGGACAATGAAGTGGCAAAGCTTCTTTTCTACAGTTCCGGTGATACGTCCATCGCATTCCCTTTGGTAATAAGGCCCATCAATGGCAGTGGTTTTTTTGACGCTACATCGGTATATGGATATGCTGGACCATTGATTTCCCACCTTCCCTCCCACTTCGATTTTCAAGATTGGAAAGAACAGATGCTCGGTTATTTCTTAGATGATAAGATTATCAGCATTTTTTCAAGTACAAACCCTTTTATCGATGATCAAGAACAGCTTCTTTCCCATATGGGAGAAATAGAGTCCCTTGGCGATATTGTATATTTTGACCTAAAGGAATCCACAGGACATAAAAAACAATACTCAAAGACTACAAAAAGATACATAAAACGAAACAAAGAGCTTTTCAATATTAGAGAGGGAAATTCTGAAGATGATGCGCGTCAGTTTTTGGAAATATATTATCAAAGTATGGAACGCGTAGGAGCCAGTAGTCAGTACTATTTTAAACTTCCCTACTTCATCAAACTTTTACAGAAAAACAGTTTTTTTGATGCCAGCTTTGTATTTGCAACTTCCAAAAAAAACGGAGATGTCGCCTCTGGTGCTTTTATCATCCGTACTAAAAATCACATCGTTCAATATCACTTGTCCGGTACGGTAGATGCCTACAGGCACTTATCGCCAATTCGTGGTGTTATAGACCATGTGCGGAGCAAAAACAAGTACGACAAATTCAACTTCTTTAATCTGGGAGGGGGCGTTGGCAGTAAAAATGATTCTTTATACGATTTTAAGGCTTCCTTTTCCAAGAAAAGGGCACCTTTTAAAGTTTGGAAGTATATCTCCAATACCGAGGTATATGACAGGTTGTGCAAAATAGCAAAAGAAAAAGAAGGAAAAGAAAGTTTAAACACCAATTATTTTCCAGCGTACCGTACCAATTCGTATTTTGATACTCCCTAACCTCTAAAACTTACTAGAACCAAATTGGAGTAGTTACTTTTTCAGGTTGATTTCACAGCTTCTTCAAGCTGTTTCTTGCGGTGTACATCAAAGCTCTCAATAAAAGCATCCGGGTCTTCTGCAACATCTTTTCCTGATATAGCCTTTTTAAAAGTCTGTAGCAATATTTTAGCATCCATCAAAAAGCCTATATTCTCCACATATTCCACATCTAGGTCAAACCTTTCCTCCCATGTCAAAAAATTTCTTCCGGAAATTTGTGCCAATCCTGTGATACCGGGGCGTACCAAATGTCTTTTTTTCTCCACCTCGTTATAAAAAGGCAGATAGTATGTTCTCAACGGTCTGGGTCCGACCAAGCTCATATCCCCTTTTACTATATTGACAAGTTGTGGAATCTCATCCAAGGAGGTCTTTCTTACGAATGCGCCTACTTTGGTGATTCGTTGGTTGTCGGGCAGCAACTTTCCGGATTTATCTGTTTTGTCGTTCATAGTCTTAAACTTTAGAATATGAAAAACCCTCTCATTTTTACCGGGCCTCTCTTGAGTGAAAAAAGGAGAACCCTTAAAATCGATCCAAAGTAAAATGGTCACCAAAATAAAGATTGGCGATAACAAAATCAAACCAACCAATGCGGCGGTTAAATCAAAACACCTTTTAAAAAAATTACTGTACAACGGGATATGAGTTTAGTTGGTTGTATTATTCAAATCAAAACCTTGGTTCTGGCTTTCCATCAATCTCATAGTCTCAATGATCAATGGAAGTCCCTTGCTTGAAAACTTCGGATAAAGCGTATCAAAAGTATCTCCCTCATCTATCCTAACAGGCTCTTGACACAAGATGATTCCTCGGTCGAACCTGTCATCTATAATATGGGTAGTGATTCCGGTTACTTTAACCCCATAATCAAGCGCATCCTGTATGGCTGTTTTGGTGGCCAAAAAACTAGGAAACAAGGATGGATGTATATTCGCTATTTTATTTGGAAATGTATCCAACATTTGCTTTCGGATCAAGTGTTCAAATCCCAGAAGGAAAATATGCGTTATATCATTTTCCAACAAAATATTGGTTATTGTCGCTTGATGATCCTTCTTATTGTCAAAATCTTTTAAAGGCATATGGACATGATTGATTCCATTCAATTTTGCCTCTTCGGCTGCCCCACAATTTTCTTGTTCATAAATGACCATCCCTATTTTATTGATTTGACCATTTTCAGCATGCCACGCAATGGCATCTTTGGCATTTTTGCCCCAAAAACTACATAAAAATGCCCATTTGATGTTTTTATCCATATAAAGTGTTCATTAATAGCATCTACAAATAGGAAAGATATGCTCATTCTGATTGACCACTTTCCTAATTCAGTAAAAATAAATGATGCCGTTGCAATAGTATTTGCCCCAACAATCGCTAAGATAATCCGGGGCATGGCAATACTCCAAGAATTTCTGCCGAACGCCCTTATTTTACCCGTAACATGACGAACATCCTTAATTAGTAAGTTCATCGATTAAACCTGTGAGATTAACTCGATCCTGTGTTGAAATGTCCAATAAATCTTACTTTTACAATGAACCGACCAATAGTTTCCCAAACACAAGGATTAGCCATGCTTTTCAATTCTTTTGAGTTCCTACTTTTTTTTCCAATAGTACTTTTAATGTACTATCTGCTACCTCATAAACTACGGTGGCTGTTCTTATTGGCTTCAAGTTATTATTTCTATGCCGCATCGGAACCCTATCTGATTATCCTGTTGCTCATATCCACTCTGGTGGACTACTATTGCGGCCTAAAAATCGGCAATGTAGATCCCAGAAGGAAAAGATATTATCTATGGCTCAGTATAGTGGTCAACGTAGGTATCCTTGTTGCCTTCAAGTATTTGTTTTTCTTCATTGATTCCACAAACAGCATCTTGGAATATTTTGGGGTAGAAATTTCCTCTTCCGAACAGGTACAGTCCTACAGAATTGACCAAATCTTGTTACCGGTAGGTATCAGCTTCTATACGTTCCAGACCATGAGCTACACCATAGAGGTATACTGCGGCAATATGGAGCCCGAAAAACATCTTGGTAGATTCGCCCTTTTTGTTGCTTTCTTTCCGCAATTGGTCGCTGGCCCTATTGAAAAGGCAACTAGGCTATTGCCTCAGTTAAAAAAAACGATTTCTCCCGATATATCCCAAATCAAAAGAGGAATGATCATTATGGCATGGGGATTCTTGTTAAAGATTGTTGTGGCAGATCGTTTAGGCATTTACGTGGATGCTGTTTATGCTGATCCAGACGGCCATCAGGGACTCCCCTCTTTGTTGGCAGCTTTCTTTTTTGTTTTCCAGATATACTTTGATTTCGCTGCCTACACTTACATTGCTATAGGAGCTGCTAAGACCATGGGGATTTCATTGATCAATAATTTTAACAGACCGTTGTTCTCAATCAATATTACACAGTTCTGGCAACGCTGGCATATATCGCTGACCCAATGGATCAGGGATTATCTCTATAGTCCCTTGAGAAGAAAGGCTCATTTAAATCGGTTGGTTTCCGTACTGTTGGTCTTCTTTATTATGGGACTATGGCACGGAGCCAATTGGACATTTGTGGTCTGGGGATTGCTCAATGCCTTGTTTTTGATAATTGAAGTGGCTACCAACAAATGGAGAAAAAACATTTTTGACCGCTTGCACATCCCCTCCAAGCTTAGATCCATTATGGGTTGGGCAATATCGTTTACTTTAATGATGCTATCCTTGATTTTCTTTAGATCGGCATCGATACAGGAGGCAATCCACTTTATTGGCAACCTTTTTGTTGTTCCAAACTTGCACATCAATGTACTCAACAACTATCTGGAGCTCTTTTTGAGCATCCTTTTGATCGTAGGTGTACAATGGGTTCACTTTGTTAAGGGGAACAATAGAATATATGAATTGGTGGAAGGGCGGCCAATTTGGGTCCGGTGGTCCATGTACTTGGCATATATCGCCATTATTGTGATGCTCGGCATCAATAGGCAAGAGAGTTTTATTTATTTTCAATTCTGATTGTAATGAGATATTTTATCCTAAAACTCATTCTGTTTTTTACGCTATTTGCAATGGCATATGCGTTTATGGTTAATAAACTTTCCGAAGGTTATGTGGATATGTATTACCCTAAATATACCCAAGATGCCGGTAGTTTGGTGATTGGGCTCTCAAGGGCTGACCAAGGAATTGACCCCAAAACGGTGACTAAAAACATCAATCATGAAATAGATCTGCCATTGATAAATTTTGCAGCTAACCAGTACTATTATGGAGAGATATATCTGGAGGCCATCAGAAAGAAACTCATAAAGGCCAATGGCAAAGGCTTATTTATACTAAGTGTATCTCCAGGTAGCTTTACCGCTCCTATTGGCTTTGGAGACGAAGGAATCAAAAAAATGGACGAGAAAGCCGCTATAGGAAAAACCGAAGACTTCAGCTCGAACCCCAACTATAGTTACATCATAAACTGTTATGGACAGGGGCTTTACCATGCCCTGTTTGCCCAAAGGGCTCCAGGAAATGTAATCACGCATACCAATGGATGGAACGAGGTCTTGGTATCCGGAAGTGATTTTACCCTTAGCGATGCTTTGAAAATGGACTGGAAAAGACAAAATCTTGCCTATTTTCAACGTAGACTACCCAAGGAAGAAACTAAAAGTTATAGATGGGAATGGTTTGGAAGGACCATTGAGTACCTTAAGGACAAGGGACAGGTAATTTTGGTTAGAATGCCGGCCGACAAAGAAATTATTGATTTCGAAAATGAGAATTCCCCCAATTTTAGAAAGTCAATGGACAGCATTACAAAAATTCATCAAATTCCCTATCTCGACTATTCCAAAAATACCCCCGATTACGAAACCTATGATGGGTCGCACCTACATTCTGAGAGCGCTATCCAATTTTCTACACAATTGGCCAAGGATATGGCCGTTCATATAAAAAAGTGATAGCCGCTTGATAAGTGAAAAAAAACATATAATTCCCCCACCATTTGATGGTCCGTATACTTCGGATACCTTCACCTCCATTTGGTCACAACACTTTGCAACAGGTTTGGAAACCATAAATGTTGATTGTTTTGAAGGAATATCGTTTTATAAAAAAGGTAAACTTGCCATATATAACAATGTTGGGGCCACCAATACAAAAGGTATTCACTACAGTACCAATCACTCGTCCATGACCATTGTGAATGATAACAAGGTCTATCTTATATACGATGTTCCGGATTTTGGATTCCATGACAAACAGATACCAAATGGCCTTAGATTGATTACCGTACCACAATACGAAGGCTATATTTGTGATTTGACCAATGAGAAGTCCGCCGAAGGATACCTCACTACCCAACTAAGCTCACGGAGCCGGTCCAAGTTGAGGAATTACGGAAATAAATTGAAAAAGAAATATTCGGTGGAATACCAGATGATATGGGGCGATATACCAGAAAAACAATATAATGCCCTTTTTGAAAAATTCCATGAACTTCTTATCCGCCGGTTTGATGAAAAACAGGTGGTGAATAACAATCTTGACCCAAAAGAATGGTCATTTTACAAAGATGTTACTTTGCCAATGATGCGCAATAAAGAGGCAGGTTTATTTGTTGCCTCTGTTCAAGGCAATCCAATAGCCATTACACTGCTTAATTTTTCCAAGGACCATGCCTATGACGTCATACGGGTTTTTGATATCGATTTTTCACAGTATAGGATAGGTAGTCTCAGTATAGTTGAGCAAATAGACTGGTGCATTAAAAACAGTTTTAAGATTCTGGACTTTTCCAAAGGTCAATTTGATTATAAGGAGAGATGGTGCAATCGTTCCTATATGCTAAATTATCATATCTGGTACAATCCCAAGAGCTTGATGAGCAGGGGAATTGCCATCCTATTGGCTACAAAGTTCAAACTTAAATACTGGGCCCGTAGACAAGGAATTCATAAAAGCTTGCATAAAATACGCTATAAACTGGGACACAAACCTAAGTGAAAAGTTGAACAATGACTGGCCTTCCCAAGCACTATACCGACCATTGTCTGTTTCAGTTATACCTGAATAAAACCCTGCATGCCGTACACCAAGGGAAAGTTCAGAACCTGCTTGTGAATCGTTATTTATCACTAACCCCCTCAATCTATCAAGAAGATGGGAAATCATTTTATATAATCAAAGACGTACCCGACTATCTTTATTTTCAAGAACATATTCCCCTTGACCATGGCTTTATCAAGGTACCACAATATCATGGACATTTAGTCAACCTATATTCCTACCAGAACCTCTCTGAGTATTTGAACGACCAACTCAGTAAACGTAATATCAAAAATCTTAAGAGTAAAAAAAGGAAATTGGAATCCTTGGGGAAGATAGAATATAAGGTATTGTCCGGTGATTTGGCGGAATCTGAATATGAAAAAACATTCGTCCGTTTTAAAGAACTTCTGTCCAAAAGGTTTGATCAAAAGGGTATTCTAAACAGGGACCTTGCCCACTGGCAGCAATTGTATGGTTTTACACTGCCCAAGTTACGTGCTGACGAGGCCAAATTGTTTGTAATATATAAGGATAAATTGCCCATATGCATTGCCTTGAACTACATTGTAGACCGTGTGATGTTCAGTCATATCCAAACCTATGATACGGATTATTCACTTTACAATTTAGGCGATATACATATGCAGTTCCAGTTGGAATGGTGTCTTTCCAATAATATTGACATCTATGACGTTTCCAAGGGTACCAACCCTTACAAGGAAAAATGGTGTAATCATCGCTATCGTTTGTTCCACGAAATCGTATATTCAAAAAAATCCGTTGTGTGCATCATAAGGGCCAAGTCCAAAAAAATGGAACTGAACATCTTGCAATGGTTCAGAAATATGGGGGTTTTGGGAAATCTAATACAAGTGGACAAATGGTTATATGCCATAAATAAATGGCGCAAATAGGTTATTTTCAATAACAGATGAGAGTCACTAATTATGCCGAGAATTCTTAACATACTATCCAGTCACATCGATTTTCATGAACTTGTTCTTCTTGAAAAAAGAGAGGACAAGTTATATCGCTGGATAAGGAATTCATTTACCGGTAATTTGGCATATCAAAAAAAGCTTCCCCAAGAAAATCCTAACTACGGTGGACAAAGACTCATGGTACTTACCAGTGTGCCTAGTTATATTGATACGAAACTGGACCTTGGAACTGATATAATCATTAAAAAAGTTAGGACCTTCCCTGGCTCATTGATAAAACTATCAACCTATAAAAGTTACGAGGAGTACTTAAAAAAGACCTTTGATCAAAAAGGACGGTCTCATTTTGCCAAATGTCAGAATCTCCTGAATGAGTGTTTTACCATCCGGCATCAAATCTATTATGGTTCCATGGAAAAGGAAGAATACCAAATAGTTTTTAATGCTTTTGAGCAAATGCAGGCTAGGCGTTTTAAACAAAAGGGCTTACAGTCCAGTACCGATCCTATGCTATCGGAATACCGAGAAAAAACTTTGGAATTTGTTCGCAATAAACAAGCTTGCATTTCGGTCATATATAATGGGGATACGCCCATCGCAATAAGTCTGAACTATATACTGGGGAAAATTCTCCATGGATTCACCAAAACCTTTGATTCGGCCTATTCCAAATTTAGTCTAGGACACATTGAACTTCTCAATGTCATAAAGTGGTCCTTTGATGAAGGATTTGAAGTGTTCGATTTTATGAAAGGTGAATATAACTACAAAAATAGGTTTGCAGATACCTCCTACCCTTTTTTGGTCGAAACCATATACCAAAAGAAAGATACCTTCCAACGCATTTGGGGCCATTCCGTTTTTTTGGGGCTAAAACTTTTTTATTTTATCTATCACGCAACAAGACTTGTTAGATCGGCCAATGCCAAAAGGTCTAGGAACATATCCAGAAATTTGTTGAAAGTTCAAAAAATACCTGAAGAAACTGGTACCACTAGCGTTGAGGAGAAAAGAGTGCATTTCGATGAAATAAAAAGTCAATATATTCAAAAAGCCATCTGTGATTATTGTTATCACAACAGAGAGCCCATGGATTCCTTGAAATTTTATTTAAAAGAGGACCATATAAAAATGATATCCAAGAAAGAAGTTTTGATTTTTAAGGAACTATAGCCCAATATGAAGAACGTTTCCTTTTTAGCAGAGCTACTCGAAAAAGACACTATTGCTGACCATGTAAGATCTATTTCCCTAAAAGATGATTCTAGCAAGGTGTATCTAAGTACAACTGATAAGCTGGGGCCTAGTAGAGAAAATGTGCTCTATACTGATGTGCCGGGATACTTGAACATTTCTTTTGCTCAAAACGGCCAGAAAAAATGGGAAAAATCAGTAGCTACTTTTGAGGGTTCCTATATTGATTTAAAGAAGTACAATGACCTTGACCATTTGTTGAAAAGCAAATTGAGTTCTAAAAGAGTCTCAAGATTAAGGGCCTACAAAAGAACCTTGGAAAAGGTGTTCCCTATAGACTATCAATATTATTATGGTGAGATACAGGATCGTACCTATGAAAAATTGATGAACACCTTGAAACGGATGGTCACCACCCGTTTTGACGAAAAACAAATGAACCATATGGCCCTCACGGAATGGGATCGATTCAAGGAACTAGGAAAAGGACTTATTCGAGAAAAAAAAGCATCCTTGATCGTAATTTACCATGGAGATGAGCCTATACATATTTCCTTCAATTATATCTGGAAACAATTGGTTTTTGGCTATGTCAGGGGTTTCAACATTGATTATTCCAAGTTTTATCTGGGGTATATTGATATTATGATTCAACTACAATGGTGTTTTGAGATGGGCTTCGAAATCTATGACCTTTTACGGGAAAATATGGAGTATAAACTTCGTTTTGCCGATCATACCTATCTCTATGCCTGCCATATAGTGGTTGCCAAACAAGTGCCTTTTTCTATAATAAGTCCTTTAATAACTTGGCTTTTGCTCTCACTAAAATTTGACATCTATTATCCATTCATGTCAAGATTAAGAGCCATTTACCACCGAATCCCATTCTTGCCCAAAAGAAAGAAAAGAAGAATTCAGCCCTTATACCATTTGGAAAAACTGGACAAAGAACAATGGGCAAAAATGGACAAGGAAAAATTATCCCCAATTCAAATAGACTCTTTGAACGAGCCCTATGGCAAACGAGCCGTATATCACTTTTTGTACCTTTCCAAAGTAAAACTGGAGGATCTCAAAATCTACACCAGTTTGGACGATGAGCATTCAATTATTTTGGAATGCCCCAACAGTTTAGGAAAAGTCATTTTCAAAAACAGAGTGGAAAAGCATGGGAAATAAACCATCCAATAAAATCATCTTTTTGAGATCGCTATTAGCAGAAGAAAGGTTTCCTGATGCCATCGAAAAGGTGTTGGACTCCAGAAATGACCTTCCACTCTATGAAAAAACTTCAGCTAAACCATCAACCTTACAAAATGAAATTTTTGTTGTTCAGGATGTTCCAGGATATGTAGAGTTGACATTGGGACATGACCATAAAAAGTTTTCAACACATACCATTACCACTCAACATACGCATGTAATAGAACTCGATCGATATTTGGATGGGAACCAATACATGGAACAACATTTTGGTCCAAAAACCCGGTCTGCCCTTAGAAGATATAAAAAACGCTTAGAGGAATGTTTTGATATCCGTTATGAAGTATTTCAAGGCAACATCGATAAAAAATGGTACAATGAAATCTTTGAACAACTAAGAACACTCATGATAAGAAGGTTCAAAGAAAAGAACGAAGAGAACTATGAACTGCCGCATCTTGACGAAATAAAGGCTGATCTGTACCCAATGCTATTGCAAAATCGAGCAACATTATTCGTCATATATGCAAATGGAGAACCCATCAGCATCAGAATCAACATGATGAAGGATAAACTGGCTTTTTACATACTCAGTGCGTTTGATCCGGATTATGATATTTTTCGATTGGGAAAGTTGGACATGTGGCAGAATATTTCTTGGTTCATAAATCAAGGCTACACCTCATACGACCTGCTAAAGGGATATGCCTACATCAAGGAAAAATGGTCGGACAGAACGTATGCAAACAACCTGGTTTTTGTAAACGGGAGCTCAAGATTATGGAACCGGCTAAAGTTTTGCGGTACCCTAACAAGTTTGCGACTTAAGCACACCATGGTAAAAAAATTAAAATATATAGGGCTGGACAAAATCATACAGCGAACAAAAACAGGAAGAGCAAAACATCTTGACAAAGCCAACTATGTGGTTTTACCTTTGAAAGAAACAGAAGCCATCGAAATAATCCAAAAAAATGCCCGGATAAACCTAAAAGAAAACAAATCACTGATTGCACCGATTATTGAGCTAGCGTATAAACATCGATGCCGTTTCGACCAGATACAAGTGTTCTTAAAAAACGAAAATTCCAAGGAATACTATATCCTTATCGAGGACCGTTACTATTTACTAAAGGTATGTTGATTCCTTCCAAAACCACAGACCAATGAGAGCTAGGTTTCTTCTTGACATACTTTTGGGGCCTTCCCATATCATAAAACCTGTCCTTACGGGCAAGGTGGATGACGATGGAACATATCAGGTATCATTATTGGGCGAAAACCAAAATAAAGATAAGGCTTACACTATAATCGATGTGCCCGACCATCAACCGGTAAAATTTATGGAATCGCTTGCTTCCCATAGCAGGCTTGTTTCTCCTCTATACCAAGGTTATCTTATAGAATTAAACGGACACGATAGCTTCGAAGATTATTTCAGGGCACGTTTTAACGCAAAAGGAGCTAGAAATCTAAGGAGGCAAGGTAAAAAGCTTATCAAGGAAACCTTTGCCCGTAAGGTCACTTATTACGGAAATACAGAAAGAGAAACTCTGGACATGCTATTTGAAAAATTGGGCCAGTTCTTGGAAAAGCGGTTTGAGCAAAAGGAAGTGTCCAACTATGAGATTCCACTCTTGCCCCTTTATAAAAAGATGTTCCAAAAATTGCTCCCAGAAAAAAAAGCTGTGATTTTTTCCTTGCTCGATGGGAACGACCCCATAGCTTTGGGCATCGGTTTTATTTATGGAGATACGCTTTATCTTTTCAATATTGCATATGATATGGACTACTCGCAATATGGACCGGGAAACCAAATTATGATGGAGGCCGTGGCCTGGTGCTTTGATAAAGGTATTACCCGTGTAGATATGGGCCGAGGCGACTTTTTACACAAAAGAAAGTGGGTGAATACTACTTACACTTATACGCAAATAGACTTATACGATCCTAAAAATATTGAAAGAAGATTGCGAGCCTTACTTTCTTGGTCCTTGAACTCTTCCCGTTTTTATGGAATCCGAATCTTAAAAAAACTACAGGTACACCATTTGGCCAAAAGATGGTTTATTTGGAAATATAGGGTCAAAGGTCTGCTAAGTGCTAAAAAAAATCATTCCCAAAAAAATATATCTGAGTCCTGACCATGAGCAAAGTAAAACACATAAATATCTTTCAATCCCTTTATGAACGGGGGAACTTGCCCATGGAATTGATGTATGCCAAAATAATGGACACCTCTTTAGAAGAGGATGGATATACATGGCTTCAACAGGGCAAAAATGCAATTTCGTGTCGTTTAGTCCCCTCCTATTTTACGGTTGACCAATTATTCTCATGCAACATCAGAACTGTTGATCAATACAATTGGGGGTATTCCATTGATCTCTCCAATTGCTCCTCCATCGATGACTACCTATCTTCACAGTTCAAATCAAAGCCAAGGAGTATCATTCGACGTTATGTCAACAGACTGGAAACTTGTTTCCCAATATCATACAAGCTGTATCATGGGGAACTTGAAAAGGAGATTTACAACGCTGTTTTTGATTCACTACGTGATATGATCAAGAAACGGTTTCAAGAACGCGAAGAGACCCATAAAGAGATGTGGAGGTGGGAAGAACTAAAACAAAACACCTATCAACAAATCTTAAATAAACAGGCCTCCTTATTTGTGATTTATGATGGGACCAAACCCATAGAGATATCCTTGAACTATCATTTGGGTCCGGTTCTTTTCAGTTCGGTATCCTCATACGACCTTGACTACGGAAAGTTCGGCCTTGGCCATGTAGAAATCTACAAACAGCTGGAGTGGTGCCTATCCAATGGATATAAATTATTTGAAATGGGTGTCGGCGGAATGGATTACAAAAGAAAATGGAGCAACCATATCTACCAGTTTTCTCACTGGATAATAACCCCAAAAGAGAATTTGTTCCTAGGGTTGGTCGGTAAGATTGAACTCTGGAAGGTTCGTCTAAAGGAATATCTAAAATCAAAAAAAGTGAACGAACTCCGTGATAGGATTATTGAACTCATCAATTTTGGTAAAACAAAGAAAATAGTTTTGGATGAAGTTGATTTTTCAACTGAAGCCGTTAATGGTCAGATCGACCTTCAAATGCTAACGCTGTTAACTCCCAAAGAGGTGGAACAGATAGAAGGGCTTAGAAAGGCTATTAACGATTTTCTATATACCAATACACTGGCCTATTCAAAAATAAAAGTATATAAGGACAATAGTAATTCTAGATGCTTTTTGATAGGGTATAATTACAAGGGAAAAGACCAATTCACCAAAATAACACACAAATAAAAATTAAACAAACCACTATTGGTTAGATTGATTAGGAACATGTTAAATATATTATGTCGTCTAATTTGAGCATTATATCATAAAAATATCCTTATTGATAATTTCTCTTTTTATTTTAGCTGTAATTGATAAACAAAAGAATTGGACCGGTTTCTTTGGAGGCCTAAACATCAAAAGATAAAATAAACTCCCCCTATTGTCTTTTCCTGAACACAATTTTTATGATAGATTATTTTATGCTTATTGACTTGGGACAGACCAAATCATGGAACCTTATCCCATTGAAAAATAAAATTGGTAAAAAGGGGTAAGGCTTATGGACAAAAATGATCTACAAGTAGTTTTTTTAACTAAAAAAGAACTACGAGAATACCTTCAATCCCCACAGGACCAGCGTACATATCCATTACCTTTTTCCCTGAACAAGGCACAATGGCTCTTGGACAAACCGGGACTTGATGAAAACGATCCCTTGGCCGTAATGGCAGTTTCAAGAGGGGAACTACTGAGTTTCGCCCACTTGGTGCCGGATTTTCTGTCTTCTCCCGATCAGGATACTGGAACCAAAATATACTGGATAGTGCAATGGTGGGCGGCACCTTCTGTTAAAGGAACTGTGGTATCAACGTATGTTTTTAATGAGGCATTACGTGTTACCAATAATAGTGTTTTAACCAAAGTGAATGCCGAAAATGCAAATGACTTTTACACAAGACAGCCTTTTTATTCCCTAAATATAAGAGAAAGACATACGATTTTCACTGGTATGTCCAAAGATATGGTAAACAAGAAACTAAACTTACCAAAATATCTAAGCGGCATTGTAAATAGTATTGAATCCATTTCCCTAAAGTCCTATAATCTCATCAACAGTTTCCGAGTCAATACTTTGACAAAGGATTTAGACCTCAGGTATATGAACCAATTGGATGTTGAGACTTGGAATTTTATCGAGCCTTACCTACAAAGTGATTTGGTTGCAAAAAATTTGGCACAAATCAATTGGCAATTAGATCCTAGACAGTATGTGTCAAAACCATGGGACCATGGTAAAATGGATGGTTCAAAAATCAGGGGATTTGCAGAGAGAATAGGTATCGTCAACTTTCTTGTGTACCGTAATGGGAAGGCAATCGGTTTTGTTTCCTTCCACTACATACATAGCACGGGCTATATGAAATACTGTATTGCCAACGATGCCGATATGCCAATGGTATGTGCTTGTTTATATAAGAACCTATACAAATTGAACATTTCTTATTTGTTTACGGACAATCAAACTTTGGCAGAACATTTTACCAAGACCTTGTCCATTTTTTATCATTACCGTCAAACCAAAAAATCCATGGCACATAATACCTTGCACAAAGAACTGCTAGTATCACAATTGGCCGAACAGGATGGACACTTTATATAACCCAGCAATATGAAATTTCTCGAGACCCTTCAAAATTCCATTGAGGTACACAGTGACCGAAATGCTTTTTTTATCAACGGAAATCATTATACCTATCGGGAACTGGGTACGGCCATAATGGTAATTAGAGTGGCCATACAGAAAGAAATACCATTATCTGAGAAATATGTGGGACTGATTACCAATGATGACCTGGAGACCTATGTGGCTATCATTGCGCTTTGGTTCGAGGGAAAAGCATATGTTGCCATCAACCCTATTTATCCTAAATCAAGAAATGAAGAGATTCTTGCCCAGACCAAAACTGGCTATGTGCTGGATTCTTCACCTTCACCGTATTTTGAAAAGGGGTTTAAGGTCATTACAACCCATACGCTGGATATGGTTGATAATAATGACCTTTCTGCTCCCAAAAAAGTGGAGCCAAACGATATTGCCTATGTCATCTTTACATCGGGAAGTACGGGCATACCTAAAGGGGCTCCGGTCAGTTTCAAGAACCTGAACGGTTTTGCCAATGCCATTGACAACAACCTTTCCTTCTCGCTTTCCGAGACAGACCGTTGCCTACAAATGTTCGAATTGACCTTTGACATGTCTGTGGTATCCTACCTTGCCCCTTTGTTAAAAGGAGCTTGTGTATATACGGTGCCAAAGGATAGCATCAAGTATTTTCAGATCATTAAATTGTTATCCGAGCACCAACTTACCCTGTTGATCATGGTTCCCTCAATTATTCATTTCCTAAGACCTTATTTCAAAGAAATTCGAAGTGAAAGCGTCCGATATTCCTGTTTTGCCGGAGGCAAACTCTATAGTGATATTGGCAAGGAGTGGAACGCATGTATTCCAAATGCCCAGATCATCAACTACTATGGCCCTACCGAGACCACCATATATTGTGGAGGTTATCTCTTTGACAAAGAAGGGAACAACAAAGAGGAAAACGGAGTGGTGTCCATAGGCAAACCTTTTGACAATACCACCTATTTGGTCATCGATGAAAACAACAATGAAGTAGAAGATGGACAAACGGGAGAATTATGTATTGCGGGGGAGCAATTGTTCCCTGGTTATATCCAAAACGAAGAAAGGAACAAGCTAGTCTTTTTTGAAAAACAACATAATGGTAAATCTCTACGGTTTTACAAATCAGGCGATATGTGTTATCGTGATCAAGATGGGGATTATATGTATGTGGGCCGTGCCGACTTTCAGGTTAAAATAAGAGGGTTCCGTGTGGAACTGGGGGAAATTGAATACCACGTAAAGAAAAAATTACCGGGCTTGGATATCACGGTAATCGATTTGGATGACGGGAACGGAAATACCGAACTCGGTCTTGCCGTTTGTTCGAAGGAAATAGACTTGAAACCTACCCTTTCATATTTGAAGGAAAACTTACCTCCATATATGATTCCAACAAGGTTCCTATTTGTAGACAAATTGCCTCACAGTGTCAATGATAAAATTGATATGAAGAAACTTAGAACACTTTTTAAATAAATAGAACATAAAGCAATGACGAACGACGAAAAGATACTGTCCGAATTAAAAGAAATATTCATTGAGACCCTTGGTCATGATAATTTTGAGCTTGATGGTAACACGACGGCCAATGATGTGGACGGTTGGGATTCCGTAACACACATGATGCTCATCAATGAAGTCGAGAAGAAATATGACATGAAGTTCTCTTTAATGGACCTAATGAGCCTGGAAAAAGTGGCTGATTTGGTGAAGGCCATAGAAAAAGGACAAGCTTAAATCTATAAATTAGTCGGCTATACCAGCGACTTTTAGATCATGCACCAATAATTCTGCAACCAAGGTACGTCCATAATTGTTCCAATGCCGATCGTAGACCAAAGTGGTGTTGCGATTGGCATTGTTGAGCTTTTCTCCAAAATCGATGTAATCAAAACCATTGGTATCCAAATAGTCCAAAAACAGTTTTGGCGTTGTTGATACATCCATCAACAGAACGGTCTTGTCCTTATCATATCCGTACAGGGCCACCAAGTTCTTAAAATTTTCAAGGAACATTTTATCTTTTGACTCCGTCTTCTGCTGTGTTACCGGTTTTGGTCTGTTTCCTCCTTGCACCAACATCCTAGCATCATTGACCATATTCTTAACTGGCGTCAGCGCTCCTATTTCCGAGAGGTACACCAACAACTTACTTTTTTTTAGGAGTTTGTTCAAAGGCGACTCCAAATTCAACCTTTCGTTCTGTACATGGTACTCTCCCCTATTGAGATCATTGGAGAATTTCATTTTGATATATATGCGGTCGATAAGCTCAAAGTCTTCCTGGTAGGCATGGATCAAATGCATCTGGTCTGCCATATCATAACCCGCATAACCATATTCAAACACTTTTATTTTTTCCCCTAGTTCCAATTCCATTTTTCTGCCTATGGAAGATTTATAGGGCTGGTGAAATCCTTCGATAAAGGAATCACCTACCAAGGCAACCTCATAACCATCTTCGGTGGGCTCAAACTCTTGGTAAGAATTAAAACCTGAACTATTTATATTATATCTTACAAAGTTTTGGTTTCTATTACCGGTAACAGAATACCCCTCTTGGTTCGGTCTCCATTTTTCAACCCTGTTTTCGTCCACAAAACGGGATGGCTTATCTTCTCCGAGATAAAATATCCGGACCAAGACTTCCAGGGAAATCAAAATAAGAAAAGTATAAACCCCTAACTTGATGACTAACTTTTTCATGGTTAAAATTGAAAATAAATGAACGATCTATCAAATCCGCTATCATAGAACAATAAGATAGTAAAGATCACCAGGGTATACACCAAAAAACGGACAGCCTTCGATTTGAACTGGAACGGATTCCTTTCATCCCTTCGAATCCTATATTCATAAAGGACAAATATGGCCAAAAGGATAAAATAGTCCAACATGCGATACCCATTGGGATGCTCATAGGGAGCATAACTAAAATCACTGAATATCCTCCCAATAAAATTAAAGGAATCTGTCAAGGATTCAGATCTAAAGAAAATACGGGAAAAGGTGACAATTCCAAAAGTAAGTATCAACTGCCCCAATTCAACAAAAGAAGGAAAAAAGGAATTCTCACCTACCACATTATCCTTGTAAATAGTATTTCTTCCCATCAAAAACACCGGGATGTAAGCCAGTGCATGAAAGCCCCCCCAAAATATAAAGGTCCAATTGGCCCCATGCCAAAATCCGCTCACCAAAAAAATGATACAGATATTTCGTATTGCCCTTCCTTGACTCACGCGCGATCCTCCCAGCGGGATATAAACATAGTGCCTGAACCAAGTGGATAGGGATATGTGCCACCTTTGCCAATACTCGGCTACATTTCTTGAAAAGTTAGGAAACTTAAAATTGGACATCAATTCCACGCCGAACAATTTGGCCGTACCAATAGCTATGTCGGAATATCCGCTAAAATCCCCGTAAACTTGGAAACTAAACAGTGTTACACCCAATATCAAAGTGGATGCTGGGTATGTTTCATGGTTCAAGAAAATATCGTCCACGATCGGCGCTATACCGTCCGCTATCACCAACTTTTTAAAAAGTCCCCAAAGAATGAGTTTGAGCCCACTTACTATTTGATCGTAGTTAAACGTTCTCTTATTTGTAATTTGATGTAATAAATTGGAAGCCCGCTCGATGGGACCGGCCACCAATTGTGGAAAGAATGCAACAAAGGTCGCAAAGGACAGAAAATCGTGGCAAGGTTTTATCCTTTTGTAATAAATATCCATGGAATAGGACATCGTTTGGAAGGTATAGAACGAAATCCCTACCGGTAATATAATCTTGAGTGTCCAAGTACTTTTTATGGAATATCCCATGACCTCAAATAGATCTATAAAGGAATCCACAAAAAAATTATAGTACTTAAAGAAACCGAGCAAGGATATATTGAATATGACACTTACCCATAACCACAATTTCTGCTTTGGCCTATCGCCATCGTTCCTGTGGATCATGATGCCCACAAAATAATCTACGACCGTACTGGCAATTATAAGAAACAAAAACCTCCAGTCCCAGAGCCCATAAAAAAAATAGCTTCCAACAAGAACAAGCGCATTTTGAAGCCTTAATCCCTTACCAAGAACGAACCAGTACAAAAGGAACATTATCGGCAGAAAAATAAAATACTCAAGGGAGTTGAACAACATAATATATTCTTTCCTTTATTAGGATTGCACTTTAAAATTCAATAATCAAGAACTCAGATCTCCGGTTTTTTGAATGCTTTTCCTCGGTACAATAAACTCCATCGACACACTCGTTGACCAATTGTGTTTCCCCGAAAGCCGCATGGACTATCCTGTCCTTTGAGATTCCTTTGGATACCACATAATCAACTGTTCTTTGCGCTCTACGCTCGGATAGCCATTGATTATATTTTTCGGTACCCCTGGAGTCCGTATGAGCGGTTACCTTGATGTGCAAACTTGGTTCTTCTTCCATAATATTGACCAATTTGTCCAACAGCTCCTTATCCTCTGTGGTCAAATATGATGAATTGAATTTGAAATATACGTTCCCAAGCTGGTTCAATCTTGTTTGCAATGCATTCCTTTCCGCTTCCTCTGCCTCCTTTTGCGCCTTTTCGGCAGCTGCCAGTTCCGCTGCTTCTTTTTCTTTTTGCAATTGTTCTGCAAGCAAACGGGCTTTTTCGTCCTCTCTGGCAATGGAATCTTGTACTCGCTTTTGCTCCTTTTCCATTTCCTGTAAAAGCGCCAATTTCTCTTGACCTTTTCGGGAAAGTCCCTTTTCCACATTGAACCTATAGGCAACGGCTACTGCATGTTGGATATGGTTGGTGACGTTTTCTGTGTCCGTAGCCCATTTTCCCGTTGTATTAAAATCCAACCCCCAATGATCCGAAAACCAAGTTTTAAAACCAAGTACTCCGTTATAGGTGCCCCTACCTTGATTATTCGCATCTGTATATCCTGCACCGATGCCAATATAGGGGTCAAAAAAACCGGTGTTTCCTAATATTTTGTTCAGGTCATAGCTTACCCTAAAGTCAAAGCCCCAGTAATCGATATCTTCCGTTAAGGTAAGCTCGTCAACAACCTTACCTTCTCTGTATCGGTTATGAGATCCGATTGCCTCCAATCCAACGCCGTTCTTAAAATAGCGACCGATACTTATCCGCGACGGATAAGGAGCAATGTTCCAAGCCGAGCGAACATCAAAAAGTTCCCGGAATTCGTCTCCAGAGTCATCAACGGCATTGGTTCCAACAGAAACCATCCAATAACTTTGCACAATACTGTCCTTTTTTGTCAGTTCCATGTCTTGAGCATGTCCAAAAGTAAAACAAGCCAATGCCATTACCATAATGGTAGGACGTAGAATATGCATTCTTAATGATTTGAGGTTAACGCTTTCAAAGCTATGTTAAGCGTTCTAATCTTGGAACTTTGCCCTTTCAAGTGCGCTATTTATCGATAAGAAGTAGGAATAATATTGAAAAGACTATTCCTCAATCTTTTGAAAAACCACGGCTTTATCGACCAATGGCATTTTGTAGAGATAAAATGGGAAGTATACAGGCTGAATTGAAATTTCTTCTGCTATTGATATATTTTGGACATCCAGTGCTATCAACATTTCTTGGTCCGTTTCTTTTAATTTGGACAATTGAATCGTTTTTTCTCCGTGCTGCTCACCTAAACAGACCAAAATCAACATATCCTTGGAAAAGTCGACCATTGGCACCGGCAATCCAGGTTTACGTGTTTTGTTGATTTGCTTATAAAATTTGCCCAATGTTTTTGTATCCCGTATCACACGGGTTTCAAAAGAATCAATATTTGTAAAGTTTTGATGCTCGATCAATGTCAAACCATCAATATGATCACCAACGGTAGAGTTTGCAGACTTTTGAGCCTTGCAGGAAAGTAAGCAAATCGACGCTATGAGAAAAAAGTGTTTGATATTAAAATGTGTTTTTAAAACGTGATTTAAATGCCTTTTCATAAAGGTCTTCATATAAGGGAAGGATATGTACGATGTCGAATTTAGAAGCAACATTGAAAGCGTTTTCCTTGAACCTTACAAGGGTCTCATCGTCCCTCAGAATCTCAATGGCCTTTGCCGACATGGTCTCTACATCACCAACATCTGCCAGATAACCGGACACACCATCGATGTTAACTTCCGGGATACCCCCTGTGTTGCTGGAAACTATCGCCACCTTATTGATCATGGCCTCCAATGCCGCCAAACCAAAACTTTCGGTTTCGGAGGGCAACAGGAACATATCGGAGAAACAAAGAATGCGGTCAATCTCGTTGCTGTTACCTAAAAACAGGACCTTATCCTTTATCCCCAATGAATCGCACAAATCTTCCGCTTTTTCCTTTTCCGGCCCTTCGCCTACCATGATAAGTTTAGCGGGCATTTCCTTTTGGATGCGATGGAATATTTTGATGACATCGGGAATACGCTTTACCTTTCTAAAATTACTTATGTGTGTTATGATGCGTTCATTCTCCTTCGCCATCATACTACGTTGGCAATCGGTGTAGGTCTTTTTGTATTTTGTTGTTTCTATAAAATTCGGAATCACCTCGATTTCCTTCTCAATATCAAAAAGTTTTAAAGTCTCGTTCTTAAGTGCCTCGGAAACGGAAGTAACCACATCGGATTTGTTGATACTGAAGGTTACCGCTGGTTTATAAAAAGGGTGTTTGCCCACCAAAGTGATATCCGTACCATGGAGCGTGGTGATCATGGGTATAAAAATCCCATACTCCTGAAGCATTTTTTTCGCCATATATCCGGCATAGGCATGTGGAATGGCATAGTGCACGTGCAGCAGTTCAATATCATATAGTTTGATGGTGTCCACCAACTTACTGGACAGCGCCAGCTCATAAGGTTGATAGTGGAACAACGGGTATTCCGGTACATGTACCTCATGAAAATGGATATTATTTCCCAAAAGCTCCAATCGAACGGGCTGACGATACGTAATAAAGTGTACTTCGTGGCCCCTTTCCGCAAGGGCAATACCCAATTCCGTGGCAACAACACCACTACCGCCAAAGGTCGGGTAACACACAATCGCTATTTTCATAAGAACAAATCTACGGCAATATTTTATACCTAATTAATAATGGAATCATAAATGGCCTGCTGTATTCGTGTCCGCAGCCCGGATTTTATGAGCAAGGTGTTCGTTGCCGACGGATAGGTCCTATTGGACAAAAACACATAAACAATTTCCTCATCAGGGTCGGCCCATGTATAGGTTCCAGTAAACCCACTGTGTCCAAAACTCTTTTGGGAGACACATCCACAGGTAGGCCCGCTTTCATTTAACTGGGGCTTATCAAAGCCCACACCCCTCCTCACATTCTTGTTACAGAAATAGCACGTGTTGAACCGTTTCACCGTTCTTGCATTAAAAAACTGCTCTCCGCCATAATAACCTCCCTGCAAATACATCTGCATAATTTTGGCTACCTCGTTGGCGGTACTAAAGAGCCCTGCATGTCCACCGACTCCTCCTTGCATGGCCGCGCCCATATCATGTACATACCCTTGTACAGTTTGATATCTATAATAGTCGTCCTCTTCTGTAGGAACTATCTCTTCTTTGGGAAATTTTTTTAAAGGATTAAAGGTTGTTCGTTGTAAACCCATGGGGCTGTAGAGGAATTCATTGACCAATTCATCAATAGGCATGGCGTAGGCCTTCTCAATATATTCCTTAAAAACGTAGTAACCTACATCGCTATACCTGTACCGATTCGATTTTAGGCTTTGCCGACCGATTCTATTGTAGATCGAATCCTTGTATGATCTGGTTAGGTATAAATGCTCAGCTACTTTATATGGAAATGCTTCGGATGGATTAGGGCTATAAAACTCTGATGATGGTTTCCTGTCCTTGTCCAACGTATCCAAATAAAAAGCTATCCAGGAGGGTAAGCGCCCATAGTGAGAAAGTGCCTTTAATACAGAAACATCTTTAAGCTCCGTATCCGCATAAGCTGGAATTAGGTCTTTAAAGGTATCGTTCAAGGCTATTTTTCCTTCTTCCTCCATTTTCATGATCATGGGCAGGGTAGAAAGTATTTTTGTCAGGGAAGCTAAGTCGTAAATGGATTCTTCAGATATTCTTTCTTTAGAATCATACGTAGGGTGACCAAAGTTCTTGTTGTAAATCACTTTTCCCTTTCTCGCAATCAATACCTGCGCACCCGGAAACATTAAGGAATCCAATCCGTGCTGCATCAAGGTGTCCACCTCTGCCAAAAGCTCCGAACTCATCCCGACCCTTTCAGGAATACTGTATCCCAAACGTTGAATGGGTTCTACATCGACCCCTGTCCCAACGGGAAACTCATCGTGGGCCGATACCGGAAGCTTCCCTGTAGCCCCTGTGGCGCCAAAAATGACCTCGGCCACCTTTTCTTGCGCAATCTTGCTGTTCTGATAACCGACCACTACGCCGTCCATGGTATCAAAATTGAGGACATCCAACAACGCATAGGGCCTTGCAAAAAGGGCTAAAATAGTATTGCTAGTCCTCATACGGGAGATTTCCTCCATCCAAAAAAGTTCGTTCTGGGAAAATTTATATCCTTTCCAAGGACTCGAATTATCCTTATGGAACCCAATAATGACCAAGTTATAATTTGCCAGCTCCTTTTTATACTGGGCAATATCCTTAGCCTTAATATGGGTTACTTTAAAATATTTGTTCAATGATTCATTAAAAGTGGTTCCTGAATCGTCTCCAAAATGAACGTACGCTATCTTCTTATTGTCCAATTTTCTGATGGGCATCAGGGAGAAATTATTCTTGGCAACCGTTATGGCTGCTTCAATGGCCTCTTCATATATTACATCGTTCTCGAGCCCGTTCAAATCCTCGTACAAATTCTCCAGATTCACGGGTTTATAATTATAGAGGCCCGCCTTGTACTTGGCCATCAATATTTTTTTCACTGATTCGGCCAACCGTTCCTCCGTAATCAAACCCTCATCATAAGCTTGAACGAATGTTTCTTTGGCCTTGAGTACGTTCTCCGGCATCAACAACAAATCGTTGCCCGCCAAAAAGGCCTCCAGTTCCACTTTTCCTTCTGGGGCGAATTCGGAAACCGCCTTCATGTTCAGAGCATCCGTAATGACCAAACCTTCAAAACCTAACTGTTTTTTTAAAACTCCGGTAACAATGCTTTTTGATAATGTGGAGGGATGCCCTTCCCTGCTCTCCAAGCTGGGGACATCCAAATGTGCCACCATGGTAGAACTCAATCCGGCTTCCATTGCTTTTTTGAAGGGATACAGTTCTATGGAATCCAACCGTTCCACGGAAGAGGTAATGATAGGTAAGGATTTATGGGAATCCGTAGCGGTATCTCCATGACCTGGAAAGTGCTTGCCACTTGAAAGTACGCCGGCCTTTTCCATTCCCCGAACAAAAGCTCGTCCTTTTTTAGCGACATTTTTAGGGTCTTCCCCAAAAGACCGGTTTCCAATGATGGGATTCTGTGGATTGTTATTGACGTCAAGGTCCGGAGCAAAATTGATATGGACTCCCAACCGCTTGGCATGTTTTCCAATCTGATAACCTACCTTTTCTACGATGATACTATCTCGAATGGCTCCCAACGTCATGTTCCAAGGAAATGCATAAGTAGAGTCCAGACGCATGGCCATTCCCCATTCAGCATCGGAACCAATCAATAATGGCACTTTAGAAACGGATTGGTATTCGTTGGTCAATTTAGCTTGTTGTACCGGTCCGCCCACCAAAAAGATAACACCTCCTATACCCTGCTTCTCAACAAGGTTCTTGACCTTATCGGTCGCAGCTTTGCTTTGATTGGATGCAACGCTTACCATGAACAACTGTCCTACTTTTTCCTGTAGAGACATGTTCGCATATTGATTTTCGACCCATGCCATTTGAGCCATCGAGTCTTTGACAATCAAGGGATTTGATTGACCAAAGGTTTGAATGCATACGAGTAGGAAAAAGGGGAATTGGAGTATTATCCGCATAAATATCTTGTCTTAAACCTCAACTTAATGCTCATAAAAATATTGCATTTCGTCGAGGAAAGTATGGAAATTAAGATAAATTAAGGGTTTTACGATACAAATCTGGAGTGCCAACTTTCGCTAGCGGGAACCTCCCAGTTTTCCAAGTATTCCTGTTTGGTAGCGACCAAATTATTGAATACGATGGTACTTGGGGAAACTGATTTGGCCTTGGCCATTTTCTTAAAATCCACTAATGGTTTATAGGCAATGTATTCTCCTTGCTTGAAAGAAACGTTCATCCTATCCAAAAGCTCCACACTATATTTTTGCTCCAAACTTTGGATAAAGTGCACAGAGGTATCAATGGAACATCCTGATGCACTGACATTGGTCTGGTCCAATCCAATTACAATAAACCGTTTGTATTTTATCTCGAACCCAGCGTGAAGATCACTGCCATGGGCCGTCCATTCCTTCAAAAAAGCGGTCAGGCTTTCCTCCAATTCTTTCTGTTCTTCGTCAGTAAAACTCCTGTTGGCTTGGTATATCCAAACTCTGGAGTGGTCTGGCAATTCATTAAAATCTGCTAGCATATATTTTTTCAATAAGGTCTCGACAATGCTCGACCTGAATTTTAAAACTTCTTTTACAATCCCTGGGAATTCGCCAATACTTCGGCTACATCCAAAACTGTTACACTGTCCTCCTTCTCATGTGCCTTGATACCATCCGTCATCATAGTGTTACAGTAGGGACATCCTGTGGCTATAATATTGGGATTGGTCTCCAAAGCACCTTTAGTCCGTAGCACATTGACATCCATATCTCCCTTTTCGGGCTCTTTGAACATTTGTGCACCACCAGCCCCACAGCACAGTGCCATTTTTTTATGGCGCTTCATTTCCACCAATTCTGCATTGGTTTTGGAAAGAAGTTCTCTTGGAGCATCAAAAACGGAATTGGCCCTGCCTAAATAACATGGGTCGTGAAAAGTGATTCGCTTGCCTTTATACCCATCCCCGGTAATGGTCAAACGACCGTTGTCGATAAGTTCTTTAAGGTATTGTGTATGGTGCAGTACATCATAGTTCCCGCCCAAACTTGGATACTCGTTTTTTAACGTATTGAAGGAATGTGGGTCACAGGTTACAATTCGCTTAATTTCATAGCCATTCAACAACTCGATATTCATCATGGCCTGCATCTGAAACAAAAACTCGTTCCCTGCCCGTTTGGCCACATCGCCCGTTGAACTTTCTTCTGTTCCCAATACCGCAAAATCAACATTGGCCTTGTTCAACAACTTTACAAAAGCTCTTGATATTTTCTTGGCACGATCATCAAAACTACCGGCGGAACCCACCCAAAACAATATCTCTGGCTGTTTTCCTTCTGCCATAAACTCTTGCATGGTCTTGACCTTCAATTGTTCGCTCATAGTTATAGATTTATTCGTTTACCCAGTTCAGACGGTCCATTTGGTTGTACGGCCAAGGGGCTCCGTTGTTTTCGATATTGGACATCATATTGTTCAACTCGGTAGGCGCCGCGGACTGTTCCATCACCAAATATCTGCGCATTTCCACAATAATGGACAATGGGTCGATGCTTACGGGACAGGCTTGTACACATGCATTGCACGTAGTACACGCCCAAAGTTCCTCCGGGGTGATATAATCGTTTAATAATTGTTTGCCATCGGAAACAAATTCTCCGTTATTGGCATCCATGATTTTGCCCACTTCCTCCAACCGGTCACGGGTATCCATCATTATTTTTCGTGGTGATAGTTTTTTACCTGTTTGGTTGGCCGGACATTCTGATGTACATCGCCCACATTCGGTACAGGTATACGCGTTGAGCAATTGCACCCAATTTAGGTCCATGACATCGGATGCCCCAAATTTTTCTGGCTCGGCCGTATCGTCTTCGGCTGGAGCCGCATAAGGGTCGGCATCGGGGTCCATCATCAATTTAACCTCCTTGGTAACGGATTCCAGATTGTTGAACTGCCCTTGTGGCTTCACTTTACCATAATAAGTGTTAGGAAATGCCAAAAGGATATGTAAATGTTTTGAATAGTAGAGGTAGTTCAAAAAGGCCAAAATGCCCAAAATATGTAACCACCATGCTGTTCTTTCCACCAAGATCAAGGAAGATTCGGAAATATTATCCAACAATGGCACCATAAATTGACTTACTGGAAATGCTCCCGCTTCGTGATAATGCTCGGCACCCAGTTGCTGCAACTGAAAATCGGCTGCGTTCATGGTGAGAAACAAAATCATCAATACAAACTCAATGTAAAGGATCATATTTCCATCTGTCTTGGGCCATCCCTTCATTTCAGGTTTTATGAAACGTTGAATCCTGATAATGTTCCTTCGTATCCAGAAGACAATGACCGCCACGATGACCAGTAGTGCTAATACTTCAAAAGAACCAATCAAAAAATCATAAACAGAACCTAGTGGCGAAAACAATCTATGTGTTCCCAAAAGTCCATCGAGGATGATTTCCAACACTTCAATATTTATAATGATAAAGCCTACATAAACAATAACGTGCATAATGCCCGCTACAGGTCTTACCACCATTTTCGTTTGGCCCAAGGCTATCCTTGCCATGTTCTTCCAACGCTGCGATTTGTTGTCGCTTACATCAACATCCTTTCCCAGCTTAATGTTCCGGGTCAACTTTTTTACGTTACGTGTAAAAAAGCCAATGCCCGCTATCAGGGCCACGGCAAATATGATATTGGGCAGATATTCCATTTACGGGTTGTTTTCTTTTTGTTCGGTAGAATTTCCCTCTTGTTCAGCAGGATCGTCCTCCGGAAGTGTGTACTCCTTTTGCTTTTTACCGAATACGGAAACGTTGACGTATCGTTTTGGGTTTAGCCTAAAGTCCTGAAGCAATAAATCTAGTTCGCGCGATGCTGACGCCAAATTATTGTAGAGGGCATCGTCTTTATGCAGCTTACCCAATGAACCTTCGCCCTGCTCGATCTTGGCTAGAATACCGTTCAATTTACCTACAGTACCCTGAAACTGTTCCAGAGTTCCGCCCAAATCGGCATTGACCAAGGAGTCGGAAAGTTTTGAAAAGTTAGAGGTAATATGGCTTACATTTTTAAGAGAGCTGTCCAATTGCATTTTGTTGTTATCCAACAGAACGTTCAAATTATCGGCACTTGTCTTAAAAGATTTTACCAACTGGTTCAATGAAGCTATGGTTTCCTGAAGTTGCTTTTTGGTCGGGTCGTCCAAAATTTGGTTTACGTTCATTAACAATGAATCCGCATTGGAGACCGCCCCTTCCACCTTCATCTGCAATGGGGTCAATTTCTGCTGTACTAATTCGGTAAGCCCCGGTTTTATTTTGGATTGTAGCGTATCTCCCGATTTTGCCGGTGGCGCATTATCCAATACCGGCACAATTTGTACTCCCTTACCACCAATAATACCCGTATCAAACAATTCTGCGATACTATTACTGGAGAACTCAAATTCGTTGGTAACGGTCAAGGTCACCAATAATTTCCCGGACCCATCCCTAAACCTGATATCGGTGACATTACCGACATCAAAGCCGTTGATCGTCACCTTTGTTCCCGGTTGCAAACCTCCTACATCATCATAAACAGCGTAAAAAGTTTTACTTTTTTCAAAAAGAGCGGAGGATTTTAAGTAGCTAAGTCCAAAGATCAAGGCCACTATTCCAGCGACTACAATGATCCCAGTTTTTATTTCCCTGGATAGTTTCAAAAGATTCGGTTTATGTTTTAAACAAAATTAGGAATAATTTTCACAAGAGGGAATTTGAAGCATTGCTACTTCAACGCGTTCGTTATCGGAACCCTTACCCCATTTTTGTATGCAACTATATAGGATGTGGTATAACCCTTTGCATCCGCATCATTTTTCAACCGCTTCGCCGCCTCGTAATTGTTGGCATTACCATACATATATCTAAACATGTTCTTATATGGCTCTTTGGACAATTGGTCCAGCCCGTTAAAATTATCCGGTCTTAAAGGTATCGTTTTTCCACTTGCCATGAGCTGCACTTTAAAAACTACACCCGTATCCTTGGATTCCACAACAGTTTCTTTTTCCGAATCTGATGAAGCGGCAGTATTGGTTTCTTGTTTTACCGACTCCTTTTCAACTATTGTCTCTTTGATTATTTCTTTAGGCGTCTCTTCTTTGACATTGTCAACAACTTCAACGTCTTCGATCTTTTGCACATCGGGAACGGAAATTGAAGTAGTAAGGCCCATTTCTTCTTTATATGCCAAAACCGCTTTAGCAATGGCATTTCCCATTTCTTCCTGACCGTTTTTTGAATTAAGATAGCTTCCTTCACTCTTATTGGTCAAAAATCCGGCCTCGACCAAGACACTTGGCATAAAGGTCTGGTGAAGTACAATGAATCCCGCTTGCTTGACTTTTCGATCCTTACGCTTTAACTGTTTTGTAAAATTGTCCTGAAGCTTTTTGCCCAATTGTATGCTCTGGTCCAAAAATTCTTCCTGCATAATGGTAAGACCAATTACTGATTCGGGTGAATTGATGTCGTACTCGGCATACCGTTGTTCATAATTATCCTCCAAATAGATCACAGAGTTCTCTTTCTTGGCCACTTCAAAGTTTTGACGATTGGCATGCAACCCCAATACATAGGTCTCGGTACCATACGCATCGGAACTATGGGCATTGCAATGTACGGATACAAATAAATCCGCATTGGCCTTGTTGGCAATCTCCCCTCGCTCGAACAGATCCACAAATGTGTCATCATCACGTGTGTAGACCACCTTAATATCTTGATGCTTCTCTAGCTGCTTTCCTACATTGAGTACAATGGCCAAGGCAATTTTTTTCTCCAAATAGCCGTTTCCAATGTTCCCGGGGTCATGTCCGCCATGCCCTGCATCCAAAACAACAACAAATTTATCCTTCGATTGATCCTCGGTATCATTTTTGTTGAATGAGGTCAAAGGAAGGGCCAGAAGTATAAAAACTAAAAATGCCGACCGACTTTTATTCATAAGATTTGAGTAATTATAGTGTTCAGTAATGGTTAAAAATATTGTAATCCCCAATTAGTAGAACAAAAAATATATGTAAGTTTGACCCCTGAACTGGGCCAACTAGCACAAAAATAGGATTTATCACGTTGCAACCAAATAAACATCTTTTACTTTTCCTATTTGTTCTTCTTTGCGGCATCGCTACCTTAAGTGCTCAGGAAGATCCAATTAAACCCTTGCCCATCAAGGCCATAAAGGACACAATTTATGCTCCTTTGCTTCCTGCGAACATTCTTAGCAGTTCCACCAAAACCGATTCTGTTGAAACTGATACCGTGACCAAAAAGCAACCTTTGCTATTGGATAAAATAAAATATAAAGCTAAGGATTATGTAAAGTTAAGTCAAAAGGACAATAAAATTTACCTGTACGACGAAGCGGAAATCTATTACCAGGATACCGAACTCAAAGCTGGTGTAATTGTAATGGATTACGTGAAAAACGAGGTATATGCAGGCCGCATGAAGGATTCGTTGGGCAATTACTCCCAATTGCCTTTTTTTAAACAAGGAGAACAGGAAGTTCGACCTGACTCGATACGGTTCAATTTTGATACACAAAAAGCATTGATCTGGAATTCGAGAACAGAACAAGAGGCTGGTCTCGGGCAATTGGGCAGCGACGCCATGAAAGTTTATGCCGAAAAGACCAAAAAGGAGAACGATTCCGTCTATTTCTTGAACGAAGGCAAGTTGACCACATCCAACGATACCGTTAACCCCGACTATTACATTCGGGTGCGAAAGGCAAAGTTTGTTCCTAAAAAGAAAATTATCGCAGGGTACAGTAACATGTACATTATGGATGTTCCCACACCCATAGCGCTTCCCTTTGCTTATTTTCCTTTAACCACTGGAAGGGTGGCAGGTATCCTGTTCCCTACCTTCGGTAACGACCCTAGAAGGGGGTATTTTATACAAAATGGCGGGTATTACCTGCCCATTAGCGACTATGTTGATCTTAGTATCACCGGTGATTATTATACCAATGGCAGTTATGGATTGCAAGGTAGGTCCATTTACTCCAAAAGATACAAGTTCAACGGAAACGTAAATATAAGCTACGAAAACTTGGTGACCAGCCAAAAAGGTTTTGATGATTACAGTCGAACTAGCAATTATAATATTCGGATTTCCCACTCCCAAGACCCAAAGGCCAGTCCAAATTCCCGGTTTTCGGCTTCCGTTAACTTAGGTTCCAGTCAATATTATTCGAACTCCCTGAACCAATTTAACCGGAACAATTCACAAACAAACACCTTTGCATCCTCCATAAGTTACTCCAAAACATTCCCAGAATACCCGTCCGTAAATACCAGTCTTACGCTGAGCCATACGCAAAACAACCGTTCGGAGGAAAGGACGATAAACATGTCATTGCCAACTTTTCAGGCAAGTATGGAACGTATCTACCCTTTTGTGAAGCGGGATGCAGTGAAAAAAGGTGTTTTTGAGAACATCAATTTTCAGTATGATGTGAATGCACAGAACAGCATCACCACTACGGAGGAAAACTTTTTTAAAAGTGGAATGTTCGATGATGCCCGTATCGGGGCCCGCCATAGAATCCCTGTTGCTACCAACTTTAAGCTGGCAAAGTACCTTAGTGTAAGCTTGAACGGTAACTACGAGGACGTATGGACCATGGAAACCATAAGGCGCCGGTATGATGCCGAAATAGAGGAGGTAGTGACAGATACTATTTCCGGATTCGATAGGTTCAACAGGTATAGTTTCGGTACCAGTATCGGAACAACGGTCTATGGTACATGGAACCGCGGAGAAGATAAAAAAATACAGGCTTTGCGCCACGTAATGCGTCCCTCCATAAGCTATAGTTACACCCCATCCTTTGAGCAATTCTACGATAGTTATATTGATGAAGATGGAGATGAAGTGGAATACACCCCATACGAAACTAGTTTATACGGGAGACCTTCACTGAACAAAGGGAGTTCCTTGAGTTTTTCCCTTCAAAACTCCTTGGAGGCCAAGGTAAGGGACAAGGATTCCACGGCTACGGAACCGAAAAAGGTCAAAATCCTTAGCAACCTGAGTTTCAACGCCAGTTATAACCTTGAAGCAGATTCATTAAAGCTCAGTCCAATAAGTATGAGCGGTGCAACGGAAATCATAAAAAATGTGCCCATCAACTTTGCGGCAACGTTCGATCCCTATGCCATCGACAATAGTGGTAGACGAATTAATACGCTGAACATAAAAAATGGTGGAGGTATCGCCCGTTTAACATCGGCCCGAGTCAACACCAGTTTTTCCTTGAACAGCGAAATGTTCCAAAAAGGTGGGGCAAAGGAGAATACCGACGAGGAGAAACAGTCCAACTTTAGTGACAACCCATTTGCCATGGACGATGTTCGAGGGGAGCAGTCCAGGTTTGACAGAGGAAGAACCAATGAGAGGGAAAGTAATAAGAACGAAGAGCAACAATTGTACAACAACAAATTGCCATGGGATGCAAGGTTCACCTACGTTGCCTCTTACAACAATAGTAACAGGCAAAGTGAGATAACCAACCACTCTCTGATGTTTTCTGGAAATATTCAGCTTACGCCGAAATGGGAAGTAGGGTTCAACTCCGGTTACGATTTAAAGAACAAGGGCTTTGCCGATACCCGATTTGCTTTTAAACGTGACCTTGGTAGTTTTAGGCTCAGTTTTGACTGGACTCCCTTTGGAAGGTACGAGCGTTGGTACTTCTTTATTGGGATAAAGAGTTCCATTTTGAGCGATATTAAATGGGAAAATAGAAGTCAGCGTTAGTAGATTCTATTTTATCTTTATCCTAAATTCAATAAAAACTATTCTCATGAAAAAAATAATCAACACCTCAAAAGCACCAGCTCCAATCGGGCCATACAATCAAGCAGTACTTGTAAAAGACACTCTTTATATTTCCGGACAGATTCCGATAGACCCAACTACAGGAAACCTTGTGGAAGGGGATATTAAAAAGGAGACCAAACAGTCCATGGAAAACCTAAGGGCCATTTTAGAGGAGGCCGGAATGACTTTTGAGCATGTAATCAAGTCCTCTATTTTTATAAAGGACATGAACCAGTTCGCCCAAATCAATGAGGTATATGGTACTTATTTTGATGCAGAAACCGCTCCCGCCAGAGAAACAGTAGAGGTTGCAAACCTTCCCAAGTTTGTTAATGTAGAAATATCGATGATCGCGGTTAAATAGTATCCCTGTGGAACTCCACCAAGCCTTCTATAGGTCTTCTTCTGATAACACCAAGAATCAGGTCGTTTCGCTCAATACAAGCTTTTAATTCGTCTTGCAAGAAATGTGCAATGCTGCCCACAAAGCTCACCGGAACTTTCGTGGCAAGCTCGTATTGCATAATGTAGTTGTTTACAAATTGCTGCAGCCCTTTCTCTATAACACCTTTGCAGTAAGGGTGCTCTTTGTTCTCGATAATGAATCGGGCAAAAGTGGCCAAATAGGTATTGGGGTTGGGCTGTTTGTAGAGATGCTCTTTGATTACATCGGCATCGAGATCGTATTCCTTGGCAAACTTCATTCCCAAATCCTGTGGCATTTTGTGGAAATAATAATCCCTGATCAGTTTACGTCCAAAGAAATTACCACTGCCATCATCCATTAGGATATATCCCAAAGATGTTACCTTTTGTATCAATTGGTGACCATCATAATAACTACAATTGGATCCTGTACCCAAAATACACACGATACCTTGTCTTCCAATTTTAGTAGTGGCGTAAATGGCCGCATAAGTATCTTCCCGTACCTCCGCCTTAGCATTGGGAAAGAAATCCTTGAAAATGGATTTTAAAAAATTCTTCATTCTATCGGTTCCGCAACCGGCCCCGTAAAAATAAAGTTGACGTACTTTTTCTTTGTTCTTGGACAGTTCAAAATTGTTGGCCAATCTATCCTCTATTACTTCTTTAGTAAGTACTTCCGGACTAAGTCCAAGTGTCTGGGTAACAAAAAGCTGCTCCCCTTTTTCATCAAGGGCAATCCAATCGGATTTAGTGGCGCCACTATCCACGATCAAAATCATACGTCGAGATTTAAGTATATAAACCTGAAGAGGGTTGACCCCTCTTCAGGATAAATGTTATGTAAGATATAAATTAAAGGCTAGCTGCGTGCAGAGCCAATTCTACCAATTTGTTGGAGTACCCAGTTTCGTTATCGTACCAAGATACTACCTTGAAGAATTTGGAATTCAGTTCTATCCCTGCATCAGCATCAAAAATAGAAGTCCTTACGTCTCCTACAAAGTCTTGAGAGACCACCAACTCCTCAGTGTAGCCCAAAACACCGGCCAATTCGCCTTCAGAGGCAGCCTTCATTGCAGCTTTGATACCTTCGTAAGAAGTTTCTTTTTCCAATTTAACGGTCAAATCCACTACAGAAACGTCAGCAGTAGGTACCCTAAAAGCCATACCTGTCAATTTACCTTCCAACGAAGGAATAACTTTGGTTACGGCTTTTGCCGCACCTGTTGCTGCTGGAATAATGTTCAAAAGAGCACTTCTACCTCCTCTATAATCCTTTTTAGAAGGACCATCAACCGTCAATTGGGTAGCTGTGGTAGCGTGTACCGTTGTCATCAAGGCCTCTGCTATACCGAACTCATCGTTAAGTACTTTGGCAATTGGCGCCAAACAGTTGGTAGTACAAGAAGCATTGGAAATAATGGTATCTGTTGCCTTAACATCTTTATGGTTAACACCCATTACGAACATAGGAGCATCTTTGGATGGGGCAGAGATAACTACTTTCTTGGCACCTCCATCAATGTGTGATTGGGCCATATCCAATGTGGTGAATATACCGGTACATTCTGCAACGATTTCAGCACCAACAGCGTCCCATTTCAAGTTCTTTGGGTCACGCTCGGCAGTAATTCTGATGGTATTTCCGTTTACTACCAGGTTTCCGTCCTTAACTTCTACGGTACCATCAAAATTTCCGTGGACCGAGTCATATTTCAATAGGTATGCAAGGTGTTCAACATCCAACAAATCGTTGATTGCCACAACATCCACATCACCTCTTTTTACGGTTGCTCTAAATACCAACCTTCCTATTCTACCGAATCCGTTGATTCCTATTTTCAAATTTGACATGTTTACTTTTTTTGTGTTTAAATTTAAGTTGTCATTATATCGGAAACTCTAATGAGTTCTTCGTCTATTTCTGTATGTGCCTTAATGGCTTCTGCCAATGGGGTAAGCACCAATTTAGTATCCCGAATACCGACCATTAGATTGGTTTTCCCCTCTAATATACTTTCTACTGCCTTTACTCCCATTCTACTGGCCAGCACGCGATCAAAACAAGTTGGGTTGCCTCCTCTTTGCATGTGCCCTAGCACGGAAACCCTAACATCGTAGATGGGCAGATGTTCCTCTACATATTCCTTAAGCTCAAATACGTTTTTACCAATTTTATCGCCTTCTGCAACAATAACAATACTGGACGATTTTCCAGAAGCCTTACTTCGTTTCAATGAATCCAACAAACGTTCCAATCCAAGGTTCTGCTCGGGAATCAATATTTCTTCCGCTCCGGCCCCAACACCCGCATTGAGTGCAATATGACCAACATCGCGCCCCATTACCTCAACAAAAAAGAGCCTGTTATGTGAGCTAGCTGTATCACGTATCTTATCAATGGCATCCACCACTGTGTTTATAGCGGTATCAAAACCTATGGTAAACGATGATCCCAAGATATCGTTGTCAATGGTTCCGGGAATTCCTATTACCGGAAAATTATATTCTTCTGTAAACAAAAGTGCTCCTGTAAAGCTCCCATTTCCACCGATTACCACAAAAGCATTGATACCCTCTTTGGTTAATTGGTCGTAAGCTTTCTTCCTTCCTTCCTTGGTTCTAAATTCTTCGCACCGAGCGGATTTTAATATAGTCCCTCCCTTATTGATAATGTTGTTTACGCTACGGGCATCCAAAGTTTTAAAATCTCCTTCGATCATCCCCTGATATCCACGGTAGATTCCAACACACTCAATATCCAAATATGCACAAGTACGGACTACGGAACGAATTGCGGCATTCATTCCAGGAGAGTCTCCGCCAGACGTAAAAACTCCTATTTTTTTGATTTCTGAAGCCATTCAAATTTTTAAGAGATCAAAACTAGGAAACTTTATTCAAATTTTAAATGTCTTAATAATTTATTTGTTTTTAAGGCGTCTCTCAAACGTTTTCGTAATAAATTAGTACAAAAACACTTAAAAATATAAAATATATCAGATTGATTATGGCCGATTTATGGGCTTTTCCGAAAAACGAATCAGGCTATCCTTCCCCATGACCTGAACCTGCCGCTCTTTAGGTAACGAATCCTCAACTTTTGACGGCTCTTCCCGCTTATTGAACACCTTTCTCATCAACTCTCTAAAACTATCAAAATCCACCTGGTAGGACAATCCCAGTCCTTGAGTATAGCCTTGCCGTTCGGCCAAGAATTGTTGTATTTGATTTTCCCGGTTAAATATCTTGGCACTCAAGGTACCTTCATCGTTCAATAGCACTTGTACCTCAACGTCCCCTGCAACCACGGTCTCCGAAACTCCACCTACCGGCACCCCTACTCTTCCGTTTACCAAGATTCGGTCGGATAATTGGGTGGATACCGTTACCCCTATCCTATCCTCTGTGGCAATATCTGCATTGGGATCGTTATAGCCCTGTTCGTAGGATACACCAAAGTTCAGTTTATCATTATTGCCCGAGAGAATTTGATTGAAAAGTCCCGAAGCAGTCTGAATCAGGTTGCCGGTTACGGCCTGTTGATTTATCCCTCCTGATTGCGGATTTACAAAGGTGCCCTGCGCCAATAAAAAGAATGCGTTTCTTTCCTTGATAGTTGGGTCTTGCAACCGATACTCCAGTTCCGATTGCACAACGGATGTAGTGCCCGGAAAGTCGATATCAAACGTGATATTTGGACTTTCAAGTTCGCCATCCAATCGCACCACGACCTCGGTAGGGATTCTACCCGTGTATCCGGCATTATCCAAAAGTGGGGCGGGGTTTGCATTCAGGGAATAAACGGCTTCCAGCCCTAATTGGGCGGCCAATGGGTCTTGCTCCCACAAAATAGTTCCTCCTGGACGCACTTGGAATTTTTTATCGATAACACCACCATATTTAAAGTTATACTCCCCTGTGACCACTACGAAATCCCCATACATATTGAACTTTCCATTGGTGTTGATCTCTATCAGCAAAATACCTTCACCGGTTCCCTTCAGAGAACTCCCGGTGGTCTGGTCGACCACTATCTCCACTTCGGCCTCCGGGGTTACGGCAAGGTCAAATGCCATTTCTAGCCCTTGGTATTCTTCAAGAATCCGTTCTTCTTCCAAAGCTCCTTCGCCTCCCCGTTCTATAAAGTTGATAAAGGAATAATCACCTACGCTGGTTACATCGCTCAATGGAATCTTTAGTGAGGTTCCCCTTGCTGTGCTGGCATCCACTGATATGGTCAAAGCGTCTACAGGACCATAAATACTTCCCGTTCCATTGATAAATCCTTGTCCGTAGTACAGTGATTCCTCGTCGTACTCGGTATTCAAGATCATAAAACGATCGTTTTTGGTATCAACATCCAATCCAAGATACCAATCATCAAAACCTGTATGGCTAATGGTCCCGTCCAAGGTTGCGGTGGTTCCCTCTTCCACATCCGACAATAGCACATTTTCAAAATAAAAGGTTTGATCAAAGAGCCTTACCTGAGAGCGCGGAGCAAAATCATAGTCCACATTGAGGTATGGGATTCCGATTCCCGCATCGTTCAAAGCCAACTGTCCATTAATCGAGGGATTGTTCACATCTCCTGTAATCACTGCATCCCCACTTATAAAGCCCCGAATATTCGAAATGATATCTTGTCCCAATGGTTTAAAGGGTTCCATGGCAAAATCCTTAAAATTGGCCGTTAGATCCAATTCCTGTTTGTTGTTGATATTGGTTACCCTACCATTTACGCTCATACGTTCCTTTCCATCATCATTCAGCCAAGTACTGACACCAAATTCGGTAAGATCGTTGTTCCCATAGATTCCGACCTCCAAATCACCCATTCGCATATCGTTGACGGTAAAGTTTTTGATATTTAGGCTGGAGGTGGGCAAATAGTTGCCATCTTTCTGCAAAATGTTGAGAAACCCCTCTACTTCTCCATTGAGCTTTAAACTATCTATAGTCGGAGTGATCTTGTTGAGGGATACCAATTTGAACTGAAGATCTAAATCCTTATATGTCGAATCTGCCAACTCGCCCCTTAACCGGATCTGTTCCTCGTTATTGTTGTCCATCACCACATCCTCTATCCGGATGCTGTCCAAGGAACTATTGAAGATGACCTTGTTCTTGTCGTTTCCATTTTTGTTAAGTACCCACGTATTGCCCTTGAAACTCACATCCGATTTTTTTAGACCGATCACCGAACGATTATTCTCGTTGAACGTATGATAAAAATTGAGGTTGTAACTGTCATTGAACTCGCTCCCTCCCTTGAACTCCGTTCTAAAGAAAAGCGTATCCTTCAAGGTGGTATTGATCAAACTAAAATCCTTGATATCATAATACACCGTGGACATGTCCTCAACGGATACGAAGGTATTGAACAACGGATTTTTATTATCTATCTTTAATTCGATATTATCAAACTTGTTACCAAAGGCCTCAATGCTCGGCGACCTAAAGGTGAGCTTGAAATCGCTTTGGTCGGCCTGAATGGCCCCACGAATAAATGTATTGGCATCAAAAGTGATTTCCGGCACGAACACATCCACGATTTTATTGTAAATCCTAAAATTGAAATCGAGGTATTGCCCATCGGAAATCTTGAACGGTTGATAGTTAGTATAAATGCTACCCACGGAGTTCTGAACCAATTGGCCCAGCTCGTTGATCTTGAAGCTGCCCCTCATATACCCGGTAATAATATCCGGGGAGTTGATCTCTATGGTACGGATAGTATCGCTATCAAAAGAGGATACTACACTAAAATCCTCAAAATAATAGGTGTCATTTTTATTTTGATATGTGGTGTTGGAAAATCGCAATTGTCCGGCCATATCGTCCAGATTGTTGCCTTCGATATCCATGTTAACGTGCCCCTTGAAAATTGAAATGCTATCGTTGATGAATTTCAAGGCTTTTAAATCCGCGTAATCGACGGCTGCAACAAAATTGAATTTGTTCTCACGCTCACCAAAGTTGGCCAACCCTTGAAAATCGAATCTGAAGTTTTCGTCGTTACAGAGAAGGACCCCATCGAACAATTGATTCCTTAGGATACCTGATACTTTTATTTTATTGTATTCGTAGCCATTGAATTCAAATTTGTAAACATCACCGGAAATCTCCGTGTTCAAACTCTCTGCAACAAAGCCCTTTCCTTCCACATTCATGTCCATCGACGCCAGCCCCAATTGGTCATTGTCTATAAATTTTCCGAGATTAAAATCGATCAAGGATATAAAACCAATGTAAGAAGCACCTTCAATTGTCTGCACATTGGTCATTTGCAAATCAACATAACTATCCCCTACTGCAGTATTCAGGTTCACGGTAACGTCTATTGATGTCTCCGTGATCTCAGTATCGCCGCGGACGGTAAATTGCCCAAGTTTTTGGACCGAGGCCGGAATGTTGTCCCCCAAAATTTTGGGCAAAATGCTCCGTAGCTGGTAATAGCTGGAGGTCAGGTTATCTATATCGCCCCGAAGTACGAAAGGAGCCTGCTCGCTGAACATGTTGTCGAACCTAAAATCTCCCCTGATACCTGTATTGTCCGTAAAAAGAAACAGATCATCTACTTGAAGCTGATTAAGTTTACCGCTAAAATTCCCAGTAAAATTCACAATCTTATCTTGCCCAAACTCATCGAAAAAGGCATTCACTTCGTTAAGGGCAACAGTGGATTCTGTGAAATTTGCCTCTATTTCCACCAAATCAACAAAGTTTGCCAAATCCTCACGGTCGTACTTAAACATGAGGTTACCCTTGAGCTCGGACTGCTCAGTGTCTATCAATAGGGAATCAAAACGCATGTATTCCGTGGTATATTGAAAATCGGCAGCCAGTTTCTCTAACCGGATACCCCTTTTGGCCAACGTGGACAAGTTTTCAATTTTTAAAGAAACATCCGGTCCAAGGATTTGAAAATCATGTGCCAGAATATCTATTTCGGAAAAGTTCAACACTTCGGCAGCTTCCAAGTTTTCATCGACCAACCTGAACTTTCCATTATGGATCTCCACCTCTCCCGATGACAAGAAAAATGGAGGAGTGCCTGGGGCACGGGGCTTCCCATCATCCAACTTATCCACAAAAACATCCAGATTGGTCTGAGACTCGTCTTTGTACGTCTTTAAATTAAAGGTGAGACCGTCCAACTCCATATCGCCAAATTCCATTTTATTATTGGCCATGTTCCGAAGGTTTAGAATGGAGGTGGTGAGTTTGCGTATATAAAAGAGGGTATCCTGTTTATAGTCTTCAACATAAACGCCTTTCAACCCCGCATTTAAATTAAATAGCGATATACTAACCCTATCAACTTGGATATTGGTCCCAAACTCCTCGTTTAACCTATCCGTTGCATATTTTCCCAATTTGGTCTGTACCGATGGCATGGAAAGCACCAATGACCCCAAAACCAGAATAAGGATGATGGCCATTAGGATACGCAACAGTATTTTACGAAGTTTTTTGATAGGGCTTTTATGTTTTACCTTTGATGACCAATTTTTGTTCCAAAACCTGTGGAAAATTCAAAAAAATATATTCTAGCAATCGAATCATCCTGCGATGATACTTCGGCGGCCGTACTTTGCCATACAAAAGTACTGAGCAATGTTGTAGCCACACAAGAAATCCACAAGCAATATGGAGGTGTCGTCCCCGAGTTGGCATCCAGGGCCCATCAACAAAATATTGTTCCCGTGGTGCACCAAGCCTTGGCCAAGGCAAATATCGATAAAAAACAACTATCTGCCATAGCATTTACCAGAGGCCCCGGACTTATGGGATCATTATTGGTAGGGACTTCTTTTGCCAAGTCCTTGGCACTTGGGTTGGACATTCCCTTGATCGAGGTCAACCATATGGAAGCACATATTCTTGCCCATTTTATAGAAGATGAGGCGCAGAGGGCTCCTTCTTTTCCTTTTTTGGCCATGACCATTAGCGGTGGACACACACAAATTGTAAAAGTTACCGACCACTTTACCATGGAGGTTTTGGGCGAGACCTTGGACGATGCAGTTGGTGAGGCTTTTGATAAAAGTGCCAAATTAATGGGACTGCCTTATCCGGGAGGCCCACTCATCGACAAATACGCAAAACTAGGGGACCCAACTGCCTTTACTTTCCCCAAACCAAAGGTCGATGGTCTAAATTTCAGTTTTAGCGGATTAAAAACCAGTATTCTTTACTTTTTACAACGCGAGACCCAAAAAAATCCTGATTTCGTGACCGAGAACATAAACGATATCTGTGCATCGGTACAGTATACCATTTTGGAAATACTAATGGAAAAGCTGCAAATGGCTGTTGAGCAGACCCATATAACACAAATTGCCATTGGTGGCGGAGTGGCCGCCAATTCGGGAATCCGCGGTAGGTTAAGAGATGCCGAGGAAAAGTTGGGCTGGCAAACCTTTATTCCTAAATTTGAGTATTGCACGGACAATGCCGCCATGATCGGTATTGTTGGATACCTCAAATTCAATAAAGGGGAATTTACCCAACAAAATATTGCCGCCAAAGCAAGATATGCCATAGGCAGCTAACTAATTTAAACCTTAGCTATGCAACTTTTTTACAACGCCAAATTGGACAATAGCGCCAAGCAATTTGTTTTTCCTCCGGACGAGAGTAAACACATTGTAAAGGTGCTCAGAAAATCCGAAGGGGATACAGTCCAAATCACCAATGGCAAAGGCTACCTCTTCGAGGCAGAGATTTTGGAGGCGAACCAAAAAAGGTGCAAGGTGCGCATTATTTCGGAAAGTAGGACCATTCCCAAGAGATACAAACTGCACATGGCGGTAGCCCCGACAAAAATGAACGACCGCTACGAATGGTTTTTGGAAAAGGCTACGGAAATTGGCGTGGATGAGATCACTCCTATCATTTGTGGCCATTCCGAAAGAAAGACCATCAAACTGGAACGGATGGAAAGAGTGCTGCAATCGGCCATGAAACAATCTTTGCAAACCATTTTACCAAAGATCAATCCACCCATTTCCTATAAAGAATTCATGGAAACAAATATTTCTGTGGGCTTCAAGTTCATTGCACATTGCCAGAACGGAGAAAAGATGGAATTAAAACGAAGAGTTATCGCTGATAACGATGTCACCATACTTATCGGTCCCGAAGGTGACTTCTCCAAGGAAGAAATCGATTTGTCCAAAGAAAAGGGCTATGTCCCCATTTCCTTAGGCCAAAATAGACTCCGTACCGAGACTGCTGCCATTGTAGCTTGTACAACCGTAGCGATTATCAATAACTAAAGAGAAACACTTCATTTTTTTACAAATGATTGTCCTATTTTTAGGGTCGGTTAACCACTCTTCATGAAAAAGAATTTGATTTTTATGGTCTTGCTGGTGCTATTTGCATTAAATATGTCCATTGGTCAGCAAATAGCCATTCTCAAATACGGAGGTGGTGGCGATTGGTATTCGAACCCCACGGCACTACCCAACCTGATTGAGTTTTGCAACACCAACATTGACACCAAAATAGATGTGCAACCCGAAACTGTTGAGGCCGGGAGCATTTCTATATTCAAATATCCCTTTTTGCACATGACCGGCCATGGAAATGTGTTTTTTAATGATGATGAAGTCCAAAATTTACGGACCTATCTTTTATCCGGTGGGTTTCTGCATATTGATGACAACTACGGTATGGAACCCTATTTAAAAAGAGAACTGGAAAAACTATTTCCGGACAGGCAATTGGAAGAGCTTGGGGGGAACCATCCCATTTTTTCTCAAAAGTTCACTTTTCCCGATGGATTGCCTAAAATCCATGAACACGACGGCAAGCGTCCACAGGCGTTCGGCATCTTTGAAAAGGGACGACTTGTTTTGCTGTATACCTACGAATCCGATCTTGGTGATGGCTGGGAAGATCCTACCGTACATAACGACCCTGAAGAAGTTAGGACAAAGGCTCTTCAAATGGGGTCAAACATAATCGAATATGTATTTAAAGGTTGATCAATGAACTCAAAAACAATAGCCAACGGAATATTGAGGGCAGTAGCCATAATGGTAGGTGCAGTACTGATTTGCTGGTTCTTTTATAAAATACAGTCCGTACTGGCCTATTTGGCCATAGCGGCCGTAATAGCCTTGCTTGGGCGCCCTGTTGTCAGGTTTTTGAGGGACAGGCTGAAATTTCCGAACACATTTGCGGTCGTGATCACCATGATATTTATGTTGTCCCTTTTCTTGGGAATACTTGCGCTATTTATCCCGCTTGTTGCCGAACAGAGCAAAAACCTTTCCCTATTGGATATGGAAACGCTCAAAAACGATCTTAATTCGCTGTACCTTCAAACATTGGATTATTTTGGAGCATCCACACGAAGTGTGAACAATATGCTTGACGAATCTAAAATCGAAGAAAACGTGCTCAAGGGACTGGACCTAAAATTTATTCCCAACTTCATCAATTCCATTGTCAATGTTTTGAGCAATTTTAGCATTGGCCTATTTTCAGTGCTCTTCATCTCTTTCTTTTTTTTAAAGGACAGTAAATTGATGCAAAACGGTATCCTGACTTTTGTTCCCGATGACAAGGAAAGTAATCTGGTAAAATCCGTTGACAAGATCAATAATTTACTTTCAAGATATTTTGCCGGTATTCTATTACAACTGTTCATTCTCTTTGTAATTTACACTATTTCGCTCTTGATCGTAGGCGTTGAAAACGCAATCGTGATCGCGTTCCTTTGTGCCCTTTTCAACATCATCCCATACATAGGTCCGATCATAGGAGGACTAACCATGGTTCTTTTAACAATGACCACTTTTATCGATGCCGATTTCAGCACCGTAATTCTCCCGAAAGCGATGTATGTTTTAATAGGTTTGACCGTGGGACAATTGATCGATAATTTCTTCTCCCAACCCTTTATTTTTTCCACAAGTGTTAAATCGCATCCGTTGGAAATCTTCTTGATCATTATCATCGCCGGACTTCTTTTTGGCGTGGTGGGAATGGTTGTTGCTGTTCCTGGATATACAGCGATCAAAGTAATTTTGAAGGAGTTTTTAGCCGAAAACTCCTTTGTTAAAAAACTAACTAAAAACCTATAGTTTTAGTTTGAATAAACTAATTTTAAATACTGGTCCACAGGAATTTATACTAAAAAATATTTCAACTGACATCGTGTCAGTTTTACTGGCGAAACCTATTTTTGAAGGAATTCTGCAAAAAGAGCTAGCCGAGCAGATTGAAGCTAAGAAAAAGTGCAAGAACAAACTCCCTACGTGGTTCCGAACGGCCAACATTTATTATCCGAACAAACTGAATATTGAGCAAACCAGCTCAGAGACAACCGCAGCATATAAAGCTCGATTGATAGATGGGAAATCACTGGTAGATTTAACAGGTGGGTTGGGTGTGGACACCTATTTTTTTTCCAAAAAAATAACAGCTGTTTTTCACTGCGAAATCAATAAGGATTTGAGTGAAATTGCACACCATAATTTTAAAGTTTTAGGACAAAAAAATATTGAATGTCTGGCTAAGGACGGTATTGAATTCTTAAAAAATTCCTCCTATAATTTTGATTGGATATACGTAGATCCTTCTCGAAGAAATGATGCAAAAGGAAAAGTATTTTTGTTGGAAGATTGTCTGCCCAACCTACCCGAACATCTCCCCTTACTTTTTCAAAAAACCCAAAATATTCTGGTAAAAACTTCCCCGCTTTTGGATATAAAATTGGGTGTTGAAGAATTGAATTTTGTGAAGGAAGTTCATGTGGTCGCCGTTCAAAATGAAGTAAAGGAACTTTTGTTTGTTTTGGAAAAGGAGTACCATGGAAGTATCAAAATAAGAACCATTAACGCAACCCCGGTACAGGAAGAGACCTTCGATTTTAAACTGGAGCAAGAGCAAGATTCCCAAGCTGATTTTGGCAAACCATCATCCTACTTGTATGAGCCCAATGCCGCAATTTTAAAGTCAGGAGGGTTCAAATCTGTTGGAAAAAGCTACAACCTTGCCAAATTACATCCTCATTCCCATTTGTACTCGTCGGATAAAATCATCGACTTTCCCGGCAGAAGATTTAAAATCATCAAAGCACTGCCTTACTCAAAAAAATCAGTTAAATCAATGGACGTGGCCAAAGCAAATATTACGACACGTAATTTTCCCATATCAGTGGCCGAAATCCGTAAAAAACATAAAATAAAGGATGGTGGGAACAGATACCTTTTCTTCACCAAATCCATCGATGATTCATTGTTAGTATTGAATTGCGAAAAAATACAGGACTAGTCCAGATTGGCCATCCAATCAAAAAAAAGGTCTATCCAACCTTTCAACTTTTTATCCTTCAATGCCAGAGAAAACCCATGGCCACCTGTGGGGTATACATGCATAGTAGTTGGAACATTGTGTTCCCTTAAAGCGTCAAAAAACATGATGGAATTTTCCACGGGAACCGCATCATCATCCATTGCATGCAGTAAAAAAGTAGGCGGAGTATTATCTTTCACATGTTTTTCGTTGGATAAATAATCTACGGCTTGATTAGTGGCATCCTCGCCCAGCAGCGAAACCCTGGAGCCTGTATGTGTACTTGGCTGACCTAACGTAATCACAGGATATATCAATGCCATAAAATCTGGGCGGGCAGATAAATCATCAGCTTCATCCTGCCTTTTGTAAACACGTTCATTATAGTGTGTCCCCAAAGTTGAGGCCAAATGCCCCCCGGCTGAAAAGCCCATTATTCCAATTTTTTTGGAATCGATGTTCCACTCATCGGATTTGGACCTGACCAATCTAATGGCGCGTTGCGCATCCTGTAATGGGACAACATTTTTACCTTCGGAAATGGATTTGGACCCGGGCAATCGGTATTTTACCACAATGCCAGCCATCCCCTTTGTCGTCAACACTTTGGCTATATCGGTTCCTTCCCAATCATATGCAAGACCAGCGTATCCGCCCCCTGGGAAAATAATCACTGCCTGTCCGGTCATGTTTCTTTTTGAAGGAAGGTACACTTCCAATGTAGGTTCTTGAACGTTTGTCACCCAAAGAATACCATCATCAGATTTACTTATCACCTCTTCTCCATTAGATTGATGTTGATTAGGTATGGATTTTGGCCAAAGTGGCATTATGGTATCTTGTGCCGACATTCCAACTGAAATTAATATTATAACTAAGGTTGATTTTTTAAGTGCTTTCATAAAGTTGAAATGGTTATTGATTACATTCCCATTTAAAATTGGCCACTGGATCATTGGAGGCTGCGGATAGATTGTAATGCCACCACTCGGTTCTTATGGACCAAAAACCATGTGCTTCCATGGTTTCTTTAAGTAGTTTCCGGTTGTCCAATATATCTTGTGGCAAATCCATGTTATCGTGATAGGCCCTTTTTCCAAAGTAATCAAAGTCAGTCCCCATATCCAGTTCATTGCCGTCCATGTCCACTAACGTAATGTCCACGGCCCCACCCTTATTGTGAATAGAGCCCTTATCAGGATTGGCAACATATTGGGGATTGGGCACTATTTCCCACATTTTGTATTGTACGGAGTTGGGTCGGTAGCAATCATAAAATTTGATTTTGACACCTTTTTCCATAAAATCCTTATTGGCCTGTATCAATGCTTTTGCTGTTTTTACGCGGGTATAACATTCGGCACAATCGTAAACCTTGGCCTTTAGGAAATTATTCTCCGTGGCATAGCGCATATCATAGGTGAAATCCCCGCTAAAGTCGGCAAGCCTTACAAATAAGGTGTCGGCCAATCCTTCAAAGGTTTTTAGGGCTGGTTTGGTCCTTTTATCCGTTGAATCTTTTAAAACTGAATCCAAAACCATTTTCGTTTCCACATCCACGGTATTGTTTTGATCGGTCTTTTTTCTTTGATTACAACTTATGGTAAGAAGAATTGAGAATAAAACAATTGAATATTTCATAGGGTTTATTTAGTTCGTTTTTTGCTGGCCAACCATGTATACAATGAATCTGTGGTGTATGCTCTGTCCCATGCATTATGGCCAACGCCCTTATATCTTGTATAGCGAACATCGTATCCCATTTCACGTAACTTATCGACCATCTTATCGGACTCCTCCACATTGATTACATCGTCTTTATCCCCATGGAAAACCCATATGGGCATTTCTTTGTCTATCCAATGGGCGTAAGGCAGGGGCGTCATGCCGCAGACCACCGCCATGGCGGCAAACTTTTCGGGGTATTGGGTCGCCAGCTCCCAAGAGGCACTACCTCCCCTACTCAATCCTGTTAAATAAATCCTGTTCTTATCCACCCGGTTGGCTTGCGTTACAGAATCCAACAATTGGACGACCGCATCGGTATTCCACCACTTTTGTGCATGTGGATTCTGTGGGGCAAGTATTAAAAATGGAAATTGTTTGCCCTCAACCAACATTTTGGGCGGGCCAGTATCTTTGATTTCCTCAACATTTCTGCCCGACTCACCTCCTCCATGAAGAAAGAGCAATAGGCCGAATTCTTTGTTTTCGGATTTAAAATAATCCTCAGGATAGTAGAGGTAGTATTTTAAATGTTCTTTGGTAACGGTTTCCAGCTCATCTTGAACTAAATGGGATTGTCCAGCGCAGGCCTGAAGCATCAATACTACGAAAAAAATAAAAAACCGGGATAGTTTGTTTTGCATTGTAATTGCAATTTACAAAAGTTTCTCCGCTATATCCTTCCAAGTATCCGCTCTCTCAAATGATGTGACATTGGTATTATGGGGAGAGGTAAACATAATTGACCTACCATCAAAAAAATCAAGGTTTTTGCTTCTATCATCTATAAGGACATCGCCTTTTAAAATATGTTTGTTTCCGCACAATATTCTATTTTGCCATGGAATAAATGGAAAATGTGTATCCAGCCAATCCGATTTTTCCCGTAAAGATTGTGGAAACTCCATCGCTGCGGATGCTATGTAAACCTCGTGTTTCTTGCTCAATTCTTCGAGTACTTCTTGACTGTCGGGCATCACCTTTAAACCGGCAAAAAATCCATCGCGCCTTGTATGGCCTTTAATGGATTCTTGATGAATTTCGGGAACGGTTTGCCAAAATTCCTTACCAAAACAGTCCTCAATTTTTACTTGGGCGTTAAACTCCTGATTGTAAATTTCCAGATGGGCGGTATAAGCATCTGCAATAACCTCATCCATATCAACAAAAATGACCATAGAAGTAGTATTTAAGTTGTGAAATACGCAAAAACTGAATAAAAAATCAAAGTTTTCCACAATTCAAAATACAACTTTTACAATTTGGTCATAAGGCTATGATCAACCGATGAAATACCGGTTTAAGAATAGCTTAACGCAATTCAACGTCAAATAAAAACTGTTCAAAAAACTCCTTAAAAACCATATTGCCAAGCATTTATTGCTCAATACTTTTGCACCCGAATTTTAAGATTATGAAAGGATTTAGCAGAATATTAGGTGTTTTAATGGTGTTTACTTTTGTTGTTTCTTGCTCCACAGATTCTGTAGAGGATGTAGAAAGTTTTCATTACGAGTCTCAATTATCACCCATGGAGATGGAGATTCTTGACCTTGTCAACCAGCATAGGGATTCAATTGGTTTGAGTACACTTGAATTTGACAAAATTGCCTACGATTTTGCTATTGAGCACACCATGGATATGATTGATAAAAATAAAATCAGTCATGATAATTTTGACCGAAGATCCTCTGACCTTACCATAGCGGCCAAGGCCAACTACGTATCAGAAATTGTTGGACGAAATTTTGTTACGGCTAAAGGTGTGGTCAATGCCTGGCTAAAAAGTGATTCGCACCGTAAAGCAATTGAGGGTAATTATAAGTTCACTGCGGTAAGTGCAAAATTAAATGACAAAGGTGTTTTTTACTTCACCCAAATGTTTTACAGATAGTCTAACTCCTGCTTTATTAAAAATATTTTCCTACATATTTTTTATCAAAATATTTAATATCTGATTTCCCCGTATTACCAGATTTTATGCGTATTTACACGAAAACGTTGAATATCAGTTATTTATTCATTTTTCTTATTTAATAACACGTTTTTTCCTACAATTTAAAATATTTGACATATAATTACGTTTTAAACAATAATTAAAACATTTTTTTATGGATCAAGTATTACTTTGCTTAAAAAAGTGCTTATTTACTATTTTAATCTTGTCTATTAATTGGACAGTAGGAGCACAAACCTTCGCGACAACCATCAATAGCGAAAATGAAGTTGACAATTCTGCTAATGCAATTGACGGGAACCTTTCTACCCAAGCCACTATCAGGGCAAGCTCAGGCCTTGCTCTTGGTGCAGGAGCTTATGATGGACATTTAGAGTTAGAATTCCCATCTACATTACCATCGAATACACAATCGTTTGTTAAAATTGATACAGAAGATGACCTACTGCCTTCGCTTTTGGGAGGTAGTTTAGGGGGACTATTGGCTGATGTCCTAGGAACGGTCCTTATAGGAAATCAAGAATTTACGGTAACCATAAGTAACAATGGCGCCATGTTACTACAGGAATCATCAGGAAGTAACAATGCTTTTTCGTCAGATCAACTTAGAGTGGTAACGGATGCCAACAACGATTTTTTTCTGGCCATATCCCCTAGTGCGGATTATAACCGCGTCAGGATCGATAACCAAATAGGTGCTATCCTTGGTTTGTTCAACACTCGGGCTTTGGATGTATCCGGAGCTTTTTCCGGTAGTGACCCCAATGTATGCGGAACACCAAGCTACACTTCCTTTGATGGGAGCGGTCTTTCCTTGGACCTATTGGGATTGGGAGGGGCCGGTGTTACAGATTCACACTTGGCCATTGATAGTGACCCAAACACTGCTTCCGAGATAGGCCTTGGTGTTTTAGGGGTGGTGGCAAGTATCGAACAGACTGTGTATTTTGATTCTCTGTCACAGTCCGGGGATAATTTCTATGTTCAACTTGCCATTGATCCATCACTATTGAGCTTGGGATTGGCAAACAACATACAGGTTATTGCACAAAATGGTTCTAACTCACCTACCTTTAACGGAAGCCTTTCCTCATTACTGGATTTGGACCTTTTAGGGCTTTTGGAAGCAGGTCAAGTCGCTACCATACCCATAGATCCCGCTGGTCAGGCCAATCGAATTACACTTCGCCTATCGTCGCTATTAAATGTTGACATTGCACAATCCATCAATCTATATGAGGTTTTTCGTGCTCCTGAATTGCCCGATTTGGATGCCGATTCCCAAGACGTGAGCATCTGTTCGGGGGAATCTGTCGATTTGATAGCGACAACGGTTGGTGGGGCCGAGCTGAGATGGTACGATGCACAGACTGGTGGTACACTTTTGGCTACGGTAAATTCAGGAGACCCATACACAACCCCTGTTTTAACATCCAGCACTACCTATTTTGTTGCTTCTGCAGATCCAGCATGTCCAGAAGAATCACCAAGAATTCCTGTAGAGGTAAATGTCGTGGATATTCCTACAGCCGCCGATATAGACATTTCTGGAGATGAATCACCTATATGTTCATCCAACGATGTGGTACTGATCCCGTCAAGCGATATTGATGGAACATACACTTGGTTTTTCGATGTCAATGCGACCAGTGAAATTACCGATGGACTTACCGTTGGTTCAGTGACCTATTCCATAGACCCCCAAGATGGATCACTCACCATTACCGGACTAGATGAAGCTGGTAGCCCATACACCTATTTTGTACGAGTGACCGAATCATCCGCAGGCTGTGAAAATCCTGCTGGAGATCTACAATCCACAACAGTGGAAATTGTGGACTCGGGAGCAAGTATCTCCATAGATGCCACACCAGAAATCACTCTGGATATACTGGCGGATATTTTTCAACTGGACCCTACATTTAACGTCTCGGGAAGTATAAGTGGCGATGCCAGTCCTGGCGATGCCATTATTCTAACCGTAAATGGTCAAAGTTTCAATGGCGTCTTGGATACAAATCTGGATTTCAGTGTAGACGTGAATGGTATAGACCTATCCTTGGATGCCAATAGCACCATTGATGTATTTGTGGATGCTGGCCTGTGTACACTGACCGGGGGCATCGAAATCGACATCCCTGATTTGATCATCGATGATTTGGTTCAGACATTCTGTGCATCGGACAATCCCGCCCTACTGGATTTAGTGGTCAATGTGAACGATGTACTCTTCTTTGATAGTCTTGATGCTGACCTTGCCCTAGACCTTAGCACACCCTTGGTTGATGGCGAAGTATACTTTGCTGGAATCTTGGATGTTCCCATTGAAGTACTGGTGCGTGTAGGCATTTCAGTAAACCTTATTGATCCCCCGGCTCCAACCACTAGCGAAACTGAACAAACTTTTTGTGCAAGTGAAAATGCAACACTGGCTGACCTTCAAGTCAACGAATCCAGTGTCCTGTTCTATTCGGATGCCGAAGGAAATAATCTTCTTGACCCATCCACACCACTTGTAGACCAAGAATCCTATTTCGTTTCCAATGTAAGTCCAGAAGGCTGCGAAAGTACATCGTTATTGGAAGTATCCGTGCTGGTGGAAGAAGGGGAACCAATTACCGTTAGCGGCCAATCCGTGGATACGTGCCTGAATGAAGAGTACACCTATACCACCGAAAGTGGAAAACAGAATTACACATGGACGGTTACCGGAGGCACTGTTGTTGATGGTGGCGGCACATCCGATGATTTTGTATCCGTTACTTGGAACAGCCTTGATAATAATTCCATCAGTGTAGCATATGACGACCCTATTTCTTGTACATCCACAGATTCATTTCAATTGGATATTGCGACCATAGAATGTGGAGAGGTATTGGATGAGGAGTTTTGCCTACGGGTATACAATGAGTTTTCGCCCAACAATGACGGCTTCAACGATTTCTTTGAAATTGAATGCATTGAAGACTACTCCAATACCATTGAAGTTTTTAACAGGAATGGAAATACTGTGTTCAAAGCGGTCGATTATCGCAACACTTGGGACGGTATAGCAAATGTGAACGGAATCCTGAACAAAGGAGACCATCTTCCTTCTGGAACATATTATTATGTGATCAACATTCCAGAACTGGACCGGAACCTTGTAGGCTGGTTACAACTCGCCCGATAGTCCAAATATTAAAAATCAATTCCATCAATTATGATAAAGAACATTCAATATAAAATGGTTGCTTCTCTGTGCATAGTCTTGGCTCACTTCGGCACAACAGCACAGCAAGCTCCACAGTACACTCAGTATATGTACAATACCACTGTACTCAATTCCGGATATACCGGTACATCTGCCAACTTCGAGGCAAATGTCCTGTACCGCTCGCAATGGGTAGGTTTGGACGGGGCCCCGGAAACCCAATCCTTTACCGTTCAGGGAAGGACTGGTGAAAAAATAGGGCTCGGATTAACAGCGATTAACGATAATATCGGAGCATCCAACAATGTTCGCGTAAACGGACATTTTGCTTATGAACTTACCACCGGGGCAAGCACAAAACTTTCCCTTGGAATCAATGCAGGTGCCGATATCCTGAGCATTGACTGGTCCAAAGGGGTCTTTAATGACGATTTGGACCCTGTTTTTAGCGAAAACCTGAACAAGACAAGGCCCATCGTTGGGTTTGGGGCATTCTTTTATAGCGACCATTGGTATTTGGGAGCTTCGACAGATAACTTTCTGAACTCAGAAATATACAATGATGATGACCGTGAAGTAACCGATAGAAAAAGTCAATATTATTTTATGGGAGGCTATGTGTTTGACCTATCCCCATCCTTAAAGTTCAAACCAGCACTGCTTACAAAACATATAGCAGGGGCACCCCTAACGGTAGACATCTCGGCCAACTTCTTGATTCAGGAAAAAGTGAACCTTGGTCTGGCCTACAGATACGACGATGCACTAAGTGCATTGGCCGGTTTTCATTTAAGCAGCAAGTTCTTTATTGGCTATGCCTATGATTACTCTTTGACAGGACTCGAAAACTATAATGATGGGTCCCATGAAATCATTCTTAAGTTCACTGTTTTTGATAGGAGCAAAAGAGCATTATCACCCCGATTCTTTTAAAAAACCGCATCATGAAAAAAATAATACTACTTATAATTCTCGGTTACTCAATAGCGGGCCTCGCCCAGAGCAAACTGGATAGGGCCGATCAATACTTCGATGAGTTCAAGTTTGAAAAGGCTATCGCTCTTTACCATGATCTTGCGTCGGAAAGCCGAAAAACATCCACGCACGTAATCCAGCGTTTAGCCGATGCCCATTTTAATATGAGCGAATACCAGAATGCAAAGGATTGGTACGTGAAACTCTATGCCATGCAAGGACAAAATGTTGGCGAAAGCAACATTATAAAACTTGTGCAATGTTTAAAAGCCAGTATGGAACCCGAAAAAGCTGATCAGTTGCTCAAGGACTTTTATTCTTCCGATCAAGATAGGTTGAACATGATTCTGGCACAAAAGGAACAATTGGAAAGTCTTAAGGAAAAAAATCAAAAGTTCGAAATCAAAAAGTTGGCATTTAACAGTAAAAAATCCGACTTCGCCCCGGCAATGTTCAACGATATGCTCGTTTTTGCATCGGCAAGAGACACTTTAAGGTCCAGCGGTAAGATATATCCTTGGAACAATCAACCTTATCTGGATGTGTACCTGACCAACCCGAACGTTGCTGATTATGTTCCAGAAAAGTTCTTGGACAACATGGACTCAGATTTCCACGACTCCAATGTAGCCTTCGCTCCGGGGTCACAGACCGTATATTTTACCCGAAACTACATTAAAAAGAACAAGTTGAACGCCAACAACGATGGTCTATCCAATATGCAAATCTTAAAAGGTAGTATTTATCAGAACAAGCTTATTGAGGTCAAATCACTATCGTTCAATAGTAAAGATTATTCCTGTGGTCATCCTGCAATAAGTCCGGACGGTAAATTCTTATACTTTACTTCCAATATGCCCGGCGGATATGGGCACAGTGATATTTATGTGGTAGAAATCGGAATGGACGGGGATGCCATATCGCCACCAAAAAATTTGGGGAAACAAATAAATACCAAGGGACGTGAAATGTTCCCCTTTGTAGATGGTGATACGCTCTATTTTGCTTCTGATGGGCATTATGGCCTTGGTGGGTTGGATGTTTTTGGCTCCACTATTTTATCGGAAAATAAGTTTGATTTGCCCAGTAATTTGGGTGAGCCCATCAATGGAAACATGGATGACTTTTCCCTTATCTACAATGCTAAAAAGGACCTTGGCTTTTTTGCATCCAACCGATTCGGAGGCGCTGGGGATGACGACATTTACCAGATAAATAAAGCCAAACCAGTGGACTGCCTAGTATATTCCGGCTATGTCTTGAACAAAAATACAGGGGATCCCATACCTCTTTCCAAAATTGAACTTTACGATGGCGCAACTGGATTTGTAAGTGCGCTTCAAACGGATGGTAATGGCTACTTCAACATTACGCTGCCTTGTAACAAAGAGAATAAACTTGTATTCTCTAAACCCCGTTTCACTAAAGAGGAAGTAAGCATCATTACCGGAGAAAACCCTCAAGAACCCTCCGAGGAAAATATGATCTACCTCACTCCTTTTGAAAGCCTAGTTGTAAAGGAAGGAGACGTTGAAAAAATTAAGGTGAACCCCATTTATTTTGAATATGACAAATCAGATATCACCCCTAGAGCGGAAATAGAGCTGGAAAAAGTGCTCTACGCCATGAGGGAGTTTCCAGGCATCAAAATAAAAATCGAATCCCATACCGATTCTAGAGGTAGTGACCAATATAATTTTAAACTATCGGACGATAGGGCCAAATCGACCATGAGATATCTAATATCCAAGGGTATAGATCATGGCAGAATTGTAAGTGCCGACGGTTATGGGGAATATCGATTGAAAAATAGATGCTCCAACGGTGTCAAGTGCAGTGAGCAAGAACATTTGCTCAATAGACGTTCGGATTTTATCATTGTTGAAAAAAATGAAAATATGGAGAACGTCCAAAGATAATGTAAGCGGTAATCCAATTGTGGCCATGGATATGATTTTGAAATTTTTAAAGGTCAATCCTCATAATTCCCCTAGTCAAAACCAAGTATCCATAGATAATGGGCACTTGGTTTTACTTTTGGCAAATATCCACTACCTTCACACATTACAAATACGTAGGGGGATACCAAATGTTTTCTTTACGTTAAAAACCAACCTTGCATGCTGCCAAAAGGAAATTTTCCCGAAAAAGTCTTTTTGAATGGAGAAATCGTATCTGCCGAAGATGCCAAAATATCAGTTTTTGATCGAGGTTTTTTGTTTGGAGACGGCATTTACGAAGTTATGGTACAATTGGAGAACGGTATATTCTACAAAAAGGCCCACTTGGACCGATTACAGGATAATTTGAACAAAATCGGTATCTCCTACGATGTCAAAAATATTGATGATGCATTGGAACCACTGCTCAAAGCCTCGGGTCTAACGGAAAAATCTTGTTTGATCTATATGCAAGTAACCCGTGGGACAGCTCCAAGGAAACACTCCTACCCAAAAGATGTTCCTGCAAGCGTGATGATGTATGCCCTACCGTATAATCTTCCTGACATCAATCCAAAACATATGAAAGCTATTTTGGCACCTGATTTTAGATGGCATCGATGTGATATTAAATCCATCTCCCTGCTGGGAAATATTATGGCAAATGAAGCAGCAATGGACCATTTGGCCGATGAAGCTGCATTGGTACGTGATGGTATGATTTCGGAGGGCTCGCACACCAACATCTTTTTTGTAAAGAATGGAACCGTGATCACTCACCCTGCTGACAATCATATTTTGAACGGTATTACTAGGATGATTGTACTGAAACTTTGTCAAAATCTTGATATTTCAGTAATCGAAAGACCTATTGCCGAAGATGAAATCGAACACATGGACGAAGCATTTTTTACCGGTACCACGACCCAGATTGCATCCATTGCCATATTAGGTGAGCATCAATTTTATGAAAACGACAATATTGGCAAAATCACAAAAAGGCTTCAAGAGGCATTTGCCAAACTAAGAAGCATGGACACATCACAATCAAAACTCTAAAGTTTACCCTTTGAAACGAACCACTAAAACTTCAATTATGAAACAAATCACCTTAGGCCTAGTTTTGACGTTTGCTTTATTTGGCCATACAATGATGGCTCAAGAAATCGAAAAAAAGTATTCCAAAGAAGTAGAACGCTTGACTGAGAAAAAAGAGGTCGGGCAAGCTTTTGATATCATAAGGTCACAAAAAGACCAGACCACTGAAGACCTGATTACCTTGACAGAGGTCTTGGCCCCTCCATTTATGGAAGATGAAAGGGGCAAAGTATTTGCCAAGATGCTAGAAGAAGCGGGGGTGGACAGCTTGTGGACAGATAAAGTCGGAAATGTTATAGGATTACGAAAAGGAACTTCTGGTGAAAGCGGCTATGTGGGGATTGATGCTCATCTGGACGTTGTTTTTCCAGAAGGGACCGATGTGACCGTCCAAAAAGTGGGCGATACATTGAAAGCTCCGGGTATCGGAGATGATACCAGAGGTCTTGCGATGTTGATCAGTATGCTAAAGGCCATGAACAAATCTGGAATAAAAACCGAAAAAGACCTGCTCATTGTTGGCTCTGTCGGCGAAGAAGGTCTCGGTGACCTCCGTGGTATGAAATATATGTTTAACGAATCTGGACTAGATATTGATTCCTGGATTGCCATAGATGGCGGTAGCCTCGGCAGAATTAGCAATGCGGGATTGGGTTCCAAAAGGTATAAATTGCTCATCAAGGGAAAAGGTGGCCATTCTTGGGGGGCTTTTGGACTGGCCAATCCTCACCATGCTTTGGGAAAAGCCATCGATATCTTTTCAAAAAATGCTTGGGAATATACTTCTGGCGACGTTACTAAAACAAGCTTCAATGTGGGCAGGATCGGTGGAGGAACTTCCGTCAATTCAATTCCGTTTGAATCGTGGATGGAAGTGGATATGCGAGCCATTGACCCTAAAAATCTTGATGAAATCGAAATCATTTTCAAGGAATCCGTGAAAAAAGCAATTGCAGCGTATAATGCCAGCGGTGTGCGAGGGAGAGTTACTTACGAACTTATTAAAATTGGCGACAGGCCATCGGGAGAATTGCCAGCTTCCCTGCCCTTGGTCCAGAGAACCATGGCAGCCACCAAGCTCTTTGGAGAAACCCCTAGATTGGGTCGTGGTTCTACCAACATCAACATCCCTGTTGCCAAAGGAATACCAGCGGTCTGCATTGGTCGAGGCGGCCAAGGTGGAGGGGCCCATTCCCTACACGAATGGTACTTGAATGATGAAGAAGGAGATGAGTCTATTCAACTAGCCTTATTGATTACATTGGCTCAAGCAGGCCTTAGCAAATAGCATATAACTAAACATGGTTTGCTCACTCAAAAGAGTAAACCATGTTTATCTAGTTTCGACTAAAAAGTTATTTTGTTTTGGTAAATACCAAAGCCTTGCCCCTATTTTGTGTTACCACAATGTAAGGGTCTCCTCCTCCAGCTCTTTCCACCTGTACCATATCCTTAGCGTCTCCGGTAACCTTAAAACCACTTTCCTCGGCATTCTTAAATTCAAAACCTCCTTTGTTATCGCCTAACAATATTCCTCCATTGAAAGCATCATACCTTCCAATGAAAGCCTCATTGCCAAAATCGTTCCCTATCATTAGAATGTCGGTCGCAGTGTTTCCTGCATTAGTGGTTATCATACATTTGATTGGTGCCGATTGTGTCTCCCAAGGAAGTTTTCCTATTTTAAATTGCCCAGTTCCATCATTTTCAAAATAGGTGGTTTGGTCATGGTTCGCCATGAGTTCCTCCGCTCCTTCAAGTTGTTCTGGAGTAAAAAGGTTATCCTTGGTAGTTTTGGCATACTCCCTAAAATAGTTGAATTTTTTTCTGAACAGGGGACTTTGCCCTATTAGATCACCCCAAAAATTAACTGGATAGGGATTGTAAACAGTATCGCCAAAATTGCCCTTAAAGTAAGCGAACATTACAGGGTCAATGGCTCCATTGTTATCAAAATCCTTGGCCAACATTGTAACAGGCCTATCCTGTGATGGCTGGTACAAATTGTTTTTTCCTAAGTTTCCAGCAATCAAATCCACATCTCCGTCATTATCAAAATCTTGGGCCAACACGCATTCCCACCATCCGAAAAGTTGTTGCATCCCGGTTTGATCCATCCTTTGAAAAGAGTCTTTTTTATTTATAAAAACGGTCACGGGCATAAACTCTCCCACCAAAATCAAATCCTTTAGATTATCATTGTTTAAATCGGCCCATTTAGCATCGGTGACCATCCCTGGTTTTCTAAGTTCTTTACTGTAGGCATCGGTCACATCGACCAGTTTTCCTTTTTCATTTTTCAATAGATAGCAATCATCTGGTTTTGGATATTGGGAAAAAGGAGTACGCCCACCTATAAATAAATCCACGTAGCCGTCACCATCAAAATCCTCCGCTTCCACTACGGAACCACTTGAATTTATTTTTGGCAATTTATCCGTTGATCTTTCGAATTTTCCATTTCCTTGATTGATCATAAGGTAATCTTGATAGTACGGTGAGTCCAAATCGAACTCATTACTACCCGCCACCATGTATATATCCAGGTCACCATCGTTGTCCAGATCAAAAAGGGAAATACTTGTTTCCTCCCGCTTTTTGTTACCTTCATCTTCGAACAAAGGTTTTCCTGTAAAACTCCCATCTGAATTTTGGGTAAAAATCATAGGTGAGTACCCAGATGAGCTTCCAACGATAAAGTCCTCAAAACCATCACCATTTATATCGCCCTTTGCTAAACTTGGGCCATTTTGGGTCAGTTTGTGCGGAAGGGTTGGCTGCACATAAAAATCGGCCTTATCCATCTCTTTGTGAACGTAGTCAACACCAATCTGGTCAGAAATTTCCTGATATATTGGCTTGGTTTGTTTAGGAGCCAAAGGAAATGCCAGCTCTTGTCGGTCTATGGATTTGGACTCGCTATGATCAATGGTCAACTTTTGATTGACCTCTATATTTTTTATTGTTTGATATCTCCCATCGGGCCATAACACTTCGAGCGATTCTATTGTTTTTTGCGGTCCAAGACCAAAGTGTGCTATACTTTCCACAGTGGATAGGTACCCCCTATTCAACTGATGCTCATAATACTGGAAAGTTCCATCTGCAAACCGAACCGCCACTTTTGTTCCAAGACCTGCGGTATTGGATTTTGGCCCTTTTAGGTTTAGTTGCAGGTAATTGTTGGTTCCTGTTTGCTTACTTTCCAAATTATTCTTGAACAGGAACGCTTCATCATTAATGTTGCTCACCACATAGTCCAAATCGCCATCACCGTCCAAATCGACAAATGCTGCCCCATTTGAAAACGATGGTATGTTCAGCCCCCATTCCTTGCCCACATCTTTAAATTGTCCATTGCCTTCATTACGGTAAGCATAGTTTGGTATTTTCACCACTGGAATGGAATCCAAGATTTGGGCCGTGCTCAAATACTTTTGTACATTAAAATTGAACTCACCAAAATCGAGATCGGTTATATCCCTTGGGAAGCCGTTTGTAATCAATAAATCTTTGCGACCATCGTTATCGGCATCAACAAAAAGTGGCGACCAACTCCAATCCGTTTTGGCAACACCTGCCATAAGGCCAATTTCGCTATAGGGCATATTGGGCCCTTGGCCCATTTGAAGCATGTTACGCATATACTGATAGTCGTAACCATACTTGTCGTTCATGTAGTAATCGTTATAATTTGTTGCCTTGATGGTAGTCTTTAATCTATAATTTGTTTCACCGAGCATATCCAAAGTGAGAATATCCAAGTAACCATCGTTATTAAAGTCGGCAACATCGGAACCCATGGAAAATTTGCTTTGGTGTTTTACATATTCCCCTATCTTATCGGTAAACGTTCCATCTCCATTGTTTATATAGAGGATATCGTTGCTCAAGTAATCATTGCTTACATAAATATCGGGCCATCCATCGTAATTGAGGTCGGATACGGCAACACCCAGTCCATAACCTTCAATGGTAATGCCAGCCTCCAATGTTACATCGGTAAAGGTATTGTCACCATTGTTACGATATAGACGGTCGTTACTTAAAGACGAACCGTCGGTTATTTTTTCTCTGTAATTGGCAGGCAAAATATGTATGTCTACATTATTAAGCACATAAAGATCCAAGAGACCATCTTTGTTGTAATCAATAAATGCAGCGTTCATGCTGTTACCTGTATCAGCCACGCCATATTCTTTTGCCATTTCTTTAAAAATAGGGACTCCATTATCATCCACACCTTGGTTGATGTACAATATATTGGCCTTCTCTTCAGGACTTTCATACATCGCCGCGCAGACATAAATATCAAGAAGTGAATCATTATTGATATCGATTACCGCTGCCCCTGTCTTCCATTTATCCAATGCCTCGACACCTGATGCAGCAGAAACATCCTTGAACTTGAAATCTCCTTGGTTAAGGTAGAGTTTATTGGTGACCTGATTTCCTGTAAAAAAAAGATCAGGCTTGCCATCATTATTAAAATCGCCGACTGCTACACCACCTCCATTGAAGATATACTCACTGGTAAGAATATTAAAGCTGTCGGTCTCAACTATCTTATTATTGAATGATACACCAGAGTGATTGGAAGAAACCTTTGAAAACAAAGTATTCTCTTTTTTCTTTGAGCAAGAAGCAATCAGTAATAATGAAAGTGCAATTAAAATATAACTTTTATTCACTGTGCTGAAGTTTTTACGATTAACCAAAATTTTGATGAAATTTCGACGGCTTTAAAGCATTTGTCTCCGTTCCATTGAAAATTTGATGTGTTTATGTTGATGGATATACCCAATTACTAAAAATACAAATTCGATTTTTCCATCTTGCCTATCTATGATTAATATTGATTAAAAATGAATTAATTTTTAATTAATAGGGTTTGTCCCTAATTAAAATAGGTTGCCAATAAAATTGACAACCTATCTCTCTACTCGAATTAAATTAAACTAACTCAGGTCTACTTATCATTATTGCCATAGAGGGCTCTGTTCCAACACATTCCCACTTTGGTCAATAGCATTGATAGGAATAGGGAACAAATCATGTTTTGGTTGATACTCATTGAATTTTGAATCATAACCAGCTTGATCTAAATCCTCTGCTTCGTTTTCTATATAGGTATTGATTGTTTCCATAGCATTGCCCCATCTTCTTAGGTCGAACAATCTATGTCCCTCCATACCTAATTCCAAGCGACGCTCAAAACGTATTGCCTTTCTAGCAAAGGCCTGATCGGGAAAGGATGCATAAAGCTCTATTTGATAATTGGCCGCATCTGTATCTGGAACAGGATCATCGTTTTCATCCAAGGCCTGTACATATGTCATGTTCTTTGCCCTCTCACGTACCCTGTTCACATATTGCAATGCCAAAGGCAAGTTTGGACTGGATTGTTCTGCAGCTGCTTCAGCCGCCATTAATAATACATCGGCAAAGCGCATAATGTTATAGTTGATACCTGACCAGTCGGATCCCCAACCACCCGTTCCGCGGTTGGCACCTACTTCATCTGCTTGGTAAACGTTCTTCTTGGGCAAATAAGGTCCTGAGATATCACTAAAAGTTGCCCTGATCCAAGCCTTTCCTGGATTACGTCCAAAACCATTATAATCGATTCCTCTACGGGAAACTGTGTAATCCAACCTTGGATCTAATGGTCCTGTATGAGGTGTAAAGTCCGTTGGAATTTCAGGTGTCTCTTCATTGTCATCATGATCATAAGTGGAGTTGATTCCGTAATCACTGACTACATCGGTAGCGGCATAAGTGTCCAATAGCGGCAATCCTGAGCCATCTGTCTGATATGCATTTACCAAATCTTGAGTTGGCTGATAAAAACCACAACAAGTACCCAAGGGTCCTCCACCTGGGAAATTTAATGTACCGGCACCGTTACCATTAAACGAACGTCCATCATCGGATGCAAACTGAATGGCAAACATTGATTCAAGACTATTTTCTCCTGCAGCGTTAAAGTTGTCTACAAACTCTGTATTTAATGTGTATGGTCCATTATTGATAATATCATTGAACAAGGGCAATGCCTCGTCATATTTGCCTTGGTACAAGTATGCCTTTCCTAAAAAAGCCTTGGCCACCCAAGCGTTTGCTCTACCAACAAGTATTTCATCATCCAACCTTTCTATGGCAGCTTGAAAATCAGCTTCTATTTCGGCCCAGATAGGTCCAGGATTGGGTTGATTGAATTCTTCATTCACCAAATTCTCTACAGAAATAAAGGATGGATATCCATAGAACTTTTGAAGCTCAAAATTAAAATACCCTCTTAAAAAATAAGCTTCACCTGCTTGTCTTGTAAAGTCTTGGTCCGTAATCTGATCGATCAACGCCAAAACCGCATTACTCCGGTTTACACCGCCATAAAGCGCACTCCATCTTCCTAAAAACCAGCTATTACCGGTTTGCCAGTCCAAGGTTTCTACTTGGAACAAGGCCGTGTTGTCACCATCGGTACTTCCACGGTGCGCATCATCGGAAACTACATCGGCCCACCAGTTGTCACCACCAGCGGCAACTCCCTCTCCTTGTCTATTTACACGCTCACCATCCATGGCCGAGTATGCAGCGGTCAGCTTCAGCTCTACACCGGTTGCGGTCTGTAAATCCTGATCCGGTATGTTCCCGGTAGCCGATTTCTCCGTAAAATCATCTGCACAGGCCCATAGCAATAGACCCATCAGCATTGTTGAAAATATTATCTTCTTTTTCATTTTTTAAAATTTTAGATTAACTCCAAAGGAATAAATTGCAGCCAAAGGGTAATTGTTGTCCGAAACCCCTATAGTAAGGTTATCTATGGCTCCCCCATCAAGTCGTGGCTGTAGTTCTGGGTCTACTCCATCGTAACCTGTAATAGTAAATAAATTGGTTCCTTGAAGATACAAACGAACACTGTCCATTCCTAAGTAACTTGAAACCTCTTCATTGAAAGTATAACCTATTTGAAGGTTTTTCAATCGCATGTAGGAACCATCCTCTACAAAAAATGAGTTCGCCGCACCTTCATTGTTTGTGATACTTTGGCTAAGTGCCGGTAATTCAGCGTCTAGATTGTCCGGAGTCCAAGAATCCAATACTCTGACACTTCTGTTTGCGTTGAAAAAAGAAGGGAAATCGGTGTATACCTTATCATTATTGAAGATATCGTTTCCTTGTGAACCTTGGAAGAATGCGGACATATCAAATCCTTTGTAACCCATTCTTAAGTTGATACCATACGTGAAATCCGGGTGAGGAGAACCAATAAAAGTTCTATCATCATCATTTATAGTCCCGTCTCCATTAATATCTCGATATCTAAATCTACCAACACCATCTGCATTAGTAGCAAACCCTTGGCTTGGCGCATTGGCCACTTCGGCCTCAGAAGCAAAGATACCATCAACGATTCTACCATAGAAAGAGGAAATGGGTTGACCTTCTTGTGTTCTGGTTACAGTTCCCGTAGTTCTAAAACCACCAAAACCTGTTTGGAAAGCACTGATTAAATCAAGTACTTCGTTCTTGTAATGTGAAAAGTTAACGTCGATACCATAGTTAAAGCCAGAATCGGTTTGATCTGAAAAGCTTAAAGTGGCATCCACACCTTTATTTCTAAATGAACCCAAGTTTACATAAGGAGGGGCTGCGTCCAAAGCAGTGGAACTATATAAGCTACCATCTTGATTGATCAAATCTTTGGTCGTAATGGTAAAATATTCTGCAGAAAAGTTCAGCTTATTGTCAAAAAAGCCCATTTCAATACCAAAGTTGGTGGTCTCTGAAGTTTCCCATTTTAAATCTGGATTTCCAGCTGCTGACAATATTGCTCCTTGAGTTATACCTGCAGCACTTCCATTATAGGCATAATTTGCATACTGCTCACTTAATATAGAGAAGTTTACTGTTGGGTTGTCCACTGGTAAGCTTTGGTTACCCAACTGTCCCCAAGATCCTTTCAACTTTAATCTGCTCATAAAGGAATCAGTTGGCCAGAAGTTTTCGTTGCTCACGACCCAACCTGCACTGAACGAAGGGAATATATCGCTCTTATTGTCTCCAATAAATCTTGAAGATTCATCACGACGAACCGTTGCGGTCAAAAGATATTTGCCGTCGTAGTCATAGTTGACCGTACCAAACACAGAGAACAAAGATGATGCGTTATCATAGGCATAAGCCACGTTGGGCGCACCTCCACCATTGCTCAATAAATAATAATCAGGTCTTTCATAAAAATAGTCGGTTCTAGAAATCTCCTTTCCTTTACCATGGTTGTCCAATGCTTCAATACCAATAAGGGCATTAATACTATGATCTCCAAAAGATTTGTTGTAGTTCAATGTGTTTGTCCAAACCCATTCGTAAGTATCTTGATCTGCTTCGGTCAAGGTATTTGTGGCAATAGGCTCGGAAGATTCTGGAATCAACGCTCTGAAACGTCTATCGTTATAAGCCCTGATTGATCCACCAAATGAGGTTTTGAACTGCAATCCATCCAAAATATCAACTGTTGCATAAATATCACCGAAAACCCTGAAAGTCTTAGCAAAATTGTCTTTCTGTCTTGTGGCCTCCGCAACAGGGTTGTTAGGATTGGAAAGACCTGTATCGTTACTGTAGTTACCACCAAAATTACCATCGGCATCATATACAGGCACCAATGGTGACATTCTTTGTGCAAAATTGAACCAAGATTGCCCTCCACTTCTGTTATCAAAAGAAATGTTGGCGTGTTCTCCTATTCGGATTCTATCTCCGACTTTAAACTCCGAGTTCAACCTTACGTTTCCTCTTTTGAATCCTGTGTGAATCTGGATACCTTGACGGTTCAAATAACCGGCAGAGAAAAGAAATTTGGATTTTTCGTTACCGTTTTCCAACGTGATCGAAGCATTTTGGGTAATGGCACTTCTATAAATTTCATCTACCCAGTCAGTTCCATTTGGAGCAACATTCATGGTAACTGGCACACCTTGGATAGTTTCTGGCACAACAGGAGTTGGGCCGTTTCCATACTGTGGATGAGAAGGTGTACCACCATCATTCAGTATACTTTGCCAAAGCATTTGTCCATGCTGGGCAGGCGTCAACATTTCAGGTAAATTGGTAGCTACGGAAAAACCTGTATACATATCCAAGGACACCCTAGCCCTATCCAGATTATATCCGCCACTCTTAGTTGTTACAATCACAACACCATTGGAAGCTCTTGCACCATAAATAGCTGCTGCACCATCCTTAAGTACGTTCATTTGCTGAATATCCGCTGGGTTGATCGAGTTCAAAATACCAGGGTCATCCGTTTGGACACCATCAATAATATAAAGTGGGTCGTTACTGTTACCAGAACCGAAACCCCTTATACGCACAACAGGAGTAGATCCTGGCTGCCCATTATTGGTTATGGTAACACCCGCAACCCTACCTTGTAAGGCCTCTGCTGCGTTTACCACAGGTGTTTTGGTTGCTTCAGCAACATCAACCGTTCCTACGGAACCTGTCAATTCACCTCTGGTCTGCGTACCATAACCTGTTACAACCACCTCATCCAAGGCAGCGGCATCTTCCTGCATGGTCACATCCACAGTAGAATTACCGTTTACAGGAATTTCTATGGTTTTAAACCCTACATAAGAAAAGATTAGAGTAGCATCGGAAGCTGCTGTAATGGAATAGTTTCCATCAAAATCTGTCTGTGTTCCATTAGTGGTACCTTTTACAATAACATTGGTACCTGGCAAAGGTGTTCCAAAATTATCCACAACCGTACCCGTTATGGTTAATTGGTAAGGGGGCGAAGTAGCATCACCCGAGTCCGGGGCCGCTGCAAACGCAGATCCACCCACCAACATCATTGTCATTGACAAAAAGAATGTCTGAAAAGCCTTTAGGGCACCAGACAACCTTGTCAAAACTTGAATTCTGTTTTGATTCATAGATAGTCTATTTAGTTTAGTTATTTCTAATGATCTCGACCGTGCATATTGTCTCAATCAGGAACAATAATAGTTATTTTTTTATAATTGGCAATATTTTAACAGTAAATATTGAATATGACAAAATCTATACTTTTAAAATATAAATCTGGTAATCCTAAAAAAACGTTAATTATACTGGACGTAGAGCGGGATGGCAATTATGGCAATGAAATATTCTTCTGCTCAGAAAACAAAAAACAAACAAATTAGTCCACCTATGTTACAATTATAATATATCCCTCCTCCAGTCTGAAAAATGTTAGCAAACATTAGATAAAGAATAAGCTCCCGACTAAATTATAGTTCATGTTCAGTAATTATTTCAGTATCTCCCCTTTATATTGTATCAATTTGATACAATAATGCCCCTGTTTTTTTATTTTTATATTTTTTTAGTGTAAATTTTGCGATGTTTACAATATGTTGCCTTCAGAAAACAAATACCTAACCAACGTTTCTTTTGATACCGTAATCTTTGGTTTCACAGGGGAAGAACTAAAAATTTTGGTGCTCGAATACCAGAATACAGGTTTATTTGCATTACCTGGTGGCTACATTAGAAGAGATGAAAACTTATTGGATGCTGCCAAAAAGGGCATTATGAGGCGTACAGGTCTCAAAACAATTCACTTGGAGCAGTTCCATACGTTTGGAAAGCTGAACAGGTCCAATCCTGAACCATCTAAAAGGATTGCCAAGGGCCTGGGCTATGAGATGCCGGATGATCACTGGGTATTGGATAGGTTCATTACCGTAGGGTATTACTCTTTGATCAATTACAATGAGGTTCGCCCAACACCTAACAAGTTCTCCGATTCCATAAATTGGTATAGCATCAACAACCTTCCTCCTTTGATGATGGACCACGAGGAAATCGTAAAAAAAGCATTGGAGGCCATCAGGACCGACCTCGGTAAAAAACCTATTGGGACCAATCTTTTGCCCGAAAAATTCACCATGAAAGAATTACGAAAAGTATACGAGGCCATTTTGGACAAAAAACTTCGACGGACTACTTTTCAACGTAAAATTCTAAGTATGGACATCCTTATAAGGCATGAAAAACTCTATACCGGAGCAGCCAACAAAGCACCTTACCTTTATAGCTTTGATAAAGAAAAAATAGAAAAGCTATAACCCATTGAACAACGTCCATTAGAATTGAGCAAAAATTATAACCTTTAAAACCTAAACTAAATACCAAAATGCCAAATTTTAATATTGATGCCGACCCAAAACAAACATATGATGCCATTGTAATAGGCTCAGGTATAAGTGGAGGTTGGGCAGCCAAAGAACTTTGTGAGAAAGGATTAAAAACCTTAGTTCTTGAACGTGGCCCCATGGTAGAACATCCAAATGACTATACCACCGCTAATTTGGACCCATGGGATTTGGAACTTCGCGGTGGGCTTACACCGGAACAAAAGAAAAAACATTATAAAGCTATAAGGTCTGGATTTATAGGTCAGGACACCGAACATTTTTTTGCCAACGACAAAGAAAACCCATACACAGAGGTCAAGCCATTTCTTTGGATACGAGGACACCAAATGGGAGGTCGCTCCCTACTTTGGGGAAAACAAACCTACCGTTGGAGCGAAATGGACTTTGAGGCAAATGCAAAAGATGGACATGGGGTGGATTGGCCCATTCGCTATAAAGACCTCGAGCCATGGTACACCTACGTGGAAAAATTTGCAGGAATCAGCGGAGAGGCTCTTGGCTTGCCACAACTGCCGGATAGCCACTTTCTCCCTCCCATGGAATTGAATTGTGTAGAAAAAGATATCAAAAAACGTATTGAAAGGGATTTCCCTGGTAGACATATGATTATTGGTAGGGTTGCCCACTTGACCCAGCCCCTGAACGGAAGGGGGCAATGTCAATATCGAAACCGATGCAGTCGAGGTTGCCCGTACGGTGCATATTTTAGCAGTAATGCCGTAACGCTTCCAGCAGCGAACGCAACAGGAAACCTTACTTTTAGACCGTATTCCATTGTACAATCCATAATGTACGATGAAAGTACAGGAAAAGCATCCGGGGTGCGCATTATTGATGCCGAGACCAATGAGGACATTGAGTACAAGGCAAAGATTATTTTCTGTAACGCCTCAACGTTGAGTACAACTCAAATTCTACTGAATTCAACCTCAGACCGTTTCCCGAATGGTATGGGTAATGATAGCGGAGAACTGGGCCACAACCTTATGGACCATACTTATCGTGTTGGTGCCTTGGGAAAAGTCGAAGGCTATGAAGATAAATATTATAGTGGGCGTAGACCCAATGGCATTTATATTCCCCGCTACTGGAACATTGATGAAAAATCAAAAACCGACAAGTTCCTTCGAGGTTTTGGTTTTCAAGGTGGAGGATACCGAATGGGCAATAGTGAAGCTGCTAACCGCAAGGAATTCGGTGGCGACTACAAGGACAGTATCATGAAACCCGGACCTTGGGAATTTTTCATTACAGGATTTGCAGAATGTTTGCCCTATCATGACAATAAGGTTTTCCTTAATAAGGAAGTTACTGATAAATGGGGACAACCTACCCTTTCCATCGATGCAGAATACAAGGAAAACGAATTGGCCCAAAACAAACAAATTCAGGAAGATGCCGTGGAAATGTTGGAAAAGGCGGGAGTTAAAGATGTAATTGGTTTTGACAACGAGCACGAACCCGGATACGGTGTCCACGAAATGGGAACGGCACGAATGGGACGTGACCCAAAAACTTCTATTTTGAACGGTACCAACCAGATTCATGCGGTGAAAAACGTATTTGTTACCGATGGAGCCTGTATGACCTCCAACTCCTGCGTAAACCCATCTTTGACCTATATGGCACTCACGGCACGAGCCGCCAATCATGCCGTAGAAGAACTTAAAAAACTCAACATTTAACCTCATGGACCGTAGAAAAGCTTTAAAATTTACAGGAAGTATGGCCGCATTGGCCGTTTCAGGCCCGTCCTTGCTATCATTGTTACAATCATGTAAAAATGAGGCCCGAATGGATTGGCAACCCATATTTTTGACTATGGATGAAGCAGCATTCGTCTCCAAAATCGTGGATATGATATTACCACGAACAGATACTCCGGGAGCACTCGATGTAAAAACCGATATTTTTATTGATAAGGTCTACGCCAACCTTTACGATGCTGACGCTCAGGAGCATGTTAGAAATGAAATAGAAAAATTCAATCAAGATTGCATTTCTGATTTTGGCGACAGCTTTGTAAACCTATCCGAATCGGACCAAATCAAGGTTTTACAAAAAGCGGAAGAGAATTCAGGACAATTTGGAAGCGGCGTGTGGGGAACCACCGTGGGCAAACCTGAGCCCGTAGGTTTTTATCGTTCCTTAAAATCAACGGCGCTCTGGGGCTATTTCACTTCGCAAGAAATCGGTGAAAATGTTTTGAGTTATGATCCCATACCAGGAGGATATAATGGTTGTATTCCATTAAGTGATGTCGGCAACAAATGGAGTCTGTAATATGGACTCCAAACACTTTTACATCAACCGAAGAAAATTTTTGACAAGCTCCGCAGCAGCTCTGGCACTTTCAACATTTGGTGCTTATGGGCTAGATTTGGTCTATGCCCAAAAAAAATGGAGAGTTGGGCTTATTGGTTGTGGCTGGTACGGTAAAAGCGACCTCTTCAAACTCATACAAGTTACCAATGTAGAAGTGGTATCACTTTGTGATGTGGATAAAAAACATCTCGAGGAAGCTGCCCAATTGGTCGCCCAACGTCAGGCATCGAAAAAAAGACCACGCCTATATCATGATTATCGTAAAATGCTCGCTGAAAAGGACTTGGATATTGTTCTGATAGGTTCTCCAGACCATTGGCATGCATTACAGGCCATAGAAGCTATGGAAGCTGGTGCGCACCTTTATCTGCAAAAACCCATCAGTTTAGATGTTTTGGAAGGCGAAGCCATTTTGAGCACTGCCCGGAAACTTGGGAAAAAAGTACAAGTAGGTACGCAACGTAGAAGTACACCACATTTGATAGAGGGCAAGAAAAATATCATCGATGCCGGACTATTGGGAAAAATTTCCCATGTAGAAATGTGTTGTTACTATCACATGCGATGGAACGCCAACCCTCCCGTACAAGAGGTTCCAGATTATTTTGATTATGATTTTTGGTCAGGACCTGCCCCACTCCGCCCCTACATTGGGTTGCCCCACCGAAGTTGGCGCGCCTTTATGGAATATGGCAATGGCATCGTTGGCGATATGTGTGTTCATATGTTGGATGCAGTACGTTGGATGCTTGACCTTGGTTGGCCCAAAAAGGTAAGCTCCACCGGGGGAATCTATGTTCAAAAGGATTCCATCGCCAATATTTCCGACACCCAAACAGCCATTTTTGAATTTGATGAACTAAACTGTGTATGGCAGCATCGTAGCTGGGGCAATCCGACGGACCCAGATTATCCATGGGCATTTTTCATTTATGGTGAAAAAGGTACGTTTAAAGGAAGTGTTCATCAGTATGAATTTATTCCTAACGGAGATGAAAAAACCATAAAAAAGGAAGTAGTCTATGAACGTGAAAAGTATCCCGAAGATTTAAAAGAAAAGGATATAGAGTTGCATACCGCACCTGCTACCCGAGGACACATGTTGGACCTATTGGACTCCATAGAAAATGATAGGCTTCCGGTTGCCGATGTGCTGCAAGGACATATTTCAACGGCTAGTTGCATCTTGGCCAACCTGTCCATGAAAGTGGAACGACCCTTGGCCTACAATCCTCAAGAAAAGATGATAATCAATGATGCCGAAGCATCGAGTTTATTGAAGAATACGTATAGAGGGCCATGGAAGCATCCTTACGAATCCATTTAAAAAACTTAAAAAGTTGTGTCAAACGATGTCAATTGAACATATTATGAAAAATATCAGCCTCCTACTCTTCTGTATTTGTTTATGCACCATATGCCAGGCCCAACAAAACAATAAACGGACCATTGTGACCACAGATGGTGAAATCGACGATGTGGATACCTTTATCCGCTTTTTGATGTATACCAACGAATTCGATACCGAAGGACTGATCTACTCCAGTTCCATGTGGCACTGGAAGGGAGATGGCAAAGGTACCACCATGGTATCGGAAATGGAAATGACCCGTAACATGTATGGGGAGCGAAGCGAATTAAGGTGGCCCGGTACCACTTGGATGGAAGAATTATTGAGCGAATATGCCAAAGTTCACCCCAATCTATTGCTGCACGATAAAAGTTATCCTTCAGCAGAAGAGCTCTTGTCATTAGTGAAGGTGGGCAACATCGATTTTGAAGGAGAAATGGAAGAGCGGACCGAAGGTTCTGAATGGATTGCCCAAAAATTGATGGATGATGACCCGCGGGAAATATTTCTTCAAGCTTGGGGAGGAACCAATACCATTGCCCGTGCCCTAAAATCTATTGAGGAAGATTATTCAAACCATAAGAATTGGGAAGAAATCAAAGAAAAGGTATCCAAAAAGGCCATTATTTATACCATAATGGACCAAGATGCCACCTACAAAAAGTATATCGGCCCCAATTGGCCAAAAATCCGTGTATTTTACAATGCAAATCAATTTTGGTGCTTTGCCTACCCTTGGAAAAGAGTAGTTCCCAAAAGCCAGCAGCCTTTTCTGGAAGGTAGTTTTATGGGCCCAAATATCATTAATGACCATGGTCCACTTTTCAAAAAATACTATTCCTACGGGGACGGACAGAAACAAGAGGGCGACCCCAACCATTTTGAAGGTCATATTTCAAAAATTACAAATACCGAACGGGGCAGTTTTTCCAAGTATGATTTTATATCCGAGGGAGACTCCCCTGCATTCCTTCATTTGGTAGATGTGGGATTGGACAACTACGAAGACCCGTCAAGAGGTGGTTGGAGCGGTCGTTTTGTACAATCAACAGAAAATCCATACCGATATGAAGACGGGGAAGCTGCTTCGGACCTAAATCCCGAGACCGGGGAAATGGATAAAAGCTATCCACAGACCCGATGGATCAAACCTATGCAATTGGATTTTGCTGCCCGTGCCGACTGGTGCATCAAACCATTTTCAGAAGCAAATCATCCACCAAAAATTAACGTAGCGGAGGGGAATACAATAACCTCAACAGCTGGTGGAACACTTACGCTGAACATTTCCGGCGAGGATATAGATGGTCATCCAGTTTATTTTAAAGCTTGGTCCTACTCGGAGGCGGGAGACGGCGCTGTACAAATTGAATTGGACCGGGACAAAGCTGAAATACAAGTTCCGAAATCGGCTAAAACCGGCGAAAAATACCATGTGATCATAGAAGGTACGGATACTGGGTTTCCTGCTTTGACAAGATACCAGCGTGTAATCATACAAATTAATTGACAAAAATCATATAACTGATTTAAAATCAGAACATTGTTCTCGGTAAAAATTGAGATTGGTTCTTTTGATTTTCAATCTCCTTGCTTAACTTTCAATATTCTGATCATGCACATAAACTAAATAACAACATGCATACTTTAAAACAATCCCTCAAACTGGGCAGCCTTTTCCTAGCGACATTTTTTGTTGGCTGCAGTCCAAAGTTTACAGAAGAGACCAAGGAAGGTTTCAACCTTGTAAAAAATGAAGATGGTGCAACACTTGGGTATAGCCCGACTTCTGAAGTTGCTATTTTGACCGTCGACCAGATGGCATTCAAAGACCTCAATAAAAATGGTTCTCTTGACCCATACGAAGACTGGAGACTCTCGGCGGATGAACGAGCCAAAGATCTCGCCTCAAAAATGAGTGTGGAACAAATAGCTGGATTGATGTTATATAGCGCGCACCAATCCATTCCGGGTGGAGGAAACAGCTTTTTTGGCGCTGTAACCTACAATGGAAAACCCTATAAGGAGAGCGGTGCGAAACCTAGCGACCTTTCCGATGCACAGAAAAAATTCTTGCTGGAAGACAACTTGCGCCATGTATTGATCACCGGTGTAGAATCTCCTGGAATATCGGCACAATGGAACAATAACGCCCAGGCCACGGTCGAGGGCGTTGGATTGGGCATTCCTATAAATACCAGCTCCGACCCTAGGCATGGCAGTGATTCCTATGCAGAGTTCAATGCCGGGGCGGGCGGAAAAATTTCCATGTGGCCCAGTACATTGGGACTGGCAGCTAGTTTTGATCCATCTTTAATGCAACAGTTCGGGGAAATCGCTTCTCAAGAATATCGAGCATTGGGCATAGCAACCGCACTTTCCCCTCAAATTGACCTTGCGACCGAGCCTCGTTGGTCTCGTTTTGATGGCACTATGGGAGAAGACCCAAAGCTAGCGGCCGATATGGCCCGTGCCTATGTGGAAGGCTTTCAAGCATCGGAAAATGGCGATTGGGGCATGCAAAGTGTCAATGCCATGGTAAAACACTGGCCAGGTGGCGGACCTGAAGAAGGTGGTCGTGACGGACATTTTGGTTATGGGTCCTATGCCGTTTATCCCGGAAAAAATCTGGAAGATCATTTAAAGCCCTTTACGGAAGGTGCATTTGCCTTAAAAGGGCCAACCAAAATGGCAACTGCCGTAATGCCCTATTATACCATTTCTTATAATCAGGATAGCAAAAACGGGGAAAACGTTGGGAATGCCTACAACAAATATTTGATTACAGACCTTCTGCGTGGAAAGTATGGTTATGATGGTGTCGTCTGTACCGATTGGGGTATCACAGGCGATGCGCCCAATGTATATGAGTTTAGGGGCAAGCCATGGGGTGTAGAAAATTTGAGTGTTGCTGAAAGACATTATAAAATTATCGAAGCCGGTTGTGACCAATTTGGGGGTAACAACGATATGGGCCCAGTTATAGAAGCCTATCAGATGGGGGTTGAGGAACATGGAGAAGAATACATGCGGAAGCGTTTTGAAACTTCTGCTGTCCGCCTGCTGAAAAACATATTTAGAACCGGACTTTTTGAAAACCCTTACTTGGATGTGACACAAACGGAAAACATCGTTGGCAATTCAGAGTTTATGGCGGCAGGTTACAATGCACAGCTCAAATCTATAGTGATGCTTAAAAACAATGAAAAAACACTTCCTGTGGAGAACAAGAAAAAAGTCTATGTGCCCCAGCGTTATGTAGCCCCCACAGTAAATTGGTTCGGGGTAGCTACCAAAGAGCGCACTGAACATCCTTTCAATATGGAAGTTGTTGCCAAGTATTTTGAGGTAGTGGACAACCCTGATGAAGCTGATTTTGCCCTTGTTGGTATTGAAAACCCAAATGGGGGGGTAGGTTATGATGTCGCTGACACCGAAAATGGTGGCAATGGTTACGTTCCCATAAGCTTACAATATGGCACTTACACCGCAACCAATGCTAGAGAGCAGAGCATAGCGGCTGGAAGTCCGCTGGAAGAAGGTGTGGACAACCGCTCCTACAATGGTAAAACGACCACATCCATAAACATTTCCGATATGAGTTTGGTGACCGATACAAAAAGAAAGATGGGAGACAAACCTGTTGTAGTCATAGTGAGAGTCGCCAAACCCCTGGTCTTTGCGGAAATTGAATCGTCTGCTGATGCTATATTGGTACACATGGGCGTTCAGGACCAAGCCCTAATGGACATAGTTTCGGGCAAAGTAGAACCTTCTGCTTTGCTACCATTTCAAATGCCCAAAAATATGTTGACCGTTGAGCAACAGTTTGAAGATGTTCCACGGGATATGGACCCGTATACCGACACTAACGGCAACTCCTACGATTTTGCTTTCGGGCTGGATTGGAGTGGAGTAATTGATGATGAAAGAACCCAAGCATATAAATAGATAGTCGAGCAATATACTTTAAGGTCCCCAAATAATTGGGGACCTTTTTTTAATCAAAATTTTACATCAAAAACGTTTTATCGTTTATCTGTGATTTTAACCCCAACAAAAAAATAATTAAAGTACAATACATTAGTTTTGCGCCACCTAAAATCACTGAAAACCAAACCATTTTTTGAATGCTCACCAAAGAAAATCCCAAGAAAAACCTTTACATCCTTTCCTTTCTCAATTCCATTTACCCTTTGAGCCCAGAGTTAAAGAATTACCTTACTCTGAAAATCAACAGTCGTTCCTTTGAAAAAAATGAGTTCATCAATAAGGCCGGTGAAATCTGTGATTGTCTATATCTGATCAAAAAAGGAATGGTTCGTGGTTATTTTGTAAGTGATTCGTCGGAAATTACCACTTGGATTGATTCTGAAAATGAAGTGTTTACATCTATAACTGGCTTCTTTAGAAATCAAAGAAGCGAGGAGTACATACAGAGCCTTGAAAATACGTATTGCGATTACCTGAAATATGAGGATTACAAATATTGCCTAAACCATTTCCCAGAAATGAGGCACATCAATCGTATTTTGCTCGAAGAATATTACATATTGGCAGAGCAAAGAGTATACCTGGCCAGAATTCCAAATGCACGCAAAAGGCTTGAATTTTTTATGGCGAACATGAAACCCCAAATTATGGACAGGATTCCGAGAAAACACCTTGCTTCCTATCTAGCCATAAGACCGGAAACCTTATCCAGACTTATGAAGGACAAAAGTTGAATTGATACTTTTTTGAGCAATGTGTTTTTTCAAATTATCCAACTCTGGCTTTTATTACAAAAATCCATTCCTTCCCAGAAATTTATTTCCTTCAGAAAACCAAAGCAAAACACCGATTGACCGCTTACATTTCCACAGGTTCAAAAACCATCTTTTCTGAACCACACACAGAGCAGGTGTACTCCTCGGGTACATCCGTAAATTTTGTATTGGGCTCGATACCAAATTTTGAATCACCCACTTCATAATCATATACCGTCAAGCATTTTTGGCATTGATAGACCTGTTTGGGTTCACGCTCCTTTGTATCTTTCTTTTTTATTATTGTATTCTTCTCTTGCCCGAGTTGCTGGAAGTATGCTTTGCTCAATTCAATCAAAAGATTGGGCAATTCCTTTTTATCCACATCTTGTGCATAGATCAAATACTGCCTCGTATTGGGGTCAAAATCTTTAAAATGGCATACATTATAGGTAGGTTTTATTTGATAATCCAATCCTATGGATGTGGTTGGGTTCCTTTCAATAACTATGGATGAAAAATGGGATTGTTTACCCACGTCTTTACTAATGCCAAAGGTGAGTCCATAGGTGCTGATATCGTTCTGATCAAAATTATTGACTAAATATTGTTTTAGTTCCAAAGCTTCTTGATCATCCACGGGCAAATGCCAGTTCATTTCCAATTGGGAATGCCGTACATTGATTCCCTTTTGACCAAGGAACCTTTCCAACTCAGGCCGACTTTCTTTGGAAATCCCCTTTACAATAAATGATTTCCAAGGTGTGATACATATTTTCCCTATACTATTGTCCAAGCAAAATCCACAGAATTCCTTTAAAAACTGTAGATCATAACGATTATTACGCCAATAAAGCCCCAACCAATATTGATCTATGCCCATACGGTTCATCCCTTCGTAGTATGGAAAAGTAACAAATGGTATTTGTAGTTCTTTCTTTATGGTCTTGTTGTTATTTGCCTGCAATTTTTGATTCAATAGGGTAAACAGCTGATCTACATTGTCCATGGCATGGTACACTTCTTCTACGGCCCTACAGACCGAAACAATATCCCAACTATAAATCAGCACTGGATAATAGGCACTCTTTTTCCAATGGGGCAATAGTATGTTCAAATACCAATAATCTTCGTCTTCGGATGCCACAAAATTGAGGTTTCCACTAAAAATGGGCACCAAGCGTTGTTTTGGATCGGTAATATTGATCTTCAATCTTGGCACAAAATCAAACTGCTCCAAGAGGTACAGGTAAGTGGAACCTTTGAGCCAATGGGTTCCATCAAAAATATCTGCCGATACATAAGAACAAACAATGTTTTGATACGACCTGTCAGCAACAATATCAGTTTTATATTTTGATGTTTTTTCCAACTGTCCCTTATGCTTATTGTCAAGGGGAAAAAGCAGGTCCTGCCTTGAGCCAAAGTAAACTTCCGACAACCCTGCCGCTTCGAGCATGGCTACACTGTCCTTGAGCTCGCCCGGAGAGGTAATGCCACCACTTATCAATATCCTGTGCAAATCGTCGTTCATGATCTTAAACCAGTGTTGTTTTTAATTGTCCGTTCAATATAGCTTGCACCTCGGGCTTACAACTTCCACAGCCTAATCCTGCACCTGTTTGAGAACACAGTTGCGAAAAATCCGTACATCCGCCCGCTATGGCATCTTTGATGTTCCCATCCCCCACTTGGCTGCAAGAACAGACCAAACTCCCTTTAAGTGGTTCCATTGTTGATGTACCCCGTAGCAATTCCTCTCTTTTTTCGGAGAGCTCTATTTCTTCTTCAATGAGCCGCTTAAACTCTGCGAACTCATTCTTGTCGCCCATCAAAATAGCTCCTTTCAAGGTGTCATCTTTCACAATGCACTTTTTGTAGAACCGTTTGCTCACATCCATTAACAATATCTCTTCATAGGAAGAATCGTCCTTTGGAGCATTGACCATTCCAATGCTGCATAGGTCAAGGTTTTCAAACTTTAAAATGTTCATCAATACGGAACCTCCATAAATGCTCCCTAAATCCCCTAGAATGTAATTTGCTGCTACATCGGCCTGTTGTTCCGCGGCCGAGGTAATGCCGTAGAGTGCATTTTCGAACTCGGCAATCTCTCCCAATGCAAAGATGGACGGATCGCTCGTTTTGAGATAAGGATCCACCAAAACGCCTCTTCGGGTCTCCAACCCGGCACTTGTTGCCAAAGATATGTTGGGTCTGGTTCCGATAGCATAAACAATGGCATTACACCGGAGGGTCCGGCCTGTCTTTAGATTGACCATCAAAGTATATTGAGATTCCTCTTCCTCAAAAATGGTGCTTACCTCATTGTCAAAAAACAATTGAATTCCCCTTTCTGAAACATCTTCGGCCAATAATTTACTGGAAACGGGGTCCAACTGGCGTTCCATTAACCTGGGAGCACGTTGTATTATGCTGATATTTATATTGATTTTTTTAAGTGCTGCTGCGAGTTCGAGACCGAGCAAACCTCCTCCCACAATGACCACGTGCTGTTCACTTGCTGGGAGTTCCGTTTTGGACAAATAGTCTTTGAGTCGGTCCGCATCGCCCCTTTCCCGCATCGTAAATCTTCCTGGCAGGTCCATCCGTACCTCATTTGGCACAAAAGCGCGACTCCCCGTTGCCAATATCAAAAGGTCGTAATTGTGTGTGCTTCCCAAATCATCGGTTACCTTTTTTTCTTTGGCATCGATGTCTTTGACACCATTGTTAGGGTACAATGTGACCTTGAGCTTTTCCAGTTCCCCTTGCTTCAATTTTTGAAGGGCTTCCCAAGACAGTTCTTCATTCACATATTCCGGGAGCAAGACACGGTTGTAAAAAGGATGTTCCTCTTTGGAAAACACATGGATTTCATCCGTTCTATTCTTTTCCCGATAGGTTTGGATAAAACGGTAAGCTGCCGCCCCAGCTCCAACAACAACTATTTTTTGCAGGGGCTTCTTGTATTTTTCAACCTGAACGGCACAGTATTTAAAATCGGGTTCTTTGGATACGGGGTCTACAATATCATTGGTAAGGTTGTTGGCCCGACTAAAATCATTGTTCAGGATTTTGCCCCAGTGCATAGGAAGAAAAACTACCCTTTCGCGAATATCATAATTGATTTTTACCTTGACCCTAACATTGCCCCGCCTGCTCTTTACCACTGCAATATCGCCCTCTTTAAGATTGCGCACATATGCATCTACCTTGTTCATTTCAAGGAAAGGAGATGGGATATGGGTCAATAATCGTTTTACTTTTCCCGTTTTTGTGCGAGTATGCCATTGATCCCTGACCCTTCCGGTATTGAGCACCAATGGAAAGTCCGTTGTTGTGACTTCTGATTTGTTGTACAGGTTTCTGGGGGCATTGAAATGTACTTTCCCATTTGCAGTGAAATATTTTTGATCTTGAAAAAGCCTCGGTGTTCCCTTATGTTCGGGAGAAGGTACAGGCCATTGAAAGCTTCCTTCTTTTTTAAGACGTTCGTGGGACAGTCCAGAAATGTCAATGTTGGTTCCCTTGGTCATCAGGCAATATTCATCATAAACTTCCGAGACATTGTTATAGTCAAAACCGCCATATCCCATTTCTTGGGCAAACCTCCACAAGATTTCCGCATCCGGCAAGGCCTCCCCTGGAGCAGCAATTCCTTTGGGCAAATAACTTATCCTACGCTCGGAATTGGTCATGGTGCCTTCTTTTTCCAACCAACCCGCTGCTGGCAACAACAAATCCGCATATTTTGTGGTCTCCGAATTATGGGAAATATCTTGAACAATCACAAAATTGGCCTTTTCGAGAGCTTTTTCTACTTTTTTGGCATTGGGCAAACTCACAATGGGATTGGTGCAGATGATCCATATGGCCTTCATTTTTCCCGATTCCAGCGCATCAAACATTTCCGTTGCCGTGAGACCGGGCTCTCCATTGATTTCCTTGCCTCCCCAAAATTGCCGGACTTCTTCCCTGTGCCTAGAGTTGCCCAAGTCGCGATGGGCCGCCAACAAACTGGCCATACCCCCTACTTCACGCCCCCCCATGGCATTGGGCTGGCCCGTTAACGAAAAGGGCCCGGAACCTGGCTTGCCAATCTGTCCCGTCAACAAGGAAAGGTTCAATAGCGAAACATTTTTATCCACCCCAATAACGCTTTGGTTCAATCCCATGGTCCACATGCTAATGAATCCTTTGGCATCTGAAATCATCTTGGCGGCCTTACGAATTTCCTCGGTGGTTATCCCACATTTTTCTGCAGCCTTCCGAATGGAAAGTTCAAAAGCCATTTGCTTGCACGCTTCAAAATTAGAAGTGTGTTTTTGTATGAATGATTTGTCAATCTTCTTTTTTTCTATCAACCATCTGGCCATGGCATTGAAAAGAATCACATCGGTACCCGGCAAAATTTGTAAGTGCAGGTCAGCCAAGGCACACGTCTGTGTCTTACGGGGGTCCACTACAATCAATTTAACCTTGGGGTTTTGCTCTTTGTGCTTTTCAATTCTTCGAAACAAAATGGGGTGGCACCACGCGGGGTTGGCGCCGGCGATCAAAAAACAATCTGCCAACTCTATATCGGCATAAGCAATGGGAACAGCATCGTTGCCCACGGTTTTCTTGTAGCCCACCACGGCAGAACTCATGCAAAGCCTGGAGTTGGTGTCAATATTATTAGTTCCCAAAAAGCCCTTGGTCAGCTTATTGGCCAAATAATATTCCTCGGTAAGGCATTGCCCGGACACATACAGCCCAACACTGTCTGGGCCATATTTCTCCATGATACTTCCAAAAACGGCAGCTGCCCTTTTAAATGCAATATCCCAAGTAACCTGCTGCATGGGATGATTTCTACTCCATCGCATTTCTGGATAAAGTATTCTATCCTTGGTATCTTGGGCGACGTAATTCAACGTTTTTCCTTTGGTGCACAGCATTCCCTTGTTCACGGGGTAATCCTCATCCCCTTTAACGGACAATATGCCCTTGGCATCTTTGGAAACCTCGATGCCGCACCCCACTCCGCAATACGAGCAAATAGTTTTATGTGTATCTTTTTTCTGCATTCTGGCAACACCGTATTTTTTCGATGTTGAAAATTAAAAATTTACGTATAAATACGTAGTGATAATTTAATAAAAGTGATGCCCTAAATCGAGAGAATGATAAAAATTGTGGCAAAAGGTTGAAAAAATGAAACCTAGACTAAATTGTATTTGTTTGCCTTTTTGGAAAGATCTATCAAGTTTTTCACTTCCATCTTCTTCATCAGGTTGAAACGATGTGTCTCGATGGTACGTTTACTATTCTGTAGTTTCTCTGAAATCTCTTTGTTCGTATATCCGGCCAAGACCAATTCCAATACTTTAAGCTCTTTGTTGGTCAACTCAAAAGGATTGTTTTTATTATTTTTGGACGATGGTTGATTTGTTATTTTATCAGAGCTAAATAAATTGTTTACCAGTACATTGGAAATATCCCCACTAAAATATTTACCCCCTTCTTGAACCATGTGGATTGCTTTTACAAACTCCGCCTTGCCCGTATCCTTTAAGAGGTAACCGTTGGCGCCTGCCTGTACGGATTTAAGAATATACTCCTCGGAATCGTGCATGGAAAGAATGATGCACTTGGTATTGGATTTGCCTTTGGCATTAAGACGCTCAACGGTCTCGATACCTCCCAATTCCGGCATTCGGATATCGATGATCAAAATGTCCGGAGACTTTTCATCTACCATTTTGAGGGCATCCAAACCATTGGACACTTCTCCAATCACATCCAAATCTGGTTCTTCTTCCAACAAGGCACGTATACCATCCCTGACCAAGGAATGGTCGTCGGCCAAAACAATGGTAATGATCGCTTTTTGTTCCGAATTTTGCATTGCACAAAAATAATCGAATTATTGAAATACGTAGAACATAAAAAAGCCGCCCCATTCAACAAATGGAACAGCCTTGACTCCAACTAACTCTACATATTAATTTTCTTTGTTCGTTGAGAACAACTTTGGTTTGATGATCAACATGGCCCATGCCCAATTTTGGGTACTAGCGGCATCTGTCTCGGCCACGCCCTTAAGTTCATACATATCATCTGCAGGGAACAATTGGGAATATCCCACTTTTAGTGCGTAACCATTGAATTTTTGGGTGAACACCAAATCGACTTCGGTTCCCAAAGAGTTTTCCCCACTGGGCAGGTCTTGCTCTCCCCTAAAATTTAAAACCTTGGCCAAGAGGCTAGATTTTTCTCCTAATTTTATATTAGTGCTGATATGAACATCAAACAATCCAATGGAATTGGCATGATTGCCCACATAGAAATAATCCATAAAACCATTGAATTTATGATTGGTGCCATATAAAGGGAAAAAAGCACTTGTCTCACCTTCAGCTTGGCCGTCATTTCCACTTATGATTTCAAATCCAGCCCCTAGGCCAAAAGTGTTCGATGCCTTATAACTGGCATCAAACCCCAACAAATATGCCCCCTTCACATCCAACTCCCCTTGCCTTTCCCCTGTTTGAAGAAACGCATTTGCGGCCAACCCGAAATCTCCCTTTTTATACGCAAAGTGCGTACCCAATGTCTGCAAATTACTTACTCCATTTGCGGTATCATTCCCATCAAAATTTTGAAAGCCGTTATTAAGCATCAACAAACTTGCAACAAAACTTTCCCACTCTTGTTTTAGGTAGAGCATCTGCATGGTCTTATAACTAAAAAAGCCCATGGTATTATAGGTGTTTCCCGTAGATTGAAAACCACTTGGATTATCAAAGTCCTGGTTAAAGGCAAAGGCAGCATCGATAACAAAATCAGCTTTGGAATACTGTATCAGGGCTGCATCATGATTTCTGGCCTGTTGCGTCCAGTCCACTTCGCCCAAGATGCGCTGGTCATCATAGGAAAGTACTTGTCTACCCAATTTTGCGGACCAGCCGGAACCGAGATCAAGTTGGGCCCAAGCTTCGAAAACAGCAAATGAATTGTTTTCATCCTCAGGCTGTAATTGACGGTTTTCACCCCAAACAAAAACATCCTGAAGACTCAAGTAGAACCTATACTTTTCGGTTTGGTAATCCGTATTCAACCGAACCCGCGTAGCGGTCGCAAAACCAGGGTCGGAAGCATCTGAAATTAAATTTCCAAAGCCATTTCTATACTCTGTTCTTGGTCTAAACTGCCCGTCCACAATAAATTGGGCAAAGGAAAAATGTATTCCCATAAGGCATAGGTACACCAATAGCCTTTTCTTATTGAAAAACTTCATATTGTTTACTGTTTGGTTGAATTATAAGGAAAACCCAGGGTTCTAACTTTCCACGGTCGACATGGCCATTTTACCTTCCATTTCTTGAAGTACGGCTTCTTCATCCACGGTAGAGAATTTAATGGCAAATGCACTGATGGCCGCTACGACCACAAAAATTCCAATAATAAAATATCCGTTGGATACGGCACTTGAAGCAGCTGCAGCTTGTGCCGCTTTTACCGCTTCTTCACCTAACCCCTCATTAGCCTTTATAGCCATGCTTTCAGCTATTGCCGATTTAGATTTTAATAAAAGTGCGGCCAAAAATGCACCAACATTCCCCCCTGCCCCAACGATTCCCGAGATGGAACCAATAGCTTTTTTGTTGATAAAGGGAACAACAGAAAATGTTGCACCCTCGGCCATTTGAACAGTTAGACTAAAAGCCACCAAAAAGATGATTCCCACTGCAAGACTTGTGGTCAATGAGAACACGGAGAGCATAACGCCTTCGGCCATCAAAATAAAAGTCAGGAACAAAACCCTTCCACGAAGCCCTTTTAACTTTCCGAAACGATCACCGAAAAAGCCGCCCAAGGTACGAGCAAAAATATTCATCAGGGCAAAGGACAAAACAATGTTCCCTGCCATAATCCTCTCCAAGCCAAAGGTGTTTTGTAGATAATCGTCCATGGTACCATAAACGGTAAGCTCCATACCAAAACAAGCAGCATACACCAAGAACAATATCCAAACGCGGTAGTCTTTCAAGGTGCTCACAAAAGATACTTTATCCTTCTTCAAAACCGGCATGTTTCCTGTTTTCCGCAATTCTGCAAAATTGCCCTCCGGGGTATCCTGGGTAAAGAAGTAGTAAACAAGCCCCATTAAAAAACAAACTATTCCTGCAATAACCATGGAGTAACGCCATGCAATTTCATCGGCAACACCAAAACTTACCACGGCAGCAGCAATCAAAGGCATTCCCAATCTGTTGGCACCACCCCCAAGATTTCCCCATCCCGCCGATGTGGCATTTGCAGTACCCACAATGTTGGGAGCGAACATAATGGAAGTATGGAATTGGGTAATAACAAAGGAAGCCCCTATGAATCCGATAAGAAATCTACATAACAAGAACTGTAAGGGTGTTTGGACCAAACCTATCAAGATTACGGGAATAGACCCAATAATCAATAACCAAGTGTAGCACAATCTCGGACCAAACCTATCGCACAACTTACCAATGAGCAATCGGGCAAAAACAGTACCTGTAACGGCTAAAATTATAGAATTCCATTTTTGCGATGGAGTCAATCCCAAATCCTTAACAACATCTGGCATAAAAGGAACAATTCCAAACCATGCAAAAAAGCAAATGAAGAAAGCAATGGCAGAAATCCAAAACGTTCTAATGGGTATACTTTTAAGATTCAATAGATTTAATCGTGTGGCTTTCATAATACTTAGATTAATTGATTAGACAATCAAATCTAAGTATTTATACGTATTTATTGAATTTTACCTCCATTTTCTACGTATTTTTATGAAATATCCTGAAGAAACCTTATCATATTATGACATCATAAAAATGAGCCTTCTGCTACTGATAATTTGACAATAGGCATTGAACACAACAGGAAGCTATACTATAATAAGGTATGGGTTTAGAGTTCCATTCCTACAACTCTTTGGATAGCATCTTCAAAAAATGATGGATGGTCGGCCACCACATCACCCACAATAATGATTCCGGGGCGTGACAAATCCATTTTGTTCGATATATGAATGGCGTCATTTAATGTTCCTGTAATACAATTCTCGTTTGGCAAGGTTCCATTTTGAACTACAGCAAGTGGTGTGTAGCTTTTTCTATACTTTTCTATTTCCTTGGCTATTTCCACCAACTTACGGACTCCCATCAAAATGATCAGTGTTGCGGAAGATTGTGCAGCTAATTGAAAATCCTTGGAGAGCCCACCTTCTTTTGTAGTCGCGGTCACTACCCAAAAACTGTTGCTCACCCCTCTTTTGGTTACAGGTATCCCTTGACTTGCAGGCACAGCTATGGCACTGGAAACTCCTGGCACAACATCTACGGGAATTCCAAAAGATTCAACATATTCGACTTCTTCCATTCCTCTACCAAATACAAACGGGTCACCTCCTTTTAGTCGGACCACATGACCATACCTAAATGCATTTTCTACGATAAGAGCATTGATCTCATCTTGATTAAAGCTATGTTTCCCACACCGTTTTCCTACGTATATATTCGGAATGTGCCTTGGAGCTTCGGTTAGTAAATCAGCATCCGTTAATGCATCGTACAGAACAACATCAGCCCGCTTCAAAGCGCGCAATCCCCTAACAGTAATAAGGTCTGACGAGCCTGGACCTGCACCAACCAAAGTTACTCTTGCCTCTTTCTTATATTGCTTCATTATAATTATTTGTTTTGATTTTTATGGATTCCACAACAAGAATACGTATTTATTTTTAAATAATTATTAATTATATACGTAATTATACTTAGTTTTGGTTTGTATTTCAAAATCATATATATGAAAACTGTAATTGTAGTGGGCAACGGAATGGTGGGATATAAGTTTTGTGAAAAATTTGTAGCTAAATCCTCCAGCGATGAATATAAGCTTATTGTGTTCGGTGAAGAACCCAGACCTGCATATGATAGGGTTCACCTCAGTGCATATTTTGAAAATCAAAATGCAAATGCTTTGGAACTTGCACCTGCCTCTTGGTACAAAGAAAATAACATTGAACTTATTACAGGACAGCGGGTGTCAGATATTAAAAAAGAGAATAAGGAGATCCATACCGCTTCGGGCAAATCCTATACCTATGATTATTTGGTCTTGGCTACAGGTTCCGTTCCTTTTGTGCCTCCTATTTCCGGGGTTGAAAAAGAAGGTGTCTTTGTCTACAGAACCATAGAAGATTTAGAGGAAATGATGGCCTATGCTTCACAAATCAAAGCCATTAAGCCTAACGGAAAAGCAGCTATTTTAGGAGGAGGGCTCTTAGGACTGGAAGCGGGAAAGGCTGTTTTGGATATGGGCCTAGAACCGCACGTAGTGGAATTTGCCCCAAAACTGATGCCCCGACAATTGGATAGCCGAAGTAGTAATGTTCTCCAGTTAAAATTGGAGGATATGGGAATACAGGTACATTTGAGCAAGGCAACCAATAAAATATTGGGCGACAAGGTAATAGAAGGAATGGAGTTTGGGGAAGATGACCGACTGGATGTGGATATGCTCATCATTTCGGCAGGAATACGCCCTCGGGATGAGCTTGGTAAAACCTGCGGACTGGAAATGGGAACAAGAGGTGGAATCATCGTTGACAATAGAATGCGAACATCCACTAAAGATATATTCGCCATTGGCGAGGTGGCCTTGTACAACCAAATGATATATGGCCTTGTTGCACCCGGTTATGAAATGGCCGATGTTGCTGTCAACCAGATATTGGGTAATCAAGGGGTCATTATGCCAGAGCATATAGATATGTCAACAAAACTTAAATTAATGGGTGTGGACGTAGCCAGTTTTGGTGTTCCATACATGCCTACAGAAAAAGGATTGTCCATCATTTTTGAAAACAAGACAAAATACCTCTACAAGAGAATCAATGTAAGCCATGACGGAAAAACGCTCTTGGGAGGGATTCTCGTTGGGGATGCTGCAGACTATAATATTCTGCACCAGATGTACCTGAATGGTATCGCTTTGCCCGATAATGCCGAAGAATTGATCGTAGGGGCACGCGGCGAAGGAGGCTCTGCTTTTGGTAGTGCCATGGATTTGCCCGATACCGCCCAAATCTGTTCCTGTGAAAGCGTTTCCAAAGGAAACATCTGTTCCTCTCTTTTGGATGGCAAGTCTAATTCTCTAAAAGATGTTATAAATTGTACCAAAGCCACAACGGGTTGTGGCGGATGTAAGCCCATGGTGGTGGAGCTGGTCAATGAGACGCTAAAATCCATGGGGAAAGAGGTGAAAGATGTCATTTGCGAACATTTCGAATATACGCGACAAGAACTCTACGGCATCATCAAGGTAAAAGGTATCACAAGTTATGATGAGGCTCTTGACAAATGCGGACATGGTGATGGTTGCGAAGTATGCAAACCGGCATTAGCCTCCATTTTTGCCACCATCTATAACCATACCGCCAACAAAGAAGACGTAATACAAGACTCCAATGACCGCTTTTTGGCCAATATCCAACGAAATGGTTCCTACTCGGTAGTGCCACGAATACCCGGGGGTGAAATAACTCCCGACAAACTGATCGTTCTTGGAGATGTGGCCAAACAATACGGTTTGTACACCAAAATTACGGGAGGCCAGCGCATTGATTTATTTGGAGCTGAACTGAACGATCTTCCCGCCATCTGGAAAAAACTTATTGATGCTGGTTTTGAGAGTGGCCATGCTTATGGTAAATCCTTACGTACCGTAAAAAGTTGTGTAGGCTCCACATGGTGTCGATACGGTATGGACGAGAGCGTAAGCTTTGCCATTGCCCTCGAAGAACGTTATAAAGGAATTCGGTCTCCTCACAAACTAAAAGGAGGAGTATCTGGATGTATTCGTGAATGTGCCGAGGCCCGCGGAAAAGATTTTGGGGTAATCGCCGTAGAAGGCGGTTGGAACCTCTATCTATGTGGAAACGGTGGTGCCACACCTAAGCACGCACAATTATTGGCGGAGCAAATAGATAATGAAACTGTCATCAAATACCTGGACCGCTTTTTAATGTATTATATCCGGACTGCTGCCCCACTAATGCGCACTGCCGCTTGGCTGGAAAAACTGGAAGGGGGCATGGCACAACTTAAAAAAATTGTCATCGAAGACAGTTTGAACATTGCCGAGGAACTCGAAACTGACATGCAGGGCCTTGTGGACAAGTATGAATGTGAATGGAAGCAAGCTGTGGAAAATGAAGAAATCGGTAAACGCTTCAAGCATTTTGTCAATACGGATGACAGGGACGATAATTTGGTCTTTGTTCCCATGAGAGAACAGAAAATGCCAGAACCATGGACCAACTAAATTATAAACACTATGGAAACATTATTTCAACAATACAGCCCGGTTGCCTTGGACAAGGTAGCGGTTTGGTTCAAAGCTTGCCAAGAACATGACATACCTGAAAACGGGGGCGCATGTGTAAAATATAAGAACAAACAGATTGCGCTATATCATTTTAAACGAAAACAAAAATGGTATGCCTGTCAAAACCTATGCCCCCATAAAATGGAAATGGTATTATCGCGGGGTATGTTAGGGGATTCCGAAGGTATTGCCAAAGTGGCCTGCCCCATGCACAAAAAAACATTCTCTTTGGAAACTGGGGAAAATATAAACGGAGACCTACCCTCGATTTCCACTTTTCCCGTAAAAGTGGAAAATGGCTTTGTGTATATTGGTTTTTCTGAATAGTTTTAAGAAAAACCAATGAATATGGGCAAGTCCGAAAAACTTCTGGAAGCATTCAACCTGTTTGATGGGGCCAATGCACAAGACCCCAACAAGGAAAGCTCTGAAGGAAAATTATATCCAAAAGAGCTATTGTACGCACAGCGTATGACCGATATTCTGAATGAATTTGAACCGGATGCTTCGGAGGCATTGCAGTTAACGGCACGTTGCCAGCACATTTGCAGGTGGGAAATACCTAGGGAATCCTATGACATGAATCGGGTGGGTTACCTGAAATGGAGGCAAGAACTCAAAAAGTTCCATGCGGAAAAAGCAAGCAATATATTACGGAAAGTAGGCTATGATGAAGATACTATTGATAGGGTATCCTTTCTATTGCTCAAAAAACAATTGAAAAAAGATGAGGAGACCCAAACATTGGAAGATGTTATTTGCTTGGTTTTTTTAAAGTATTATTACGAGCCGTTCCTCATAAAGCACGATGACGATAAAATTATCTCCATTTTGCAAAAAACTTGGAAAAAAATGTCACAGAAAGGCCATAAAGCCGCCTTAACCTTGGCCTTTTCGGAAAGAGGAATGGAACTGGTCTCCAAGGCCCTATCCAATTAATGCCCAAAATGGGTGCGGACAAACAAATGAAAAGGAGCAATCAGCAGCAAACATTGGAGGTCTCGACCTTCTTGAGAATCCGAAAGTGGTATCTATTGGCACTATCGGCCATTGCCCTTACCATTATCATAGCCCAAATCCTTATCCAACAGCACCTCAACTCCCAACTGAACGACTCCCGGGTAATCAATGTGGCGGGTCGACAACGTGCCTATAGCCAAAAATTGGTCAAGGAGGCCTTGTTACTCAACCAAGAAAATCTTGAAGAAAACCAGAGACAGGAGCTTTTAAAAGAGCTGAACAGTACACTTTATATCTGGAAGACATCCCACGAAGGGCTTCAAATGGGCAACGACAGTATAGGGCTTCCCAAAGAGGACAATGTGTCAATTCTAGAACATTTTGATGAGCTTTCCATGCATTACGATACCATGATAAATGCCGTAAAAACAATCCTTTCACAAAAAGATACGTCTGGACAAGCATTGGATGTTCTGTTGGCCAGTGAAGGTCCCTTTTTAGAAAAAATGGACACCATTGTCAATGAATATGATGCCATCAGTAAAGAACGACTGCAAAAGCTAAAGGTCAAGGAATACCTTTTGTTGTGTTTTTCTCTATTGATTTTGATTTTGGAGGTCCTGTTCATCTTCAGGCCGTTGTCCATTCAAATCAAGGAAACTATACGTAATCTGGTCAAAAGTCAGTTACAATCGGAGCAAGACGCCGAGGAAATCAAAAAAATATTCGAAGAAAAGGAACGCTCACTCCAAGAGCTGAAAGAACTGAACTTTGTTATTGACAATGCTGCTCTCTTTGCCAGTGCCCGCAGTGATGGTACCGTTGTGTTTATCAGTAAAAAATTCTTGACGCTTTTGGATGAATCCAACATTCCCCCTAACACACATCTTTCGGAAATATTGACCACCGATGAAGGACAACGACAATATCTTGGAGAGATTTTGACGAAACCCCGAAAGAGCATCAGAACGGAGGAAATTGAAATAAAGACCAAAGCGGGCAACAAATTGTGGTTGGACATGTCCATTGTTCCCATGCACCAAACAAGCCTAAAACAAAGTGTTTTGCTGTTATGTTCAGATATAACTGAGCGCAAGAACAACCAAGAAAAGGTGGAACAACTTACGCTTCAAAATTATGAAGATCGCATGCACCAGAAACAATTGCAGGCAAGTCTTATCGTGGAGGGCCAGGAAGAGGAACGAAAACGTATCGCCAAGGACATCCATGATGGCATTGGGCAAATGCTTACGGCATTAAGGTTCAATATCGAATCCATCAACTTGGACCAAAAGGAGCGCACCAAAGAAAAAATAGCTTATCTAAAAGAGCTTACTTCTGATCTGATCAAAGGCGTACGCACCGCTACCTTTAATCTTACCCCTCCGGAATTGGGCGACCACGGTATTTTTCCCGCTTTGCAAAAAATGACTTCGGAATTGGGTAAATTAACGGGAAAGAACATTTTGTTCGAGAACAAGGCTGAACAGAACATCCGTTTTGACTCGTTGGCGGAAACCAATATTTATAGGGTTACACAAGAAGCCGTGAACAACGCCATTAAGTATGCGAATGCCAATTATATTTTGGTCTCCATAAACCATACGGGCAATTTGTTGAGCGTGGTCATAGATGATGATGGCAAAGGTTTTGACCCGACTATTTTGGAACGTCCTCCAAAAAACAACAGTGAGGGTGGAATGGGCGTATTTTTTATGAGGGAGCGCATTAGTTATATAAGTGGTAGATTGTTCATCAACTCCACCCCCGGTGAAGGAACACGTGTTACCATCAATTACAATTTGAACGGGACCAAAAAGCCAAAAAAAGAAACGTATGAAGATTAGGATAAAAGGAAATTCGATACGGTACAGATTGACGAAGACCGAAGTGGAAACTTTTTGCAAAACAGGGTTGTACAAAGAAACCACAGATTTTGGTCACAGTGTCTTCAGTTATGTACTAAAAGCAAAGAAAGGCATTGATAGTCTAGAGGCCTCTTTTGGTGAAAATACCATCACGCTATACCTAACCGAAAAAAAACAATTGGAGTGGGCAGCATCAGACAGGGTTGGCTTTAGCGGCACTATGGACCTGCCCAATGGAAAGCAACTTTTGTTACTACTGGAAAAGGATTTTGCTTGCTTGGATAACACTACCGAGGATCAATCCGACAATTATCCTAATCCAAAAATAGGAACCAATGCCTGTTAACCCGAAAAAATCTTCTAGGAAACAATCAATCAATGAAAGCTTCAAAGTAAAAAATGAATAGCGGGAAACGGTTTTTTAAATGGACAGGATTTCTCTATATTTTGTTGTTGATGGAACTGAAGTATATGTAACCCAAGCCCTTGTTGGCGAAAGGGGAACTTGTATTTTATTGACAACTATAATGGGGAAAGTTACTCAGGGCGACCTGTTGGTGAATCTGGAAGGAAGTAACTTTATTGGAACCTGCTAGGATAACCCTTAAGCCATATATTGAAGAAGTTTAAAGAATCTAAAATAATAAGTACAAATTGTAGAAGCCTTTCAGATCCGCAACTTTTTTGAGTTACTTTTTCAATCATTTAAGCCAATTTAATATCGTCATTAACCATATCTTTTTCAGGTCAAAGTACAAAGTACAGACTACAATACTATTGAAGCAACCGTAAATAACCACCATCATAAATGACAACGATTTTAAAGCATTGTAGAACTTTTATTTCTCAGCTAATGTCGGAACAGATAAGCAACAACTATTTGTTCCATAACCTAAGTTTGACCAAAAATACAGTAGGCACGGCAGAAGAACTAATTGAAGGTTCGAGTGAGAGGATTGAAGAAGAGGAAGTGATGGTCGCATCATGGTTTCTGTATGCCGGTTTTTCGAAAGGATATGAAAATCATGTTGAAAAAAGTCAAAAAATTGTCCGACAGTTTTTACATGATCAGGACTACGGCAATGATAAGGTTGAAAGAATTGTTTTGTTAGTAGGGGCCGCATGGAATAGCGAAGCTCCGAATACAATTGAAGAGGGCGCGATAAAAGATATTAGAACATTCCGTTATGCTTCCAACAATCTTAGTGAATTATTGGAGTTAGAACGTATGGAAATGGATAACTTAGGTCAAAATCCTCCTTCTCAGAACCAATGGTATAAAAATCATATAGAAATACTAAGGACCGATCATAGATATTATACGGTTTATGCTTTGGAAAATTGGCAAGCCCAAAAGGAGGACAATATAATATCCTTAATAAAGAAAGCGGCAAAAATCGTCAAGACCAAGCAAAAAGAAAAGCTCAAGGTAAAACTAAAGAACCAAAGCCCGGAAAGAGCAATTCAATCTATGTACAGGACCCAGCTAAGAAATCATTTAAAGCTAAGTGATATAGCAGATACCAAGGCCAACATCCTATTATCCGTCAATGCAATTATTATATCCTTGCTCTTAGCTAATTTGATTCCCAAACTCGGTGTGCCTTCTAATTCTTATTTAATATATCCAACAGTAATCTTTGTTGTATTCAGCATAGCTTCCATAATCATGTCTGTTTTGGCCACACGACCCAAAATAGAGAACAAGGCTGTTGTTGAAGGAGATATACAGGCCAAAAATGCCAACCACTTGTTTTTTGGTAATTTCCACGCCTTGGAATCACAAGCATTCAAAGAAAAAATAAGGGACATCATTGAGAGTAAAGAAACTATCTACGACTCCCTAACGCTTGATTTATACTATCTGGGAAAAGTATTACAATCAAAATACCAATTGTTACGATGGACCTATACCATTTTTATGGTGGGAATTATACTATCCGTGCTGGCTTTTGCCATTGCCCTACATTATTTTGGAATGGAGCAAGAGATTATAGACGCTGTTACTCCTAAACCTAAGGTTTAGCACATATTTCAAATGAAATGGTGTGCTGGGTTATTCCCGAATTTGGGCATTAAAAAAGCCGGCATACGGCCGGCTTTCCTTTGTAAGGCTTGTAATTAACTACATTACATCTTCCAGTTTTTTATTGGCTTCCAAGTCTTGCACAATCCAATCCCGTTGTTTTCTTATAACATTTGCAGAGTTGATTGGCAAGTGTGTATCGGCCAAAACCTCGTTGTACTTTTCTACTGCTGCTTTATCCCCTCGAATGGCTTCTTCCAGCATGGACTCATCATTATCACCGGAAAAGAAAGCTTTCATATCCATCCATGCTCGGTGCATTGCTCCTTTGGCGCTCCCATCCATACCTTTGTCCAAATCTAGGACCGGTGTTGCGGCTTTGAGCTCATTTAGAAAATTTCTACGTTCTCTTGCCTTGTTTTTAAAATAATTTTGAAGTCCAACTTCTTTGGCATTTTCGGCTGCCTTTTTATATCCTTTAATGGCATCCTCATTTTTTTGAACAATTTCGTTCAGATGATCCTCTACCTCTTTGATATCTTTGTTCATACTAGTAAATTTTGCGGTAACTATTTTGCCTACCGTTTGGCGTTTAATTTAAAATTACCATGAAAATCCAGGGTGGGTTGATGCAAACAATCATCTTTTGGACTCTATTGATCTCAATGCTCGCAAATGGCAGAATCTCGTGAAACTAACTACATATCAGGACGGAAGGGCAATAGATCAATATACTTGAAATCGATTTGACCCAAATGGTCCACTTGGATATTACCCGATATTAAGTTTGTTCCCATCTGAAGTTCTTGCCTGTCCTCTTGACTATAGCTCGAAAGAATATCCCTTGAGAACAAGATATATTCATCCGTAGGGATGGTATTTTTTAAGAGCCTATGTGCCACAATAATATCCTCCCCCATTAATTTGATGTTCTTTCCAATGGGCACCAGACCTACCTCCTCACCATAATGAAGAATTATTTTAAGTCCTAAAAGCTCGGGTATCTTGTCCACACCTTTATGTCCATTATTCATACTGCGCAGTACATTCATCTGCTTATAAAATTCGGTGTAAAAATAAATACACTGGTCAATTAAATCCTTTAAGCTCGGGAGCTCACCAGTACGATAAAAAAGTACAGCGTCCCCCTCTATTTCAGATATTTTAAGCCCAATTTCGTTGGAATATATAATCTTGTTCAACAGTGATGGAATAATCTTGGTGCTCAATTCAAAGTCTATCTCCCCCATAAAACGGGTAAATCCACTTATATCGGGAATACATATTAATGTCGGTCCAGTATGCATAGTTCTCTTTTTTTGGAAAAGATAATCTAACCCTTCCATCAAGGTGAATGCTATCCGAATCAATGTTAATCCTAATAGCGTTAATCAACTAGTGTCAAAGGCCTTACTTTTAGCAGTACAATCAACAACCAATGAATTTAAAACTGAGTACTTATACTAAAAGGGCCATCACAGGCGGGTTTATATCGTTGATAGTAATTTTATTTGGATCCTTTATGTTGGGAGAACTTAGTGGTTACGAAGCCAAGGTTCTCATAAACAAATCTCTTTCGGGGCTGAATATGCTTTGCAATACCATAGTTCTCGCATCTGCAACCACATTGACCTTGTTATTGACTTTGTTAGGACTGAGTTCTGGAACTAAATCAAAACTTAAGAACGACCATTATCTACACGTCCTTCAGATTGCAAAATTTGATACCGTGGTTTTTATAGCCGCATTGATATCCTTTGTTCTGTTCAATCTACCTATAACAGAATCAGAGAATGTACCCAGTAATTGGTATAGCGTTATTTACTACTCTAGTTTGGCTATATCCAGTATTCTTAGCGCTGCATTAATCGTGGTGATTCTTATGTTGTACAATACTGTGGTGAACATAATTAAGATAGTTGGTCTTGGACAAACCGACCATTATCTTACTGTGAGTGAAGATGAAAAAACGGGGGAGCAAGACAGCAATCCCGACAACTGAAACTATCATCTATAAAAAATAACCAATATCAACTTTACATCTTAAAAAAACTACTCTTTTGGATTACAATTGAATGTTTTAGAAGCATTCCTTAATGTAAAACCACAATATCTTAAGTAGGTATTTAACCATTATATCTACACATAAAAAACAAACTATTTCAATATGAAAAAAATAGTAATGTTGGCAATCGTCTTGCTAATTGGATTGGTAGGCCTCACCTATATTTCGGTAAACAGCACTTCGGAAAAATTCAAAACCTGTGAAATACTTGATATTTCCGAGGTAAAAGAAACGGATTTTACACAATATGATTCGGTCGTGGTTGCCGCGAACACTCTTTATGAAGGTGATTGGTTAAAAAAAATAATGCAAGGAGAGCAATACAGGGATGCATGGAGTGCTCCTATCCGTGTACCTATCGTTTATCTCGATACTTTGCTTGGAGGCTTAAAAGTGATTGAACAAGGGGGTGGCATGCAGACCCACTCATTGGAACTGGCCGATAACAACGGAGTCCGGTATTCCTTACGTTCCATTACCAAGGATCCCTCCAAATTGATTCCCGAAGCAGCTGAGAAGTTGGGCTTGGAAAACATCGTGGTGGATGGTATTTCTGCCCAGCATCCCTATTCGGCATTGGTCGTGGCAGAGCTGTCAGAAGCGGCAAAGATAATACACACACATCCTAAGGTATATTTTGTGCCGGAGCAATCCACATTGGGAAAACATAACGACAAATACGGTAATCGTTTGTTCTTTTTAGAGTATGAAACAGAAGGGGATGTAAACTGGACAGATTATACCAATGTAAGGGAACTTGCTGATACCGATGACATTCAAGAATGGAAGAGCGAAGGCAAACCGATTATCTTGGACTATCCCGAAATTGTACGTGCCAGGCTTTTTGACCTGATTATTGGGGACTGGGACCGGCATGCCAAACAATGGGGCTGGGCCATAGAGGAAAAAGAAGATAAATGGATAGCACACCCCATAGCAGGCGACAGGGACAATGCTTTTTTCAAACAAGACGGTGTAATCCCTTCTATTATATCAAATGAACTTTTTCTACCAGAAGTGCAGTCATACGAAGAGGATATTGAGCATATGCCCGGTTTGGTGCAGGCGTTCGATGTGTACTTTCTAAAATCGGTCCCAGAGGAAACCTTTATCGAACAAGCAAAGCTTTTACAAGAAACACTTAACGATTCTGTGATAAACAACGCCTTTCGGGTATGGCCAGAAAACATCTATGAATTGAACGGAGAAGAAATAAAAACAAAATTGATCGCGCGCAGGGAGGGCATTGTGGAATATGCCAAAATCTTTAAGCAAATTCTGGACGAACGTGAATTGGAGCCGGTAGTGCTCAACGGCTCCGAAGATTTAGAGCTTAGTGAGAAACTTTCCAAATGTTTTGACTGTTTGGACTAGTCCTTTGCCGAAGAAATAAATGATGTATTAAAAAAGCCCCAATTTCGGGGCTTTTACTTTTAATCTGTTGTTTACTTGAATCAGGCATCCACAGTTTGGTCTTTGTGCTTACCTTCCAATGTCTCCTCGATAATTTTGGAAATAAATGCAGGTAGATCGTTAGGATTTCTACTCGTCACCAAGCCATGGTCTACCACCACCTCCTTATCTTCCCAATGGGCACCTGCATTAATCACATCATCCTTAATACTTTTATACGATGTCACCTTTCTATTTTCAATAACACCGGCACTTATCAATAGCCAAGGTGCATGGCAAATTGCGGCAACTGGCTTACTATTTTTAAAAAAGGATTTTATAAACGCGATTGCATCCTCATTGATTCTAAGTGTATCAGGGTTTATGACTCCGCCCGGGAGTACCAAGCTATCATAATCTTCTGGATTGGCATTGCTAATGGTAATATCTACCAAAACACTTTCTCCCCAATCCTTTTTGTCCCAACTTTTAATGGAACCGCTCTCGGGGGATACAACATGTACTTCTGCGCCCTCTTCTTTCAAAGCATTTAAGGGTTCGAATAATTCTGATTTTTCAAAGCCATCTGTGGCCAAAATCGCTACTTTTTTATCTTTCAATTTCATATTGCAATTTATATTTAGGGTTATTAATGATTGATTTTCTCTTTCTGTTTCCGTAGTTGTCTTTCTAGATTTTCTACGGATTCACCGATGGCATTTACAAAGTTTTCTTTGCTTGAATCAGCAAACAAACGCGGGCCTGGAAGGCTCAATCGAATGCCACATATCTTCCCTACTTGGTCGGAAGAAGTGTTCTCTTCCTTAAAAAAGACATCTGCCCTGATTACCATGTCGTATTTGTTCGAAACTTTCTCCAATTTTTCCTTAGCTATCTGTTCCAAACGGTCGCTTTGGGCGACATTGTCATATTCAAAAACTATCTGCATATTAATTTTATGTTTTGCGCTTGATCGATTTTCAATCATGCAACATTAAACTAATACAGTTTTGCTATTTATCTTTGCTCGATAACTTGGATTATTGATTCAAACCGATGAGGTACTGATTATCAAAAAGTTGATGACAAAAATCAGGTATTGGAATCTTTCCGAAACAATTCCATCAAATTGAACAATAGGATACAGAAGAACACCCAAATTGCTCCTGCTATAAATCCACCTAAAATATCGGAAGGAAAGTGTACTCCTAAATAAATGCGACTGACCCCTATACTCAAAATAAGAAGTGACACGAGCACTATAAGTATATTTTTCACCAAAGGTTTTATCCTAAATTTGTGGAGGAGATAAATTAGAAAACCATAAAAGGCCATAGCGCTCATGGCATGTCCACTTGGATAACTCAGTGTCTCTACAGTTACTATATGTTCCAAATCCGGTCGTGCCCTATCAATAAAACGTTTAAGTACCATATTTGAGGTAGTTGCCAATAAAAGGACCAAAAATATCTGGCCAACATACTTCCATTTTTTATAAATAAATGCGGTGGCCAGTACCATTAAGGCAAGAATAACCAGATAACCGTTCACATCTCCTATGTTAGTGACAAAAATGAAAAAATCGGTGAGTGTTGATGAACGAAATGAAAAAACGAATTGGGTTATTTGGCTATCTATCGTGCCTAAATACTCTGTTTTAAGTGTCTCGGTAAGCTCAACAAAAACATTGATTCCCAAAACAATCAGAACCAGTGCGATCAATGCGGTTACAAAATAGGCACCCTTGTGGCGGTATTTGTCCAATATTGGGGCGAGCCACTCCTGCACGTTGGAAACTAACTGCTTTAAACTAGATTTTATAGTCTTTCTTCTAAATTTCATATACTTTTCAAATTGATCACATTTAGCATTTTAATCCCTCCCAGAACAATAAAATGAAGAAAGTGATATTTGCCAAATGCTGTTCATGAATTTAAAAAGGAACACTTAAACTTACCTGGAACAAATTGTTTTCTTTGGAATTGAAGTATCCCAATTTCAGAGTCAACTCCTTTAAACTTCCAATCCACAATCCCCCACCTTGGGATGTATGCCATGTATGGGAGGTATCGTTTTGCACCCATACTCTCCCATAATCGAACCCACCAAAAACACCGAAGGTCACGGGCGTAAATGCGGTAACATATTCCTTTATTCGAAATTTAAGGTCGGTGTTCTGATAAAAATAGGACCGTCCCGTAAATCTCTGGTCCCTAAAACCACGTAAACCATTGTCCCCGCCAATGGAGGGAGCATGGTAGAAAAAGTATTCATTATCACCTATGTTGGTCCTATATTCCGCAATAGTGGAGAATACCAAGTCGCCCGATGGAATCAGTTTATGATCAAAACCAGCTTTTACGGAAGCGTAGCCAAATCTATTTTCTTCAATGCCAAGGTTGGCTTTGTACCCAACAGTGAGCCCAAAATACATTGCTTTGGTCGGGAAATCCCCTGCATTGTCTCTATCGTAATGTCCTGTGACTTCCGCACCTATATAGTTTTGAGATGCAAATGCCTCTGGATTCAGATTCTGTAAATTGAAGAAGCGATCATCCATTTGTTTTACCTCATAAGATTCAAAAATCAATCTTGGTCTTAGATGGTAGTAGGCCAAGCCAACGTACGATTTAAATTGACGAACACGTCCTCTATAAAAATCAATATCCAATTGATTTTCTTGGTTGATGGTTTCGTTGCCATAACCGAAAAAGTTTTTTACATACCTGTCGTTGCTATAGTAAGCTCCAGTTTCAAAGTTCCACCCTGGTACTACATTGGCGAACACCCCATCATATTGTAGTTCAAAAGCGCCGAAAGAGAAGTAATAATTGGCCCTGAACGTATGCTGTTGTTTGTAAGGAGCACCATTTAGGCCATTCTTGGTGTATTGTTCCGTGAGGCCTAAAAACACATTATCATCCGACCTAAAGCCAAGGTTGGGAGCTAGTATATTGTTGTTTGGTGTAAAATACTTCCAATGAAGGGTATTGCTTTGATATAAATTGGTGAGCTGTGTTTTGGGTTTCTCTTTCTTAAAATCCGACTCTTCATGTTTCCAGTCATAAACGGTAACTTTTTTCTTGTTTTGTATATGGTACTGGTCTCTCCCATACCCCCCAACTATTTTTATCTTGATGTATTTGTCCCCATCACCTGTTATCTCAAATACATCATCATCTCCAAGTCCGTACGCCCAAACTTCATGGGTTGTTGATTTATCCAAAGTCCTCCGATAAATTTCTTGATCGGGTTCATCCGAAAGAATCCGATTAACAACAACGGTGGTTTTGCCATCATCCTGCCTTGCGAACTCAAATTTATCATCCTTCTCCGTACCTCTTACGATTACCACCTTGTTTAAATAGGTACCATATGCCAACGCCCAATCATCAAGCTTTTCCAACCTCAACTTAAGTGATTCTTTTATGAAATTGGAGACACTGTCCCGTACTTCCATTGGAAGGTATTTAAAGGCATCTTCAATTTCTTGTTCCCCCAAATTACTTTGAATGTATTTTGCCTCTTCCACCCAAGATTCTATTCCCAAATTTGTTACAAGAACTTTATCAAGTTGGCTGCCTGATAAATTGAGCCATTTAATATCGTCGATGTCATCATCAAAGGTTTGCCATCTTCTGGAATTTGGCACGAACAGTTTGATCAGTTTAAGGGCAAATCCATCAAAACGCGGAAAAATATTGTCCCTATCCCTTGGAATGGGCATAAATTCTTTTATTCCGTCCTCTCCTTCATACTCTATCCATCTCCACTGATCTTGGTGGCGGTCCCAGTCTCCAATGAGCATATCAAAGATCCTTGCTCGTATATAGGCCTTTTGATCAACGACGTATTCCTCATCTTCTTTGATTTTCTCCAGCATACCCGTAGTGCTTTCAATGTCGGTAACCTTACCATTTTCATCGATGGTTCTTCTATACCCTTTGTAATTTTCCTGCTCTTCGGATGGACGCCTTTCTATAAAATAAAGTTCGTCACCATAGTCCTCATTAAAATCACCCAATGTTTCCTGCTTTGGAACATAATATAATTTGGTGTCGGAATGGTTTACCTCTACCGCTCGTGCCAAAGGATCTACAACTAACTGCATAAAGGGGTGTGCCGTAGAAAAGAAATCCGAAACCAATTCCTCCGGCCAAGAATCCCGATATTTGTCTTCGTTATAAGCTATTCCTGGGAGTTTGAACTTTAGAAACTTTAATGCACTTTTTCGTAACGATCTCATTGCATATTCACCTCCATCCTTATCTTCGAGGCGCAAAGAAAAGGATTGATGGCCCCCACCTTCTTTGGTGACTTTCACCCCTCCATAGAGTGTATCTAAATTTACAGTAGGTGCGGTCACCTTTTTTCCAAAATAAGAACGGTACCGCTCTCCCCACAAAAACTCATAAAATCCTGATTTATAATATGCATCAGAATCATCCAAAACCTTTTCCGAAACTTCTTTGGGAAAGTCTGAATCTATCTTGATGATGGGTTTTTTCTCAGGAAATTTTGGCAGAACATCCATGGTAGTGGTGTTTTCATTCCCATCAAAACTATAGAAGGTAGTTTGGGAAGAACCATCTTTAAAATATTCCAATTTTGCATAACCCAGGGTTCCATGTGCAAATTTGCCTTCGAAAGGCAGAGAACCACCAAGGGACACCAATTCATCCTTGGAAAGATAGGTCGCCGATTTTGAAGCCAACGCTCCGCTGATGATTTGACGCACATTTTTGGCCACTAGGTATTGTAGGTTTTCCTCATGGCCCGAAACAATGGTTATCCTTTCTGATTTCTGCGCCTGAGTGGTAACAAATACCCTGAGATAATTATAGCGTCTTGAATTTAAATGTTCCGGATCAAAAGCTGCTAGGTCTTTTAGGCCCTCATTTAGCGTTCCCAAAACTGGAAGGGGTTTCATATGGTCGCCAAAAGTTTTGTGGCCGGCATATCGTCCATTACTGAAAACGGGATGGTGCATCGCTATTACAATGTTTTTGTCCAAGTTGTCATCTATGGCATCTTCAAGTTCCTGAACAAATCTTTGCCTTGTTACAATATCCGTACACTTTTTATTAATATTCTTAACCTTGGACCAATTGGACACAAACCAGTTGGAGTCCACTAAGATTAAAATCAATTTGTCACTTAGTTCTATCCGTTCTATTGGACATGCATTTTCTGGAAAAAAATCTACGCTTTCCAAATTCAGGTCCTTTATATAGTTTTCAAACTCTTCTATATTCTCTACGTTTTCTGATTTCCATTCATTATTTCCAGGAATCAGAATGGTGCTTCCCTTGTAGTTTTTGGCCAGACCAATGTGCTTGTCCAACAGTTGCCTATCCAAATCCCAACTATCCGTTCCATCGGTAACATTGTCACCTGTAAAAATCAAAGTGCTATTTTCGGAAGCTTGGCTTAATTGATTACCTAAACTTTCCAGAATAGGACTATTGTCCATTGCAGAAATGTTTCCCATCCCCCCCGCTATAAAAAAAGTATAACTGGGCTCTTTACCACTATTCTTATTTACAATTTCATCGCTTTGCTGTAGCTTGAGTGTAGCGCACGATGCAAATAACATAGACCCGAAGAACAACACCATTCTCCTACAAACCAATGGTTTAAAAAATTTTGTCATAGATAGAATTAAAAAGACTTTTTAGTCTTTTCGAAAAATATTAGGTACTCTAATCTTCCTTTAAAATTTGGACCTGAATCAGTTCAATTACTGGGAATAATTTTATTCGGTGACTACTTTTGTCTTGAACGGATTACCTGCTCCCAATAATAAGTACCCAATGTAAACAGGAGACATGATTTTAGGACATCCTATTGATTATAAGTTTAACTCTATCAAGTTTAATCGCTTGTAGTTTGAATTATCAAGCTTTAATTTGATGTTAGTGATGACAGGTAAAAAGGGTTTTACCAATTTAAGATGGAGAGGATAGAATAGTTCATGTTGAGCGTTGTGAAGTAAGTACTGTCTTTTATAGTATCATATAGCCCGATATCTATGTAGAATTTAATAGGCAATCGTCATTATTGGTAAGATCAATTAGAAGATGTACACATATAGGGCGTAGCAGTTGAAGTCTCTGGCTACAGAAAGATAAATTGAGCTTCCTATAGCAAAATTCATGTAAGCAATAAAAAAGGCCTTAAAAGGATTTAATCTTTAAGACCTTTATTTTTCATATCATCGTGTAAGGATTTGGACATCCGCTAACCTCTGAATTTTATTGGATTTTTCCCTGCACACACTTTTATTTCTAACCGAATTAGAAACCACTACAAGCAAATCGCTCATCTGTATTTAAACGACAACTGTCCCAATTGCCAAATAATCTTGATGGAATCCTTCATGGATAATTTTGAGCCATCAGCATGGATCCAGCGCTTTAAGGGTTGCTCGCAAATAAGGGAAGTAGCCTTTTCTTTTCCATATTTTTTTCCCATTCTGATGAAAATCTCCACATCGAACAACCATCGTGTCTTAAAAGGTTTGTCAAAAACAGAGGCCACGGTATGAGGTCGCATTACCTTTGCTCCACATTGCGTATCCTTAAAGGGCATTCCCAAGATTTTTTGGATGATTAAGTTGATGGTCTTACTGATGATTTTTCTTGCAGACTCTTTTGTGATGTCGGCTCCCATTCGACTGATTCGGGATCCGCTCACAATATCGAATTGTGACCCTTCAATGGTTCGTACCAATTCATCAAAATCCGTAAAATCCGTGGAAAGGTCTGCATCCAAATACCCCATATAATCAAACTGACCATCTTTGGCCAAGTGAAGAATTCCCTGTCTCACCGCTTCTGCTTTACCACCATTCTTCTCACAGTTGTATATACTGATGCTATCTTCGTTCCCCTTTCTGATTTCCTGTAGAACCTCCAATGTATTGTCTGTACTGCCATCATTCACAAAGCATAAGTGATATCCTGGATGGCGTCTGGCAAAATCTTGAAACTCTTTGCCACTCAAACGGTCTTCTTCATTATAACAAGGGATGACAACACCCACACAATGCTTTTGAATCAATTGTGTCTCCTTCTTTACCGAACGTTTCTCCAAAATTGGAGCGCCAATAGTACGCTTTACCCGAGCCACCATTTCATCCAAACCAATCGGTTTCTTCATGTAATCCACGATACCCAGTTCAAAACCATTCAAAATTACACTTTCATCATTGTTACCGGACATGACCATAATAGGTACGTTCATATCAATTTCCTTGAGCTGATCAATAACTTCCAACCCGGTCATCTCGGGCATATTCATGTCCATGACCACTAAATTAGGCTTAAACTCCTTAAAGATTTCAATACCTTCTTTGCCGCTAGAGGCCGTTTTTACCAAATAGCCAATCTCTTTAAGTTTTCTCTGTACGGATAACAGTATTAACTGTTGATCATCAATTGCTAAAATTTTCATAGGTTAAGGTTTTATGTTATTGATCAAACTTGAAGCAAATCTATCACCAATTGATGTTCGCCAACGTTCAAAAAAGTTGGAAATCAATTAAGTGTAGACGAATGGTAAAACTGAAGCGATGGACAGTTCATTGGTTTTCCGACAATATTTAGACCTTTAAACTGTTATATTTCCTGATAGATATTCATGAAAAAACAAACCAACATTACCTTGGCCATTGCATTGGTTTTTGGGCTCATTTTTCACGGGGCGACCATCTTTTTTACGTTGGAAACCACCTATGATGCGCTAATTCACCTATTCTTTGCAGACCACTATGCTGATAGTTGGTTCGAGCCTTGGGATTATCGCTGGTATACCGGTTTCACTGTACAGGGGTATCCGCCATTGGTTCATCAATGTATCGCATTGCTTTCGTATATCGGTGGATTAAAGTTTGGAATGTTTACCATGGCTTTGCTCATCATCGCCCTGTTCATTACCGGAGCGTATCGATTTGCGCTGGTCATTTCAGGAAATCGAAAAATAGCTGGTTATACCGCCCTTCTTGCGGCATTCTCCTCCATGTTTTTGGAAACACTTCACATTTTTGGTCAATTACCTAGTTTGATGGGTATCTCCATCTTAATGCATGCGCTTCCCGAGATTTACATGTGGATAAAGACGGGACGAAAATTTAAACTGATTTCCTCGCTTTCCATGATTGCGGTAACGGTTACATCTCATCATGTGACACCGATTTTTGGGATGGTCTTTTTTATCTTCCCGTTGATTGGACTTGTAATTATGGATGCTTCTAAGGAAGCGGTAGAAATCAATACCAAGATTACCTTCAAGGTATTTCTGCAACAATTCAAACGTCTTTTTTGGCGCATTGTCGTGTTCGGTGGTGGTTCCTTGGTGGCCATCGTAGGCTGCATATTGCCCTATTGGATCAACTCCAAAAAAAACCCGATTACCCAAGTTCCGATTCCGCATGGATCTCGTGACAACTTTCTGGAAGTTACCTCCTCGGGATTAGTGTTCTTTTTGATTCCCTGGGGGATATTATTGTTTATCCTACCATACCTGTTTTATCGTTTTTACAGCAAGCGATTATTATTTTTCGGTCTGTCCTTTTCCATGTTGACATTATTGGGAACCGGTGGTACCACACCCCTACCCAAAATGTTGTTGGGCGATACGGCCTTCAACATCCTTACGCTCGACCGTTTCACGCTATGGGCCACCATTATGTCTTTGCCCCTATTTGGAGAGTTTGTGTATCGTTTGGTGGAAGGCGACATTAGGGAACAACTCCTTAAAGCGTTTAAAAAACCATTACACTATGTGCTGGCCGGTGGATTGGGTATATCCTTCATCGCCGCGGCTATATTTACCATGAGCCTCAACTATTTCAGGCCTTCGCAACCACAACGGATCAATATGCTACCCATTGTCAATTTCCTGAACCAAGATCAACATGATCAGTGGCGCTATTTGCCCTTAGGATTTGGAGATCAAATGGCATGGCTCTCCGCACAGACCAATGCCATGACGGTGGATGGCAACTATCATTCGGCCCGAAGGTTGCCCGAGCTGACCACAAGGGCCATTGAACGACTGGAAAATTCAAAGTTTAGGGGTGTGGAGGGTATTGGTTCCCTACAACAATTTTTGACCGTTCCGGAGAAATACAATCTCAAGTACATATTTTCCAACGATAAGTTCTACGACCCTATTCTCTATTTCTGCGGATGGCAACGTTTACAGCAACTGGAAAATGGTATTATGGTCTGGGAGCGCCTCAATATTTCCCCTTTGCCCAAGGTGATTCCCAAAGAAGACGTGCCCAACTTCTTGAAGCTCATGTGGGGATTGATTCCTGTAGGGACTTTGCTATTGGCTTTTATCATCAATATTCAACTGCCATGGTATTGGAAACTCAAAGGAAAATCCAACAAAGTGGACGATTACTTCTACCACGCACCAAAATTCAACGGTATTTCCAGGGGCCTTTCCTTCATCAATGGAGCTTGGGCCATCGGAATGATCGGAATTTTCGTTTTTGGCATCTATCATTTTTACTTGGACAATGCCACCCAAATCAGTGCCGAAAATGTGGTCAAATCCTATTATGACGCGCTGGATTTCAAGGAATTTGAACGGGCGCACTCCTATTTGGACCCTGATGCTGATGTGAGCCTATCCCAATATATGTTGGAAGTATCGGTCACGGACGGTTTATTGAGTTCGTACGCAAAAATGGATTCCATTGGTATCACAAAGACCAAGGAAACCAATAATACGGTAGAGATGGAAGTGGCCACCAAATGGATCACCCCTTTGGAAAAAGTAGACCGAACCTATCAACATACGGTGATCAAAAAGAACGGGCAATGGTTCATCAAACCAAAAAAAGTGGACAACGATATTCCACCCAACCAGTTGATTGCTTCCAACCAGACCCAATATTACAATCACGGACGAAGGCGAATCACAACACAACAAACCTATCACGAGGATATTTTGCGCCAACCGCTTTTGGAAGTATTATCTGCCAAACTGGTGAAATACCACGGTAGTTACAGTATTGTTGGTGAGCTTCAGAATATTGATAATGTACCTGCGGATGTTTCCATAAAAGGGACATTGTACAACGAAAACGACAAACAACTGGCCCAGCACGATGTCAAGTTCCACGCAAAGCATAAACTTATGCCCAAGGAAACCACATCGTTCCGCATAGATTTTGAGGGAATTGCCTGGTCGTCCACCAAAGACACCTTGCCTCCCACTTTTGACCCCGACCAGTTTACCCCGATCAGTTTGGAAGAACAGCCCGTAACTTTTGATCTGCAATGTGCAGGAAACGTGGCAACGACCGACCTCTACAAATCCGTGGCACTCCAAGAATGGAACATGGATGAAGATATCTTAAAAGGGACATTGTTTAATTTCGGCACACAAGAGGTGACCATTCCTCAAATCTTGACCTCGTACTATACTGAAGCTGGAAATATTTTGTGGTTGGAACATCATTTTACCTTGGATGGCATCCGCATTCAACGGAAGCAAACTTTTGAAATGCCGCTGTTGGATTTGAGCGAACTGGAAATCATTGCGGAGGGATTGGAAAACTGCTACGTGAACGGCCTGCCCAATGCTGAAATTGCGGAACGGTACTTTTCCGATAGAAATGAGCAGCTTAAATGGGAAATGATGCGTCCCTACAATGGGGATGGCTTTTCGTATTTTCAGGTGGAGTTGAACCATTACATTGGAAATCCTAAATAGATGAGATGGAAGCAATACATATGGCTTATGGTTTTTATGGCTTGGGGTTGCTCCAAATCCCCTGATGCTCTTTCTGAAAAAATCCCCGATACCATAAAACTCATTTCAACGGAAAGAGAATTTACTGCCGACGACTCCATTGTCCTCAAATTTGATGGAAAGGCAGCGGAACAGTTATTATTGATTCAAAATGGCTGGGCAACTATAGCATTGCAGCCAGATTCCACAAATACGGATCTGACCTTTACCCTACCCCAAACCATAACCCAAAAAAGTGGTTTGGCCCATTGGAGCTTGCTCCATGAAAAAACGAAGGTGGCTGAAGGTAGCTTCAATATTCTTCCCAGCAAAACATTGTCAGAATCCATGGAATCCTATATTGGTCCTACCAGCATCTTTGCCGACAATCAAGATGAAGCGATGATCGTTTCGCTGCCACAGGATATTTTTGGGAATCCATTGCCTGACAGCACCATTGTACAACTGACAGAAAAATTCAAGAACAGCCAAAATAATACATCAATGCCCGTACAAGGTATGATTGCCCATGCCTACGTGGGAGGACATAGCGAGATTGGCGAATTGTTCTTGGGCACAAGTATAGAAAATCAAGTGTCCAAGGAATTTACGGTAAGTGTGCTACCGACAAAATCGGCGGATTTCAACATCACGATGGAACGACAGCACCACTTCGCCGATGGCAACCAGATTGTTTCCTTTACCACATCCACTGTTAAAGATCGTAACGGAAATACGATTGCAGACGGTACGATGGTCAATTTTGTGGTCGAAGACAGTTCTGGAAACCAATATCAAACCTATGGTCAGACCTTGAACGGAATTGCAGTCGGGAAAATGCTTCATCCAGAAGCACCGACACAATGGAAAGTAAAAGCGCACATTAGTGGTCTATCACAAAGTAATAGCTTGGAACTGGACTTTGAGGCGGCGGTCAGGGATTATACTGTTCATGTTTCAGAAAACGGAAGAACCATAACTGTAGGGCCCATCCTCAGTTATATGAAACAATGGATTCCCGACGGGATGGGCATTTATCTAGAAATAAAAGGTCCTGATGGGGAATTGTTGCTCACACAAGAGACAACTTCAAGAAAAGGAATGGGCAAGTTTGAATTGCCCGAAAACATGAATGCCCACGAAAATACCATGATAATCACGGTGGCAGAAATTGAAAAAAGAATAGAAGGAACGATAAAGTGATGGCAAAGAAGAATTTATATCGTGCGTTGCTCCTCTTGAGCTTTTTGGCCGTGAATGCGGGAATCATTTATGGATTGGCAGCTGCTTGGTCCTTTTTGAATACCGGGGCGGACAAATCCGCCATTCTTCACATAGGTGGCACCATAGAACAGGCCTACCAACCCAAAATAATCTGGACCATCGAAGGCCAACGAGGAAGAAAAATATCCAAACAAGCCCTTGGGGAACTTGAAAAAGATTACCTGAATGCTTGGTATGTAAAAAATATCGCCTTGAACTCCTATGATCAATTGGGCATAGCGGATTATTACACCGAAGATGCGAGAAAGCAGGTCAACAACTTGGTCCAAAACAATCAGGATAACCATGTAAGGATTGCGACAACTACGCTATCACATCATCCCCAACTCGAGTTCTACAGTTTGGATGGGAAATTGGCCGTGCTGACGGATCACAATGTGGTCCAGTTTGAAAAAGTCTACATCGATGGGACCTTAGTACATCAACAACGGACATCCCACAGCTATCAAGTGATTTTGATGTTGGAGGACGGCTTTTGGCGAATCCGTCAAATGGTAAAAGTTCCCAATACGGATGTAACCGAAAATGAACCTGAACAGCTTTCTTTTGATACCAATAAATGGAAAGGCATCAACTATTATCCAAAGGATAACCCTTGGAATATGTTCGGGAAGACTTTTGATGAATCCTATATCCAAAAAGATTTCAAGACAATAAAAACAATGGGGCTCCATTCGGTCCGTGTGTTTGTACCCTTCGAGGTTTTTGGCGGTGCCTCGGTGAAAGAAGAGATGTTGGCTCAACTGGAAAAACTATTGGATATCGCTAAAGAACATAATCTCAAAGTGCTAGTGACCCTATTCGACTTTTATGGGAATTATGATCTCATGGATTGGACATTGACCCATCGACATGCTGAAACTATAGTTTCTCGATTGAAATCTCATGAAGCCTTGTTGGGCTGGGATATTAAAAACGAGCCTGACTTGGATTTTGAAAGCCGCGGTAAGGATAATGTCCTAGGTTGGCTTTCAGAAATGGCGAAACAAATCAAACAAAACGATAGCATTCATCCCGTTACCATTGGGTGGTCCACTCCAGAAGCAGCTGTGCATTTGGCCAACGAAGTGGATTTTGTTTCCTTTCATTATTACGGGGCACCTGAAAATTTTAAAGAACGTTTCTTGGCTTTGAAAGATTCCGTTCACGACAAACCTTTGGTTTTGGAAGAGTATGGAAAATCAAGCTATAGCGGCATTTGGAACCTGTTCTCCAATTCAGAGGATGCCCAAGCCAGCTATTACGAAAAAATGCAAACCATTCTTACAAAGGAACAACTCCCCTATTTTATTTGGACCTTGTATGATTTTGAAACCGTTCCAAGTTCTGTGGTGGGGCGGAAACCATGGCGAAAGGCACCACAAAAGCATTTTGGACTGATAGATTCCGAGGGTAAAGAAAAACCTGCCTATCATATAATCGATGTAAAAAGAAAGGGGACAACTAACTAAAGTTGACCCCTCTCCACACTTAACCTAAAAACCTATGCGATACTAGTTTTTTCAATACGTTGCAGTTTTTGGGCCTTGGGTTGCTTCAACCCCTTTTTTGATCGTATCGCATTAAAATGGTCTAGGTACATTTCAGTGATTTTGGACATGGGCAGCGAACAAGCTGCTTTATAATTCTGTTTTCCCAAATGGATTCGGTAGTTCTCGTTGGTCAATATGCTTTCCAAGGCCTTTGCCAATGAGTCCACGTTTTCCGGCTCAAAGAATTCCCCACGGTAACCTTCTTCCCTGACCAAGATGCCAAGGTCCCCCAAATCGGGCAACACCACCGCTTTGCCATAACTTCCTGCTTGGTGCAACACACCAGAGCTTCCTGTTGTTGAGGTGTACGGGAAAACCACTACGGCACTATCCCCGAATATTTTAGGGACATCTTCCTCGGCCACATAGCCCGTAAAACGAAGGTTTTCAACGTGACTGTAGATTTCTTTCATGCTGTCCAAATACCCCGGGGTGTTGGGACTATCTGTTCCTGCAATCACAATTTCGATGTTCAAATCGGATTTGTAACTCAAAACTTCCACGGCTTCAATCAAAGGCTCCACCTTTTTGTAGGTTCCAAATTTTCCAAAGGCCATCACTTGCATGGGCCCCACTGGCAAATCATAATTTGGTGCAGGTGGTGTTTCAAAAGAACCGTGAGGCACCAAAGCAACATTCTTCACTTTATATTTTTCTTCCAAGATGGTCTTGTACTTGCTAATGGTGACTGCCAACACATCGGAAGCCAATACAAAACGTGTCAATGTAGTGCCGATAAAGTTGTATATTTTTTGAAGGAATCCGTTCTGGGTGATTCCTGCATTTTCCAAGTCTACCTGCTCCAAAATATTATGCAATAAGGAGATGGTGGGGATGCGCATCATTCTGCAAACAAAAGGCAATAAAAGTCCAAGCGCGGCAGGAACCTTTTTATCGCCAAACTTCAAAAACTGAAGATTGAACAAAACCGCATCCGGTTTTTCTTGTTTGATGGCCTTGGCCACTTTATATAAGTTTTTAACGTCGTTGAAGTTCCAACATTCCTTCACGGTTATAGGACAGCCTTCTTCTTCGAAGGATAAATCTTTTGGTGCTTTAGTTTTGTCGGTAAGCAATACAATTTCGCTTACTTCATCTTGAAGTCTAAAATGTTTTACCAGATGGTAACCGTACTCGGTTAAGGTGACTTTACTTGGCGGATATGCCGTTACAATTGCTAGTTTCATAAGGTTAAGTTTTTAATTCCGTTATTAGATTTTAGTGATACAAATGTCCGTATAATCCATTATAATAAAGGCCATTACAGGATGATTGAACCTAAAGTGTAGACGAATGGAATTGATGCAACGATTAGGTAAGAAACCATAAAAAAGGGCCGGAAAACAACATGTGTCCTCCAACCCCGCGCTTGCCCTCTATTATAGGGGAACTCTATCTCCTATGAGATAAAAAATAGAGTACTTGAACGGCAAGCAAAACTAACATCACCAAAATCTGTAGCTGCACCACTAGGGCCAGACTACTATGAAAAAACACAATCAAAACTATTTGTGACACGCCCAAGATTGCTGAAAACCAAATGGGCCTGTATTGATCTAAAGACAAAAAGTAATAGGTAAAAATATTGGCCACCGCAAAAAGTGAGGTCGCCAAGGCATATTGCCAGAGCAACGAGGCCATGGACAAATAGGCATCTCCGAAAAGTAGGGTGATGATCAATTCGGGGAACATGGCACATGCAACTACGATCACCGAAGACAATAATCCGATGTACCCAACATATTTAAAAAGGACATGTCCTGTAGGCTTTCCTTCTTTTTTGAGTCGGACCACGGTAGGAAGCAACAACATCACAAACATCCAGGCCACAAAATAGACCACGCGCCCGATCAAGGCCAAGGAAGCATATAGTCCCGCTTCTTGTGCTTGAAAAAAGTGCTTTACCAAAATAATATCACTGTTATTGATGATAATCTGGGTAAGCTCGTAACAAGCCGTAATCAACATAAAGGTGCGTACTTTACCCCATTCCAAATCCGGCGAAGTAGTTCTGGCAACGTTAAATCGCAACTTTTTAAAAGGAAAAAGGCCCAAAGCCAAGGAACCCAGGATTCCAAAGGATACCAATGCTCCAAAATAATCGCGAACCATCAAAAAGGCTAAAAGCGTGATGAGCAACCTGCCCCACATTTCGGATTGATAGGAAATAGAAAGTTTAGCAAACGATTCCTCACCTTGGTATTGTCCTCGATTTACGCTCATTACAAAGTAAAGTGGCACTCCTATTCCAAAAATTTGGAACATCAGAGGATTTTCCGTTTGTAATATATTTTGCAGAAAAGGTGCGGCAAAAAATACTGCAGCTCCCAAAACACAACCAATCACGAGGGCTAAAACACCGATACGGTTTCTAAATGATTCCCATTGCTCTTGCGGCAGCGCCGCTACGAACTTGGCCGTTACCAATTGAAAGGTCATCCCTAAAAAGGAAAGGACCAACAATAAAGTAACCAATAGGGCGGCATCCGCAAATGCCTCTGGACCCAAAATACGTCCCAAAAGCAAATTATAGATGTAATTCCCCCCATTTACCAATAGGGCACTCAACATAAAGAGCTGCTGAGGGGAAACTCTTTTTTTAACTACACTAAACACGGTCATGGCTCAGAATGTTTGAGGTTTTTGTTTGACTCATTACCGAAAGTATATTGGCATTCTCCTGTCCAATAATGGTAAAATGAGCTTTGATTTTCATTGCTCTTTTATGCATCTGTTGCAACATATGAGCAGCTGTTTCATCAAGCTGTCCAACGCGTCCCAAATTCAACACTACCTTATTTTTTGTATTGATGAACCGACTCATGTGTCGTTCTAGAATGATGATGTTGCTGCTGTTCAAGTTGCCATGAACCGAGAACATCCCTGCGCATTCTGTAATTTGTAAAGCCATGATTTTTAGTTTTATAGGTTAAGATTATTTGACTTGTTGCAGCAAATATCCAATGGTTTGACGTCTTAAATTGGTGGGTATAGATGGATGGCGGATTACTGTAGATGAATGGAATGCTTCGCCCTTCGGTTGCGGGGGAGGTCGATTTAACTTTACATCATCAAAAAAACCTTAAAAGCTTAACCTATGAAACGCTTTATCAACATCATCATTTTAGGGATTGCCACCCACGGCGTGTTTGCCCAGTCATCTATGGATGCAGGATTCCAACTTTTGGAAAAAGGAGACTTTTCGAAAGCCGAAAATTTCTTTGATGACTTTCTAAAAAATCATCCAGACAATAAAACTGCACAAATCTGCTACGGTCGTGCAGTGGGCCTTAACGGGAACCCGAACAAAGCGAATACCTTATTTAATGTTTTGATGGCGCAGCACCCAGACGATTATGAGGTTCGTATCAATTACTATGAATCCTTTTTATGGGGAAAACAATATAAGGCAGCCGAAAAATTGTATGCGGGCCTTGTTGAGGATTACCCAAACAAGTTCGGTGCGATATTAGGGTACGCCAATACATTGAGTAATCTTCAAAAATATGATGAGGCTTTGACTTGGATTGAGAAAGCCTTGTTGCTTCAACCTGGGAATCCAAGCGCCCTGATTTCCAAAAAATATATGAACCTTGGTTTGGCCAACACTTTGGTACAGGCTCAAGATTATGATGGGGCCAAAGTCAAATTGAAAACCATTTTCAATGATTTTGAAAACGACAGGGAAACCCTACTAAACTTAGCCAATGTGTTTTTGATCACCAAAGAAGTCGATAGTGCCAAAGCGACCTATCGCAGATTGGCCATAAATGCCAAGGACTCCATTGTAGCATTGAATGGAATCGCATTGGCAGAACATATTGGGGAAAAGGACAAAGAGGCCCTCAAGGTTTCCGTTTTGGCTAAAAACAAAGTTTCCTCAATTTCAGATAGCGAACTTAGAGAGAAAACTTACGAACGGTATGCGCAAGCCCTCATCTGGAACCGCAAGTTTGTAACCGCAAAACAATACATCAATAGTCTTTCCTCTCAATATGGAGATAGAAATTGGGTCTTGGCCTTAAGGGCCACCTTGGGAATGTACACGGGGAACATAAAAAAGAGTCTAGCACATTATAATGCAATCTTAGCTTCGGACAGCACTTCTTTTGATGGTAATCTCGGCAAAGCCAATGCACTTTTTGCCCTTGGGCAAATTGAGGAAGCCTATGCAGCTACATACAAGACCTTGGATATTTTTGAAAATCAAAAAGATGCACAAGGGCTTATTGAAAAAATCAATGGGCAATACAGTCCGTATGTGCAAGAAACGGCGTCCTATAGTTTTGATAACGGGAATAACTTGGCCTATGCCACCAACACCACTGTGAACTTGCCGGTATCCGCCAAGTTTCAATCTTCCGTAAATTACCAATATCGTTTAACGGAAAATGCGGCAACTTCAGCGAAGGCAAACACACATACAGCCACGGTTGGACTTACTTATGCCTTGAGGCCCAAACTAAAAGTCGTTGGTGTAGCTGGTATGAACAATGCACAATTCGACGGAAACGCATATACCCAACCTATTTTGAACGCCAAGTTGGTTACCGAACCCTATCGTTTACAAAATTTAGAATTGGGCTATCAACGTGAGGTACAAAACTTTAATACGGATTTGATTGAGCGTGAAATTGTGATGCAACATTATGGACTCAACTATAATTTGGGTTCCAATGTCGGTTTGGGCTGGTATACGCAGCTCATCCATACCCAACAGAGCGATGACAACCAACGCGACCTCTTGTTTACCTCTTTGTACTATACGGCATTGCGAAAGCCCACATTAAAGTTTGGACTCAATTACCAATATTTGAGTTTTGCCGAGCAAGTATCTACCATTTATTTTAGTCCGGAGAAATACCAGGCCGGAGAGATTTTCGCTGAACTGGGCGGTAAGTTCGCTTCAAATTCTACCTATCGCATTAATGCGGCAACAGGATTGCAGCAAGTAGAAGATGACGACATGACCTCCATATTCCGAGTGGAAATGAATGTGAAACATCAATTCTCAAAACGATTGAGCGGTGGTTTTTATGGCAAGTACAGCAATATTGCTTCGGCCACAGCTGCTGGCTTTCAGTTTACCGAAATAGGCCTTCAGCTGAAATGGTTATTTAAAAAACAACCGTTTTTCTTTGATAAGGTGGCAAGCAGATAAATCAATTTTAGCAATACAATAAAAGCCTGATCAAAATGAATCAGGCTTTTTCCATTTGTACCCCAATAAAGGAAAAGCTATGCTTCAATGCTGTTTCACCCACTCTGTTTTATCACCTTGCTCCATGATACATTTAACAACTTTTCCATCAGAATTCTTAACAAATTCAATAGTTGCTTGAGGTTTTACAATGTCGACTACGAAAGTAGTACCGTTCAAAGAGGTTAGGTTTGATTTCCATTTACCTTTTTCTTCTAGGAGCAACTTGTTCCTTTTTAAACGTACCTCAATCGCTCTATTCCCTTTTATATAAGTTCCGGCATATTTTCTCAAGTCAATATCATTGAGCTCTACAGTGGTTGAAACTGTTAAGGTCTCAAAACCAGGCCACTCGTATACCAACCCTACGCTTCTAATGATTTCTTCAATAATCTCCGTATTTGTGCCATTGGACATAACGACAACCCCATTTCCATTATCAGCGCTAAAGATGAATTTGCCCCTAAATCCCCTATTGGCACCGGAATGCTGCAGATACAATGTTTCATTTTTTATTTCACGAAAAAGGCCTAGTGCCGAAATGCTTCCCTCAAGTGTTGGTTCTATTATCTCAGTCGCCGAATCCTTTGCTAGTATTTTACCATTACCAGAAGAGAGGCACATTTGAAAATCGATGATCAACCTTCCTAAATCAGTTGGCGTTGTCCATAAGCCCGCTGCTGCCGACTCTGGATAGATATTGTAATTATTACTCAAAAGTTTACCTCTTTCAGAATGAGCAAAAGCCAATTCTTCAGGATATTTATCCAATTCTATCGAGTAAAAGGATTGGTCCATTCCCAAAGGAGTGAATACGTTTTCATTTACAAAGCGCTCATAGGCAACTTTGGAATTATCCGAAATGATAAGTTGGGATATAGTGACACCTCCCCCTGAGTATTTGAATTCGCTATTCGCTGGTAAAATCTGTACAACTTTTTCAGAATTCGATGGCTTTATACCATTCAAAATTTGAACAATGCTTGGAAGATGCTCCGAGTTCCAGTATCCTCTAAAACCATGAACGGATAACCCTGCTGTATGGTTCAACAGTTGACGTAAAGTAATTGGCTCTTCACCAAAGTCTATATTATATGGGAATTTCCAAGATGTCAAATACTGATTGATATCCTTATCCAAATCAATTTTATTTAATTCCTTCAGCCTCATCATTGCCACTGCATTAACGAACTTACTCATAGAAGCGGCTTGAAAAACTGTCTGTTCAGTAATATCTGGTTTTATTGGGTTACCAGTTTCTCCATATCCTTTGGCCCATTCAATTATATAGTCATGAATTACAGCAATGCTAAGTCCCTTCGTGTTGTATTTGTGCATTCGGTCCTTAAGCTTCCATAGAGATTGGTCTTTTCTAAGGACTAAGGGGGCAAGGCTATTTTCAACCTGTTCAATTCTTTGATCAATAGTTGTATTGGTCTGAGAATATGAGATGACACTCGTATTGGCAATCGAGAAGATGACAAGCAGCTGCTTTTTTATTGTCATGGTTTGGTATTTGGTTTCCAATATCAAAGATTGTTCCAATTTACAGGTATTTAATTCGAACAGTATGCTCTATTTCAGATTTATACATAAAAAAACTCCCCTTAAAAGGGGAGCCTTCATCAAAAAAACAACAACCTATAAAAACCACAATTACTGTCGTATTATTTTCCCACTATACGTCTTATTATGGACCACATCGCCAATTCGGTAGAGGTACATGCCCTTGGGCAGATGGCCCAGCTCCAAACGAATGCTGTTCTCGTAACCTGCTGGAGCTTGGGTATCTGCATAAACCACCTGACCGCTCAAGTTGACCACGCGAACGTATACTTCATCTGTTTTTTCTGGGATGGAGATATCGGTGTAGTTCACAAAAGGGTTAGGGTAACTTTTGAGGGTCAAAACTGTATCCACTTCATCAAAAATGGACATTGCCTCTTCATCTATATCCAATTCGTTTGTCCCAAACTCCATACCCTCTTCGGACGGTTGGTCCATGGCCGACTTGGCCAAAGCCACCCTATCCACATTCAATTCAAAAGGTTGATAATTTTCATAATCCCCTTGGACAGAAATAACTATGCTACGCAATTGTTCAAAACCAATGTATTTACCCTCGTGATTCTTAAATTCTGAAAATGCCAAACTATATGATTTCGCTTCAATATTGGCTTCCAATGTATAGCGCAAACGTTCTGACCATTCGCTTGTATTATTGGTTACCAAACTAATTTCCAAAGGAACATTATTGGTAAGGTTGAGCTGTAGATACTCGTAATCCCCGATAACCAATTGAAGGTCTCCAGCCAATACGTTTCTGAAGATATTTACAGTCTCCTTAACTTCCCCTTTGGCCACAATACCGCGTTCCACTACGTGACCATCCACTTCCCAAGCTTCGTGGGGAGTTACCTCAAAAACTTCCAAACTATCTACTTCAGCGTTTAAATCAACACCCCATGGGCCATCCGCAAGGTATATGGCATCATGCTGATATGAATTTTCCGCGATAATGGACAGTCCCATATCGAACAGATGACCTGAATCCACTGTAATCTGCTGCTCCCATTCCCCGCTTAAATCGATGTATTTATTTAAATTTTGAAGTGTTTGCTGTTCGGTCGTTTTATAATTTCCATCTAGCAATAGCCAGCTCGCGTTGCTCTTATTAATGATATTCAAATGCAATTTTCCGTTTTGATAATATCCATTTTGGATAAAGACAGTAGGAAGAACATTATCAACATTATTGATTTGCAAAGGGCCTTCTTGCTCGAGATTCATAAGGATTTCATTGACCACCGTACTCACCTGCCCCATGCTGTTTCCCCAAACCTGAAAGTTCATATAATCCCCCGCAGGATATTCATCCAAGTTCCACCGACTATACAGGCTGCGTTGGGAGCCTTCTTCGCGTACCGAAAATACAACGGCGTACTCCACATTGCCATTGGCCCTTTCCAGTTCGGAATACACTAATCTATGACCATGCAATTGAATGGTCCGTAAATCTTTCAATTTGGAATCATTGAGCCTATCGCAAATGGTCTTGGTGTGATTGTACACCTCACCCTTTGTATTCAAAGCCAAAGCGGCAGAGACCCTATCGCCATCTTGGTAATAATCTATTCCGAATACCTCATCGGCATTGGTAATGTTGAGCAAATCCTCTGGACTTGAAACATAAGACGTTTCTGTGCCAAACATTCCAGTGCTGGGAAAATAACCATCCAAATTACCCGATTTGGCCATTAAGGATTTATAGCTCTTTTTATCGTATTTGCTTTGCAATGAGCGTTTGTTCTTAAAGGAATTTGTTTTATTCCGATCAAAATTTCGCTTTGCGATCAAGCTAGCGAGGTCACCGTTACTTTCCAGCCCCCCATCGTTCCCAGAAGTTACGGGAGCGTGGTCGGTAATTTTATTATAATTGGTTGTTTTTACCGCTGTGTAAGGACTTGCGGTTATGTAGAAAAGTGCATCATTAAAATCATTATCACAACTCGCGTAATCCCTTCGAATGTCCTCAAAACCTAAAATAATTCGCTCGTTGTCCGGGTCGTTCAACAACACATTGTGATACCTCAAAGATTCTTCTGCTTCAGGATTAAAATCAGGATTGGAGAACAGTTGCCAATGACCTGAAGTTACATATCCCTTCCATCCATTGGCCAATAAAACCCATCCAATACCCGTTCCTGCCTTGAAATCACCTATTTTCACTCGGTGTCCGGTCTCCAAACTTCCACCGCTGTACAAAGCGGATACGTTTGGAAAAATTATGGTAATGTCCTCTTGTTGGGGTGTTCCTGTTAAAGGTTGGTCGGTTTGATAGGTATAATAGCCCAATACGTTTTTGTAACCCGCACCTTCAGCCACAAAGGTGACCCAGACTTCTGCATCTTCCACTAATATAACATCAGTATCATAGCCGGAAGTAATATATTGAGGATTGTAATCGGGCACTGGATATCCTTCCGGCAATGCATTGTTGATCATATCCAAGGTTTCCTGTGATACATCGTCCTTACCATCCAGGTATAGTGGGGTTCCATCAGATGTATAGTCTCCCAAAAACTTATAATTATACTCTTGGGCACTTGCCCAGGAAAAAGTAAGCATGGTTGCCAATAGAAGTAATAATTGTTTCATAATTGTAGGTTTAGAATATGGTTCAAAATTGCTGATTTCCTGCTCCAAAAATGGAGTAGCTTCGGTGAATCAAAATTTTCTATAGACGGATGGATATTAGAAAAGGACAAGCATAAAAAAACACCCCGAAAGGTGTTTCGTATCATATCCAATAACTATTTGCAATTACATCAATCCATAATGATGAACTGTTCCTATAACAACTATATAAAGAATACCTAGGTGTAAGAATATCAATGTTTTAAGAACCAGTTTAAACACATCACCTGTTTCATGGTATAAGTTTTATGATTAACACTGGCACAAAACTAGCTCTCTTTGCCTTAGTGAATTTAGATGAAACGGTGAGCGAAAAAAAGTGTAGATAAGCTAAAAGATTGTTGTGTTGAATTTTTAAAGCAGGTTCAACCTTCGCATTAATTCCGGTCTATTGGACCTGCTGATCGGGACAACGCTCTTTTCGATCAATACGCTATTATCCTCAATATCAATAATTTTATTAAAGTTGATCACAAAAGACCTATGAATCTGTAAAAACTTGTCGTCAGGGAGTTTGTCCAAAATTTTCTTCAAGGTGGTGTGTACCAAATAATCTTTGGATTGTGTTTTGATATTGATATAATCTCCCTTGGCTTCAATAAGCAATATCTCGGTATATTTTAGTTTGATGAGCCTGCGGTCTATATTTATATAGAGATCTTCTCCCGAGGCATTCTCTTGGTCGGTAGGAAATCCACTAGAAGTTTTTGAACCAGATGACTTGCCTTTTAAGACTTTCTGTACACATTTATCAAATCTTTCTTGAGTGATGGGCTTAACCAAATAATCCACGATTGCTTCGTATTCATATGATGCGATGGCAAATTCCGTATCGGAAGTGGTCATTACAATTTTGGGTGGGTTTTTGAGTGTTTGAATAAAATCAATCCCCGTAAATCCAGGCATATGGATGTCCAAGAAAATAAGGTCCACTTTATATTCGTTCAAAAATTTGATGGCCTCTATGGCACTATCAAATTCCTCCATAACATTCAATTCAGGAGCCTTGGAGCATAATTGAGACACTATTGCTCTGGCTGCCGCTTCGTCATCAACTATAATACAATTCATTTTTAAATGGTTTTTAGGTATTGTTCCACTGTTTCCAGGACCGACAAAAATTCTTGTTTTAAGGAATGCTCACCATTTCGCAGTTCGTTTTCGTGCTGAACGGCCAAAGTGTAAGCATTTTGTATACCTAGAACGTTGAGTTTGTGCTTTATCTTGTGTACGAGCTCGGACGCTCCCCTAAATAAAGAACTTTCCATCGCTGTTAGGTACTCATTTTTTTCCGCAGGAAACTCCTCCTTTAAGATACCAATGAATTTTTGGCGAAAAGCTTCATCACCATCAGCTAGATTGTCAATGTAAGTTAGGTTTGGAGTCTCTTTCATTGTTCTTGTTTTTTTAGTGTAAAATGAAATGTAGTGCCCAATCCTTCTAAACTTTCCACCCAAACCTTACCCCCGTATAGCCCTACAATTTTTTTTACCAATGCCAAACCGATACCCGTGGCCATTTCATCATTTTCTAGTTTGTTGAACATTTCAAATATGTCCGTTTGGTGTTCCTCCGGGATTCCCTTTCCATTGTCCGCTACGGCAAAATACCAGTTATCACCCTTATCCTTGAAATCGATTCGAACTGTTCCCTTCTTTTTGTTTTCCAATGCCTTTACTGCGTTGGTCATCAAGTTCATGAACAATTGTTCAATTTTATATTTATCGAAACAAAGCTTTGGAAGGTTTTCTTGAAATTGGAAAGAAACGTTGTTAGGTACAAAAATGTTTTGTTGAATATCGCCTAAAAGCTCTTCCAAATTGAATTCTACATTTGATGAGTTTTTGTTTCCAAGTGTGGCATGCTTTAAGATTCCCGTTATGAGCTTGTCCATTTTCTCCAAATTTTGAAGAGCAAGGGAAAGGTTTTGTTGACTCTGCTCAGAAAGTGTATCCCTTTCATCCTCCTCGATCCAGGCAATCAAGGCACTAATATTCCTAATGGGCGACTTTAAATCGTGGGATACAACATGTGCGTAACTGTTCAAGGATTCATTCTGACGGGCCAAATCCTTTAAAAGGCCATCCTTCTCTATTCCCATTTCGGATGCACGCTGAGCCAACTCCTTAATCTGTCTGGCCAACTTTTCCGCATCAAAGTTCTCGTCTACGATATTCTTTGTGACCTCTTGGGTCTCAAAGTTTGATTGCAATGCGGTCAATGCATTTTCCAATGAATTGAGCACTTTTTTTTGCCGGGCGGCCTCTTTTTCCAATTCCCGATTGGCGTCATAAAGTTCGTCGGAACTAATTGCCGTGGCCCTTTGAAGCATGGACAATTTTTCATCATAATGCTCGTAAGACTTTCCTATTGCCTCAAAAAGTTCTTCCAGAGAGCTTTCATTACATAAGGCTTCGGGCAAGTATTTGTTGAGCTGTCTTTTGAGCAGGCTGTGCATTATTCGCTAAATAAAGTTAGTGTCATAGTTTGATTGTGGAGCTTGCAAGAGCGATGACCCGCAAAAGGTGCCATTTCACCGTAAGAATAAAATCCTGATATGGGAACATGCTTACCTACAATCTGGCTCACTTCCTCTATTTCTTCCTCGGTACGCTGGTCCATTACCAGTTTTCGGCCCACACAACTAATCAGAATGGCCAATTGCGACTCGGTATTGCGACCTTGAACTGCGAGTTTCGCTGCTGACCGCGCACCGCTGGCAATATCGTCCACAGTGGCCATCATCAATTGTACTTTAGATCCTTGCGGTACATCTCCGGCCAAAATCATTGCGTTCCTTTCTTCATCTATGTTTAATATGGTTCTTACAATGGCGGCACCTCCATCCGTTCTTACACTTAAGGGATATAAAAGTGCCGATTTTGGCAATTCGCTGGCCTTGTCGCCCAAATAACGTTTGTAAAGGTCAAGGGCAGGCTTGCCGTCGAGTTCGAACAGAATATTGTTTCTTGATTTTGTTATCATCCGTTCTGGACCAAACGGTATCCAACCTCCGAAGTTTGCGCAACTGATCTCGAGCGATTCGCCATAGAAACCTATGGCAACAACTTCTCCTTCTTTTGGAGATTGATTATAGGAAGCCAGCGTCTTTTCAAAACGGTCACCGTCCCCACAAAGCCCCCCGGACAGTCCAATACTACCGTTACCTCCATATTCCATACCTGTAATAAGGTCGCTCCCATTTACGGTGCTTCCTTCGGATACTACAAAAATGTGCTTTAATTGCTCTTTTGGAAATTCCTTGGAGAGACACCTGCCCAACGCATCATCGTTATGTTGAAATTCGGAAACATTTTTACTCTTTACCATAAAGTGTCCTTTTTCAAACTCAATAGCTGTAAGCACGACCGTACCATCCAAGACCTTCTCCCCCATTATCTCACCGGAGGTTGACCCAAAAACAAGATGGCCGTCGGGAAACAGTTCCCTTACTTCTTGAAACAACCCCTCGTCCTGAAGCATAAATCTATTGCCAAAGACCAAAACCAATGGTTCTTTTAGATCTATCTTTTCCGAGGCAAATTCAAATTTGGAATTAGATAACTTTTTGGCTTGCAATATCTTCATGTAGATTGGAATTTAATGTTTGTTTTTCAAGGGTGAAATAGAAATCGGTTCCTTTACCTTCTTCACTTTCCACCCATACCTCACCATTATAACGATCAATAATCTTTTTTACTATGGATAGGCCTATCCCGGTTGATTTTTTATCGTCTGAAGCAGATTGAAAAATTTCAAATATCTTTTTATGGTATTTTTTAGGAATACCTACACCATTATCCTTAATGCAAAACTCCCAAAAGCCATGTTTATCCTGATAAAGCACTTCGACTTTTCCATTTTCTTTTTCAATATGCACAACTGCATTGGAAATAATATTTTGGAACAATTGATGCATTTTTGTTCTATCGGCAATAATCGTGGGCAATTTTTCAGGGGCAACCACCTTTACGTTTTCAGGAATGTAGATACTTTCCTCAATTTCCGAAACCACATCGTGTAAATCTATTTCTGTATTTTTAAGTTCAGAAGTATTGGCCGTGGAATACGCCAAAATTCCACTGATCAAGTTTTCCATGGATTCAATCTTATCTTGGATTAGCTTGAGGTATTCCTTGCCTGCGTCGTCCAAAGAATCCCCATAATCGTTGCTCAACCAACTTGCCAAGGCCTCAATACTTCTCAAAGGAGACTTTAAATCGTGGGACACTACATAAGCATATTCCTTTAAGCTCTCGTTGCTCTGTTCCAATTTGGACAATAGTTTTTCCTTTTCGAGCTGTAATTTTATGTGTTCGGTAATATCCAAATGGATGCCGATAGAACCGATTGCCCGCTGAGCTTCATCAAAACGCGGTGCGGAGCTCACCAACCAGTGACGCTGTTCGCCTTTCTTGTTAAATACAGCCATTTGGTGAGAGTCCTGACCCTTTTTCAGTTGTGCTATGTCCTTATCATCGATTATCTGTTTGTTATTGGCGGTTCTCAATTCATGGACAACACTGCCCACAAGTTCTTTCATTTCAAAACCGCTTATGTTGCAAAAACTTCGGTTTACAGTTTGAATTTGGCCATTTAAATCGACCTCGATCAAACCAAGGTTCATATTTGCAATAATTCCGCTGTACTTGTCTTTTTCAGCCTGTAGGTTTTGTCTAAAGGTTTTGGTGAGTGTAACATCCCGATAGCTCCATAAATGGCCTTTGTAAACGCCATCGTTGAATAGCGGTATGTAATCGCGCTCCAAAATTCTGCCATCTGTCATCTGCAATTCATCAGATAGAACTGTTTCTTGATTTTTCAAAATTTCGGTTATGCGATCAATGAATTGTTCCGGGTCCTTAAAATAGTCCTTGGATTCTTCTGCTGCATTTGCACAGTCCGCGCCGATCATATCTTCTGGATTGGCTTGGATACCGAACATATCACAGAATTTTTTGTTCGTAAGTGCAATTTTTCGGTTTTCATCTTCGAGCAGTACGGCCATTTCGAGGTTTTTTATCAAGGTGGCCAACCTATCCTGAGATTCTTTTAATTGTTCTTGTTGATTTTTAAGCAAACTTTCAACATCTTTTTCCTGAGTAATGTCTCGGATAATACCTTGAGCAGCAATGGGATTGGCTTTACGGTCATAGATAAGGCTGGCATTTATCTGCACATATTTTTGTTGGTTGTCCGGTAAAACAATCTTGGCCCTATAATTTTTTAAAATACCTGTTTCCAGTAAGGATTGGATGGATTCTGCCGTGTATTGAGCAAAATCTGGATGAACGTAACGGGAAAGGTTGACTTCGTTTTTTAAACGATTAAACTTCAAAAATTCTTTGGCGGATTCATTACTTCGGATAACGTTGAAGTCCAAATCCATTACCACATAAGGATCAATTATATTAAGGAAAGCGGCATTTACTTCATCAGTCCTTTCATTCAATAGATTTTCGAGCAGTACATTGGCCCGTTTTAGGTGTTCTGCCGTATCATAAAGTTCCTTGGACTTATCTTCAAGGATTTTCTCCGCTTGTGCCCTCGCCTTCTTTTGGCGTTCCAGAGCTCTTTTTAACACTTTAACCTCGTTACTCTCCATCTTGCACTACATCAAATTTTACTTCGGTTCCATCGTCTTTCAGCAATTCAAAGGATACCTTGGAAGTGGTGTTGAAGTGTTCGAAACACTTTTCTATTAAACCGTGTGCCAAACGGTAAAGTCCACGGGAAGAAACATATACCATGGAGATGGAGGTATCCGTTTTGTCCAGGATTTTAAAGGTGGGCAACTCTGCATCCGGATATAATTTTTTTACATGTACATGAATATGATCTTCTATGGAATACAGTAATCCTATGGGGGAAGTATAACTTTTGATCACATCTGGATGGGCTTTTCCCAAACTCACAAAAAGGTAATGACCAAAGGCATACAGTAAATCATCTATGGCTATGTTGGTCCTTTCGCTCAGACTTTGCAACAGAATTACCATTTCATTGAAATCATAAGTTCCAACGGAGGTATAGATTCCTTCAGAGGGCAAGTCTGAAGCTTCAATAATGTCATCAACGGTTTCCAACCCAAATTGATCTTCGACCATTTCCAAAAACTCGGTAAATACTATTCCCTTCATAATCTGGCTTATATGATTCAAAGGTAGGAAAACGTTTACCTTACAGGTAAGTTTTGTTGTGAAATTGCGCTTTTAACTAGGCTTTTACCAGTTCGTTGATGTTCCAATATTCGAGAACCGTTTTTAACTTGGTCTCGTAATCTTCGTATTTGAGGGGTTTAATAATATATCCTGCTATGCCGATTTTATAACATTCCAACAAATCGTCCCTATTCTCGGATGTTGTAAGAACGATGGTGGGCAAGTATTTTATTTTATCGTGCTGTTTAAGAATGCCCAAAAATTCTATCCCGTTCATCCGGGGCATATTAAGATCGAGCAAAATTATGTCTGGCAAAGATTTTCCCGACTCCAAATATGCCAAAGCTTCCTCCCCATTTTTGGCTTCTATCAAACTATGCTTGGTTTCCAACTTGGACATTGTGCGTTGGAACTTCATGGTTTCGATGGCGTCGTCCTCGATAAATAAAATGTACATTTTTATCCAATTTTAGCTGATTACAAAAAAAAGAATTTCACATGTGCAAAAATGCAATCCTTAGCCCAAACAAAGTTTAGTGTAGACGAATGGTATTTAAGTGTCGTTGAAAAATAAAAGGTTTTCTTTCTGATACGGTCAAAAGCTTAATAAAGTGCCTGCCAGATTGATTAACTGAAAAATGATAGTGATTCGTAGAAAATTAGGAATCATTATATAAAACCAGAATATCACATTTTATTCTGCCCCGTATTTACAATCTTGTTCAGACGGTAAACAAAAACATAGTAGGTAAGCAATAAAAACAATATCCAACCGCAGCTTATAACGACCATACCGGTAATTGAGGTATGATAACGACCAATCAATTGCACATACATACTGGCCATTATAAAGATATATATGCCCCAGTTTATGAATTTCCATTTGCCCAAAATGGGTTTGTGCTGCTTCTTCCTTTGATGTGCTCTTCGCTTTAAGGTAATCCATATACCCGATAGCACTAAAGATGATATCCCCAAGCCCATAAAAAACCATATAATCTTGGTTACCAATCCTCCCCAATATCCGAAATGCAGCGGGTCGGCGATATCATTGACCCACATAGTTTTACTTATTGTTCGAGCATTTTGAACCCCGGTCACTTCATAAGTATATGGATTTACATAAACCCTATTGGCACGCTGCCGAACCAATGGCACATCTGATTTGCCCCTTAGATAAACAGGGCTTTCATAATCAGTAGGTATGTTCATGTCTTCCACCCTGAAATGCGGAATTGCTTTTTGTGCTACATTGACAACCTTATCATAATCAATATCATAAGCGAGGTTCACACTATCCGTGACTGTGTAGTTTTCCAGCTTGGGTAGTTTGGGATTGACTTTTGTTCGGACATCCGCAATGTTTGAACGTTCTATAAAATACCATATTCCCGTAATCGAAAACAGTATGGAGAACGGAATCGACCATAACCCGATCAATCTATGAAGGCTTCTAAAAAACACTAGCGGCCCTTTTTTTACTTCAAGTACAAACAGTTTTCGCCACCATTTTTTATAGAAGAACAATGCCGTTAAAAAGGAAATTAAAAGTAGAAAGGCAAAGCTCAACACGATGAAATACCCAAACTGATAAAAAGGCATGAATAAAAAGTAGTGCAGGTCCCTGAAAAAGCGTTGAAAAGTGAGGTTGGCATTTCCCTGAATTTTTCCTGTATATGGATTTGCAAAGACATAGGTCTGTCTGCCGTTATCCTTCATGTAGATTATGTCGCACAAGTAAGGTTCCTCTGTACGCATCCAATAAGAAACCTGACCATCTGGATATTGCTTTTTAAGGTTGGTGAGAATTGTATTTCTAGAAGCAAACTCCTTTTGTGGCTTTGCCCTTATTTCTGATATAAACAGCCAGTCCAGCTCGTGGCTCAGGGTTGCAATAGTACCAGAAAAGCATACTATAAAAAATAGTATGCTCAACTTGGTTCCAATCCAACTGTGGATTTTAAATAGTTTCTTTTTTGATAATTTCAATTCTAAAATGTATATGAGACTGTTGCCATAATATTACGGGGTCTCCCAGGGAAAGCTCTCAAGAAATCATATCCTCCTACCCAATGGGTCTTGTCGAACACATTATTAACGTTCAATTGTATCTGAAATTTATCAACCTGATAATAAACAGCTGTATTGACCAATCCATAGCTTGGAAAAACAGGGATCAACTCCGGGTCCCTTACAATGGAACCGTTTCGTTCCCCCACATAATCATAACCAAGTCCAAAGCCCAGACCGTTAAAATCGCCTCGGTCAATGATATATTTCGTCCAAAAATTGAAGGTATTTCTGGGTGCATTTGGTTTTTGATTGCCAAAAATAGCGATTGTGGATTCATCCGCTTCGGTAAAATATGCATGATTGTAGGCGTAGTTCATAATAACACTCCAATTGGGCATAATCTGTCCATAAACATCAACCTCCACACCTTCCGATTTTTCTTCCCCAACCTGTTGCAATAAATCGGAGTTGCTGGAATCATTGGCATTGTACAAGGCCCCTTTTTGGTTTAGGGTATACACTGCTAAAGTAGCACTCAGCCTTTTGTTGAACCACTCGGATTTTACTCCGGCTTCGAACAATTCACTGGTCAAAGGATCAAAAGGTCCTCCAGCTTCGGGATTATTTACCTCGGTCGCAGTTTGGGGTTGATATCCCTTTACCCAAGTACCATAGAAGTTTACATTTGATGTAGCTTTATAAACCATACCTACTCTCGGTAAAAAAGTGTCCTGCCTTACTTTTTCTTCCGCATTGGTATTGTAATTTAAGTAATCGGTAAAATCATCGTACCGAAGGCCTACCAATAGATTAAACTTTTTGTAGCTGAACTGGTTTTGTAGGTAAATACCATTCCCGGTTTGTTTATATCTATCATAATTTCTAATGGAATAAACGTAATTGCTCATGTCCCTCATGGCATTTCCGTTCGTAGAGGTTAAATCAAAAGGAGCTACATTGGCTACAGGGTTCCCATCGTCATCAAGTACATAATTATCAATATTTGCTACATTGAACGAATTGGTCGCGGTTCCATTCTGCAAAAGATAGGCGTTTGCTTCTAATTGCGACCCCCCAGGTTCAAGCTCTTGTTGAAAATAATCGTACCCCACCAAAAGCTTGTTTTTTATGTCACCAAGGTCATAATCAAAATTGAGGTAGTTCGTAAAGTTCTGGTTGTTCCATGATCGCTTACGAATAAACACCCTCATAGCCACTTGGGTAATATCAAAAGAACCATCACCAAGTGCTAAAAAGTTATTGGCGGTTCTATGCTCCAATAGGTCTTCATCATAGGAGGAGTTCAGATAGATACTGTTAAAACTTATGTTTTCATTGAACTTATGCTGGAACGATAATGTAACATTTAAGTTTTGTTCGTTCAGATAGTCATTTTCTGCGCTTAAAGATGTAGTTATTGGTGTTGAGTAAAGATCACCGTCTCCAAAAACTGCCTGTCCACGATCCAAACGTCCTTTGTTGTCCTGATAGACCACATCAAAGTTCAAACGAGTCTTTTCGTTTGGAATAAAGGAAAATGAAGGGGCTACAACTATATTCTTGTTGAATTGCAAGTCCCTAAAACCATCCGTATTTTGATACCCGATATTTAAACGATACAGTAGTTTGTTGTCCTTGGTCATCGGTCCTGTAAAGTCGGACAATAATCTAAAAGTGTTGAAGCTGCCCATACTGGCACTAATGGATTGTTTGGTTGTTTCCAAAGGCTTCTTGGTAACTGTGTTTATGGTTCCTCCGGGAGAGGCGTTTCCAAACAAAGCAGATGCTGGGCCTTTGATAACTTCAACACGCTCAACGTGTGGAATGATCTGTTGGCTCCAAAAACTGGTCATCATTCGAGAGCCATTTAAAAGTATACTATTGTTTCGTTGTCCTTGAACACGAAAACCCCTCATCGTCAAATCATTATAAAATGAAAACTGGTTAACACCACTAACGTTCTTAACTACATCATTAACCGTAAACGCTGCTTGGTCCAGTATGACTTCTTTTGTCACGTAACTCACTGCCTGTGGCACATCAACCAGTTTGGTGGCTGATTTTGTGGCTACAAAAGATGTTGTGTTTTTATAGTTTCTTTCCTTTCTACCGATTATCTCAACTCCTTGCAATTGTGTAGTCGATTCACTTAAAGTAAAATTCAGCTCTAAGGCAATTCCTTCCTTTAATATGATTGAGTTTTCAATAGTTTCATAGCCAATATAGGAAGCTTGGGCAATATAGTTGCCCGGTGTAATATTATCTATGCTATAAGCACCATTGTCATCTGTAATTGTACCAATATTAGAGTTTAATATAATAACGTTGGCATTCGCAATCGGCACTCCTGTATCGGAGATAACTTTTCCCTGAATGGAAGAATTTTGGCCAAAGGTTATGCTGAATGCTCCCAACAAAAAGAAATATAGCAAGTAACTTTTATTCATTTTGAATTTATTTATATCTATTCTAAATAATTGGCTGCGAATTTATAGCGAACCATTTTTTGTCGCAACTTTTAATTAGATTAATTTTAAATAAATCTTAGGAAACATCATAAACAACTAATTAATAAGTGTTTAAAAATGTTAAAGTTGGGGGCTTTCCGAAAATAATAATGTAAACGTTTTCCATGCTTATCGGATATGACCTTTGGTTGACCTTCCATAAAACATCACGTTTAATTCATAGCCATACAATTTACCTCAAAGTAATCCATAAAAAGATTGGAAAGTTTGTTTGGCTATTGCTATGTAGTAGGTTTAATATGGGTACTTCATCCAATCTATCGGAAATGAACGAGCCTATCGATATAAGGGGAATCTTCAGTAAATTACTATCTGCTTTTTATTGTGATTCGAAGAGGGGTTATCAAAAAGAGAAGCTTAAATTAAAAGTACTTCCCTGAAAGTATTGATACAACTTCTTCATCAAAATCAGTCAAGTTGCGATAAAAACCTTTCACTCCAATTTGCAAATTGTTTGCAAAAAAATAGGCCTCAGAAAGTTAAACTCTCCAAGGCCTTGTTTTTACTTGTGATCGCGGAAGGATTCGAACCTTCGACCGTCTGCTTAGAAGGCCCTACTAATTGATTATCAATATGTTACATTCTTTTTCATTGTTTTGATTTTGAAGTAATTATAACATTTGGGCTTTTCTTCTTTTTTCATCGATTTTCAATGTTCATCCATTTTGTTGCAGGAATGTTGCAGTCAAAAATATCAATCAAATCAGTAAATGTAATATTGCAGTTTCTGCAATTTCTGCAGTTTTCAAATTAGAACATCATTGCATTGCATCAAAATAAAGTTCTTTGAAGTATATCAGATGTTTAATCTCATCCTTTGGCAGTAAAACTTCTATCCCCTCTTCTGGATGTTTTTTATAGGTTACCGAGAACTTTTCTTCTAATAATACCAAGTCATCAAAGACGGACCTGTAACGTTTTAACCACAAATCTGCGGCACCTTTACCCGCTTTAATCTCATCATAATCCAAAATTGCTTCTATACAATTCTGCTCATTATTGAGCATTTGCCCAACTGACCATATACGATAGTACAACTCAACACTGGCACATTCTTTTTCTCGTTCTGAGCAAACACATGGTAATATCTGTTCAGAATTTATTCTCGCCCACCTTTTCCATTTCGCACAAGTAGTTACTTCTATCAACCCATCACAAATTACCTTGTAATTATCTAACCATCTAAACAAGGAATCTACCTGAACATTACCTTTCATGATTAATCTGAGTCTAGATATAAATTATTTAGCATAAAGCTTCAAAAAAATACTGCCATTTTAAAATAGTGCAATATATTTTAAGAATCATTAATTCTGAAAAGCTACAAAAAAGCTCATTGTAATACGTAGGGCATGATTAGTTTACAATCATGTCCTAAATCAACTAGGTTGAAACGGGCTAATATGGAAATGTTGATTTCGATAATTCAACTAATAAAAGTAATTGCAGAAATCATCAAGATTCTAATCGAAAGCTAAGAATCAAACGAGAAAGAGCTTGCTAAAACACCAGCAGGCTCTTCCTTTTATTATATTAAATTTTATCTTTTATTCCTCATAAATAGAACCTGTATAATAGTGATTAAAATTCCAATTATAAGGAGTTTTGATCCTGTATCCATAATTCCCATAAAAATACTTTGAGATAATGATTTTGGTTGTGATGAACTATTCAAATCAAAATAGTATTTCACAATAAACGCAAAACCAACCAAGAATAATAACACCCCTAGATATATGAGTACCTTTTTGAGTGTCATCTTTCCATTCAATCTTCCAATCCCTTTTTTTGCAAGGGATTGAGCATATGTCTTTGTTTTAATCATTGACTCTTTGACCTCCTTATCTTCTTTGTAAAAAAACCAATAAACGCCAAATGCCAAGCATACAAGTCCCATCAACATTAAGTTTAAATATTTCATTTCAAACCAAAGAATTTCAACATGATAATAACTGATTGGAATATTATAACCATTCTTGGTTAGCAGATAAACATCTTTACTTTTAAATGGATCATACTCTTTGGCCAATAGACCATACAGTAGAACACATATCGAAACTATGGTTACTACTGTTGGGATTTTCTTATTGGTATTAATATTCATAACTCCATTTTCTAATTTATCGAATAACTGTCATCAGATATATCATATATGAAAGTCTGGCCAATATCAACGGACAAATCACTACTTGAAAAAATGACTTCATCGTTCTTGTCACGTACCTCTACCGTATTAATTTCAGCTTGACTTTCCGAGCTTGTTTGATATTTGAACCCAATCTTATCATAAGTAGTCAAAGTATTGGATTCTACGATGTCCGTATTGGTATTGGAGTTCACTGTAGCTGAGACCAAATCTCCATTTTCATCATCAAAATAATACGTGATCTCCAATGGGTATTGCTCATCTGGACTCCCAAAACCACTAAAATTTATGGTGTATTCTTGGGCTCTTGGTGGACATGGGTCACATGCTTTATATTTAAAGCTAATACTTGTCGTGTCATTGTAATCTGTCAATTGCAATGTTAAATCATCTAATAGTTCAACCATATGTTTTAAAGTCGGGGTGTCCTGCCAATTCTCATAGCTCTCATCAGAATCGGGATAGAATTCAATCAATACATTATCATCAATGATCTCCCAAACACCCTCGTATATGGTTATATCCCCATTGTGGTTGTTCTCATAGGTTGCAGTTCCATCCTCATTGTAGGTATAACTATTGCCCGTAAAATCCTCGCTGGTATTCCAAGTACCAACCAACCATTGCTCGGTTTCGCTCAGATCAGATTCGGTCTCATCCTTGCTACATCCTACCATCATCAAAATGGCTATTAATCCTAAAAAAATATGTTTCATAATTTATGTTTACTGTTAGTTAGTTCTTTCAGTTATCATTAATGATTACCAACTAAGAACGGTTGAAGTCCACTTTTGTTTTATCATAAATGATAATCCAAGGTTGACTCTCGACAAGAAAAATTTGCAAATAGCCATAGGGCAACGTATCAGGAAACTCAGAGAGGAACGCAATATTCCTCAACAAGATCTTGCTGCTGCCTGCGATTTTGAAAAGTCCAATATGGCACGTTTGGAAGCGGGCAAGACAAATCCGACACTTTATACGCTAAAGAAAATTGCCGATAATCTGAACTTACCTCTGGAAGCATTGGTCATCGACCTACTTTAGTTTCCGCTATTAATACTAATCTGAACAATTTTTCATTTGTTGATGTACCGCTAAATATTAAACTTTAGAGTGCGTTCACGTTTAAGAACAAAATGAAAAGTTTTAAAGTTGTCCGTGATCTGCAAAACTGTAATATCCCTCCTTGGTAACAATCAAATGGTCCAACAGGAGCAAATCAACTTGTCTTGTCGCTTTTTTCAACTTATTGGTAATATCGATGTCCGCTTTACTGGGCTTTAAGTTGCCACTAGGATGATTGTGCACTACAATCATATGCGAAGCGATACACTTCAATGCAACACTCAACAAGAGCTTCACGTCTACAAACGTTCCAGATATTCCACCTTTGGACAAATCATAAATTCCCAAGAGATGGTTGGAACGGTTCAATAGTATCACTTTCATTTCTTCCTGAAGTTCCAAGGTATCTTTGTTCCAATGCCCTAATACTAGTTCATAAATTTGTTGGCTATTGTTAAGGCTCACTAAACTGGACTTCCTTGGTTTATAGGAAATCATTATCTCTGCTAATTCCATATTTACTTAAAAAAATTAAAGGCACTACCCTACGGCAATGCCTTTGTTTATTAGACAAGTTCATGTACTCCATTGGTACTAAAGGTACTTACATCGGCCTCTATGGCCTCTACAGGAGTCTTTGGTTCTCTCTTGGGTTCAAGAGCACCTTCAGGAAAATATACCCATCTGTGGGACAAAGTAATTTCCTCACCAGTCTCTTTGATAATGTACTGGTATGGCTCGCATTCTTCCTTGACAATCTTCCCGGGCATCTCAGTTCCCATCAATGCTTCACAGGTATTCTCGTCAAATGTAGAGGAGATAAACGCTCTCTTGGCAGTGGCATAATATCTGTTGGTAGTTTGGCTTAATACCATCTCTATGCCGCCTTGAAGTTCCAAGAGGAAGAAAGATTCTCCATCTTCATTCTCCCGTTCTCTGTAACCGATAATTCTAACCATTTCTTTTGATTTTTGAAGTTGAATATTCCCATTCTAGACCAAGCCATCTTGTGCTAGTAAAACAATCAGCTATCACCTTGATTTTATTTACCTGACAATAAAAAAGCTATTAATCTAAAGATGGGCGGGGTATTTCCCCAGCGAACATGGGGTGGGGGTATTGTGAGGGGTACTTTGAGTGAAAACAAAGGCGGTCAAAAAAATTTTTTTAGTTTTTTCCTTACTTATAATATACCTGTTCTTCTGTATTAAAGAAAAAACTCAAGTTTATGTAGATACATAAATTGAAGGAAAAATATTATTAACTTGTTGGTTGTAAAACTTATATATTAAAGAACACTAATAGAAAATACTGAATCCTCACAATGTAGTTCATCGTATAAACAAGATGTAAACCATTGAAATCAATAAATTAAATGACAAAAAAATTTTTCGATAGTAAAGAGTTTTCAGAAATAAAAATTTTTCAAATCGACAAAACTTACTATGAATTTAAAACTCTTGGTTCCTCTGAACGAATTATAAATTTCATAGTTGATAAACATCGTGAATTGGTAGATGACACAAACTCACTTGGAATAAATATTCCGAGAATTAATCACGATGATGTGGGTTACTATTCATACGTCTACAACGAAACCTTGAAGGACTCATATTGGAAAAATTATCTGCCTTCAACAATCGCCCAAAACCATAGTTTTGATGTTCTACGAATTTCGTTTGTACTTTTTGCTTCCATAAAAGGTGACATTTTCGCTATAGTTGGCGGTGGTGGTATACGGGTTATAAAAAGGTATATCAATCATAGATTTGGATTGGAATTTTATGAATATATGACCATTCCAAAGGAAGACGTTGTGGTATCTCTTACAGCGCGTGGAATTTCCGGAACACTAACACAACAAAGTGGAATCTACAGAAACGGAAGAACTCTAATCGATTCACTGAAATTTACGGAAATACCAACAAAGATAAATCTTGAATTAAGAGAAGATTTGAAAAATACTGTTTTTAGTTTCATAGACTTTAGCCAGGAAACAATCTATGTAGAAGTAGGCTCATACTTTCACATAAAACATAGTATTGATTTTAAGTCTCTACACCTTCTATTTAAAGAGATAAATGAAATCTTAAGAAAGCATAGTCCAACCGCAATTTCAACATTTTCAAAGGTTCACGATCAAACTTTAGTCGAGGACGAATTTAAGAAAATACTTCTCACAGAATTGAGGGATGATATACTTAACCAATTTGGTCCTGCTCGTTCCAATACCCCTTATAAATTCGACATAGATTTTATACATCCATCAAAAATTCAAGATTTCTATGAATGTAATCGTTTTGAACTAAAAGCTAAAGGTCAAAAGAAACCATTTTTAGAAACTACCAACAGAAATGAACTTTATAGGGAATGTTTAAAATACGCCTATAACAATCTTGACGACCCAAATGACCAATTTGAATTTAGCACTTTTATGCTAGGTGTAAGGGTTTATGGTTACAGAGACAAAAAAATGAGAACTCACGCTATGTTTATTCAACACATTACTTGTGAGATAAAATTTGAAGGAAAACCCGTTTTTCATATTGATAGCACATGGTATAAAGTAAAAAATGACTTTATAAATAGTATTAATGACAAGTGTATAAACATTATTGAGAAAAATAGGTTAAAGGAGACATTTATAAACATTCCATGGGACACAACTATAAAAGATGAGGGAGATTATAATGGTAAATACAATTCGATTACAAATTACTTTGTATTTGATAAAATGTTACCCGATAATATTGAGTTCTGCGATATAATGTACGAGGATAAAGAAACAATTTATTTAGTACACGTGAAAGACGGATTTGATGCTAAAGTGAGAGATGTTTCAAATCAAATTACGATTTCAGCCAACAGATTTTGGAATGACTTTAATTCTGGTAGCAACGAATATCTAGAATCAATAGTTGACACCTACAACAAAAGAAGTTCATCAAAAATAGACAAGAAAAGATTCCTTGATAAATTTAAAACCGACAGAGAAATAATTTACGTGATGGCATTTAAATCAAAAAACGGAAAAAAACCAGTTGATTTTAAAATAACAAAGAGTAAATCAAATATTGCTAAATACTCTTTAATACAATGTGTTCAAGATATGTCCTCACTTTATCAACTAAAGATATTCGATATTGCAGATTTATAAGCAAATTCCACCAATATCATATATGAAAAATAGCTGTTTAGTTGTTAAAATATACCCTTTAAAACATTGGTTGAAGTTGAACCACAAATTAGTAATGTAATTCCATCAACTCTCATATATTGTTCGGCCTTAAACAACTAACTCCAATTATGAATATCAGATTTAATATAAAAACCCACCCTGTTTTAGTAAGTATACTTGACAAAATTGAATGTAATCTTGAATGTCCTAAATTCAAGAAGTATAAAAGCAAAATTGATGTTGATACTTGGGACAACATAAAACTAAAAATGATTCATAACAGGAACATTGCAGAGAGTGGTTTTGGCTTTTGTATTGCAAATTTTTTCGAGTTTGGAGAGTTTAAACGTTTAATCGTGGTTAATATGGAAAACTGTGAACTGGCAGATTTTGATGAAAATGAAATTGGAGCAATAATCTTACACGAACTTGGACACTTATTAAATTACCCTGAACTAACTCCAGAAAAGAATTTTTTGTACTGCTATACCAACGCGATTAAATATGATAAAGTCTTGGACAACGAGATAAAATCCAAAAATCAAATGAAAATGGAAATTTATGCCGATTCTTATGCAAACATGAATGGCTATGGAATTGAACTGCTGTCTACATTTGAAAAACAGAATAAAATTTTTAAACAGAAAATCGGATACTTAGACGAGCGTATTGCAAGCATAAATAAAAAGGAAGACTATGTTGGAACTATTATGCCTATAAAGAAAAATGGTTGGTAAAATCACGAAAACCTATTGTTCAATGAAAGGACTACCTATCAATATTGCAAATGACTATTTAATCTCTAAAAACAACTTTAAATCCGCAAACAACTTTAAAAAAAATCATTAGTGAACATAGTAGAATGGAAAACTCAGAATATTACGATTTAATAGTAGAGGAAATTATATCAGATTTGACTGCAAATATTAGATTAAAACAATTCACTTCTAATCCTGCTCTAATTGGAGCCTTTGCTGAAGAAAGTGTAAACCAACTGATTAAAGATATCGTTTCACCATTTAGAGTATCAACAGGATCTGTATTTAGTAAATGGCAACTAGAAGGAGGAGATGATTTACCTCAATTGGACTGTATAATCTGGAACCCTTCCCCCCTTCCTGCTCTTTTCGAAAAAGGGAACTTCGGACTAATTCCATACGCCAATTCTTTAGGAATTATTGAAATAAAAAGTTCAAATTATTCTGGTGTTGGAAAACTCATTAAGTCAGTATTGGACAAAGAAAATGAATTGGTAGATACAATTCCAATTTATAATGCGGCCGGCATACCTATAAAAGACGACGATCCAAAATCTATGGGATTAATCTGTTTGTTTGACAATAGCAAAAGTGACAAAATTCTATCTGAATTAATTGAATCAAAAAAAGTTTCTGTTTTTCTTGAGCATAATGGTGATTTTGAACTAAAACCGTCTCGTAGTGGAATATTAAATTTAATTACCTTCCTAGGGAAAATTCGCAAAAGAGGAAAAAACTATGAAGGAAGAAAAGGAATTAACATTGAATCAATTTAAAAAGTGGAGAATATACTAACTAATCTTTTGAAGCAAATAGATATGTTTTATTCTTTATGTATTTTAAGCATGTCCAAACATTAGTAAACCGAATAATAAAATAAAATATGTGGGATTCATTTAAGCCTTTTCAAAAATTAGACTTTCAGGAATTTGATTTCAAGCCTAATCGATATGAAATATGGAAAGCTGGTCAAAAAATAGACCATGGCAGTACAAACCAAATTATTTCAACTAGAGAAATGAAAACTAAGAATGGTTCTGTTGCTATTGTAAATTTTAAAGACACATCTCTATATTCAGAATTGTCCAATCAAAATGAATTTGACGTTTTTATTACATCTAATGATAGACTTCAATTGGTTAAGGTCCCAAGTTCTGGAAATGGTGATGACAATATGGGGATATCAATGTTTAAAATGACTGTTGGTGCAACTAGAAATCACACCGATTTTAAAAGTAATGAACCATATTGCTGCAATTTATTTTTGCAAGGTGGTCAAATTTCCAAAATCACTTTTTCATTTAGTACGCCTGAAAAATTGATTGAATTCTATTCAGATGGAGAAAAAAACAATAAACTTGAGTTTGTTTTTCATTCTACTGATCATATACGCTATGAAAATGGAATTAAAGTCTCTGGGCCACACGGAGGGGCACCTAGAGCAATAAAAGTAGAGTCAAATATCACAGGTGGAGACGGATTGTCCGTAACATTATTCAATACCGATGGTGGACAGGCAACCGTTCAAATGGCTCCTAAACAAATGAAAATACAATCTGCCGACAGCGAATGTATAAAATTAGTTGGGTTTGGAACGGACCAAACAGGAGCCTCTTTTTCAGATTATGGCTTATCAATTTTTCATAGTGATGGAAAAATTACAAAATGTATTCTACACATGTTTGATAGAGATATTGATATAGAATATTTAGAATGAAACTATGGTTTTGTGTTAATGTCTACTATCCCATAAATTGTACTAGGGATTCTACAATTAAAAGAATTATCATCGATAACCATAAATTTATGATTTAATAAACATGAAAGACTTTAGGGTAATTGGAATAACAGAATCTCATATAAAAGCATCTAATCAGCGAGTATTGATTTTTGAAATGGCTGAAGTTAGATGGAGTAGTTATACTCTTCCATCAGGAAGAAAAAGTTATAATTTTGGCGTGAATGGAGATAAATATGTTTTTGAATTCAATTCAACCATAAGTAGGGCCATAACTCAAGCAGCACATCACGAGGAAGTCGTTTCATTAAACTTAACTGAATTCACTTATAGAAATGAAAGACGGGATGGAATAGTTGAAAAAGTCTATTTCCATAGTTCTGTAAATTTAACACCCATCTCCACACCGAATCAATCAGAGAAATATGAATACAAAGCAAAGGAACTTAATGGTGGCCAACTTGCAATGTTGACAAATGGATTGATGAAAAACCTATTCCCTAAACCAAAAAATGAAGAGTTGTTAGTTAAGACATTGCGAACTGGTGGATGTATATTGTTTTTTCAAAAAGATTACTACCAAAGCCTGACCGAAAAACTTAACGATTACTTCTACGATGGTTCATTTGCTAATAGCAATGCGTATTCTGAATGGCTGGACCTGAAAGAAGCAATTGATAGCGCAACAAAAGAAAGCGAGGTGAACAAATCCGAATTACATAAACACTTTGCGACTCAACAATAATAAATTATAGCCTAGTTAATCTAGATTCAACCGTAAATTTAGCCTTCAATAACCCTATAGTCAGAACCTGACAACCTACTCTTTAAAAAATTCAAACCCAGACTATACTTTTTACAAACTCTACCTATATTTTTTAAAATCTCCTCTTTCTCCTGATTCAACATTTTAATTTCATCAAAATATTTTTGTCTCTTTTCAGAGTCTAATTGAAAATATTTTTGGTGTTTTTTTCGGTTCGAAGCATATTCAGATGTCAACTTCGAGAGTACTTCCCAGTAACCATTATCTACATCAGAATGTATAAATTTCTTTCTCTCTTGTTCATTATTAAATGAATATGTGTCCTCTTGTTCGTTAAATATTATTTTAGACTCAAGAACTTTTTGACCAAGGTATGCCCTATACATTTCTCTATCAATTCCATTTGAAAGGGTGCGTTTTGAAAATTGATGCCAAAGCCTTTCAAAATCAAGTTTCCCATTGTTTTTCTTTAAACGATTGAATAAATCTTTTTCAATATGCCTTCTTACTTTATAAAGATCTTTCATCTATTAAAATTAAGTTTTGACTTATGAGATTACATTAAAAACAGAACGTGAAATTTAAATAGGTTATTATTAAAGTAAGCTTAGAAAGTATAAATTACCTTACAAAAAACACAGCTTTTACTATGGTTTACCTAATTTTATGTTTCTATCATAAAACTTTCCACAAGCCTAAATGAATGCCAACCAAATAGAAAAAAACGTAATTGCTTTAGTAGAAGACTTCAACAAAGAAGAATTCATATTCGATTTACTAAAAGCTTACGGCATATCGAAAACCTCAATAACCCGATTAAAAAAGGGAGATTTCAATTTATCTAAAATAGAAGGTGAAATACTCTATAAGAGTAAGATGCTCTTTAAAGAGGTTGCATCTGGCACGCTGTTAAGCGTAATTGATGATCTAACCAAAGAACCAGAATCTTTAAAACATAATCCTCGATTTGTAATTGTTACCGATTATAAGACATTAGTCGCAAAAGACATCAGAACAAGTGCAACTTTAGATATACCTATTTTTGAAATCCATAAACACTTTAGCTTCTTTTTACCTTGGGCAGGTCAAGAAAAGTATTCTCAAAAGAATGAGAATTATGCGGATAGAAAAGCTTCATACAAAATGGCGAAGCTCTATGATATTTTGGTGACTGAAAACCCTACTATCTATGATGATGGAGGACATAATTTAAATATCTTTTTATCTCGCTTGCTCTTTTGCTTTTTTGCAGAAGATACTGATATATTCCCTGTTGAGGGTATGTTTACAGATACCTTAGCACAACATACCAAAAATGATGGTAGTGATGTCAACGATTTTTTAGATCGGCTTTTTAAAGTCCTTAATACGAAAGACAATAGTAAAGAAGCATCACACTTTAGAGAGTTTCCTTATGTAAATGGTGGTTTGTTTAGAGATACCATTGTATCTCCACTGTTTACCAAAGAAGCGCGCAAAATTATATTAGAATGCGGCGATTTGGATTGGAGTGAAATCAATCCAGATATTTTCGGCTCAATGATTCAAGCTGTTGTAAATCCTGCGTATCGTAGTGGTTTGGGGATGCATTATACATCAGTGCCTAATATTATGAAAGTTATTGAGCCTTTGTTTTTAAATGAGCTGTACGATGAATTTGAAAAAAGAAAATCCAGTGACAAGCTTTTAAGAACATTAATCTTTCGTCTAGGTAAAATAAAAATTTTTGACCCGGCTTGTGGAAGCGGTAACTTTTTGATTATAGCCTACAAAGAACTACGAAAATTAGAAATAGAGATTTGGAAACAGATAGATATTTTAAAAAGGCAACAACCTGTTTACCAAACAGAGACTGTTTACACTGAAATTAAACTATCACAGTTTTATGGTATAGAATTAGATGATTTTGCTCACGAAATGGCAATCCTATCTTTGTGGCTAGCAGAACACCAAATGAATAAAGTCTTTATCGATGAATTATTTGACTTCGGGAGAGCCAAACCTATACTACCCTTAAAAGAAGCAGGACATATTACACAAGGGAATGCTGCTCGTTTACCTTGGGAGGATACTTGTCCTAAAAAAGTAGGTGATGAAATCTACATTTTAGGGAACCCACCTTATTTAGGATACGGTAAACAAAATAAAGAACAAAAAGAAGACTTGAAGATTGTTTTCGATAAAGTTAAGAACTACAAAAAATTAGATTATATAAGCTGTTGGTTCATTAAAGCATCCGAATACATTAAGAATTTTAATAGTGAATTTGCATTTGTTACTACAAATTCGATAACACAAGGAGAACAAGTCGGTCTTTTATGGCCAAATATTTTTAATAAAAATCTAGAAATAAGTTTTGCTCATCAATCATTCAAGTGGACTAACAATGCCAAAGGGAATGCAGGAGTTTCGGTTGTTATTATTGGTTTACGCTCTATTAAAAGCAAACCAAAATATATTTTCAATTCCGGTTTAAGTAAAAAAGCTGTTAACATTAATCCATATTTAATTCAAAGTGAAAATATTATAGTTGCAAAAAGGACTAAACCATTATCAAACATACCAATTATGATGAAAGGTAGTCAACCAACTGATGGGGGAAATCTTCTATTGTCCAAAAAAGAAAAAGACACCTTATTAATCAATCATCCAGAACTTGATAATATTATAAAAAGATATTATGGAGCCAAGGAATACATTAGGGATGAAGAGCGGTATTGCCTATGGATTGAAGACAATGACTTGAAAAAAGTCATTAAAATTGATGAGATTACTAGGAGACTTGATGAAGTTGAGAAAATGAGGAAGGCAAGTACCAAATCGGCTACCAACAAATTAGCTGAATATCCTCATTTATTTGGAGAAATAAGATACTTTAAAAAAGAGGGCATAATTGTTCCTACTATAACATCAGAACGAAGAGATTACATTCCTTGTGGCTTTATTGATGAAAATACTATTATTTCAAATACAGCTCAAGCGGTTTATGACTTCCCTATTTATTTATTCGGTCTAATTTCATCTAGATTAATGCTTGTTTGGATAAAAGCAGTAGGAGGTAAGTTTAAAACTGATTACATATTTTCTTCTTCTATCTGTTATAATACGTTTCCTTTTCCAGAAATCAATCTAAAACAAAAAGAACAAATCAATCTACACGTTTTTGAAGTGTTAGAAGAGCGTGAAAAGCATTCTGGTAAAACATTAGCCCAATTGTACGACCCAGATAAAATGCCCAAAGGCTTAAAGGAGGCACATCATCAATTAGATATAGCGATAGAACGTTGTTATCGTTTAAAACCGTTTGAAAGCGATACAGAGCGTTTAGAATATCTCTTTAAGGAGTATGAAAAAATGATAAATAAAAATACCTTGCTTGAGAAACCGAAAAAGACACGTAAAAAGAAAGCTTAACAAATGCCAGATATAGTTCACGTAACATACCTACAAACAGGGAAAAGTAAAAGCACCAACGAATTGGGTATGCGAGAAATGCAACAAAAGGCATTTGAAGCTCGTACGGCTCAATATTTGTTAATTAAAGCACCACCAGCATCTGGTAAATCACGTGCCTTAATGTTTATTGGTTTAGATAAATTAGTAAATCAAGGTATTAAAAAAGTTATTGTTGCTGTACCCGAAAGGTCCATCGGCAGCTCGTTTGCCAAAACAGAATTAAAAAAGCACGGTTTTTTTGAAGATTGGACACCTAATCCTAAATACAATTTATGTACACCAGGTGGCGAACAAAGTAAGGTGAAAGCCTTTTTAGAGTTTTTAGATTCAGATGAGCAAATATTAATCTGTACGCATGCTACTTTACGTTTTGCTTTTGAGGCCATTGATGAGAAGCAACTAAATGATTGTTTACTGGCCATCGATGAGTTTCATCACGTCTCTGTAGATGGAGACAATAAATTAGGCTTGGTTTTAAGTAGTGTAATGGAGAAATCCAATGCACACGTAGTTGCAATGACAGGTTCTTTCTTTAGAGGGGATTCTGTTCCTATTTTGTTACCAGAAGATGAAGCAAAATTTATAAAAGTAAAATACGATTATTACCAACAATTAAATGGCTACAACTATTTAAAGTCGTTAGGAATTGGTTATCATTTTTACCAAGGTAGGTATACATCAGCCATCAATGAAATATTGGATGAAAACAAAAAAACGATTGTTCATATTCCAAGTGTTAATTCTGGGGAATCTACCAAGGATAAATACGAAGAAGTCAATAGAATTATTGACAGTTTAGGGGAATTAGAATATCAAGACCCAGAAACAGGTGTATTGTATGTAAAGAGTAAGAAAACAGGCAAGCGTTTAAAAATAGCCGATTTAGTTCACGATAACCAAAAAGACAGGGATAAAATACAAGAGTATTTGCGTAACATAAATAGTGTTGATGATATAGATATTATCATAGCACTCGGTATGGCAAAAGAAGGCTTTGACTGGCCCTATTGTGAACACGCTTTAACAGTAGGTTACAGAGGTTCCTTAACTGAAATTATTCAAATAATCGGTAGAGCAACAAGAGACAGTGAAAATAAGACTCATGCACAATTCACTAATTTAATTGCGCAACCAGACGCAGAAGATGATTTGGTGAAACTATCGGTTAATAATATGCTGAAAGCCATAACAGCATCATTGTTAATGGAACAAGTTTTAGCACCTAATTGGAAGTTCAAGCCTAAATTTCCAGAAGAAGATGAGGAAGACACAGACGATGAGGATGATACCATAAAAATTAGAGGGTTCAAGCTTCCAAGTTCACAAAGAGCTAAAGATATTATTGAAAGTGATTTGAATGACTTGAAGGCAAAGATTATGCAAGATGACCAAATGCTAAAAGCAATGCCTGGTAATGTGGACCCAGAGGTTATAAATAAAGTCTTGATCCCTAAAATCATTAAAGAAACCTATCCAGATTTATCCGAGGAAGAAGTAGAAGCAGTACGCCAACATGTGGTTGTAGATTCTGTTATTAAAAACGGAACAATAGAAGAACAGGGGGATAAACGCTTTATTCGTATGGCGGATAGCTTTGTAAATATTGATGATATTAATATTGACTTAATTGACACTATTAATCCATTCCAAAAAGCATTTGAGATATTATCTAAATCCGTAACTGCATCTGTATTTAAAGCCATCCAAGAAACTATTGATGCCACAAGAATCACAATGACAGAGGAAGAAGCCATTATTTTATGGCCTAAAATAAAAAATTGGATTGCGAAAACAGGTGAGCAACCTAGTATTCAATCTTTTGACCCCCAAGAAAGAAGATTAGCTGAAGCAATAATATTTTTGAAAGAGGCGAAACGAAAAGCAGCAGCTAATGAGTAAGAAAAAAACATTAGATGATATTTTTAATGATGATGAGTTTGGGATATTGGATTCCAAACCCAAAAACTCTAATGTAAAAACTGAAGATGAACGCCTAGTTGAATCGTTCCAAGAAATTAATGCTTTTTACGAAAAACATCACAGAGAACCAGAAGCTACCAATGTTACCGAGTTCAAATTACTCTCAAGGTTAAAGGCATTAAGAAATGACCCAAATAAGACAGACATTTTAAAACCTTATGACGACTATAATCTTCTAAACACAAAAGAAGAAGTAAAGTCAGTAACGGATATTCTAAAGGATGATGATTTAGGTATATTGGACACAGAAGAAACCTTATCTATTTTTAAACTTAAAAACGTACCAAGTTCAACAGAAAGAGCAGAATCTGATTTTGTTGCAAGAAGAAAACCTTTGAAGGACAAAGAGTTTGCACCATATAAATCGATGTTTAAAGAGGTTCATAAAAAACTTCGAGAACGAAAAATCTCATTGAAGAGGTTTAGAAATCCTGATAAAAATTTGAAAAAAGGTAATTACTACGTGCTAGATGGAGTACTGCTATACCTTGAAGAAACTAATCTAGAAATAGATAGTGTCAACCTGCCATCAGGCGACAGGATTCGAAAAGATGGGCGTACTCGAATAATTTTTGAAAATGGGACCATGAGCAATATGCTTTTCAGGTCATTAGGAAAACAATTATTAGATAACGGTCACATAGTTACAAAAACTGAAGCCGAAACAGGAAAAGAACTTTTTGATAGCGCTAATGCCGTAAATGAAGATGATTTAGAAACTGGATGGATTTATATCCTCAAATCTAAATCTACACAAAAGGAAATTGTTTCAATTGAAGATTTATACAAAATAGGTTACTCGACAGTTCCTGTTCAAGCCCGTATAAAAAATGCTTCAAAAGAGCCTACTTATTTAATGGCAGATGTTCAAATAGTTGAGGCATATAAAACCTATAATTTAAGTGCTCAAAAATTTGAGCTTTTAATCCATCGCTTTTTCTCTGAAGTATGCTTAAATATAGATATTGAAGATGAAATGGGTAGAAGAATCTCCCCTAGAGAGTGGTTTGTAGTTCCTTTACCTGTAATTAGAGAAGTAATTAAATTAATTCTTTCAGGAGAGATCGTTAACTATAGATATAATCATGAATTGAAAACATTAATAGAGATTGCATAAAATTTTCCTTTCTATCATTCCCTCTATTTTATATTTCCCAAACACAAACCGTACAGCATGCCTGCTTCTTATACCTATCTTGCTCTGTGTGAAAACTTAAAAAGTTATTAGCTCTTTTTAATTCTGGATATTGTTTTTCCAAACTTAGTATTCTCAAATCCTTTTCCTTTTCTGTTTCCCAGCTATCAACTAATGCTATAAAAAACTTTCTGAATCCATTTTTTAAAAGTTTGAGTTTTTCAATATCGGACTTATATGAATGAACCGTGTCCCTTAACTTAAGTTCAAAAGCATATGTTAACCTATCAACCTGAAACGCAAAATCAGTTGGTCCTGTATTTCCCAAGTTGGTTTCTCGAACCCAATTAACTTTCTCATTGAAAATGGAATGTTCATTTTTCTTTATGTTCTTTCCTAGGATAAATGCTATATAAAGTTCAGGTGCATAAAAAATGCCTTTGTCTGTTAATTGAGTAAGATCCTTGTCTTCCGCAAAAAGAGTTGCATAAATAACTTCATAAAGCCTTTCAGAGTCCATATAATTTTTCATTTGTCCTTGGAATAACATTATATTCAAAACTTACTTTACACTATACAACAGGGGGATACATTCAATATTGCTTGAAAAGCAATCTTTCTAGTCCAAGATTTGCTCATCGTTATCATTAAAAAACTAATGAAGGCCACCCAATCGGATGGCCCAATCATCAACTCAAAAACCAAGAGTAGTTAGAATCACCACTTATGGCTTCTTTTAAGCCGAGTGTAAAATTGAATGCATTGGTATTCCTATCCATGAAAGTATCTATATAAGATGACTTGTTTGCTGATGTGAATAGATTAAATACATTCCAGAGATTGATATTCCCATCGCTATCCCTATTAAAAGACTTGGCCAGATAATAATCCTTGGCCATTGAACTTATCTGACCATCATTGAGCAACAAATCAGGAAGCCCTTGTCGAGTACCTTTAGGCAAATAATTATAAAGCCTACATTTCCCTATCAGTTGGGCAAATTGTGACTCAGAGAGACCATAATTTGGGAACTCCTGCAATGCCATTAAGTGTTGCTCCATTTGATAGGATTGGATAAGTTCCACCATACTACTCTTTAGTTCAGCATAACTACCTACCCTAACCTCCGATTTAAAACCATCTGTTGATACACAAAGGTTACAACAAACCATGTTCTGAAATCCAATGAAGAACTTAAACCGTTCCATACTCTTTTTGGAATATAAATTCTCATGGTTATAGGCACGCACACCACCAACTATCAAAGACAACTGATTTCCGTTCACAGTCTCCATAATTGAAGTAATCCGAATGATGAACGCCATACGTTCAAAATACTGCGTTCGCTCATGGTCAAGCAACTCCTTGGCTGGCTTGTGGATGGCATCAGGAATTCTTCCTTTTATCTGGTGACTAACCCGAATCTCAGGAGTATTGATATTATGCTGCGGATATACAGAACAAATACTATCCTGCGCAGCTTCGATAAACTCCTGGTGAGAGATGGTCCGCTCATTATCCTTGGAGAATACCGGTATGATGCAATCGTTCCTTAGTTCCAACAGAGAGACTTCTTGCGTATTGGCCTCAATGAAAGGCTTCTGTTGATATTGCAGACTATCGCCCTGTACCTCTATACCTATTAACTCATCTGATTCGTTGGAATTATCGGATGACTCGGTTCGGGTTCTTCTATTGGTTGACACTAGTTCCATTTTGACTAAAATTATTGGGGTTGGACAATTGCTCAAGTTCAGACTTCCTTTGATTGAACTGTGCTTGATGGGATTTCTGGTAGTTGGGATGTTGTTTGTACAAACCCATCAACTCTGAAACAGAGAGGCACTCCTTGATTCTTGTATTTATACTCTTTGATGGTAAAGGTTCGATACGACACCATTGCAATAATTTTTTTCCCGTTGCGGAATTAATCACAAATTCAGGTTTGCCATTGAACAGTCCAGTACGATCCTTTGATACTTTCGCAAGGTGTTGGTCATTCACCAATTCAAAGTTGACGGTCAACTCGTACTCAAACCCTTCTCGGGTAATCTCCTTGGTACCATGCTTCACTACTTTTGCCCTGCCGTTGCCACCCATATCCAAGGAATAATCAACCTTCCGCCTAGTTGTTGTTATAACGTGACACTTTGAAGAAAGGATCTTATCTATAAATGCTTGGTGCCTTGGTGTGACCTTGGCCCAATCTTGAAACCTGCCCCCCAACTGTTCGTGTATCTGTAGGCATCCTCCTGTTCCGTTCCATTCATGAGTAATGGAATCAATTATTACGACCTCCATTCCAGCTTCCTCACAAACGCCGATAGCTTCTATGTAACGCTCGGGTGAATAAGGATGGTAAAGGTCAAGGACATTGAATGTGCCGAGGTGTGAATACAGCGATACAGACGAGTTTTCGGTATCTATGACACCTATCTTGGTCCAGTCCCCAGTAAGCCCATACGCAAGCTGTAAGGCACTATATGTCTTGCCGAACCCACTCGGCCCGGAAATTCCCAAACGTAGTTTTACGTTCTCTCTTTTACTTTGTTTTAATTGCATAATATTTGATTTACTATTGTTTGTTAATTGTTGGTCATAAAAAAAGGCCAACTCATCGCTGAATTGGCCTTAAATGCTCTCCATCACTAAAGTTTAGAAGAAATTTCTCCTGATATAATTAATACCATGCTCTGATATTAATGGAGTCAAATGTTTATTCTCAACATTCTTAAAAAAGGGATGGTGCTCCCACTCGGGTGTCGGTACATTAAATCTGTCGAAGATTCCTTTTTCACGCATAACTTTTAACAAAGTGTTCCTTCCAACCCCCTCAACGTTGAGCTTACTTGCAGCTTCAGAGAAATTATAGTACTTCATGTTACCTATCATGTCTTCAGGATTAAGGTTACTGCTAAATATGTTGTTTTTCATAGTTCTAAAAGTTTATCGTTTGCATCATCGATATCGTCATTACTGAAACTCTTCAAATAATTCATGGTAACTTGCAAATTTGCATGTCCCATTGACTCAGATATCTTGTCTGTAGAAACATTTTTTTCTTTCAGGAATGTTGCATACGAATGTCTTGCAACATAGCTTGTTATTTTTGTGTTGATTCCTTGAGTATTTGCTATTTCTTTCAAGTCACGGTTGTACTTCTTTAACGTTTTATCTTTTCTGTGTTCTATCTGCATTGCTGTCATGTTCTCTTTTAGCAATAGAGGAAACACGTAGCCAGTGTTATTAGGGAGTGTTTTATAATAATCTAAAATCTCCTGTACAGGTTGCAGAACTTTTATCACAAAACGCTTACCTGTTTTGGACCTTGTATATACTATCCGATCGTTCCGAATATCATCCCATCTTAGTTTCAGCATATCCATATAGTTCATACCTCTAGTGTAGAAGCTGAAAAGGAAATAGTTTTTCGCATCAATAAGATGAGGATTCTCGTTGGTATCCAATTCTTTGAAAAGTGAAAGCTCCTTCAAGTTCAATGCACGTTTCTCAGGCTCGCTTTTCAATCTAGATATTTTGTATGCTTTAAATGGGTAATACTCAATAGAAATCACATCCTTGGCAATTGCACTGTTGAATAGTGCTCTTATCGTTCGCATTTTCAAGGATATACCTCCGTTGGTGTTATTCTTAGAGCGTAGATACGTTTCATACTTGTCCAATAGAGCTGGGGTAAGTTCTTTAAAACGAAGTAGCGTGTTCGTCTCAAACTTAAAGAAGGAATTCTTGACGTCACGGTATGCTCTCGCATTTCCTGCGGAACCAGCTATTTCAAGATCCTTTATCTTCTCAGTCCAGAACGAATGAACTGTAATATCAGAACTGTCTTGTTCTGGCCTAAAACGCTGCTCAAAATCGCGAAGAGAAAAGTCCTCTCCTTCAATTTGATACTCCCTGATTATTCTAAACGCTCTCGACTTCATATTCAATAGAACTTCATTCTCTACCTGAAAGTCTGGATGTTGTTTGGTAAACCGCTCGTTAAAGAAATGATGTCTCTCGCATCTTAATCCAAGACTGATTACCTTCTTCTTTCGATTTTTAAGTATTCTTAGGCATACCGCATGCCTCCCATCAGACATAGGTTTCCCGTCAAGTATAATTTTAACTGTCGCCTTAATCATGTTTTAAAAGTTTTTGAATAACTGCCCCACAGAAATATGGGGCAGTCTGAATTGAAACTGCAGAAACTGCAGAAATTACATACTTACATTTCAATTGGTTGTTCGCTTGTAAAGACCATGGCTTATTTTCTTCACAACCTTCTTTTTCCTCCATTGAACTAGCTTGTCATCAACCGTTCTTTGAGGGATACCTAACTTTTCGCCATACTCTATGGCTTTCTGTCTAGTAAACTGGATTCCCAGTCCAAATAAGAAGTCGTCATCCGCCTTGGACAATCCCCCTTCATCAATTGTGTTGTGAACAATCAAAGCATGTTGAAGTACCTTAGTGACAATCTTCAATGCACAACCGAAATCTTCTTCAGAGCAAACCCATGAGTCTGAACTGAAATCTTGCTCCCTCAGAGACGTCAAGATTATACATAGACGGAAAAGAATAAGTCCATGTCGATTAAGATTGGGCAAAAAAGAATTGGGATGATTCTCAATAATATCTTTGTGAATAATAGAGAACTTCTCCAGCATCCTTTCTTGCTGTTCCCGTGTTAATTCCACCTCAACCGAGTTTTCCAATTCAAATAGCCTTCTATATCTCTCTATCACAAATCTTGATGATTGCTTAAATGCTTCTTTATAACCGCGAGAATTACTATCAAAGACATTTTTAAATCCTTGTAGCTCATCAAATGTGTATAGAAGAAACCTAGAGAACAATCCATTTCCCTTGGATTGAACAACTGGCTGCAATTGGTCGGGTGTTCCGCTCATAACCATCGATAGCCTTGGTTCTTTCACATCTATAAATGTCTGATCCATCTTCCTACTTAATGAAACAGATTCATGATGAAATGCCTTTCTCATAACATCAGAATAGTTGCTCCAGTCATTCTTAAGCATATTGCCCATGGTGTCAGCTTCACTCTCGATTATCAATATGCCATGTTTGGAAGACCCAAGAAATGAGTATAATTCAGCAGTACTGATGTTGGCAGGAACAATCTTAACTTCCAATGCAGGTACTTCTTGTACCTCTCCGTCCTTACTTCTTCCATTCTTCTTATTTTCCGCTTCTATAGCAGCGATTTGAGCTTTACTATCCATAAGTATCTTCTGATGAATAGGTTCTATCAAATCTCTTGAATAATTCATTACTCCTTTGCCTGAAGCAGGAGGAGCAATGATGAGAACATAAAAGTTTGGATATATGACATCTCCATCGTAATGACCATGAACATTTGGTAAACATGCACTCAATACACCAAGAGATGACAATAAAACAATGTCTTTCTCCCTGCCAGTAAAAGGCTCAGTCACGGCCTTTAGAACAGGAGGTAAACTTTCGTATACCTCCTGTTGGATTAGTTCATTCTTAATCCCATTATGCTCCATAACCGCCTCCTTCCTTCTTTACAGGATATTGTCTAATCTTGAAAACATCTGGAAAATTTGAACACCATTTCTCGCCCTTGCTATCTCTTAAATTCAATTGATTATGATGATAGTATGAACCCAATTGTTTGAAGAAAATAGCTGTACCTGTATCTCTAAATTGATACATCAACGATAGATACCATTCTAACTCGGACTTTCTGAATTGGTATTTTCCTGTAAGATTTCCAGATTCTCCTCCTATTACTGCCCAATCAACAATGTTCAATTCCTCTCTAGATAGAAAAATTGGTCCCAACAATGGTTCAAAAGAAACCCATCTTAGTTCACATGGCACCTTACCAAGTTCATGTATTCTATGAACCTCGTTTTGGCTTTCAACAGTTGTACCCAACCATACATGACTGTACAGCTCCGGCGACCAATCCAACGGAAGGCATTCCTTTATCCTCTCTGGTCTTTTGGTAAGTATTAGATAAGTATGTTGGGGTGTACTTTTAATAATGTCCCAAGCTCTATTTCTCCATTGGTCTGCTTCCGCGATAAAAAAGTCACTCATGCTACATGTGAAGATTTTTCTGCCCGTTGTCCAATTCAAAGGTTTATTGAAAGCAGCGTTAGTTTTAAAAACCTTATTTGGGTCTGTTCCATCTCCATCCAAAATCCTATGCATGTAACAAAACTTACACGCCGGACTTACTTTTTGACATCCCATCCAAGGATTCCAAGTCGAATTTGTCCATGTGATTCTTGAATTATCCATTGCTTCTAAGTTTTAAATGATTAATTACTTTTTCTTCTAAAACTTTAGCGGTGGTGGATTCATTCTGTAACATCCAATTGTCCAAGTCCGACTTCCTGAAGTATATTTTACCGCCATTGGGCTTGGTAAATTCAATTGCCTTTTTTGAAGTCAACTTGTATAAAAAGGATTGAGATACGTCCATGTATTGCAGTGCCTCTCTAAAACTCAGAATCTCCTTCTGAAATAACATCGGGCTGGGCCCTTTACTTTCTTTTGTCATTTTTAAAGTTTTATGATGCCCTGTGCACATAAAAATTTGGGCATCTGATTAATAATGACGCAAAAGAACGAGGCGTTTATCCTTACATAGCTTACCTATACCTAGACGGTATGGTATGGGTAATTAAAGACTATTGATTATTTCATCTAATCTGTCTTGGTGAGCAACTTTGATAGAATACGTTGCTTTAGACTGTTTGAGGTTTTTAAGCATTTCTCCATTTCCATCCCTAAAGACATAATGAACATATTTATTCAAGTCATGAATAATGCTTTTAGATAGATGCTCCTTATTCATTAACTGTTCCAGAAAGTAAAAAAGGGAAGGCTTGCTTATCATTTTATTTTTCCCAGTAACCAACCAGTTGATGCCTTGTTTAATTGGAATTCCGGTAAATGCATTAGTGAACTCTTCCTTGGAACAATCAATTAATGGTGGATGCTCAACGAGTTGGGAAAACAGTTTTTCTACTTTACTATTGACATTATCATCATTGGTGCCAAGTAATAAAAAAGAAAGTTCGGAATTAGTAGCAATGGTTGCTTTCGGAATTGTACTGCCATATTTACCGAGATGTTCTTGAAGATCCTTGGTATACCTTCTAACAAATTCAAAATCTTGATACGCTCGTGTTTCCGAGAATATAGATAATTTCGTTTTTAAAAAATTGAGGTACTGACCAAGTTCGTTACTATCAGCTAATTTATTGGATATATTCTGTTCAACAAAGTTCTTACTTTTGATTAACTCTTCGGTGTGTGGGACACCAATATAATCAGTCAAAGTAGTATAAAAGTCCTTATACTTATACTCATTGCGTTGCTCATCTTCTTTTAATCTTTCGTATTCTTCATACAAGGTTACATTGAAGAAATATTCAAAAAATGCGTAAGGTGCTTGAAGTGTACTTTCCATATTCTTCAAAAAAACGGAAATGTTGCAGGTATGTTGCAGGCAAATGGAATAAAAAAAGCCCTCACGTCTGTGAAGGCTTAATTTTTCTAGTGATCGCGGAAGGATTCGAACCTTCGACCGTCTGCTTAGAAGGCAGATGCTCTATCCAGCTGAGCTACGCGACCAAAGTTTGCGGGTGCAAAGATACTAATGTAACCGATTGTAAAAAATATTTTTTTGATTTCTTGCCATTTTTATCAAATGACATCACAATCGGTTACCGTATTTTTTATTTGAAACCTATCTCTTTCAGCCCCTTATGGCTAATTTTGATAACCTCCAAAGGTTTTTTGTCCCAAGTCATATCTTGCTCAACAAAATACTTTTCCATTCCAGAGGTGTCCTTTTTATCCAAAATCCTTTTAAAATCGATGGTACCTTCACCTACTGGAGCAAACTTACCTTCTTCGTCCATATCTTTAACGTGCCATAATTTAAAGCGTCCTGGATATTTTTCAAAATAGGATACTGGGTCTGCTTCCGCTCTGGTTACCCAATACAGGTCCATTTGAAAGTTGACATATTTTGAATCGGTATTCTCCAACAAATAAACAATTGGTTTTATTCCATCTTCATTGTCCTTGTACTCAAAATCATGATTGTGGTAAAGCAATTTCAATCCTGCTGATTCGCATTTTTTCCCGATTGTGGTCAAAATTTCAGCAAAGTCTTCCATGGTACCTTTCATACCCATAGTACGGTTCTCTGGATCAAAAGTAAACATGCCCATAGGTGGTACCGGAATAGTGAAATATTCAAACCCAGCTGCCTTTGTATCCGCTATCTGCTGATCCGCATTTTCCAACGTAACACCTCCCATGTGTGTGCTTACCGGAGTCAGTCCAAGACTTTCCACATAAGATTTAAAATCCTGCGGGGTCATTCCATAAAATTTTCCATCTGCATAGCCTGCTGCTTCAATGTAGGCATAACCTGCATCAGCAACTTTCTGCAAGGTCGCCTTTGCATCTTCTCCCATATTTTCTCGTACGGTATAAAGGGCAAGTCCACCAAAGCTCTCCTGAGCATAAAATGTTGTAGCAAAAAACATTGAGACCAGAGCAAGAATCCCTTTTGTAACTAGTATTTTTTTCATCATTAAAGTTTGAAGTTAATTTTAGTTTCTATGTGGTTACAAGATACTGATTATTGGTTTTATGAAATATGGGTAAAACTAAAAAATCCGTTAAGTAATTATGTACTCAACGGATTCTTCATTACCAGAAAAAACAGATAATTCTATATCTCGCTCATTTGTATGGCCAAATTAACCTTGATTTCGTTGTCCACCTTGATCATGCCCAACATTTTTTTGGGTGGTTCCAGTTCAAAATCACTCAATTTGAGCTCCAAGGTTCCCTTAACCTGAATGTTTTTTGTTTGTTCACAATAGAGCTGGGTTTCAATAGTACGCTTAACCCCTGCTATTTCTATTTCCAAACCTACATCTACCCTTCCTTTATTTGCTGCAGGAGGGTCTACGTAGAGTAGTCTCAAGTTTACCTTTGGATGCCGTTCTGTTTTGAGCAATTCCTTAAAATCTTTGTTGATGGCCTTTCCGCCACAATCAAAACAATCGTTCACCAATTTCAGTTCTGCATTTTTAAAGACGATATGCTCGGATTTTTCATCGTAGATCAATCTGATGGGCATTTCCAATTCCTCCAAATTGTATACGCAACTAAACTGATTTACATTGGTAGTACCCGAAATCACCACCTCGCTTTCCGAGGCTACCCTCACCTTGGTTTCTCTTTCGGGGTCGTTGAAGCTTAGCCCGATAAAAAAAAGTAATCCGAAGAATATAGTTTTTGTGATATGTGGCATTGAGGTCAACATGGTAACTAAAATACTAGTTTTAAGGGTAAAGACCTAGGACATTGCTGTCCCAGGCCCTTTAAAATCAATTGTATCGGTTAGAAACTGATGACAGCTTCCAATAAAAGTCCTTTGAACTCACCATCATGGAAAATACTTGTGGTGTCGTAACCATCGTATTGTTGGTTTACGTATTCTATTTTGGCCAAAATGTTCTTGGTCAAGAATACACCTCCACCCAATTGGAATCTGTCAATGGTAATCTCTGATCCAGATGGGTCATCGGATGTTACAGTATTGTAACGGGTACCCACAAAGAAGTTCTCGTTGCCTCCGAATCGGTAGATCAGTTCACCTGCCAATTGAGTGGCAGTCCTGTCCTCTGTTTCTGCATCTGCTTTTCCTGAAGCAGTCTCAAAGGTTCCAAAGAACTCCATTCCTTTATATTTTACAAATGGGTTGATCATAAAGGCAGTGATCTCATTTCTAAGACCGGGGTTATATCTACCTGATCTAAAGTTCCCGGAAGTTGACGCCTCGGTGTCCTCCATTACCAAATAGTATCTGGACCCTGAACGGTCCGCACTGTATAGGTATACGTTACCAGATTTGCCAGTACTGTACATGGAACCTGTAAGCCTCAACCTCAAATCCTCACCAACTTGGGCATCGTATCCCAATTTTGCCAATATTGAAGCTCCGGTGGTTTCTGGATTGTTCACCGCTTGGTTCAACTTACCATTGGAAAGTCCGAACATGGCAAGGAATCCATTTTTTCTGAAGTAAACTTCACCACCCACCTCAGTGGTAAAAGCATCCATGATCAAGTTACCAACAAATGGGTTGTGCATCGCTTGGGCGTTATCGGTTCTTCTGAAGTGTGCATCACCATAGTTGTTTTCCATATGACCCACTTTAATGGTCAAATACTTCATGGTTTCTTCCAAGAATCCAGGACTGATGAAGTCCAAGTTGTCTACTTGAAAATAACCTCCTTTAACATATGGTTCTGGGTGGTGACGAGATGATAAATAAGTTCTTAAGTGCATTCTCACACCTTTGGCCAATGCCACGTCCAAATCCAAGTTGGCGGTTGCCAAGTTAAAGTTGTCGCCGATCGGGATAAGTTCCACAGCTCCAGAGTTCTCATGATCAATAGCTTGAAATTGAAGTGTAGATGACCCTCCTACCCTTACCTTAATTCCATCAAAAGTGGAAACGGTATCTTTTGGGGCTTCAAATACATTCACTCCATCTTTATCGGGTGAACGGAAGTTGTCAAGATTTCGGTTTTGGGAATATCCCATAAGGCCCACTAAGAAAGCAGCAGCCAATAATCCGTATTTTGCGTATTTTTTCATCGTTGTATATTTATTAGTTGAGTATTAAGATTAAATTATTTCCAAACTGTGTTGTAGTGAACCTCTATTTCATCACCGGTAGTGATGGTGCCCAAAAGAGCTTTTGGAGGTTCAATTTTATAATCGGTCATTTTAAGGCCCTTTTTACCTTCCAACAATATCCTTCCTTCATGGATGGTCAAATTGAAAGGAAGATCTATCGTATTTGTGCTTCCGGTAATCGTCAAGCTACCGGTAGCGACCACTTTGTATTTGTTGGAAGCTGATGTCACCGGAGATATACTCTTCACGCTTTTGAGCTCAAATACTATTTCCTTGTGATCTTTTGTCTCCAAAGCCTTATAGGTATTCTTGTCCATGGCACCCTTACCACTTTTTAGGCTTTCGGACTCCACTATAAACTTTAGGGAGCTGATTTTTGGCAACTCTCCAGTGTTGTCCAAAACGATTGTTCCCGATTTTTGCTCCGCAACCTCTTCCCAATCATGTAGGGTAGAAGTTCCTGTCACTTTAACTTCTCCTTCTCCATTGTTCAGCTTAAAATTTTGTGCTGAAAGTGCCAAGGGAACCAGAGTAAATGATATCCAAAGGATAACTGCTTTTAAAAGCGATTGTCGATGTGTTGTATGATATTGCATAGTTTTTGGTTTTTGTTAGGTCAAAGATCTATTACAGGGTTTTCCTAAAAGATGATATATGTCAGGTTTTTCTTAAAGGGCTGATATCTAAGGGAAAAAAGGAGATGTTTTTTTTTTAAAGATGAGGATATATGGGAATATTCGGCGAGAAACATGCATGATAGAAATCCCTTTTTAAAGTAGAAAATCAAAAGGGGTTTGATGGTCGGTCTCACCCTTCCATTTTTTGATTCCCGAATTTCATCTGTAAAAAGTCGGCAACCTTTCGTTTATGTCGAAAATGGAGTACCTTAATCATTTAAAAACCAACCTATATGAACAAATACCTCTTTCTTTTTTGTAGCTGTGCATTGGTATTGACCTCCTGCAATCAACCCGAAAAATCAAAATATGATATTACTGTTAGTTTTGATGAATCCATCAGCCCTGAAAACAAAGACGGCCGATTGTTGTTGATGCTTTCCTCCGATAATAGTAAAGAACCTCGTTTTCAAATCAACGATGGTCTAAATACCCAACTGATCTTTGGGATGAATGTTGAAAATATGACTCCAGGACAATCCATTACTTTTGATGAATCCATTTTTGGCTATCCCTACCCTAGTTTATCAGATGTCCCTTCAGGTGAGTACAATGTCCAAGCCCTTTTGCATGTCTACGAAACTTTTAATTTATCCACAGGACATACCGTAAAACTTCCTATGGACAACGGTGAAGGACAGCATTGGAACACTTCTCCCGGGAATTTATACAGTAAACCGTTTAAAATAACGGTTGGTGAGAACGGTATTGAAAATGTTTCGGTTGTCATGGATCAAGAAATTCCTGCCATCCCCGAACCTGAAGATACCGAGTGGATAAAACATATTAAAATCAAGTCGGAAAAATTATCGGAATTCTACGGTAGGGATATGTATTTGGGCGCACACGTATTATTGCCCAAAGGTTTTGATGAACATCCAGAGGCCAAATACCCATTAATGGTATTTCACGGGCATTTTCCCAGTAATTTTGGAGGTTTTAGGACTACACCTCCCGACCCGGACCTAGAACCGGAGTATTCTGCCCGTTTTGGTTTGGAGGGTTATAATATTATTCAACAACAGGAAGCCTATGATTTTTATCAAAGATGGAACGAGCCCGATTTTCCCCGCTTCCTTATTATCGAGATACAGCATCCTACCCCTTACTATGATGATTCTTATGCGGTGAACTCGGCCAGTCAAGGCCCATATGGCGATGCCATTACCTACGAGCTCATCCCGGAAATCGAAAAACAGTTCCGAGGCATGGGCGAAGGATGGTCCCGATTTTTATATGGAGGATCCACAGGTGGCTGGGAAGCGTTGGCCGTTCAGGTCAAATATCCGGAGGAATACAACGGTTGCTTTGCTGCCTGCCCGGATCCCATCGATTTTAGGGCATACTGCCTTACCAACATTTATGAAGATGAAAATGCTTACTATTATGATTCCGCTCACAAGAAGCTGGAGGTTCCCTCCCATCGAAACTATTTGGGCGATATACAGTCCACATTAAGACAGGGCAACCATTTGGAACTCGTTTTGGGTGATAAATCAAGGTCAGGGCAACAATGGGATATTTGGGAAGCCACTTATTCCCCGCAGGGCGATGATGGTTATCCTGTTCGGATCTGGGATAAAATGACAGGTGAAATCGACCACGAAGTGGCAGAATACTGGAAGGAGAACTATGACCTGCGGCACATTTTGGAACGGGATTGGGGCAAGCTCGGACCACAGCTCAAAGGAAAAATCCATATTTATTGCGGTGATATGGACAATTATTATCTGAACAATGCCGTCTATTTGATGGAGGACTTTTTAGAGAGCACCACCGAACCCTATTATGATGGCGAAGTTCTGTATGGGGACAGGGCGGAACATTGCTGGAACGGAGACCCCGACCAACCCAACGCGATCAGCCGTTTAAGGTACAATTCTATGTACGTGCCCAAAATCATGAAGCGTATTGCCGAAAGCGCTCCGCAGGGAGCAGATTTAACCAGCTGGAGGTACAAATAATAAAAAATGGGGGCGAAAAAGCCCCCATTTCTTTGATTGGATATGTAGTTGTGGTTATCTGTACAGAGTAAAGTGCCCAACAAATTCACGTGTATCTTCATCTCCATTTAGTTTTATGATGTACCAGTAATCACCAGTTGGTAAATCGGCCTGGTTATAGAAACCGTCCCATGGGTCGGTATCCTGCAACATTTTATAAATGGTTCTTCCGTACCTATCAAAAATGGATATGGTGATATTAGGGAACACTTCGATGTTTCTTGGTTTCCAGGTATCGTTCAATCCATCCCCATCTGGTGTAAAGAAGTTTGGTATCTCAATATCTATGAATTCCATGAAGATTTCTTGGGTAACACTACATCCGTTTTCATCGGTAACGGTTACAGCGTATGTCGCTGTCTCACGAATCAAGAATGTATTATCATCTCCATACGACACCCCATCAACCTCAAAGGTGTAGTCGGGGTTACCTCCTGTGACGGTAGCCGTTATCTCATTGATATTGTCATTGCTCAATTCCAAGGTCAATGGATCAAACCCTTCTACTTCAAAAGTAAACGTTCGGTCACAACCATTGGCGTGGGCCACGGTAAGGGTATGTTGCCCTGGTGCCAAGTTGGTGAAATCGGGTGTCAAGACCATATCGTTTGGATCATTGGAATCCAAGCCGTACAATAGGTCTGCAACAACACTTTGATCTTCAAAACTGATATCTAGATAATTGGTTGGTGAATCGCCATCACACTCGTAAACTACCTCCACGGTACCTTCCAAGTTTACCCCTGGATTTATGGTAACGATTTCGGTCGTCATACAACCATTCGCATCTCTTATGAATACTACGTAGTCACCACTGGCCAGGTTGCCATAACTCATCTGTCCCTCTACAAAATTCTCATCTTGACTAGAGTTCAAGCTTGTGCTATATGGGGCTGTTCCGCCTTGGACTTCTAAGTTGATCAAACCATCTTCACTGCCAAAACAAATCTCATGTTCTGCAGTGGATGTAACGGTCAATGCATCCGGTTGGGTAATGGTAAAGTCCAATACTTCAAAGCATCCGTTGGCATCTTGTACTATCACCGTATAATCACCGGCCGCAAGATCTGTGAATGTTCCTTCATCAACAAATTGATTCAGGTTTGGTGAAATGGCATACTGATAGCCTGCTGTCCCCCCCGATACATTAAGAACAATGCTACCATCATCGGCACCCATACAGGTAACATCGGTAACATCGCTGGTTATTGCAAGAGGTGCTGGTTCCGTAATATTTATTGCTCCGGATACCCATTCACAATCTCCACTGATCACTCCTGCATAGTACGTGCCTTGCGCAAGTCCATCAAAATAGCCGTTCGAATTGGTCGGTGCCACTGGAATGGTCATGGCACTATCTTGATACAGTCCATAAACGTAGTTTCCTAGACCTCCATCCGCATCTACGGAAATGGATGCGGTGCTTTCACCATTACAAGTTACATAGGCTGCATTCTCATCTACCACGGCGGTCAATGGAACCACATCGATTACGGTAACGCCACTACTTAATACGGGGTCACAACCATTGGCATCAATAACATAATATTGATACGGGTCGGTGCTGGCACTTACATCAAAAACGTGAGTGTTTCCACCGGACATAGCCGTATATGGACCTGATTCTGATGTACTAAATTGATACACATTTCCAGCAAAAGGAGTTCCTCCGGATACCGTTAGGGTCAACTGGGCATCGGTATCACAAGTAAGACTACGGGACATGACCAAATTCGCTCTCACCGGGGTAGGATCATTAATTACAACTTCGGTAGTTGTAACGGTACATCCCGCATCATCATTGATATTGATGGAATATGTACCTGCACTTAAATTGTTAAAGGTACTTGAAGTTTGAGTAGAAGAGGTTGAAACGGTGCTTCCATTTTCAATTCTATTCAAGCTATACAATACCGTTCCGACACCACCAGATGTCAACGTAGCTGTAATACTTCCGTCGGAATCACCGATACAATCCAAAGTTTGGGTGGCCGGTGTAATATCCGCCAATAAAGGATCTACGGTCTGAATGGTTCCGCTCAGCGTGTCGTTGGTACAACCTGCAGCATCGGTAACCTCGATGGTATAAGTTCCGTCGTTCAAATTGGTGAACACATAACTATACACATTGGTCTGCGATATTCCCAATGAAGGTATCGAAATTGTGTACGGAGCAATACCTCCCGTTGGCGTAACCGACAACCTTCCTTGGTCGTTTGAGCAGGACGCATTGCCAATCTCGCTGATGGTCGCATCCAAAACGGCATCTGCTCCGCCTACGGTAATCGTAGTTTCTTCGGTACAGAATGGGAAATCAGTCTGAACCACCTCAACACGGTAAGTACCCTTGGGTAAATCAATGTTACCACTAGTTGTTCCGGTTCCACTATCTAGAGGACCATACTGCGTATCGTCACTTGTATCACTCAATGTGCCATTGGTATTGTAAACGGTCCATGTAAATCCACCGGAATATCCTCTTGTTAGTTCAAAATGATATTGGGCATCTTCACCAGCACATACCACCGGTGCATCTTCGACCATATTGATTTGGAACTGTTCGATTTCTTCCACATTGTGAGTAACGATTATGGAACAGCCCGTATCTGTATTGGTTACTCGGAAGGAATGCAATCCTACCTGTAGCCCCGTGAAAGTTCCGACAGCGTTGGTATTTCCCGTTGATATTTCTTCAAATTCATAGTCGTGGGGCCCTGTAGTGGAATCCGACAACAAGCCTTGTGCGGTTATGGTAATGGTTTCCCCTCCGTTGGCACAAGAAATATCGTAATCCACACTGATGGTCGCATCCTGTAACTCATCAAATGGTCGTATCGTTGCCGTAGTGGTTCCCAAACAGCCAGTATCATCATACACATTGATGGTGTATACTCCCCCTGCTCTATTTGAAATTATAAGTTGGTTGTTGTTTCCGTTTTGTACTACATTGCTAGATGGGTCAACAAACTCATATCGAACATAAGTTCCGGTCCCTCCCGAAATTGATGATGCATTCACTGTTATGCTGGCATTATCAGGATTATTGCCTGCAGTACAACCAAACTGTACAACATCGGCGGCTGGAATGGTCACTGTGATTGGTGTTGGCTCATTGATTGTCGGAACAACGATGTCCGTAGTACAATCATTGGTGCCTGTTGCCCTCACCACGTAATCTCCAGGAGCCAAATCGTTAAATGTCCTTGTGGCGGAATCCCAAGTAAAACCTCCAGATGGAATTGGGGTCAATCCGCTATCTAAAAGTTCATAGGTCAATGGTGTGATACCATTATCGGTCTGTCTTACCGCAATGCTTCCATCATTTGCACCATTACAGCTAACATCTGTAGGTGTGGCGGTGAAGTCCGGTTCTATTGGGTCTGGAACCACAATGGTAAATGTACGTTCGCAAGCTTCGTGGTCTGTTGTGGCATCTACGTACACTTTGATTTCATAATCGCCTGCGGTCGTTGGATGGAATTCAATGTAATTACCTCCCATGGATGTCTTTGACACCTCCATCAAGGATGTGGTCAGGTTTTCTACTGAATAATCGTAACTGCCCGAACCTTGTAATGCTTCGATTTCAATGGTGCCATCCGGTGTACTGGAACAATCGATAAGTTTGGTCAATTGGGCATTTGCTTGGAGGGACGGGTGAACGGTAAATGTTGTCTGCGCCATGGAACATCCATTGCCATCGATTATATAAAAGTCATAGTCTCCAGCAGCAACATTGGTAAATGTTCCACCATTGTTTAAAAAAGTTGATGGAGCAGCGGCACCTGCCGTAACCATTGCATAACGAATCCCGCCTATGGCAGAAGTTGCCGTTACGGTAACATCTGCGCTGCCGTCACAATTGGCGACTTGAATGTCGTCAATAGTTGGGTTGGGGGTCAACGTCAGTGCAACGGTGTATGGAACGCTTGTAATACATCCATACACATCGGTAACGGTAACATGGTAATCCCCTGCTGGTGAATTAGCAGGTATTTCGATTGGGTTTTGTGTGGTCGCGGTAATTGCGGTAAAACCACTTGGACCAGTTACATCAAAAGTATAGGGTGCAGTACCTCCATTGATATTGGTAACAGAGATCAAACCAGGTTGATTACATCCAATTTCACGTGTTTCGGCAACATCCGCTGTAATCGGAAGCTGTTCTTCAATCAAAATATTTTCACTACCACCAAGACATGCATCTACATTTAAACCATCTACCTGTGTAACGTTTATATAGTATTCTCCCTCAGACAATCCCGTAAAATCAAGGGTACTCACATAAGGTACGTTTACCGCGGATGCACCACCTCCACTAACTTCTAATGGGGTTGGATTCCCTACTTCGAAAAATTCCCATCGCATTTGCGGCTCTGCAAAATCTGGATTTAAGCTGAAACTTACGCTTCCATTACTGGCGCCATTACAGCTTGGGATTGCCGTTTCTGTTATTTCTATTGGTAAATCAACTCCCGGAATTTCATTGACATTTCGGTCGCTCTGTCTTATACAACCATTGCTATCCATCACGTAAAACACATAGGTTCTACCTGGTATTAAACCAGTGAAGACATATGGATCGCTCAATCCTTTAGCTGGCGATGTCCAGGTTGCCAATGAAGGGTCAAAATCAACAGGGTCTTCCGTATAGGTATACACATAATTTGGGGTTCCTTGCTCCCCTTGCACTGTTACCTCCAACTCATTACAATTCACAACAATAGCTGAAATTGAAATATCGAGATCATCCAAAGGATAGGTTAAGGTATATTGTGGCAAATCATATCTACAAAGCGTATTCCCGCTTCCATCTACTGTTCTGATCGAAGGCTGTACTTCGTCTCCTGAAACCAATCCCAAATCGTTAAATGTATCACTGGTCCTCCAACTTGTTCCATTGTCATGGCTAAATTGCAACGTACCATTTAAACCTGTAGTTGGATATCCTGCCAACTTAAACCCTATAGCGGGGTCGCAATCATCCGAAGGAAATTCCGTGAGTGCATATGCTGTCAATTCCGGGGGATCAACGACGTCTATCAAAGTTTGATTCAAGCTACATCCTGAACCATCGGTAATCCTAACTTCAAAAGTACCTGTGGTTACATTGTTAAAGGTATATGTAGTCGATGCCAAATTAGAAACTGAAGCAATCTCGGTAGCACCTTGATACAGGGAGTACGTAAAAGGACCTGCTTGGGTAGTTTGTCCTGGTGAAAGACTTCCCCCTCCGTTCAATTGTACATTGGCCACAATGCTTCCGTTGCCACCATTACAATTGGGATCTTCGGGCACAGCCGCTACTTCCCAATCTACCGCTGGGTTTATAATAATATCTTCTTCTATTACTTCGCAATAAGGCGATGTACCATTGTTGTCTCGAACATACAGGTCAAATCCTGTTGGATTTGCCAAGGCAGTGGTATTGTCTATCGTAAAGTTGGTGATTGCTCCAAAATCTCCTGAAGTGGGCACGTCACCTTCTGGCACCAAAGCATAAACCAAAGTACCGTTTCCACCCGATGCTGTTACATTGATAGAACCATCCGCGCAGCTACTAACATCCGTTGCAGTAACATTTACCAATAACTGTGCATCAATGGTAACTTGGGTTACTACATCCTCACAGCCGAAAGCATCTTTTACATTAATATCGTAGGTGCCATTGGCCAATCCTGAAAAGGTATAGGTATCCAGGGTACTAGGATTGGGGCTTTGCCAAGGTCCTCCATCAATCTGGAAGAGATATCCTCCATTTCCAGAAGTTACCGTTATATCGATGGATGCATTGTTGCTGCCATCATAACAGCTCGTGTAATCTACATCGTAAGCCAATGTATCTGGAGCATCCAATGTTATGATATTACTTCTTACCTCACAACCTGAAATATCACGCGCCACAATCACATAATCTCCCGCAGCAAGTCCGTTAAAAGTATCTCCTGTTGGGTTTGGAAAAGCTACAACCGAACCGCCAACACCATCTTCCAAAGCGTATTGATAGGTTGGTGTACCTCCTGTTACAGTGGCTTCAATACTTCCCAATGGGTCATTACAACTTGGATTTTGAAGAATATTGGTGTTTATGGCAAGCACTGTTGGCTCGTCAATATCTTGGTTAAGTGTAATGGAGCAGCTGGCATCATCTGCCTTTCGTACAATTACGCTTTGGGTACCGCCTGACAATGTCGTTGCTGTAGTTACCGGCGATGTTGTTGATGCAATCCAGTTGCTACCCCCGTCTATGGAGTATTCAAAACCTGCTGTGGCATCAAAATTTTCCACTTCAAACGTGATGGAGCCATCATTTGCTCCGTTACAAGAAATATCTGTATGACCGATTACCGTGGCGCCAAAGCCATTTCCCGCTTCTATGACCACGGGAATATCCATAGTTCTTGGACAAGATTCTGGTACCTGTTCTACCAAAATATCGTCGATGGCCACATCGTTACCGCTATTGCCTATTTTTTTGGAAATCAGAATGAAATCCAGTTCGGTATGAACTCCTGGGTTTATGGTAAAATCAAAGGTGTTCCAAATTCGGTTCTTTGGAATATCATTGGTCTGAACCTCACCTATTACAGTACTTGTGCCAGGTATTCTCATCTGCACATAGATATCTGGATCTAGTTGACTTCCGCTTCCCAACAAATTGATTGCCGCGAAGGAAATACGCATATCTTGATTGGGTATAATGTCCTTAATTGGTTTTTGATAGATTATCTGACCCGGTGCTGGAGAACCTACATTGATTACCAAATATCTACCATTGGAATCGGAGCCTCCAGAAGTATGGTCTGTTGGCCTTATCCATGGGCCAAAAGGAGATACGATGTAGCTAGTTATGGAATATTCAAAATCATTGATTTGTGTATTACTACCAACCTGATCCTCATAAGTATAGCCCAATACGTAAGGACTATCAACGGTAGGTCCGCTCCCGAAGTCCTCTAGCAACAATACGCTTGGGTTTGGCGGGTCACTCTCTGCATATTCTGCCGTAATAGTATAGGTTCCAGGGGCAATACCAGTAAAAGTTCCATCGGTAGATGTTGTTGCACTGGGCGATGTATTTATGGTATAGCTATAATCGTAAACCCCTTGGTCCGGAGTCAGTACCACGTTTCCATTACCATCACAATCATAAGCTAAATCCAAATCAAAGTTTGGAATTGGCAATGGTGGATCTATGGTTATCGGCAATGTAATTTGACAACCTCTGGCATCTCTGGCCACTAAAATATGATTCCCTGGTGGCAATAGGCCAATTCTTACCGATGGATCCATAGGATCGTCAGCGATAAAGGAACTTCCTCCATCAAAACTGAATTCGTAAGGTCCGGTACCTCCCTCGACATTGGTAAATCGTACTTCGGAGTTTCCATTAACATCACAAGTTCCCGTACTGGAAATACCAGCATTGGCCTTAAAAGTTTCCGGATCGTCCAACGTAAATGTTGTGTTATCTTCACAACCATCAGCACTTCTCACTCTAATGGTATAGGTTCCTGGTGATAAATTCACAAAGGTCGGGTCGCTTTGCTGCGTCGCCCAATCATCGATACTATAGGTGTATGGGGTTTGAGACCCTGATACGTTCATGGTTACTTGACCTGTATTGGATCCTTCACAGGTAATATCGGAATCAATAGTTGGAGCTGCTACGGTCAGACCTCCTAAATCATTAATGGCAACCTCATTGGATAGTGACCAACAGTTGTTTCCGTCCACTACCACAAAACGATATGTACCTTGTTCGCCAGATGGAAAGTTAAAAACTCCCGGTGCTATGGTATCCCTTTGAAATTCAATGGAAGGAATGTCTGAAATATCGTTGTATGATGTACTTCCGTTTTTCTCCCAAATGGCATACAAGTAAGATGGACTTGGGTCGCCCTGTGAGGCATTCAAAGCAATGGTTCCATCTGTACAGGTTATTTGTTTGGTGGTTGATGCAGTAACTACCGGATCGGGAATTTCATCTATGGTGAACGACTCGGTTTCTTCACAACCATCATCGGTTCGAACAACTACAACGTAGTCGCCAGCATTCAGGTTTGCAAAAGTAAAATCACTATTGGCATTGGCCAAGTTCTGGTTGACAAAGGTGCCAGGGTTGCCGGAACCGTCATCCTCATATAATACATAACCATAGTTGGCCCTTGCTTGAGTTGCCTGTATCCTCACACTTCCCTGTCCTAAACAAGTTACTGGATTTGTCGTTAGGTTGATGCTAAGGTCCCTGCGCTGTATACCTATCTCTTCGGTACTAAAAACACAACTGCCGTCCAACGGATCTCCAGTTATAGGATCCAATTGGGTAAAATCAACACGGTAAGTTCCGGGGGTTGAGATATTAAAATTGGGTCCATTGTTATCGGCGTAGGAAACCAATACAGTTTCCGATGATGTATCCACCAATTGGTAACCATATCCTGATCCTACATTTTTAATTCTTATATGACCATCTGTTGAACAGAATATGTTCTGGGTATCGTAATCAAAATCAAGATTGTTCTGAAACACATCAAAATAGAAGATGCTGTTACATCCTCCGGCATAGGACAACACCAATCGATATCTACCTCCAGTATCAGCGGTAAAGGAATTACCAGAATCCACTTGGTTCCATGTACATCCCATTTGGGTATTTGGACAGTCCGGATTGGTTGCGGCACAACTGGCCTCATCCAATTTTTCCCATCTAATGGCTTGGGCATCGGTAATATTTAGGACAATATCCTGGGTATCGTTTGTTCCACAAAGAAATATCTGTGGTAGTTGGGAACCATCGTTTGCACAGGTTACAATTTCACCTTGTATATCATTGGTGATATCCGCATCACCATTTAAGGTATTAAAATACGTTATTATCGGGTTTACCTGAGTGGTTCCAAAACGGGTAACCTCTACCGATTCTATATTGGTTCCACAACTGGCTGACTCCTTTCTAACCAAGTAAAAGCCTGTTTCGGTAACAGTTACCGTTGTTGGGTCGTTATCGGCGTCTCCGTCGGTATACACTGTATCGGTAGCATCAATTTGTCCATTCTCATTTAGGTCGCGGTACCAGGTATAGGTATCATAACCCTGTCCCGCTGTAATTTCAGCGCTAGCACCACAGATTTGAATCTCGCTTTCAAAAATACAATCTGTTAAATCATCCAAAAGGAAATTGGTTGCCCCATTGGTGACAAAACCACAACTGTTCACATTGGATACACTCGGGTCGTTTGAAATGGTCTGGTTGCTTGTAACTCCATCATATGTTGAGTAAGCTGTATTATGAATGGTAGAACTACAGGCTGCGACAAAGTCGTGACAATTATCGGATACCTCCACACGAATGATTATTTCATAAGTATTTCCTCCTTGAGTGACCAATCCATCAGGTACTTGGAAAATGATTTCCTCCGGGTCCGTTCCACTGGTCGTCATGGTTACACCGGGAGCTCCGGAGAGATCAATATTGTTTAAATCTACATTGTCGGGCAATATATCACGAATGGTAAAATTGGTAGCATCGTCGTTACCACGGTTCCAAAATCGTAAAACATACTCCAAGGATTGTCCAAGATTGACACCATCTCCAGTAATATCATTTCCCACCAAGTCCTTTACCTTTTTCTCCACTATAATCTCTGGGTTGATGATTTCAACCGCAACTGTGGTAAGAAAAAGAATTACTCCTTCGCTGGACGTACTGATCAATACTTCACCGCTATCATGGTCGTTGGGCAACACAGAATTTCCTGCGTTTGGCAGGTTCAATATATCCGCATCCCAGCCCAAAGTGTTCCTACTGGCGGGAGTACGGGTGTCAACCCAGCTTCCGAGGTGACTTATGGTACTGTTAAAAACGTTGTTGCTAGGGTTAATGGCATCGCTCAAATAAGTCCAGCTATCGGTTGGATTGGCCCTAAAACGCATACTTGGTCCATTTATGCGGTCACCATCGATTGTACTGGCCCCAATTACAGCATTGACCGGTAAAGGTGCCGGAACAGTTTTAAAACCGCTGAAAGGCACGTTTGTTTGGGAATAGGTACTGCCCATTGCTGCATACCCATCAAAAGTGGAAATATACTTACTTGTTGAATTCTGGTTCTCATAAATAACCACCATGGTCCAGCCAGCACTTACATTGCTCTCTGCCGTAGATGCAACCACATTGGCCACGGTATACTCCCCATTAGGGTCGCTCAATCCTGAAAGTAGATGTGTGACATTCGCGTAATTAAGATAAGACGTCATATTGACCCCGCTTAAGTAATCTACATCCACAATGCCCGGATCCGTTACACCGTCTCCGTCCCTGTCACCATCCTTATCATAGATTTGTTCATACTGAAACTCTGGATCACTGTTGGGGCCTATATCCACATAAGAACCTCCGGGAATTTTAAATTTTACCTGTTTGTATGGGTCGTCCCTGTTAGTATCCCTGTAAATACCACCCCAATATAGGCCTGCATATACCACCGCAGAACAGCTTGGTGCGTTCAACTCGGCACTACTGGAACTAAAAGTGGATGGATCGCCATCAATATCGATGTAGTTCATGGTAACATTCTGGTTACTGGAACTACCATTATAATTAGTATTAGGATCACTGGCAATGCTCACAATATTATTGGCCACATATACCAAATCTCCTTTTACCTTCATATTGTCACCTGGCAATCTAGGTTCGAATGGTACGGAAAGTTGTGCTTGGGACAGCGATACAAAAGCTATAAAAAACAACAGGGATAGGGCCCTGTTTGAGTTCATAGCAAAGAACTTATAATTCATGCTTGAGGTTTTGGATAGTGCTTGGTTATTTAACTGCGGTATCAAATCTATCCAAAGAAGAAAACGTGAGGAATCTTATGTTGTAGAAGGCTTACAAAATGTTGCAAACCATACGTATACTGGTGTTTAGAACTATTCTAAATCGGTGAAATTCCTTTAAAAACTAGGGTTTCATTATGTTGGAACATCAAAAAACAACACCAGATCAGTACGATAATTTAGGCTCCAACCATAACCAACCCAGCGATAAAAGAAGTACAAAATAGAACCAAAATGGTGCTATGGTTTGCAGTTCTTTTTTTGAGGCCGATGCCGAATCATCAAAAGTGCTGTTTGAACCAAATTTTTGATAATTGGCATTCCTTAATTGGGTTTGATGGATGTTTTGAAGTTGACCGTCATCATACACAAAATATAACCATGGCGAAATGGAGTCATTGGCAATTTGAAGCTGGTTCCATCCCGTTTTTCTAGGATACACCGTACCCGTGAATTTACCCGGTATCAAAATATCTTGAAGCAACGGAATTCTAGCACCTTCTTCCGTGGTAATCTCAACATCCGTTAGCAACGTTTGTAATTCAAACTCAAAGGGCTCATCCAATCTTGGAATTTGGGTAAGTGACTTCCACTCTAACACAGTTTCCTGCTCCCGTGTTATATTGTTGAGTATTTTGGTCCAGATTCGGGTATAAAGTGCTTCTTGACCATCCAATAGCAATTGATAGGTGTTTTGAAGCAAGGTTGTCCCCACTTTTCCTTTTTGCACCGGTATATATGATGCAACGGTGACGTAATCCAATAAAATCTCTTGGGTACGCAAGTTTTCTTGGAATGCGTAAGGATATTTTGGTAAGGTCTGCATGGGCTGACCCAATGCGATTTCGGTAACATAATCCTTATTGAACCTGAACGGGGATTGACTTTCCGAAAGCCTGAACAAACCTTCATCAGCCTGAATAAAAATTCCAAGACCTTCCGAAGCAGAAATCTCTTCCATCGCTTCTTTTGAGGTACGTCCTAAACCGGTGTACGAATCCGTATCGATAATCAATAGGTCGTAATCCTTTAAGTTTTCCGAAGTGAAACCGTAAATGGTGCCCGATGCTCCATTGAAATACTCAAACTTGTATTTGCCCTTGGTGAGTTGTGTCCGAGCCAAAACTTCATGTCCTTTTTCCGTTAAGAAGTTTTTTAGGTATTTGGTCTCGAAGGTGGGGAACGTATTGACCATTAAAATTTTTAGGGGTCTTCCCTCCTTTACTTGTATGGGTATAGGTTCGTTGGATACAACCTGTCCATCTTGGTCTTGCTCCATAAGATGATACACAAACTGTCCGCTGGCCTTGGGTTCGGCACTAAGTTGTATCAACTGACTTTCCGTTTCTTCCAAAGGGATGGAATCCAAAGGATTACCTCCATTATCGGCCAATACGGCCCAATTTCCGGCTACAGGATTGGCATATGTAGCGCTAAGTTCCAAAGGTTCTCCCAAAATCAGTTCACTCTTGTTGGAGATATCCTGCCCCCCCTGATTGGCATCGCCTCCAAAAAAAGCGACCGACTTATGCTCTACCTGCCAAAAATCAAATGGTTCCATTCCATGTCCCAACAGAAAAATGGAATCCACCTCCGTTAAAAGGAACAATGTTCGTCCTTTTGTATATTCTTCGGTTTTGATGCGTTTGTAGATTGATTTTAAACTATCCAGCTGCGAAGAGCGATACCCATCTGTCAACACAATTCCCTTTCCGCGCATGGAATCTTGATAGGTACTTGGTTTCAATATAATCATACAGAGCGATACGATGGCCAGAAATGATGCAATCAGTTTCACATAAAACCGTCGTTCTTTTCGTTGTGACCATTCCTTCCATACAAAAACTGCCATAAGGACCAGTCCTACAATAATCACGGGCCAAAAAAGATTCTGGTTCAAAAACACCACACCATCATTCATAAACGCCCAATTCTTTTAAGTACAACAAATTGATTTCACTATCATACTTGGTCTTTTTCATGGGAATGTCCTCCATTGGGGGCAAAACAGATAAAAGCCCTTTTTGTACTTCCATATAGTTTTCCTTGGACCTATTGGCAGCCTTTTCCAAATCGCGCAGTCCCTGTAGAACTTTAATGTATTTTAAGGGTTGCGAAATGGCCTTTTGCGCCAGTTCGTTTCCGGCATCAACAAAAAGCGCACTGTCATTGGCATCAAATGTTTTTTTCCCTTGGATGAGAGTTTCTAAACGGGAGATCGCCTGCCTTGTTGATGCAAAGGACTTTTGATACTCGAATTCCTGTCGCTTATCGTAATTGGTGATATTTTCAATATCTCCGCTCAACCTATTTTCTTCTTTGATGGGTGGAGGGTCAAAACCAATCCGATGGACATAAATCCGCGCACTGTTTTTAATTTCTTGTATGATTGCCAGGGCATCGTACTGGAACGGCAATGACTTTTCTGGCTCGTATAGACGTAGATGAAGTTCTGCATCCCACATAATGTTCAAGGCATCACGAAGCTTTGCTTTCAAGGATTTCTCGAACAAGGTGGATTCTTCGGGATCCGAGTGGTTGTGGAGATAATCATGAAGCGGGTCCTCCTCCTCTTCGGTTTCCTCGTTTTCATGGCCATGTTCTTCCACTAAATTATGCTCGTTATCGCTATCGTGCTTGTGGCTGTACTCATCCAGCAAATCGGCTTCCCCTTCTTCAGAACCATGGTCCGCTTCGCCCTGCTCGTGGGACACCGCTCCGGCCGCCGCCTGCATTTCGGTCTCGTCCCCCATAAACTGACCGTATTTTAAGCGTAGCTGTTTCTGGTCAAATCCAAGTTCGTTGCTCCTAAATTTGAAGTCCTTTTCAGAAATATTGGGTTTTTCTGCAATCAGTTTTTCGGTATCGATGATCAATTGGCGCTGGCTCCTAAAATAGTCGGGCATCAGGTCCACCCCCAAGTTGCCCTCTACTGCGAACATATCGGTCACAGTATCGCGGATTACCGCAAAGTAAGTCTCGCTGCGCGCAACGTTTGGCAAAGGTGTTTTTTGGTCCAATGCCTCCACATAAAAATAGAGCTCATCACCCGGGTCCATTTTTAGGGCGTCCAAATCCAAAGGTTGCTGTAATTCCATTTGTTTGTTGCCCTTTGGAATGGTTTTGGTAAAGCGAATGGTCTCTTCCCTAAACTTTACGGATTCACCAGAGCCTTTGCTCACTGTGGCTATGATATAGGCATCATCAATTCCAAAATCGTCAGAAATGTTAGCGTTGAGCATCAATCTTTTGTCGTCATCAAACTCAAAATAGCTGTAACTGTCCAATCCTTCAATCTGTACCATCGGAGGTTCATCCTTGACCATTTCCAAGGAATACAGATCACTTACATAATCGTTTCCGTTGGCATCTTTAAAAGTAAAACTATAAAATCCGGATGCTTCCAAATTCTTGGTCAGTTGATAAGATGCATCCCGTTTTGTAAAATCAATCCGTTCTCCCATCAAGTCCATCCGAACGGCTTGCACATTACCGTCAAATTCCAAATTCCATATGAGATTGGAACCCTGTACGGCCTTAATGTTGGGGTCCGTGGTGTTCAAAATCGATTTTCTGGTGTAGTTTGGATATTGAACAGTGATCGTGGTTTTGATCAACTCTGGAATTTTTGTGGCACTGGATAAACTGTCCTTTGGTGCAAAAGTGATTTGCTTCTTCGTTGAAGAATTACCTCCCGGTGAACCTCCATATCTTGTCAAAATAAAACCACCTGCGAGGCCTAAAAGAATCAAACCGAACATAACCAAAGTCGCCTTAAAAATGTTGTGCGGCGGTTTCAATCGGGACAAAACCGGCTCTAACTGCGATGCTACCCTAAACTGCTGCAATTTGGACAAATCGGATAGCTCGTTATAGGGCGACAATAAAAGTCCACTACTAAATCCCGCTTGGGGCAAATGTGCATCGATATAGTCCACTGCATTTTTGGAACTGATGCTCCATGGTTTTAGAACAAATAAAGCAATCCCGGCAGATACCATAAAGCCAATGATCCCGTAAAACAGATTATGGGTAAGTAGGTAAACAAAGCCACCGAATCCAATTGCGTACAGAAGCGCCTCCATATATTTGGATTGCTGCCATCGCTTTTGAAATCGTTCTATGGATGTGGCTCCCATCATTGTTTTTTATAGTTTGATAACACCCGTTCCACAATCATCAGCACGGCAAGGACTTCAAAAAGCCAGAGAGAAATATCCAAAAAGGACGCTCTTTCCCTTTTACGCTTAGGTTCCACGTAATTCGGTCTGAGTTGTGACTCATCCAATTGACGCCTATCGGCACTCGCCAATAAATTCTTAACATCCTCATCCAAATCCAATATTTGCAACAATTGCTCCGGTAAACGTTGTTCTACCGTGTTCTTTGGGTTCAACCTTGATGTGAGATAAAATACATTTTTCTCTTGCCCTGGTTCAATCAAATTCTGGGACAAAGGATTTTCTTGATAGACCAACCGTTTACCTACCAACAGATTATTATCCGTATTACCCAAAACAATGTTCAAATCGGCTTGATTACTCATTGAATCATCTTGTTTGTGAATACGTATTTCCTGTTTCAAAAATGTAGATAATGCCTTGAAAGATGCTTCGATATAGCTTCCTTCCCGTTCAAATTCCTTTTCCACAAACATATTAACATGAAGGGTGTCCAACTTTCTTACTGGAATAATTTGCGGAGCATCAGAAAGTAGTCGAAGGCTGTCGCCCTCGGCAATAATCTCAAAACCATCAACCAAAGGTTGCCTTTTAATTTGCGTTGCCGAACTATTACTGGAAGCTGTCACCAATTCCACTCCGGAATCACGCATAAGGGCCATCAAAGGTTGGGACAGGGTCTCTTCCGAATCCATGACCACCCAATGGATTTTCTTTTGGGTATTGGGCCGCATCGACCGGAAACCTTTTGCCAATGCTTTGGCGAAGACCACCACACTATCCGAACTTAAAGAATCCATTTTTTGCACCAATTGCCAATAGTTGGCCTGTTTCCCATCCATTTGATAATCCCGGTCCGCCACCCAATCTGGAAAACCATCTGCTAACAGGAGAACCTGTGAACTCTCTTGTACACTGTCCAATATTTTACTGATTGACGCATCGTTGGCAAGGCTAGCTTCCACAAAGTAGATGACTTGCTTCCTATCTCCTTTGGTTCGCCATTGGGGACCGGCCATCAATACCACCACCAAGGCAACAACCAACATTCGTAGCAATAACAACAGCCACTCGTTCAATTGGATGCTGCTGGATTGCCTTGAATTGGATTCATCCAATAACTGAATGCTTCCAATTTTAATGGTCTTGGCTTCCTTCTTGCTCCATAAATGGATGGCCAAGGGAACTAAAAGTCCCAAAAGTGCCCACAGATATGACGGATTTGCAAAAACCATTTACACCAGTCGTATTCGTTCCTTTAAAAAGAGCTGTAAAGCATCACCAAGGTCATTGTCCATCCGGAACAGATGATAATGAACTCCTTGGGAGAGCAATTGCTCTTTGGTTTGATTTATTTTCTCCTCCAAGGTTTTCAAATAGGCAACCTTGGCCTTGTTAACGTCCACTTTAACCTTGGCCCCAGTCTCCAAATCCTCAAATGTGACGGATTTTTTGAAATCAAAATCCATTTCACTGCCCGACATAATTTGAAGCACCACTACTTCATTGTGTGCCGTTTTCAAATTCTTCACAAAGTCGGACAGTTCCGACACATCCTCGTACATATCGGTCAAGAAAAAAACCAGCTCCTTTTCTCCCCTATTGTGAATCCTTCTGGAAGCAATGGAAAGTTCGGGCCATTTCCCCTTAGTGGATATTTTGAGGAGTTCCAACAGCAAACGGTTAAAATGCTTTTGGTCAGCTTTGGGATATATGCTGACAAAATCATCTTCATTGAGGGCAAAAAGCCCTACGGAGTCTCCCTGTTTTTGGGCCATGTGGGACAAACAGGCTACCATGACACGGGCAAACTCCAATTTGGAAATCCCCTGTTCTTCGTGCTCCATGGACGCGCTGGCATCCACAATGAATTTGATGGTAACATGGCTCTCCACTTCGGATTGTTTGATGTAGTACCGACCTGAACGTGCCAACATTTTCCAATCGAGCAGTCGAAGGTCGTCCCCAGGTTCGTACCCCCTATATTGACTGAATTCCATGCCAGGACCCACGCTCTTGCTCCGATGTAGACCGGAGGTATAGCCTTCCACCACAATACGCGAAATCAGGCTAAGGCCCGATACGGTATTGATGACTTCAGGTTTTAAAAGGTCGTGGTAGTCCCTTGAGGCCATTATCTATCTTTTAATTGAATTGCCTTCAATATCTCTTTTGTAACCGTGTCCGAGGTGATTCCTTCGGCATCAGCCCTAAAGTTTACGAGCACCCTGTGACGCAAAACGGGCAAGGCAACGGTTTGCAAATCTTCCAAACCAACGGCCAATCTACCCTCCAAAAGCGAATTGGCCTTGGCCGTCAATATCATGGCCTGTCCCGCACGTGGACCAGCTCCCCAGTCCACCCATTGCTTCACGTAGTCCACCGAGGTAGTATCCGGGCGGGTAGCGCGTATAACATCGCTTACATATTGTATGAGTCCATCACTGATGGATACCTCACGTACCAACTGCTGTAACCTCACAATATCTTCTCCCGACAATACTTTGTTTAGTTGGGCTTTTTTGGTTCCCGTAGTAGCCTTTAAAATTTGGGTTTCCTCATCGTCGGTGGGATAGCCTATTTTGATGTAGAGCAAAAATCTATCCTGTTGTGCTTCCGGCAATACAAAGGTTCCCGATTGTTCAATGGGGTTTTGCGTAGCGAGAATGAAAAAGGGTTTATCCAAAGGATAAGTTTTGTCTCCATAGGTCACCTCAAACTCCTGCATGGCCTCCAAAAGGGCGGCCTGCGTTTTAGGGGGCGTTCGGTTGATCTCATCCGCCAAAATAATATTGGAAAAAATTGGCCCCTTGTTGAACTTGAAGAATTTTTTGCCCGTGGTATGGTCTTCTTCCAATATCTCGGTTCCGATAATATCCGATGGCATTAAATCGGGCGTAAATTGTATCCGTTTGAATTTTAAATCGATAGCGTTAGAAAGTGTCCGGATCATTAAGGTCTTGGCCAACCCCGGAACTCCTTCCAGCAGGGCATGTCCGCCTGCAAGAAAAGTAATGAGCAGTTGTGACACGGTATCTTCTTGGCCAATGATTACTTTGCCAATTTCTTTTTTAAGGGCGGTCAGCTTTTCGGAGAGCCCTTCTACTTCATTTGCTATTTGTTGTAGTTCTTTATCCAAATTAGTTCCATTAAGAGGTTAAAGCATATAACACAATATTCACCCCGAACCGGGTATTGTCAATTTTGTACCAGCGTTTGTTTCTAAAATCATAGTCCCATTCGCAACCATAATCCTTGTTGCTATAGAGCACCCCGATTCTTCCATCGATTACGATTGCCTTGAGGTATTCGTGCACAAGGTCGTCTCCCCAGCCGTTCAGTTCTTGTGAAGTGGTAGGCGGACCATCATCAAATTCAAAGAAAATGGTGTAGATCTCATGGTCGTTAGGAATCTTCTGAAGTTCACCCGGACCGAATATTTCTTCCATTTGCCTTTCGAACGATTTGGCAAACAGCCCATCTATATCATGGTTGCAATCGTCCGCAAATACAAAACCGCCATTGCGTACATATTTTTCAAAGTTCTCGCGTTCCTTTTTGGTGAATTGGACCAATTTATGCCCGGAAATATAGCAGAACGGACTTTTAAAAATATCGTCGCTAGCTAGCGTAATGATTTTTTCTTGGGTATCCACTTTTAGCGTGGTGTACTCCACTAGAGAATTCAGTAAATTGGAAGGCATGCGCTGGTCCACATCCCAATCTCCTGATTCATATTGCAATCGTGTAAAAAAGAATTCGTTATCCAATGCCATTTGGGTGGTAGGCTAAAAAATCATTGTCAAAATAAAAACTGGCAATCAAGGATAACCTGACCACCAGTTTGTTTTGATTCTTCTGTTTATACCGCGTCCGAAAGACTGGTGAACGTAAAGTCACGAATCTTCATGTAGGGTATTAAATTTCCGTTGACACGAACTTGTTCCCCAAGAGATTCCAAATTATTAAGCATAATGATCGGGCTCTCGTTAAACCTGAAGTTTTTAACAGGGAACTTGATTTGTCCGTTCTCGATATAGAACGTTCCGTCCCTTGTCAATCCAGTATATAATAAGGTTTGTGGGTCCACACTTCGGATATACCAAAAACGGGTTACCAAAATACCTTTTTTGGTGCCTTTGATCATATCCTCGAAGCTTTCATCGCCACCTTCCATAATAGCGTTGCTTGGAAATGGAACTGGTTCCACGCCTTTTTGTTCTGCCCAATAGCGATCGTATGCCAAATTTTTAACAACTCCGTTCTCTATCCAACTCGTTTTTTTGAGTGGCTGCCCAGCACCGTTCCAAGTGGATGTCGGCACATCTGGGTTTAAAGGGTCGGACCAAATATTTACACGCTCGTCCACTATTTTTTGACCGAGTTTGGTCCCTCCGTCTTTGGCAGACATAAAACTCCTGCCTTCATCTGCAGATCTTGCATCAAAAGAACGGAACATGTTTCTTAGTAAATCTGATGCTGCTGCCGGTTCCAAGATTACGGTATATTTTCCAGGTTCTATGGCACGTGCCTCTCTAGACATCACCGCCTTGTCTATCGCTACTTTTGATGCTTCGGAAGCATCGAACTTATCGATATCGTTATAATCCCTGGTCACCCAACCGGAGCCTGTACCGTCGTTGGTACGCATGGTTACCGTAAAGTCTACATCGGTGGATTGGTTGTAAGCGAAGAGCCCGTTGGAGTTGATCATCGCAGAAAATTCTGCGGAATCATCTAAAAACCCGGCCGCAGTAACATCTTTCTCTGCCGCAGGAACAATACTTTTACTGGCCACCTCTGCCCTGTACTCAGGGGTAATATTCGCGGTAGATTCCTTGTAGGTGATGGCCTCATCATAAGTTTGTGGGCCTAAAGGCGCCATAAACTCGGGATTTTCAGGTGATAACTGAGCCAATTCCTCGGCTCTTCTAACCACTTTTTCCAGTGATGCATCATCAAACTCATCGATTGTTGCAGTACCTACTTTTTTTCCAAAACTGGATTGTACCGCCAAACTCTGTGTAGATCTATATCCTGCTGTGGATACGGTATTTCTAGCATATCGGATATTACCGCTATTACTTCCACTTAGGTTTATTTCGCAGGCATCGGCCTTGGAAAAACTCAATGCTTTCTCCAAAATCTTTTTCGCTTCTTCTTTAGTATATATAGCCATTTGTCTTATTATTTAATTTGAATAAACCTTAAATGGTCCTACCTGTATTGATTACGTTGATTCCGTTAAATCTTGATGTGGAACTACCATGTGAAACGGCACTTACCTGGGACGGCTGTCCTTTGCCATCAAAGAAAGAACCGAACAACCTATAGTCGTCCTTATCACATATTTTAGCACAGGAATTCCAGAATTCTTGGGTATTGGATTGATAGGCCACATCTTCGAGCATACCTACTATCTCACCATTCTTGATTTCATAGAACAAGGTTCCTCCAAATTGGAAGTTGTAACGTTGTTGGTCAATGGAGTAAGAACCTCGACCCAAAATGTAGATTCCCTTTTCCACATCTTTGATCATATCCTGTAATGAATATTTCTCCTTCCCTGGCTCCAATGAAACGTTTGGCATTCGCTGGAACTGCACATCTTCCCAACTTTGGGCATAGCAACATCCGTGAGATTCGTTTTGGTCGATCATATGAACTTGATCCCGGATGGCTTGGTAATTCACCAAGGTTCCGTTTCTGATCAGATCCCATTTCTTGGTCTTTACGCCTTCATCATCATAACCAACGGCACCTAAAGAACCTTCTTGTGTCTTATCGGCCACAATATTCACGATATCGCTACCGTAGTTAAAGTCTTTTGACTCCCATTTGTCCAAAGTAGCAAAACTGGTACCGGCATAATTTGCTTCGTAGCCCAGTACTCGGTCTAATTCCAATGGGTGTCCTACAGATTCGTGGATAGTCAATCCAAGGTGGTTTGGCTCTAGTACCAAATCATATTTTCCAGCCTCTACGGATTTTGCGGAGAGTTTTTCCTTGGCCTGTTTTGCGGCCATGGTAGCATCTTCAACAATATCGTAGCTTCTATTGTATAGTTTGATACCTTCCGGACCTTGAAGTTTTTCAGATTCCAGACCGTCCATATATTCGTAGCCCATGCCCATAGGAGCACTCAAGGCCTGACGGCTTCTGAACTTACCTTCTGCGCGGTCGATTGCGGTAACGTTGAAAGTTGGCCAAATTCGGTGCACATCCTGATCAATATAAGAACCGTCGGTAGAAGCGAAATACTTTTGTTCGTTCACCATAAAGAGGGCGGAATTCACAAAATTGGCTCCATTTTCCATAGCGGCAGCGTTTGCACTCAAAAGCAAATCTACCTTTTCGGAGATAGGCACTTCTTTAAAGTCCTTTTTTATTGGTGTTTTCCAAGATACCTCTCCATGTCCTTGAACCGGTGCCAGAACAACAGGTTCTTTTTGAATCTTTGAGTTGGCCTTGGCAATGGAAACCGCATGCTGTGTAGCTTTTTTGATTCCATCTTCGGTTACATCATTCGTGGAAGAAAAACCCCAAGTACCGTTGGCGATAACACGGATTCCAATACCAAATGATTCAGTGTTCACCACATTTTGGACCTTATCCTCACGGGTAAAAACATACTGGTTCAGATATCTTCCAATTCTGGCATCTGCATAGGTGGCCCCCATGGACTTTGCCGTATTCAGGGCGACATCCGCCATTTTCTTTTTAAGAACGGTGTCCATACCTGGTTCGAGCAATGCCTCCGCAGGGATATCATTTCCCAGAAGAAGCGAGGGCATCATCATAGCCCCTGCACCCATACCAGCGTACTGTACAAAATCTCTTCTTTTCATTTTGATTAGTTATTTGATTTATTTTGAGTTATTAATAGGTAAGAACATTTTTTATAAGATGATGGGATTAAGTCCATCCGTTTTAAAATTAAACAGCGTACCCTTAGCTTTATGTTAATTTTAACCTAAAATCCTTGAACAACAGTCTATAGGCCCCGAACGACCTAGCATAATTACGGATACCTTAATATCTGGCATTGTTTATTCATGACTATACAACCAAATTAACAAGCTAGGTACAAGGTTTATCCTACAATGGCATTGACCATTGTATCTGTATTGATTTTCCATATTTTGTTACAGCACATTCCAAATTGATTAGAATGTTTCGATAATCTTATCTTTGAAACAAACGTGGATTATATGGACCACATGCTCATACCTATCCTCATTGTGCTCTACATTCTGGTTGCACTGACCATGGTTGTTAGCTTGTTGTTAAATGGAGTGAGGCCCAGCAAGACATTGGCTTGGATGTTGGCCATCTTTACCATTCCCGTAGCAGGTGTCCTGCTCTATATTCTGTTTGGCAGGAACAGGAGAAGGTCCAAGATGTTTTCCTTGAAAAATCAGTTTGATCCTATCAAACCGTTGGAAAACATAAATTGTAATCTCCAGATTTCTGACGATAAACTCAAAATAACCCATTTGATCAACAAAACAACCCATTGCGGCATAACGTGCCATAATGATCTAGAGTTGTTGAAGGATGGAAAAATCACCTTTGAACGCATCTTTGAGGCTATAGAAGGGGCAAAAGAGCACATTCATTTACAATATTACATTTTTGAAGATGGGGAACTTGCCGATAGACTTCTAGATGTTTTTGAAAGGAAGGTGGCCAATAACGTTACCATAAGGTTGCTCTACGATGGCATCGGCAGTTATTCACTTAGTAAAAAATACCTTAAAAAACTCAAGGATATAGGTGTTGAAACAGCACAGTTCCTTCCCTTTAAGTTTGGAAGATTTCTGGCTTCATTAAACTATCGGAACCATAGGAAAATAATTGTGATCGACAATAAAATAGGGTTTACGGGAGGCATCAATATTTCGGACAAGTATCTTAAGGGTGACCAAGCATTGGGAAAATGGCACGATACCCATTTAAAAATAGAAGGTGAGGCGGTTGACTTTTTGAACCGATTATTTATCACGGACTGGTTTTTGGCCAGTGGCAATAAAGTGGATGCTACCAATTTTAAGATCCATGCAATCCATAGACGCAAAACTTCACTTCAAATTGTACCCAGTGGTCCGGACGATGATTTTGATGTAATGGAACAGGTCTATTTTTCCATTATCAATAGCTCTCAAAAATACCTCTACATCGTAAATCCGTACATAATTCCTAACCATGCCATATTGCAGGCACTCATGACGGCAGCTTTGAGTGGTGTAGATGTGAGGATACTCATGTCTACCACCACCGATATCAAATTGGTGGACTGGTGTGTTAGGGCCTATTTTGAGTCATACTTAAAAGCGGGCATTAAAATATATTTATATGCAGATGGCTTTTTGCACAGTAAGGTGATGTTGTGCGACGATGAGATTGCCAGCATAGGAACGGCCAACTTGGACAATAGGAGTTTGCAACAAAATTATGAAGCACAAGTGTTTGTTTATGACAGTGACTTATGCAAAAGAATGAAATCAGATTTTTTAAAGGATTGTGAAAAATCATTGATTTTGAACGACTACAACAAATACAAGGAAAGGCCTTGGAACCAAAAGTTGATTCAGGGCTTTGCCAAATTATTGAGTCCGCTACTATAAGGTAACCGTTTCAAAACCCAGTTCATTTTTACAGATTTTTCCTTCTTCCCAACAGTCCAAATTATACATTGTGGTCTCGGCAATCCTCAACAAGGCCTCTTTGGTGGCAAATGCATGATGTGGGGTTAGAATCACATTGGGCATTTCTATTAGTTGCTTTAGGAGGTCGTCGGTGATGCCCGTTTTTCTGTTATCCTTGTAGAAAACACCTCTTTCATACTCGTATACATCGGTGGCATACCCTCCAAGGTGTCCTCCTTTCAGCACCTCAACAAGGTCTTCTGTTTTTACAATGCCACCGCGCGCCGTATTGACCAACAGTGCTCCTTCCTTCATGGCCAAGAACATGGGTTCATGTAGTATATGGTGGGTTTCGTAGTTCAACGGTACATTGATGGTGATAATGTCCGACCTTCTGCATAATTCATCCAAAGGAAGGTATTCCAGATCATAATGATTTTCCAAATAAGGATTACGATGCAGGTCATGTGCCACAACTTTGCATCCAAAGGCATGGAATATTTTCACCAAAATAGAGCCGATTCTACCCGTTCCAAAAATACCGACTGTTTTTCCGTTGAGGTCGAACCCCATTAAATTGTCCAATGTAAAATCGTATTGCTTTACTTGGGCATTGGCCTGAATCAACTTCCGGTTGAGTGCCAATGTCAAGGCTATGGTATGTTCAGCAATGGCGTGTGGGGAATATTCCGGAGCATAGGCTACTTTCAACCCGATACGTTTGGCAGATTTTACACCTATGTTGTTATAGCCCGTAGATCGTAGGGTAATGTACTTGACGCCAAGGTCGTGGAGTATTTCCAGTACTACCAGACTGGCATCATCGTTCGAAAAAATACAAACGGCATCGTAACCTGCGGCCATTACCGCCGTTGTGGAATCCAAGGCCTCGGGCACAAATACCATTTTATGCCTGCCTGCGTTCAATTTCTCCAAGTTTTTTATCTCAAAATCCTTGGCACTGAAAACCAATACTTTCATAAGTGTTCCTGATTCAATTTAATTCAACAATCTTTTTTGTTTTCTGTGCTTGATCACTTTGGATATAATATCGAACATGAGGTTCTTGGTATGCCTGTACCTTATAAAATAATCGGATACATCCATGGACAAATCGTTGTGGGTATCCAGATAGGCTGCTTCCATTTTTTCTTGATTAATATCATCTACCATGATCTGGAGCTGATTTTCATGCAATTGCACCCTTTTGAACAAGTCCACCAAATCCTTTTCGGATTGGTTCAAGGATTGCACCAGGGGCTGTACACTTTTGAACATATCCGAATCAATAATGTCCAATGTATAATCCTTCACCATGGTATTCAGAAATTTTTGCTCGTCTCTGGCAAATTTCAATTCAGAAAACCACTTTTTTGATTCCTCGTGCAACTCATCTGCACTGAACCACTCTTTAAGCCTTCTCTTGATTGATTTTGTTTCCATAACGGTAATTTGAACATTGTTACATGTCATGTATTGCCAAATTCCTGGCCAATCAAAAATAGACCACAATCATTTGATGTATAATGATTTAAATCATATCAAACGATGATTATCTGGATTATCAATTTCGACCGTCCTTTCCAAAGGATTTTTTAACCAATGCCTTTATCTGGTTCTCGGTCATACTGTCCGCAGTCTCTTTCTTCTTTACTTTTTCGGCTATACGGGAATGCCTTGTTTTTAGGGCGTCCAAAAACTTATCCGGCGTTTCGGCAGGGCCAAAAATGACTATTTCGTCAGCATCTGAAACTTGCTCGGCTATCTCTTCAAAGTATTTTTTTAATTGATGTTTCTCCCTTTCAAGATATTTGCTGTCCTGCACCACATCCTGTGGACCCCATTTAGTTTTGGAACGCGCACCTCCTTTGGGGTTAAAAAAATCAAGCTCTGAGGAAATATTAAAAAAACTTTCCTTGTTATTGTTAAGCACCACTCCTTTGGCTTCTTGCTTATCCATCCATATCCCTACTTGTTTCATACCATCATCCTTTTTAATTATAATTCCTTTTAACATGGGTGTTCTTCTCCCTTAACCAGTATATCGGTTTTGCTATAAAATACAAGGATTCATACTTCTCTGCAATGATTTATATCACTTGATGGGGATTATTTTACTCAACTGGTATAAGGAAGTACCATAAAAGGCACTTTACTGTACAGACCTATTTTTTTGATGACAGGTTCCAAAAAAAGACGCTCCAAAAATGAATGTTTGTTCTTTACCATGACCAGCAATTCAACAGATTGTTTTTCCTGAAAGGCATTGATGGCCGCTATCAGTTCTTGGTCGGGCAGGTCGTAGAATTCATGGTTGTGTTCCAACAGTTTTCCTTCCAATCGTACTTTTTGGTTTACTTGTTCCTCATCGAGTCCTTCTGGTGAGGATATATGCAATATATGCAACTTGGAATGCTCTAGCTTGGAGAATTTGAGCAGAAAATCCAGATGGGCCTTTTGGTAATCCACTTCATAATCGGTAGGAAACAAGATGTTTCTTGGCGGTTCATATTCAAAATCGTTTGGAATCACCAAAACAGGTACTGCAGATTTTTGGATTACCTGAACCGTATTGGAGCCAAAGAGAATTTCCATAGCACCTGTGGCTCCTTGTGTTCCCATCACAATAAAATCGATACCCTCTTTATGGGAAATGGAATCCATCTCTTCTGCCAGTGTGTTAAAAGCGGCATGGGACACAAAAGTATGCTTGGCGGGATTGGACAGGGGCTTGATTTTTTCAATGGCATCTTCCAAAGCTTCCTCCGCACTATTTCTTTGAACATCCGGTAATCCCAACTGTCCAGGGCTACCCAGTGTATAATCCACTCTGTAAATGGGCGGTGTGTAGGTATGCACCAAATAAAACCTGCATGTATGGTTATGCAATAACTTCAAGGCATAGGCAATGGCATGAAACGCATTTTCAGAAAAATCGGTGGGCAATACGACTTTGATCATTACTCAGTTGATTTTAAGACACTAATCATATCAAAGTTACACAAGCTTTCCCAGTCCTGATATGATTTGCATCACATGGTTCCCAAAAAATCAAAAGTATAATCTTCCACCCCTTATTCATGTATCACATAGAAGGGTATTTTTGTATGAAAACTGATTTGTTCCACAATGGAATCGAACAAAACCTGCTGTATAAAATTGATATTCTTGGCCACCATGAACATCATATCAATTTCCCGGCTTTCCACAAAACATTGAATGGCAGACTTCACTTTTTTATTGGTAATGGTGTGAAAGCTATGACCTTCTTGGAGGGTTTCCTTTATAAAGTCCAAAAGATATTCTTTATTGTTCTTTTGTTCCTCGGTCAGGTGGTCGCCCTCCTGTATTGCATGCATAATACGAAATTGCGACTTGCCCAGCTTCACCATTTCCATCATAGGTCGAAGGATTTTTAAAGAATAGAAAATGTTCAAGTCTGTGGGAAAGGCAATTTCCCTGGGTTTGGAGATTTCAACATCCTCGGGGACCACTAAGGTATTGCATTGGACTTTGGTGATGACATCTCCAGTATGGGTTCCCACTACCTTTTCCTTGATGCCAGATGCTCCCTTGGTCCCTATCACAATAAGGTCGATATTGTTTTCCTGTAGATGCTTTTTAATGGTGGGGATAAAAAACCCATATTCGTGCAAAGGGAAAAAGAAATGATTGGCCTCCAAACTGTGCTCCCTTGTTTCCTTGACCAGTTCAGCCAGTTCCTTTTTGGTGCTTTCGGTGACCTTATCGGTTTTTATGTAAAGTCCAGCATCGTTTTTTGTATCTAGGAGCGTACCAACATAGAGCAAATAGAAGTTGCATTCCAAAGAGCTGAACAGCATCTGTGCATACTTGAGTGCCCTGATGGAGTTCTGGGAAAAGTCGGTCGGTACCAGAATATTCTTCATTATGTCATAAATTGTGGGCACAAGTTTATCATTCACAAAAAAATAAGGAATGATAAATATCACTTACACTATTTATGACATTGATTTAGTTAATGTACCTGCTCCAGAGCCTCCTTGTCGAGTACCAAAATGTTTCTATTTTCGATGGCAATAAGTCCTTCTTGTTTAAAATCCGACAACGTTCGTATTAAACTCTCCGTTGCAATGCCAGCAACGCCCGCCAAGTCGCTTCGCGTAATTTTTAAGGCCTGTTGCTTATCCCTGTTTATTGCTTTGGAAAACAGCAAAAGCGTTTGCGCCGTTTTTTTTCTCACCGAACTGTATGCCATTTGCAACAACTGCTTTTTTATTTCGGTGAGGTTGCCGGCAATAACATCCATCAATTCCAGGGAAATGCTTTTATTGTCCTCTATAATGGCCTTAACTTTTTCTTTGGATATACCCGCAAGTTCCACATCATCGATGGCAATGGCATATTCCTGATATGGTAGATGGTCGGTCAATGAAGTAAACCCCAGAAAATCGTCCTCGGCGTATATGGAGGTAATCAATTCCTTTCCTTCTTCATCCAGACTACAACCTTTGACGACGCCTTTTAGGATAAGGAATACCATGTTTGAATGGTCTCCGCTATTATAGATGACCTCGTCTTTTTTAAAAGAGAACTGTTCTCCATGATCATCAAAGAAGTTTTTCAGTTCGTTCAAGGTACGAATCTCATCCTCCCTTACTTGTTCTGGCCGTTCTTTGAGCAAGGTATCCATTTGTTTTGCCTTCTCTAAGCGGCACTCAATGGCAGACAAAAGTTCCTCTTCTTCAAATGGTTTGGTCAAATAATCATCGGCACCAAGGTTCATGCCCCTTCTCACATCCTGTTTTTCGGTTTTGGCAGAAACAAAAATAAACGGGATATGTCGTGTGCTTTTGTCAGATGATAATTCTTCCAAGACCCCATATCCGTCCAGTTCGGGCATCATAATATCACAAAGCACCAAATCGGGAAGTTCCTTTTTTGCCATATCCACAGCTATTCTTCCATTTGATGCAGAACATACATTAAAACCGGACAATTCCAACAATTCTGCTACATTTTCGCGTAGCGAGGTGTCATCTTCAACCAGTAAGATTTTTTTCATTTTCCTTGTTATTTATTGGTATGAACAGAGTGAACGTAGAACCTGTCCCCATTTCACTCTTAAAGGTTACATTAGCGTTTAGGTTGTTCATATGTTGCCGCACAATATTGAGGCCTATTCCCGTCCCTTGAACGGTAAGCACATTGGTGGCCCTAAAATATCTGTCAAAAATAAATGGCTGGTCCTCGAGTGGTATTCCAAAACCATTATCCGCAACATCAATTTTCAATTGGTCATTTTCTTGGGATACCCTTAATTCAATATCTGAATGCTCAGGAGAATATTTTATGGCATTGTGAACTAAATTGGAAAGTGCCAACCCCATAATTTTTTCGTCAAATTCTACTACAATCCCATCGATATCCCTTGGATACCGTATCCGCTGGCCCTCTTTTAAGAGCATATTGGCGTCGTACACCACCTCATTTATCAACTTGCTCAGCGGAAAGGAGGTCATGGAATAATTCACCTTACCGAGGTCCAAACGCTCTATGGAAAGAAAATCCGTAAGTATATTGTCCAGATACCTTACCTTGGATTTAATGGTTGTAATGTGTTTGTCCCGCTTTTCCTGCTGTTCCGATGTAGTGTATTTTTTCAAAAGGGATGTTGAGGTCAAAATACTGGAAAGCGGTGTTTTAAACTCATGGGACACCAAGGAAAGAAATTTGGTCTTGAGCTCGTTGAGCTTTTTCTCGGCCTGTAGCGCCTCCCTTAATTGTTGAGTTCGTTCCTCTACGGTATTTTCCAGTTGCTGTGTGTAATTTTTCCTCTCGGTAATGTCCAGAACAATCGCTACACATACCCTTCTTTTCCCAATAAAGGAGAGTTGAAGGTGTACCTCAACCGGATATAGGGAACCGTCCTTTCTTTGATGGATGGTTTCAAAAATCACCTTTTCCTTTCGTCCCGAGAGCAGTGGCGATATCAAACGTTCCAACACATCCTTGGTGACCTCTGGTTTAATATCCATTACGGACATCTTGCCCAAATCCTGCATATTGTACCCCAAATTCATTTGGGCACCACGGTTCACATTGATAAAAATAAAAGATTCCGCATCGAACACATAGATTTCGTTCAGCGACTCATCAAAAATCTGGAACCAATAATCTATGGTCTGTTCAGCCTTCTTTTTTTCAGTGATATCCATGATCAGGGCCAAAACATATTGTTTTTCTTGAATCTTGAACGGGTTAAGGCTTATTTCCAATGGGAACTCTTCCCCACCTTTGCGGATTCCAACCAGGTCCAACCCTTTTCCCATTTGTCTGGCCTTGCCCTCGCCCATAAATTTATCGGCCAGTTTGCCATGTTTGTGCTTTGCACGTTGTGGAATTAAAATGTTCAAAGGTTTGCCGATAAGCTCTCCCTCCTTATAATCGAACATTTTATTGGCGGCCTTATTGCTCGCAGTAATTTGCTGTTGGGCATTGACAATGACTATGCCCTCGGAGATAACCTCCGAAAACATACCCAAGACGTTACTTTCTTCGAATGTTTTCAAAACAATTACTAAAATTACTGATTTTGATCATGCATTCGTGTCAATTGGATCAGTATATTTAATCTTGAGTTAAAAATTAAGAAAATGTTGGAATCTGGAAAAAAACAAGTGAACGAATTATACCAAAACCTAGGAAAACTCTTTTATGCCGTGGCCATGGCAGACCATAGTGTCCATATGAAGGAAATGGAAAAACTGAACGAAGTGGTCCGCGACCATTGGCTGGAGGTTGATGATATTGAAGATGAATATGGAACTGATTCTGCTTTTCAAATTATTTCTGTTTTTGATTGGTTATTGGAATATCAAAAGGACAGTGAAGAAATCTATGAGGAGTTTGAAGCATTCTATATGGAGCATAAAATTCTGTTCACCCCAAAAATCAAGCATTTGGCCATGTCTACTTCAAGAGCTATAGCCGCTGCATTTTATGGAAGCAATAAATCGGAACTTATCTTATTGGGTCGCCTCCAGTTACTCTTCGAAGAATAATTAAATTTTGATGGTCATTACCGGTATCTTGGCGTGATTGGATACATTCTCGGCCAAACTTCCAACAACAAAGTGGTCCAATCCCTTGCGGCCATGGGTTGGAATTACCAATAGGTCAGCGTTTCTTTCAAAACAATAACGCAGTATGCCCCGCTCCACGGAATTATCGTCATAAAAATGGATATCGATTTCCTTGCCCAATTCCTTTTTAAAGTTTTCCATCCGTTCGACCACATCATCCCTGCCCATAAAATTGGCGCCGGCACTGTGCACATATACCATTTCCAAGGAAGCGTTGTTCAATTGGGCAAAAGCCTCGGCTTTGCGATACACCGGAATGGCTTCCTTCTCCAGGTCACACGCCATCACCATTCGTTTAACATCAAATCCACTGGAGCCTGCCTTGATTACGATAACGGGAAGTTCAGAGGAACGCACCACTTTTTCCGTATTGGACCCAACAAATAATTCCTTCAGTCCACTGGTTCCATGCGAACCCATTACGATCATATCACAGTTTTGTTCAAGGGCCACTTGATTTACTTCTTCAAAGTCCTTATAATTTTGGATAATACTGTCCACAGGAATACCGTTGAGATATTTCTTCTTGGTAAATTCATTGATTTTATCCTTTGCCAATTTCAAGAAATACTTGGCTTCTGCCTCTTCGGCTATTTCGGAATTGGCCAAAACGGAATCTGACATTCCGATCATGTGGAGCAAAACAATTTTGGCCTTATGTTGCTTCGCAATTTTTGATGCTGCTTCAAGGGCATATTCGGAATGCTTGGAGAAATCGACGGGTACCAATATTTTTTTCATGACATCAAATTTTAGGGGGTGGAATGTTTCCAAACCAACTTATCCTTAAATATAATCTCTGAACGATTATTTTCCTATGACGCCTGTCATGTCAAAAAAACATACTTATTCTAATGTATTGAGCCTTCTTTTTAAAGCTGCCACCTCTTGTTGCAGACTTTCCACTTGACCTAACAAGTGGTGAATGGCCTGGATTCCTTCAGGGTTTATATCAAGTTCGTTATGTAGACGGGCCATTTTTTCCAAAAGTGGCAAATCTTCCAAATGTAGCTTTCCTTCTCCTTGTTCAAAATCTATATGTAGAATCTCATATTCGTACATGGAACGAACAAAAGATTCACCAACTCCATGGTGTTCACAAAATGTTTTTACCGATATATACTGTTCTTCCTTCATTTGTACTATGTTAGGTTGGTTTTTTCCAAGGATTCAAACAACGACTTTTGTTCCGGGGTCAGGTTTTTGGGCATTTTTACCACATACGTTAGGTACAGGTCGCCAAACTGTCCTTCCTTTTTATATTTCGGAAACCCTTTCCCCTTAAGTTTTACCTGTGTACCGTTATCGGTTCCGGGAGCTACTTTTAATTTCACTCTTCCTGTTAGCGTCTCCACCTGTATCTCTCCGCCCAAAACAGCTTTGATCAAAGGAATTTCAATGGTCTTGTACAGATTTTCCCCGTCGCGTTTAAAAGTTGTATTGTTGACGATGGAAAAGGTAATGTAGAGATCTCCTGCTGGGCCGCCTTCGATACCAGGGCCTCCATGCCCTTTGATTTTAATGGTCTGCCCATCTTCTACACCTGCGGGAATGGTCAAACGGATATTTTTTCCGTTCACCGTTAGCGTTTGCTTTTGGGTTGTGTAAACATCTTTTAGATACAATTTTAATTCAGCATTGTAATCCTGTCCCCTAAACCGTACCCGTTGGCCACCGGAACCGAACCCGGCACCTCCACCTCCGAACATCGACTCAAAAAAGTCCGAAAAATCCTGGGCTGAACCTCCTGAACGGCTGTACGTATACTCCGAACCAGTATTTTGACGAGCATGTTGTGAACGTGATTGCCTTGCTTTTTCAAACTCCTCAGCATGCTGCCAATCCTTACCATACTCATCATATTTTTTTCTTTTTTCGGGGTCAGAAAGCACCTCGTTGGCCTCATTCACACGTTTGAAGTTCTTTTCCGCCTCCGAATCGTTAGGGTTAAGATCGGGATGATATTTCCTTGCCAATTTCCGATAAGCCTTTTTAATCTCATCAGTGGATGCTTTATTGTCCACCCCCAATACTTTATAATAATCGATAAAATCCATAAGTCAATCTAGAAATCTGAGTTAGGTTGAACCGTAAACTACCTTATCAAATTTCGCTAAAATCTTCTTTCTTCACAATGACCTTTGTCAGAACACCACACTTTGCCCTCGAAAGTTTTTGATTTTCGTATCTAAGCTACAAGAAGTATCTTTAAGTTGATAAATCCAATACATGATCATTCATCAATTCGACCAGACCAATTCCATCTTGAATAGTTTTATTGCTGAAATAAGGGATGTCAATATCCAAAAAGATGCCATGCGGTTTCGCCGGAACATTGAACGCATTGGAGAGGTTCTGGCTTACGAAATGAGCAAAACATTGGATTATGAACCAAAGGAAATCACAACTCCTTTGGGCACAAAAAAATCCTTTTCATGTTCTGATAAATTGGTGCTTTGCTCCGTGCTTAGAGCAGGATTGCCCTTGCACCACGGAATTTTGGGATATTTTGACGGGGCCGAAAATGCCTTTATTTCAGCATACCGTGACCATCCCAATAATGATGATAATTTTGAAGTTATTGTAAATTATTTTGCAGCGCCTCCGCTTGATAATAAAATCTTGGTGCTAACGGACCCCATGCTGGCCACGGGAAAAACTTTGGAAAATGTCCTCAATGCCCTAAAAGGTCATGGTTCGCCAAAACAGATTCACATTATTTCCGTCATTGGTTCCAAAACCGGTGTGGCAAAAGTAGCTAAAACATTTCCCGATAATACCCAGTTGTGGATTGCAGCTGTGGATGAAGGGCTTACCAGCAAAGGTTATATTGTTCCAGGTTTGGGCGATGCCGGTGATTTGAGCTACGGGTTAAAATTATAAAATCAAATCGCACTCTCCGACACGTCCACTTCCTTGACCGTTCTTCCTTTTTGGATAGATAACCGCGCATCCTCTAGAATAAGGTACAGACATGGTACTATGACCAATATGATCGCAGTGGCGAATACAATACCGAATCCAAGTGAGATGGCCATAGGTATCAGATAAAATGCTTGACTTGAAGTTTCCAAAATGATGGGTGCCAATCCACCAAATGTGGTCATAGTGGTCAAGATTATTGGTCGGAACCTTCTTAACCCAGCCTCGTGGATAGACTTATAAATGGGATCGCCTTCCTTTCTTCGCTTGTTGGCGTAATCTATCATGATCAAAGAATCATTCACAACCACTCCGGACAACGCGATAACTCCCATCAAACTGACCAGGGAGAGGTCGTAACCCAACAAAATATGTCCGATTACCGCGCCAACGATACCAAAGGGAATGGCCGTCATCACGATCAAGGGTTGTACATAACTGCTAAAAGCTATGGCCAAGAGGGCATAGATCAATAACATGGCTATGGCAAATCCAGCGCGTAACGTACTGGTGCTTTCCCGCATATCTGCCTGACTTCCCTCAAAAGTCCATGTAATCCCAGGGAAATCCGCCCTCAGTTGGGGCAATGTTTCCTCTTGAACTTTTGCAATTACCCTGTTGACAGCATTAGCTGGTTCCACATCCATGCCGACATTGACGACCCTACGGCCGTCCCTACGGTTGATACTGGTAAATGCCTCTCGTTGTTGAACCTCGACCACATCCATTAAGGGTACCTCCACTCCATCCTGCGTTCTTATCAAAAAGTTTTCGAGGTTTTTGATATCCTTACGCTCTTCCATCGGGAGTTTTACACGGACCTCAATTTCATCCATACCCCGGAGCTGTCTCATGGCCAATGCACCAAAAAACCCGTTCCTTACCTGTCTTCCCACTTCATTTGAGGTTAGCCCCAAATTTCTACCTTGTGGCAGGAGCTTAAAATCGTACTGTAATTTTCCTTTATTGTAATTGTCTGTGACGTCCCGTGTATTGGAAAACATCTCCATTCTTTCAACAAATGCCGTACTTGCTTTTTCTAGCACATTGATATCGGTATGGCTCAAATCTATACTGATTGCCTGTCGGGCACCTCCGGGACCTCTTTCGGCTTCAAAGGTAATTTGATCAACACCTTCTATGTCCCCAATATTATCACGCCAAAGAGCAATTACCTCCCCGGCGGTAATATCCCTCTGGTCCGGCGGCAACATTACGATTTCCACATCAATAAAATTTTGTCCACGCACATTAGTCTTGATTCCTTCGGCAACCTCGTATAAATTATGTTCTTCGAACATTCTTTGGGTAGCATCGGAGATATCGTGGGCTACCTTGGCAGCTTGGTCCGGAGTTGTTCCTACTGGTAAGCGGACACCTGCCTCTATTTCATCCGCCGCTACTTCCGGCATCATGATCATTCCCATATGCCCACTGTAGCCATATCCTCCTACTATCAATAAAAGTGCTACAGCACTTGACAGGGTAATATATCTATGCTTAAGACACTTGTCCAGTAATGGGCGGTACCATTTATCGACCAGCTCATTGAACTTGTTGGCAAAAGCACCTTGCCAACTTTCAAGTTTATGCACCCATTTATTCTTGCTCGGATCCTTTTTTAAATGGGCCAAATGCGATGGTAGAATAAATAATGCCTCTAACAAAGAAACCGCCAATATTACAATGACCACCGCTGGAAGGGGTTGCCAAAACTTACCTGTTTCCCCTGGCATAAAAAGCAGTGGTACAAAAGCAATAATGGTAGTGGTGATACTGAAGACCACCGGAAGAGAAACATCTTTGGTTCCTGCAATGGCCGCCTTAATGGGACTTAGCCCTTTTTTCCTGTATTCGTACACGTTTTCCCCGACCACGATGGCATCATCCACCACGATACCAAGCACGACCAAAAACCCGAACATGGATATCATGTTTACACTGATTCCGATTAGAGGAAGAAAAATCATTCCACCTATAAAAGAGACCGTCATCCCCATCATTACCCAAAAGGCCAAACGATATTCCAAGAACAAGGTGAGTATCAGCAAAACAATGATGATGGCCAGCACACCATTTTCTGTCAATAGGGACAATCGTTCACGGTAGTCGGACGCCCTATTGCTATCGGTACGGTAATTTACACCGGGCGGCAACTGGAAATCCTCAAGTATGCCTAAAGCTACATCCTCGATTTCCATTGGGGATTGGTCGCCTATCCTAAATATTTGGAGTTCCACATAATTTTGTTGATTAAACTGTCCGTGAAATCCGGTTTCTTCAAAATCATCGGTAATGGTCGCAATATCGCTCAAACTCACTTTGGCTCCTGATGGTGCTGATACAATGGTGATATTACCGTATTCGTCCGCCCATTGCTTGCGCTCCTTCATTCTCAACAAGATTTCACCGCTCTGTGTCTGCACTGCTCCTGCCGGCACATCGTTACTGCTCTGGCGTATAATGTCCGCAACTTGGCCAAGGGTCAAGTTATATTTTTGAAGGTTGTTGCGATTAATTTCGATACGTGTCTCATAATCGGGAACATTGTTGAGCTCCACTTGGGTGATTGCCGGATTGCTCAATAAAATGGTCCTCAAACGTTCGGCCAGTATCCGAAGCGTCCAAATGTCCGCCTTTCCATAAAGACCGATTTGAAGTACATCACGTTGTCTGGACCGCAGGCTAACCTCTGGCCGTTCTATATCATCAGGGAAAGTTCGAATTCTGTTGATGGCCTGATCAATGTCCTGAAAGGCTTTCATTCGTTCGGAGCCTGCGATAAGTTCTATACTGATTTGACCCGACCCCTCATCGGCCTGTGAAACGATTTCCTTTATGCCCTGAACGCTTCGTACGGCTTCTTCCACAGGTTGAAGGACGCCTTGTTCCACCTCTGCTGGCGAAGCACCCGGATAGGCCACGGATACATCAACAAAATCCAACTGGAACTCAGGAAAAACTTCTTTTTGGATTGTATACATGGTAAAAATACCACCACCCAAAAGTATCAGCATCAATAGATTTGTGGCGATTGAATTTCGGGCCATATAACCTATGGCCCCTTCCTTCCTTACTTTTCCATCATTTTCCTTATCGTCCATCATAGCAGCTTTTAGTCGTTTTCGTTATCTGTGATTTCTTCCGAACGTGTTCTGAGTTCCACACCATTGGTAACCGTACTCAAATTTGTGGTCACCACATTCTCTCCATCTTGGAGTCCTGATTTCACATAAGCATATTCGTTGTCGGTCAGAATAATGTCCAGTTCACGGATTTCCAAAAGGTTGTCCTTCATTACCCATGCCGTTTGATTGCTCCGCACCAGATCACGGTCCAACCGAACCACATTTGGAATAGAATCCGCTTGGATATTTACCTCGACAAAAGTTCCGATCATCAATTTGGGAGCTCCCTCTAGTTCCTTACTTGTAGCCAAAGGGTCGTTCACGCGTACCAGTACCCTTGCCAACCTGGTTTGATTGTCCAAAGCGCCTATCTGTCTGTCCAAAGCGCCTTCGCGTTGTGCGCCGGATGGCCATGCGGATGAGTTTTCGATATGGACAACTGAACCCTTTTCATCCTCGGATTCGGGGAATTTTAACCATTGCAAACGAGAAACGGGTACCGTCGCCGTTACCCAATAGCTATCCGTTCCCACAATTCTTCCAAGGTCGTCCCCTTGGGTAACTTGCGAGCCAACGGTTACATTTTGACTTAGAATATGTGCATCGAAAGGGGCACGGATGGTCGTACGCTCCAAATTAAGTTGTGCTTGATTCCTTGAGGCCCGAGCAGCTTCTATATTGGCCTTTACTGCATTCAATTGCGGTTTACGAAGTACCAATTGTGTCTCATTATCGGATAATGGGTTATCCCCGAACAGGGAGTCGTTATTGATGAGCAGTAAATCTTGTTCGGCTATCTGTTGGCGTCCCATCTCTGTGGCCAATGCTGTTTCGGATTGCAGGAGCTCACTTTTGCGAAGTTCCAAAGTATTGCGATAATCCGATGGGTCTATCTGCAATAACACCTCTCCTTTTTTTACAAAACCTCCCGGGGTAAAGGCTGGGTCTCGGCGAACAATCTGTCCGGGCACTAACGGACTCAAGGTTACGTCTTCCACAGGCTGTACCGTGCCCGTAGCCGAGATAATGGGTGCGTAGGTTCCTTTCTCCATAGTCACCACATCTACCAAAATCGCGGTTTCAATGGTCGCCCCTTCGCTTTCTGCCTCCGGTTCGGTGGAGAAGATAAGTGTGGTGACCAAAATTCCACCAACAATTATGGCCAAACATATCCAAATTACTTTTTTATTGCTCATATAATTCGTCTACTTTACTTTGTTTGTCTTCTATATTTCTACCGGTATCAAATCCTCCGGCCAATGCCCTGTACAGAGCAATTCTGATTTGAACGTGTTGCAATTGAGCGAATACCAGATCTCTTCGGAGCTGTTGCTCTTGATCTAGTCCCAACAACACATCCAAATATGGGCTAAAGCCGTTCAAAAATTCAACACGTAGTTGCTTGTTGCTTTTTTCGGCCAATTCCAGTTGACGCTGGATATTTTCCAATCTCGCGGTTTGCTGAACATCTTGCACCATGGCATCTTCTACCTCTCTAAAAGCTACTAGAGTGGCTTGGCCATATTCATACAAGCGTTGTTCCTTAATGGCAGTTGTCCTATCTACCTCCGCATTTAGCCTTCCTCCATAAAAAACCGGTGCTAAAAGATTTCCCGCCAAGGAATACGCCCAATTATCGAAAAGGTTATCAAAATTATTGGAACGCAGTTGCCCCCTACCACTCAAGGAGAGTCGTGGATATTTGCTCTGCACGGCTGAAGCCATATCCCTATCCGCTGCCAATAATAATGCAAAGGACTGTTTCACATCCGGTCGTCGCCGTACCAATTCCAAGGGCAGACCGGTATCGGGCAATTCTGGTATATTGGGCATGGTAGATTCTTCCATTGAAATTCCGAGTTGTGGTTGCTTGCCCAACAAAACAGACAACTGGTTTTCCAATAGTTGAACATTAGTCTCAAAAATTATTTTCTGCTCCTTTGTACTTTCCAAGAGCTGGGCTTGACGTAAAATATCAACAGCCCTGATTTGGCCTCCCACAAACCTTGACCGAATCAATTTGATGATGGCCTCATTCGTTTTAATTTGATCTTCTGTAATCTGTAACTGCTCTTTTGCCGCCTGTAATTGATACCAGGTGGTGGCTATTTCCGCAGAAAGGGACAGGGAAAGTGCCTCGTAATCAAAATAACTGGCTTCGGACCTAAATGTTTCTGCGTCTATCGCAGTACCAATTCGTCCCCATAGGTCTACTTCATAACTGGAAAAAAATCCCAACTGTGTATTCTCACCACCCACAAAATCGGGTTCGGGAAGCGTTCTTGCTGTTTGGGCGGATGCTTCCAATGTGGGCCATCTGTTAGAAGTCTGCGACCTCACTGAAGCTCTGGAAGCTATAAACTGCTGCCATCTAGCAGCTAAATTTAAGTTGGAGTGCATAGCGGTATCTATCAACATATTCAATTTCTCATCGTTAAAGACCTCCCACCATTTGCCGGACACCAATGTGTCGCCACTTGCCCTAAATTCCTGAAAATCTTCTATTGGAGGTGATAGATTCGAATATTTGGGGGAGCAATTAAAGTAAAGTGCCCCTACGGAAAGAATACAGACAAAAATCCAAAGGTTTTGCCAACGGCCAATTTTGGGATTCACCCGTACCATATTGTTTTTTACCATTACCTTGATTTGATGGACGTAGTTTAATAAAAACTCTACCTATATAATTTCGTGAATTTCAATGGATTTTAAAAATAAAACTGCTCCAACTACACTACCACACCTCTCAACGTCAAGTTTATACTAACAAGCCGTTTCTACCATAAAGAAATTTTTATCGAGGTGATGGCCGCTAATGAACAATACATAACAAAATACTTAGCTTGAAGTTGAGGGGGTCAGAGTTAATATTCCAAATAAGTTGGTATATTATACCGCCTTAAAAAACTAAACAACTTTATTATCATGAAATACTTATTTTACGCCTTAGTGGGCCTTTGTATGTTTATTTCTTGCCAAGGCAACAAAGAGAAAACTGCGGAGCAAGAAAAAGAGCACCACAAACGGCCAAATATTGTTTTTATCATAAGCGACGATCATGCCTACCAAGCCATCAGCGCATATGGCGGCAGACTGGCCGAGGTGGCCCCTACCCCCAACATCGATAGAATTGCAGCGGAAGGAATGTTGTTTGAACGCTGTTTGGTCACCAATTCTATTTGTGGGCCTTCAAGAGCTGCCATCCTCACCGGAAAGTACAGTCATTTAAATGGATTTATCGACAACACTATTGGTTCTAAATTCAATTTTGACCAACAGACCTTTGGTGAATTGTTACAGCAAGCAGGATATAAGACCGGTGTCTTAGGTAAACTTCATTTGGGGGATACACCTTCCAAAGGGTTCGATTACATTGATATTTTACCAGGTCAGGGATCATATTACAATCCAACCTTTATAAACGAACAAGGTCAATATGAACTCGAAGGTTACACTACCGAAATTATCACGGAAAAAGCCATTGAATGGATGGACTCGGTGAAGTCGGAAGAACAACCCTTTATGCTGTTTTTGGGCCATAAATCACCACATAGACCATGGCAGCCAGGGCCAAACGAACTGGGTATGTACGAAGACGTTGAAATACCTGAACCGGTAACCCTGTTCGATGATTATTCCGGTGGCCGTGAAGTAGCGGGCATGAACTACATGTCCATTTCCGAATCCATGAAAATGGGGCCAGACCTTAAAATTACCGACCAACCGCAGAATGGCTTTACCGAGGAACAACAAAAAATGTGGGATTCCATTTATGGACCCATCAATGAAGAATACAACAAGAACAAACCAACGGGAGATGCACTGACACGTTTCAAGTATCAGCGCTATATGAAAGATTATTTAGCAAGTGTTGCGGGAGTCGATAAAGGTGTTGGACATGTTCTGGATTATTTGAAAGAGGCAGGTTTGGATGAAAATACCATTGTTATCTATACCTCCGACCAAGGTTTCTATTTGGGAGAACATGGCTGGTTCGATAAGCGTTGGATGTACAAAGAATCTTTACGTACTCCTCTATTGGTCAAATGGCCCGGCAAGGTAAAACCAGGCACCATAAACACGGATTTGGTTTCCAATATCGACTTTGCAGAAACGTTTCTTGACATTGCCCAGACCAATATCCCCGGTGATATGCAAGGTAAAAGTTTGGTCCCGATTCTTGAAGGTGAAACCCCTGAAGATTGGAGAAACGAACACTATTACCACTATTACGAGCACCCTTCGGAACATGATGTTCGCAGACATTACGGTATAACCACCGACAGGTACAAGTTGATTCATTTTTATTACGACCTTGATAAATGGGAATTGTATGACCTAAAAAATGACCCTAGCGAAATGAACAATATCTATGGCGACCCAGATTATGCAGACGTTCAAGCAAAATTGCATGAAGATCTTGAAAAGCTAAGGGCAAAATATGAGGACAACGATTCTTTGAACCAGAAATTCATCGAGGAGTATAATGAAAAAGTAAAGGACAACCCATTGATCGAATATTGGAAAATCGCCCCTGAAGAACGGGCTAAGATGTTCGAAGAATACATGAAAAACAAAGGGGAATAATTTTTTTCCGCTGTAGTGATACGTCCTAAAAAAAATAGTTTGAGTTTCCAGAAAATAAATTGATGATTTCCAAACCTTTAAATTTTATTTACCTCGTATCATTTATGTTGATATTGGGCTGCAAATCAAAAACTGAAAAATTGGATAATTCAGCAAATTCCAATACCGAAAGCCCTCAAAAACCTCCAGCAAAAGCGCCGGAGGGTATGGTATGGATTCCCGGTGGGGAATTTATGCAAGGTGCCGTCCCCAACGACAGAATGGCCATGGGACACGAAAAGCCTGCTCACAAAGTATATGTCGGTGGCTTTTTTATGGACATCCATGAAGTGACCAACAATGAATTTGCAAAGTTTGTGGATGAAACAGGCTATGTCACCGTAGCCGAAAGGGAAATTGATTGGGAGGAAATGAAAAAACAGTTACCTGCGGGTACGGAAAAACCCCATGACTCCATTTTACAGCCAGGTTCATTGATTTTCAAAAAGACAAAGTCCAGTGTTCCTAATCTATACGACTATTCACAATGGTGGGAGTGGAAAATCGGCGCCGATTGGAGACACCCCAACGGACCTGATACCAACATCGAGGGCAAAGATGACCACCCCGTTGTCCATATAGCGTATGAAGATGCGCTGGCGTATTGTGAATGGGCCGGACGCAGATTGCCCACCGAGGCCGAATGGGAATTTGCTGCCCGGGCCGGTAGGTCCGATAGCAAATTTTTCTGGGGGGACGATATTTCACAATTGAGCTCCCATGCCAATTCTTGGGAAGGTGAATTTCCGGTGGAAAACACCATGGAAGATGGTTTTGAGCGCAGGGCGCCCGTGATGAGCTATCCCAAGAACGATTTTGGATTGTACGATATGGCCGGGAATGTTTGGGAATGGACCAGTGACTGGTACAACACCAATTACTACGAAGAACTGGCCTCAAGCAATGAGACCACCCAAAATCCAACAGGGGCGACCCGCGCTTTTAATCCGAACAATCCGTACGCGGAAGAAAGGGTAATCAAAGGAGGTTCGTTTCTTTGTAGCGCCTCTTATTGTGCAAGTTATCGAATTTCGGCACGTATGGCCACCAGTCCCGATTCGGGACAGGAACATTTAGGGTTTAGAACGGTAATGTCCGAATAATTATTCCTTTTCCTTTTTAAGTACGGATAACGGGGAATTTCTAACAATTCCAATACTGTTACCGACGCCCAAAGCAAAAACCAAAAATGTAATTGCCGGCAGTATAACAATAAATGGTATGGCCGAGGGTACAAATGTAGTCTCAAACAGCATCCAAGCCAGTAAGGTACTTCCCAAAACCGCCAGTACAACGCCCATAAAAGCACCTAAAAATCCTAGAACGGTATACTCGATGGCTATCATTTTTAATATTTGGGAGGTTTTGGCGCCAAGGGTCCTTAGCAATGCTCCTTGCTTCACGCGCTGATGCTTGCTGCTGTATATGGCTCCCATAAGCACTGCGACACCAACAAATATGCTGAAAAAGGCCATAAAGTTGATTATCCAACCAATCTTGGCCAAAATATCTTCCAAAAGGGATAAAATTCGCTTTAAATCCAAAATGGAGACGTTGGGATAGTCCCTTACCAATGTCTGTTGTAACGTGGCAGAAGTATCGTCATCCGGTGTTCGAAGGGTCATCACGCCAAATTGGGGTGCATTTTCCAAAACTCCTGCAGGAAAAACCACCGAAAAGTTAGGTTGCAATCGGCTCCAATCCACTTCCCGGATACTTTGTACTTCCGTATTCATAATGCGACCTTGAACATTGAACGAAACCGGGTCACCGATATTGACCTTGGCCATATTGGCGAAATCGCTGCTTACGGAAATCGGAATATCACCTTCTGAGTTAAAATTGTTCACCCATTCGCCCTGTAGTACTTTTTCGGAACCGATAAGGCTGTCACGATAAGTTACCCTAAATTCATGGTTCAATATCCACCGGCCTACTTGCGAAGTGGTGTCCTTTCGGATATCCTCCACATGTCTACCGTTCAAAGTTTCTACCCGCATGGTCACGATGGGAATTTTGTCTATTATGGGCAGACCCGAAGCTTCAATAGTGCTGGACACGGCTTCTACCTGCTGACTTTGGATATCCATAAGAATCATATTTGCACTGTTCGCACTATCTTCAATGGCTGCTTTTTCCAGCAACATGTCCTTGGTAAAATACAAAGTGCTTATCAAAAATGTGCCTATACCTATTGACAGTACCAATACCAAGGTCTGATTTTGGGGACGGAACAAATTTTTCAGACTTTGGCGGGGAACAACCCCCCAAGAATACGGAAAAAACCTTTTCAATAGGGCCATAAAGAATCGGGCCACAGCGGTCAAAATCAAAAACACCACCAGTAGACCTCCAACGAAAAAGAGTGACCTTAACAAATCATCCAATAACCAATAAGAAAACCCGAACACAAAAAGTATGATTCCCAAGCCTACTAATGCCGTGGCCCTTCTTGAGCGGGTTTGTGTCTCTTGTACCACACGTAGAGCCTGCAGGGGAGATACATATAGTGTTTTCATCAAGGGATAGAGCGCGAAAAGTACAGACATAGCCAACCCGAGTGACAATCCCAGAACAATGCTTTGAAGAGACAAAGTTATTTCTACTTCAACCGGAATCAAATCGCCTAGTAGTACTGGGAACAATTGTTGCAGTCCATAACCGATTAGGGTACCCAAAAGCCCTCCAATAACACCCATGCAGGCTATCTGAACAAAGAAAATCAAATAGCTCTGCTTCTTTGAAGCGCCCAAACATTTGAGCACGGCAATGGATTTTATCTTCATTTGAACATAGATGCCCATGCCACTGGCAATACCGACACACCCCAACAACAGAGCAATAAACCCGACCAGATTAAGGAACTTTCCAAAATTCTCATATCGTCTGCCCAGACGCCTAGCTTCGGACAAGTGGGTATCCAGGTCGGCTTCTTCTGCATCCAGCACTGGTTCCACTTTCTCGCTCAAAAGGGCCATATCCTGACCTTCATCTGCCCTAAAATAATATTTGTATTCGATTCGGCTACCGGTCTGTACCAGACCAGTGGTCTCTATAAATTGAAAAGGGATAAGTACGGGAGGTGCAATTGCCCCGAACACAGAAGTGCTGCCCGGAACGCTTTCCAATGCTCCAGCAATAGGAAGGGTAACGGCGCCCAGTTTGATGCTATCCCCTTTCTTCAGATTGAGCTGTAGCATGGTGGTGGCATCGACCAAAGCTCCATTGTCCAGATAACTATTCTTCGCCGATGATGGATTGGTTTCCAAATCTCCGTAGAACGGAAAATCTCCTTCCACTCCCCTGACTTCCATCAACTTGGTCCCATTATTTCCTGGAAAAGCGGCCATGGACAAAAAATTGATTTCCTTGGCATCGGAGCCGCCCAAGGAGTCCATAATACCCTGAACTTTATCGTTTACAGGTTTATCGCTTTCTATGACATAATCCGCGCCCAATAGGGATTTGGATTGTAATGCTATATTTTCCTTCAACAACCTGCTAAAAGAATGGACACTGACCACTGCGGCCACTCCCAAGGTAATGGAAAAAACGAACAGTAGAAGTTTACCATAGCTTGCTTTTCCATCGCGCCAGGCCATTTTTAGAAGCCATAAGAATCCAGCGTTGTTTTTTCCCATAATCAACCTACGGTTTCTTCTATTTTCCCAGACCTCAACCGGATACTTTTATCGGTTTTTTTGGCCAATTCCAAATCGTGGGTCACTATAACCAGTGCCGTACCCTGCTCCTTGTTCAGTTCGAACAGCAGCTCTTCTATTCGGGTTCCGGTATCGTCGTCAAGGTTGCCTGTGGGCTCATCGGCGAAAAGAATGGATGGCTTGTTGGAGAATGCACGAGCTAAGGCTACGCGTTGCTGCTCCCCACCGGATAATTGGGATGGATAATGTCCGGCCCTGTTCAGCAAACCTACCTTTTCCAAGAGTTCCCTACCCTGTTCGTAAGCATTTTTCACCCCTCGAAGTTCCAAGGGGACGATAACATTTTCCAAGGCGGTCAAAGTAGGCAACAATTGAAAATCTTGAAACACAAATCCTACGTTCTGGTTTCTTAAAAGCGCCCTTCCATCTTCATCCAATCCCATCAAATTTTCATTACAGAGCCATATTTCACCCTCATCGGTCGTATCTAGGCCGGCACAAAGGCCCAACAGTGTGGTTTTCCCACTGCCAGAAGGCCCGACAATGGCAAAACTTTGACCTTTATCCACATCAAACGACACATTGTTCAGTACATTTAGGTCGTGTTCACCGCTCCGATATGTTTTAGAGAGGTTTTGAACTTTTAATATCTTTGACATACCATGCTTTTGGTTAAAACTCTCAAAATACTAAAATTGTCCATGATCAAGAAAAACTCTGCCCTCAACAATTCGTTAATGTTATGTTATTTTTTGATGCTGATACTCGCAAGCTGCGGGGAAAAGAAACAGCAAAAAGAGGACAACCAAGCTTCTGTTGAGGAAGAAGTGGTCGAGGAGACAACGGAGTCAAGTAAAAAAATCCTTTTTTTTGGGGATAGCTTAACTGCCGGTTATGGTCTGGAGCTTGGTCAAGCATTCCCGTCGGTAATCCAACAACGAATTGATTCCCTAGGTTTAGACTATACCGTAATCAATGCTGGGTTGAGCGGTGAGACCACGGCAAGTGGTAAAAACCGTTTGGATTGGGTTCTAGAGGACGATATGGATATCGTCATTATAGAATTAGGCGCCAATGATGGTCTCAGGGGAGTTCCGCTTTCAGAGACCCAAAAGAACCTTCAGGAAATGATAAATCAAGTACAAAACGATCTTCCAAATGCCAAAATCATATTGGCCGGAATGAAGATTCCACCAAACATGGGCCCGGAATACACATCGGAGTTTGAAAACATATTCCCAACATTGGCAAATCAGGAAAATATTGCCCTAATCCCCTTTCTATTGGAAAATGTTGCAGGAATTCCCGAGCTCAATCAAGGAGATGGTATCCATCCTACCGTTGAGGGTCAAAAATTAGTAGCTGAAAATGTTTGGGAGGTGCTAAAGCCAATGTTGTAGGCGGTCTCAAGAATAACCCACCGCTTAAAAATCCCAAAGCAAGGGCAATAATAGAAATACGGCCAATGACATAATCGCAATGGAAATAAGGTTCATTAAAAACCCAGCCCGTACCATATCCGGAATCCGAAGGTATCCTGAGCCAAAAACGACTGCATTGGGTGGAGTGGCCACTGGTAGCATAAACGCGCATGATGCTGCCGAAGTGCATGCTACCATCAGTAAATAAGGATTTATTCCCAAAGTCAAGGCCAGTGGAGCTAAAACTGGAAGCATCATTGCCGTGGTGGCCAAATTGGAGGTGACTTCTGTCAAAAAATTAACGCACGTGATTACCAACAATAACAATAAAAAGAGGGGCAATCCTTCAAAAAATGCCATTTGTCCTCCTAAATAGCCAGCCAGCCCTGTTTCTTGAAATCCTTTGGCGATGGCCATCCCCCCTCCGAACAATAAGATTATCCCCCATGGAATCTGTACGGCTTCTGCCCATTGAATAAGTGGTTTGCCAGACCTGTTGGCAGGGATAATAAAAAGTAGGATGGCGGACCCAATGGCTATAATGGTATCATCGATGTTCGGAATGATTTTTTGTAAAAGAAAAGATCTGGTTATCCAACAAAAAGCTGTCAAAACAAAAACAAACAATACCATTTTCTCTTCCTTTCCCAGAGGTCCCAGTTCCTTTAAAAGTCTATTGATTTCTTCTTTACCGCCGGGGAAACGTGATCTACGCAATGGATAGGCAAGTCTAGTAAGGTATAACCACGCCAATATTAAAAGTATAGATGCTACCGGTAAACCAAATTTCATCCATTGCCAAAAACTGATGTCCACTCCGTAAGTTTTTTGAACAAACCCTGCAAAGACCAGGTTTGGCGGTGTTCCAATCAACGTGGCGATTCCTCCGATGGATGCGGCATAAGCTATTGACAGCATTAATAATTTACTGAATATCTTGTTCTCATCTTCGGGTGTGTCGGGGTTGTCCTTGAATTGTTTTACTATGGAAATTGCCATGGGCAACACCATTACGGTAGTCGCTGTATTGGAAATCCACATGGACAGAAAAGCGGTCGCGACCATAAAACCCAAGACTATGGTGTACATATTTGTGCCTATGGTCTTTATAATTTGGAGGGCTATTCTTTTGTGCAGGTTCCATTTTTCTATGGCCATGGCCAACATAAAACCTCCCATGTACAAAAACACATATTTGTGGCCGTAACTCGCGGTTGTGTCACCCAATGGAATGGTTCCCAGTAGTGGAAAGAGGACAATGGGCAACAATGCGGTAACTGCTATCGGAAGTACTTCAAAAACCCACCAAACCCCAATCCAAACGGTTGCAGCCAATATGTCCCGTCCTTGTGGCGAAAGCCCTTCTCCATTAAAAAAGTAGTGAATCAAAATAAATAGAATAGGGCCAAGAATAGCCCCAAACCGCTTGTATGACATATTGTTGTTGTTTAGTTGTGTGCAAAAAAAAAGGACGGCGGCCAATGTGCGGCGTCACCATCCCTTTCTGAAGATTACTAGATTTAATCGATATTCTCCTTGTCTATCCAGTACAATAAATAAGGAATATTATATGCGTGGGTCCAACCAAATACCCTGAGCCCTTGGTTGGTTTGCCAATTGGTAAATCGTCCCTTGCTCATAGGCAAATTGGAGATTTCCAAAAGGTCCTTGCTATAGGCCTCTGCATTTTCATAGTCTTCCGGTGACTTTGGAAGCTCACCTATTTTCAACAATTCGGCCCTGGCCAATGCTTCGTCCAAGTATACTTTTTCACCACTTATCTCATAACCAAGCAACAAAGGATAAATAGTGGCTAAATAAGATTCCATTTCGTGGTTCAATGGAGGTACGTCCCTGACCCATCTGGCATGCTTCAACAATGCCTTTCTTACTTCTTCATCACCTGTTATTTGCTGATATTTATAAAGTCCTTGCGCCACATAGGTCTGACTGTATCCATATCTATCCAATAGTAAATTGCCCCCTTGTCTTTCCTGAAGTTCCAACATTAAACCAACCCTATCATCTAGCTCTTCCTTGTATTTCTTCAATTTAGTCGCATCGTACAACTCTACTAGATTTAACACAGATAGATATAGTCTTCTACCCCTAAGGTCGTGCTCTCCCCAAATACGGTTGATATAAGTGTCTCCTGTCATTTTGGCCACCTCCAACGCTCTGTGGTCAGCTGATAGGTAATAATCCGCTATCCATCCCTGAATCCAAACATGGGCACTCAGGAGTGCATACCAATGTTCATTGGCATGTCTTCGCCCTATACCAAGGTATGGTGTGGATTCTGGCTCATCTTCATAATTCCAAAAATCAATGGCATCATTGATCTCTCCGTAATACGTTCGTTTTTTAGGCCAATGGATGTTGTCTACATCCATGGTATGCCTACTCATGGCTTGTGCCATTTTAAAATATTTGGGATTACCGGTACGCATAAAGTTGGTCCATAGCATAAAATCTACAGTAGGCTCATTGTTGGTCCATTGCACCCATTTGCCATCAAAGAAATAGCTTTTTCCGTCACCATAATTGAACATGCCATACCAAGGCTCGTTCTTTTGGTTATAGGCCCACCATTGGTATCTATATTGCAATGCGTTCTCAAATTCTGGATGAGTTTCGGAGGCAGGTGCCATATTCCCATATACTTTTGAATTTGTGTACCACTCGGGAGTGGCATGTGCTACCGGGCTTTCGGTAACATACTCCATTTTGTCGCCCACAGATTCTGTGGCATCGTTATCGTGGAAATAATAAACAAACTCTGTGGTCTTGGTGATACCTTGGGCAAAATTGTCCAACATGCCTCCATCTGGCTCTGTATTGTGCCTGGCAAAGTTCATTGGGCCATTTTCTTTGGGCCAGATACTTCCCAACAAGATGTTGTTGACAGGATCTACCTCAATACCTTTTGGGTATTCTTTCATAAAATTCTTAATGCCCAGGCCAACACCTCTTTTTCCATCGGTTACATTAATCCATCCCTTGGCTTTTTGAGCTTGGGCCACATTGGTTTCACCTTTGGAGACGGTTGCCTCAAAATCCAACTCTGCTTCGGAATCACTGTTCTTTCCTTTCTTGCTGAAGTTGTTAAGATAAAGACTTCTTAAACTAATGCTTTTACGTCTATCCGGTCCTTTTTGCAATAATTGAACTGGTGTTTCATCATTTACGGCAACTTCCTCCATAACGGTATCCGCTTCATCATTTTTCCAAGATCCCTCATAAAGTGGCATCGAAACGCTTACGTTATCATCCAAATGATATTTTAACTGGAGTCCTATGGCGGCAATCTGATCGTTCGGCTCTGTCCAGCCCATATCGTCTTCTGTACTCTCCGAAATAATTTCGCTGTTCTGCGTTGCAATGTTCGCGTGCTCTCCCTTTTGTTTTTTATGCTTGTCGGGAATACCGGTATATGTCATGGTATGCAATACTTTTATATAGCTCTTGCCTGCATAGGCATGCAACCAAATGGTAAATGGTGATAGGTTGTTATCTTCCCTATTGTAGGTATAGGTCCCTTCTATTCGGAAAATGGTGTGCAAGGGGCCGGAACCCTTTTCCCTAAAAACTTCGTTAATCACTGCTTTGGACGCATCAATTCCCGAATCGTCCAAAAGGTCAAAGAAAGATCCTCTGTTTTTCTCTGGTGATGAACCGATCAGTTCTTCTTCGGTAAACTTTCCATCTTTGTTGGAATCAAGAAAGACCTCATCTAAAAAACCGTTTCCTTTTTTATGTATTGAAAATGATAGCGGTCCTGTATTTACATCTATTCCGCCTTGAGGTCTCATGTTGTTCATGGAAACCACCTTCTTCTCTGGAAGGATGGGCACCACGCCATCCCCATACTCCAGCACATAGTCCTGTGTATCTTCGGAAAAGAAGAACACCCATACCCATTTGATACTGTCGTCCGTTGGCCCCCAATTGCTTACTTCCGTGGTCTGACAAGGTATTTCCGTGCCATCGGCGGTGAGTAAACGTAGATGATCTACGGAATTCAACTCTCCTTTTGGGAAAGGTATTCCCAAGGTTATGGGAGCGCCCTTTTTATTGTTCTCTACCGTTATGGCCACCTGTTTCCCTTTCTCTATGGGTTGGGAGCAGGATTTTAGCAGAAAACATGCCAGCAGTAATGATAGTATTATTCTCATTTGTGTAATAAGGTTATTTTTTTACAGACATAGTGCAGCTGCACCCAAAATGGGCGAATCCACCAAATCTGATGTTTCGATTTTAAAGTTTTCCAATTGTTTTTGATAGGCAAATGAATCCAGAGCATCATCCAAAGAAGCCTTGAAAAATGTATACGCGTTACTGATAGACCCCCCAAGAACGATACATTCTGGTGCATACAGATAGAGAATTGCCTTTATGGCAATACCCAGATGAACACCATACGTTTTAAAAGCAGACAATGCAGCGGTATCGTTGTCCATGGCTTTTTGATACAGTATCTTGGCAGATTCCCCATAAGTTTCTTCAAAAAAGAAGCTTCCCGCATATTGCTCCAGAATCCCATCTTTGTAGGGGAGCATACCTATTTCGCCTGCACCGCACAAGACTCCGTTGTAGAGTTTGTTGTCTATTAAAATCCCCATGCCGAGTCCAGTTCCCAATGAAAGTGCAATACAATTTTTATAGGGCTTTCCCTTTCCGAAATATTTTTCTCCCAATGCGAAACAATTGGCATCGTTGTTCAGGTGTACGGGGACGTTGAACTGTTTTTGTACCAGTTCTTTTAATGGGACTTTTTTCCATGTTGGAATGTTCTGCACATCGTACACTATGCCGGAATCCGGGTCCACTACGGCGGGTACCCCTATACCGATAGCCTCGACGTCAGTGGTCATGACTTCATCAATGGTCATCAATAATCTAGATAGTGATCTTTCGTAAGAATCGCTTTGGTTTACTTTGGAAAGACTGGTCTGCACCACCTCTTTACCAAAGACTCTCCCTGTTTTGATTTTGGTTCCACCAATATCAACCCCCAAAACCGTTTTTGCTTTTTTGCCCACTATTCCTTTTTTAAGCTTATGGTTTTATTGTTCACCAAGGGTTTGGCCCAAAATCCTATGGATAGGATGAACGCCAAGGGAATTATCAAAAAGAACATTCCTGATTTTAATGACATTAGTTCGCCCAAGCCTCCCACGATAAATGGTATCACTGCTCCTCCTGCAATACCGGTACAAAGAATACCGGATAATGAACCATGATGTTCCTTTACGGAGTTGAGTGCCAAGGAAAAGATTATGGAGTACATTACGGAAATGAAGAATCCTACCATTGGGAAACCTATCAACGCCATTTGCTCCGAGCCGGTAAGTGCCAAAATTAAACTTATGATGGTAATGGAAGTTGCCAAAATCAATAGCTTTCTACTGTCCATAAACTTTAACAACAATAAGCCCAATAGGCAACCAACAGTCAACATGGCCCAGAAATAGGATACTGTGTTGGCGCCGACCGTCTGTGGGTCCAATCCGTGATATTGGTTCAAAAATTGCGAAATCCAATTTCCAACACCCTGCTCTGTGCCCACGTAGCAAAAGATTCCCAAGAAATAAAGTATGGTCCATTTGTTCTTCAACAAATCCCAATACGAACTGGTATCTCCTGCCTTTTCTTCCTCGGTCTTTTCAAATTTTGGGTATTTGGTCAAAAAGACATAGAAAAACAACACCAACGATATCGCTGCAAAAACAATGTAAAGCGATGCCCATGGTAAATCCTGTGGCACCCATCCGCGCAACATTTCCGCAAATGTGTCACCTATGTTATTCTTGCTTACCAGGTATTTATATAAATAAGGACTTAAAAATGATGCCGCTCCAAAAACCAATTGAGCCAACACGGAATTGAACGCAAAGTGTTCTTCGCCTCCTGCCACCCTCAACATTGGATTTATAATTACTTGAAGCACCGCCATACAACATCCCAACACAAACAAGGTTATGCTAAAAACGCCGTATTGTGGCAATAGGGCAAAACCCAGGGAAGCAAGCGCCATGACCAAGAACGATATTGAAAGTAATGTCCTCTCACTATACTTTTCGGATAAAAAGCCTGCCGGTATGGACATAATGCCATACGCTATAAAAAAAGTAAACGGCAATAGGCCTGTTAAGGTAAGACTGAGGTCAAAACTATCCTTAACGTCCACGATTATTGAATTTAGGATATTGGTTATGAACGAAATCACAAAGAATACGATCATTACCAGTCCTATAATGTGGATGTATCTTTTGGTCTTGGGCTTGCTGGTCTCCATTGTATAATTGGTTGGTTATTTAATTTGGATGCTACCTGGGCGGTCAGTGGTATTTACCTATTTGGACCCCAACATTGGGAACATTTGTTTGATCTCTTCATCCGTAGGCTGTTTTCCATACTCACAGATTTCGAAGAACTCCACTTGGTTAACTTTTGATGTATCTACGTTAGGGTACCATTTTTTAACGGCTTCCAAAGTGCTTGCATCCGGCTTTCTGTTCATCCACTTTTCTTTGAGCCACTTTAAACGTTCTTGTTCACCGGTTGGAATGGTCGAAACATCTACCCCATTGGTCCATGGCAACCATTCGAACATTTGCGAATCGTGTGCTGCCAGGCCTTTTACCTTGGTATCTATAACATCATCAACAATCACGGCTATATCCTTTTGAAAAGGGTACGGTTTTTTGAAATGGTCGCTCATATAAAGAAAAACCGGGTTCTTTTCCAATGGTGGTGTGTCCGGGGCCACATTTGGCACAATGTTCATATAAGCGGCATCTTGTACCACGGAACCTGCATTTCTATGATCTGGGTGATAATCGTTTGGTCTCAGTCCCAAAACGATGTCTGCATCCCATTCCCTGATTCTACGGATTACTTCCAATCGTACGTTCAAGGTGGGGAACAACTCCCCATCGTGGTTGTCCAACACTTCATATTCTGCAATGCCAAGTGCCTTTGCCGCATCCTTGGCTTCTTGCCGGCGTTTTTTGGCAAGGACGCCACCGCCCATGGCATAATGTCCTGCGTCTCCATTGGTCAAAGCCAAAAACTTTACATTATGCCCCATTTTGGCAAACAGTGCCGCTGTTCCCCCGAACTTGGAATCACAATCATCGGGATGCGCACCAATTGCCAGAATATTCAAGGCCTTTTTCTGTTGTGCTTGAATCGTTGTAAATGCAAAGCATAAACAAACTGCCATTACTAATTTTCTCATTTTTCTATTTTATTATATGGTTTCTTTAAAATTTTACAATTCCAGTCCTAGTCGCCTCTTGTGAAGCAACCAACCTTTGCATTAAAAACATTCCATTTACAGGTCAGTTATCGCGCATAGTGATAAGTAGGAAATCCATGGTTTGGGTGCACTGATCAATCAAACTAACCTAATGAATGAAAACATTAATTTTTGATACTAATTCTGATTAAAATTTGGATTGATATCCATTTCCCTTTGCGGGATAAAGAAAAACTCTTTCGTACTTGTTATAAAATCCTCTGCCTCTATAACTTTTTCCGTGGCACCAAAGCGCTTTAGGTCGGGCCACCTATGGTTCTCAAAGGCAAGTTCCACTCTTCTTTCATGTAACAGCTTTTCCTCAAAAGTGCCTGGTGTAGTGGCATCGATATCCGGTAACCCGGCCCTGTTTCTTACCTCGTTGATCAAGTCATAACTTTCTGGTGTTTCACCCAAGGCTTCTGCTAGCATAAGTAGAACATCTGCATAGCGGAACACCACAAAATTGATGTCGGAATCGTTCTCTATGGCCAAATCGGATTGGTATTTTCTGACATGTCTTGCCTCGACAACTTCTCCTTCAAGATTGACGTACGTAGCTCCCATTGAGGGTTCAAATCTTAAATCTCCATCTTCGTAAGCCTCTAACATAGAAACTGTTGGACGGTTTCTTCCAAACCCGGAACCTGTCTGTAAATCGGTGCTGGGTGAAAAATCGTTGGTGTAAAGACTTCCTTGGCCAATACCTCCACTGATGTACTGAACCTCAAAAATGGATTCTGCATTGTTCTCATTGGCAACGCCCCATAAATCCGAATAGTTAGGCAATAATTCGTAACCGTAATCGGAGATGATTCGCCTCAAAACAGTTTCTGCGGCACCATTATCTCCCATGGTCAACAATACTTTGGCCAATAAGGTAGCTGCAGCTCCTTTTGTTGCCTTGCCTACCTGACTTCCTGAATATGACACGGGAAGGTTGCCTTCGGCAGTGGTCAAATCGGTTATCAATTGCTCCAATACAGTGTTTTGGTCCACTTGAACAAGCTCGTCACCAGATACATAGGGAGTTAATTGCAACGGTATATTTCCAAAGCCAATGGCCAAGTGATAATACACCAAAGAACGGATAAACAGGGCTTCACCGGTTACCCGGTTCTTTAAAGTAGCGTCCATTTCTATTTCCGGGATACGATCCAAGATTACGTTACAGTTGGAGATTACCCTGTAGGAGTCGCTCCATGCAGAGGTTATCTGCTCGTTCAACGCATCTTCTGTAAAGGAGTTTATCTCGGTGTACTGACGGGCCAATCCGGTGGCATCGGGTCCTTGGTCGGTATTATCGCTTCGCATTTCGAACATTGTCCAATAGCCGCGTCCGTAAGTCCCTGTGCTCTGCAATCCTGCATAGCTGGCATTTATGGCCACTTCAAAATCTTCGGGATCGTTGTAAAAGTCCGCCTCGTTTCTATTGGAAATTGGTGCGAGATCTGTAAAGTCTTCACTACATCCGGTAGCTAGCACCGTACATAGCATTATATATAGAATTCGTTTCATTTTTTTCCGTTTTTAGGTTAGAACTTTAGGTTTAATCCCAGTGTGAAAGACTTGGTGAGCGGAAACGCTCCATAATCCTCTCCAGGTGTTAAACTATTCGTGGTAATGCTACTGACCTCTGGGTTATAACCGAGGTAATCGGTAATGGTAAAGAGGTTTGTTCCCGTAACATAGAACCTAAGTTTTTGGATTTTGCTTCCAAAAAGATTGTCGGTCGGCAAGGTGTAGCCCAAGGTCACATTCCTTAAGCGTATATAAGATCCGTCTTCCACTTGAAAAGAGGAGGGCCTGTTGTTGTTGCCATGGTTTCCAGATTCCCTATCTGCCCTTGGTATGTATCCATTGCCGGGCTCTGAAGGTGACCTCCAACGCTCGTTGAAAACTGCATAGGAATTAAAGTTGGCCTCTCCGTTCTTCATATGTCTTGAAGTAAGGTTAAGAATCTCGTTGCCTTCAACCCCTTGAATCAAAAAGCTAAAATCGATATTCTTAAAGGTCAATCGGTTGTTGATTCCCCATGTGAAGTCTGGAAAGTAACTCCCTGTAACTGTTCTATCATCTGGGGTTATCTCTCCATCACCATCAATATCCTTAAATCTAAAATCTCCTGGTGCCGGATCGGGCGCTTGGGTATCCAACGGAGCATTATCTATTTCTTCTTGAGATTGATAGATACCGTCCACTACATAGCCATAATAACTACCTATGGGATCTCCAACCCGTGTTACGTGCCTTACGCCAGCACTTCCAGAAGAATAAATCGGTTCATTGCTCTCATTTAGGGAAAGAACTTCATTCTTGTTGGTAGAAAAGTTGATATCCGTATTCCAAGTGAAGTTATCACCTACAAAGTTTTTGGTGCTCAATGCAAGCTCCAAACCTGTATTCTTCACCTCTCCCAAATTTCGCAAAGTTGTCTCGAATCCAGACACTGATGATATGGCCACATTAAGCAACAGGTCTCTTGTTCTGGTATCGTAATAATCTGCCAAAAGGAATACTCTGTTATTGAAAAGACCCAACTCAATACCTGCATCCACTTGCTCGGATTTCTCCCAAGTAAGGTTTGGATTCGGAATTGTGCTCTGTACAAGTCCATTGATTTCGTTTCCTCCAAGGTTATAGTTCTGAGGTGATAATAATCCTACGGCACCATAGTTTGGAATCTCAAAATTTCCTGTTTGTCCCCAGCTTACACGTAGTTTAAGTTCAGATATGGTTTCAGAGTCGGCCAAAAACTCCTCCTCGTTCATTCTCCATCCCGCCGAAAAGGATGGGAAGTATCCTGTTTGGTTGTTCTGTCCAAATCTTGATGATTTATCGGAACGGAACGTCCCCGTAAAAAGGTATTTATCCTTATAACTATAATTTACCCTAAAAAGAGACGACAACAAGGACCATTGCTCCTTAACAGATGTTCCTCCAAATACTTGCCCCCCGCTAACTGTGGGTACCAAATCATCCGGATAGTTGTTTGCCAGAACGCGTTGTAGTGACAAATTGTCCCTCTGGGCGGTATAGCCCAAAACTGCATCTATGTAATGATCACCAAACTCCTTTGTCCAATTAAGTGTGTTTTCCCAAAGCCAATTGGTCTCTGTTGAGGAAGAGGCCTGACCATAAGGGTTTCCATCCGCCGAGTTTCTGAACAAAAGCGTGTTGGCCCTGTAAAAATCTTGGTTGAATAGGTTGATGTACACCCCTCCAAAAGTTTTAAAGCTCAACTCGGGAAGAATATCATACGTTAGCCCAAGGTTTCCCCTAGTCTGAAATTGGAAAATCTTATCGTCCACTGCCTCAATAATGGCCAATGGGTTACTTGCCGTGGTGGTCCCGCCTCCCAAATAGGATTGGTTGTTCAATTGGTTGATGGTTCCATCTGGATTGTACGGGCTAACCGTAGGCGAATGGACTATTCCCGAATAAACAATTCCCGGAGGCGTTCCAAAATATGGAGAGTTGGCAGGTACCCTTTGATTCTCGGTAACGGTCGGCGCCAATCTCAGATCCAAGTTCAATCTTTCGGTCAATTGGGAATTCAGATTCAACAATATGGAGTAACGCTCAAACTTTGCTTTATCAATAACGCCTGTTTGAGAGAAATACCCTGTTGATGCATAGAAGCTTGTTTTGTTCCTGATAGGCGAAGCATATGAAAAATTATAGCTCTGCACTATTCCTGTTTGAAACATGAGGTCTTGCCAATCAGTATCTGTCCCATCCCAGTTCAAGAAAGATTCTGGCAATTCATAGTTGGCGTTGCCCCTGTCGCCAGGCCCAATAGGGTCGTCTACCGAGGCTCCATCTACTGCCTGGAGATATGCATTGTTTCTGGCATCTCTGGTAAAATCAATCAATTCAGGTGCGTTCATCAAATCCAATTTATTGGCCACGGATTGCATGCTCACATAAGAGTCAAAAGAAAAAACACCTTCTTCCCCATTAGAACCTTTCTTAGTGGTGATCAAAAGAACCCCATTACCACCACGGGAACCATAAATAGCCGCTGCACTGGCATCTTTTAAAACCTGAATGGATTCAATATCGTTCGGGTTCAATGTGGCCAATGGATTAATAGTCGGTGGTTGAAAAGCAGCACTCCTGTTATTAATACCTCCTAATTGACTTGAAGAGGTAAGGTTACGGGAAATTGGGATTCCATCCACAACGAACAATGGGTCGTTACCTGCAGATATGGAACCCGAACCCCTCACACGAATGTTCGGTGCAGCTCCTGGCTCACCAGAAACTTCTTGTACCTGTACCCCTGTTACTTGGCCAATAAGTGCACTTTCCGGTGTAAGTGCTGGTACTTCCGTGATGGTTTCGGGGGTAATGGAAACTACGGAACCTGTAACCTTTTTCTTGGCCAAGGTACCATAACCTACTACCACAACTTCTTCCAAGGCAGCAGCATCCTGCTCCATGGTCACGGTTATGGATGTTTGCCCCGCCACATTTACTTCTTTTGCTTTGTAGCCAATATAAGTCACTTGGATCACGGTAACTCCCGTAGGCAGTGTAATGGCAAAGTTTCCATCAAAATCAGTGGTTGTCCCTTCACTTGTGCCTTTGGCTATTATTGTGGCCCCGGCAAGCGGTATTCCTGCTTCGTCCAATACCGTTCCCGTAAGATTGGCCTGAGGATTTTCTGCATTTACCTTGCTCTGTGGGGTTAAACTTGGCAGTGACTTTCTGTTCTTCTTTATAACAATCTGCCTCTCGATTATCTCAAATGACAGGTCGGTCCCCTTGAATATTTCCTTTAAAAAATCTTGTATGCAAAGGTTCTTACCGTTTATGGTCACTCTTCGGTCAATATCGACCTCAGAGGCTTCATAAAAGAATTTATAGCCAGTGGACTCGGTAACGGTCTCGAACACCTCGCCCAACTTGATTTGGTAAAAGCTCTTCTCCACCTTATCGTATTGAGCGCAGGATGCGGCATTTACTTGGCCGAACATGAAAAGCAAGAAAAATCCGTACAGTAATCTTTTGCCCAGCCTTGGTACAATGGCAGGTTTAGTTTTGGTTTTTTTCATAATTGAAAAGTCTAGTTAGTTAGTAATTGTTTTTTGGTTTAATTGGTTTTCACATCATAGGCACTACTGTTTATTAGGATTTTTAATTGTTATTACATTATCGTTCTTGTCATAGCTAAAGTGGGTATGGGCCTGTATGGTTCTTAGCACATGATCTATATTTTCTTCATCGAACATTCCGGTGAACCTCCGCTCATCCAACTCCTTGTATGTATTGTGAATTTTTATATTGTATTGGCGCTGTAGCCTTTTTATGATTTGTCCCATGGATTCATTTTCAAATGCTAAAATTCCTTTGGTCCATGATATATATGAGGCAACATCAACATCTTCGACCATAAAATCCATGTCGCCGCCAACAACACTGGTTGCTTTTTGCGAAGGTTTAAGCATTTGTATATCCCTTGAATTTAAGTTGGCCGGATTGCCCACACCTACGGAACCTTCTACCAGAACCACTTCTGCCGGACCATCATCCTCATATGCGGAAACATTGAAAACAGTCCCAAATACTTGGGTATACATGCCCTCCGTTTTTACGATGAATGGTTTTTGTGGGTTTTTGGCAACTTCAAAGAATGCCTCGCCATTCAGTTTCACCTCTCTGGTATCGGTTCCCTCAAAACTTGATGGATAAGTGATACTAGACCCTGAATTGAGCATTACAACCGAACCATCTTGTAAGGTTATGGATAAATTTTTCCCAAATGGCACCCTGATTGTATTGTTACTAACCTTATCCTTCTTTCCTTTTTCTTGCTTTTGGGACAGCATACCCTTCACCATAGATACCACCGTGTTCCCATTTTTACTCTGTATAGTGGCATCGGATTCAGGGTCAATGGTAAGTACTTCCCCATTGTCCAATTGCAGTGTTATCTGGCCAGGGGCATCATCCACTGGGACGTTAACAACTGTTTCTTGGTTCAACAAAAAGAACAATGAGGAGCCGACAGTGATCATTATAACCGCTGCATACTTCCATATATGATTTTGGGCATATAAGGGCCGAACCCTCACGGTTTCCTTTTTCTTGATTGTATGTAGGAAGTCTTCAAAAGCTTCTTCAGTTTGCCAAGATTTATCCTCATAGTTGACCAAAAAATCTGCTTGTACTAATTTTTTGAAAACCTCTTTATTGTTTCCCTTCTTTACCCATTCATATAAAATGGCCAATTCTTCTTGAGAAGCTTCTTGGTTGATATACCTGGTAATTATTCTTCTGATATCAATTTTGGTCATTTGAAAAATATTGTCACTTTTAGAAGAGACGCAACTTTTTCAAAAAACCCTTACATAAATTTATTTTTTTAACATTTTAAATATGAAGTAACCTGCTATTTTGAAGAATTTTTAGATAACAGATGTTACATGCCGAGCATATTTTTGGGCAGGGAAAGTCTTATAAAAATGAGGTGAGTTGTGCTCTCAAGCGTTTCATGGCCTTAGCCATATGTACTTCTACCGTTTTAATTGAAATATGCAGCTGCTCGGAAATTTCCCTATACTTGAGCCCTTCTTTTTTACTCATGATAAAGACTTTTTTGCACTGCTCGGGCAGATTATCTATTTCCATCTCAACTCTTTTGAGTCGTTCCTCAAAAAGGGATGTATCTGCATCGACCAGTTCTAAATAGGCTTCTTGTTTAAGGTTTTCGAGCAATTCAAACTCTTTTTTCTTTCTTCTTTGGGAATCAATGAACAGATTATAAGCTACTTTGAAGAGGTATCTTTTCAGTTTATCTTTGGATAAGGAAAGTTTTTTTCTGTTCTCCCATATTTTAATGAAGGTTTGCTGCGCTATATCTTCCGCAATCTTTGGATTCCCGGAAATCGCTGTCATATAATTACAAAGCTCCCCATGGTACAATTTAAAAAGGTGACCATAGGCCTCTTTGCAGCCACTCTTTAACTGCGCAATTAGGTAAGATTCATTTTTGAAATTGTCTTGGTCCATTTTTTCGCCTCTCATTTTAATGTGGAAAAGCAAAAAGGAATCAACATAAACTTAGTTATATGCCTTTTCTATTTCTCCACAGAAACGCTACAGATCAAACTAAATCAAGTAGCGAATACCTTAAACGCGAAAGTGACATATGATGTAAACCTCCCCCCAAAGAGGTCTTCTCTATAAAAGAAGAATTGTTTTCACCTTTTGGATTTAGTAAAAAACCAATTGAAATTGTACCAAAAAACGTTAACAAATTATAAAAAAATCTTTAAATAGGTCTACTACTAAAGATTTTTTTTGGTAAAGGAATGTATTTGGTCAGTATGCCAAGCCTTTCAATATGTACATCGTATAAGCTGAATACAGTAAAATCACCATATTCACCTTATACCAATGTTGGCCTGATCGGTTATCCGAATATCCTAAAAAGTCTTGACTTTTACTGCCCCATCCTTCAAATTAAACTCAAATGTACCGGAACTAAGCTCATAGGTGCCGACTTTGATTCCATGGCGTTGCCCTATTTCTTTAAATTCAACACCTTTAATCGGTTTAAAGGAATCTTCTCCTTCTGTTCCCATTGGCAAATAAAGCGTTGCACTTGTATTGGCCGGGACAGTTGCTTTGTAAGATATCATGTTTCCTTGGCCATCAGAAGTCCAACTGCTATATATTTTCCCATAATTTGATTCATAACTACCTGATAGGGATTCGAATGTACCGGCTACCTGTGGCTGTAAAACAAAATGCTTATAACCAGCCTCTCCATTTTGATGGTCGGTAGTGATGCCCAATTGAAACTCGTACATCCATTGGCCAACTGCACCCAGGGCAAAGTGGTTGAAGGAATTCATCCTGTTTTCGTTGTTTTCCTTGAAAGCGGCCTTAAACCCGTTCCAACGCTCCCAAATAGAAGTTGCCCCTTTAGTAACGGGATACAACCAGGAAGTGTAATCGGTACTTGAAAACAATTTGTACGCTTCAACAACCTTGCCTCCTCGGCTCAATGATGGTAAAATATTCGGTGTGCCCGAAAAACCTGTGGTTATGGTGTAGGGTAGAAAATCTTCGGTAACCTGTTCGTTGTTCATTCCAAAACCGCCCAAGGCGCCTTCCCTCATGGGATAGGTTACCCTAGTTCCATCAGGCTTTGTATTACTGGTGGAGGGCTCTTTTACCAGTTCTGCCAAATAGGCTTCAGCCTTTAGTTTATTTTTCTCACTAAAAACGTTGAAATTAAGCGGGGTGGCATACGACGATTGGGAATGCACTATCAATCCCTCTAGGTTTTTGGTTCTTCCAGATTCAGGATCGACAAAAAATTGGTTCCATTCTTCTTTGGCTTTTTGATGCCTGTCTCGCAATACATTGGCGTAATCTGTTTCTCCAATGGCATCGGCCATAATGGCGGTCACCTCCATCATATAAATATAGATGGCATTGTTAACCAACTCTGGCGGAGTATTGTTGTCCATGGCCAACCAATCGGCAAGTCCGTCGGTTTTAGCGGATAGATAGGTATATTCTTCACTAAAATCATAATGATCCATACCATCCAGCCAAAGTCGCATGGTTTCCATATTCTCCTCTATGATCTTGGTGTCGCCGTACTGACTATATAACTGCCAAGGCACCATACAAACGGCTCCGGCCCATGTGGTTCCATTGGCAAAGCTCGTATCATCAATCATGTTGTAGGTGGGTACTGTACTGCCAATACCTCCGGCGGCCTCGGTTTCACTTCCAACGCCTTGGTCATCGCGCAAGGCCACCATCCATTGTCTAAAAAAATTGTAGGTATCGGAATTATAGGTTCCCGTTCTTGTATAGGCCTGTGCATCTCCCGTCCACCCCATACGCTCGTTTCGTTGTGGGCAATCGGTGGGCAATGTGAAGAAATTCCCCAATTGACTACGCTGTATATTTTTAAAGAGTTGGTTTGCTAATTCCCCTGTGGCTCCATCCGTAGTAGTGGCCACATAAGTCCCCGAGGGCAGTTCATCCGAAGATAGCGATAGTCCTATTACATTTTCCAATGGCAATGGCCCTGTATGACTGGGCAAAGTGACCTGCACATATTGGTAGCCCCTAAAAGTTGTTCTTGGTTGAATCACCACTTGACCATCATCCTTTGCAATATAAAAATCGGTTGCCATGGCAGCTCTGTAATTCTCCGTGAGGATACGTCCTGCAATACCCTTACCATTTTCATACCCATACCTATCAATATACTGAGGTTCATCCCCATCTAGTCCAGGGTAGACTTGTTCCCCATACCTCAAAATGATGGTATCCCCTTTTTTGAGCCATCCTTGGGGAACGGTAATGGAGGGAACGCCCACCATGTTGACACCCATATTGTAAGTGTATGTCCTTTCATCTTCACTGTGTACTTTCATTACCTCCGTCGACTGAAGGTTTTCCACAACCCTTACAGGTCGGTCGTAACGGGACACGATTTCAAAATCTATCCAATCCCTTGATTGTACTTCTTCGGCGTTGGCCCATTTTGAATCATCATATGCCGTGGTGGCCCAGCCATTTATTTTACCATCAGCCGCAATGTTTTCTTCTTTGAGGGCATTGTAACGTTCCCCTTGAAAAAAACTTCCGTATTCCACTGGACCCTCTGTAAATATTTTCCATGTATCTGGGTCAGTAACCACAGTTTGTTCACTCCCATCCTCATAAGTGATGACCAATTTGGCCAACAAAGCTTCGGTATCTCCAAAAAAATTGAAGTTTGCAGGTGTATAGGTCATATAACCTGTGTACCAGCCAGGAAAAACCAATGCTCCAATCACATTTTCCCCTTGATTAATGTTTTTGGTGACATCGTAAGCGTAGTACCCCAAAGTTTCCCGAAACTGGGTTGCTCCGGGTGCAAACCAATCTTCACCAATTCGATTACCATTGACATATACCTCGTTGGAACCCATTGAAGTAACATACAGTTTTGCCTTGGCGATATTCTTGTTTCCTGTATTAAATTCTGAGCGCAACATGGTCGCGGAGCCATGACTTGGGTCTGCATATTGAATCAAGGTTGTATCAGTAGTATTCCCTAATTCGATGATACCGTCTTGATTAATGGAAAGACCTTCAAAATCTTTGAATATGGCATAAGTGGCCCCTATATCTTTTCCAAAGACTTCACTATTGTTTGGATCACTTTTTCCAGCATTCAAAATTTTGTAATCCTTAAAGATTGCCTTTGTGCCAGGTTCTGCAGCAAAACCTATTGAATTTATATGAGGATATGTCAAAAAGTTTCCTCCACCGGCACCTGTAACCGAAAAACCTACTTCCCTAAATTGTGGAGGTATGGGGTTGTTGGGGTCTTCAGGTTCCAAAAGCAGCCTTTCCCCATTAATTTTGATTACAATATTACTAGCATTAACTCCGATTTTGAGTTTGTTCATTTGGGATTTGTTGCCCGGTGTAATCAATGTATTAATATTGGTTTGAGGGTAGTTGGCCTTGGAAATGGTCATATAAGGTTTCTTGGCCGAATCGTCCTTATCAAAACCAACACGGTAGATGTTCAAGAGTGCACCCTTGGAACTGCCCACCCCTGAAATATCAATTTCCAATCGGAGGTAGTTTTCACCTCCCATGTTATTGATATTCTGAAACTTATTGTTGAACCTAAAATCATTGGCTCCAATAATAAGAGACGCTGTATTCCCTTCCATAATCTGAAAATCAGTTTCTATATCAAAGAGCAATGCAGACGTGGCATCCAAGGTCAAAGTATTGGTGCCTATAAATTGTGCACCATCCCAGGCGGATATTTCAGGATTCATCAACCCAGTTTCAAAACTGGATTCTTGATTATAGATTTTCCCTTCGGCATCCCAAACGGTTAAATCCCAAGTATAGGCCGTCTCTGGCTCCAAAGGTTCCCCTTTGTAAGAGATGTTATTGGAAATACCGCTCTCGACCTTTCCACTATTCCAAACTTGGTTGCCATCAGATTTGGAAACTTTTATTTGATAAGCTTGCTGCTGCTGCCCCACTACCTCGGATTTCATCTGCCAACCGAACAATGGATTTTCATCTTCAACGGCCAAGGGCCTTTCAGCATAGGCCACCCGGAGATTTTCAATTTCTGTAGTTGGGGAACCACAAGAAATAAACATAAGAAGACCCGCCCATATAAGGGTAGCAATTGTTTTTGAAAATAATTTCATTGTTTCGTTTTTTTAGATATAGGATCGGTTTATAACTTAGCTATCAAAGCCAAGAATTCCTTGTCGTGTTGTGGTTTAACTTCGCAGTTGTTATCAAAAAACATGGTCACTGTATTCTGAGGATTGTATTGCGGCCATTGTGGTAATCCATCATGATTGGGATTTCCTTTTTTGGCAAAGTTTATCCACGCACTGCTCATTTTATCGGCTAAAACATGGGCCTCTTGACCGCCTCCAGTCATTTGTCTGGCCCGTTCCACATTATCAAAAACAAATGGGAGTTCCATACAATGTAGTGCCTTGTATTTCCCATCAAAAACCGGGGACTGCCATGTGAACATAAACATGTACACAGGTGCACCATTATCCAATTGCGACTTTTTATTCGCTTGGAAAACGGCACCAGGTCTGAAAGTAGCATCGATATCCAAAAGGTCTGAAGGTCTTGTGTCGTTTGGATATGCCTTTTTTACAGCTGATACGTAATCATCCGCCTTGTCCTTGTACGTTTCTTTGATATGTGCCATCACTTTTTCTTCGGATGCACCAAAAAAGCGTCCGTTCATAAACGGGGTAAATTCATTTTTGGTAGTTCCCAACATCAAAGGAATATCTTTGGAAAGTTCAAATGCCCCATCGGACATCAAATCTTGAGGAAGTACAGTACCATCCATACTTGGGCCCCAATTAAGGCTCATTCCCACGGGAACAATACCCTTTGCTTTCATTTGTTTGGCCACTGTTTGCAATGCTGCACTTCCCGCTGCACTTAATTTATCAAATGGAATAGTTAGAAGGCTATCCACTTGGTCCTCCGATAATGAGAGTTCCTTTAGTACCTCGGCTGCAATCGCTCTTGTTGTTTCTTTTTTGGAAAGACTTCCCCTAAAGGAGCCACTTTGATTAATTGCTTTATGGAACAATCCCTTGGCCTTGGGCATGGCCATTAATGTATTCACTTTGGCCCCACCTCCAGACTGGCCAAAAATCGTCACATTATTAGGGTCTCCACCAAAGTTCGAGATATTGTTCTTTACCCAGTCCAAGGCAGCTACAATATCCAACATACTATTATTGGGTGTATGTTTGTACTTATCACCATAGGCGGAAAGATCTAAAAAGCCCAAAATATTCAATCTATGATTGATAGAAACCACGACCACATCGCCTTTGGCGCTCAAATTTTCCCCATGGTATGATGGTAGTTCTTGACTTGAGCCTGCGGTAAATCCTCCTCCGTGAATCCAAAAAAGTACGGGTCTTTTTTTGTTATCATCAATGCTAGGTGTCCAAACATTAAGCCGAAGGCAATCTTCACTCGTGTATCCCCAGTCATGGTCGAAAACGAATTCTGATTCATCTTGCACCTGTGTGGTAGGTGTCATCAACGGAGCTACCGGGCCATACATAGTGGAACTCCTGACTCCATCCCAAGATGCTACTTTTTTTGCAGGCATAAATCGCTCTGCTGTCGCGTAGGGAATTCCTTTATAAGTGTATATTCCATTTTGGATAAATCCGCGGACTTTTCCGGATTCGGTATCGGTAACGGCCACATCTACTCCGGTTACAACTTCGGTTTGGGCCATTGCGATTTGCCCAATAAGGCAGACCCCAATTAGTAAAATTGATCTTGTTTTCATTTTTATGTGCTTATGTTATGTTTATACCATATGGACAATCTTTGTTGACCAAAGAGATTGCTATCCATTAAATATACAATCCTGTCCCAAAAAACCACTCATTGTTGGCTAGGATTCCTTTTAAATCGGTTTTTATAAAAGCTAGATTCCTCCTTACTTACAATTTTTCAAAGACATCGGCCAGCATCCCGATTTCTTGTTTTGTGGATACCTTGAATTTATAGGTGTACGGGGACCTATTTTGGTCGTCGGTTTATTTTTGCCCAAACTTTCCAGAATATTCATTACCAATATCTTTTCCTAAAAACTTTTCATAGGAAACTCCTTGTCATAAAAACAGCCCCGTAGAGCTCCTTGACCTTAGTAAAGCGATCAGCGGTATGAATATGACATTCCTGTTCTTGAAAACGAGCTAAGCCTCCTACATAATCAATGTTGTTGGTAAGTCCTAAAATTAATTCATATTTAATGAGACAGAACCAAAATCAACGGCATGGCTTTCATCTAATCGTTTATTTTTCTGTTACAAGTCCAGTTCTTGGTTCTTTTGGCAATTATACCTAACAGTACAGAACACTTAAAAGAAAATAGTCTGGTAAATTTACGGGTGAAAGTAATCCGAGGGATATCGGAAGCATCGGTAGAACTATCAAAGTCGAACTTCTAGAGAATGAACGCTACGAGAACGTTCAATACATAAATACATGCTACAATCTAAATTGAAATGTCCAACAGCAATCATCCTACTAACCATATTATTTAATTGGAGCTGTGCCATAAAGCCAAAAGATGTTACGAACACTTCAAAAAAAAAGGAAAGAGAGATGTTAGGACAAATGAACAATGTTTTTATTCCCTCTTATATCGATACTTGTAACACCGGTACGGGCAATGAGCTCAAACTGCTGATCATAGGGAACAGTCTTTCCTATCATGGAATTGCGCCCGGAATTGGATGGCACCATAATAGCGGAATGGCCGCTTCCAAAAAGGAAAACGATTATGCCCATCAACTATTTCAATCTATTCAGGTAAAGCGTCCCAATCATAAGGTCTACATGAGGATATCGAACTTTGCCACGTTTGAAAGGGAGCCCAAGGGCTGGAATGCTCAGACAGTAAAGGAACTCCAAGACTATAATCCAGATATTGTGGTTTTTCAATTGGGTGAAAATGTGGATGGGGCAAATGCTTCGGTATTAGAGCTCTTCGGAAAACAATATATCAAACTGATTGATTCGTTCAAATCGGATAGCCAGAGACATATTATCGCTACCACTCCATTCTTTCCTTCACTGGAGAAGAATAAAATAATACAGGATGCCGCCATGGCAACGGGCATTGATTTGGTCGACCTTTCCCATTTGACATTGATCGATCCCGAGAACTACGCAAAAAATGAAACTGATTATCCAAAAGGAAAAAATGATTGGAAGGTAGATGGGATAGGAATCCATCCTGGGGATAAGGGAATGCAAAACATTGCTAATCTTTTGTTTATTTCAATACAACAATTTTTGGATTCAAAAAATTAAATGTTCAGCCATCTTTTTTGAACAAAATAAGTATTTTACAAATCCAAAGTCTAATGAACACAAAGTTTGCCATCACTCTCAAAGTCGACATAAAAACGTTGCAATTAACCTTAAATTCCCCCTAGAATACCGATGACATCCAAAAAAGTATTGAGTTACATAGAGGTAAAACAGAACTCTAGAATCCCCAAGTACAAACAAATCGTAAATTCCATTTTAACGAACATTGCCAACGGGAACTTTAGTGTGAACGACCGAATTCCCTCTATCAACGAGTTGAGCGAAGAATTTTATCTATCACGAGATACGGTAGAAAAGGCCTATAACCTGCTGAAGAGCAAAAAAGTGATTTCCTCTATCCCAGGTAAGGGTTCCTATATTTCAAGTACGGAACTTGTATCCAAGATCAACGTGTTTTTTCTGATCAACAAATTGAGTTCCTATAAGCTCAAGGTATATCAATCGTTCATTGATAGGATGGGCAACCAAGCCCATATTGACCTTAATGTATATCATTGCGATGAAACCATGTTCCTAAACCTTCTGGACAAAAACATTGACGCTTATGATTATTTTGTAATCATGCCGCATTTTAAGACGGATGACCTAAAACATGTAAGTTTTACGGAAAAAACACTCGAAGCTGTCAATAGAATTCCTGAAAATAAATTGATTATAATGGACAATATTAAGTCCAATCCCAAGGAAAATGCTGCAAAAATATATCAAAATTTTCAAGAAGATCTTTTTGAAGCCCTGGTGGATGGCCTTGAAATCATCCAGAAATATGAAAACCTGATTCTTATATATCCCGAGAATTCCCTTTACCCATACCCCATGAGAATTACAAGGGGCTTTAAGCAATTCTGCATTCAATATGGATTTGAATACGAGATAATCAATGAGGTCTATGAGGATATGGAACTTAAAGCCGGAGACCTTTATATTTCCATTGAAGAATCGGACTTGGTGAGCCTGATCAAATTAGTCCGTAAAAGCTCGTTGGAGTTGGGCAAGGATGTTGGTATCATCTGCTATAACGACACTCCACTTAAAGAACTTTTGGGCATCACGGCAGTTTCAACCGACTTCGCTAAAATGGGAGAGACTGCTGCAGACATGATTTTGGACAATAAGTTCGAAAGCGTGAAAAACCCTTTCTATTTTATAAACAGAAAGTCCACTTGACCATCTTTGTCATGTTTATTCGCAGGCAGAAACCAGAAAATGAAGAAATCAAAATAATTTAATCCAGCAACATAAAAATGATACAACGCAAACTTCCGCTGATGGCAACATTCCTGTCTTTGGGCATGTTGACCCTAGCATGTAAAGACAAAAATCAAGATAACAAAGAACCTGGGATACAGGCCAAAGAGATCAAAGAACCACAAACCTGGGCCGAAAAACTTGGTTGGCCGGCAGGTAAAAAGGTTTTGGTACTACATGCTGATGATATTGGCATGTGCCCGGAAGCGAACCTTTCGGTAAAACCAATGCTTACAGAAGGACAAATTCAATCCGCGGCAGTTATGATACCTTGCCCCAATTCACAGGAGTTTATTCACTGGGTACAAGGACAGCCAACATTGGACATTGGTCTTCACCTTACCCTAACAAGCGAATGGGAAACACATAGATGGGGTCCGGTAAGTCCTAAAGATTCCGTTAAAGGTTTAATGGACCAGACCGGTAACTTTTGGCGTTCCGTTCCAGAAGTAGTGCAACATGCCACCGCCAAAGAAGTTGAAACCGAGATTCGGGCACAGATTGAAAAATCAATCGAATGGGGACACAGGCCGACCCACATAGACACCCATATGGGAACTTTATATGCCGATAAAGATTACACTGAAGCATTTCTTAGGTTAGCCATGGAGTATGGGATTCCAGCTAATGCCATTGACCTGACACAACCTAAAGTTGCCCAACATTTTAGAGATATGGGCTACCCAATTGACGATCAAATGATTCAATTGATTAAGGATTATGATTTACCCAAACTTGATTTCTTCGGATATGTTCCTGGTGCCCCAACCTACGAAGAAAAAATAGAGGCGTTCAAACAAACGATTCTTTCCTTTCCTATCGGGCTTACCGAAATCATTTTTCATCCATCAGAACCTACGGAAAACTTAAAGAACATTACCGACTCTTGGCAGCAACGGGGCTGGGAAGCCCAAATGTTCGCTGACCCAGCTGTGGTAGAGTTTTTGGAAGAAGAAGACATCATCTTTACCAACTGGAAAGAAATCATGGAACGTTTTGAGAAAATGGACAATTGATCTCCTGAATATCATTTCCAAAAAAAAGGCACCCATGGCAGGGTGCTTTTTTTTGCCTTCAAAAGACCACTGATTTAACCAGCACCAAGAAAATCATTCTCCTACAAAAACCGAAAAATTGGAATCCCGTGCAATGATTTAAGTATGTCAGAATATGCCCCTCTATAACGAAAGAACCACTCCTACTTCATATATTCTACTTCGCCAATGAATTTATAGCGATATCAACAAGACATAAAAAATACCGCCCTGGAAGAAAACCTCCCAGAGCGGTATTTTATACACAACTCAAAATTAACCGGGGAAGGATTACAAACCTTTCGGCCCCATAATTCCTGCTAATCCTATTCCTCGGAAAGAAAATAATAATTATCGTGATAACTTAAATAAGTAGAGTAGAAACCAGCTACACCACCAACAAAGGTACTTTGATCATCTACAACTGTTCCTTCAACGATTACCCCTCCTTCTGCCGTAAGCACTCTTAAATCAAAAGTATATGGAGCACTGGAGCTGACCTCTAACCTATAGGTATTATTGCCCGGTAATTGCGCAGCAAAACCAGAAGTGGACAATACTGCACTGGCATTTCCATCTATTACCCTGATCAACTGGAGCAGTCCTCCTCCTCCAATACGGAATGCATAGTAATCATCTTCACTTTGAACGTGGAAGGCAATTCCTCCAAGCGTGGAATCTGTTGTTGTAGGTATATAAATATCTGCACCAAGGCTATAGCTCATACCGTTTTGGTTTGAGGTCACCGAAGGCATGTTCACCATAAGGTTATCACCTGCTACAACTCTTCTAGCTGAAATAAAGTTGTCTCCACCAGGTCCTTCGATCATCCACTCTCCACTTCCTATCACCCAGTTGGAACCAATAGGGTTTGGTATGGTTTCCAAGTCGGCCCATTCTGTAGTGGGTCGGTTAAAATCATCGATTATGGCCGGTATTCCCACTTCAAAAGTAACTTGGTTCGAAGAAAGCCCATCGCGCTCCACCTGGACCATAAACTCTCCGTCGGCAGCATCTATTGGCACCTTTACCCATACACTCTGAAAACTAAGACTATCGATTTCCAGTTCTTGCCCTCCAAAAAGTACAGAGACCTCTTCGATATGTTGGATACTGTCCGAAACAAGCAAATTATTGGCCAAGAAGTCTCCTAAAATAGTGAAACTTGAGCCTGCACGTCCTTGTGAAGGTGCCAAATCTGAAATAAATGGCGGAGAGGGAATAAGCTCGAATGCAGTACTTACAATAGCGGTTTTACCAGTTCTCACCTGAATATCACCGTCCCGTGCTCCCATGGGCACGATTACATCTATTTCCGTAGGAGCGGCTGCGACCACCTGTCCCAACATTCCTCCTTCAAAACCTACTACGGTGGTATTTAGTCCTTTAAAACCGTTTCCCCGAATGGTAATAGTATCCCCTATCATAGCCTGGGGCGGCATTACACTGTCGACCCTAAGATCTTCTACCACATCATCGGAATCACAGGAAACCAAGGTGACAAAGGCCAACAAACATAATAATATTGAAGCTTTAGATTGAATCATGATAATAATGTTATTGCTTATGAATCTTTTGTTTAAATATGTCCTTCCCTAGTAACCAGGGTTTTGCTCTATTGGGCTCAATTCTATTTCGGTCAACGGAATAGGGAACCATATTTTATAGGGTTCCAAATTCGCCTGCATAATGGGAACTGCAACGTTCCATCTTCCTCCATTTTCATCAAGGCCCATAATGGCTTCGGAAAATTTGCCGAACCTTATCAAATCAATTCTTCGTTGACTTTCAAAGGCAAATTCCCTAGATCTTTCATCCAAAAGTTCTTCCAAAAAATCAGCCTTAAAGTAAGCATCGTCCAAGATATCGACCTGAGATGCGTCACTCACAGACCTAGTCCTCACCTCTGTAAGCCTTTCACGTGCGCTTGCCTCATCCCCTGTCATGTAAAGTGCTTCGGCGTTGAGCAGCAAAATATCCGCATACCTCAACAAAGGATAGTTGCCCATGGATTGGCTAATGTCTATCGGTTTGCTCGAGGGGTCCACATAACGGTATTTCGCCACAGAATAGAAACCTGCGGTTACACCGTCTGCAGGGTCGGGCACGTAATACGTTTCTCCCTCAATAGTTTCGGTAACGGAAGAACCGGAAAATGAATTGGAAAGGTTGTGCGCTCTTCTTATGTCCAAAGCATTGTACCTATAGAACATCTCTCCTGTTGGGCGGAACCAACCATAACCGCCCCCCATGGTAGTAGTGTTCCCCGGTGGCACCATCCATTGGACCCAAACATGGTAGTTCCCTATAATTGAGCTACTACTTGACACGGAAGAGAACAAGGATTCCTCCATTTGAAATTGATTAGTGGTCTCCCTGAACAAATAATCATAATTGTCTATCAGCTCATATCCACTTTGTGCAATGATTCCGTTAGTTATATCTCTTGCACGGATATAAAAGTCATCAGCATCCACCCAGTCAAAGCTATTTAGATCAAATCCCAAATCAGCACCAACTCCATTTGTCTTACAACTGGCCAAATAGGTATATACTTTCGCAAGGAAACCTGCGGCTGACCATCTATTTGCCCTTCCCTGAATATCCGCTCTGTTTGACAGATTGGAATAGGCAGTTTCAAAATCGGATATAATCTGAGCGTAAACTACTTCCAAAGGCTCCCGCAAGGCATTTTCATCATGCTCCCCTGTGGTATATACTGGCACACCTCCATACATTTGGGCCAAATACATATAATAAAGGCCTCTTAGGAAATGTGCTTCCCCGATAATTTCCGCTTTACGCTGTTCTCCCATCTCTGTATCCTCTATGGCATCCAAGAGATAGTTACATCTATTGATTCCAACGAACATGGTAAAAAAGTGCTCCTCGATTGTTGGTGTCTGGCTTGTAACAGCCAAATTACCGAAGGAGGCATAACCAATTGCCGTTAATCCATCTCTGGTAACCAATTCATCCGTCCCTGCACTTAACATAAATGTCATACTTGAATTGAAATTACCTCGCCAGACGCCTTGTACGGATTGTGCATTAAGAACACTGTAGCAACCTATAAGTGCCGATTCCGCATCATCCGCTGTTTGATAGAAATTCTCCACCGTAGTAAAGGATAGTGGCTTGGTATCCAAAAAATCGTTACTGCACGAACTACAATAAATACCGATGAAGGTTAAGACAACAATATTCTTTAGTATTCTATTTTTCATCTCTATTGAATTTTTTTGCTGTTATTAAAATGTGAAACTGGCTCCAAAAGTGAATGTTTTGGTCCTTGGATAGGTCAATCTATCATACCCGGGCAAAAGCGAGTTTCCTGAATGGATTTCTGGATCAAATCCAGAGTAGTTGGTCCACGTGTACAGATTGGTTCCGGTAAAGTATATACGGGCGTAATCTATACCCATTTCCTTGATCCATTTTCCAGGAAGGGCATATCCGAAGGAAATGTTTTGAAGCCTTAACCATGAAGCATCCTCGACATAATAGCTAGAAGCCAGCAAAGAAGTTCTGTTCCAAAGGTCGTCGGCAAAAGTACCGTACTGATTTGTTGGGTTCTCAGGCGTCCACCTGTTACTAAAAAAGTCTTCCGAAATATTCATCCAGGTATTTGACACCCCTCCCTCTAGCCTATATTTGGCTTCGTTGAATATTTCATTTCCATAAGACCAGTTGAACATTACGGAAAGGTCAAAGTTTTTGTAATTAAAGGTGTTGTTGATACCTCCAAAGTGCTTGGGGAAGCTTCTACTTATAGATGTCCTGTCATTGTCCACATCAATAGTTCCATCTCCGTTTAGATCTTTGAACTTAAATGATCCAGGCTGTACATTTATCCCGTCTACGGTAACAACACCTTCGTTCAGGACATAATCACGTTGCTCGTGCGGAATTGTCGCATCGCTATCGTTCTGCCAGTTAAAATCTGATATCTGATACACACCATCAAACTCATAGCCATAAGCGTTACCCAAGGATTCCCCTTCGATTACCCTACCTGCGTTGGTAATCCAACCTCCTCCAATATTAACAGGAATAAAATCTACGCCTCCAAGATCTTTCACTATATTTCTATTGCTACTGATATTGAAATCGGTCTTCCATCTAAAATCTCCTCCTTCAATATTTCTGGTCGAAATCTGAAGTTCGGTACCATCATTGTCTACCCTACCAAGGTTTTGCCATTGCTGTTGGAAACCACTTCTTTTAGGAACCAGTGCGGCAATCAACATATCCGTGGTAACTTTATAGTAATAATCCCATGTAATGCTAATTCTGTCGTTCACCAGTCCAAGGTCAAAACCTGCATTGAACTGTGAAGTCTCTTCCCACTTTAGATCATAGTTGGATCTGGAATCTGGTGCGAGCCCTAAATCCCCTCCATAATCGGTGTTCACCATTCGCGCCAAGTACCTAAAGGAAGGAATCCTATCATTACCCGTAATACCATAACTCAAACGGAGCTTCAAGTTGCTCAGGTCATCTACATTGGATAGAAATGGCTCCTTATGCAACTGCCAACCATAGGCGAAGGATGGAAAGTATCCAAATCGATTGCTTGGACCCAATTTATCTGACCCATCTGCCCTAAAGGTTGCTGTCAATAGGTGTTTACCCTTAAATTGGTAGTTAAATCTTCCGAAATAAGACATCCTGTTTATAATGTCCTTACCCGTAGAATTACTTTTAATCCTCCTCCCTTTGCTAATGTCGTGAACCCCTGTCGATTCATCGGCAAAATCGGCCACCTCCATAAACATATTCTCCCAGCTATACCTGTTTGCTTCAAAAGCCACCATGGCCGTCAGCAAATGATCTTGGTTGGGTCTTAAGGTATAATTCAACCTGCTGGTAACGTTCCATGAATTTGCCCTGGCCTCTTGCACCATAGCACGACCATTGTCCAAATTACCCCAGTTGGTATACTTACTATAGAATTCCTTTCCCTTGGAGCTGGAGAGAAAACCACCTCCCGAGACATGGATTTTTAGGTCCTTCATCAATGCATATTCCAAATAGGCATATAGGTTGTTCCTCAATGAAGAAACATTTTTCTCCGCATTATCGATCATCGATAAAGGATTGATATATCTTCCATCGGTATCCCAATTGGGGGCGAAAAATTCCAATGGTCTTGATATCACAAGATTTTGAACAACTCCATTGAATATTCCTGAACCTCCACCACTCTGTGTGGCGCCGTTTAGTTCCGAATAACCCATATTGAAATTCAACCCCATCTTTAACTTATCGCTATGCTGATCGTCAAGGTTGAGCCTCATGGTGTATCGTTGGAAGTTATTGTTGATTATGATCGCTTCCTGATCTAACACTCCAATCCCACCAGAAAAAGTGGTTCCCTTGTTATCCCCACCGGAAATTGAAATATTGTGGCTATGGGAAACAGCGGTCCTCAACATCTCGTCTTGCCAATCATGCATGGGCAGCTCATAAGGATCCCTTGGAATATCATCCGAATTGTACAATCCATCTTGATTACTATCCGTATAAAACAAAAAGGTCTCAGGATTGAGTGCGGCCCTATACTCGATGTATCTTTCGGCATTAAGCACGGGTAGTTTTCGTGTTACAGTACCCAAACTAACGAAACCATCATAGGTTATCTTGGTATCACCTGCTTTTCCTGATTTTGTTGTAATTATAATGACACCGTTTGCTCCACGAGCTCCATAAATGGCGGTTGCAGAAGCATCCTTAAGTACTTCAACCGACTCTATGGATGACGGGTTCAATGTCGCCAATGGGTTAGAAGATGTACCGTTACCAACACTGGCATCGGCAACCTCTCCGTTATTGACATCATAGGGAACTCCATCTATAACATAAAGTGGTGCAGAGCTACCAAATACCGTATTGGCACCACGAATGCTAATATTCATGGCTGCCCCTGGTTCACCGGAGGAAGACGAAACCTGCACCCCGGCAAGTCTACCCTGTATAGCCTCTTGGAAAGACAATACTTTACTTTGGGAAATTTCTTCCGCCTTTACACTGGAAATGGAACCGGTCACATCAGCTCTTTTTTGTTGACCATACCCAATTACCACAACCTCATCCAATCTATTCTGATTTTCAGATAGCTCAACGGTAATTGATTGCCTTCCCGACACCGGGACCTTTTTAGTAGAGAAACCCATGTAAGAAAACACCAACGTCCCTTCGGGATCCATTGTTATGGTGAATTCACCATCAAAATCGGTAACGGCTCCGTTCGTGGTTCCTTCTACCACAACATTCACCCCTAATAGCGGTAAGCCTTCACTTTCTGAGATGACTTTACCATTAACCTCAATTCGTTCTTGTGCTGTTGCTGCTTGTATTGCTAAAATTACAATGAACAGACAGCAGAATGTTGTTTTTAGTATTTTCATATTGCATTAATTGTGAATTGTTCAAAAAAGTTGATCCAAATCTATATAATGGGAATAGACCAAGTATCCTGCCCCATCCTGTTCCCTTTAAACAAATGGGATAAAAGAGTTTTTGACCTTATTTCATAGGCGTCAATGTCACTCTGTCCCAACGCTTTTAACACAAGCGTTACGAAAGATTTAGTAGGAAAAAAACTACTTCAAATATCGAGATATAAGGTGGTAAGAATAGAAAGATTCCAAATAAAGAACAGTGCCTGTACGGCGCGTAATTGTAGGTAAAACCAACAGTTTATCTGAACTGGTTTAGCAAAAGCATTGAATAGATTCAAATAATCGAGATATTGTTGGAGAAAAATCAAAAAAAAGAAGAAAACCCGGGATAATGACCAACCAAGGCGCCAATGTTTAACCTTATGGTACAGCATAGATTGATAGGAGAAGTATTTTGCTCCTATGCGGTAGAAGCCCTCACCGCACACCCCCCACATCCCGGGAAGTTGTCCAGGCGCTAGACGCCTGTGTTTATATGGACCAGCATATATTGAAATCTGACCAATAGACTATTATTTTAAGTAAGGCGCCATAACCTTTTGCCAAATCTGATAGCCCTTGGCATTCATATGAAGACGATCTTCCAAAAAGATTTCCTCTTTGATATTTCTTCCTTCGTCCAACATTGGGTAAAATATGTCGATGTATGATGCATTTGTCTTATTATCCAAATAATCGGCTATCATTTTATTTGCCTTAATGGATTTATCCAAGATATTCATCCGAGAAGGGCTTGGCTTAATGGATAAATAGTTTATTGTGGCTCTTGGGAAGTTTACACGGATCATGCCGTATAAGGTCTCAAAACGCAAAAAAAACTCTTCTACCGAAAGGTCGCTGTCAAAAGCAAAATCATTTTCACCACAATAGATAACGACCTGGTCTGGGTTGTACGGAACAATGATGTCATAAAAATATCTAGTTACGTCAACCAAGGTGGACCCTCCAAATCCTCTATTTATAATTTGATGATTTGGAAAGTAGTCATTGACATCTTTCCAGAACTTAAAGGAACTACTTCCGACGAAAAGTATTCGATTTTTTGATATCGAGTCTGAAGCGTCCAACTCCTTAAAATCTACGATTTCATTCCATAGTGTTGGGTATTCCTGAGCTGACAACTGGAAGTTAAAAGCAGATATTACCAACAAAATCAGAATGTTATATTTAATTGAATTAATTTTCATAAGTACTTGATTTACATTTCTATTTTATAAGTGGTGGTTAGATAAGTACCGCTACGGCAACAGTCCAGTTACAAAACTATTTTAAAGTCCCTGCAGTACCATCCTGCACCCTACTGTAAACTAGTTTCCGGCACGATACCTGCCCGTAAGTTGAAGTTCACGTACCAACATACCGGAATCGAAAGTCCCTGTGGTTTCCCATCCAAAATTAAAGCTGGAAATAAACATATCCGACCAGTGCGCATCTTTTAAATATCCTTGTCTCTTGGCTCTTTCAAAAGCGTTTTTAATGTACGGCAATATATCTTTGTCTACATCTATACTTCCGGAATTTTGCAAACTTCCTGGGAAAAATTCTTCACTCGCTATACTCACAATGAATTTTTTACTTGCATCATCCTTACCCAAATCTTGAGCAGCATACAGTGGAATTCCGTCCGGATTCCTGTGGTCAAATACAGGTACTCCAAACCAAAAAAAGTCGGTCGAATCACTGATGGTCAAATAAAGTGAAACCTGAGAGGTATGAAGACTTTCGTCAAACTCAGCAGGGTCCATCATCATCTTGTCATACACAAGCGAAAGGCCCATGTTCAATTCAAGGGACTCCATATCCTCTAGGGCTATTTCATCTGCCATGGTCTGCTCTAATAATAAATGGGGCCAATCTTCTCCATCTTTACGAACAGAAGTATAATCTTCGGAAGCTATTACTTCCAAAAGTACATGTGGTTTATCCTGAGCTTTCTCCTTTATGAATACTACCCGCTTTGCTTTATTGGCATAGATTATTGAATCTCCCTTCACCTCTTGTTCCACATTGCCAAAGGCATGGTTACTGCCCCATTCGGCAAGTTTCCAACTAGCTGTCTCCGTTCCTGTTGAATAGGGGTAGATAAAATCCAAGGCTTTAATGTCAGAGGTATCGGTACCGAGCAAGCGAATACCATTAGCGAACCCAGTGTCCTTTACAAATTCAACGGAGCTTAGTGAATCTTCTTCATTAACATCTTCGTTCTGCTTGCCAATATCGGATTGAACATCATCATCTTCAAGATTGCCTCCATTACTGTTGCACCCTACAAAAACAACCATGCCCAACATCATCATTCCTAGTTTTAGTGCTTCCGGCCATAATACTTTACTTAATCTCATATGCTTATATCTTTACGTTACGTTCTCGTCAACAGTTTCAAAATCCAAAGACTCTTAAATGAGTAAAAATTGAAACTTTCGTGCTAAGGTAGCCGCAGTGACTTGGTTAAGCATCCTGAGGTGTCAGGTAATAAAATTCGTCCGGAACTTTCCTGTAAGACAGGAAATAGATAATTTTCAAATAAAGTCATATTGAAATAATCAATCGATTTGGATGTCGTTCTTACCTTCTTTAAGTGCCAAGTTACGACCATTCCAGATCAAGGTGCCATCTAGCCCCTTTGGAAGCTCAATCTTGCCCTTGAGACCATTTTGTCCTCTTTTTTTAAGATCAAATTCTATTTCGCCCAAATGGTGCGGCACTTTACCATTGACCTCTTCTAATTTTCCTAAATGAGGTTCTACATGAATCTTCTGAAATCCTGGTGCCGCGGGTTGAATTCCACAGACCATTGACAGAAAATGATACATTGGGGAGGCGCTCCATGCATGGCAGTCTGAACGGGTAGGTTCTTGCTTTTCCGCAAATGTGGTGAGGCCATTGTCGAGCATTTCTTCCCACCTGTCCATAAGATTAAGATAGTTCTCTTCCATTCCGGTATGCCTAAGTGCCTCGGTCAAATAAAAAGAAAAATAATAGCTGGTTTTTGCTAAGGACTCGTCTTCTAGCACCTTTTTCATTAAAGAAGTGGCCTCTTCACCAGATAAAACATTCGCAAGTATGGCCATGATATTGGTATGCTGACTGAATTTTTCATCTTTCGGGGTATCACTGAACAATTCCTTTTGCTCATCCCAAGCGAGTTCCTTTACTTTGGCCCTTATGTTTTCCAATCTACTTCGATAGACATCGGCCTGCCCCGTATGACCAAAAACTTCCAACATTTCGATGGCATATTGAAGGGTATAGGCATATTGCAGGTTGATAAGTATTGAGTTTCCTTTTTCCGCACCGGGAGGCACTCCACGAACCCAATCATGCGTATCCACCCAGTCAACGAACATCCACCATTCGTTCTGTTCCACTAGCCCGGATTCCCCAGTTCTCTTTTCGAACCAGTTGAGAATATTGAGTACATTGGGCATCATTTTGCCAACAAATTCTTCATCTGGCAGAAGCATCCAATAATCGTGCAGCATAGTTATCCATATGAGGGAGAAGGTTGGTATGAACTGTGTTTCGTTACTAGGGTAACGGCTCTGGGTGAGACCGAAAGATTCCTGTGAGTGCTGGAAGGATTCCAAAGCATTTTTATAAAGTCTTGAATCACCGGAAACATAGGTAGTAACCAAGCTTTGTATACGGGTATCCCCGATATACTGCAATTGCTCGTAGTAGGGGCAGTCAAAATAATTCTCGCCCGAGCATAAACGTTGTGTTCTCCAGCTTACGTCCCATATCTTATCCAATAAAGGGCTCTTGGCTCCAAACTCTGCAACTTGTTTAAAGGGATATCCCGTAAACCGTGAGGCAAAATCATCTAAAACCAATGGTTGTTCCTTAGTCTCGATATCCAATTGAACGTACCGGAACGTTCGCCACCAAAGCGTTTCATAAACCCGTCCTTCCTGACCATCTGGACGTATGATATCGATATTGCCTTCGATACTTTTGCCTTCTATTTCGTTTCGATTACCTTTTTGCCTCTGAGAATCGTAGAGCGCCTCAGCGTAAGTGATGTCGATTTGTGAACCATTTCCTTTTGAAAAGCTTACAATTGGATAGGCGTTGGTTAAATACCCTTGGTCCAATAAAACAGTAATTTTGGTATGTGGGGGAACGATAAGTTTTTCCTTTCCTGATATAAAATCGGGCACCGACTTCTGCATCGAAGTCCTTCTAATAGATTCAAAACGCTGAAACTTTTCCTCCATTAATGGAATATTCCTTGGAACAAGTATATGAGATGGAACAATGCCGTATCCAGCAACCCCATTTTTAGGAGTTCCTTTGGAAATACTCTTTGCCGGCACAAATTCTTCCGATTTAAATCCCTCTGTCATCCATCCCCATGGGTACTGGCTTGAATAAAAGTCTTCACCAGCCCCAGTAATCAAGTAGATTCTTTGATCAATCTGGGTTGGCCTATGCGCCTTACTTTGCATTACGGACCATTTTTCATCCGTGTTTACCTTTTGTTCATCATCCCCATTTCCTTGTAGAACAAAACCTGTTTTAACCGTATGTTGTGCCAAGGGTCGATAATCAGAAAAGTTCCAGACCACTGCCGACAACGTATTTTCCCCATTTTTTAGGTAGGGTGCAATATTTAAGGATTCAAAACGCCAGTTCAACTGGTCCCCTCGGGCCGGTCCGCTGGCCACGTATGTTCCGTTCACATAAAATTTGTACCTGTTGTCCGCACTTAGGTGTACAATAAATTCGTCTGGAATATCTCCGGTTTGTGTGAAATTCCTCTTAAAGAAATACACCCCATACTCATTTCCGGCTATATCTGGATGGGTAATCCAGTTGGCTTCCCAAGAGGTCAACAATCTCTCATTTATTTTATCCACTTGCTGGGCCCTTGCCCCAATTCCAATGAGAAGACAAATGGTGAGCGAACAAAAGGCTTGCCTTGTTAAATGATGAAATAATGCAATCTTCATATTAAAAAAACCAGATATGATTAATAGGCAATATTGCCTTACGCTTGTTTATTGGACAGAAACCTAGTATTAGAGTACCCAAACATCAAATACAAGAATAATAAAGAACGTCCACATAACCATCCTGTGCTGTTATGAAGATTGCTCCTTCCTATACAATGGATTTCACTCTAGAACATAAAAAGGATTGGTCTTGACAAAAAGCGTATTGGTCAATGCCTCGGAGGCCATGATTATCTATCTTTATTTGTTTTGGCTTTCCCACCAAACATGGGGTTTAACTCCTATTAACAGTTGTTGTTCGTTTCGTAACTTAAAATATGGATATTTAAATGTTGAAATTGTTAGTTCCAGATTTTATTTTGGCCGATTTACCCTGCCAAATAAATTCACCATAAACACCTTCAGGTAATGTAATGGTTGCCTTCAGCTTCCTACCTGTCTTTTCATAATCTACGGATATCATTCCCGCCGGATGTGGCATTTCACCACCAATCCTTTCTATATCTCCCAAATTTGGTGCTATCTTAACCGTTTTAAAGTTTGGTGAAGCACTTTCTATACCCAAAATAATCCTGAAGAATTCAATGTTGGGACTAGAGCCCCAAGCATGGCAATCAGATCGCGTAGTCTCCACCTGGGAAATCTCCGCCCAAGTGGTCAGCCCCAACGCTATGTTTTTCCTCCAGACATCCAACCAATCCAGATACTCGTTGCCGTACCCGGCTTCGTTAAGAGCCAGATGGAGATAATAGCTGAAATAAATGGAGGCTGGGGCCAAGGAATCATCCTCCAACAGTGATTTTCCAATAGCCCTTTTTTGGTCGGAATCCACTATATCCGCAAGAATGGCCAAAGAATTGGTGTGCTGTGAATATGAGTTCTTTTCCGGGGTATCGGCAAACATCTTCTTGTCCGCATCCCAATATTTATTTTTGATGGTCTCCGTTAATTGCTCGACCATTGTTGTGTATAGGGTCACAAATTCGGGCTTCCCCAATTCCTTCTCCAAAGCGACACCATATTGTAGGGCATGGAGCATTTGTAAATCCAAGGCGGCCGATGAACCGTCTTTCGCCATCGGGGCCACTCCTCCTTCCCATTCCGGGACCCAGTCCGTAAAATTCCATCCAGGAACACTCTTCAAAGAACCATCGTCATCCAAATATGTGATGAAATAATTCAGTACCTGTCGAGATCCCATTAACTTCTCTTCAATAAATTCAGTGTCACTGCCATACATCATGTAATCATATAGAAGGGCAACATACCAAAGAGAGTAGGTTGGGATTACCTGATTCTGTCTGTCCGGGTACCTGCTCAAGGTAAATCCGTCCGGTTGTCTTGAATAATCGATTAGATTGATGGCGTTTTTGATCAACCGATCATCACCGCTGTTATAAAAGGATACAAAATGCTGGATTCTGGTATCCCCCACATACTGCAGTCTTTCATAATAAGGGCAATCCATGTAAGTGTCCACCGCGCAAAGACGGGCCGTTCTCCAACCTATTTCCATCATATCGGAAAGTTCTTTTCTATCAGTGAACAAATTGGCCTTCATCTGGAACGGATATCCTGTAAAAGTCCCATGAATATCGTTGATTACCAAAGGCTCGTCCCTGGTCTCCACCTCCAATTCCACGTATCGGTAGGTCCTGTAGGTCAATGAAGTGTACTCCTGACCTTCCATTCCATTGGAAACGATACTGTCCTTTCTCCCCTTCATTACCTTTCTCTCAATCTGGTTACGATTCCCTTTGGAACCCTCGTTGTCGTAAAGTGCTTCGGCGTAGGAAAGGGTAACCACACTGTTCTTGCCTCCGCTAAAAAGCAAGGTTAGATATGCATTGGTCAAGTATTCTTGATCCAATAGTATTTTGACATGGGAATTGGCCTTCACCTTAATATCCTCAGATTTTGCCGGAAAAGATGACGGGACTTTCACACCCTCAGCCTTCCTGACCGTTGCCAAACGTTCCGTGGTCAATTCCATTTCCGGTAAGATTGTAGGGGTCAACTGCCAACCTTCTTGATACCTAATTCCACCTCCCCTTTGCACCGCCTCAAAAACAGTATCGGGAGATTGCCAAGAGCTATCATCAAAGCTCTGAGACTTCCAGCCCGTCAACGCCTTGTTCATATCTATAAAATCCCCGGCACCGGCTGCATAGTATCCTCTTATATCCTGTTTCAAAGGGGTATAACTTTGATCCCTGGTGACTTTCCAACCGCCATCTGTATCCACTATTTTTTCCAAATCGCCCTCACCTTGTACAAATAATGCAGTTTTATAAGAAAATTGTGCCACCGCTCGCATTTCGGCTTCATTCCAAACTTTTATTGCCAAAATATTTCCACCTGCCCTTAAATGCTCGGCAATATCCAAAGTGTGATAGTTCCAATGCTTAATATCTCCCCAATTGGGGCCCACAGAAACCAAGGTTCCATTCACAAAAAGCTTATATCTGTTATCAGCTGAAATACGTATTGTGAACTCGCTCGGTACGGATTCCAGAGCAAAGTCCTTTCTAAAAAGGAAAGAGCCTGCAGCTTGAGTATCTATTTTTGGCATAGTTATCCAATTTGCCGTCCATTCCGGTTCTGTACTGGGTCTCCGCTGGGCCATTGAAACTAAAGTAGTACATAAAATAAATAGTGGTAGAAATCTTCTCATATTTTAAATATAAATGATTTGTGCAAGTATCCTGGGGCCTATGTATTTTGAATCCAGTAAAAACACACCATACGTTCCCATGTCTCAGCCCCAATGCAACGATAAGATAAGGTCTAAAGAAAACTATCCCGTTCTGTACTGTTCTGATAAAGAGGTAAGGCCCTCAATTTTGGACTACAGGGAGCTCCTTTGAATTACATTGAAAGGGTTTTCCATATATACCCCTTGGTTCTTCAGTATTATTTCAGCTGCTTTTTTCCCAAGGTTCTCAAAATCAGTGGAGATTACAGTAATACCATCTAGCAACACCTCCTTTAACGGGGTCTCGTTATATGAAATAATCCCAACATCTTGTCCCAACACAAAATTGGTCTCCTTTATTTTCTTGATCAGAATAACCAAATCACTTTCCTTAAGGTTGATGTAGACCGTTTGCCTTTCAATTTCACTGGTTTCAATTTCCTCTATAATCCCAAACTCATAAGCAAATTGAGCGCAAAACTTTATGAAGCCTTTTTTGATCTCGATTGGATGGTACGTTTTCTTTCTTAATAAGAGTTTAATCTGTCGATATTTTTTGAGTTTAGGGTTAAGTGCAACCAATGCTGAATATATATCCTGTTCAAAATCCTGATAAATACTGGACACGGTATTGGCCAGACCATCCAATCTTTTATCGAGCACGATCAGTTTTTCCAAAGGAATTTCATCTTTAATAAAGTTGATTACATCATCGCCACCTTCTTCAAAATGACTGATCACAACATAATGTGTGTAGGTGTAAGACCTTTTCTTGGACTCCAAGATAAGTTCCTTAAAATGCCTGTAATTATTTTCATAGATAAAAAAGTCTATGGTAGCATTGTCCCCCAGAGTTCTGGCAAAAGCATCATAAATAATCTTTTTATGTGCACTTAACTTATTAAAAAGAAGAAAAACTTTTGCTTTCAAGGCCAACCCATCTTTCTTTACATAATAGCCTTTTCCAGGTACGGACTCTATAATTTTGTTCTTCTTTAAGTGGTCGTAAGCCCTTACCACAGTATCGCGGGATATATCAAATTCTATTAGCAACTCATTCACGGAAGGTAACCTGTCGTCCAATTTGAGCTTGCCATTTTCAATGGCCGCTAAAATGGAATCAACGATTTGTTTGTACTTAGGAACCTTTGATTCTTCCTTTATATCTATCAATTCCAGCATTTTATTAACTTTTACGGTACAGTACAGAACACTTAATAGAAAATGGGTGACTACATTTACCAACAACAATAATAAAAAAAAATACCTGATGGGGATTAAGACTTTTAAACACGTGGATTATCTATGGGACGAAAAAAAGGCTCTCGAACTTGGCAACGACCAAGTTGCCCTTTTTCTATATAGGTCCAATATATTGGGCTCCGATTTAAGAATTACCAACTATGGTGGCGGCAATACCAGCTGCAAAACAATTGAAAAGGACCCTTTGACCAACGAAAAGGTCGAAGTAATGTGGATCAAGGGTTCTGGTGGTGATATTGGAACCTTGACCCGTTCAGGAATTGCCGGGCTTTATACCGAACGTCTAAGAAATCTAAAAAAAGTCTACAAAGGTTTATACGATGAGGATAGAATGGTAGGCCTTTTCAACCATTGCATCTATGATCTGGACAGTAGGGCCCCATCCATTGATACCCCCCTTCATGGATTGCTCCCATTTAAACATATAGACCACCTTCACCCTGATGCACTTATTGCCGTTGCCGCTGCCAAGGACAGTGAAAAAGTGACCAAGGAAATTTGGGGCGATACCATGGGCTGGGTGCCATGGCAAAGACCTGGTTTCGACCTGGGCCTTCAATTGGAAAAATGCCTTAACGAAAACCCTGGCATACGAGGTATTGTACTAGGAAGCCATGGCCTTTTTACTTGGGGGGACACCTCATACGAATGCTATATCAACAGTTTGGAGGTCATTGAAACGGCTTCTGATTATATTGAAAAGAAAATCAAGGAACAGGGCGAGGTATTCGGCGGTCAAAAGGTAGAGTCTCTCCCCGCTAAAGATAGAAAAGAGAAAGCGGCACAGTTAATGCCCCTTCTTCGTGGACTTTGTTCTTCTGAAAACCGCATGATCGGGCATTTTACAGATGCAGATGTGGTCATGGAATACATCAATAGCAACGATTTGGAAAAATTGGCCCCAATGGGGACCTCTTGCCCGGATCACTTTTTAAGAACCAAAATACAACCGTTGGTATTGACTTTGGATGCCTCAGAAGATGTATCCAATGCAGAGGAAGTACTTAAAAAATTGGAGCCTGCCTTTGAACAATACCGAAAAGAATATAAGGAATACTACGAGAACTGTAGGCACGATAACAGTCCTGCAATGCGGGACCCCAACCCTGTCATCATCATTTATCCCGGGGTGGGAATGTTCAGTTTCTCAAAAAACAAGCAAACTACACGGGTAGCCAGTGAATTCTACATCAACGCCATCAATGTGATGCGTGGAGCAGAGGCCATTTCCGCCTACACTTCGTTGCCTAGACAAGAGGCTTTCGATATTGAATATTGGCTATTGGAAGAGGCCAAGTTGCAGCGTATGCCCAAGGAACAACCGTTATCGAGGAAAGTTGCCTTGGTCACCGGTGCCGGTGGAGGGATCGGCAAGGCCATCGCGGACAAACTTGCGGAGCATGGGGCCAATGTGGTATTGACCGACATTGCCCAGGACAGATTGAAAGAAGCCGTTGGAACCTACCCAAGGGATGTGGCCAGCTATGCTGTTTGTGACGTAACAAGTTCGGGGTCCATCGAAAATGCCTATAAAAGCGCATGTTTGGAGTTTGGCGGTGTGGACCTTGTGATTCACAGTGCTGGGTTGGCCATTTCCAAACCTTTGGGAGAGACCACCGAAAAAGATTGGGACCTGCTTCAAAATGTACTGGTCAAGGGCCAGTTCGAGCTATACAAGCAAGGTGTTGCGATTATGGAAAAGCAAAATCTCGGGGGAGATATCATCAGTATTGCAAGTAAAAATGGACTGGTATCCGGACCTAACAACGTGGGGTACGGAACCGCCAAGGCAGCGCAACAGCACATGGTCCGATTATTGGCCGCCGAACTTGGCGGCAAAGGAATCCGTGTGAACACGGTAAACCCCGATGGGGTCATCGTGGGCAGCAAAATTTGGGAAGGCGATTGGGCCGAAGGCCGTGCAAAAGCCTACGGTATTACCGTCGAGGAGCTACCTGCGCACTACGCCAAGAGAAACCTGCTCAACGAGATCATATATCCGGAAGACATCGCAAACGGTGTGTTCGCCTTTGTAGGACTCCTGGATAAAAGTACTGGAAACATTATCAATGTGGATGGTGGCATGGCAAATGCCTTCACTAGATAGGTTTTGAGTTTAGTTATTTTTAATTCAAATTATCCGCAGGTCATCATATGGGCCTGCGGTTTTTAAAAATTAAATCACCCTATGATTATCAATAAAGAACAAATCGCATCACATAACCAAAACAACTTTGACAACCATGATCAAAGTTTTGATTTTTTGGCCAACCAGCTGTCCAAAAAAGGATACGATGTTGAACATATATTAAAGAAAATCAGCGACTTTCAAGTAGCCATTCCAAGTTGGGCCCTTGGGGCCGGCGGAACACGTTTTGGTAGATTCTCCTATCATGGGGAGCCCGGCACCTTGGAACAAAAAATCGAAGATGTCGGAATGCTCCATGCCCTTACGCAGTCCGCAGGGGCCATTTCCCTTCATATTCCTTGGGATGTTCCTGAAGATGCTGAAAAAGTTAAAAAACTGGCCAACGTCTTGGATCTTAAGTTCGATGCAATGAACTCCAATACCTTCCAGGACCAGCCCGATCAGGAGCATTCGTATAAATTCGGTTCACTTTGCAGCACCGACGAAAATGCACGTCAGCAGGCCATACAGCACAATATAGATGTCATCCGATTAGGGGAGAAATTGGGCTCCAAAAGTCTTACCGTATGGTTGGCGGACGGTTCCAGTTTTCCGGGACAGAACAATTTCCAGACCGTACTCAAGAACACACAGGACAGTCTACAGCAAATCTACAAGACATTGCCCGAGGACTGGAAGCTCTTTATCGAGTACAAACCTTACGAACCTTATTTTTACAGCACGGTGATCCAAGATTGGGGAACTTCCTTTATGTTGGCCAACGAATGTGGTCCAAAGGCCTATACCTTGGTAGATCTGGGACATCATCTGCCCAACACCAATATAGAACAGATCGTGGCCACTTTGATGATGAAGGGCAAATTGGGAGGATTCCATTTCAACGACAGTAAATATGGGGACGACGACCTTACCGTTGGAAGCATAAAGCCTTATTCCCTGTTCTTGATCTTTAACGAACTGGTCCACGGTATGGAGAACAATCCACAAAACCCGTACCCCGCCTGGATGATCGATGCCAGCCATAACCTAAAAGATCCTTTGGAAGATCTAATGCAATCCTTGGAAGCCATCAGGTCTTCCTATGCAAAGGCACTTCTTGTGGACCAAAAGTCACTTCGTGAAGCACAAAAGAATCATGATGTCTCACAATGTCAGGAAATCCTTCAAGATGCCTACCATACCGATGTAAGACCATTATTGGAACGTGCCCGAATTTCAAAAGGGGGCGCTCTAAATCCATTGGACACGTACAGATATCTTGATATCCGCAAACAATTGATTGACGAGAGAGGCAAACACACCATGGCAACAGGATTGTAATTCATACTTTTATCTATGGCTAAAGAGGTAATCGCGATTTTTGATATAGGAAAGACCAATAAAAAATTCTTTCTTTTTGACCTTGACTTTAAGGAGGTCCATCGGGATTACACCTATTTGGAACCTATTGAAGATGAGGATGGCCACCCAACAGAAGATGTTGTAAAACTCCAAGAATGGATAAAAATTACTTTTCATAACATCTTAGAATCCAAGGATTATAAAGTAAGTGCCGTTAATTTTTCATCTTATGGTGCCAGTTTTGTGCACTTGGACGATATGGGCAACGTGGTTACCCCACTCTATAATTATACAAAACCCATTCCGGAAGAAGTTATCGAACAATTTTACGATACCTACGGTCCGGAAATAGAAATTTGCAGGGCAACAGGAACTACAAAGGAAGGTATGCTTAATTCCGGCATCCAATTGTATTGGTTAAAACACCATAAACCGGATGTTTTTTCAAAAATCAAATATTCGCTTCATCTACCACAATATCTAAGCTATTTGTTTACAGGAATTCCGGTCAGTGAATATACCAGTATTGGGTGCCATACCGCCCTTTGGAACTACGAAAAACAAGATTATCACGATTGGGTCTATAAAGAGAAGTTGCACAGGGTACTTCCTTCCATTGTAGATACGGGGACCAGTATCAACACCTACTTGATGGGCCACCAAATAAAGGTCGGCGTCGGAATTCACGATAGCTCATCGGCCCTTTTGCCATATATAAGAAGTATCGATAAAAAATTCCTACTGCTTTCCACAGGCACATGGAGCATATCCCTAAACCCATTTACAAAAGAACCTTTAACGGAAACGGACACCCGTTCCAATTGCATCAATTACATGCGGATAAACGGGGAGCCCGTTAAGGCCGCAAGGTTGTTTTTGGGGAACGAGTACAACATCAAAATAAAGGAACTATCGGAGTACTACGGGGTTGTAGAGGATTATCACAAATCGGTTGATTTTGATTCTGAATTGTACCACCGTCTCAAGGAGAATTTTTCTCATAAATTCCAATGGTCCAGTCTTGATGTTGGCGCTTTGGAAAATCTCGTTCCATTTGACTTTAATTCCTATGAAGAATCCTATCACCAATTACTGATGGAGCTGGTGGAGTTGCAGATAGATAGTATCCAAAGGGCTATCGGAGAGGAGGCCATTGAGCAATTGTACATTGATGGAGGCTTTGCCAACAATAGAATTTTTGTGGAACTATTGGCACAGGGCTTTAACCATATGAAGGTGAAAACCACCGATGCCTCCCTAGGTTCGGCGCTTGGCGCGGCCATTGTCATATCCAATGTGGAACTGGACCAAAAATTCCTAAAAAAGAATTACGCATTAAAAAAACATAGACCTCTAATCACAAATTAATATGGCCCAAAGTTTCGATACCCGGTACCCTTCCGTCGATGACCTTAGGGAAAAAGCCAAGAAAAGAATCCCCCGTTTTGCTTTTGAGTATTTGGATGGTGGCTGCAACGAGGATGTGAACATTAAGCGCAACACCTCTGAAATTAGGGACATAACCCTAAAACCTACCTACATTAAGGACTTTAAGGGGTCCTCCATCAAGACCAAACTTTTCGGACATGAGTACGATGCCCCATTTGGCGTGGCCCCTGTTGGTCTGCAGGGATTAATGTGGCCAAATTCGCCAGAAATCCTTGCGAAGGCCGCACATAAGCACAACGTACCCTTTATATTGAGCACCGTTACCACCATGGATATTGAAAGGGCCAGTGAGCTGACCGAGGGAAAGGCCTGGTTTCAACTTTACAATCCAGCGGAAGATGCCGTAAGGTTCGATATCATCGACAGGGCCGCTGCATCCGGTTGCCCCGTTTTGGTATTGTTGTGTGACGTCCCCACCTTTGGGTACCGCCCGCGTGACTTTAAAAACGGATTGGCATTGCCACCTAAAATGACCATGGCCAATATACTACAAGTTTTAGGCAAGCCTAGTTGGGCTATGCAGACCTTAAAATATGGCATTCCCACTTTTGAGACCCTACAACCATATACCCCAGAAGGACTCAATTTAAAGCAATTGGGGAAATTTATGGACAAAACTTTTTCAGGTCGTTTGAACGAGGAGAGTATTAAACCGATAAGGGATAGATGGAAAGGAAAACTGGTCCTCAAAGGTGTGGCATCCGAAGAGGATACCGAACAGGCCATCCGATTAGGGTTTGATGGCATCATTGTTTCCAACCATGGGGGAAGACAGTTGGATGCCGGTGAATCCACCATTGCCCCTTTGACGCGAATAGCTGAAAAATATAAAGATCAAATAACCATAATGATGGATAGCGGTATGCGCTCAGGGCCCGATATGGCACGTTCCCTTGCACGGGGAGCGGAATTCACGTTCATGGGCCGTTCTTTCATGTACGGTGCCGCTGCCATGGGCAATAAGGGTGGTGACCATACCATGACCATCCTTAAGGTACAACTACAACAAATTATGGATCAATTGTGCTGTGAGAACATTCAAGACCTGCACAAGCACTTGATCTAACAAACTTGCACATAAAAATTAACAAACAAACCAAACCTATATGAGCCAATATAACATCGATGAAGAAGTTGAAGAAATAGCTGGTGGAGAATTTGAAAGACAGCTCGTTCCGCAGTCCAAATTAAAAAGTTGGAAAAGTTTCTTGGGCATGTATGCCGGTGAGCATGCCGCCGGTACCGAATTCGTGATCGGTCCCTTGTTTTTGACTACGGGAGTAAGTGCTTTTGATCTTATTATCGGACTGTTATTGGGGAATCTTTTGGCTGTGCTCAGTTGGAGGTTCTTGACGGCAGAAATAGCCGTAAAGTACCGTCTTACATTATACTATCAACTGGAAAAGATTGTCGGAAAAAAATTGGTCATCGGATATAATCTGGCCAATGGGATTCTCTTTTGTTTCCTTGCCGGTGCCATGATCACCGTTTCGGCCACCGCCGTTGGAATTCCCTTTGACATGGAAATGCCAAAATTGACGGACACCATGCCCAACGGCATTACATGGATCGTTATCGTATTGGTCATAGGGGCCGTAATTTCGTTGATTGCAGCAAAAGGGTACGAGACCGTTTCAAAAGCGGCCAACTACATGTCCCCTATCATTGTATTGGCATTTTTGGCCAGTGGCATCGTGGCATTGCGTGACCTTGATGTAAACAGCTTTTCCGACTTTTGGAACATTTGGGGCGAAGGTGGAGAACCTTTTCCCGGGCAGATAAAATATACTTTTTGGCACGTTACCATTTGGTCTTGGTTTGCCAATGCTGCGATGCACGTAGGCATGTCCGACCTTTCGGTATTTAGGTTCGCTAAAAAGGCCAGCTCTGGTTGGACCACCGCAGCTGGTATGTACGTAGGGCATTATATGGCGTGGATTGCAGCCGCATTGCTATACGCTGTTTACCTTAAATCCCCAGAAGCTCAGGCCGCATTGGCCGGAGGAAGCGCCCCCAATGTTGCACCCGGACCATTGGCCTACAACGCCTTGGGAATTTTTGGTGCCATTGCCGTGGTCTTGGCAGGATGGACAACGGCCAATCCGACCATTTATCGGGCCGGTCTGGCTTTCCAGGCCATTATACCAAAAACATCCACATTTTGGGTAACCATCATTGCGGGCAGTGTGGCCACGTTGGCCGGACTATTCCCTGCCTTTGCCATGAAACTATTGGATTTTGTAGCGCTTTACGGGTTTATATTGGCACCTATGGGAGCCATAATTGTGTTTGAGCACTTCTACGGAGAAAAGGCCAACATCATAATAGATTATGCCGAAAAAATGAACGTAAAATTTAACAGGGCCGTATTCTGGGCCTGGGCCATCAGTTTTGGACTATGTTATTTTATCTCGGTGACCTTTGATGTCTTTTTATCCTTTATGACCTTGCCCGCTTGGTTATTGTGCGGCGTGCTGTTCTTGGCGATGTCCAAAAAACGAAGCTAAAAACACTTTGATTACGAAAGAAAATTAAAAGAAGTATCTATTGCAAAAGTAACTGCACTAACTTTTGAATCTATAAATATAAGGAGCCCTATTCTGGGCTCCTGTATATTTTTTGCCCAGTCGTTCCAATACATCAAGGCCCAATATTTTCTTTTGAAAATTGTTCATGGGGAATTCCTTGTCATAAACGGCTTCATAAAGTTCCTTTACTTCCCGCATGGTAAATTCATCAGGAAGAAGATTGAAACCGATCAATTTCTCATCAAGGTTTTGTCGAAGGGATTTATGGGCCTCACCAACAATCTCATTATGATCATGCGTCATTTCTGGCAAGTCCTCTATGCTCACCCACTTTAGAAATTCCTCAAACTCTCCTATTTTAGGGTCCACCCTGTTCAAATCCACCAAGGCGTAATAGCCAATACAAACAAAACGATTTGTTACCCAATCAATGGCCTCATCATCGAATTTTTTAGGATCAAAATCCTTTAGTCCGGCCCTTACCATTTCCCTATACCCACTTCCAATGATCCTATCAGGACCTCCGAAGGCCCTAAACTGCTCTAAATAAATATTGTCCAATCCCGTCCTTTCCATTAGGATTCGCGAAGCGGCCTGATCGATACTTTCTGTTTGGAGAATGTAGCCCCCAGGAAGGCTCCATAAATCCTTTCCATAACTTAGCTTGGAGATCAACACCTTTAATTCTTTGTTTTTATACCCAAAGATCACACAGTCAATCGATAGTTGTGCAATATAATCCCCTGTTCGAAACTTATCCATAATTATGCTATTGAGGCAGCCTGTACATATACAAAAGTACTATTAGTTATGCGGCATAACGATGCTACACTATCACAATTTAAACCTATTATCTTTTATTTAGAAAATAAAATGTATATTTATCATGCACACAAAACTAAACAAAGTAATCATGAAGCACTTTTTTCAACTTCAGGAATACACTTTGGGCAATATACTGCATCTGTTCCAAAAGTATTCCCTGTTTTTTCTTGGACTTTTCCTCTGTTCATCCATCTATGCCCAGAACGATTCCATTGCCATCATCAAGCTACTTGAAAAAGAAGGGCTTACCTGGCGTATGGGCGACAAGGAGGCCCATGCCGATTGTTGGAGGGAGCGACCTTACAGCCGTATATTGGTATCCACTGCGGATGGACGTACAATCGACGTTCCCACAAAAACGATTATAGACCCACCATCGGATATGCTGGGCAAGGGCGGGTTTGCATTCCATACCAACCACAAAATGCGAATTGACAAAAATATTGCCTGGGTAGCACACGATGAAGTTTCGGTCGGTACAGATGGTAAAGAGACCCTTTCCAATGAAGTACGATTTTTGGAAAAATTTGATGGCGATTGGAAGTTGGTAGGACAGTCGAACCACTTTTACAATCATCCACCAGAAAACAAAATCGATACCACCAGTTATATTCAAACAGTGGATATAGAAACCGGTAGAATAGAGACGGTTCTCACTATAAACGATCACTTTGAAGCACCCAATTGGCATCCTGATAATTATTTGATTGTCAACAGCAAAGGGAAATTGTACACCTTGGACCTCGAGACAAAGGATTTACAACAATTGGATACGGGTTTTGCCGACCAGAGCAATAACGACCATGGAATTTCCCCAGACAACCAATGGTTGGCCATTAGCCACAACGATGTAAACGACCCCTCGCCAAAGGCTTATAAGTCGGCTATTTATGTGCTGCCCATTGAAGGTGGCAAACCTAGAAGGGTAACCTCGGAAGTAATGTCGTTTTGGCACGGTTGGTCACCCGATGGAAACAGATTGGCCTATTGTGCCGAACGTAACGGCAATTACGATGTGTATTCCATTAGCATTGATGGCGGTAAAGAAAAAAGATTGACCACCGCCGAAGGTTTGGACGATGGCCCGGACTATTCGCCCGATGGAAAGTACATCTACTACAACTCCTACAAATCTGGTCATATGCAGATATGGCGCATGAACACCAATGGCAAAAAACAGGAGCAGTTGACCTTTGACGAAAACTCAAATTGGTTCCCGCACCCATCTCCCGATGGAAAATGGATTGTGTATATTGCATACACTTCTGACCAAAAACAAAACCATCTATTTGGAAAGCAGGTCAAACTAAGGTTGATGAACGTTGAAACAAAGGACATAAAGGATATTACACCGGTTTTCTTTGGTGGACAAGGCACCATAAATGTCCCCTCTTGGAGTCCAGACAGCAAAAAATTGGCCTTTGTAAGCTATTCCGTCAACTAAAAAACCTCTAATTATCAAAGCACATGAAAAACAACAATCAAAACAAACGACGAAAATTTTTACGGCAAATCGGGGCCACAACTTTGGCCTCAGCAGCCACACCATTTGCATCCTTTGCGGCAAAGGCTAAAGCTGAGGAACGCATTTTGAGATATGACCGAACATTTTCCAATAACGATACGGTACGAATCGGTGTTATCGGATACGGTGTACAGGGCCATTTTGATCTAAGAACTGCCCTACAGGTTCCCGGTGTTGAACTTGCCGGTATCTGCGATATCTATAAAAGTAGATTGGTACGGGCCCAAGAAGAGTTCGGAAAGGACCTGTATGTCACTAGAAGCTACAAAGACCTTTTGGACAAGGAAGATATTGATGCCGTTCTTATCTGTACTACCGATGTATGGCACTCCCAAATTACATTGGACGCCCTTGCCAAGGGCAAGCACATTTACTTGGAGAAACCGATGATGCACAAAATTGAGGAAGGTTACCCTATGATGAAGGCCGCGGACAAATCCGGTAAAGTTTTTCAGGTGGGTAGTCAACGAGTGAGCAGCGTGGGCTATGCAAAGGCCAAAGAGCTTTTGGCGGCCGGTGAAATTGGCGACCTAAATATGGTACAAGCTGCCTGGGACCGCCAAAGTTCCATAGGGTCTTGGGAATACACCATCCCGGATGATGCCAGCGCGGAAACCACAGATTGGGATACATTCACAGAGGTTACGGAAAAAATGGAGTTCGATGCAAAAAAATTCTTCTGGTGGAGAGCATATAAAGAATTTGGAACAGGTGTGGCCGGTGACCTCTACATTCATTTATTGAGCGGCACACATTTCATCACTAATTCCAAAGGACCGGAAGATATCTACAGTACCGGACAGTTCAGCTATTGGAACGATGGTAGGAACATGCCCGATGTGATGTCCGGTGTAATGCAATATCCAAAAAGCGAAGAGCACCCGGCGTTTCAATTAAACCTACGGGTAAACTTTATCAGTGGTACGGGAGGTCAAGAAGTTATCCAATTGATAGGCTCCGAAGGCACCATCACCATTGACCGTAATGATATTATTGTCAGTTACAGCAAAATGCCCGAGGCTCCAGGTTTTGGAGGATACGATTCCGTATTCACCTTTCCGGAAGCCATGCAAGAGCGCATGAAGGCCGAATATAACGCCAAATGGACTGAAGCTCAGCAAAAAAGACATCCAAAAGGTGATGTAATCCATAAAGCTCCTGAAGGATATAGCGACCATTTAGACCATTTCACCAATTTCTTTGATGCCATACGCTCAGGCAAAAAAGTGGTTGAAGATGCAGAATTTGGTTTTAGAGCGGCAGCCCCTGCCCTAGCCTGCAATACCAGCTATTTTGATAAGAAGATCATGCACTGGGACCCCATTAAAATGAAATTAGTATAAAATAATTTCCCCACCATCTTTTGGAAAGAAAAAGGAGGCAATAGGATAGTTTTTCATTGGTATCCCGGATTGTTTTATCATTGTTTGGATTAGCCTATTGTCTTCACCAAAAGTTATTTTTATACTAAAAACCTTAACTAAGGTTTGTTGCTTTCCAACTTATTGATACATTTACATGTTTCAATATATTATAGCATTTTGAACTTAAAACAAATAGAACGGATTTCGAAAGCGCTCAGTGATGTTAATCGCTTAAAAATTGTCCAGGCCATCCAGTCTTGCGATGGCAAACTGGAATGCAGTACTATCACCGCCTCTTTGAACCTATCGCAGCCATCCGTAAGCCATCACATAAAAAAATTGGTAGATGCCGATTTGATAGAGCCCCAAAAAGAAGGTAGGTTCTACTTTTATACCCTAAACCATGAGGTTATGGAAAGTTATTTGTCATCACTCAAAAAGCTATAATTTTTATTTCAAAAATATATCGATACATATAAATATATGGATTCAAAAAAAATTGCGTATTCTATTTTAGAATTGGCTGTTCTCCCAAAAGGAAGCACCATTAACCAAGTATATAAAAATACGGTGGCATTGGCCCAAAAAGCGGAAGGGTTGGGCTATGAAAGAATGTGGTTTGCAGAGCACCACAATATGCCAGCGATTACCAGTAGCGCCCCTGAGATATTGATCGGCCATGTGGCCGAAGCCACTACAAGTCTTCGATTGGGCTCCGGAGGTATCATGTTGCCCAACCACTCCCCTTTTGTGGTAACTGAACGTTTTGGGACATTGGCAAACCTATACCCAAATCGTATTGACCTTGGTCTGGGAAGGGCTCCCGGCACCGACCAACCTACGGCGCATGCCATAAATCCCGGTTTTATTGAAGCCACTCATTCCTTTCCCAAGGATATTGAACAGATCCAACAGTATTTTTCGCCCACTAACCAAGATTCAAAAATTAGAGTTCCGCTGGCCGAGGGAATGGATGTACCCATCTACATTTTAGGCTCAAGCACCAGTAGCGCCCGATTGGCCGCCCAGAAAGGGTTACCCTATGCATTTGCAAGTCATTTTGCCACGGCACAACTGTTCAATGCGCTCGAAATTTACAGAGATCAATTTCAACCCTCGGAGGCATTGCAAAAGCCTTACGTTATTGCTGGAATTAACGCAGTAGTCGCTGAAACGGATGAGCAAGCAGAGCGTTTGTACACTTCTGCCTTAAGAATGGTCATAAATATATTGTCCGGCACGCAAACGCAGTTTATAGAACCTCCTACGGAGATGAGCACTAGTTTACAGGAGGTACGACAGCATCCTGCCATTATGCAAATGACTCGCTACAGTTTTGTTGGAAGCAAGGAAACCGTAAAAAAGCAGGTAGAAAAATTTATTGGGCAAACCCAGGTCGATGAAGTAATTGTCTCTTCCATGATGTATGATAGCGATGACCGTATAAAATCGGCAGGATTGTTCGCTGAGATTATGAAGGACATTAACGAAAATGCCGTAATTGCCAAAACATCATCTTCATTGTAGTTTTTTGGCCATGAATAGCTTTCCTTCTTTATAATATATTATACTGAAACCAACCATTAAAAAACAAGCATCAATAGCCGGCATTCCAAAGAGAACGTATGAAAAGATTGATCAAAATTGACAAATTTGTGGCAGGTATAATCCTCACAATACTACTGGCCTACTTTTTCCCTGGTCTTGCCAGTAGAGAAAGTGCAGTTCCTTTAGATACTATTTCAGGAATCGGGATATCGCTCATTTTCTTTTTTTATGGACTAAAACTCAATCCCGAAAAAATAAGGCACGGATTAAAAAATTGGCGTTTGCACATTTTGGTGCAATCCTTCGTTTTCCTAATTTTCCCATTATTGGTGATTATTTTCTACCCACTGTTCAAGTCGAGTGATTATTTACATATCTGGCTTGCCTTCTTGTTTATGGCCGCACTTCCCTCTACCGTTTCCTCCTCGGTGGTGATGGTTTCCATTGCAAAGGGGAATATTCCTGCGGCAATTTTCAATGCAAGCATATCAGGATTGATCGGCATTGTGGTAACGCCACTGTGGATGGGTATTTTCTTGGAACATCAATCAGGTGATTTTAGCCTATTGGATGTCTATACCAGTTTGATATTACAGATTCTATTGCCCGTATTTCTTGGATTGTTACTACATCGATATTTGGGCGGGTTTGCTACACGATATAATGGTTATCTGACCCTTTTTGATAAGTTGGTGATTCTATTGATCATATATAAAAGTTTTGTGCACTCTTTTGAAGATGGAATATTTGACTCGGTGAAATTGGAGCAACTGGTCCTAATCTACTCAGGTGTACTTGTCCTATTCTTCTTGATTTACTTTGTCATAGACCGGGCTTCCAAACTACTTAAGTTTTCTACAGAGGACACCATTACAGCACAGTTTTGCGGCACCAAAAAATCCTTGGTACATGGAACCGTTTTCTCGAGTATCTTGTTTCCCGCTTCTTTTTCGATAGGGATAATTTTATTGCCGTTGATGCTTTTTCACGTGACACAGATTTTCATCATCAGTATTTTTGCCAGTAAAGTCTCCAAACGTAATGATACTGGGGAAATAGTCACCTCTAATCAATAAAGCAAACAGCACGGCATAAGCGTAACAACCACTTTTTGGGGTAAACAGGTTGCCATTTAATCAATGGAGTCTTGATTCGTGGAATCAGTCTTTATGGCGGTACTATCTGTTGCTTTATCGGATTCGGACCACTCCTTGTACTTTTCCATGCTTTCGGTTTGACTTTCTTTGACCTCCCTTAGCTCCTCTCCCTGTTTTGGGTGATTCAATTTTTTTTCCCGGCAGGAAGTGGCAAGAGCCATCAAAATGGATAATGCGAGCAATAAACCATACTTTTTCATCATTTTGTTTTTTAGGATTCTACAGAAAAATAATATGTCTTTCTCTTGAACATGGTTGTTATCCGTTCGAAAATTATCTTGATTCAAATGAACATATAAACTACTGTTAATCAATTAGAAATGAATCAATTTTTTCTTGGAAAAAGCAACTATTCCCTTTCAATCTCCAGTACCTTGAAACGGTAACAAGAGCTGGATGTTTCCAGTTTTATTTTAAATGAAATATTAATAAAAAAACACATTATGAAAACTTTGAAAACAATAACCGTATTGGCAGCTTTTTTAGTTGCTTTCGGAACTTTTGCCCAAAACAGCAAGGACAAACAAATTATTGAAGATGCCAAAAAGGCTAAAAAACAGCTCATTGCAAAAGATGCTGGACTTAAAAAGTTCTTTGAGACATCCACAGGGTATGTAATTTTCCCAAATGTTGGTGAAGGTGGATTTATCTTAGGAGGTGCTTCGGGAAACGGAGTGGTATATGAGAACGGGAAGAAAGTAGGAATGGCCGACATGAAAAAGATTGATGTCGGGCTCCAAGCAGGAGGCCAGGCTTTGACCGAAGTTATCTTTTTTGAAACAGAAGACGCTTTAAACGAGTTTAAAACCGGAAGCTATGCTTTTTCGGGCGACCTTTCTGCCATTGCTGTAAAATCCGGAGTTTCCAAAAACGCAGATTATGACGATGGCGTGGTCGTATTTGCCATGCCTAAAGCGGGACTTATGGCAGATGCCTCTATCGGTGGGCAGAAATTTGAATATGTTCCTTTTCAATAGGATGTAACACATAGCTATCAAAAAAGGTCGGTATTTCTACCGACCTTTTTTTTACCTAGAATCAAACTTATGGTTTGATCTTGGCATCCGAATATACGTTCTATAAGTTCACAAATCCTTTTTCACCGGAACTGGAGGACACATTGCTTTCCTCGGCATTAAAAAAAGGTACTAACTTACTGTTCTCGTTATCCCAAAAGAAGGCATTTTCCATGTTAACACTGATAAGTGTAAGGTCGGGGTCTTCCTTACCTTCGAACCAATTGAGCAAATGATGGTTCCATAATTCTTCTTTTTTTTGTTCGGCTATAATATGTGTAGCATTTCCAAAAATGGACAAGTATTGCTGCTTGTTATCATCATTATAGATTATCTGAACACGGTTGTCTTCCTCGATATCCATAAAAAGTCCACTATCCTTGGAAACAAAGAACCAAAGATCTCCTTTTTCATCCATTTGTTGAACGGTCATCGGGCATACCGAAAATGGTATGGTATTTAAATTACTGGCCATCATCACTGTTTTCTGTTCATCTATCAAAGTCCGTACTTTTCGAAGGCCTTCCTCATTCTTCATATAATTTCTCTTGTTCATAGTTTTTGTTTTTATGTATTATTGATTCAGTTATATCATCCGGTCAAAAAGTTTTCTTACCATATTTTATCTACTGGCTTTGCTCCGACCATCATCCTATACTTTAGTTTGGTCATTGCATATGGATGATTTCATAAATCTAACCGAAATACAACTGTTGGCTTTGCTCTTTAGATAAGATGTTGGACGTAATCAATTAAATCGCGATATTCCCATTCCCGATTCAATGTGTTCACATTCATGATTTTGCCGACATACATCCACCATATACGGCAATCTTTCAACCAGTAACGTCAAAAAATCCGTCATCTGTACCTTATATTAATGATGAACGGTACTGGGAAGCGGTACTATCCAAATGAATTTTTTAACCTTTAAAAAAATAGTTATGAGTATTGCAGATAAAAGAAAATTTAAACGAAAAGTAAAACAGAATAATCCAACAAACCCTACTGGTAACACCAATATCGATACGAACAAATTTGATATTGATGAGAATACTATTAAAAAACAGCAGAATAAAGAATAATAAAAATAACTGTTAGTAGGTTAAGAAAAAAGCTCTCGTAAAGAGAGCTTTTTTTAATGGTAATAAGTCCCGCAAGGATACTGTAATAATAAATGGATAACATAGTTATGTTATGAATATATAGAGATACAACATTAATGTTGTAATTATTTTATGCTGAAATAGCAAAGCTTCTCTGTTTGTCCTTATACTCTTTGGGACTACAGTTATATTTTGCTTTAAAGATTTTTGAAAAATAACTTCTACTGATAAAACCAATGCTGTAAACAACCTCGGAGATGTTCATATCGGTAGTCTTGATTAGATTCTCTGCCAATCGTACCCTAACATCCCTTATATAGTCCGTTACCGTGGTTCCGTGCATCATTTTAAAGCCCTCTTGCAATTTGGAAGGCGATAAACCTCCTTTTTTACAGAGATATGCTACAGATAGTTGTTTTTCGGGATAGTTGTTGATAAAGACGGACAATTCCCTTACAACCTCTCTTTCCTTTTTGGTCAATGAAGATTCTTGTACCGTCGCATTCTTAAGGTCATCGGAATGCTGCTGAATCTCTAGGGCCAAGATTAAATGCACCAATCCTTCAATCATTAGTTTTCTTGCAATTCCGGTCACGGATACGGTGTTTATTTGACGTACCTTTTCCGCTACTTTTAGGTTGTAAGAACCTATGTATGCAAAATTGTCCACAACATTATTCTTAAAGAACAGTTTTTGTAGCTCATGGTTTAAATGATTTTCGTTTCCCGCTCTTTTGGTAGGACTCACAATAACAAGTATCATTTTAAGGCGCATGTCCTTCTCAAAATAGAGAACATTGTCCTGTAACGTTTTGCTTGTTAGGATACCTGTCTGAAAATTTTCCAATTCATGTCTTTCGCCATTGGGGCCAAAGCTGTGCGACACTTGACCTTGTGAGCAATAGGCAAAACAAATTGGGGTATATTGGGTAGAACTGGCCACTAACATAACATCTTCCGTGAATTCCATGTCAAACTCCATGTAGGATATGCCTCCTTTAAAAGAAATGCCTTTTATGAGGCCTTGCCCTAAAGGATTGTCTATTTCGAGAATATGCTCCTCGGCATCATGTGTTAGGTTACCTGCAAAATCTACTTGCAATTGTTCGAATACTTGATGGATTTTTGCTGTTTTTAGGGATATCGTTTTCATGGCTTATTGTGTTTTAGGTTGTTTTTTTCTATTACTGATTGATAATGAAAAATCTTGTTTTGTAAAGATCATCAACCAAGCCACAAACTATTTTATACAACTTTTGGATTCTGTTATAGAACTTTTTGATATGCCCGGAAATAGTGTTAAAAAGCTCTTAAACAAGTTTTTTGATAGAGTTTTTGAATGTGTTTCAGACTAAACAGGCAGGTAGATGGTAAAAACGCAGCCTTTGCCTTTCTCACCTGAGGCTTGGATATAGCCATGGTGGTTTTCGACTATTTTTTTACAAATGGCCAATCCTATGCCCGTGCCGGAATATTGGTTTTTGGAGTGAAGACGTTGAAACACTTCAAATATTTTCTTTGCATTAGTGTCATCGAAGCCTATCCCATTATCGGAAAAAGTTATTTTAAAGCAATATTTGGAAGGTTTCAAGAACTCTTCAGCAATCTGGTCATTGCCAACCATTTCAGATGCAACCCTTATCTTGGGAGCCACTTTGGGATTTCGATATTTTAAGGAATTGGACACCAAATTGCCGAAAAGTTGCTCAAGTTGGAAGCCTACTCCATGTACCATGGGCAGATTATCCCAAACAATTTCTGCATCCTCGGCCTTAATGCGTTCTGCATTTTCTTCGCTGACCTTTTTCATAACACTGTTTAGGTCCACTACCTCAAAATCATCGTGGGTACTATCTATTCGAGAATAGTTCAATAGGTTACGGATCAAGGATTGCATCCTGGCCGCTACTTTGTCTATTCTATCAAAATATACTCTTCCCCTCTCGGACAATTTATTTTTTTCCTCCCCATCAATACGGGATATAAACATTTGGATTTTTCGCAAGGGCTCCTGTAAATCATGGCTTACCACCCTATTGAATGACTCCAGCTCCACATTGCTACGCTCTAGTTCAAAATTCTTTATCCGCAATGTATTTTCTGCAGCTATCTGGTCGGATACGTCCTGTACTACGCCGATCATTACAGTTCTACCATCCTTTTGTATAAACTGGCCCTTGGTACGTATGTGTTTTACTTTTCCGCTTTTAGATATAATTCTGTATGTATGGTCCCGTGGTTCTTTTTTTGCCCTATGCCATTCCCCGTATTCATCATATTGCTTCAAATCATCCGGATGTACAAAACTCCTGTATCGTTCCAGTGATGGTTTAAACTCGTTTGGTTCGCACCCCAATATTCGGTAGTAGTTTTCGGATATTTCTGCCTCCCCAGTATCTAAATACCATGTATAACTTCCAATTTTTGCCACCTTCTTGGCCTCGGACATAATAAAGTTCTGAACTTCCAGTTCTTGGTTGGCCCTTAGTAGTTTTTCCTTGGCATTGTACTCCTCTGTATTGTTTCGCACTACTTCCAATATTCCCCCATCCATTGCTCTAACAAAGGTGTGGAACCAAAATTGTTGGCCCTCCACAGTAACCTGACGTTCGAAATCTATGGTCTTGTTTTCAAGAAAACAATCTATCATTCGATGCAGTTCGTTGTTCTTGAGAATAAACGGAAAAACCTCGGTTATCGGCTTTCCGAGAAGTTCATCTGGTTCTAGGTTCAAATAGTCCCTGTTGCATATATTGGCAAAGGCTACCCTAAAATCGATCACCTTTGCATTGGAATCGTAAATGGGCTCATAATAGTTCATGATGTTATCGGTACTCTGAACAATGTTCTGCAACAAAGCCTCAGAGGTTTGAATTTTATTTTTGTGCCTCCGTAACCTGAAAAATGCTATAGTGAACATAACAATGGAAAACAGGGCAAGGAACAATGTGGTTAGCGGCGTAAGAAAGGTAAGCCTCCTATAGGTCACCAATTTGTCCTGAAGAAAGTTCTCGTTATTCGCCAGCATATTCCTCTTGAATCCCCTAAGTTTTTTTAGGATGGAAGCTGCTCTCTCCACATACACCATGGCGGTTGAATCTGCCTCCATTGGTTTTACCTTACCGTGTAATGCGGTCAGGGTCGTATGTAGGCTATCCTTTAACTTTGATACCGTATCCAAATTTCTCCGATGGTAGGGCATCTCCTTGACCAGTCCATACAACCTATCAAAGGTTCTATCATTCTGCAACTTATGGTCTATGTATGATTCTTCAAAAGTTGAATCCTTTAAAATCACAGATCTGAACTCTGCAGACTCCATCAAGTCATATTGGGTGAACAACTTATTTATTTCTTTGTCCACCGTTAAGGAATGGGATACCATCTCTGCGGAAACCTCCAAATCCCTTATCTGTTTGAACAATACGGTGGTAATAAAAAGAAGCAATACTATGGCCAATGCCAAGGCGATTCTGTCCACTACGGGTGATTGGGCTATGCGACGAAAAATCTTAAAATCCATTAGTAGTTGCAGTAACCTATTTTAAGGTTTTATTATAAGTAGCACATAATTAAAACATATGCTGCTCAATTTTGATCACAATCGCAACAAAAAATTATCCCGATTGAGGTTAGAGGTATGGTACTGCCAATTGATCTGCAAAACCTTCTCTATGGAATCCCTTAATTTACTAAAGTTATTGGGCTTGTTCAAATAAACATTGGCTCCATTGACAAAAGTTTCCTCAATATCGTTTTCGGAACATGAAGTTGAATATATGGCAATGCACACATCATTGAGTTTTGGGTTTGAACGAATCTCCTTTAAACACTGCATTCCATTTTTTATGGGCATGTTCAAGTCCAAAAAAATCAAATTCGGTAGAATAATGTTCGGAAGGTTCAGATAGTCCATCAATTCCTGTCCATCGCTCAATAATGATAGTTTTGTCCGGATGGAAATATCCTCAATAGCTTCTTGGAAAAACAAGCGGTCGTCCTCATCATCATCGGCAAGGGCTACATTTAAAATCTGTTTGCCTGAATTGGCAGGAATTTTATTCATATAGTTTGTTGTATTCTAGTACCCCTTCGTCTTTCCAATATTTCTTGAAACTTGGTAGGTGTCAATCCCGTTATTTTCTTAAACTGTCCTGACAAGTGCGCTACACTACTATAGTTTAAACGATAGGCTATTTCTGTTAATGTTAGGTCGGTGTCGGCCATAAGGTCTTTGGCATGGTCAACTTTTCTGAGAATCACAAAATTCTCTATTGATGTATAGGTTGTTTCAGAAAAAAGATTGGAGAGATAGGTATAGGAATAGTTCAATTTATCGGCAAGATACTCGGAAACCTTTTGCGATTTCAACCGATCATCTTCCAACATTTCGTTTATGGTATTTTTTATTCGTTGCACCAAGGCTGTTTTCTGGTCGTTCAGGACATAAATGCCATATGCATTCAAATTATTGAACAATTCCTGCATCTCTTCATCGGAAATTGCCCGCTTTATCTCTATCTCACCTGTACCATGAAGCACGTGAGGAATATTCAATTTATCCAATTGCTCCTTTAAAATGGTTTTACAAGTGATATTTAAATCATATTTGACACTAATTTTCATCTTTCTCTTGCATAATTTGGCAAAGTCTCTTTAAGGCCAGGGCAAGCCATTGCAAGTATAGACTAAATTTAAATAATTATTTAACACAATTGCGGTGTTTTTGGCCAATATTGAACTTACCGTATAGAGGGAGGGAAGATGTCTTGAAGTCCTATTTAATAATTTAATACACTATGTTTACTAGAAAATACATCTGTTCATCGGAACTAATGTTCACACCATACATTTTAGAAGAAAAATAAGTAGTGTAAGTATGGTAACGTATTATGGGAAGGTTTTGATGATACACTATTATAGTTAAATGAGGGGTTTAGAAATCAATGCTTGCCTTATCGGAAACATTCTCTTCAGGGATAGCCTTGAAGAATTCAGCAGCATCCAGATCGGCATTGGGGCCATACCCTAATAAATGGGTACCCTTTTTTCCATCATTGGTTTCCAAAACATATAAAATCGACATATCCGAAGGGTTGCTCATTCCTTCATAACGATGATCAGCAACAATATGGATGTCATTCGGTGAATAGGTTGTTTTGGAATCGGAAGCAATCAATTTTCCTTCCTCGAACCTAAAATTGGCAGTATATCCCTTTTCCTGATATGCTTTTATATAATCCTTTTCATGTTTTGCGTTTTCATTTTCCATACCTCATGTCATTTTCATCAAATATGAGAAAATACAACTATTTTAGTTGACACAGAAACTAACATTCTTGACCCATTTAAAAAATAAAATTGGCACATAATTGAAAAATATACGTAATTAACAGTTTAAAACTAAATAATAGTGTCTTTGGCAATCTTCTTTTTACAAGTTGATAATAGCCCGGCCATAGCCTAGCCATACAGATTATAGCAATGAGCGTTACATTTGAAATACGTGATACGGACACCAAAGAATTCATCAACGACCTGGCCGATAATCTTAAAATAGGGGTCGAGGAAGAAAACAACGAACACTGTATACGGTTACCGTCCAAATTGGGTTCCGGATTTATTAAGGGTACTTGTTTTGAAAACGGAGTGGGTGTTTTGGAATTTGATTTCCGCCTAAAAAAAGAGCTGGTACTGGAATTAAAAAAAGGATTGGTACACCCTTTAAAATTGATTTTTAACAGAGAGTGCCCAATTCTGCATAAGTTTGAAGGAACCGATGGTGAGCATGAAATACAACGATTGGAGAACGCTATTTTATCGAGCACGCCACACAACAACCATATATTCCGTTTTCCTGCCAATCAACCCATTTGTGTTTATAGTTTGGAGATCAACAGGAAACTTTTTGAGGATAAGATCAGTGAATTTCTTTCCGAAATGAATACAGATTTGATGGATCTCTTCCGTGACCTGAACGGTACCCAACTGTTTTATCACAAGTCCCATTACAGTCTGGAAATTGCAAAGTTTATGGAAGAATTTACAGAGTGTGATCTAACTGATTTTATGAAGACTGTATATCAGGAAGGCAAGGCATATGAAATACTTTCACATCAGTTACAACAATATCTAGATGATCTGAACGGGTCTGGGGAACATAAAATACTAAGGCAGGCCACCTTGGCCAAAATTGAAAAAGCTGCGGAAATAATCCATGATGAACTCAACAGAATGGACAATATTGTTAGTTTGGCAAAAAGAGTGGGACTAAACCAAACCACATTACAGCTTGGGTTCAAACGGCTTTACAATGCATCGGTAAACGAATACATCCGAAATTACAGGATTGAAAAGACCAAAGAATATCTGGAAAATACCGATATGAACATTACTGAAATAAGTTATAAGGTAGGGATAAATTCCAGAAGCTATCTTTCCAAGCTCTTTAAGGAAAAGTACAATATCACACCAAAAGAATACCATACTCAGGTCAAAAATGGCCATTCAAAATAATTTTACCATTTTGATTTAACCTTTCTTATGCGATTTTTATGATTGTGCAATCTTCCCCAATCTTTTTATGATGTTTAGGTCATTGGAGATTTTGTTCATTTGTTGCCGAATAATTGCCTCTAGGCTGGAAGGCAAATCTATTTCCTGCAATACTTCCCTATAACAATCAAGTGCTGCTCCCTCAGCCAATATCGCTTCCCCAAAAACAGACTCATTTCTGTTCATGGAAAAATCCATCCATCCCTGTTGCAATGTTCCTGCAGACCCTACGTTTTCCTTTATTTCTTGATTGAACTTCATCATCTCTATTTTCAGCTCATGCCCAAAATGACAGCGTTCCTTCGCCTTTTCTAAAAAAAAGTTTTTTAAAGAGGGACTATCGGCCAATTTCCCTACTCTTTCGAATCCGTTTTCGGCTCCGTATATTTTTTCCAGAAGATCATTAAGTTTCTTCCCCAGTAATTGCGAATAGTCCATTTCCTTTTGATTTTAAGATCTAGGAGATTGCTTTATTGGGGGGAGCAAGAATTCATCCTTTTAACTAAAGATACTTCAAAATAAAGTTCGGAGACTATCTCAGAAAAAATGATTGTTGACCCATTTAATCAGAATATCCGTACAAAGAACACCAAAATACACTTTTTACTGCCTTTCAATGGAAGAACACTGAGTTGCTCTCCTCTTTTTGAGTCAATATTTTTTTTGAATATGCTAAGTTAAAAAAACAAAAACATATAGCTTCACCCTACCAATAATTATTATTGGAATAACCTAGCCATCAACTTTAAGATGACTCATTATGAATAAGAAAGATCAAAAACAGCCTCAAGAAAATACGGAACTGGTTAAAGATGAAAACAGCCCCAAACGAAACTATATTTTCCAAAAAAGCGGTATTACCAAGCTAGGATTTGTAATCATATTGGCTATACTCATACTCATCATATTTGGAATTGTTCTTTCGGGGCTCTTTTTTGAAACACCGGACTTTGCTGCCTAGGCATTGCACTGGTATAATGTTTTACTTTTGGCCGGCTTAACCTGGATTCAACTTTCCCAAACCTCTTTAAATGCAAAATCTTCTTGAGGTATCCTTTGTCGGTCGGCCTGCTCGCTTTCCTGAAGTTTTTTGGGCAGCTTATCCAGTTGTCCACCATAATATCCTACAGCAATAGCGGATGAAACATGGTATCCGTCCGGTACATTGAATTCTTTCTCGGCTTTTTTCCAATCCACACCGGCCATGTGGTGCAGTCCTATATCCAAATATTGGGCTTGTACGGACATACTTCCCAAACAAAGCCCCAAATCGTGCAGCGCATGGAAGTTTTCTTTTCCTTCATCCGTTGTTTCTTTGTAAATGGCCAACATTAGCAAAGGGGCTTCTGGAGCCCATTTCTTGTTAAAATCACTTAAGCAGTCCACAATCTTGTCAAAAGCTTCGGACCCTTTTTCGGCATAAATGAATCGCCATGGTTGCAAATTATTTGAACTGGCGGACCATCGTGCAGCTTCAAAAAGTTGATTCAATTGGCCTTTTTTAATTTTCTCCTCCCTAAATGTTCTGGGGCTGTATCTTTGCTTTAGCAAAGCAAAAATTTCGTGATTGGTATCCGCTATGTTACCTAGTCTGATTTGTTCCAATTCTTTTTTCATTGCTCTTTTTTATTTAAGTATACTTTTATCAATTCAAATCGGTTGTTGCTAAACCTTATTATTTTGACGCTATTGCGTTTAAGAACTCCCATCGTTTTTTATGAGGAATCGTGAATTTTCTGATTTTTAACTTACACTTTATCAAAGATTTTCTTTGCCATACTCCCTTTTGTATATCCTTACGATCACTAAAAACAGATTGATCAGCAAAGGGCCAAAAACCAGGCCTATGAATCCAAACAGCGGTATTCCCACAATAACCCCTATCAAGGTAATCAGTGGATGCACATCGTCCAGTTTTTTGAGCACGTACAATCTAATGAGGTTATCCGTTAAGCCTACCACAACAATCCCATATATCAGAATCCCCCAAGCTTGAAAGGTTTCCCCATTGCTCAGGGAGAGTATAAAGACCGGAAGGGTTCCTAAAAAATTACCTACAAAGGGAATCATGGAGCCAATGGTTACCATGAGAGCCCAAAAAAATGGGTTTTCGATTCCAAATATCAAAAAACCTATCAAAGCAACTAACCCTTGGGCCAATGCCACCAACGGGATACCCAATGTATTTGCCCTAACGATATCCCTTATCTCGCACCCTATTACCTTTAAGTTTTTATTGCTTATCGGAATATAATCGTAAAGAGTTTTATATAATTTTTTCTGATTGGTGAGCATATAAAAAAGGAGAAAGTACATTATGGATATGGCGATTGCGGTATTGAACGTGCCGCCCACCAAACCCTGTAGGCTTCCCGATAGCCATTCGGATACAGCGGAAGCATCTACTTGTGAGCTGAATTTGTACCCCACTAAATTTTCAAAATACTGTATTTGCGATTTTATGATGGATGTGAGCTTTTCCGAATTATCCAACGCCTTGCTGATTTTGTTTCCCAACATGAGCAAGGCTCCCGAAATCGGTAATAGTATAATGAAAAAGGACATTACCATTAATAAACTGGCAGACAGTACTGGATTCCATCCTTTGTCCACCATTTTTTTCATGGGCTTTTTCAACAATACGAACAAAGTTATGGTTCCGAGCACTCCCGAAAAATAGGGCGCCATTTCCAACATGATCAATCCTCCAATCAATATAATTAAAAGGAGAATAAAAATCTGGCGGATTATTTTTGGGTGGATATAATTCATAAACTTATTTAAATTGAAATCGCTTTTATCAGTGGTTTCTCAAAGCACCTATGAGCTCTTTCTTCGACATTTTTGAACGGCCTTCTATACCTATCATCTTGGCTTTTTTATAAAGCTCTTGCTTGGTCCATTCTTCATAAGGGTTTGCTTTGCCCCCTTTTTTTCCGGCATCCGGTGTATTTGCGATTCGGGCCGACTTTTCTTTACTATAACCCTTATCCCTCAGAGCTTCATATTGTTCTTCATTTTTTATTTGTGGATTTGGCATAACACTAATTTTTGATTTGTTGTAAGATTTCATATCCCGCCTCTTCAAAATTTAAAAAATCAAGGCGTTACGCTTGCCCCATTTGACTTTTTTATTGTCTTTAAAGACATCATCAGCCTTTTAGTAACAGTAGAAAAGCTAAACTTTTTATTGCGTCAATATTTTAAGTTTCCGGAGCGATCTCACGCGATGGAAAGAAATACATTGGATGTATAATTATTAATTTAAAATTATACAGATATGAACAATGATCAATTAGAAGGCAAGTGGAAACAGGTAAAAGGAAAGTTCAAAGAAAAATATGGTGAGCTTACCGATGACGACCTGAAATATTCCGAAGGAAAGTTTGACCAAATGTTGGGAAAACTTCAGGAAAAGACAGGAAATTCCAAAGAAGCTTTGAAAAAGGAAATAGAAAGACTATAACCGTTTTCAATTATTCTTGAGACATGCCCTCAAATTTATTTTGGGGGCTTTTTTGTGCTCAATTTTTTAAAAAGACCTTTTTAATCTGCCCTATCTTCCCTTAGAAAAGAAACCAAAATCCCCAGTCCCAAAGCAACTCCTATAAACCCTAATGAAATCCATTGAGGAAATTTAACATGGTGCGCCAAAATCATTTTAATCCCCACAAAACTTAAGATAGCGACCAAACTATATTTAAGGTATTGGAACTTATTGATCATGTGAGCCAAAAAGAAGTACATGGACCTAAGACCCAAAATGGCAAATATATTTGAACTGAATACCAAAAAAGGATCGGACGTAATTGCCAATATAGCCGGAACACTGTCCAAGGCGAACAAAACATCAGTAAATTCAATAATTATCAATGCCATGAACAACGGGGTGGCCGCCGTAATGTGCCGTAGTTTAACAAAAAACTTTTGTCCATCCATGTGTGAGGTGATGGGCATAATTTTTCGAAGATTCCGATAGAGGAAAGATTTTTTGGGTTCGAAAGGTTTTTCTTTGGAAGTAACCATTCTTATGGCCGTAAATATTAAAAACGCTCCAAAAATATAGGTCGTGAAACTGAATTTTTTGATGAGCGCCACTCCAAAAAATATCATTAGGGCCCTAAAAACTATGGCACCCAGAATTCCCCAGAACAAAACACGATGCTGATATTTTTGTGGTATTTGAAAAGAAGTGAAAATTACAGCAATAACAAAAATGTTGTCAATGCTCAAGGAAAGTTCAATAAGGTAACCGGTAATGTAATCTATTGTGGCTTCCATAGGTTCGAGGCCATCAACATTATCTATTTTACCGGTATTGTATAGCCAATAGATAACTCCCGAGAACAGCATGGACAAAGAAACCCAGACAGCAGTCCATATTGATGCCTCCCTAACGCTTATCACGTGGGCATTTTTATTGAAAACTCCCAAATCCAAAGCTAAAAAAACAAGAATGCCCAACAGGAAGATAATCCAAACCGTCATACGCTAAATGTATTATGAATCGAAAATATACAAAGGAACAGATTCCCTCACCAAAACGTTGTATAATAAAATGTTAAACTGGAATTAAAGTAAATCAATGTACTTACTTAAAGGTGCTTGGTTTAGCATAGTGTTTCTAATTGAAGTGGATGAACAAAAGAAAGATTCGATGACCTGCATTGGGAAATCTTGGATATCAGTATAAAAAAACATCAAATACCACTTTGGGCATCACCAATTCCAATTATAGCCTACCTCAACGGCAATAGGTAATCGCAAATAAAAATAGACTATATCGGTTCTTTCGAAATACTTGAAACAACTTCATTTTAAAACCAAATATATCCGTGAAATTTTAGTATAAGATAAAATCTATGTATCTTGATTATAGTTCTCCTACAAAAAACATAGATAAATTTTTACAAATACAACACCTCAATGAGTTGATTTGATCAATTTGTTTAAAATACCTTCTTATGTGGAATAGGATTATTAAAACAGCCGCGGCACTTTATATCCCCCTCTTAATATTTACACTTGTTTGGGGCAATCTCCAAAAGAAAAGCCTCATTGCCAATATGGGCCAAATACAGCAACGAAATATATTGAGCAAAAGCTATAATTTGATAGATCAAAGCATGGTTTTGATAGATATCACCTCTTTTTGGTCGGGTGTTACATTTCCAGCATCCTTCTCTAATAAAAACCAATTAAACCCTGATTTTTTAAATAATTACATAAGAACCATGCAGGGGTTGGATGTGTACGAACAGTTCCGGCTAATCGACCTTCATGGCAACGAACTAGTGAGGTATGAAAAAGTAGACCAAGATAGTATGGCCCCTTCCGACCTGCAAAATAAAGTGGATAGAGGTTATTTTCAAGCAGGGCTTTCTTTAAGAAAGGGGCAAGTATATGTTTCATCCATAGAACTCAACAGGGAAAATGGTGTTTTGGAAACTCCACATAAACCAGTTATTCGAGGAGTGACCCCTATATATGACATCAACAATGCCCAAGTTGGTCTGGCAGTAATCAATTTTAACATGAACAAAATTTTTGATTTACTTAAGACCAGGATTTCCGGCGACAATTTTTATCTACTGGATAATAATAGAAACATAATCACCACCAATCTTTCTGATAATGTTTTACCTCATCAGGCCAGTATGAGCCATGTAGACTCCGTAATCAAAAAGAAACTAGAACTCAAAAAATTGATTTTTCCGAGAGATACTTTCTTTATGGAAAATGGCAGTTTATGGGTACATCAAAATGTAAGAACGGGGTTTGAAAAGGATGTTGGAATGAACCGCTACACCGATATGGCAGAGATTGTTACCGATAACGATTGGGCCATAATTCAGGAAATCCCTCCTTCTTATATAAGAAGCAGATTGCAGACCATTAGAAAGAATCTGATTCTATTCAACATCCTTACCTTAATCGTAATCACCTTGATTGCTTTTATTTATGCCCGAACTCAGAGAGAAAAAAAGAATTTCGTCACCCAACTTCAGCAAAAAAACAAACAATTATTGAGCAGTCAGGCCCAGTTAAAATCTACCAATGAGCTTGTAAAGCTTTCCAATGAACGTCTTCAGGTACGTAACCGACAACTGGAAGATTTCAGCTATGTTGTGGCCCATAATCTAAAAGCACCGGTAACCAGCATGTCCATAATTGTAGATCTGTTGAGCAAGTCCAAAAATCAGCAAACCTTTATGGAACTTTTTCCCAAGTTGCAAACCATTTCCAATAACATCAATACACTTACAGAGGATGTAAGCACTTATATTTCTATTTTGAACAATAAGGAATTACAGGTAGAAAATGTAAACCTCCTTTTATTGCTACAAGAGGTCAAGAAAGATTTTGTGGAAACCCTTTTGGATAATGAAGCACAAAATTTTGAGACCGTTTACAAGCTGGATGCATGGCATTCCATCAAATCATCCAAATTTTATATGAAGAGCATCTTACAGAATTTCCTGTCCAATGCCATTAAGTATAGAAAACCAGACGCCCCATCCCATATAATCTTTGAAAGCAGTTGGGAAAACGACCACAAAGTGCTTTATGTAAAGGACAATGGCCTCGGTATTGATCTAGATAGACACGGGGAAAATATTTTTAAGCTCTATAAAAGGTTCCACCGGAATATCTCTGGCAAGGGAATGGGGCTATTTTTAATAAAATCCCAATTAGAGGCCATGGACGCCACATTGGAGGTAGAAAGTGAAGAAGGCGTGGGAACAACGTTTAAAATTACATTTAAAAGGATATGAAAAAACCTAGAATTTTATTAGTCGATGATGATGAAGTCTATCTATTTGTAACCAAAAAGATATTGAGCAATTTATCAGAGGAAATTGCCATAAACACATTTACGGACGGGGAACAGGCCATTGAATACATTTCTATGTGCCTAAAGGAAAACGTACCCTTGCCCGAGGTAATACTATTGGATATAAACATGCCCTTTTTGGACGGATGGGGATTTTTAGCGGAATTTAAAAAAATGAAACCCTCCCTTCCCAGTCAAAATGTGGATATATTTATGGTAACGTCTTCCGACGATCCCAGTGACTTGAAAAGGGCTCAGAATTTTGAAGAAATAACCGGATATGTTGTAAAACCAGTATTCGAAGAAAAATTGGCCGAAATCTTAACCGAGGTATATAACAAGAAATGGTAAATAATTGTGCTTTCGTGGTTTTGAAATATTTCTGGAGTTAACTCAATCAGGTTCTTTGTAAATCAAGTTCTCCAGGTCTATTTCGCCTATCTTCTTTGTCAATAATGCATCTGAGTACAATTCTAAGGTCGGATCCAAGAAATGATAGGTATAATCGGCTCCATAAACAAATGGATTGCTTGTTTCAAATGCTTTAAATACCGACCGAACCTTCATGGTGAGTTGAAGAAGTACACTTTTGTCGTTGATGAGGGCCTCGGCCTTACCTGGGTCCATTTTAAACAATACGTATCCATTGATATATTCTACTTGGGCCATAGTGTTCGCTATTTGGTTCCCGTAAGATGTCTTGGGAGAAAACTCGTTGAAATAGCCCAAGGACGAAACTTCCATGGACTGTCGTTCAATGGGAAGCTGTACCCAGAACCCTCCTTTGTCAAAATCGTATTGACCATAAAACTTAATGGCATGCACCAATTGAAAATCCTGTGAACCATCAGAAAAAAAATCCGAACTCCATTCCAATATTTCATCCAAATACTTTTCTACAAAATCAACATATCGTTCGTTTTCGGTAAAATCATCAGTCTGATGGCCTCCCCATTCCCTCACCAAAGCACTTTTTCCGGTTCCGCTCCAATCGTTCATAAAGTATTCCTTTTTAAGGGCATCCGTACCCATGGTAAAGGCAAACTCCTTTAATACTTTTTGGGCCAAACTGGATTTTGCCTCCTTTTCTATGATTTTCCCTTTGGTACGAACAGTAAGCGCGGTCCTATCCATAACCTTAAAATGTTCTTTTAACATATGGATACGTACCAAGTGGTGGAATCCGGAATACCCCAAACCTGTGAGATTTCTTTTATCCGCAGCATCTTTGGAGAGATCCACTTTTTTGGGATTGTCCCTGTCCATATATGAATCAATGGCCCCGAATCTTGGAAGCTCTTTAAATTTTTGAATCACTATATCCTTGAACGCCGCAGGATTTGGCGATTTGTAAACAAGGTAATCTGAATGGTCGTACAAGATTTTTTCTTCCGGTTTGTTCGCTTCTTGTGCATTCCCCCCTTTGCTCCCGTTGTCCACATTTCCAGATTGATGCCATACCTCCTGATCTTCGCTTTTCTTGTTACCGTTGAATAGATCATCAACTTTTTTATCGGCCTTTTTCATTATTTTTTCTTCGGCCTGCTTTTTCAATTTTTTAAAAAACTGGGCATTGGTACACTGTGGCATTACCAGTATGAATACCATCACCATCAACGGTCGAATTTGTTTGGAACGAATAATTTTCATCTTCTAATCCTTAAATGTTACAGTTTTCATATCAACCTCACCTAATTTTTGACTTAGGAGACCATCCTTAAAAAATTCCACATTGCTATCTTCCAATTGGAATTCCCATTGTATTTGGTCCGGTGCAATAATTTTTGGGAAGACCTTCACTTTAAAAGCCACAAAAACAGGAGAAACATGGGTAAGGGCATACTCTTTTGCTTTTGAAGGTTCTACCGGTAAGAAGAGACTTTTGGAACTGTGCCTTAAAGTTTTCTCATTTTCGGTATAGGGCATAAAATTGGTATTGTGCAAAATAAAATCACCCCCGATGGAAAATATGTTTTGTATCCAATACCCCTTATTCTTAAAATCATACTTTCCATTGACAGCGCCCCGCGCAACAAAATAGGCGATTTGCTCATCATTGGGGAAAAACGTATTGCTCCATGCTTCCAAGGCTTCAAGATGGTTTTGTATGAATGCCGTATAACTTCGGTTTTGAGCAAATTCGTTGTTTCTTGTACCTCCCCAACTGGGCACCAAGCTTCTTTCTCCGGCGGTATTGTAGAAGTTACAAGGCGATTTGGCCTCAGCATCACAAAAGTATTCTTGCAGACGTTCATCGGAAAGCACATCCTTACCGAGCATCAACAAATGATGTTGTGCTTTATTGGAATACTTGGTCTTTGTATCATCTTGCGCATAGTTGTACGTTGTTAACTTGGACTTGTCCATCTGCTCCAATAATTCCTTCATATATTTCAGCTCCAGTAAAGCTTTATAGGCTTTGCTATTGGTAGATGCTGTCTTACCTCTCAAATAATAGACGTCGCCGTATCTGGGCAATCCCTTGTGAGACTGTATCACAATATCAATAAAGTCTTTGTTCGGGGCTTTATGGGTGATAATATTATTGTCTTGGAGAGTGGGCTTTGAACCATTTGCCGATGCATTATCCCCAATAGTGCCGTTTTCTGTCTCCTTGGTATTTTTGACATTGCCCGAATCATTCCGGGCACCTTCCCCATTTAAAAGTTCATCGGTTTTTTCACTGGCTTTATTGACAATCTTGTCCTCTACCTTTTTCTTCAGCTTTTTTAAAAACTGACCTTGGAGGGATATGGGCATTGTCATGCAACCAAGTACCATCACCAGAATCATGTGTATTCTTAATCTTTTCATATCTGCAAATTATCGTGTTTTAATCTCCACCGAACCAATATCCATTTCAGCCACTTTCTTTGTAAGGGCATCATCACCGTATATCGTAATTACCGGGCTGCTTAAACTAAAAGTGGTTTTGAGTTGGTTGGCACGATAATTTTCTAATCCATTTAGGGATACGGATACCTTGAAAACTAGAAAAATTTGCTGGTGCTTTTCGGAAAAATCCTCTGCCTTGTCCGGTGCCATCGGCAACAATAGGGAAGAACCATTGGGATGCAGCAATTTACGTTCGGAAGAGTTGGCCGGTTGTAAATCATACCATGACAACAAAAAACCTCGGTTATGAAATTGGTGGGTGTGAAACCAATATCCTCCAGCCTTAAAATCGTATTGTTCCAATTGCGCCTTTACCACATAATACCCTTCCAATGTATTATCCGGATACAAAGTATCCGCCCATTGTTCCACGGATGGGAACAACTCTTCAATAAATGCGGTATATGCCCTTAATTTTTGAAATTCTGAAGCACCTCTTCCACCCCACCCTTTAATATTCCTCGGTTCATTATAATAACCATCTTTTGGAAAAACAGAGGTACAGTCCTCCTCCTTTGGATTGCAAAACAAGCGAATGGATTGTTTTTTGTTGCAGAGGGCATTGGCCAAGGTCAGTGCATGTTGTTGGGCGGTATGAGATTTAATTTCCTCTTCATACATATTCTGTTTTCTTTCGGTAAAATAGGTCTTGTCCATTGCATTGAACATTTCCTTTTTAAACCTCATTTTAAGCAGTTCCACAAAAGCGTGTCTACTGGTCCTGTTATGGCTGGAGCGTTTGTCTGTTTCAAAATAACCATCATCCCCAAGTTTGAAATAGGTTCCATCTGACTTCAGGAAGTATTCGTCTTGATTGCCAAAACGAAGCTCTCCCTCGTGCGTCTGTAAGGAAAGGGATATAAAATCAGGCGAAGGTGGCTCGAACACCATTTCTGGCGACTGTCCGTGTACGACTATTTGTATCAAAAGCAAAAGAACAATCCATATACGCTGCTCCATACATTAATTTTTAAGAGTGAGGTCATTCATGAGAAGTGTTCTGTAATGCTCGGTCAATCCTTGGTCCGTATAAATTTCCAAGTCTGGAGTTTCATGGCTGTATCCGAACTCGATTGGCTCTGTTGGGTCTCCCAACTCTTTATCTAAAGGTCTCAACTTGATTTTTTTGACCAGATATAATCGATTGTTTCCCTTCTTTTTGAAATCTTCGGCCGTTTGCGCATCCATTTGTAGAAAAAACGGAGCGCCCTTAGGATTTTCCAACTTGTTTACAAGTGCTTGTTCATAAGGGCTTAAAGGTTCAAATACCACCCGTTTCATCACACCTTGCCGCATTGGAAAAATATCATTGAGCACCAAGGAGTGATATACCCAATAACCTCCCCTATCAAAGTCATAATTACCACCAATGTTAAGCGTGGAAACATGATAGATCAACCATTCTCCGTTCATAAAAACCTGCTGGCTCCACTTTAGAAGCGGTTCTAAAAATTTGTCTACAAAAGTCTTGTAGTTTCGGAGTCTCTCAAATTCATTGTTGCCGCGGCCTGTATTTCTGCAATCATCGTTCAAGCATAGGTTTGGAGCTACTTGACTCAATAAAAATCGTTGTAGAAAAGCGGAATTAGCCTCTGTTTTAGACATATTGCCTTTTACCGTCGTTAAACTTTGCTTGTCCAGATCACCCATAAATGGCTTTACGTATTTTAAACTGACAAGAAGTGAAAAAGCATTTCTGCCATCGGCCACCATTTTCCTTTTTTCAAGCTGTGCCGAGTTCCTGCCCTCACGCACGCCTCCCCTTGGGTTTACATTCCGGGCGCCATAGTTGTCCATAACGCCCAGCCGTGGAAGTCCCTTAAATTCTTGGAGCTCGATGGAAACAAAATCATCAGAAGGCGGTACGTAGACAATAGAACCTTTTGTCTGTGCAAAAGCGTGGGACACCAAACCCAGGAATAAACATACAATCACCTTGAATTTCATCCCGCTTCTAAGTCCTGTGAATTTTACTCCCATGTTACGGTACCATCCAAGGTAAGTATGGCTTCATCTTCAGTATTGATCACCGTCGTATTTTCAAAAGTGACCTTTTTCCCTTCAAAATCCACAGCGAACCCCTCTCCACAATCCGTAAAAAAACTGAGATAGGGCGAGGTGCAGGCATGTCTAAACTCCTCTCCGTTCCTCACAATGGTCATGGAAACGGTCTTGTCCACATCGGGAGAACCTCCGGTGGAAAAATCCGCTGCTACAATTACAAATCCATTCTGATCATCGCTGTACACAAATTCGTTATCAACTACAGTAATATTCTCGGACAATAATATTACCGATTTGTCCGTACCGGAAAGAGTGGCATTAGCTACTTCGATATTGCCAACTTTCAAGGATTCCCCAAGTTCCGAGGTTTCCTCTCCCGATAGTCGTATGGTCCCCTGAACCTCGTTCTGATTACCTTCCTCTGATGAATTCCCATCATCTGAACTGCAACCAACGACAAGGAAAATTAAGTGGAGGTACAGAAAAATTGAAAACATATGCTTCATTATAGTCAATGGTTTGATGATATAGCTAGCTCTAAACTATATAGAACCAAGCCACCATGCCAAGACCAATTATTTAACGTACATATTTTAAATTTTTCCGTAACCATTTTTTTAATATCCGTAAAACAGGGCATAACAGCGGATTAATGTAACAAATGGCTTAAATTTGGTTTCAACTAACCTCATCACATGCATCAACCAAACAAAATTGCATTCTACTTACTCTTTATTCTCTTAATACCGTTTGGAGCATTTGGACAGGGAAATGAAATCGATTCTCTAAAAAATGAATTGAAGGGACATTCCACAATGGATACAATCCGGGCAGGACTACTCATTGAACTGGCCAACAAATTAACTTATTTTGACCCCAATGAGGCCATTCCACTTATGGAAGAGGCAATATCAATTTCCGAAAAAACCGATTGGGCATTGGGCGAAGCCTTGTCCCATCGCCAAATGGGCAACCTACATTATGTTCTTGGAGATAATATCAAAGCTCTCGATGAATACCAAAAAGCGCTGGCCCTTAGTCACAAAACTACCGACCGACAACTACAATCAAGCTTGTTGAGCAACATCGGAAATATACACGCTGATCTAAAAGAATATGATTTGGCCTTAGAAAATTATCATTCCTATCTCACCACATCACAGGAAATGGGAAATAGGGCGGATGAAATCAAGGCACTTTCCAACATTGCCATAATCTACAACGACACCGAAAGGTTCGAAGAAGGGGTTTCCTATTTGGAGAAGGCATTATCCCTGTCCAAACTTGAAGGGAACGATCTATTTATAGCTGCAATCACAAACAATCTTGCTCTGGCCTATAAAAAGCTTGATGAAAACAAAAAAGCGCTTTCCCTTTATTTGAAAGCTGCCAAATTAGCCGAGCAAATAAACAGTAAATACATTGAGGCTTCAGCTTTGAACAGTATAGGTAAGATATACCTCTTGTTCAATGATTATGACCTTGCTGAAACAAATGCAAATAAAGCATTGGCTCTTTCCAAGGAGATTGATGCTGTGGAGTGGCAATCCGACTCTTGGGAAGTCCTTAGCGAAGTCTATGAGCATAACAGAAAATTACCAGAGGCGCTCGATGCCTTCAAAAAACATGTACAACTACGGGACAGTGTAGTAAACGAGGAAAAAAAATCGGAATTGACCCGAAAGGAGATGCAGTTTAAAATGGAGCGCCAACAAGCGGTGGCACAGGAAGAAATCAAAAGACAACAACTGGTCAAGAACGGATACCTGATCGGAGCCATACTTTTATTAGTCTTCTCAATCATGGGATATTTGCTGTACAAAAGGAGAAGGGATGCACTGGAAAAGAGAAAATTGGCCGAATTCAATGCAAAAGTGGCCGAGACCGAGTTGAAGGCGCTCCGTTCTCAAATGAACCCCCATTTTATTTTTAACTCCCTGAACTCAATCAGCGATTTTATATCAAAAAACGACATTGAGCAGGCAGATGACTATTTGGTCAAGTTTTCCAAATTGACACGGTCCATACTTGAAAATTCGGAAAAAAAATGGATTACACTTGAGGAGGACATTGAGTTAATGAAACTATACATGCAGATCGAAGGCTTAAGGTTCGATAATAAGTTAAAGTACCATGTCTCCATGGACAACAGTTTGGAACCGGACAATGTCCTAGTTCCCCCGCTCATTTTACAACCCTTTATTGAAAATAGCATTTGGCACGGCATTGCCCCTAAAAAAGGAGGGGGAAATATTGATATTAGAATCGCAAAAGACGGGACAATGTTAAAATACATAGTGGAAGATGATGGGGTCGGAAGACCTGTACAAAAAAGGGAAGAGAAGAAGACAAAAGACTCATACGGAATCAAGATCACAAGTAGTAGGATCGATATAATAAATCATTTAAAGAACACTAAAGGCTCTATAGAACTAATGGACAAAGCAGAAGGTTTCCGTGTGGAAATAAAGCTTCCTTTAGAGCTCCAATTTTAAAAAAGATATGTTAGAGGCCATTATTGTGGATGATGAGCAACATTGCATCAACCGTTTACAAAAACAGTTGGGGGCCGAAGCGCCCGATATCGAAATAATTGCTTGTTGCAAAACTGTTGAAAACGCACAACAAATTATTGCCGAAAACTCTCCTGATATCCTTTTTCTCGATGTTCAACTAGGAAACCAGACAGGTTTTGATCTTTTGGCAACAATAAAAAAAATCGATTTTGAAATCATCTTTACCACCTCCTACGATAACTATGCCCTAAAAGCCTTTAAATTCTCCGCGCTTGATTATCTCCTGAAACCCGTTGATAAAGATGACCTAAAACGTTCCCTACAAAGATTAAGACAGCAGAAGGGACTAAAGGATACATCGAAAAAAATAGATATCCTGTTTCATAATTTTAAGGAAGGTAGCGAAACATCCAAAAGAATAGCCATTCCAACCGTCGATGGATATACCATGCTAGATGCCAAGGACATCATACGACTTCAATCGGATGTCAACTACACGAATATATATACCTCAGCAGGAAAAAAAATAACAGCTTCCAAAACCATAAAATTTTTTGAAACAATGCTTGAGGGCAATGACTTTTTCAGAGTTCATAAATCACATTTGGTGAACTTGAAATTTGTTGAGTCCTATAGTAAGGGGAAAGGTGGCCACATTACCTTAATCGATGGCAACCAGATAGAGGTCGCAATAAGACGTAAAGAGGAACTGCTCAAACGACTTACATGATTGTGGACCGGTATTCCTAAATCAAAGTTCAATGGGTATGTCCTCCCTCGATTAAAAAGATTCATTAAAATCCAATCAAAAGTTAGGAGCATCAAACTTCGGATCAACAGGGGCACCATGATTCATACGGGTTGACTAGGCGACAAATTCAGTTATTGCTTCGCCAATACCTAAAGAGCCCATGCTCATTTCAAAAATCTTTGAATGGGTATTGCTGTTAGGAAGAACTTTAAGAACTGTCCCAGCTACGGCAGCTCTTGGAATTTCTTTATTTAACTGATGAGGGTCGGATTGAATGGTTATTTTACCTGCATCCTCGTAATCCGTTAACATTACCGGACGGAGAATCGTGTAGTCCAAACCGCTTCGCTTCAACTCTTTGTCCGCCATATGTTTGGCAATATAGTAAGGCTTCATACCCTGCGCTGTCCAGCTTGAAGGATCATCCGATAATGCGACACTTACCATTACAAAACGTGAGATAGCGTTCGCTTTGGCTGCCTCAATGGTTTTGACAGCGCCAAACAAATCAACCTCTATCGTCTTGTCGGGTCCTGTGGAACCTCCAGAACCTGCGGAAAATACTACAGCATCAAACCCTTTGATGGCCATTGCAATCTTTTCTTCTGAATTTTCTATGCTTTCCACGATTACCGGAACTTCTATCGAATCGAAATATGCTTTCTGTTCTTCCTTTCGTATAAGAGCTGTGGGTTCAAATTCATCGGATGCGCTCATTTTTTGCGCTATCAATCTTCCTATTTTCCCGTTTGCTCCTATTATAATTACTTTCATTTCTTCTTTTTCCTTTTACAATTTATTTTTTTCAGTTTTTTATCAGAGACCTATGCGGTAAATCACTGCATTATCACCATCGGTTAGGGCATAAAGTGCACCATCTGGACCGTCAAGAACATCTCTAAACCGTTGACCCTCATCTTCCAGCAGTCGCTCTTCACCTACCACAATGTTATCCTCTATCACCAACCTAACTATATGCTGACCGCTGAGTGCTCCCAAAAACAGATTGTTTGTCCATTCAGGAATTGCATTGCCCGAGTAAAAATCGATTCCGCTTGGTGATACCACAGGGTCCCAATAATAGACAGGCTGTTCCATTCCATTTTGCTGGGTGATTCCCGAACCAATAGCTTCACCGTTGTACTCCAAACCATATGAAATGGTCGGCCAACCGTAATTTACTCCTGCTTCAATCAAGTTCACCTCATCCCCTCCCCTGGGTCCGAGCTCTGACTCCCAAAGGTCACCGGTTACAGGGTGAATGGCCAGACCTTGAACGTTTCGATGTCCGTAAGAATAAATTTCCGGTAAAACTCCAGCTTGTGAGACGAACGGGTTGTCGGCAACGGGTTCTCCATTGGTGGTTATCCGTAACACCTTGCCCAAAGCAGCATCAAGTTCTTGTGCTTCTGGTCTAGTAACCGCACTTGACCTATCGCCTGTACTCACGAACAAATTTCCTTGCCCATCCCATGCCAGCCGTGAACCATAATGCGCCGTACTTTCAAATTCTGGAATGGCGGTGTAGATCACTTCAACGTTTTCCAGTTCGTCCTCACTATCCGATAATCTTCCCTTGGCTACAGCAGTTGCCGTACCATCGGGCCCATTTTGGGAAAATGTCCAGTACACCATTCTATTTTCCTCAAAATCTGGGTCTACTGCCACATCCAAAAGACCTCCCTGACCAGAGCTATTTACCGCGGGGGCACCCATAATCGGACCGCTTACCGTTCCGGAAGCAGATACCAATCGCATGGTTCCTGATTTTTCCGTCACTAAAATTCTACCATCAGGAAGATTCGCTATCCCCCAAGGACTGGACAATCCGGTTGCAAAAATCGTAGTTGTAAACGTTGCTTCCGTAAGAACACCTGAAACGCGTGTTTGTCCCTCAAAGGCCGGTGAATAATCCGTATTGGGTTCATTGGTCTCCACCGGGTCCAACGTTTCCTCTGGAGCTTCCGGTTCCTCATCATCACTTCCCTGTTCAGAACCTTCAGGCCCCTCTATAGTTGGGTCTGTCCCATCATCCAAACCACAGGATTGTTGCATTACCAACATCAAAACAATACCTATGGACCATATTGTAACCTTTAAAAGATTTTTCATAAGAACTTGTTTTTAAACTACTTTGCCTTTAAAATTAGTATTCTTCTTTTAATGAGTTTAGCCGGTTTGGATAAAGTTTTGACCTAAATACTATTCTTCCATCAAAGCAAAGGTCACTGGGCCATCCGCATTTTTTAGTTTATCAACACCATTTTCATCAATCTTCCCTAGGCTAATGAGTCCAGTTGAATAACTAAAATCTTTATAGAAAATAGCTACATCTCCCCATGGAGCATAATAGGTGATATCTCCCTTGGAAGGATTGTATCCGGCCGGAGCCCCACTATCTGCCAATTTACGTTCTGGATAAAATATCTTCTCATTACTGGCGTAGTCCTCCAATTCCGTGGTTATAGGAAGCATGGAGATAAAATCCCGTGATGTGGGGTTATCGAACAAAGTGGCGGTAAGTTGGGTTTCGCCAAATGATATTTTCAATTTCGTATCCATAATTTGATCCTGTGCTTTAATTGTTGATTTGTTAGAATCGATTGACAACCAGTACATCCATCCAAAAACCAAAACAATTGCTGTAATAAAGAATATTTTCATGTTTCTTTAATTCATTTTTTATAGAATGGCCCGTGTGATACTGGTTTGAATGCGAATAAGTGCCACGGTATAAACCCGACCGTGACACCAGCAACCAATCCCTTTTCAAATTATAAGTTTTCTGAAAAAAATGTATCCAATTTATCAAAAGGAATTACATCCAATTGATCATATAAATCTGTATGGACCTTTCCTGGAATAATCATCAGTTCCTTAGGTTCACTAGCAGCTTCATACGCATCCTCACTAAAATATTTGGAGTGGGCGTTCTCTCCGGCAATGATCAATATAGGTCGTGGTGAAATCTCTTTAATATACGACATTATGGGCATATTCATTAAAGAAATCGGAGTTGTAACTGTCCATGAACTATTGGAGTTAATTGACCTTGGGTGAAAGCCTCTATCGGTTTTATAATAATCAAAGTAGCTTTGTACAAATTCTGGTTCATCTCCGTTGATTTCATTCGGCAAACCTGCTCCTGAAAGCGCAGTAGTTCCATTTTCGGCATCTACCCATCTTTGTTCGCTCATCTGCTCCAACATTTGCGTACGTTGTTCCGGAGTGGTAGCATCAAAATAGCCTTTGGTGTTTACTCTAGACATGTCGTACATACTGGTCGTAGCAACGGCCTTCACCCGTTTGTCCACAGCTGTTGCGTTCAAGGCAAAACCACCAAAACCACAGATTCCGATGATTCCCACCTTTTTACGGTCTACATTTTCCTGTAGTCCTAAAAAGTCGATGGCGGCACTAAAGTCTTCGGTATTAATGTCGGGCGATGCCACATGCCTTGGCTCACCACCGCTTTCTCCAGTGTAAGAAGGGTCGAATGCCAAAACCACAAACCCTCTTTCCGCCATTTGATTGGCATATAATCCAGACGCCTGTTCTTTTACTGCTCCAAATGGACCACTAATGGCCAAAGCAGGCAACTTTTTACCTTCCGAAGCCTTGGGAACGTATAAATCTCCTGCTAGTGTTATCCCATAACGATTGGTAAATGTTACACCTTGTCTAGATACCTTATCGCTCAACTCAAAGGTATATTCTTCTGCTGTTCTACTCATTTTGCTTGATTTTTGATTTGATTTTGATTGACCGACCACTGCGCCGAACACAAGCAGTGCGGTAATTGAAAAAAATAATATGTGTTTCATTTTCTTTATTGTTTAAAGAATATGGCACAAAGGTATTGCGAGGGTTGACTCCTCGAATAACGATAATCACATCAAAAATTAAGAAAATCAAATATTTTATGACCGATATGATCGAATAGCTTTGGGAGTGGTCCCTGTTAATCTTTTAAAGTAGTTATTAAAGTAGGTCGGGTAGTCAAATCCTAGGGCATATGCGATTTCACTTACGTTCCAATTGGTATGCTGTAACAAAGCTTTGGCCTCGGTGACTATTCTTTCGGAAATGTGCGCACTTGTAGATTTGCCCGTTACTTCCTTAATGGATTTATTGAGATAATTTACGTGTACAGAAAGATTGTCCGCATAGTCCTGAGGACTCCTTAACTGTAATGGATTGTCCGCCGTCTCGATAGGAAATTGTCTTTCCAACAGTTCAAAAAACACATTGGTCAAACGAGAAGCGGCACTCTGATGTTGTTCGTATTTTTCAGATGGCTGCATTTTTAGCGCCTCATGAAGAATTAAATGGATGTAGTTTCTAATCAGTTCATCCTTAAAGGAATAGTCCGTGTACTGTTCCTCAATCATCTTATCAAAAATACTGTTCAAGAACAACCGTTGGTCTTCTGTCAGTTTTAGAACCGGAGTTCCGCTAAAACTAAATAAAGGTGACTTAAGGATGCTATCGGAGCGTTCCGACATATTTAAAAACTCTTCCGAAAACAAACAGGTATAACCAACATAGCTAGTAGAAATGGTTTCCCAAGAATATGGGATGTGAGGATTTCCAAAAAACAAAATGGTGCCTTCCTGTTCAAAACTTCTATCCGAATAGTTGATGATACTTTTCCCTGTCGTCAAGCAAATTTTATAAAAATCCTTACGACTATATATCTTCGTCGCACTACTATCCTCTTCAATCTTAAACACATTGAACCCTTTCAACTTTAATTCTTGATTGAACGGGGATACGGATCTCTCAGTTTTTGTTTGCATGCCACAAAATTAAGAAATTCAAATCATGATTATGCTGTACTAAAGCATTTTTTAATCCTACACAAAAGGCTGATCGTAATACCGTTTTCCGGTAGCCCTGTACATAGCATTGGCCAAAGCCGGGAAAATGGGCGGAAAGGCAGGTTCGCCCAAGCCCGTTGGGTCCATTTGGTTGTCCACAAAATGCACCTCTATATTTTTGGGTGCTTCAAGCATGCGAATCATTCGGTAGTCGTCAAAATTTTTCTTGTTGGGTTTACCGTTTTCAAAACTCAAGGAACCGAACATGGCATTACCTATACCGTCCACAACAGCACCTTCCAATAAATTCTTGGCCGCATCTGGATTGATTACAATACCACAATCCACGGCACAATATACCTTTTCCACTTTGGGACTACCATCCTTCATCACCAAATCTACCACTTGTGCGGCATAGGAATTGTGGCAAAAATAGGCTGCAACCCCTCTGGATACACCTGACTTTTCTTCTCCCCAATTTGATTTGTCCCTGACCAACTCTAAAACACCTCTGTACCTTGCAGGGTCATAGTCGTTTCTATCGCCAACGGGGCTAGTCTCGGCCCTGCTCAATAGTTCCAATCGCATTTCAATAGGGTCTTTCCCCATTACCTCTGCCAGTTCATCCAAAAATGACTGTTCGGCACAGGCCATAAAGTTAGAACTGGGAGCTCTAAAAGAACCCACTGTAATATTGGAAGGTATCGTCCAATCCTCAGCCAGATAATTATCCAAGGTTCCAGCAGGAAATCTATTGGCATATAATGGACTTTGGGGAACTCCACCCGCATTAATGTGGAGCCCGGTAAGGTTTTTATCCGCATCCAAAGCCGCTTTGTAAGTTGCTCTGTATGCCGGCCTATATATTCCTGAAGTCATATCATCTTCCCGGGTATACATCAGTTTTACCGGTGCGTTCATCCTTTGGGAAATTATTCCTGCTTCGACCAACCAATGGGCGTATGATCTGCGTCCATAACCGCCACCTAAACGGGTCATTTTTATGTTTATCTTCTCCAAGGGAATATCCAATCTGGCGGACAAGGTTTTTTCTGTGAACTCAGGTTTTTGCAAGGGTCCTACAAACTCCGCTCTTTCCGGGGTCACATGGGCAAAAAAGTTCATCGGCTCCATACAATTGTGTGCCAGAAAAGGTGCCGTATAGGAACGTTCCAGAACTTGGCTCGCTTCTCGCAATGCTTTTTCAGGATTGCCGTCCTTTCTGCTCTCATTTCCTTTTTTACCGGACATTTCCTTCATCTTCCTATCATGGTCCGCAGTATTTTCCAGTCCTGCAGGAAACACAGTGGATGTCTTATTGCCAAACATGTCTTGGGCCACTGTTAAATCCGGTCTTTGTTCCCATTCAATTGCGGACGCCAATACCTTTTTTGCATTCATTACCTCCCAAGTAGAGTCTCCAACAACTACTACCAAATCCAAAAACGAATTGGTATCAAAAAACTGCCACTCGTAATCATCTGCATAGGTATTGATGGCAAAAACATCCTTTATACCTGGCATATTTTTTACAGAAGACGCATCAAAATCCTTAACCGTTAAACCAAAGGCCGGCGGGTGTACTATCATGGCCGTGAGCATACCTTCTTGAATATGGTCCAGTCCGAACAATGGTTTTCCCGTGATAATTTTTTGGGTATCCACATTCTTTTTAGAGGTACCTATTATAGTGAAATCGGATAACTGCTTTAGTGTGATGGTCTCGGGGTCGGGAACTTCTAACTGTGATGCCGCCGTGGCAAACTCTCCATAACCCGCCTTTTTATCACTTCCTGCATGGGACAATTCTCCTTTTGAGGCTGATAGCTCATCAACGGGCACTTGCCATTTTTCCGCAGCTGCCTGCATCAGCATATATTTTGCAGAAGCTCCTGCCTGTCTCAAACTTTTCCAACTTTGGCGAATGGCCTGACTACCCCCGATAAACTGACGGGTATACTTATCCGTATCCAAGGGAGCCTGTTCTACCACTACCATATCCCAATCGGCATCCAACTCATCTGCCACGATCATGGGCATGGAAGTCTTCACATTTTGACCGCCTTCCGGGTTGGGGGACATTATGGTGACCATACCATTTTCGGCTATTTTAATATACCCGTTAACCTCTATCCAATCTTCAGGCATTACCGCTCCCACCGTTTTCTTTTGATCCTTGCAAGACATTATCCAGCTAAAACCAAGCATTAAACCTCCTCCGGCCAAAGTGGATGATTTTAAGAATAAACGTCTGTTCATTTGAGTACTGGTAGTAGCCATGGTATAGTTTTTAAAGGTTTATACGGCCAATCAATCCCTTAACATATCTTGACTGGCCTTATTTTCTTGAAAATAGTAATTAAAGATTACGTTTTCACTTTAGGTACTGTTAATTATCCAAATGCTTGATAACTTTAGCTGGGATTCCGGCAACAACTGTATTGGGAGGCACATCCTTATTGACCAACGCTCCTGCTGCCACTACGGAATTTTCTCCAACGGTTACGCCTGGGAGAATCGTGGCGCTTGCTCCTATCCAAACATTCCTTTTAATCAGAACGGAGCTCGGCACCATGGTCTTTCTGGTTTTGATGTCGGTTGGATGGTTTTCCGAAGTGATGCTTACACGCGGGCCGATCATAACGTCATCTTCTATAGTAATTCCCCCAAGGTCCAAAAAACTGCAGGCATGGTTGATAAACACATTTTTTCCCAATGAAATGTTCTTTCCATAGTTGGTATAAAAAGGTGTGAACAACGTGGTACTCGCATCAACAGGAGAACCAATAATCTTGCTCAATATTTCTCTAGTTTCGTTTACATTCTGGGAAGCGTTCAATTTTGTGGACAACGCAATGGTATTGTTGACCTCAATGCCAATTTTTGTATAATCAGGGTCGTTCATGAGAATCTCCTCTCCTTGCATCATTCTTTCAAAAATGTTCATTGTCTTCAATAAAATATATTTTGTTTTAATCTAAAATACGGCTTCGTTTTCAGCTTTAATCATCATCCACATTTTTTCGTTTGTCTTTCCACCGCTCACCTCAAAGATATTCAGTAGAAAAGCATCTGCTCTTACCCATTTTACAGAAACGCCTACCTTTTTTACGGTTTCACTCATCTGATGTAAGAGAACCATTGTTTCTATTGGTTGTTTTGCCTACATTGTTAGGCTATGAGCAAGGTCATCAATTTGGAAACAGTGAACGATTATTGCAATCGCTTCAATCAAGTCTCCCAACATCCATTGGTCAGTGTTATGAATCTCCACGACCTAGTAAGAAACTCCCAGCATGGGATAGAGGCCCTTCGCTTTAATTTTTATGGGATATTCTTAAAGCAAAACCCCGATTGTATTCTAAAGTACGGTAGAAAATATTATGATTTTCAAGAAGGCACTTTGGTGTTCATAGGTCCCGGTCAGATTGTCCAAATTGAAAATAGTGATGATTATACACCATCTGGCCATGCCCTATTGTTCCATCCCGATTTATTGCTCAAAACCAATCTTGGACAATTCATTTCTAAATACTCTTTCTTTTCTTACGAATTGAGCGAGGCGCTCCACTTATCTCAACGAGAGCGTCAAATTATTATCGACTGCCTGGAAAAAATCCGATTTGAACTGGAAAGAGATATAGATAAGCATAGCAAAGAACTTATTGTTTCTAATATTGAACTGTTTCTTCGCTACTGTTCACGCTTTTATGACCGCCAATTTATCACCCGTGATGCGGTGAACGATGGTGTGGTTTATCAATTTAAAAAGTCCCTGCACAACTACATCCATTCAGGTAAAGCTCGAGAATTAGGATGCCCATTCGTTGGCTATTTTGCCAGGGAACAGCACCTATCCCCGAATTATTTTGGAGACCTCATCAAAAAGGAAACGGGCAAAAGTGCTTTGGAGATAATCCAGGCCAAGTTAATCGAAGTGGCCAAGGAACGTATTTTTGATCCTTCAAAAACAGTAAGTGAGATTGCTTACGAACTCGGGTTTAAACATCCTCAACATTTCTCTCGCTTGTTTAAGAACAAGGTAGGGTACTCGCCCAATGAGTACCGTATGATGAATTAAGATCCCTTGGCTCGAGCACTGAACGGAAGCATTTTAAATGCTATGCGACTTTTAAACTTCTCGCTCCTTAGGTTTAATGATCATTCTGAAGTATTGATCTCTGTGGATATAATATCCGATCCAGTCAACAAACGCACGCATTCGGTTCTTAAAATTGACCAAGCCCATGATATGGACAAATATCCAAATAAGCCAAGCCAAAAATCCTTTGACGGAATAATTTTGACCAGGAATGTCCAAAACGGCCTTGTTTCTGCCTATAATGGCCAAAGACCCCTTATCCTTATAGGTAAAATTCTGCCAACTCCCATCTTTCCTTTCCAGGTTCTTGGCCAAGTTTTCGGCCTGTTGTATTGCTGGTTGCGCCAATTGCGGATGTCCATTAGGAAATGCCTCGTCGCCCGATACTAGCGCACAGTCTCCCAAAGCATAAACGTTTGTATAGCCTTCTACCAGATTGACCCCATTTGTTTTTAAACGATTGCCACTGCCATAACTTTCTTTGTTGAATCCATCAAAAGTCTTTGCGGAGACTCCTGCGGCCCAAATCAGGTTCTTGGTAAAGATTTCTGTATCGTCGGACAACAATACTTTTTCATTGTCAAAGTCTTTTACGAAGGTGTTCAATTTAATTTTAACTCCGTATTGTTCAAGCTTTTTATGAGTGTATTTCTGTGATTTGATGGACATAGCCGACAATACCGCGTTTTGACCATCGATCAAATAAATACCTCCTAGATCTTCCCGATCTAGTTCAGGATAGTCTTTTTTGAGGATTGAAGAGCTCATTTCAGCTAAAATCCCCGATAACTCAACACCCGTAGGACCTGCCCCGGCAATTACAAAGGTCAACAAATGTTTACGCGCCTCTGCTTTTTGCAAACGGGTGGCACGATCTAATCGTGTTAGAATAGTATTACGTAAGGATAATGCATCGCTGATGGTCTTCATCGGAAGACTATATTTTTCGATATTCCTGTTTCCAAAGAAATTGCTTTCCGCCCCAGTGGCCATTACCAGAATATCATAATGCAACTCGCCATTGCTCAAGATTATTTTGTTTTCCAAAGGCACCACTTTTTCCAAACTGCCCAATCGAAAACGAACATTTTTTTTATCTCGAAGGATTCTTCGAAACGGATAACTTATTGCGGAAGGTTCCATGAAACCTGTAGATACTTGATAAATCAATGGAGGAAAAAAATTGTAGTTGTTTACGTCCACCAAAATGACATCGTATTTTTTGGAATTGCCCAATCCCTTGATAAGTTCAAGACCTGCAAATCCCCCTCCTACAACCACAACTTTTTGTTTATTTTCCATTTTAAATAGCATTTTCTACAAAATTACGGTTATCGCAACAGATTTTACTTAAACTGGTTTAATAACCTCATCAAAACATTCCATTCTATCCAAAACAATCATCAGAATGTATACAAAACAAAAAAGAAGGCCCAACAAAGGGGCCTTCTCGACTAAACACACAACTATGAAGCAAAAATTGATTAAGGGGTATAAATCTGGGGAAGCTCTGTATTTGCAATAAGCTGGTTGAATTCAGCAACTTCTTTGCTCTTTATAAACTGTAAATCGGTTTTTAGTTTGTTCCATTGATCAAGATAATCTTTCGATACCTCTCTAACCCCTTCGGTGACCGGCAGGTTTCCTTTCCCAATACGGTTTAGAAAGTCTTTGTATTTGATCAACAATCTGGCCTCGAACATATAATTGCTTTGATAGGTCCGCATTTCCTTTTGCAAGATTTTCGCTATCCAGTCATCAATGCGCTCTTCGAGGAGCTTTCCTTTGGCATTTAATTCCGGCGAATCCGATTCTTCCATCACAAATTTCAACTGTTGCTTTACCTTTCTTAGGTCCCTTACCCCTTGGGTCATTTCGGTACCTGCTCTATAAATTGATCTGAAAATTCCATCTCGTTCCACATATGCTTCTTCCACATTATTGACACTCATCTTGATTCTTGGATCAATAGTGATGGCAAAATCTTGGGTCATAACAAAATCACCTATGGTCAATCTTACTTTATAATCACCGGGAGCCGCATCATAAGCACTTAAATCTCGATTGGTGGTATACAGTTCAGTTAGGCAATCAAACATTCCTTCTCGCATGTTCCACTTATATCGATGTGTACCTATGGATTTCTTTAATTGTGGCTTAACAAGGCTTTCGCACTCACTTCTTTCTACATTAGAAAATTCGGCATGAACCACCTCTCCTTGACTGTCCAAAATTTCCAACGACATTGCCGTATCCGTAGGAACCTCTTTATTGTTCACATAATGAATCTGAACTCCTTTAGGAGGATTTTGCCCGCTTCCATCGGAGCTATAAGCAACCGATAATTCCGCATGTGTATCATTGGGTTGGTACAAAAAGTAATCGGCAGTGGCCATTTCATCCGAAATTTGATGCAAAGGGGTAAGATCATCCAAAATCCAAATGGCCCTACCTTGTGTGGTGACTACCAAATCCTTACGCTGTACCCTCAAATCGGTAATAGGTACCTCGGGGAGGTTGTTCTGTAGCGAATGCCATTGTTTACCGTTATCAAAAGAAACGAACATTCCCGTTTCCGTACCAGCATACAGCAATCCTTTTCTGTCCGGATCCTCTCTAACCGTTCTGGCAAAAGTGTCCTCCGGGATTCCATTTACAATTTTTTCCCAGGATGCTCCGTAGTCAGTAGTTTTATATATCTGTGGGGTAAAATTGTTCATCTTATAGCCGGCCATGGCAAAATAAGCTGTACCTGCATCGTGTGGGGAGGGTTCCACTACATTTATGATACCTTCCTCCAAACCTTTTGGCGTGACATTGGTCCATGTAGCGCCCCCATCTTGGGTAACGTGCACCAGGCCACAATCGGAACCTGCCCAGACCACACCTTCCTTAACAGGAGATTCTTCAATATTGAATATATTATTGTAGCTCTCCGCGGTAATCTGTTCGTTGGAAATGGGTATTCCACCTTTTCCTTGATGGTCCTTATTGTTTCTGGTAAGATCTTCACTTACTGTTTCCCATGTTACCCCCCTATCGGTGGATTTCATAATGTATTGGGAACCATAATAAATTACATTTGGATTGTGGGGAGAAACCATTACCGGCCCGTTCCAATTCGCCCTCAGCTTAAGATTTTTTGGTTGTTCCCCACTTATTCGTTCTGGATACGGGCGAACCATCCGTGTATTGTCGATATCACGGTCCCATTCCACAAAATTACTTGCAAAATAGGTTGAGTACACGTAACGTGGATTGTTCGGGTCCAGAGCCACAGTCGAGGACTCCCCTGCACGCATAATATCCCAGTGCATTTCCCCAATTCCACTGTCCATAACCCGGCTATCTATTGCGATGGTACTGTTGTCCTGCTGGCCGGAATACACTCTGTAGGGATGACCATTATCGGTTATGGCCCTGTAAAATTGTCCTGTGGGCTGATTCATTACGGTAGACCAAGTCTTACCTCCGTTATAGGTGATGGAAGCACCTCCATCATTCGCATTTGCCATAATGGCACTATTATTTGGGTTGATCCACATATCGTGATGATCTACATGGCTTCCCGGGTTACCGGTAAAGGTTTTGCCACCATCAATGGATTTCATGGCATGACTGTTCATTACCCACAACTCGTCCTCATCATTAGGATCGGCAATAATGTGCATGTAGTACCAAGCCCTTGCATAGGTTGTTGCATCGTTAGTGCTTTGAGAAAATGTTTCACCTGCATCATTGGAACGATACACCCCTCCTTCACGTTCTTTTGCCTCAATGGCCATGTATACCACGTTTGGATTGGCCGGACTAATATCGATGCCCATTTTTCCCTTTAGCTTTGGAAGGCCTTTGTTGATTTCCTTCCAGGTTTTGCCCCCATCGGTAGTTTTAAAAACCTTACTTCCAGCGCCACCACTCTGTACAACCCAAGGTTTTCTTTGGAAATCCCAAGAGGTTACCATCATAAAATTGGGGTCGGATTCACTAACCGTCATATCCACGATTCCTGAATGATCATCAACATACAGAATTTTTTCCCAGTTCTTCCCGCCATCTTCTGATAGGTACAATCCCCGATATTCGTCCGTTCCCCATGGATTACCTTGTGCCGCAACATAAACTTTGTCCGGATCGGTAGGGTGAACATAAATTTCACCAATATGTCGTGTCTCTTTAAGGCCGATATGTTCCCACGTTTTTCCCGCATCCAAGGATTTGTACATACCATCCCCATGAGATGTTTTTACACCACGAATACAGGATTCACCGGTTCCCACGTAGATAATGTTATGGTCAGATGGAGCTATGGTGATATCCCCGATTCCTGTGGTATTAAAATAGCCATCGGAGATATTGTTCCAAGTTTCGCCGCCATCCTCGGTTTTCCATACGCCCCCTCCAGTGGCCCCCATGTAATAGGTGAAAATATCATCGGGAATGCCTTCTATCGTTGTTGCTCTTCCTCCACGGAAAGGACCAATATTTCTATATTCCATCGACTCATAGAGCCGCTCATTTATACCACTGCTCGGCTTTTTTCGTTGTCCATAGGACGAAAAGGATATTGCCATACAGAGCAATATCAAAAATTGATTTTTCATTTGATAAGGTTGAATTTTGGTTGGTTTTTTAAAATTATTCACAAGTTACCAATTGCCGAACCTGGGCACTGCAAAATTGATGCAGTACAGAGGTACAAAACACTAGGTAATGATCCATCAACACATAAGTATTATGGTATCTAAACCTTTATTTTTTAAATTTTGAATACCCTAAGTAAAAGACTATTCTTAGGTGGTGTTTTTCTGTAGTGTCATATTTAGTTTGATTTCGATTTACCCTGACCGAAAAAACCAATTGAGGCCAATCAATTAAATGGTTTTTACTGTCATAATTTATTACAGCAACAAATTACAAAATAAATTCATTGCATCCCCGATTTTCCCTTAAAAATAAAGACTTTGACCTTCAATTGATGCTCCATAAAGTTTAAAATGCATATCCCTTTTAGTAACTTTGCTTCAACTGTAAAATAAATATTCAAAAATTAATTTAATCAAGTATGGGAAAAGGATTTTTTCATGTTCCGACCGCTATAAATGAGCCGGTCAAAAGCTACGCACCGGGCACTCCCGAGCGAGAAGAAGTACTAAAACAATACAAGGCGTTTTACGACAGCGAGGTGGATGTCCCGCTTTACATCGGAAGCGAAGAAATAAGAACGGGCAACACCAGGCCCATGTCGCCCCCGCACGACCACAAGCACATTCTGGGACACTACCACTTGGCCGAGAAGACCCACGTGGAGCAGGCCATCGCCAACTGTCTGGAAGCAAGAAAGGCCTGGGCGGACCTCACTTGGGAACAGCGATGCGCCATCTTCCTAAAGGCCGCCGAGCTCATCGCGGGGCCATACCGCCAAAAGATGAACGCCGCCACCATGCTGGCCCAGTCCAAAAATATCTATCAGGCCGAGATCGATTCCGCTTGTGAGATCGTGGACTTTCTACGGTTCAACGTTGAGTACATGGCACAGATCTATGGCGAACAGCCGGAATCCTCTGAAGGGATATGGAACCGGGTCGAGTACCGTCCATTGGAAGGGTTCGTTTATGCCATCACCCCGTTCAACTTTACCGCCATTGCCGGGAACCTTCCCGCAAGTGCGGCCATGATGGGCAACGTGGTGGTCTGGAAGCCCAGTGACAGCCAGATCTATTCCGCCAAGGTGATCGTCGATGTCTTCAAGGAGGCAGGACTGCCCGATGGCGTGATCAACGTGGTCTACGGGGACCCCGTTATGATATCCGATACCGTTCTGGACAGCCCCGACTTTACCGGCATACATTTTACCGGTTCCACCAACGTGTTCAAGAACCTTTGGAAGCAGATCGGGAACAACATCCACAAGTACAAGACCTATCCGCGCATCGTGGGCGAGACCGGCGGGA